>Ga0209719_1000009_pt1 | contig 368984 bp, 302 predicted proteins | sample AD_JPNAS2_MetaG_FD_184421 | JGI IMG/M metagenome (GOLD analysis project Ga0209719, IMG submission 184421) | Active sludge microbial communities of municipal wastewater-treating anaerobic digesters from Japan - AD_JPNAS2_MetaG (SPAdes) (version 2) | ecosystem: Engineered > Bioreactor >...
GAACGAGAAGACCAATCTCGCCCGCTGCTTTCGCTGCGAGCGCAACTTCAATCCCATCGACATGGTCATGGCGGTCAAGCGCTGCAGCTTCCTCGATGCCGCCCAATTCCTCGCCCCTCTCCTCTGATTCCCCGAACGCCATACGGCTCTCCCGTACGGCGTTCCCCTTACTGTCCCGTTCCAAATAATCTGGGAATCCCCGTGTCAAATAATCCGGGACTTAGCAGGAATTGAAGGGGATTCCTCGGCTTCCCGCGGACATTGTTCCAGGCGGTTTCGAGGTGGTAACGGCTCAAGACGCCCAGGCGATCGGCCGGGGGCCGCCGGGCCTAAAGTTTCATTGCATTGGTGGCGATAAGCGAGTATAGATGGGCGAGAGGGATAGGAAGTCCACGTGTTTCCGGAGATATTGGCCATGAGTAGCGATGTCAAAATCGTTCCCAAAACCGGCCGCAAGAGGGCGACGAAGGCGGTGAGCCCGAAGACGGCGGGCGCGATGGCGACGGGCGGGACCGGCGCTGCAAAGCCCGCGGGCCAGTCGGCGAAGGCTACGGCCCGGCGGACGGTGTCCGCCGAGGAACGGCGGCGCATGATCGCCGAGGCGGCGTACTTCATTGCCGAGCGCGAGAAGTTCCATGCCGATCCGGCCTGGTGCTGGCTCGAGGCGGAGAAAGAGATCGACCGCAAGGTGGCCGTTCAGTGAACGGCCCCGCGGGGCGGAGGCGAGGTCTAAGCCTCGACGAAGCCGCCCAGGAGCCGGCTGCCCAGCGGGTGCTGGAGCTTCCGGATCGCGCGCACCTCGATCTGGCGGATCCGCTCGCGGGAGACCTTGAACCGCCGGCCTAGTTCCTCGAGACTGCAGCCCGACTCGTGATCGATGCCGAAGCGGCGTTTGATCACCTCCTGCTCCCGCAGGCTCAGCCGGTCGAGCACCCCGCGGACGCGCTCCCTGAGCATCTCGCGGTTGACCGAGGTGAGGGGGGACTCGGAGCTGTCGTCCTCGACGATGTCGCCGAAGCTGGAATCCTCGCCGTCGCCCAGCGGGCTGTTCAGCGAGATCGGCATCTTGGAGAGCTTCAGCAGCCGGCTGATCTCCATCTCGGGGATGCCGGAGTTTTCCGACAGGCTGGAGAGGCTGGGGGGCGCCCCGTTCTGGGTGGTGAATTGGCGCGCCCAGGCCTCGAGCTTGCCCATCGTCTCGGCGACATACCCCGGGAAACGGATCATACGGCCCTTCTCGACGATGGCTCGGGCGATCGCCTGGCGGATCCACCAGGTGGCGTAGGTGCTGAACTTGTAGCCCTTGCGGTGGTCGAACTTGTCGCAGGCGCGCATGAGGCCCGTGTTGCCCTCCTGAATGAGGTCGAGGAAGGGCAGGCCGCACTTGCGGTAGCTCTTGGCGATGCTGACCACGAGGCGCAGGTTGCCCGACGAAAGCCGGTTGCGCGCGTCCTGGTAGCGGATGCGCTGCTCGCGAATCGTGCGGGCCCGCGCCATGAAGTCCGCGGGGGACTCCCAAGCCGCGCGGCGGAAGCGCTGATCGTGGGCGATTCCGCGGTTGCGGCTGTGATCGCGGGGCAGGGTCTCGGCGAGGGCGACGGCCTCGTCGGCCCAACGGGTCAGATAAGTCGTCTTGATCTGGTGCTTTTCGATGAGACGGATGCCTTCCGCGATGCGATTCTGCATGCGCCGCGCCGCCAGCATCCGTTTGCGGCGCTCGCCCCGGTCGGCGGCGGGATAATCGCGGTCGTTGGCCTCGAGCAAGCGGTGGAGCCGGACGATGGTGCGGTCAAGCTCCTGCCGGACGCGGTCGCGGTCGCCCTTCTGGGCCGTGGTGATCTCGAGAGCCTGCTCGACGTGCAGTTCGCGGCTCTGAATGAGCTCGAAGATCTCCAGGGCGCCGACCTGGCCGAGACGCATCCCGAGGACCGCCTTCCTGAGCTTGCGCTCGGACTGCTCCATCTCGTCGGCGAGATGGATCTCCTCCTCCCGCGTCAGAAGCGGAATGGTGGCCATCTGGGAGAAGTACATGCGGATGGGGTCGTTGAGCTTGCGCCGGTTCAGCTCCTCCTCGGCGTCCTTGTCGAGCTCATAGCGCTCCTCCTCATCGAAGGCCTCGCCGTCATCCTCGGGTTGATCGGCCCCGGCGGGATCCTCGGTGATGACCACGCCCTGCCCGTCGAGAAAGCGCAGCATGTGCTCGAACTCCTGGGCATCCGGAGTTTCCTCCGAGAACGCCGTGAGCTCGTCATAGGAGACGGACTTGCGGTCCCCGATGAACTCAAGCAGCCGCTCTTCCGTGGCTTTGGACAGTTCCATGTCGCCTCCTCAAGGGCCCCACGCTCCCGCGCCGTTTCGCAGGAAACCCGTCCCGTCCGCGGAGGGAGGGGCGGGCATTTCCACTGCTAATACAACGAAGATCGTTCCTCAAAAGTTGGATCGTTCTGCAGCTTAGACGCCGCGGGACGGCCCCGCGTTTATGTTTGGATAATTAAAAGCGCCTCACTTGTTTCCGCGTACGCTTCGCGGGCCTTCCCGGGGAAAAATGGACCTCCATTATGCCAAGTCCGCCGTCGCCTTTCAAGTGGAAAAGAGGACAAAAATCAAAAAATTATGCTTAATGTTTCGACGGCTTCGGGTCGAGATGAGGGGGGGGCTTGTGACCTCCGTCATCCGCGGAGGATCGAAGGGTTGGGGCTGGTTGGTCCCCAGCCGAGGCCGTTTCGAGAAATGAAGCGGCTTTCAACGGGAAGGCGTCCTGCGTCGCGGGACGCCTTTTTTTATTGGCGCGCGCCCGAGGCAGACGCGTGTTGCCGCGTTCCGCCGCCCTTGCGCCCTCCGCCCGCCGTGTTGTTCCCCTGCTGCTCCCCGGGTAAAATTGAGGCCGTGAAGCGTGCATTTGGTCTTTCCAGGGTCGTCGCCGCTTACGCCGCGTGCATGGCCGCCGCTTGCCTGTCCCGCGCGGACAGCACGGTGATGTTCAACGAAATCATGTACCACCCGGCCGGCGACGAGACGGCGTTGGAATGGGTGGAGCTTCACAACACCATGGCCGTGGACATGGACATCTCGGGCTGGTCCCTCGCCGGGGGCATCTCTTACACGTTCCCCGAGGGCTCCGTCGTGCGGGGCGGCGGTTTTGTGGTGGTGGCCGGCAACCCGGCGGCGCTGGCGGCCGCGGCGCAGATTCCGATGCCCGCGGGGCCTTTCGAAGGACGACTGGAAAACGCCGGCGAGCGCCTCGATCTCCTGAACAACAACGGCCGTCTCATGGATTGCGTCACCTATCGCGACCGGGAGCCGTGGCCGGTGGCGGCGGATGGCTCGGGGGCGTCGCTGGCGAAGCTGCGGCCGGCGAGCGCGAGCCGGGAGCCCGGGAACTGGGCGCCGAGCGCGGTTTCGGGAGGCACGCCCGGGAAGGTCAATTTCACCGCGGGCACCATGCCGGCTCCCGCGCCCCTGCGTTTCAACGAGACCGCGGTCGGCGGCCAAGAGGGGACCTGGGTCGAACTCTTGGCGGTGGCGCCGTGCGAGAAGCTCGGAACCATGCTCGAATGCAGCTCCGGCGGCCGGCTTGTCCTCTCCACGGGGACGCTGGCCGCGGGGGGCCGCCTGGTGTTCTCGGCCGCCGATCTCGGGTTCGAGCCGTCCGCCGGGGACAAACTTTTTCTCCGGGCGCCCGACGGCGAGAGCATCTGGGACGCCGTGCGCCTCGCGCCGGGACTGCAAGGCCGGTTCCCCGAGGGAACCGGCCCCTGGTGCATCCCCGACGCGCCGACGCCGGGCGCCGCGAACGCCGTCACGCTCTGCGAGGATCTCGTGATCAACGAGATCATGTACCATCCCATGTTAGATGAGAACGAGCGCGGGGAGTACGTCGAGCTGTACAACCGCGGCGCCGCGGTGTTGGACCTGAGCGGGTTTCGGTTCACCGACGGCATCGCCTTCCAGTTCCCCGAGGGGATCATGCTGGGGCCGGGCGCGTACCTGGCGGTGGCGCGCGACCCGGCCTACATCCGCGCGACCCACGGCATCGACAACGTGGTCGGGCCCTTCAGCGGCGCGCTGGCCAACGACGGCGAGCGGATCGCGCTGGCCGATGCCCGGGGGAATCCCGCCGGCGAGGTGCGTTATTTCGAAGGCGATCGCTGGCCGGCCTACGCCGACGGGGGCGGCTCGAGCCTCGAACTGCGGGACCCGGCGGCGGACAACACGGTCGCCGAGGCCTGGGCGGCGAGCGACGAGTCCGGGAAGTCCGCGTGGCGGACATATTCGTATACGGGAGTGGCGCGAGCCGACCGCGGCCCGACGCTGTGGCGGGAGTTCGTGATGGGGCTCCTGTACGCCGGCGAAATTCTGATCGACGACGTGAGCGTCCTGAGGCGGCCGAGCACCGCGCCCGTGGAACTCCTCCAGAACGTGACCTTCGCCGGCGGGACGGCCAAGTGGCGCCTTCTGGGAACCCACCGGCTGAGCGGCGCGCAGGACGACCCGGTCAGCCCCGGGGAGAAAGTCCTCAGACTGGTCGCCACCGGCCCCACCGAACACATGCACAATCACGCCGAGACGACGCTCAAGGGCACGGAGGCCGTGGTCAACGGGACGGAGTACGGCATCTCCTTCCGCGCGAAATGGCAGGCCGGCTGTAATCTGCTCAACACGCGGCTTTACTTCAACCGTCTGGCGCGGACGACGGCCCTGGATGTCCCGGCGGCGCGCGGCACGCCCGGGGCGCGCAACAGCGCCTGGGTCGCGAACCTCGGCCCGACCTTCGCGGCCTTCGAGCATGCCCCGGCGGTGCCGGAGGCGTCCAGGGAGGTGGTCGTGACGGCGCGGCCCGAGGATCCCGACGGGGTGGCCGCCTGCACCCTGGCGTGGTCCGTCAACGGCGGGGCGTGGCGCCGCGCGGCCATGACCGAGGAGGCCGACGGGGCGTACCGGGGAACGATCCCGGGGCAGTCCGCCTCCGCGGTGGTGCAGTTCTACGTCGAGGCCGAGGATGGGCGCGGCGCCTTGAGCACGTTTCCGGCGCGCGGCCCGGCCTCGCGCGCCCTTTACAAGGTCAAGGACGGCCAGGCGCGCCTGGGGACGCTCCACAACCTGCGGATCGTGATGGCGCCCGCCGACGCGGCGCTGCTTCACACGCCCACCAACGTAATGAGCAACGAGCTCCTGGGGGCCACGGTCATCTACGACGAGTCCGAGGTTTTCTACGACGTGGGCGTGCGCCTGAAGAGCAGCCAGCGCGGGCGCCTGGCGTCGACGCGGGTCGGCTTCTCGATCCGGTTCAACGCCGACCGGCTCTTCCGCGGCGTCCACCGCACGCTGGGCATCGACCGGTCCGGCGGCATCATGTTCGGGCGCTCCTTCGGCCAGGACGAAATCTGCGTGAAGCATATCGTCAACCACGCGGGCGGCATCGCCGGCATGTACGACGACCTGGTATGGGTGATCGCGCCCCGCGCGGAGCACACCGGCACGGCGCTCCTCCTCATGGCGCGGTTCAACGACGTGTTTCTCGAATCCCAATGGCCGCGGGGCGGCGACGGCACGCTGTACACCTACGAGCTGATCTACTATCCCACGACCACCGCGGACGGCACCCAGGAGGGCCTGAAGCTGCCGCAGCCCGACGAGGTCACGGGCGTCGACATCCAGGACCTCGGGGACGACAAGGAACTCTATCGCTGGTTCTTCCTGATCGAGAACAACCGCGCGCGGGATGACTACTCCGACCTGATGCGCTTCTGCAAGAACTTCGCCGCGCCGGCCAACGTGCTCGAGGATCGAGCGGCGGAAGTCATGGACGTCGACCAGTGGATGCGCACCTTCGCCATGTACTCGCTCTGCGGCATCGGCGACACGTACACCCAGGGTCTCTTCCACAACAACATGTACTACGTCCGCCCCGAGGACGGCCGGGTGCTCGTCTTTCCCTGGGACATGGACTTCGCCTTCGTCCGGAGCACGAGCGCGGCGCTGTGGGGCGATGGGAACCTCTCGCGGATCATCGCCCTGCCGGCGTACACCCGGCTGTTTTACCGCCACCTCCAGGACATTATCGCGACGACGTACAACCGTGCGTACATGGAACGTTGGACCACCCACTACGGGGCCCTCTGCAACCAGGATTTCCGCCCGATCGCCAGTTACATCGGCGAACGGGCGGCGTTCGTCTCGAGCCGGCTGCCCGCGGGGGTCGCCTTCGAGCTGGTGACCAACGGCGGCCTCGACTTCTCCGTGGAGGCGGCGTCCGCCCCGATCGAGGGCAAGGGTCCCATCGAGATGCACCGCTTGACGCTCAACGGCGCTCCGGTCGCGCCGCGCTGGCGCACGACCACGCGCTGGATCTTGGATGTGCCCTTGGAGCCCGGGCCGAACCCATTGGTCTTCGCCGCCCTCGACGGGCGGGGGGCGCCTATGGCGACCGCGGCCATCACGGTGACGTCGACCCTCGCGTGGTACCCGCCGGAAGTGTTCATGTTCTCGCCGCAGGAAGGGCCGGAGACGGGGGGAACGACGGTGCAGATCTACGGCGAGGCCTTCCGGCCGGGCATGCGCGTGCGGTTCGGCGAAGCGGAATCCCCGGCGGTGACGGTGCTCGCCCCGGCCGTCGCCGAGGCCGTGACGCCGCCCGGCCTCGGCACGGTGGCCGTCGAGGTCGAGAACCCGGACGGGCTGGCCGCCGTGGCGCCGATGGGCTTCAGCTACGTGGGCGGGGCCCCGCGCTTCGTGCGGGGCGATGCCAACGCCGACGGCCGCACCGATGTGGCGGATGGAATCGCCATGCTGCAGTTTCTGTTCGGCTCGGGCGCGCTCGACTGCAAGGAAGCCGCTGATGTGAACGACGACGGGGCGCTCAACATCGGCGACGTGATCGCGCTCCTGGGCTACGTTTTCGCCGGGGGGACGCCGCCGCGGGCGCCGCACGGGGTCTGCGGCGTCGATCCCACGCCCGACGCGCTGGGGTGCGAATCCTTCGCCATTTGCCGGTGAGCTCGGGAGGGGTCATGGCCTTCATGTCGGAGGATTTCCTGCTCGGATCGAAGCCGGCGCGGGTGCTCTTTCACGAGCACGCGGCCGGCATGCCGATCTTCGACTATCACTGCCACCTGCCGCCCGCCGACATCGCGCTGGACCGGGCCTTCGAGAACCTGGCGGCGATCTGGCTTGCGGGCGACCACTACAAGTGGCGGGCGATGCGCGCCAACGGCGTCCCCGAGCGGCTGATCACCGGCGATGCCTCCGACGAGGAGAAGTTCCTGGCTTGGGCGGCGACGGTGCCGGCGACGGTGGGCAACCCGCTCTACCACTGGACGCACATGGAGCTCAAGCGGCCCTTCGGGATCGTGGGGCGGCTGCTGGGGCCCGACACGGCCCGCGCGATCTACGCCGAGTGCGGCGCCATGCTGGCGACGCCCGAGTTCAGGGCGCGCGCCGTGTTGGGGCGGGCGGGCGTGCGCGTCCTGTGCACCACCGACGACCCCGCGGACACGCTGGAGCATCACCGCGCGATCGCGGCGGAGGCCGGGTTCGGGATCAAGGTGCTGCCCACCTTCCGACCGGACAAGGCCATGGCGGTGGAAGCGCCCGAGGCTTTCAACGCCTGGACCGCGGCGCTCGAGGAGCGCTCCGATGTCGCGGTGCGGGACTATCCCTCGTTTCTCGAGGCCCTCAGGGCCCGCCACGCTTTTTTCGATGCCGCGGGCTGCCGCATCGCCGATCACGGCTTGAGCGCGGTGCATGCCGAGGAGGCGACGGAGCACGAGCTCCGGACCATCTTCAACAAGGTGAGAATCGGCAAGCCCGCCGACGAAAAGGAAGCCGCCAAGTGGCGCGCGGCGCTCATGGTCGAATTCGGGCGCATGCATACCGAAAAGGGGTGGGCGATGCAACTCCACATCGGCGCGCTCAGGAACACGAACTCCCGCGCCGCCGCCGCCCTGGGTCCTGACACGGGATTCGATTCGATTGCCGACGAGCCCTTCGCGGGGGCGCTGGCGCGCCTGCTTGACCGGCTCGACCGCGAGGAGAAGCTTCCCAAGACCATCCTCTACGTCCTGAACCCGCGGGACAACGAGGCGGCGGCCGCCATGTGCGGCAACTTCCAGGACGGCGCGACGCCCGGGAAGATCCAGTTCGGGCCGGCCTGGTGGTTCAACGACCAGAAGGACGGCATCGAGCGCCAGCTTGGCGCCTTGGCGGTCATGGGCCTCCTGAGCCGGTCGACGGGCATGGTGACCGACTCGCGCAGCTTTCTTTCCTACTCGCGGCACGAGTATTACCGCCGGATTCTCTGCAACTTCCTCGGGGGCCAGGTCGCCCGGGGGGAACTGCCCGACGACATGGAGCTTCTGGGCGGCGTGGTGCGCGACATCGCCTACCGCAACGCGGTCAGGTACTTCGGGGTCGGCGCGATCGACTAGGCGCCCGCCGGCGCGCCCAGGGCCGCCTTGAGGGGTTCCCAGGCGATGCGCGACCAGTCCTCCACCGCCGCGTCGGGCGCGCGCGCGATCGCCTCGAGTTCGGCGAGTTCCCGCAGGCTTCCGTGGGCGATCTCCGGGGCCCGGGGAACGACGGCGCGGACCGCGATCTCGGCCAGGTAGAGGATGCCGAAATGGACCCGGCCGACATCGGTCGCGTCGTCGTTGATGTAGCCCAGCACTCGAAGGGAGAAGGGGCCGTCGATGCTGATTTCCTCGGCCAGCTCCCGCTCCAGGCTGGCGCGGATGGGGTTGGCCGCCGCGCCGTCGGACCGCTCGATGTGGCCGCCGACGCCCCAGGACCACTTGCCGCGCAGCCGGGCCTCGTCGTACTTGCCGGCCTCGGACGCGCGGCGGTAGGCGAAGACGCGGGCCGAGGGGCGGTGGCAGACGATCGTGTAGGCGATGGGCTGCTTGACGCGGGGGTCGTGCTCGGCATCGCTGCGGCGCATGTAGGTCCCATGGCGGAGCGCGACCCCTTCGTAGTCCGCGGCCGAGGCGGGCGCGAAGCCCGTGAAGTACCCGGGCGCGAACAGCGCCTCCCGGGGCACCACCATGATCGTTTGTTCGTCGTTGCCCATGGGCGTCGCACTCCTTGGCTCGCGGGGGACATGGTACGATATCCGGGCGCGGGCGCGCAACGCGCGGCGCGTCGCGGAAAGGAGCCGGCCTCGATGTGCATTGCGGAGAAGGTGAAGGGGGCGCTCGGGCGCGCCTCGTGGATCCGGAAGATGTTCGAGACGGGGGCGCTTCTCAAGGAGCGCCTGGGCTCCGAGAACGTCTTCGACTTCACCCTCGGCAATCCCGTCGTGCCGCCGCCGCCCGAAGTCGACGCGGCCTTGGCGGCCATCGCGGGGGAGGACATCGCGCTCAAGCACGGCTACATGCCCAACGCCGGCTATCCCGAGACCAGGCGGGCGACGGCGGCGGCCATCGGCGCCGACCAGGGGCTCGAGGTGCCGCCCGAGGCCGTCGTCATGACCTGCGGCGCGGGCGGAGCCCTCAACGTGATCTTGAAGACGATCCTCGACCCCGGCGACACGGTGCTCGTCCCGCGCCCCTGCTTCGTCGAGTACGAGTTCTACGCGGACAACCACGGAGGGAGGCTCGTGACGGTCCCCACCGGGCCGGGCTTCGCCCTCGATGTCGAGGCGCTGGCCCGGGCGATCACCCCGGAAACCCGGGCGGTGATTATCAACTCGCCCAACAACCCGACGGGCGCCGTCTATCCCGAGGAAGCCATCGCGGCGCTGGGGGCGCTCCTCAGGGCGAAGTCGAGGGAAGGCGGCCGCACGGTCTACCTAGTGGCCGACGAGCCGTACCGGAAGATCGTGTACGACGGCGTCCGGGTGCCGCCGATCTTTCCGCACTACGAGCACAGCCTGCTCGCGAACTCCTGGTCGAAGGAGCTGTCCCTGGCGGGGGAGCGCATCGGGTACTGCGCGGTGAACCCGCGCGCCGCGGAGTTCGAGACCATCGCGGCGGGCCTGGTCTTCTGCAACCGCGTGCTCGGCTACGTGAACGCGCCGGGGCTCATGCAGCGGCTGGTGGCGCGGCTGCCGGGCGCGGCGGTGGATGTGGACGCCTACCGGGCCAAGCGCGATGCGCTCCACGCCGGCCTGGTTCGCGCCGGATTCAAGGTCGCGAAGCCCCGGGGCGCCTTTTATCTCTTTCCGGAGAGCCCGATCCCCGACGACGCGGCCTTCGTGGGGGAGCTGTTGGAAGCGAACATCCTGGCCGTGCCGGGCAGCGGCTTTGGCGGGCCGGGGCATTTCAGGCTGGCCTATTGCGTGAGTGACGCGACCATCGCGGGATCCCTGCCCGGGTTCGCTCGCATTGGGGCGCGGTATCGCGGCAAGGCGTGAGGGGGGAGGCGGGGGTGTTGTACATCAACGGCGAGCGCGTGCCGAACGAGGAGATCGACCGGGAGATCGCCAGGCTGCGGCCGCAGTACGAGCGGACGTTCGCGTCCAAGCCCCGAGCGGAACGAGAGGCGGAGCTCAGGGAGTGGTCCCGCGAGAACGTGATCGAGCAGGTGCTGCTCCGCCAGGCGGCGCGGCGCGATCCGGAGCGAGTGCCGCCCGAAGGCGTCGACCGGCGCTTTCGCGACTTGGTGAAGGAGTACGGCGGCCGGCGGGCGTATTTCGCGCATTTCTGCCTGGCACCCTCGGCGGAAGGGGATATCAAGCGGTCCATCGCGCTGGAGTTGAAGGTGGAGCGGCTGGTCGAGCGCATCCAGAACGCGGCGCCCTTTCCCACCGAGGACGAGATCCGCGCGAACTACGAGGCGTGCGTCAAGGAGTATACGGTGCCGGAGATCGTGCGCGCGGCACACATCGTGAAACACGTGGAGAACGACGCCGACCGCGCCGCGCGGAGGACGGAGCTCGAGGCCCTGCGGGGGCGCGCCGTGGCGGGCGAGGATTTCGGTGCCCTCGCGCGAGAGCACTCCGACAGTCCCGAAAACGGGGGCGACCTCGGTTTCTTTTTTCGCGGGCGGATGTCCCCGGCCTTCGACGCGGCGGTCTTCCCCCTGGAAACGGGCGCCGTGAGCCCGGTGTTCGAGACCGAGCTGGGCCTCCACATCGCGAAGCTGCTCGAGCGGCGGCCGCCCTGCCCGGCGACACTCGAGGATGCTCGAGTCCCCATCGCCGTGTTCCTGGCCAACGAGGCCCGGCAGAATGCGCTCGATGATTTTCTCGACGGGGAGAAGGCCAAGGCGCGCATTGAGGAGCGCTGAGGCGGGCGGGAGGCTTGCATGGGGATCGGGGTGCCGAGGCGGGCCGCGCCCCGCGGGGCGGCGGCGTTCTTGTGTGTTTTGTGCGCCTGTGCCTCCCCGCGCGACGGCGCCTTCGAGAGGGTGGCCGTCATCGGAGCCAGCCTGTCGGCCGGCTTCGCGCTCGAGGCGGAAGCCGGCGGGGCGCTCGATCTTGCGGGCGTGCTGGAATGCGCCCTCACGGCGCCGCACGCCCCGGTGGCGAGCGCCGCGGATATCTTCTTCTTCCTGCAGCCCGGGGAGACGGGCGCCCGGCTGGCGCGGAAAGCCGCCGAGACAAATCCGACCCTCGTGGTGGCTCTGGACTTCCTGTTCTGGTTCGCGGCCGCCGCCGCCGATGCGGAGCGTCCGGCGCGCTTGGAGGCGGGCCTGCGGCTCCTGGAAGGGTTCGCGTGCCCGGTGATCGTCGGCGACCTCCCGGACATGTCGGAGGCGGTGGGCCGGGTGCTCTCGCCGCGGCAGGTCCCGGCGCCCGCCGTCCTGGCGGAACTGAACGGCCGGATTCGCGCCTGGGCGCGGGGGCGGGCCGCCGTCGTGGTGCCGCTTTCCGAGATGATCGCGAAGATGCGCGCGGGGGAGGAGGTTCGGGCGGGCAGTCGGGTTTACTCGGGGGCCGAGGCGCGCAAGCTGCTCCAGGGGGACCGCCTTCACCCGACCGTCGAGGGGCTGGCGTGCGCGGCGGTGGCGGCGCTCGAGGCGTTTTCGGGGGCGGGCCGGGGGGCATACCTGGACGATCCGAAGGTTGTGGCCGCGAAGGCGCGGAAGTGGCCGTGAGGAGCTTTGGGCGCCGTCGCCCCTCGCGCGAAGGGGGAAGAAAATCCGGGTTCAGCCTCAAGTCGCCGCGGCCACAGGCCGATAATCTGAATATGTCGGATTCCGCAAACCGTTTTCCGGCGGAGGAGGATCTATGACGCGTGCCATGAGGGCGGCGGGCGGCCCCGCGGGCCTGGCGGCTGCGGCCGCGGTGTTTCTGTGCGTGGGATGCAAGCAGGCCGAGCAGCGCATCGGCCAGAGCCGGCCGTTGGCTCCCGAGTGGGTCTTGAGGACGCCGACCGACACCGACGATTTGAAGTTCTACGTGGGAAGGGCGGTGGCCGTGAACGCCTTGGACGAGCGCCGGGCGATGAACAAGGCCATGGACGATGCCATCGAGCAGATCGCCCGCAGCGTCGAGGTCAGGATGCGGAGCATCTCCACGACCTACGACAGCGAGGATGCCGACGAGGCCCGCGGCAACCACTTCAACCGCGACCGGCTCAGGTGGGAGACCGAGAAGTCCGTCATGGTGGACACGATCGTGTGCGGCATGCGGCAGGTCGACACGTACTGGGAGCTGTGGCGCATCAGGGAGAATCGGGACGACGGCATCTCGCATGACTTCAAGCGCTACAAGTACTGGGTGCTCGTGTCCTTTCCGAAGAAGGCCATCGAGGAATGCGAGCGCCAGGTCAAGGAAGCCTACGCCGACGAGCTCGAACCGCTGCTCAAGGCCGGCGATGATGCCTACGACACGGGCAGGCACGAGGAGGCGGTGCGGTCGTACCAGCGCGCCATCGGGAAGTATCCCTACGCCCGGGCGCAGGTAGCGGAGCGCATGGCGCGGGCCAGCCTGGAGCTTGCCGCGACGAAGGCCAAGAACGGCGACCACGAGGGGGCGATGCAGCTTCTCAGGCGGGGTTACTCGCCGACCCTGCCTCTCGAGCTGAAGGCGCCCATGCGGGAGCGTTTCATCGAGTCCTATGCCGAGGAGGCGGCGGCGCGCGTGCGCGAGCTGGCCGGCATGTGGGGCTGGAAGCGCATCGGCGTGGCGTCCTTCGAGCCCGAGGCGGGCGGCGAGAAGCCCAGCAAGAACGTGCCGCTTCAAATTGCGCACGCGCTGGCGCGCGAGGGAGACGTGGTGCCGTCGTTCCGCCCGGCCATCGATGCCGGGGGCGGGCGCATCGTGCGCGGCGTCGCCTACGCGGCGGATGCGGACCTCGCCCGCACGATCTCGAAAACCGGCGACGATGCCTTGCTGGTGGGCACGATCGGGCGGGAGATCGCCACGTTCGTCTACAATGTCGACGATGGGCGCACCCACCCGGTCATGTTGGCGGCGAATCTGGGCGTCGCGGATGTGCCGGACGGCGAGCCCGCCGGCTCGGCCTGGGACGTCTTCGTGCCCCACGATCGGAAGTTCCGCGTCGAGGTGTGGACGGATCGGGATTCCTACCGCATCGGCAGCGGCGTGAACCTGTACGTCCGGTCCAACCGGAAGTGTTACATGGTGATCGTCAGCGTGCATGCCGACGGAATCGCCCAGGCCTTCATCCCGGTCTTGCAGGCCCGCTTCGATTTCGCCCAGCCCGGGCGCACGTACCCGGTGCCCAACGAAGCCGGCCTGCCCTTCGATCTCAAGGTGCTCGGCCCGGCGGGGAAGGAGACGTTCCGCGTCTTCGCCAGCGAGAAGCCGATGGTCCTGGACGACATCCTCTGCGACCGCATGCCGGAGGGCGAGCTGATCGCGGCTTTGGGGAAAGAGCTGCACCGGCTGGGCCCGATCCCCTGGACGATGGCGGAGCACACCATCGAAGTGGTGAGGTAGGCGTCCCGCCGCCCCCGCCCCTGTCGTCACGCCCGACCGCGCCCACCAATATCGACAGCTCTTTCCCGAGATGATCTGTGATTGGCGCCGTTTGCGATCGCGGGCGCCGATCGCCAGTTCCGGTGGGCCGACGCCCGAATCGACGGCGCCACGGTGGTCGTGTCGGCGGAAGGCGTCTTGGCCGGGGGTGACGGTGGGTAAACTGTCGCGCCGAGCGGCGGCTTCAAGGGGAGGCCCGGCCGGACTCGGCGGCTTTGGTCGCTTCTTCCTTGAGAGTGCGGAGCTTCAGACCCAAGCGGGCGGTGAAGAACAAGCCCGCCAAGGTCACCGGGACGATGCCCAGGAAGAGGGCGTAGAACGAGCCCGCCAGGGCGACCTCGCGATCGACCCCGAAGGGCTGGAGCGCGATCACGAAACAGAACTGCGTCGTGCCGATGTAACCCGGCGCCGACGGCAGGGTGATGCCGAGGGCGCAGACGCTGAAGAGGAAAAAGGCCGCGAGGAGGGACGGGAATTCGGCCGGCGTGAAGGAGACCGCGGCCAGGTAGAGCATGAGGCCGTTGAGGCTCCAGATAAGCAGCGTCATGCCCAGCATGGCCGCGAACTGCCGCGGATCGCGCAGCGAGAAGAGCCCGGGGACGCCGGCCTGAAGCAGGCCATAGAGCCTTGCGTGGAGTCGCGCGCGCAGCCCGCGGCGGCGTTCCCGCGGAAGGAAGATCAGGGCGCCGACGGCGGGGCGGAGGGCCGCCGCGAGGAAGCGGTCGGCGGCGCGGAGCGCCCAGGCGGTGCGCCACACGAAGGCGGCGAAGCAGGCGAAAAGGACGAGGGTCGCCGCGCCGACGACGGCTCCGACGGCGCGCAGTCCGGCCAATTCCGGCGACAGGGGGACGAACTGGAGGGTGACGGCGAAGACCGCCACGATGGCGAGGAAGTCCATGAGCCGTTCCAGGACGATGGTTGAGAGGACGGCCGCGTTGCTCAGGCCGCGCTGCGCCGCCAGAACGTACATGCGCACGAACTCCCCGAGGTGGGCGGGCAGAAGGTTGTTGGCCATGAAGCCGATCATGAGAGACGGTAGGACGTCGTTGGCGCGGAGCGGCGCGAGCGGGCGGAGGAGCCGGCTCCAGCGCACGGCCTTGAGCCAAAAGAAGGCGGCCAGGAGCGCCATGATAAGGAAGAAGAAGGGCACAAAGAAGCGCGGATCGACGCCTGTCAGGCGTTCCCACAGCTTGCCCGGATCGGCGGAGCGGACCGCGAGGAAGAGGAGCGCGCCGCCCGCCGCCAGTCCCAGCGCCGTGTGGAGCGCGTGTGTGCGTTTCCCGGACATCGGCCGGGATGGTACCTGGTTCCTCGGCGGGCGTACAGGGCCGCGCCCCGTGGAATCCCTGTTGACACGACGGGTGGGGGTGGGGATACAATCCTGCCGTTGCGCCTGGGGCGCAGGGAGGTCATTCGTGGCTAAGGCACGCATCGCGGCGGCGGTGTTGCGGGGAGCGGCGGCGCTGGCGGTCGTCTACGCGGCGGGTTGCGTGGGTACGCCGCCTTTTTCCGAGCCGACCTATCTGACGACGACGGATTTCTACCAGCTTCCTTACGACATGACGAAGGAGGCCTTCATCAAGGAGTGGCAGGGGGCGCGGTCGGGGGTAATCGGCGCCGAGCCGGTGGTCTACACGACGTACCCGGGCATCGATGTCTGGGAGGTCCTGATTTATGAAGTCTACGACCACAGCGACCCCCTGCGCATCCCGAAGCCCAAGCCCGACCACCGTGAATACGTTCTCTTCAGAAACGGGGAGCTGAAAGCCTACGGCCGGGGCGAGTTGACGCTAAGCCCCTACGACGTCCTGGTCGAGCGCCACGTGCTGTCGGAGAAGTGAGGGCGGGGAATAGGGGATTCTACTCTTCCGCGAAGTAGTCGGAATCCACCCGCTTGAGCGCGTAGGTCGCGACGGTAGTGAAAAAAAGGCCGCTGTCGCGATTTCCGCAACAACGGCCCTTTAGGTTTGGTCGGGGCGACTGGACTCGAACCAGCGACCCCCAGAACCCCATTCTGGTGCGCTAGCCAAACTGCGCTACGCCCCGACGAAGTACTCTGGGATAACCATATACCGCGAACCGCGCGGCGTCAAGGATGCGCCGCGGCTTTGGCGAAGTCGGCGCGGAATGAACGCCGCGGGCCGAGGCGCCGTGCCCTCGCCTGGGCGAGGGCACGGCGCGGGGCGGATCGTTGCCGCCGACCAATCATGGCGTGCCGCAGGGCGGAAACTCGGGGCAGCCGCCCACCTTGTTGGGACAGCCTGCTATGGGAAGACACTTCGTTCCGAGCCTGTGCGCCGGGCCGCGGCCGAAGAGCCATGAGAGCATGGCGATAGCGTCGGCGATGTCGTACAAGGTGCCGTCGCCGTTCCAGTCGAGGAGTGCGAGGTCTCCCGAACCCGGGTTCTTGTAGGTCCCCCCCTCGCAGGGGAGGTTCGCGTAGCCAAGCCCGCTGCCGAAGAGGTGATTCAGGAGCCAGATCGCATCGCCGATGTTGACGGTCCCGTCCTGATTGGCATCCCCCGGGACCTGGTAATTGACGCGGACGGAGCCTTTGCAGGCGCAGTCCGCGCCGCTGGCCAGGGTGAATTGCGTGCTGTCCAGATCGGTGTCCCCCGCGCTGTCGGAGACCATTAAGTAGAGGACGTAGGTCCCTTCCGGGAGGCTGCTCAGCTTTTCGGTGACGAAGACGCGACTTTCGAAGCCGATGGCGTTCTCTTCATCGGGAGCGTTGAGGTACCAGACGAATTGTTCCAGCGTGCGCTTGGGCTCGGCGTTCGGTGATGCCGTCGAGAACGAAGGTCTGGTGGAGGTCCTTGCAGAAGCAGTACGGTCCGCCCGGGTGCGCGTTCGGGCGAAGTTGCGGGTCCCGCGCCTGGAACTCCGTCGACAGGTAGCTTCTGTACTCGCCGAGGACGTGATCGACCACCGTAATCGGGTTGAGCGTCAACGTTATCTCTCCGTAACGAGGTTTTCAGAAGGAGCCGAGAGGCGGCGCCACGGGAGTCTTCGTTATCCGCGGAGCCGGCCGCACCTCTAGCGACAGGCGCCCTGCAGCCCGGCGGACTTCCGAAAGAATTCGGACAGCAGCAATCCCAAAGCATGTCCATTCATAACGGGGTCTCGATTGCGCGCGCGCCATGCTGTGTATGTGGCTGTAAACAAAGAGGTTAGCCGCGAGCTCGCTCATTTCTGTCATAACTCCAGTCATTTCTCGCGGGGTGGCCAGGCGGGGCCGGGCACATAGTGAGCACCGCGCTTCTCGCCGGCCAACACAAGCACGCCCTCCTTCACAAGGAGCGCAAGGCGTCGCGTCGCCTGGGGCCGATCAACGCCGAAGATCTCCCGATAGTCGGCGTTGCTGATCCGACCTTTGCCTTCCATCCGAAGCCGGAGCGCATCTAACGGCGCCGACGTCAAAACCGCCTGCGGGACTGCTTCCGAGCAAACGCGATACCAGCAGGCGCGCGTCGTCCGTCCGTGGCCAGAAGCCCTCGGTTTTCCAGATCGAGCAGCTCGCGGTAGGCTTGATCACGATCCACTCGGTTGAGCTTTTGGTAGTCCCCACTTTGAAAGGGGCGATTATGGAACGCGACGAGCGCCCGCTTCTGCCTGACCTCGATCGGCAATCTGCGCACCGCCGCCGTCCAGCCCTCGTCAGCACCCTCGAAGATGGGCTCGTTTCGTAAAACCACCTGGAAGCGGTCCGGCGTTTCGTTGAATTCAGGGAGTGGCAGCCGAGGAGAGCTCCATCTCCTCGGTCATTTGCGGTATCCCTTCGCCCTGTTGCCGCATGATCCCCAGTTCGGTCAGAAAGCGCGCGAGACGCGGGTTGCGGCTGGCGTGGACGCGCCGCCGTGCGCGTAGGTCGTCAATCGAAACTTCAGGCAGCAGGTCCCCGGGGCTGTGGATCTCCAATCGGTCGTCGAAAAGCCACACCTCAACGCAGCGGGTTGCCGGGAATCGCCGCTTCCGGCGCCCGAAAACTCCTCAGCACTCGGGGAGCAGCGCGCGCGACATGAAAGTCATGGAGCTGTCCCAAATTCCAACGGAGAAAGGGCCCTCCTCCTCGACCCGCACGGCGGCCATGATCCGCGCCGTGTACCTCCGGTCCACGCATTCGCGGTAGAGCGCCAGGTAAGTCCCGCCGGCAAGCGCGTTCTTGAGCGCCTGAATGCGTTTCTCGATCTCCACGTCGAGGGTGTAATTGGCGAACTTCCGCGCGTAGTGGTACAGGTTCGACACAACCCTGAACATCGTCACCGGCGAGGCGATTAGGTCGAGTTGGTCGAAAATATCGCGGAAGCGCTTGTCTTCGTTCTTGGCGCCCTCGGCCAGCGCCGCGCTTTCCAGGAGCAGCGCATTCACGCGGAGGTCGGCATGCCCGGACGCGGCGGCAAGCTTGGCGCATTCCTTGAGAACCGCCAAGAGGCCCTTCGTGTTCCCCCGTTTGACCTCGACGTCCCCGCGACACGCAAGACAGGTGCTCATGCCCTGCAGAAAGCCTGATGCGCCCACACGGGCGAACAGATGCTGAGCCTCCCGGTAGGCCGCCTCGGCCTCAGGCAGCATCTTTTGCGCCAAGGCCAGGTGGCCTTGCGCCAAGCGGATGTAGGCCTGAATGAAAGGGGTCGGGTGCGGCCGGACACATTTCTCCGCCTCCGCCAGCGACTGCGCCGCCTGCTCGAAGGCGCCTGCCGTGAGCGACGAAACGGCCGCTCCCATGTAGCACCAGAAGTACCCCTCGAGATTCCCCAGCTTCTCCACCGCCGCCAGGAGTTCCGGGTGCAGGAAGTGGCCGCGCGCGCGGGCAAGGTCGCCGAGGGCGTAGTAAACCTGCCCGAGTCTGAGAAAGTACCGCTTGACGAAATGCGCGGTGGCGCGCCGGCCGAGCAGTTGGCGCGCCTTCTCGTAGCAAGCGAGTGCCCCTCTGTTGTTGCCGCCCATGAAGTTCACGTCGCCCAGGAAGAACTCGGCCTTGGCGTACTCAAAGAGCGCCGGAGGATGCTCGTGGATCAGCTTGACGAGGATGCGCTGCCCGCCCCGCAGCGCGGCGACCGCGGCCTTGGGCCGAGCCCGCAGACAGAGAATGATGCCCTCGAGCACTCGGAGGCGGCCGCGGCCGAAGTTGTCGCCGTCCCGCGCAAGCAGCGTGACGGCCTCCCGGACAAGCTCCCCCGCATGCTCGTAATCGCGGTCCCGGCGTAAGACGATCAACGCTTTGACGCGCAGCGCCTGGGCCCACTCTCGGCGTCCGCAGCCGGGCGTCAGCGGCGCGATCGTCTCCTGGGCCGCTCCGAAATCGCCCAGCACCGTGAACGCGGAGGCGAGCAGCGCGCGCTCGTTCGCCTCGGCGGCGCCGCCTTCTCGAATCAGCGCCAGGCGCGCGCGCCGCAGCTCGATCTCCTCGTGATACCAGGAAAGGTGGTTGCACGCGGCGGCCGAGAGTGCGAGAGCCTCCAACTTAGCCTCGCGGCAACCGTCGGCGGACCCGACCATCGGTTTGAGGGCCTCGAGGGCGGCCTCGAAGTGCCCCTGGGCGATCAGGGCCTGTGCACCGGAGATGAGCGCGTGAGCACGGCGGTTCATGCGGCACCTCCTGCTTCGGAAGGCTACCTGCGTTAAGTCGCGGGCGGTCCCGTCGCGGCCGGCGTGAAATCGACGACGCCGGCCGTCTCACAGGCGGAGCCGCGTGTTTGCGTCGACCGCGGTGCGGCGGGATGAGGCCCGCCGAGACATGCGTGTCGCAGAGCGGAACCCACAAATAAACCCTCAACGTCCCTTATGACGCCGCTGATTTTATACTGGAAGGGGGTGAGCGGTCAAGGGAAATCTGTAACCGTTCACGGTTTTTTATGAATTTCGAGAAATGCCTAGACATCCGCCTCGCCCAGTGGTATACCAGGCGGCATGGACGACAAGGACTTTCGCCTACAACAACTGGAGAACGAGAACGCGACCCTGAAGAGGACCATCGCCGACCTGACAGCGAAGCTCCTCGCCGCGGAAACTACGTTCAGCGCGCTGGAAGCGAAGATCGCGCAACTTACACGGGATGCCCGCACCAGATAGAAGCCGCCGTCGTCGGACACCGCCAAAGCCGCGTCAAGCGGCATTTCTGGGGTGCGGGAGATGCGGCGCCCCGGCGGCCAGCCTGGACACAAGAGGCACGAACGAACGGCGTTTCTTCGGGGTATGCTCACCCACGCGTTCGGCGGAGTAATCGGCCGCGGCTTCTTCTCGACCTACCGTAAGTTCAGGCGCGAGTCGCCGGCGACTGGGCAGTCCTCTACGGCTCACCTGATTCGGGAGATCCGATTCGCAGCCGAGCATCCGAACCAAGTCCTTTCCCGTTGAGGCACCAAGCTCCTTGCGCGCGCAAGACACCTCGTCATCGAGCAGCGCGTCACGCGGGGTACGCGCAGCGAAGCTGGTCATCGATGGCGCGAGCCGGCGCGGGGAGGTTTGCTGGTGGGCGCCGCGGAGGGCTTACCAGATCGAGAGGCCCGTGTTCGGGAAGAAGAAGTAGGAGGACAGCCTGAGGGCCGACGTGAACAGCGACTGCTCCTGGCGGTCGCGGTCGTCGCCGGCCAGAAAGGCGATCATGTCGAAGAACACGCCGCCGATTCCGGAACCGCCGAGGCCGGCGCCCGCACCGCGAGACAGAAGGTATTTCAGGTCGCGGATCGAGGCGGAGATGGAGTCGAGGGCGGCCCGGCCCTCGGGGCCGATCAGCCAGCCCACGGCGCCCTCGCCCTCCTCGCCCAGCGCCGCGAACATGTCGCGCAGCTCCCCGACCTGCCGCCAAAAGGCATCCTCCTCGTTCAAGAGGGCGGCGCTGCCGCGGCCCTCCGCCATGGCCTCCCGCGCCGCGGCGACCGCGGCCTCGATCTCGGCCACATCCCGGACGATCGGGTCGTCGCCGGAACCGGCCAGCGCCAGGAGCGCCGAAGCCAAGCTGTCCTTGTCCCGCAGTGCGCGCACTTCCCGCGCGATGGCGTCGAGCCCGTCTTTCACCGCGCTGTCCGTGCCGAGCATGCGGGCCAGGCTTTCGCCGTCGGCCGCCGGCGCCGCGGCCAGCGCCTCGAGGTCGCTCCGGAGCGTGCCGTGAGCCAGTTCTCCCAGGATTCCCACTCGCTGCTCGAGGGCCTTGGCAAGTTCCCGCAGGTTCTCGACGAAACCCGGCGCGCCGTCCTTCGGCGCCATGGAGTTCATGAACTCCGTGATGATGCCGGAAAGCGTCGCGGGCATGGCGCCGCGGAAGACGTCGCCGCGGGCGGGGGCGCCCTTACCGGGCCGGACATCGACCACGTAACCGCCCAGGACGCTGCGGTCCGAAATGCGGAACTCGGCATCCTCCCGGAGGTCGAGGGCGCGGTGGAAGGCGAGCGTCGCCGCGGCTCCGTCCGGCTCCAGGGCGAGCTTCGCCACGCGGCCGACGAAGATGCCCGAGGCGCGAACGTCGTCGCCCTCGCGCAGCCCCTCCGCCGTGGGGAACAGGACCGTGAGCCGCCGCGGCGCGCCGCCGTTCAGGCCGGGCAGGACCTTCACGACGACGAGGACGGCTAGCAGCACGAGGCCTAGGCCCAGCGCCGCGGCGCCCGTCACGGCGTCGCGGCGCGCCCGCGCGCGCGGCGCGGGAGTCTTCAGCGGTAGAAGAACCACGTAATGTAGTACCCGAAAATGATGATGAGGACGTACGACACGACGACCGCGCGGCGCGTCGCGTAGCCCACGCCGATGGCGCCGCCGCGGGCCCGCAGGCCCTGCGTGCAGCCGACCACGGCGATGATGATGCCGAAAACGAGGGCTTTGAATAGCCCCGTGTAGAGATCCTTCCCGGTCAAGGCCTCGAGGGCGTCGTTCCGGAAGAGCGCGTAGCTGACGCCCAACTGCGTGTTGGCGAGAACCGCGCCGCCGGCAATGCCCATGAGCGAGGCGTACACCGTCATCACCGGACAGACCAGGGCCATGGCGAGCAGCCGCGGCATGACGAGGAACTTGGCCGGATCGACGCCCATGACGTGCAGGGCGTCGATTTCCTCGGAGACGGACATCGTGCCGAGCTCGGCCGCCATGGCGGACCCGATGCTCGCCGCCAGGATCAGGCCCGTCATGAAGGGGCCCATCTCCCGGATCATGCCCACGGTGACGACCCGGCCGATGAGCGCGTTCTGGCCGAATTGGCTCAGCGACAGGCCTCCGTTCAAGGCCACGATCATGCCGACGAAAACGCTCACCACCATGGTGACGGGCACGGCCTCGACGCAGGTGATGCCCAACTGGTTGAGGAACGCGCGCCAGGACGTGCGCCGGAAGAGAAGGCGCACGTAGGCCGTCGCTTCCAGGCACAGGAGCACCCCGTAGCCCGCCGTGTCGGCCGAGGCATTCACCCAGGCGCCCAGGGCCCGCACCCATCTCAGCACGCTATCCTCCGGCAGTGAATGGAATGAAGAGAATCCTGTAGGTCACGCGCGCGCCGTCGCGCTCGCGCGCGAACATCCCGCCCGCGATCCGCCAGGCCTCGGCCTCGGGGCCGTCCTCCCAGGAGTAGAGGCCCCACAGAAGCTCGAAGCCGCGCGCCGCTCCGCGCCGCGAATAGCGCGCCAGGTGGAGCCATCGGCCCCAGAAGGCATCCGTCGTCGCATCGTACCACGGCAGCAGGCTGAGCGCCTCCCAATGGGCGACGTCGTCCTTCTCCTCGTAGCTGAAGAAGGGCCAGAACTTGCGCCGGTGGAGCGTGGCCTTGTCTTCCCCGCGCTCGACGTCGGCGGTCCACCAGAAGGGCGCCGCCCAGAAGCGCCGCGCCGCGATGGCGCCGTCGTCCTGCGTCTCGCGGCGCACGAGCGGCCAGAGCGCGAACCAGCGCGAGCGCTCCTTCTGCCGCCAAGTGCCGAAGAAGGGCCACAGATCGAACTGACTCTCCTCCGGGCCGGTCGTGAAGCGGATTGGCACGAGCGACGCGCCCCAGGAACGCGTCTTCCGGGCGCGGTCGTCGTAATGGGCGTAGAAGGGCCACATGATGTGGGTGCGCGTGACGTTCGCGCTGGCCGATCGGGCGTAGAAGGGAAACAGGGCCCAGCTCTCGGCCGGCGTCGGCGAGTCGAGCTGGTTGCGCTGGTGCGTGAAGAAGGGCCAGCCGACGAAGGTGCGCCGGTACTTGGGCGCGCCCTTGGCGGTGTCCGCCCAGTAGTGGCCCCAGAAAGGCAGCACCCGGCCGCCGCCCTGCCCCGGCCCGCGCACCCAGTTGACGAAGGGCCAGAGCACGTGCTGCGAAAGCCGTTCCTTCTCCCGCAGACGCGCATAGAGGGGAAAGAGCCAAAACGTGAACTCGTCCTGCCCGAAGAAGCTCTTGATCGTGCCGCCGAAGGGAAAGAGGGCGAAGTGCGCCCCCACGTCGGGGCTGTCGCCCCAGGCGATCAGGGGCACGAGATAGAAATCGCGGTCGTAGCCGCCCTCCTGGAGGCGCGAGCGGTAGACCATCACGGGCAGGAGCCAGCAGGACACGCCCCTCTCGTCGGCGCGATGGCGGAAGATCGGCCAGACGACGCGCACCTCGTCGGGCGCGGTGGAAAAGAGGGGACGGAGAAAGAACTCGCCCGTCGAGCCGTCGTATTCGATCAGGGGGGGAAGCCCGATGCGGTTCTCGATGGTGCGGCAGCCCGCCGCGGCTAGAAGGACCGCAAGCACCGCGGCGGCGCGGCCGAGCCGGGAGCGGGCCGGCGGCCGGCCGGCGGAGCCTGAAGCGAATCGGTTCATGGATTGTGGCGCCATCGGCGGAGATTACCGGACACTAGGGCCGCGCGCCGCCCGAGGCGGCCGAAACACGCCGGCGGCCCGTTTTGACAGACTTCCCACCACGGGTTAATATCGGACATTTCGAGCCCGGCGCACCAGGCTCCTTACCGCTCATTTCGGCCGGAAACGCCCCGAGACCATGGAGCATCCCTACGCCGATTTCCTGCTTTCGGTCGAGAAGCCGTCGCGCTACGTCGGCGGGGAGTACGGCAGCGCGCCCGACACGGACGGCATGCCCGTCGCGCTGGCTTTTCCCGACACCTACGAGATCGGGATGTGCTTCCTGGGCTTCCACATCCTCTACGACGTCCTGCGGCGCGAGCCGGGCATCCGCGTCGAACGCGTGTTCGCCGCTTGGCCGGACCTGGAAGCCGAGCTGCGCGCCCGGAAGCTGCCCCTCGTCAGCCTGGAGTCCTGGCGGCCCCTCCGCGACTTCGCCGTCGTGGGGTTCTCGCTGCAGTACGAGCTGTCCTTCACCAACGTGCTCGCCATGCTGGAGCTGGGGCGCATTCCCCTCAGGAGCGCCGATCGCGGGCCGGACGACCCCATCGTGATCGCCGGCGGGCCGGTCGCGTTCCAGCCCGAGCCGCTCGCGCCGTTTCTGGACGCCATCGTCCTGGGCGACGGCGAGGAGGCGCTGCCCGCCCTGCTCCGGACCGTCAAGGAACTCCGGGCCGAGGGCGCCTCGCGGCGCGCGCTGCTCGATGCGCTCGGCGCCCTTCCCGGCGTCTACGTGCCGGCCGCGACGACGGTCGCCGAGGACCCCGCAACGGGCTTTCTGGTCCCCCGGCACGCCGGCCTGGTCCGGCGCGCGCCACCGGTCGACCTGGCCGCGCACCCCTTTCCCACCGCGCTGCCCATCCCGGACACGGAGATCGTGTTCGACCGCTACGCCATCGAGATCGCCCGCGGCTGCAACGGAGGTTGCCGCTTCTGCCAAGGAGGCTTCATTTATCGGCCCTTGCGGATGCGCTCCCACGGCGAGGTGGCCCGGGCCGTGCGCAAAGGGCTGGCCGCCAGCGGGTTCGAGGCCGCGTCGCTCACGGCGCTCTCGACGGCCGACTATCCCGGCATCGAACGGCTGGCGGGCACGCTGGCCGAGGAGCTGGCGGCGAACTGGACCGAGCTCTCGATCTCGTCGCTTCGGGCCTACGCCCTGCCCGATGCGCTGTTCGAGGCGCTGGGGAGAATCCGGCAGAGCACCCTGACCTTCGCCCTGGAGGCGGGCACGCAACGGTTGCGCGACGCGATCAACAAGAACATCCGCCAGGAAGACATCCTGACCAGCGTCGAGCGCGCGGCAAGGAGCGGCTGGCGCCGCATCAAGCTGTACTTCATGATCGGCCTTCCCACCGAGACGGACGCCGACGTGCGTGCCATCATCGACGCGACCCGGACGATCCGCGACGCCGTCGCCCGCTTCGGGAAGAACGCCGCCGCGGGGGTGACCGCGTCGGTGTCCACCTTCGTGCCCAAGGCGCACACGCCCTTCCAATGGGAGCCGATGATCGGCCGCGACGAGATCAAGCGGCGGCAGCGGCTGCTCTACGATCTGGCCAAGCGCCACCGCATCAGCCTGAAGTGGCACGGCGCCGAGATGAGCCTGGTCGAGGGCGTCATGGCGCGGGGCGACCGCCGGGTCGCCGAGGCCGTCCTCAAGGCCTACGAGGGCGGCTGCCGCTTCGACGGCTGGGCCGACCGGTTTGATTTCGCCAAGTGGGAGGCCGCCTTCGCCGCGGCGGGCATCGACGTGGAGCGGTATCTTGCGGCGCTGCCGGTGGGCTGCCGGCTGCCCTGGGATCACATCGGGACCGGCGTCGACGCCGAGTTCCTGATCAGGGAGCACGGGCGGGCCCGAGCGGGCGAGGCGTCGGCCCCCTGCTACTTCGAGCGGGTGTGCCACGCCTGCGGCGCGGAGTGCGACTTCGAGGCGGCGGCGGTCGTCACGGACGAGATCGCCGCGAAAGCCGCGGCGCCCGTCCCCGAGAAGGAGTTTGCGCCGTGGCGCGTCACCTTCCGGCGCGGCGGCCGCATGCGGTACGTTTCGCAGCTCGATCTCGTGCGGACCTTTCCGCGCGTGTTCCGCCGGGCGGGAATCGCGCTGGGCTACAGCCGGGGCTTCAGGCCGAAGCCCCTGGTGAGCTTCTCGCCCGCGCTGCCCCTGGGCGCCGTCGCGCTGCGGGACCTGGCCGATGTGAGGCTGCGCGCCGGCGGGCTGACGGGCCCGGAACTCGCGGCGCGGCTCACGGCGGTGGCGCCCGAGGGCCTCGAGTTCCTGCAAGCCCGCGAGCTCAGGGAGTGGGAGAAGAAGCTCTCGCGCCGGATCGACGCGGTGGACAGCGCGGCGGCGCTGGGCCCCGGCCGCCCGCGGGCGGCCATCGAGGAGGCGGTGGCGCGCTTCATGGACGCCGACAAGGTCGAGTTGGTCGTACCGACCAAGCACGGCTACGACAAGCGCGTCGATATTCGCGCGTGGGTCGAGGAGGCGCGGGTGTGCGACGGCGTGGAGGGCGCCGGCCCCGCCGAAGGGCCGTTCCTCTTTCTGCGGGCCAAGCCTGAAATCCGGATTGCGACGATCATCGCCCACCTCGCCGGCGAGGAGATCCCGGGAACGCGGATTTACCGCGTGGATTTGGTGGCGCGGGGGGCGCTGGGGTTCGCGTCGATCAGGTGAGCGCGCGGGGCTCCCGCCGAGGGTCACCCCAGCCAGGCGAGATTGGGGCGCGCGCCGGCCACCGTGACGGATGGGCCGTGGCCCGAGCGCAGCACGAAGTCGTCGCCCAGGGTGAAGAGCTTCTCCGCGATCGAGCGGCGCAGCGCGTCCGCGTCGCCGCCCCACAGATCCGTGCGGCCGACCCCCATGGCGAACACCGTGTCGCCGTTGAAGGCGACGCGCGCCGAGGGAAAGACGAAGGCCACGCTGCCGGGCGAGTGGCCGGGGACGTGCAAAACGCCGATCCGGCCGCCGCCGAAGGGCAGGTCGCCGTCTCCGTCGAGGAGGCGATCGGGCTCCGGCAGCGGCGGCGGCTCCGGCAGCCCGAACGTCCGGGTCTGGGCGCCGATGTTCCGCCAGAGGGGCAGATCGCCGCGGTGGAGCGCGATGTCCCCGCCGCACGCCGCCTTGAGCTCGCCCGCGGCCTCCACGTGATCGAAGTGTCCGTGGGTGCACAGAATCCAGACGAGCTTCCCGCCCTGCGCCGCGACCCGCGCGGCGATAAGGGCCGCGTCGCCGCCCGGATCGACGACGCACGCGGCGCCGTCGGCGCTGGTTATGACGTAGCAGTTTGTCTCTAAAAGGCCCACGGTCAAACAGGAAAGGGCGGCAATGCCGCCCGGATCGCCGCTACCGGCCATGATGGCTCCTTTCCGCGCGGGTCCCAGGGGGGCAATTGTAGGCGGCGGCGCCGCGGGGCGGAAGGGCGGCCGGCGCCGCGGGGTGTTTCGGAACGGGCGCGCTTCCGCTATGCTGGCCCACAAGACGCACGCGCCATGGTGACGGTTTACGCACTCGCTATCGTCGTTCTTTTGCTGTGCTCCGCCTTCTTCTCGGGCGCGGAAATGGCGGTCTTCGCCTACGACCGCACCGAAGCCCGCGAACTGGCCCGCCACGGGAAGGGGCCGCTGCCGCATCTGTACCGGAACCTCCACATCTTCCTTCCCACCGTCATCTGCCTGAACCTCGTGGTCAACATGGGCATCAACGTGCTCGCCGCGGTGTTCACCGACGAACACCTCGGCACGGCGTACCTGCCCCTGGTGGGCGCCATCGTCACCGTCGCGACCATCGCCTTCGGCGAGCTGCTGCCCAAAACCGTGGCCGTGCGCCGCGCCAAGGCGCTGGCGCCCGTCGTCGCCCTGCCGCTGCTGGCCCTCATGACGGCGGCGCGGCCCCTCGTCACGGTGCTCGTGTGGGGCTGCCGGGCCGTCCAGCGGCGCATGCCCTTCAAGCCGGTGCCGGTGATCACCGCCGACGAGCTGCGTTTCGCCGTCGACGAAGCCCTGGAGCGCAAGGCCATCAGCGCGAACGAGGGGTTGGTGCTCCGCAGCATCATGGCCTTCAGGCAGCGTCCGCTCAGGGAATTCATGACGCCGCGCACCGACATCATGTTCGTTCAAGCGCAGACGCCGCCCGAGGAGGTGCGCCGCCTGGCGCGCACGTGGCGCTTCGCGCGCCTTCCCGTGACGCGGGGCAGGGATATCGACTCCGTCATTGGGTGCGTGCACGTGAAGCAAGTCCTGATGATGCCCGAGCCGGCCATCGCCCCCGCCCTCAAACCGGTCTACTTCGCGCCCGAATGCATGACCGCCGGCAACCTCTTCGAGGTCATGCGGACCCGGGGGCTGTCCCTGGCCATTGTGGTGGACGAGTACGGACAGGTGGCCGGCCTGGTGTCGATGCACGATCTACTGGAGGAGCTGCTGGGATCGGAGTACCCTGACGAGTTCACGCCCGAAACGCCCTGGGTGACCCGCAGGGCGCCGGGCGGATGGGTCATCAACGCGGCCACTCCGGTGGCGACGATCAACCAGCACCTCGGCCTGGGGTTGCCCGAGGACCGCGGGCGAACCCTGGCGGGTTTGCTCTTTCAACTCCTCGGCCACCTGCCGGAGCGCGGGGAGCGGTTCGCGTGGAAGGGCTGGGAGTTCGAGATCCAAGTCGTCCGGCGCAAGCGCATCGCCGTCGTGGGCCTGCGCAAGGAGGCGCCGTGACCGGCTTGCTCTGCGCCCTCCTCTTCGCGGGCTGCGTGCTGGCGGCCCTGTACAACGGCGCCGAGATCGCCATCGTGTCGGCGAGCGGCCTGCGGCTCCGGTACCTCGCGAGCCGAGGCGTGCGGGGCAGCGCGCAGGCGCTGGACATCGCCCGGCGCCGTGAGACCTTCGTGGCGAGCGGAATCGTCGGCATGAACGCCGCGACGGCGCTGGCCGCCTTCGTGGCGACGTACCTGGCGCGGCAGGTGCCGTGGATCGCCTCCGGCGCGGCGGCGTATGTGGCGTTTTTCCTGGGAAACATCTTGTTCGTCTTCTGGATCGAGCTCCTCCCGAAGGCGATCATCCAGCTCCAGCCCACCCTGTTCCTGGTGCGGTTGGCCGGATTCGTGCGGGGCTCCCGGGCCCTTTTCAGCCCCCTCGTCTTTCTGATCGACGCGGCCTCCAACCTGCTCATGGGGCGCACGACGCTGGGCGAGCGCATGACGCGCCAGGATCTGGAGAAGCTCTTTCTGAACCCGGACTCCCGCGCGGCGATCCTCGGGCCGGAAAGCGAGATGGTGAGCCGGTTTCTGTCCTTCAGCCGGGTGATCGTGCGCGACATCATGACGCCGCGGGAGTTCGTGGTGAGCGTGGCGGAGCACGCGGGGCCGGAGGAGCTTCTGGCGGCGGTGCGGCGCTCGGGGTTCACGCGCGTCCCGTTGTACGCCGTCCCGGGCGAGAACTTCACGGGGCTCGTCAACGTGTTCGACATCCTGCACCGCCCAGAGCCGCCGGCCGCGGTGGGCGAGCTTTTGCGGAGCGCCCCCGAGGTCGCCACGAGCGAGCTCGGGTGGAGCGCGCTCCTGCGGTTCCAGGGCACGCCGCACCGCATGGCGTTCGTGCGGGATGCCTCCGGGCGGCACGTGGGCATCGTGACCGTGGCGGACCTGGTCGAGGAGATCATGGGCGAGATGGGGGGGAAATTCGAATAGGGGCGCGCCGCCCCCGCTCAGGTTTTCAAGTTGTCGAACAGCACCGCCCCCAGGCCCGTGAAGACCAAGACGGGGAGCCAGGCCGACACGAGGGGCTGCAGCGTGCCCTTGCCGGCGAGCTCGATGCACATGGCGTTGACGATGTAGAAAGCCACGCAGATGACGCAGCTCACCAGAATGCCCAGGAAAACGTTGCGGTTGTTGTGGTTGAGCACGAAGGGCAGCCCGAGGAGCAGCAGGACCACGTGGGTCAGGGGATAGGCCCAGTGCTGGTGCACCTTGACGAGGAGCGGCGCTGCGTAGCGGCGCCGCTCGAGCTGGCGCGAGAGTTCCGCGAGGGAGAGATACTGTGAGCCTTCGCCCTCGGTTTCGAAGTCCTCGGGAAGGAGATCGGTGTCGAGGGCGAGGCGTTCGTACTCGATCCAGAGCTTGTTGTCCGGCGCGCGCAGGGGGAGGCCGCGCGCATCGTAGCGATACTCCCGGACCGCCTCGCGGCCGCGTTTGAGGACCCACAGCCCGCCGCCGGGCAGGGCCTCGGCGGGCTCCCACTCGATCCAGTCCGCGACGTACTCCTTGCCGGCGGGGGGGGCGCCGTCGGCGGACTCGGTCGGGCGCATGACGATTCTGGCCGACTGGCCGCGCTTGTCCTTCGGCCAGTAGCTGCGCACCGAGAAACGGGCGCCCGCGGCATCCTCCAGGACGAGCGCCTCCCTGGCGAGCCTCCTGTGGGCGAAGGCGTAGACTCTGCGGATCTCATCCTTCATGGCGGGAATGACGAACTCCTGGAGGACGAAGGTCAGCACCGCGAAAAGGAGTCCCATCGCGAAGATCGGCGCAACGATGCGATACAGGCTCATGCCCGAGCACTTCAGCGGCACGAGTTCGTTGTTCCGGTTGAGCAGCGTCAGGGCGAACATGCCCGCCGAGAGGGTGAGCAGGGGGCCGAGGTAATACGTATAGGCCACCGGGAGCATGACGCCGTAGTAGTCGATCAGGGTCTTCACGAGGGGGTCGGGCGCGTCCAGGAACTTGCCGATGCGGCTCAGCGAGTCGGTGGCGATGTACAGGCCCGTGAAGGAGAGCGCGCAGATAAGGTAGGCGTAGAGGTAATTCTCCAGCACGTACCGGTCGCGGACGGGCATGAACGAGGTGAGCAACTTCCACGCGCGCATGGCACCGGTCCTCATGTCCTGCGCAGCCGGAGGAGAAGAACGCAGCCCACCGCGAAGAGGATCGCGTTGCCCGCGTGAATCACGAGGGGGGCGAACGCGCCGTGGCGGGCGGCCTGCGTTCCGATCATCATGCAGGGGTAGAACACGCAAATCGCCAGGAGGTTCCCGGCGAAGAACGGCACCAGTCGGTTCCGGTTGTTCAAGAGGAACGTGAGGGGCGCCGCCGCCCACAGGAACGACAGGCATGAAAGGGAGAACGCGCGGCGGGAGGAGATCTCGATGCGCGCTCGGGCGATGTCGCGGCGCAGCGTCTCGGCCTTCTGGGCGAGCTGCCGGCGGGCCTCGATGTCCCGCTCCGCCTCCATCCGCGCGCGCGCGGCGTCCAGCAGGCCGCGGTTTTCCGCCAGCTCCCGGCGGAGAACCGCCGTGTCGCGGTCGCACTCGCGTTCCTGCGCGCCCGCGAGGGCGATGGGCAGGCGATACCTGCCGACGCCGATTTTCTGGAAGAAGTGCGAGTCGCCCTTATCGCCCCGGAGGACATCGTCGGGCACCTCGATGCGGGCTTCGTCGAAGTCGACCTCCAGCAGCCTGTCGTTGACGCGCCTGACCTCGGCGCGCCGCGCCGAGATCTGGATCGGAAACTCCTGGCCCGAGGCCACGGCGGATTCGCCCGTCAGGCGCCCGATGTCCTGCACGGAGATGAAGACGTCGTCGAGGATGTTGCCCCGGTATCGGCCGCAATAGATCCGGCCCATGTTGCGGGGGAGCGGCAGCCTGAAGTCCGTCCCCTCGCCCAGCTCGGTGAGCTGCGTGAGAAGGCGCCGGCCTAGGTTGCGCTTCTGGTAGCCGATCTCGGGGAGCACGGACCCATTGAGGTAGTCCGTGGCGACGGCGCAGACCAGGCCCAGGATGAGCGCCGGCGCCATGAGCTGGAGATACGAAAGGCCGCAGGCCTTGAGGGCCGTCACCTCGCGATCGGCGACCATGCGCCCGAACCCGAGGGTCACGGCGAAGAGCAGCGAAATCGGGAGGGTGTAGTAGGTCGAGAGGATCGAGATCTTGGAGAGAAAGGGCCAGATGTAGCTCAGAGTCAGGCCGTCGTTCTGGACGAGTTGGAAAGAGACGACGGCGATGTTCATGACGGACTGGACGATGAGGGCGAGCGCGAAGATCGCGATGATCTCCAGCCCGATGTAGCGCCAGAGGACGAGCGGCGGTCGCCTGAGCATTCGCGGCTTTCTCCAGGGAGGCCCCCGTGGAAATCACATGGTACCGCCGGGTCCGTCCAAGTCAATGGGGAGCTACGCGGGCGCGCAGCGGCACGGGGCGCCGCCGCAGCGCGGGCAGCCCGCGCCGTACTTGGCCGCGGCCGCCCGCTCCAGATCGATGCCGTGCAGGGACGCCAGGGTGGCGAGCCACGCGAGCACGTCGGCGAATTCGCCTTCCAGGGCGGCGTGCCCGGGCCGGACGATGCCGCGGGCCAGCTCCCCGACTTCCTCCACGAACCAGGCGAAGGTCAGCGCGAGGCCCCGGCGGGCATCGCGCTCGTAATAGGTGCGCTCGATGAGCTGCTGGAACTCGCGGATGGTCATGCGGAGGCTCCCGGCGGCGAGAGGCCGTCGGCGCGCGACAGCCTGAGCGACGCGGCGAACGCGGGATCCTGAGAGGGGAAATCGTTCCGGTAGTGCGCGCCGCGGGACTCGCGGCGCCAGAGCGCGCTCTCGGCGATGAGCTGGGCCACAAGGAGCATGTTCTGGAGTTCCCAGCCCTGCGGGTCGCCGAACTCGACCTCGGCGACGCAGTCGCTCCAGCGCGCCAGCAGCCGCCGCGCGTCCGCGAGTTGTCTGCCCGTGCGGATGATGCCGACCTCGCGGGCCATGAGGCTCTCCAGGCTGCGGCGCATGTCGAGGACATCGAGATCGCGATGTTTGAATCCGGTCGCGACCCGCAGCGCCGGCGGGCGCGAGGCTTCGGGCGCGTCCGCGATGTCCTCGATGGCTCGGAGCGCGGCGCGGCGGCCGAACACGAGGGCCTCCAGCAGCGAATTGCTGCCCAGGCGGTTGGCGCCGTGCAGGCCCGTCACGGCGACCTCGCCGCAGGCGTACAGGCCGGGCAGGGTCGAACGGCCCCAGGAGTCCACCGCCACGCCTCCGATGGTGTAGTGGGCGCCGGGCCTGACGGGGATCGGCTCCCTGACCGGATCGATGTCGAAGCGCCTGCAGATCGCCAGGATGCCGGGGAACGAGGTCGCGAGCTTTTCCCGGCCGATGCCCGTCAGGTCGAGGAAGACCATGGGCTGGGACGTCTTGTTCATGCGGTCGAGAATCGCGCGCGCGACGACATCGCGCGGGGCGAGTTCGGCCATGGGGTGGTAGGACGGCATGAAGCGGACGCCGGCGGCGTCCTTGAGCACGCCGCCCTCCCCGCGGGCGGCTTCGGTGATGAGAAAGCGCTCGGCGCCGGCGATATAGAGGGCCGTGGGGTGGAACTGCACGAACTCCAGGTCCTTGAGCTCGGCGCCGGCGCGGTACGCGACGGCCGCCCCGTCTCCCGTGGAGTGCGGGCCGTTGGTGTTCTCCCGGTACAGGCGGCCGTAGCCCCCGGAGGCGAGGATGACGGCGCGGGCCCAGATCGCGACGAGCCCGGCGTGGTTCCGCCAGGTGAGCAGGCCCGTGCAGCGTCCGTTCTCGGTGATCAGGTCCAGAACGTACGCACCCTCGCAGACCTGAATGGACGGCTGGGCCGCGACCCGCCGGGCGAGGACGTTCAGAACCTCGCGGCCGGTGGCATCGCCCCTGGCATGGGCGATGCGCGGCTTGCGGTGCCCGCCTTCCTGGGTGAAGTGGATGGCGCCGTCCTTCCGATCGAACTCGGCGCCCCAGTCGATCAGCTCGCGCACGCGGTCGACGCCCTCTCGGATCGTGATCTCGGCGATCGGCTTGTCGGCCAAGCCGCACCCGCTGGCGAGGGTGTCCTGGATGTGCAGCTCGGTGCTGTCGCCGGTGCGCTCGGGCATGAGGACGGCGGCGACGCCGCCTTGGGCGCGGCTCGTGTTGGCATCCTGAAGCGGCCCCTTGGCGATGACCGTGACCGCCGCCGAGTCGCGCGCCGCGATTTCGCAAGCGGCGCGCAGCCCGGCGGCGCCCGCGCCGATCACGGCGACATCGGTGAAGCGGTGAAGGATGCGGCGCGAGTCGAAGGAACAGAGATAGCGTCGGTTGAGCATGGGGCAATGGTAACCCACGGGCGCCGGAGGCGGTACCGCCCTTGCGATGCGCCATCGGCTTGCGCTACCATGCTGCGTGCGCGTGCGCGCGCGCGACAGGGAGGCGTGCCGCGGCGATGGAAGTTTTTGTGATCGTGAGCGCGGTGCTCCTGGGAGCGTGCCTGGGAAGTTTCGCCAACGTGTGCATCTGGCGCCTTCCGCGCCCGGGGCTCAGTCCGGCCGCGCCGGCGCGCTCGCGCTGCCCGCGTTGCGGCGCGCGGCTGGCGTGGTTCGACAACGTGCCGGTGGCGAGTTGGTGCCTGCTGGGCGGCGTGTGCCGGCGCTGCGGGGGGCGGATCGCGTTCCGGTACACCCTGGTGGAGGTCCTGACGGCGGCGCTGGCGGCGGCGATCGCCGCCGAGTTCGTGCTGCCCGCGGGAGGGGAGTGGAACCCGGCCTGGGCCGCGTTTCTTTTCTGGCTGGCGGTGGCGTGGGGGCTTCTGGTCGCCGCCTGCATCGATCTGGAGCTGATGCTGCTGCCCGACGAGATCGTGCTGCCTCTGCTCGCGGTCGCGCCCTGGTTTTTCATGCTGTCGGACAGCCCCTTCGGACCGGGGCAGGACACGCTGGGCGGCGCGCTTCTGGAAGCCGCGGCGGCGGCGCTGGGCGGCGGGCTCGGCCTTGGCCCCAAGGCCGCCGCGGCGGCGACGGTGCTGGGGGGCGCGGCGGCGGGCCTCCTGTGCGGCGAATGGGGGCGCCGCCGCACGGCGTGGGAGAGCCGCGGGCATTTTCTTTGGTCCGGGGTGTCCGTCTACATGTTCGCCGCCGCCGCCGGAGCGGCGTGCGCCGCCCTGGCCGCGGCCCCGCATAGCGCGGCGCGGTTTCCGGGGCCGGCCGGATTCGCGGCCCTCGTCGGGGCCGGCGCCGGCGCGGGAATCACGGGGCTGATCCGGGTGCTGGGCCGCCGGGCGTTCGCGCAAGAGGCGATGGGGTTCGGAGACGTGAAGCTGATGGCGCTCTTGGGCGCCCTCGCGGGCCCGGGCGGAATCCTCTGGACGTTGGCGTTGGCCTCGTTGCTGGGCGCGGCGATCGGAGCGGCGAAATACGTCTTCACCCGGGAGCGGCAATTGCCCTTCGGCCCCTTCCTGATCGCGGGCGCGGCGGCGGCGGTGCTGGGCCGGCGCGAGCTGGGCCTGTTTCTCGAATGGTACAAGAACCTGCTTGCGATGGGGTGAGCCGCGACCAGGCGCCATTGCATCCGCGGTTCGTTTTTCGTAAGCTATACCCGCGGCCGGGACGGCGCCTCGCGCCGCGGAGAGAATGCAGCGCGCCGCGGTGTGGGCTTGCGGCGGGGTTCCTCCCGAGGGGATCCGCGGGGCGCCCGCGCCGGCGAGCAGTCACAAGGAGGTCGATATGGCGCGCGGCGGTTTGGCGGCGTTGGTGTTGCTGTGCAGCGTGGGGTGCGCGATTTCCGACGTGCAGCGGATGAATCAGCGCCTGAAGGAAGACAATTCGCGGCTGCTTCAGGAGAACCGCTCGCTCCAGGCCAAGGCGGAGGCGGCGCACAAGGACGTCGTCGACCGGGACATGGAGATCCAGCGGTTGAAGGAGCAGCTCGCCGCCTACGAGCGGGGGCGGCCGGCGCCGGCGGCGGCGCAGGTCGTTCCGCGCGGCGCCTTCGACGTGGTGCCCGACGTCGAAGTCATCGAGGACAAGACGGGCACGCGCGTCGTTCTGAGCGACCAGGTGTTCTTCAGCTCGGGCAGCAGCGAGCTCACCGAGCGCGGCAAGAAAACCCTCGTGCAGGTGGCCGACATCCTGAAGGCGAAGTACCGCGGCCTGGAAATCCGCATCGAGGGCCATACCGATAACGAGCCCATCAAGGCGACGCGCGCCAAGTATCCCTCGAATTGGGAGCTTTCCTGCGACCGGGCCTCCGCGGTCCTCAGGTTCCTGGAGAGCAAGGGCGTCGACCCGCGCCAGATGCATGTCGAGGGGTGGGCCTTCCACAAGCCCGTCGCGGCGAACGAGACCACCGCGGGCCGCCAGAAGAATCGGCGCGTGGAGATTGTGATCCTCCGGTAGTTCCGGCGCCTTCCGGTAATCGCGCCGCGCCCCCGCCCTCCCGCCGCCGCCGCCGCCGGAGCGGCGATCCTCCAGCGGCGCCGCGCGCGGGGATGGTAGTATTCCATCGCGAGGGGGGAATGTTCTCGCGCGACAGGGGGTAGCTCCGATGGTCACGATGGAGGAACTGGTCCAGCAACTGGTGGAGCGCGGCGGCTCCGACCTGCACATCTCCGCCGGCTCCGGCCCGCTCATCCGCATCAACGGCCGGTTGGTGAAGACAGAGTTCGAAGCCCTGGACGGCGAAGCCACCCAGCGCCTGGTCTACTCCATTCTCGACAACGATCAGATCCTCAGGTTCGAGAAGGAGCGCGAACTGGACATGGCCTTCGGCATCGCCGGCTTGGGGCGGTTCCGCACCAACGTCTTCCTGCAGCGCGGCACGGTGGGAGCCGTGCTCCGCGTCATCCCCTTCGAGATCAAGCCCATGAGCGGGCTCGGGCTCCCGCAGGATATCTGCGAGGCCCTGTGCGCCAAACCCAAGGGCCTCATTCTCGTGACCGGCGCCACGGGCAGCGGCAAATCCACCACGTTGGCGGCGATGATCGACTTCATCAACCGCTCGTTCAACCACCACATCATCACGATCGAGGATCCCATCGAGTTCGTGCACCGGAACAAATCATCCCTCGTCAACCAGCGCGATGTGGGCGGGGACACCCACAGCTTCGGGCGCGCCCTGCGCACCGTGCTCAGGCAGGATCCCGACGTGATCATGGTGGGCGAGATGCGCGACATGGAGACCATCGAGGCCGCCCTGACCATCGCCGAGACCGGTCACCTGACCTTCGCGACGCTGCACACCAGCGATGTGGTGCAGACGATCAACCGCGTGATCGACGTGTTCCCGTCGCACCAGCAGCAGCAGGTGCGCACGCAGTTATCCTTCACGCTCGAGGCGGTGTTCTGCCAGCAGCTCCTCCCGCGGGCCGACGGCCGCGGGCGGGCGCTGGCCGCGGAAGTCATGGTGTGCAATCAGGCCGTCCGAGCGCTCATCCGGGAGGACAAGATCCACCAGATCGGCTCGATCATTCAGACCGGCGGCCGGTTCGGCATGCGCACCATGAACCAGGCGCTTTTCGAGCTGTACCGGAGCCACCAGATCTCCTACGACGAAGCGCTCAGCCACAGCGCCGACGTCGAGGATCTGAAGCGGTTGTTCCAGAAGCAGCTCTAAGAGGGACGGCAACGCAATGGCGCGCGCCATCACCACCTTCGACAAGCGGCTGCGCAGCATCCTCCTCCGCACCAACATCCTCACCGAGGAGGACCTGTCCGCCGCCACCGAGTACAGCATCCAGAAGAACATGCCCTTGAGCCAGGCGGTCGTCGCCTGCGATCACATCAAGGAGCCCGAGCTGCTCGCGTTGCTGGCGCGGGAGACGCGGCTGCCCCCCATCGATGTGCGCAAGATCGCGCCGGACGACGCCGTCAAGGAGATCCTCAACGAGAACGTGGCCAAGTACTACACGGTGGTCCCGGTCTCGAAGATCGGCGATGTCCTGACCCTCGCGGTGGCCAACCCCTTCGACATCCTGAAGCTCGATGACCTGAAGATCGTGACGGGGTGCGCGATCCGTCCCGTGGTGAGCACCGAGGGCATGATCGCCGATGCGATCGAGCGCGTGTACCGCCAGAGTGAGAAGCTGGTCCAGGACCTCATCGAGAACATGGATGACTCCGAGATCGAGGTCAAAGGGGACCAGGACGAGGACGACGCGGCGGGCGGCGAGCACAAGGATGCGGAGAAATCGCCCGTCATCAAGCTGGTGAGGTTGCTCATCACGCAGGCCATTCGCGACCGCGTCAGCGACATTCACATCGAGCCCTACGAGCGCGAAGTCAAGGTCAGGTACCGGGTCGACGGCGTGCTCAGGGAGGTGATGACGCCCCCCAGGAAGATGCACAACGCCGTCATCAGCCGCATTAAGATCATGTCCGGCCTGGATATCGCCGAGCGGCGGGTTCCGCAAGACGGCAAGTTCAAGATGAAGCCCGAAGGCCGGCAAGTCGACTTCCGCGTCTCAATTCTGCCCACGGTGCACGGGGAGAAGGCCGTGCTGCGCATCTTGGATTCCTCGAACCTGAGCCTGAGTCTCGACACGCTCGGCTTCGAGGAGAAGGCGCTCAAGGACGTGCGCAAGGCCATCTCGACGCCGTACGGGATGTTTCTGGTCACCGGACCCACGGGCAGCGGCAAGTCGACGACGCTGTATTCCTCCATCAACGAAGTGCTCTGCCCCGAGGACAACATCGTCACCGTCGAGGACCCGGTGGAATACCAACTTCAGGGCGTGGTTCAGGTGCCGGTCAACGTCAAGCGGGGTCTGACCTTCGCGGCGGCTTTGCGCTCGATTCTGCGCCAGGACCCCGACACGATCATGATCGGCGAAATTCGCGACCTGGAGACGGCCGAAATCGCGGTCAAGGCCGCGCTTACCGGCCACCTGGTGTTCTCGACGCTGCACACCAACGACGCGCCCTCGACGATCACCCGCCTCGTGGATATGGGGATCGACCGCTTCCTGGTGGCGTCCAGCGTCGTGTGCGTCGTCGCCCAGCGGCTCGGGCGGCGCTTATGCAACGAGTGCAAGCGCCTCATGGATCCGCCGCCGCCCAAGGAGCGGCTCCTGGAGGTCGGGTTCGTCGAAGAGGACCTCAAGGATGCGCAGATTTACGAGGCCGTGGGATGCAGTCGCTGCAAAGGCGGCTACGCCGGGAGATTCGCGATTCTGGAGAGCATGCCGATCAGCGAGGCGGTGAGGCGCATCATCATCGCCGGCGGGTCGGCCATCGACATCAAAGACCAAGCCATGAAGGAACAGATGATCAGTCTGCGCCGCTGTGGACTGCTGAACGTGCTCCGGGGGAAGACGAGCATCGAGGAGGTTCTCCGTTCCACAACGGGGGACTAGCGAAGGAGGTAGGGCATGCGCTTTCAGTATCGCGCCAAGAACGCCGCCGGCAAAACGCTGAGCGGCACCGTGACCGCCAAGAACGAGACGGATGCGGTGGGTATCCTGCGGCGCCAGGGGTTCACGGTGCTGGGCGTGACGGGCGGCAAGGCGGCCGCGTCGTCCAAGGGCGGCGCGACGAGCAAAGGGCTTTTCAACCTCAGCATGGGGGGCGCCAGCGTCAAGAATGCGCGGGTGAGCACCCAGGACATGGTGGTCTTCACGCGCCAACTCTCGACGATGATCTCCGCCGGCATTCCGGTGGTCGAGGCCGTCGAGATCCTGCAGGAGCAGGCGACCAACGTCGGATTCAAGCTGGTCCTGGGAGAAATCGTCTCGGATCTCCGGACCGGCCGGGACATCTCCCAGGCCTTCGGCCGGCACCCCCGCATCTTCCCGAAGATCTACGTCAATATGCTCAAGGCCGGCGAGGCGAGCGGCCAGCTCGACACGGTGCTGAACCGCCTGGCGGGCTACCAGGAGGCGGCCGCGGCGCTGCGCCAGGAGATCCGCTCGGCAATGACCTACCCGGTGGTGTCCTTGGTCCTCATCCTCGGCATCACCATCTTCCTGTTGGTGTTCATCATCCCCAAATTCAAGAGCATGTTCATGGCGATGAACGTGGAGCTTCCCGCTATCACGAAGGCGCTGCTGGCCACATCGCTGATCATGCGGGAGAACTTCCTCATCTGCGCGGCGGGCGCCGTCGCCGCCATCGTCTGCGTGGTGCTGTACACCAAGACCGAGCGCGGCAAGGCGCAGAAGGACTGGGTGATGCTGCACCTGCCGGTGTTCGGTCCGCTCTTCTCCAAGGTGGCGCTGTCGCGTTTCAGCCGCACCTTCGCCACTCTGATCCAGAGCGGCGTCCCGATTCTCGGCGCCCTGGAGATCGTCTGCGAAACGAGCGGAAACCTCATCGTCTCCAACGCCATTGCCAAGGCCAGCGAGAGCGTGCGCCAGGGCGAGACGCTCGGCGAACCCCTCGCGCGCGCGAAGGTGTTCCCGCTGATGGTGACGCGCATGATTTCGGTGGGCGAGCGCACCGGCGCCCTGGAGTCCCTGCTGGAGAAGATCGCGGAGTTCTACGACCAGGAGGTCAAGACCACCGTCGAAAGCCTCACGAGCCTCATCGAGCCCCTCATGATCGCGACCATGGGCGTGCTCGTCGGCGGCATGGTGCTCGCGGTCTTCATGCCTATCTTCAAGATGATCGGCAGCATTAACAAGTGAGGCGCCGGCGCGGGCGCAAGCCGCGGGTGCGAGGGCCATGAGGAGCGCGACGCAGGTACGGGACTTCCTCATCCTGAGGCTCGTAATCGCGGTCTCGGGGTTCGTGCTGATTCAGCTCTGGGGCGCGAGCCGAGAGTCCGCCGCGCAGGCCGCCGCCGGCGCCCTCCCGCATGGCGTCATCGCGGCGTATTCGCTGGAGGCGCTTGCGGCCTTCGCCCTCCTGGGGCGGGTCCGGCGCCTGCGGCTCTTCATCATGATTCAGGTCGCGGTGGACCTGGTCATGGAGGGCCTCCTCGTGGCCTGCACGGGGGGCGCCGGCAGCGTCTTCTGCCCCTTGTTCTTCGCCAGCATCTTCGCGGCGAGCACGGTTCTGAGCACCGAAGGCGCGTTCGTGTGCTCGAGCACCGCGACGATCATCCTGGCGGTCGCCTGCATGCTTCCGCTCATGCGCGCGGGCACGGCGGGCTCGGAGTACTCCTGGCGTCTGGCGGCGTACCTCTTCACCTACGGGCTCGCGTTCCACGGCGCGTCGGTTCTGTGCTTGCGCATCGCCAGGGGCGCGGCGGAAGCCGAGCGGCTCACCGAGGAGATCATCGAGAACATGGCCGAAGGGCTCATCGCCACCGACCGCGCCGGACACATCGCGGTCCTCAACGAGCGCGCGCGGCATCTTCTCGGACTGGAGACGGGCCGGCGGTTCGTGGGCGCTCCCATCGATGTCCTCGCGGGGAAGAAGGTGCGGGAATTCGTCGCCGACAAGCTGCGCTCCTCCGCGGAGGGACGCTGGGAGACGGTGTGCGACGGACCCGCCGGCAGCGCCTTTCCCGCCCTCGTCTCCGCCAGCGCGCTGCGCGATGGCAAAGGGCGCCCGCGGGGCGCGGTGGCGCTGGTTCAAGACCTCACCTTGCGGCGCGAGGTGGAGGCCGCTTCGCGGAGGATCGCCAGGCTGGAGGAGCTGACGGAGGTCGCCCGGGGCATCGCCCACGAGGTGCGCAACCCCCTGGCTTCGATCTGCGGCTGCGCCGAGGAGATCGCGCAGGAGCCGAACCTCGCGCCCGAGACCCTGCGGCTGTGCGAGATCATGCGGCGCGAGGCGCGGCGGGTCGACGGCATTATCGATGAGTTTCTGCACTTCGCGCGGCTCCGTTCTCTGTCGGTGAGCCGCTTCGATGCCGGCGACTTGATCGCGCATGTGGGCGAGCTGCTCCGGGCGCGCGCGGGGCGCACCGAGATCCGCGCGGAGCGGCCGTGCGCCCGGGTCGAAATCACGGCGGACCGCGACCTCATGACGCAGCTTCTCCTGAACCTGGGCATCAACGCGCTGGAAGCCATCGGGCCGGCCGCGGGCATGGTGCGGTTGCGGGCGGCACCCGTCCCGGGCGGCGGCGGGGACCCGGGAATCGAGTTCCTGGTGGAGGACAACGGCTGCGGCATAGCGAAGGAGCACCAAGAGCGGATCTTCACGCCTTTCTTCTCGCAGAAGGCAAGGGGCTTGGGCATAGGGCTGGCGATGGCGCACAGGATCACGCTGCTCCACGGCGGCGAAATCGGCGTGGACAGCGTTCCCGGACAGGGGACCGCTTTCCGGGTCTGGCTGCCGGCGGAGGCCGCGGCGCCCGAGCCGGTCCGGATCGGCGCGAAGGAGCCGGTATGGACTTGACCGGAGCCAGGCTGCTAGTCGTCGATGACGAGCGCGGCCTGCGGGAGATGCTGGAGATCGTGCTGGCCAAGCGCGGGTTCGCGGTGGCGACGGCGGGGACCGGCGAGGAAGCCTTGGCGCGGTGCGAGCGCGAGCGCTTCGACCTGATCATCCAGGATGTGCGCATGCCGGGCATGGGGGGGCTGCGGCTCCTGGAGAAGCTCCGCGGGTTGTGTCCCGAGACGCCCGTCGTGATCATGACGGCTTACTCGACGTGGGACAGCGCGACCGAAGCCATGCGCCTGGGCGCCTTTGATTACGTGCGCAAGCCCTTCGTGACCGAGGAGTTCGTGAAACTCATCGGCCGGGCGATCGAACACCAGCGCCTGCGCCGGAGCGGTCTGGGGAAGCTCCTGGACGAGAAGGGGCCGCTCATCGTCGGCACCAACCAGTCCATGCGGGATCTTTTCGCCCTTGTCAAACGGGTGGCGGCCACCGATTCGACGGTTCTGGTCCGGGGCGAGAGCGGCACGGGGAAGGAACTGGTCGCCCGCAGCATCCACTGCCGGTCGCCGCGCGCGGCCTTCCCTTTCCTCTCGGTCAACTGCAGCGCTTTTCCGGAGACGCTGCTGGAGAGCGAGCTGTTCGGGTACCGGCGCGGCGCGTTCACCGGCGCGGCGGAGGACAAGAAGGGGCTGATGATCGTCGCCGACAAGGGGACGCTGTTCTTGGACGAAATCGCCGAGATGAGCCCCAAGACCCAGGTCAAGCTTCTCAGGGTGATCGAGGAGCGCAAGGTGCTTCCCCTGGGCGCCACCGAGACGGTGCCCTTCGACGCGCGCATCATTGCGGCGACGAACCGGAACATGGAGCGCGACATCGCCAGCGGCGCCTTGCGGGAGGATCTGTACTACCGGCTCAACGTCATCCCGCTGGAAGTGCCGCCGCTGCGGGACCGCAAGGAGGACATCCCGCTTCTCGCCGGATACTTCCTCGCGAAGTACTCGGCGCGGATGGGCAAGGATGTCCGCGCGATTTCGCCGCAGGCGCAGGACACGCTTCTGCGGCACGAGTGGCCGGGCAACGTGCGCGAGCTGGAAAACGTGATCCAGCGGTACGTGGCCCTGGCCCAAGGGCCGACCATCGGCGACATCGAGATTCGCGGCACGCGCGCGCATGACCGGCCGTCGCCGCCGGAGGGTGTCGCCATTCCCGAGGGCGGCATCGATTTGGAGGCGGTCGTCAGCTCTCACGAGCGCCGGTACATCGAGGCCGCGCTGGCTCGCACGAGGGGCAACATGGCGCAGGCCGCGAAGATCCTGGGGCTGACCTACCGCTCGATCAGGTACAAGGTGAAGAAGCTGGGCATCGCCGGCCACTCCAAGCAGCCGGAAGAGGGCGTCACGGCCTGAGCGGCGCGCGGGGGTCACGCCCGTCGCGCGCGGGCGTCGGACGCGGGGGCCTGGGCGCAGCTTTTCCTTTCGGCCGCCGGCGCCGGGGCGACCGCGACCGACGTCTGGGACCGTACGAACGTGTCGATGCCGCGCCGGTACTCGGCCGGCAGCCGATCGAAGACCTCCCTGACCGTGCACGCGAGCCGCGGCGCAAGGTAAGACCGGTTCACCTCCAGGCGCAAGTCCTTGGCGGGCACGAACTCTAGCACGCCGAAGGCGACCGCGCCGCACAGGAGACAAGCTTTGGCGCCGCCGAGGAGCGCGCCGAAGAGGCTGTCGATCTGGCCGAGCGGCTCTGCCCGGATCGCGCGCCGCACGGCATGGCCGAACGCCTGCCCGCCGAGCAGCGTCATCACGAAGATGCCGAGGTAGGCGCAGACGGAGACGGCCCGCGCGCCCATGCTCTCCACGAAGGCCGCGAGTTCGATGCGTCCGGCGAGGGGCGCGTGGTACTTTCCGGCCAACACGATGCCGAGCACCACGCTCCCGATCGTGATGACTTGCTTGAGGAGTCCCCGCTGAAAGCCGAGGCTCAGCGAGAAACACAGAACTCCAATCAGGACGAGATCGACCCAATTCACGGCTTTCCCTCTCGGCCGGCGCCCGGTGGCGCATCCACATTACAGGAACTTCCCATAACAGTATGCCTTTCCCGGCGGAGACTGTCCAGCGCCGGCGCCTGGAGCGGGGGAATTCCGTTCCAACCAGAAGCGACGCAACGAATTGCGCTCGGTGAAAAATCGGGGCCGGGACGCTCCGAGCGCGCGGCGGCTAGGATGCCAGCAGCTCGGCCGCCAGGGCGGCCAGGGTCGGATCCGACGGACGACGCGCGTAGGCTTCGACGAGCGCGCGGTCGCCGCTGTTGGCGGCGGCGATCAAGGCGTTGCGTTGGATGCCCCGCCAGGAGGCGCGCGCGACGGCGCCCTGCGCCGCGATGGCGTGAAACGTCGGCTCGTTCCAAAAGAGAAGGTCGGCGAGGGGGGGGGCGGCGAGCGGCGGACGCGGCCGCGCATCCTCGTGGCCTGCAATCAGGGGAGCGCGGTTGTAGGGACAGACATCCTGGCACCGGTCGCAGCCGAACACCGCGACGCCCATGGCGGCGCGGAACTCCGGCGGGATGGCGCCGCGGTGCTCGATGGTGAGATAGGACAGGCAGCGCGTCGCATCGAGGACGCGCGGCGCCACCAACGCGCCCGTGGGACAGCTTCGCAGGCAGAGGTCGCAGCCGGCGCACGGATCCCCCGGCGCCGGCTCGGAGGGAGGGCAGTGGAGGGTCGTCACGATGATGCCGATGAAGAACCTGCTTCCCGCATCGGGCCTGAGGCACAGACCGTTCTTTCCAACGGCCGCCGCGCCGCTCGCCCGAGCCCAGTAACGCTCCAGAACCGGGCCGGTGTCCACGAAGGCGCGCGCGCGGTCGGCGCCCAAGCGCGCGGCGATGGCCCGCAGATCGTTGCGCATTGACCTGTGATAGTCCTTCCCGCGGGCGTAGGCCGCGACCCGCCCGTGGCCGCGCGGCACGGGCCAGGCGGGCCACGCGTAGGAGCGCAGGAAGACCAACACGGAACGCGCGCCCGGAAGGAGGCGGCGGGGGTCGATTCTCAGTTCCTGGTTGCGCGCCAGGTACGCCATGCCGCCGTGGTATCCGCGTGCGAGGAAGTCCAGGTACCGCCCGCGGTCGGCGACTTCGCCGGCATCGGCCGCGCCCCACGCGAAGAAGCCGTGGCGGGGGGCCAAGGCATCGAGATCCGCCGAAAGCCTCAGATCCACGGCGGAATCCTCCACGCCGGCGGGCGAAAGGTTGTAGAATGTGAGCTGCAGTTTCCCATGGCAACCGCCGCCCGTCGAATCCATGCGCGCGTCTTCGGCCTCGTCCAGGGCGTCTTTTTCCGCGCGGAAACGCGGAGGGAGGCGCGCCGCTTGGGCCTTGCGGGCAGCGTGCGCAACCTGCCGGACCGTAGCGTCGAGATCTTCGCCGAGGGGCCGCACGAGAGCGTCGAACGTCTGCTCGCCTGGTGCCGGCGCGGGCCGCCGCACGCCCGCGTCGACCGCGTCGAGGTGCGCGAACTCGCGCCCTCGGGCGCCGAGAGCGGTTTCGACATTATCCTGTAAGGGGCCGCAGGGGCGCCAGGGCCGCGGCATCGAAGACCGGGCCGTCCTCGCAGACCTTCGCGTAGGCGCCGTTCGCGAGGCGCACGACACAACCCTGACACACGCCGAACCCGCAGGCCATCTCCACCTCCAGGGAGAGAAAACACCGCAGGGTCCGTTCCGCGGCGAGCTTCCTGACCGCCTCGAGCATGCCGGTGGGGCCGCAGGCGCACAGAACCCGTTCCGGCCGGATGTGCGCCGCGTAGAGATCCAGGACGGTGCCGCGGCCGCCGGCCGTGCCGTCGTCCGTCGCGAGCTTGATCTCCGGGACGCGGGCCGCCGCGACGTCGGGCTCCGGCAGGAGCGCGCGGGTGCGGGCGCCGAGAAAGAGCCGCACCGGGAGCGTCGGCGCGCGGGCCCGAAGCTGCGCGGCCAGGAGGATCAACGGGGCTGATCCCACGCCGCCCGCCAGGAGATCCACGCCGGGGGCCTTCGCAAGCGCCTCGAGATCGAACGGCGTGCCCAGCGGGCCGAGGAGCGACAGCGCGGCGCCCGGCGCGGTCTGCCCGAGGATTTTCGTCCCGCGGCCGCGCTCCTGGATCAGAAGCTCCATGACGTCGCCTTCGCACCAGGCCACGCTGAAGGGCCGCCTGAGAAAGGGCTCGACCTCCGCCACTTTCACGTTGACGAACTGCCCGGCGGCGATCTCGCGGGCGAGCTCGGTGCGCAGCGCTAAGACGAAGATGCCTTCGCCGCTCTCGCGCCGGCCGCAGACCTCGGCATGCGCTTCCTTCACGTCCGCCCTCCCGAACTCGTCTTCCGTTCCCTGATGGCGGCGGCCAGGTGTCGGGTGATATCGCCGGCAATGAGGCTCTCCTCGCCGAGCTCCTCGCAAGCCAGGTCCCCGGCGCGGCCGTGGAGCCACACGCCGAGCACCGCGGCCTGGAAGGGATCCCAACCTTGCGCCAGCAGCGCGCCGAGGACGCCGGCCAGGACGTCCCCGGCGCCGCCGGTGGCCATGCCCGGGTTGCCGGTCGTGTTCACGTAGAAGCGATCCTTGGCGCAAACGATGGTGCCGGAGCCCTTGAGAACGAGGACGCCGTCGTTGCTCTGCATAAACCGCTCAGCCGCGGCCCGGCGGTCGCGCTGGACGGCGGCGGCCGGCGCGCCGGTCAGCAGGGCGAACTCGCCCGGATGCGGTGTCGCCACGCAGTGTGCCGGCAGGGGGCGTTCCCGGTCGAAGGCGCGCAGCGCGCCGGCGTCGACGACGAAGGGGCGGCGCACGCCGTCCACCAGGGCGCGCACGAAATCCCGAGCCGCCGCCTGCGGATCGAGACCGGGGCCGATGACGAAGGCATCGAAACGTTCCGCCGCCGCCAGCATGATCCGCAGGGCCTCGGCGTTGAAGCACCCGCGGGCGTCGGCCGGCAGCGGAAAGGTCATGGCCTCGGTGAGCTTCGCGGCGACGATCGCGGCCACATGGACGGGGCAGGCGCAGGTGACGAGCCCGGCGCCCGCCCTGAGAGCCGCTTCGCACGCCATGACCGGGGCGCCCGTCATTCCGAGCGAGCCGCCGATGACCAAAACGTGGCCGTACGTGCCTTTGTGCGAGTCGCGTTCGCGGGGAGGAATCGCGGGAACGGCGGTGATTGCGATCATCGGCCGGCCTCGCCGCAGGCGGACTTGTTGATGAGCGCGGCGATGTACCCCGCCCCGAAGCCGTTGTCGATGTTGACGACGGCGACGCCGGCCGCGCAACTGTTGAGCATGGTAAGGAGCGCCCCGAGCCCTCCGAAGTTCGCGCCGTAACCCACGCTGGTGGGCACGGCGATTATCGGCGCCGCGGCGACGCCGGCCACGACGCTGGCAAGGGCGCCCTCCATGCCCGCGACGACGACGAGGGCGCGCGCCTTCCGGAACTGCTCGACGTGGGCCAGGAGGCGGTGGAGGCCGGCGACGCCGACATCGTAGAAGGTCTGAACGGCGCTGCCGAGGATCTCGCAGGTGACGCGGGCCTCCTCGGCGACGGGGATGTCGGACGTCCCCGCGCAGATGACGCCGACCAGCCCCGTGGATACGGCGCCGGATCGATTCACCGTTATCGTGCGAGCGGTGTCGTGATAGACCGCGTCGGCGGCCACGGCGCGCACGGCTTCATAGGTTTCCGGGGTAGCGCGTGTCGCGAGCAGGCGGTCGCTGGCTTCGAGAATGCGCCGCGCGATGGCCGCTACCTGCTCCGGTGACTTGCCCTGGCAGAAGATCACCTCGGGAAAGCCGCACCGGAGCTCGCGATGGCGATCGACTTGCGCCCATTCCCCGGCGGCCACGAAAGCCAGCGAGGAGAGCGCCGCCGCGGCCTCGTCGGGTGTGACGCGTCCGGCCGCCACGCCCTCAAGCAGAGTCTTCAGGCGCATTTTGTCCATGCGGCGGTCTCCTTCACGGCATACGGGAGTCGGGGGCGGCATCGACGGTCAGATCCGCGCAAGGCCGCCCCGCGGCAGCCAGCATGCAGCCGAGCGCGGCCACCATGGCTGCATTATCCGTGCAGAACTCCGGCCGCGCCACCGCCAGCGCGATCCCGCGGGCGGCGGCAAGCGCCTCCAGGCGTTCGCGAAGGACCCGGTTCGCGGCCACCCCGCCGCCGACGATGAGCGAGGTCCAACCCGTCGCATCCAGGGCGCGGGCGCATTTCTCGACGAGGGTATCGACGACGGCCATCTGGAAGCTCGCCGCCACATCCGCCGCGGCGACGGGCGCGGCGGGCGGCCGGCCCTGTTGGCCGAGCACGGCGTAGCGCGCGGCGGTTTTGAGGCCGGAGAAGCTGAAGTCCAGGGAGCGGCTCCCGAGCAGGGAACGGGCGAAGGGCACCGCCGCCGGGTTGCCGTCCCGCGCGGCCGCGGCGATCGCCGGCCCGCCTGGGTAGCCTAGGCCCAGGATCTGGGCGACTTTGTCGAAGGCCTCGCCCGCGGCGTCGTCCGTGGTTCCGCCGAGCGGCCGCACGGTCAGCGCGTCGTGGACCGCCAGGAGCGAGGTGTGGCCCCCCGAGACCACGAGACCCACGGAGGGAACGCGCAACTGTCCGGTGCCCAACGCCGCGGCGACGATGTGCGCGTGGAGGTGATCGACGGCGTGGAGCGGCTTGCGCCATGCGAAAGCCAGGGCCTTGGCGGCCATGAGCCCCACGATCAAGGAGCCGATCAGCCCCGGGCGATTGGTGACCGCCAGGACATCGATCGCGGCGGGCGTTACGCCGGCCTCGGCGAGGGCGGTCCTCAGAACGCGGAGGATGTCCTCAACATGAGCGCGGCTCGCGATCTCAGGAACGATGCCGCCGTAAGGGGCGTGGAGGGCGGCCTGGGATCGGACCACATTGGAGAGCACCTCGCGCCCGTCGCGAACGACGCCGCAAGCGGTCTCGTCGCAGGAAGTCTCGATGCCCAGGCAGATCACCGTTGCTCCTCCGGGCGTGCCAGGAGCTCTTCGTACCGCGCCGGCGAGGCGAGGATCGCTACCGCCGCCGCGAGGCCGGCGTCTTCGCCGAGATTCACGGGGTCGGGCTGCAGCGCCGCGGGCTCGTTCCAGTGCGAAAGCAGTTCCTCCTGCCAAGCCTTGCGCAGTTCCGTCCGGGTCTTTTCGTCCAAAGCCGCCGGGACGTCCACCGGCAGGCCGCCTTCGGCCAAGGAAGAGCCCGACGGAGTCAGATAGTGCTTGGTGGTGATTTTCAGGGCGCCGTAAGTGTCGCCGTCCTCGAAGAGCTCATAGACCGATTGCACCAAACATTTCCCGAAGGTGGGCTCGCCGACCAGCACGGCCTTGCGATGGTCGCGGAGGGCGCCCGAGACTAGTTCGGCGGCGCTCGCGGTCTGGGCGTCAACGAGACAGGCGATACGCAGCGACGGATAGCGCGCGGGCCCCTGGGCTGCGCGCACATCCGCGCTCCCCGGGTCGCGTCCGATAGTGCTGACGATGACGGCGTCCGACAAGAAGCGGCCGGCCACGGCCACGGCCTCGTCGTACAGGCCGCCGGGATTGCCTCTCAGATCGATGACCAGGCCCTCGATACCGGCCTCGATCAGGGCCGCCATGGCCGTGTCGAGCTCCTCGGCGGTGCGCCGTTGAAAACGCTCGATGCGCAGCATCCCGATGGCCGGCGCGGCGCGGAAGAGGCGCACGCGGTGAACGCTCGGGTCGCGAATGATCTCGCGCACCACGGTGATCGTCCTGATGGCGCCGTCGACGTTCCGGATCGTTAGGTGCAGCACGGTGCCGGCCTTGCCCCTGATCATGCGGCGGACGGTCTCTTCATCGACGCCCGCGAGGTTCAGCTCGCCGGCGTGGGTGAGCACTTCGCCCTTGCGGATGCCGGCGCGCCATGCCGGACTCCCGGCTAGGACTTCGCGCAGGAGGAGGCCGTCGGGGCAGGGCGCGTAGAAGATGCCGATGCCCCCGAAGCGCCCCTCGGTGTCCTCGTCGAAGGAACGGTACTCCTTGGGGGGGATATAGGTCGACCAGCGGTCCAGGCTGCCGGCGAGGGCGGCCAAGGCCCTCTCGGTCAGATCCTGCTCATCGATTTTCCGCACGTAGGAGGTTTCGATCCGGCGCAGGACTTCCGTTACGGCGGCGGCGGGCACGTACGGCCTGGACCCAGGCCATGGGAAGAGGACGCACGCCGCGAGGACGGCGCCGCCGGCGCAGGCGGCAATCGAGGAAAAGGAGGAGCTTGGCTTCATAAAGCTCGGTCCCCGCTGACGGAGGCGCCGCCCGGACGCCCATAGAAAAAAGCGCCGCACGGGCGGCGCTGAAGATGCATGGTGGACGGACCCAGAGTTGAACTGGGGACAACCAGATTTTCAGTCTGGTGCTCTACCAACTGAGCTATCCGTCCAGTCGGGAGCCTCTCGCAAGAGCTCCTGACCCGCGGAATTATAGACAACCGCCGTAACGTCGTCAAGGGCGCTTCGCGCCGGCGGAGGCGGCCAGAGGGAAACGCGGCGCGCCCACCGCGAAATACCTTTTGACAGTTTCCCGGAGAGGTCCTATAATCTCCTTTTCGTCTTGCGTCCGGGACGTTGCGCAAGCAGGCTCCGGAAACAGGCGAAATGCGCACCGCAGGGCGTGAAGCGCGGCTTTGGCCGGCTCCCGGCGGCGGCGCATACGCGGCGAGGCCGCTTCCGGCGAGCGAGAGGGCCGACGGCCGTCGACGTACGTTGTGAACGGCGGGAACGCAGTACCCGGTGGTGTAACGGTAACACAGCAGGTTTTGGTCCTGCATTTCGAGGTTCGAATCCTCGCCGGGTAGCCATTCCAGATCCCGGCGCGGCGGCCGCGTCCGGGGACAGGGCGTCCGGCTGGAAGAGAATCGGAAGACTGATGGCGAGCAACGGCAGAAGGCCCCTCGCGGTCGTGCTCCTGGCGGCGGGCAAGGGCGTGCGGATGCGCTCCGAGCGGGTTCCGAAGGTCCTCCAGGAGCTGTGCGGCCTGCCTTTGCTGGCCTATCCGCTGCGCGTGGCGCGGGCGCTGGGACCGGACAAGATCGTCGTCGTCGTCGGATTCCGGCGCGAGGCGGTCATGGAGGCCTTCCGGGACGAGGATATCGTCTGGGCCGTTCAGGAGGAACAGCGCGGCACGGGGCATGCCGCCCTGACGGCGCTCGAGGCCGTCCCGGACTTCGACGGCGATGTCCTGATCATCAACGGGGACCTGCCGCACCTCGAGGCGGCGACGGTGGCCGACTTCGTGGCGGCGCACGCGCGGAGCGGCGCCGGCGGCACCGTCATGGTCTGCGTGAAGGAGGACCCCACGGGGTACGGGCGTATTATCCGGGATCGGGACGGCCGCGCCTACGATGTGATCGAGGAAAGGGATGCCTCGGCGGAGATCCGCGCGCTGCGCGAGATCAACGTGGGGCTGTATATATACGATGCGCGCCTGTTGCGCTCCATTCTGAGCGAGGTGAAGCCCCACAACGTGCAGGGGGAGTATTACCTCACGGACGCCTTTCCGCTGCTGGTGCGGCGCGGCGGGACGGCCGGCACGTTCCTGCTCACGGAGCCGCGCGAAATCGAGCAGATCACCGGCCGCGCCGACCTTGCGCGCTCGTCCCGCCGACTGTTCGAGGCGGCCTGCGCGAAGTGGATGGCGCGGGGGGTCACCATCGTGAGCCCCGAGACGACCTTCATCGAGCAGGATGTCGAGATCGGCGCGGACACCGTGATCCTGCCCTTCTGCGTCATCAGGCGGGGCGTCAAGATCGGGTGCGGCTGCGAAGTCGGTCCCTTCGCGCATCTGCGCCCGGGAACGGCGCTGGCGGACGAAGCGGAGGTCGGCAACTTCGTCGAGCTCAAGAAGACGACGCTCGGGAAGGGGTCGAAGGCCAAGCACCTGAGCTACCTCGGAGACGGCAACATCGGCGCGGACGTCAATATAGGCGCCGGCACGATATTTGCTAACTATGACGGCAAGGAGAAGCACACGACGACGGTCGAGGCCGGGGCCTTCGTGGGCAGCGGCTCGATTCTCATCGCGCCGGTGACCGTGGGCGCAGGCGCGCTCACGGCGGCGGGCGCGGTGGTGACGAAAGGCAGCGATGTGCCGCCCGGAGGAGTCGTGGCGGGCGTGCCGGCACGGCCCCTGCGGAAACGGAGGCGCGCAGGCGCCGGAGATGCGAAGCGGTGCCCCGGCCGGGACAAGGCGATCCCTCCGGCGGCGGCTGAAGACTCCCCGGAAGGAGGTTGAACGGTATGGCGACAGCGGCGGAAGAGAAGGCCGGCGGCCTACGGGTTTCGGAACTTGCGGCCAGCGGGCGGGCGGCGCGGGGCAGCCGCGCGTGCAAACACCTGCGCAGCAGCGATACGATCCCGGCCAACGTCTACGGTCACAAGGAACCCAACGAGGCGATCTCCGTCGGGCGCGAGGAGTTCATGCGCTGGCTCCGGAGCGGGCAGCGCATCGTCCACTTGGTGATCGGGGACCGGCGCGTGACCGGCCTGGTAAGGGAAGTGCAGTGGGATGCGCTCGGCGACAAGGTGATCCACGCCGACTTCGCGCGCATCTCCCTCACGGAGCGCATTCACATGCGCATCCCGATCATTACGATCGGCATTCCGAAGGGCCTGGTGGGGGGCACCTTCGATCACATCATGAAAGAGATCGATGTAGAAGGCCCGGCCGGCGAAATCCCCGAGAAGATCGAAATTCAAGTGGGGGAGATGGTCGTGGGCGACATGATCCGCGTGAAGGACATCCCCACGCTGCCGGCGAGCTGCAAGGCGCTGGGCGTGAAAGCGGATGCCGTGGTCGTGGCGGTTCACGCCCAGAGAATCGCCGCCGCGGCCGCCGCCGAGCCGGCGCCGGAGGAGGCCGCCGAACCCGAGGTTGTCGGAAAGGCGAAGGAGGGCGAGGAGGCGGAGGCCGACGAGGCCAAGGCCGCCAAGCCTGAGAAAAAGGAGAAGACCGAGAAGGGCGACAAGAAGAAGTGATGCGGACGCCGCCCGCGTCCTGGGGCGCAGGCGGCCCGCGGAGGTGAGCCGTGAGCGCGTCGGCGTGCCGGTTCCTTGTGGGCCTGGGCAACCCCGGCGCGCGCTATGCGCAGACCCGGCACAACGTCGGGTTTCGAGTTATCGAGGCCTTGTGGCGCGCCAAAGGCGGCGACGGACCGAAACGGCGCGGCGAACTCGAGTACGCGTTGGCGCGGACGCCGAGTTTCCGGGTGTTCATGGCGCGTCCGCTCGCCTTCATGAACGCGAGCGGGCCGCCCGTGCGGGCGCTGGTGGATTACTTCGGCGGGGACTGCGCCGACATGCTGGTTGTCTACGACGACGCCGACCTGGCCCTCGGGACCTTGCGGATGCGCCGCGGCGGCGGAAGCGGCGGTCACAAGGGGGTCGGCTCGATCATCGAGGCCTTCGGAAGCGAGGAATTCGCCCGGCTGAAGGTCGGTATCGGTCGGCCTGGCGAACCGGGCGATGACATAGTACAGTTTGTCTTGGACCAGCCCTCGGCGGATGACGTCGAAGCTCTCGCGGAGAGCGAGAAGACGGCCGCCGAGGAGGCATGGCGCTGGATTACCGAGGGTACGGAACGGTGTATGGAGCGCGTGAATCGGAGGCGCAACGCACGCACACAGGAGGGCGAGCTTTGAACGTCTATGAAGGCATGTTCGTGGTGGATCCGGCCGATGCGGCCGGTGACTGGGAGGGCCTGAAGCAGCACATCTTCCAGCTTGTCGAACGGCTGGGAGGGGAGATCGCGCACAGCGAGCGCTGGCCCGACCGGAAGCTCGCATACGACCTCAAGGGTCGCCGGAAGGGGACCCACTTTTTGATGTATTTCAAGCTCGACGGATCCAAGATCGCCGAGCTGCGGCGCGAGGCGCAGCTTTCCGATCGCCTCCTGCGGGTGCTGATCATCCAAAGAAACGGCATGGAAGGCCCGCTGGAGCGGTTCAAGGAGGCTGCGGCGCGCTCGGCGACTCCGGTGCTGGATGATGCCGCCGGCAAACGGCTTTCCGATATCGATGACGATGATTTCCCGAGGCGCGGCCGGCGCGGATCTTCGGCCACGCCGCCCGCTCCGGCACCGGCTGCGGCACCGCCGCCCGCCGAGGCGGACGCCGTTGGGAACGCCGATAGGGAGCATGGCGCGGAGGAGAGCCCGACGGAGGCGGCCGGCGCGCCGGAGGACTGAGGCGGCGCCGCACGCCGAAGGGAGGGAGTATGAATCTGAACAAGGTCATGCTGGCGGGAAGGTTGACGCGCGACGTGCAGTTGAAGCGCACGCCGTCGGGCGCTGCGGTGGCGGACGTCGGCCTGGCGGTGAACCGTTCGTTCACGGATACCTCGGGCCAGAAGCGCGAGGAGACGTGTTTCGTGGATGTGGTCCTCTGGCGGAAGCAGGCGGAGCTGTGCCACAAGTACCTGCGTAAGGGCAGCCCGGTTTTTATCGAGGGCCGTCTGGCCTTCGAGTCCTGGGAGGACAAGGAAGGGCAGCGGCGCAGCAAACTCAAGGTGGTTGCGGACAATTTCCAGTTCGTCGGCGGCGATCGTGCCGCGCGCGAGGAATACCCGCCGTCGGGCGCGGCGGCTCCGCCGGAGGCGGCGGACGAAATACCGCCCGAGCCGGCGGGCGATATTCCGTTTTGAACGGCGCGGCGCCGCGGCGGCGTGGTCATGTTTTGAGGAGTCTAGGCGTATGGGCAAGAAGAAGTACGGGCACTTGGGCGAGCGGACTCGATGCCGGCTGTGCCGCGAGCGGATCAAGGAGGTCGACTACAAGAACGTGGATCTCCTGGAGAAATGCGCGGCGCGCAACGGGAAGATCGCGTCGCGCAAGCGCACGGGAACGTGCGCGCGGCACCAGCGCCAGATCAAGGAAGCCGTGAAGCGCGCGCGGTTCGTCGGCTTCATGCCCTATATCAGCACGTAGCGCGAAGCGCGGGAGACTTTGCATGCGTCTCATACTGTTGCGTAACATCGCGGGCCTCGGGACGGTCGGCGACACCGTGGACGTGCGGGACGGATACGGCCGGAACTGGCTGCTGCCCCAGGGCCTGGCGGTGGAGGCCACGCCCCAGAACATGGCCCAGGTCGAGCGGCGCAAGCGCAAGCTGCTGGCGCAGGAGGCGGAGAACTTCCAGAAGCTCGAGGCGGTCGCCGCCGAAGCCGCCAAGCAGTCCGTGACGATCGTGGCGCGCGCCACCGACGACGACCGTCTCTTCGGATCGGTGGGCGCCCGCGAGATCGTGGCCGCCTTTGCCGCGGAGAATATCGAGCTGGACCCGCGCATGATCCTCCTCGATGAGCCCATCAAGGAGATCGGCTGCTACACCGTCAGAATTCGGATGCACCCGAAGATCGAGGTGGCGAGCAAGGTGTGGGTCGTCCGCGACGACGAGGGCGAACGTCCGGCGGAAATCCCGGCCGAGGCCGCCGTCGAGACGCCGGACGAGGAACAGGACCGGTAACGGGAGCGCGGCGTGGCTGGGGAGGCGGACCGGCGGCAGGTCGGGGACGGGGGAAAGCTGCCGCCCCACAATCTCGAGGCGGAGCGCTGCACGCTGGGCGCGCTGCTCGTGGACGTCTATTCCGCCAGCGCCGTCTTCCAGATGCTCGTCGAGCAGGATTTCTACCTCGGGGCTCACAAGCAGATCTACCGGGTGCTCGCCGATCTCTACGACCGCCTGGCCAACGCGGACCTGGTCCTCGTGGGGGAGGCCCTCGCGCGGGAAAAGAAGCTCGCGGACGTCGGCGGCGAGGAGTACCTCTTCCGCCTGGCCGAGGAGGTGCCCTCGGCGGCCAACGCGGTGTACTACGCGCAGCTCGTGCGCGACGCCTCTATTCGGCGGCAGTTGGTGTACAAGTGCACCGCCATCATCAGCGCGGCCTACGAGGGCCGCGGCGAGGCGCGGGAGCACCTGGACCACGCGGAGCAAGAGATCTTCGCGATCGCCGGCGATCGCATGGCCGGCGAGTTCGTGCCGATGCCGGACCTGGTCGACCCCGTGTTCGACATGATCGACAAGGACCTTCGGGGGGCGGGCGGTGTCATGACCGGCTTCACGAAGCTGGACGAGATTACCAACGGCCTGCACCCGGCGGAACTGATCGTCGTCGCGGGACGCCCGAGCATGGGCAAGACCACGTTAGTTCTGAACATCCTGCGCCACGTGGCGCTCAAGCACGGGAAGCCCTGCGGGATTTTTTCGCTGGAGGTGTCCCGCTCCCAGGTGGTGCTGAACCTGTTGTGCTCCGAGGCTTACGTCGATGCCCAGAAGGTGAGGAAGTACTCGCTGTCCCCGCGGGAGTGGGAAGACTTGATCGAGGCCGCCGACCGGCTTCGCGCCGCGCCGATCTACATCGACGACTCCTCGACGTTGACGCCGCTGGACGTCAAGGCGAAGGCGCGGCGGCTTCGCGCGCGCTACGGCTGCGAGCTGCTGGTCATCGACTACCTCCAGCTCATGCAGACGTCCGGCGCCGACAACCGCCAGGAGGAGATCAGCCAGATCTCCCGCAGCCTCAAGGCCGCGGCTCGGGAGCTGAATATCCCGGTGATCGCGGTCTCGCAGCTCAGCCGCGCGGTCGAGAGCCGCGAGGGCCACAGGCCGCGCCTGTCGGACCTGCGCGAATCAGGCGCCATCGAGCAGGACGCGGATCTCGTCGTGCTGCTGTACCGCGAGGAATACTACGATTCCAAGAAGGAAGAGGCGAAGAACAAAGCCGAGGTGATCGTCGCCAAGCAGAGGAACGGTCCCACGGGTTCGGCGCACCTGGCGTTCTTCGGCGAGAAGCTGCGGTTCGAGGACCTGTCGGAGGCCACCGAACCGGCGTTCTAGCCCCTCGGCGGGAAAGGAGCGAGGCGATGCGGAAGCGACGGATGTTTGTGGGGGGGATGGCGCTCGCGGCCCTGGCGGCCGGCGCCCTGCCCGCGGCGGACACGAAGATCGCGGTGCTGGATCTCCAGCGGACGATGCTCTCCTACGAGCGCCGCGACGCCGTGCGTGCCGAACTGGATCGCAAAAAGCAGGAGATGAGCGCCAAGATCGCCGAATTGGAGGCGAGCCTCAAGAGCGGCCAGAGCGATTTGGAGACCCTCAAGCCCGGAACGGAGAGCTACCGGGAATTCCAGCTCAAGCTGATCGAGCTGGAGGCCTCGGTGGAGACGCAGCGCCGGCGCTTCGAACTGGAACTCGAGCTCTTGCAGCGCAGCAGCATGCAGGCGCTGTTTGAGGATGTGTCCAATGAGGTCGAGGCCTACGCCAAGGAAAACGGCTTCGATCTGGTGCTCACCAAGTTCTTCGGGGACGCGCGCATCGGAGGCCCGCATCCCATGGTGTTGTTCGCGGCGCCGCGCTTCGACATCACCGCGCCGGTGATCGCCCGCTTGAATGCGAAGGCCGCCGCGGACACGTCCCGCCCCGTGGGCCCCGTCAGGACCGTTCCGAAGCGGCCATGAGCAGCGGCGGAGGGAGCGACCGGAAGATGCACGGCAAGACCGTTGCGCGCGAGGCCTCGTGCACGGGCATCGGCCTCCATACCGGGGACCGCGTCCGCGTGACGCTGCGGCCCCGGGAGGAGCAGGGTATCGTGTTCGTCCGGGAGGATCTCCCGGGGCGCCCGCGCGTGCGCGCGTGCGTCTCCAACGTGGTGTTCGAACGGCGCCGCACCGCGTTGCGCGCCGGCGAAGGCGAGGTCCACACGGCGGAACACCTGCTGGCCGCGCTGTACGCAAGCGGGATCGACGCCGTCGAGATCGGCCTGTCGGGGTCGGAAGTCCCCGGCCTGGACGGCAGCGCCGCGGAGTGGCTGGCGTTGGCGCGCCAAGCGGGCGTTGCGCCGCGTCCCTGGGAGCGGGCCCGCGTCGTGCTGCGCCAGGCGGTGGCGGAAAGCGCGGGCACCGGCGCGATCGCCGCGGTGCCGTGCCGCGAAGCCCTGGTCATCAACTACGTGCTGGATCACGACACCTCCGTCATTCCCGTGCAGACGCTCCAGTACCGGCTGGAGCCGGCGTCGTTCGCCGCCGACCTCGCTCCGGCCCGGACCTTCGTGCTCGCGGAGGAGGTCGATGCCTTGCGCAGAGCCGGCCTCGGCAAGGGCGCGACGGTGCGCAACACGCTGGTCGTGGCGGCGGACGGCGTCCGCGAAAACGAGTTGCGCTTCGCGGACGAATTCGTGCGCCACAAGGTTCTCGATCTTCTGGGCGATCTATCCCTGCTGGAGGCCGAGTTGTGGGCGCGCGTCGTCGCGGTGCGCTCAGGGCATGTGCTCAACGCCGCGCTCGTGCGGCGGATTCGGGCGGCGGTTGATGCGGCGGAGACCGGGCCATGAGCGCCGCGGAGATTCGCTGCGGCGTGGTCGGCGTGGGGCACCTCGGACGCCTGCACGCGCGCATCCTGAGCGGGCTTCCGGGCGCCGTGCTGGCGGGGGTCATGGATGCGGTCCCGGAGCGCGCCGAGGCGGTCGCGCGGGAATACCGGTGCACGGCCTGTCCGACGCTGGAAAGCCTGCTGGACCGGGACATCCGGTTCGCGGTGGTGGCGACGCCCACCGAGCACCATTACGAGATCGGGCGCGCCTTGTTGGCGGCGGGCGTGGCGACGCTGATCGAGAAGCCCTTCACGCGCACCATCGCCGAGGCGGACGCGCTCCTCGAGATCGCGCGGGCATCCGCGGGCGGATTCGTCGGCGTCGGACACGTGGAGCGTTTCAATCCGGTCGTGCAGGCGGCGCGGCGCCACGTGAAGAACCCGCTTTTCATCGAGTGCGACCGGGTGCACCCCTTCTCGTTCCGATCCATGGACGTGGGCGTCGTCCTGGACCTAATGATCCACGATCTGGATCTCGTCCATTGGCTGGCGGGCGGCCGCATGACGGAGATGGAGGCCGTGGGAGCCAGCGTGCTCTCGGGCTCCGAGGACATGGCGTTCGCGCGCCTGCGGTTCGCCAACGGGTGCACGGCGCTCCTGCGGGCCAGCCGCGTCTCGCTGCGCAAGGTCCGGAAATTGAGGATTTTCTGCGAAGATCTCTACGTGTCCCTGGATTACCTGGCGCGGACCGGCATGAAGATCAGGGTCAAAGATGGCGCTCCGGCGCGTCTTGCGGCGCTGGCCGCCGAGGGGCCGCCGTCCCTGCCGTTCGCCGATTTCCTGGACATCGAGGATCTGGCCGTCGAGGAGGCCGAGCCGCTTCGCGCGGAGCTCGATGCGTTCGTCGCCGCCGTCAGGAACGGCGCCCCGCCGCCTGTCGGGGGAGATGTGGGCCGCGAGGCGCTTGCGTGCGCGTTGCGGATCGGAGAGGCGATTCAGCGGCACCAGTCCTCCGTCCGAGAGATGAGGGGCGGCTTGACAACGCAGCCACCGGAATGATAAAGTCGCCCTTGCAACCCTCCCCGGGCGCGGCGGCGCCGCCCCGCGCCAAGGGGCCGGAATTCCTTGCGGATGCGTCGTCCGCGGGGGTCGGGACGGCGGCGCGGAGCGTTTCTAAGGCGCCGGCGCTCGGCGCCGACGGAAGGCGGTCGCACCTTCCGCCAGCCCCCTTCGAATGCAAAGGAGGACGATTGTGACCGACATCAACATTCAGGATCTCGTCGCATCGGGCGTTCACTTCGGACACCGCGTAAGCCGCTGGAATCCGAAGATGAAGCCTTACATCTACGGCACGAAGAACCTCATCCACATCGTGGATCTGCGCCTGACGGTGCGTGGCCTGCTGCGCGCCTGCGGATTCCTGCGTAAACTGGCCGCCGCCGGCAGGGACGTGGTGTTCGTGAGCACCAAGCGCCAGGCGCAGTCGATCATCAAGGGGGCGGCCGAAAGCTGCGGCATGCACTGGGTGACGGAGCGCTGGCTGGGCGGCACGCTGACCAACCACGCGACGATCCGCACCCGCCTTAAGCGCCTGGAGTTTCTCGAGAACCTCGAGACGAGCGGGGAGATCGACGGTTACTCCAAGAAGATGATTTCGTCCTTCCGGCGCGAACGGCGCAAGATCCTGAGGAACCTGGAGGGCATCCGCAACATGCGAACCCTCCCGGGAGCCCTCGTGGTCGTCGACGTGAAGCGCGAGGCGATCGCGGTGCGCGAGGCCAACAAACTCGGCGTCGTCGTCATCGGGCTGGTCGACACGGACTGCGATCCGGACGGCGTCGACATCGTGATCCCCGGCAACGACGATGCGTTTCGCGCCATCGAGGTGGTTCTAAAGCCTCTAGCCGACGCCATCGTCGCCGGCCGCGACAAGGCGATCAGCAGCCCCGCCGACTTCCCCGTTCAGCAGGCGGAGGACGCCGCCGAACCCGCGGCGGCCGCAGGCTTGGAGCGGGAGTGAGAACCTGCCTGCTCAAGCTCAGCGGCGAGGCGCTCGGCGGCGGCGGCGCGGGTCTCGACGGCGCCGTGCTCGGGCGGATAGCCGGCGAGATCGCTCCGGCGGCGGAGTCCGGGCTCAGGATCGGCATCGTCGCGGGCGCGGGGAACTTCGTGCGCGGGGCGGAATTGGTGGCGGCGGGCATTCCCCGGCAGCGCGGCGACTTCATGGGCATGATCGCCACGGTGCTGAACGGCATGGCGCTCGGGGCCGCGCTCGAGGCCCGGGGCGTGCACGCGAGACTGCTCTCGGGCATTCCGATCGGCGCCATCGTCCCCGGCGTCTCGGAGGAGGCCCTCGCGGACGCCGACGCGCGGGTGGTGATCTTCGCCGGCGGCACCGGCAACCCTTTTTTCACCACCGACACGGCGGCCGCCTTGCGCGCGGCGCAGATGGGCGCGGAGGTGCTCTTGAAGGCCACCAAGGTCGATGGGGTCTTCAGCGCCGATCCTGACCGGGAACCCGGCGCCGAGCGTTTCAGCCGCCTGCGCTACCGCGATGTGCTCCAGCGGCGCTTGCAAGTCATGGACCTTACCGCTATAACGCTCTGTATGGAGCGGCGGATTCCGATCCGGGTGTTCAACATGCTGGCGCCGGGCAATCTCGCCGCGGCGCTCGGCGGCGCGGATGTGGGAACGTTGGTCACTGAGTGAGGAGCGGTGTATGGACTCCAAGAACGTGGTCAAAGAGTCGCGGGAACGGATGAAGAAAGGGATCGAGCTTCTGGAGAGCCAGTATCACGGCATGCGCACGGGGCGCGCGAATCCGGGACTGGTGGAGGACGTGCGCGTGGACTACTACGGGTCGCTTACGCCGCTCAAGCAGATCGCGGCGATCAGCGCCCCCGAGGCGAACCTCCTCGTGGTGAAACCCTTCGACCCGAGCAGCCTGGGATCCATCGAGAAGGGCATCCAGAAGGCCGACCTGGGAATCCAGCCCTCCAACGACGGGAAGGTGGTCCGCCTCGTGATTCCGCCCCTCAGCGAAGACCGCCGCAAGCAGCTCGTCCACCACGCCAAGCAGCTCGCCGAGGAGGCGCGCGTGACGATCAGGAACATCCGCCGGGACGGCAACAAAAAGATCGAGCAGCTCGAGCGGGACTCCGAAATCTCGGAGGACGGCAAGGAGTCCGTGAAGAAGGAAATCCAGAATCTGACGGATGATCACATCAAGCAGGTCGACGAAATGTTCGCGAAGAAGTCCGCCGAACTGATGCAATTCTGAGCCGTATGCGTTATTGTGGGGGGGCATAGCTCAGCCGGCAGAGCAGCGCCCTTTTAAGGCGAAGGTCGGAGGTTCGAGTCCTCCTGCCCTCATTTTCCGCCGCGCGGCGGTCCCGGGCGGTCGCGCGACGGCCGCGGCGTGTTGCGCTCCGGCGGCAACCGAGACACTGGCGGCGGCCCCATCGTCTAGCCCGGTTAGGACACAAGGTTTTCATCCTTGTAGCAGGGGTTCAAATCCCCTTGGGGTCACCAGCGATACGGGAGGCGGGCCGTCCGGCGGCTCGCCTCCCTTTAGGTTGCGGGTTCGGCCTCCCGGCGCAGCCCACCGGCGGCGAGCACCGTCTCCAGGAGCGCATCGGGCGCGAAGCCCTCGGCCCGGGCGTGGTACGTCATGACCAGGCGATGGCGCAGCGCGGGGAGGTACACCGCGGCGGCGTCCTCGAATTGCGCGCAGTCGCGCCCATGGAGCGCGGCGCGGGCCTTGGCCGCCACAAGCACCGCTTGCGCCGCCCGGGGGCCGCCGCCCCACGCCACGGCGTCGCGGACGCGCTCGGATGCTTCCGGTTCCTGAGGACGGGTGGCTCGGACAAGCGCCGTCACCCGCGCGGCCAGTTCGTCGGGAACGGCGACGCCGCGGGCGTGGGCGATGGCGGCGCGGAGGTCCTCGGCGGCCACGGGGGCCAGGTCCGGCGCCGGCGCATCGGAAGTAGTGCGGTTCATGATGGCGTACTCCTCGTCGCGCGAGGGGTAGTCGATCATGATGGCGAAAAGGAACCGATCGAGCTGGGACACCGGGAGCGGATAGGTGCCTTCCTGCTCGATGGGATTCTGCGTGGCGAGCACGAAGAACGGCCGCGGCAGCGCGAGGCGCCTTCCGCCCTGGGTCACCTGGCGCTCCTCCATGGCCTCCATCAGGGCGGCCTGGGTTTTCGGAGGCGTGCGATTGATCTCATCGGCGAGCACGATGTTCGCGAAGAGGGGTCCAGGCAGGAATCGGAACGCGCGCTGCCGGGTGGCCTGATCCTCGACGACGATCGTGGCGCCGGTGATGTCCGATGGCATCAGATCGGGCGTGAACTGGATGCGGCGGAACTCGAGGCCGAGGATCCGCGCCATGGTGCTCACGAGGAGCGTCTTCGCCAGACCGGGCACGCCCACGATCAAGACGTGCCCCTCCGCGAGGAGGGCGATCAGCATCTGCTCGACGACGGCGTCTTGGCCCACCACCACGCGCGCGACGGCGGCGCGCAGGCGGGCGTACAAGGCCGGCGTGTTGCGGAAAGGCGCGGGCTCGCGCTTGGCGTTCACAGCGTCCATTGAAGGCTCACTCTTCTTCCTTGGCCTTGTCCCAGGCGCGCTGCAGCACGCCGAGGTCCGCATCCGGTCCGAGGGTGCAGGCGGCGGCCACCTTCCCAAAGCGGCGTCTGAAGCGGGTGCATGCCGCCCGCAGGGCCTCCTCGGGGTCGACTTCGGTCCAGCGGCAGAGATTGACGATCGCGAAGAGGAGATCGCCGATCTCGCGGGCCGTGGCGCCGGCGTCGCCGGCGGCGACGGCATCGCGCAGTTCCTGCCATTCCTCCGTTACCTTGGCGAGCGGGCCGCCCCGGTCGCGCCAGTCGAACCCGAGCTTCGCCGCGGCCTTGCCCAGCTTCAGCGCCAGCATCAGCGCGGGGAGTCCGGGCGCCACGGCGGGCAGTCCATCCGCCGAGATCGCTTTGCCCTCGGCGCGCTTGATCTTGTCCCAGGTCTCCTTCACCTCGGCGCTCGTGGCGCACCGCGCGTCGCCGAAGACGTGGGGGTGGCGCCGGACAAGCTTCTCTCTAACGCCGTTGGCCGCTTGGGCGAGGGAGAGCCGCCGCATCCGACGGCCGGTCAGCCCCAGGAGGAAGAGGACCATCAAGACGTCTCCGAACTCCTCGGCGATCGCGTCGCCGTCGCCGCGGCGAACGGCGTCAAGCAGTTCCCAAGCCTCCTCGACGACGTACGGCGCCAGCGTCTCTATCGTCTGGGCGCGGTCCCACGGGCAGCCTTCGGGTCCGAGCAGCTCGGCCACGGTCCGGCGCAATCTCGCAAGGGCTTCATCATCGTCTACCACGTTGTCTCCTCGGTGGCGTTGGCGGCGGGCATCCGGCGATTCGACAAGCGTATCGTATCCTGCCCCCGGGGAGAAGCTCCAGGGCGAGCGGCGTCGTCCGCCTGTGTCGTCCTGAACCGGACGATCCGCGCTCGCGGCCCGCTGCGGCGCGTGCGGGACGCGTGGGCCGCGCCTTGGGAGCCGATCCGGCACCGGCACGTTTTTTGCTCGCTCCTGTGCCGCGCGATGCGGTTGGCGTGACGGCGCCCGGACGCTCCCGGGGTGTTCCAACCGGGAGCGGGCGCGATGCCCTTGCGAGAAATGAGGCCGGACGGATCCCTGCGGCGCTGCGCGCCATGGCCCGCGGCGGGGACACGGTGCCGGCGATGGCGGAGGACAAACGGCGCGCCGGAGCGCGCGAAAGGAGGTGAGCGCCGGGAACCTGCGACCGGTCTCTTCGGCTCGCCGGGTACGGCCGCGGCGTCGCGCGCGGGCCATGCGTGCACGGCGAGGACAAGCGGTGGGCCGGACCCGCCCGCGCCGGACGCACGGCGCGGGATTCGTGTATCGGACGGATGTTCGGGCGAGGCGAAAGAGGCCCGCGTCCACCGCTTGTCCATCTTCGCCCGGCGCGGCGGCCTAGTTGCCGCGCTCGATGACCGCGACGGTCTCGCTGATGCCGGTCGGATTCCAAAGGACGCGCCGGAGCTTGCCCTTGTCAGGCTTGTCGTCGCAGAAGATCAGGGTGACACTCATCGGATTCGCGGATGTGACGCCGGCGAGCTCGCCCCACGCCCGGGGAATCGAGCCCATGGGCACCTCCTTGAAGGCGGCCGCCGGGGGCCTCGGCTGCGCGGCGTGCGTGATCGAATACGCCCCCGCGCACGCCGCGCCTACCGCCGCTCCGCAAACGAGGAGCGCAAGACTGCGCATGAGCTTCCGCATATTCCCTCCTTTGGCGGCTGCGCGGCCGCGACATGCCGCTACAACAGGTCGAAGATCTGCAAATTGAGCCAAGCCAGGCGCCCGTAGACCTGGAGATAATTGTAGCGCTGCTTCCCCTTCCAAATCCAGTTCCAAGCCTCCGCGTCGAGCCGTGAGTCCGCGGCGCGCTCGCCTTGCAGATCGGCGACGAGGCGCTCGAACTTCCCGCGCAAGCCGTCCGGGATTTCGCAGGTGCCCCGCTCTGCGAGGAACGGCGCGACGGCGGCGGACAGTTCCAGGCAGCGGCCGAGGTAAGCGAAGACGCGTTCCTCCGGGATTACAGGCATGCGCGACCTCCGCGGGCATTGTAGATAGGCCGATGCCCGAGGTCAAGCGCGGAAGCGGCCGTTCGGCCGCGGGGCAACCCGTCGCTTTCCGCGCGCCGGGCGCCGCGACGCCCTGGCGGCCGCGGCACCCGCGCGCTACACTGGCGCGAACGCGCGTTGCGGGAGAACGCCTGCGGCGCACGCACGGGGAGGCGCGGTATGATCAGAGTCCTCGTCAGCGGCGCGGCCGGACGGATGGGCCGCGAGGTCGTCAAGGCGGTGTCGGCGCAGCGCGACATGGTCGTCGCCGCGCAGGTTGACATCGAGGACGATCTCCGGGATGCCCTGGCGACCGCGGCGCCCGCGGTGGCCGTGGACTTCACGACGCCTGCGAGCGCCTACGCGAACGCGCGGGCCATAATCGAGGCCGGCGTCCGGCCGGTCATCGGCACAACAGGCTTGACTTCGGACGAGGTCGCCGCGCTGGTCGCGCTCGCAGGAACCGCCGGCCTCGGAGGCGTAATCGCGCCGAACTTCGCCATCGGCGCCGTGCTGCTCATGCATTACGCGGCGCACGCCGCGCGGTTTCTTGAGCAGGCCGAGATCATCGAGCTGCACCACGACGCGAAGTTGGACGCGCCCTCGGGCACGGCGCGGATGACGGCCGAGAGAATGGCCGCCGCCCGCGGCCGCCCGCCGGAGGCGCCGCGGGAAGCCTGCGGCGGGTTTCGCGGCGGCGCCGTCGGCGGCATCCCGATTCATTCCGTGCGGTTGAAGGGATTCGTCGCCCACCAGGAAGTGATCTTCGGCGCTCAAGGACAGGCCCTGACGCTGCGGCACGACAGCTTCAACCGGGAAAGCTTCATGCCGGGAGTCGTGCTTGCGGTGCGGGAGGCGCTGCGGCTCGACCGCATCGTGGTCGGTCTGGAGAAGATCCTGGGGTTGTAACGCCGGGCGTCAGTCGGCGCGCTCGCACGGCGCGAGCGCGTCGGGCGTGGGGTCGAGGCCGGCCTCCGGGAACGGAGGCCGGGGAGGCTGCCCTCCGCTGAAGGTGTACGCCAGGAGCCCGAGCACATCGGCAAGGTTCAGGCTGCCGTCGTCATTGATATCCGCCGCATCGGGACAGTCCGCGATGGAGAGGGGCGGATTCCTGAAAAGGAAGGAGAGCAGCGTGATGGGGTCGGACGTATCGAGCACGCCGTCGGCGTTGACATCCCCCCGGAGGAACCTTCTGCGATTGTCCTGAACCAGGATCGTGCCGCCCTCGGCGACCTCCACGGGGATGGTCACGCACCTGCCCCGGACGTTCGCGACCGAGCCCTCGGCGTGCGTGCGCGGCCCGAGATCGATGACGGCGCCGGGCGGCGCGTCCGCCGACACCCAGAAGGTGAGCAGGGCGATGGGTCTGTAAGCGGACGGGCAGCTCGTGAAACCGGCGTTGAACGTCACGTCCAGCGTAAGAATCCCGCCGACAATGGTTGTCTCCATGCTGCTGACGCCGCCTTGGCTTTCCGGCGCGATCTCGCACGCGAGCAGTCCGAGCATATCCTCGTCGTAGTCGACGCCGACGGTCAGGGACGCGAACGGCGCCACGTTCGTCAGCATGATCGGCACGACGACGACGGAGCCGCGGGGCGCGGAGGGGGAGCCGAAATGAATCGCATCGTCTCCCCAGAGATCGATGCCGCCGTCCTGCAGGTTCTTGACGGGCACGAGGGGGGCGAAGCCCTCCAGCGAGATCCAGGTCTCCTCGCCGTGGATCAGATGAATGGGAAGCTGGAGCGACTCCTTCTCCGTCTCCTCGTCGTAGATGAGTTCGGGGCTGAAGGTCAAGGTTGCGCAGGGGCCGTCGGCGATCGATAGGGGTTGAGCGAAAAAGACCTCGACGCGGACGGTGCTGTAGTCCGCGACGGTGGTGTAGTCAACGACGTACAGATCGCTCCGGCCATCGAGGAGCACGCGCGCGTTCTGGAACCTAAGCGCGCTGGCGCGGAAACCGAAGGAAAGGCCGAAGGCGCGGATTTTAGCGCCCTCGGGCAGGCCGCCCAGGGAGAATTGGATGGGGGCCTCGGCCTGGCCCCAGGCGATCGCCACGCGGTCAAACGCGAAGATCACATCCTCGAGCTCGCCGGCGCCGAAGGAAGCGGGCGAAACCGAGAGAGCGATACCGAGCGCCGCCAGCCACACAAGCAATGTGCGCCGCACCTTACTTACTCCCATTGCAGAATTCAATTGTACGCGGGCGCGGAGCGGGCGTCAAGCACAAAGGCCGGGCTTAAGATCAAAGCGGGCAGACTCTTGAGAGCGGCCTTGCGGGATGTGGAGACGCGTCGGGGATGCTTGCGGCTCCCGGTGCCCGTGTGCGGGGAGGGGGGCCGCGCGGGACCTCGGGGCTGGCTGGGCCTCGCTCCCGAGCCCGTGTGCGGAGATGGGGCCCCGTCCTTGACGCTGCGGCGAGGCGGGGGTACCTTGGTTGCTCCGCGGCGGCCGGCGCGGACAAGATGCGCGTCACGGCCGCCCGGCCGCTCATAGAGGACACGGCATGCCAGGCGATGTTGCCCAGTTGGTCGAGCAGTACGGCGCGCGGATTGCGCCGATCCTCGAGGCCGAGTTTCCCGCGGGGGCCCACGCCTTCCTTTCCGAGGGCGCGCGCTATCAGCTGGGGTCCGGGGGCAAGCGGCTGCGGCCGGCGCTCTGCCTCCTCGCGTGCGAGGGGCTCGGAGGAAACCCCGACGACGCCCTGCCTTTCGCCTGCGCCTCGGAGATTCTCCACAACCTGTTCTTGCTTCACGACGACATCGAGGACGGCGACCGGCTGAGGCGCAACCGGGAGACCCTGTGGGTGCGGTACGGTATCGCCAACGCGATCAACATCGGCGACTTCATGGCGGCCAAGGCCTATCTGATCCTTCTGCGGAGCCCCGTGTCTCCCGCCGTGCTCGCGGAAATGGTGCGGGTGTTCAGCGAGACGTATCTGACGACGACGCTGGGCCAGGCGCTCGACATCAACCTCCGCGCGGCATCGGATCTCACCGTGACGCGCTACTTGGAGATCGTGTCGCTGAAGACCGCGCGGTACCTTGCCTACAACATGGTCGGCGGCGCTCTCGTCGCCGGCGCGGGGCCTCAAGTCACGGCGCGGCTCTGGGATCTGGGCGAGGCGCTCGGTCCGGCCTTTCAGATTCAGGACGATCTGCTGGACATGACCGCCGGCAAGGGACGCGGCGGGGAGATCGGCTGCGACATCCGCGAAGGCAAACCCACGCTCTTTCTGGCCCACGTGCTGGGCTCGAACGTAGCCGAGGAGGAACGGGAGCGGCTGCGCGCAACCCTCGCGAAGCCGCGCGAGGAAACGACCGCCGAGGATGTGGCCTGGACCATTGCGCTGTACGAGCGTACGGGAGCCGTTGCCTTTGCGCGGCGGACCGCCGAGACGCTCGCCGCGAAGGCCGCGGCCTGCCTCGAAGATCTGCCGTTCAAGAACAAGCGCGTGTTCGCCGAGATCGCCCGCTATGTCATCGCACGCAGGACGTGAGCGCGTGAAAGTCGCCGTGCTTTCCGGAGGCCTCGGGCCCGAGCGGGAAGTGTCGCTGGCCAGCGGCGCCGCCGTCGTCCGGGCGCTGCGCGAGGCCGGCTTCGAGCCGGTGCCGGTCGAGGTCACCGCCGGCGGCGATTTCGCCTTCGGCGGGCGGGTGCTGAATCCGGCGGCCGGGGTGCAACGGCTGCGGCGCGACGGCGCGGCCGCGGCCTTCGTGGCGCTGCACGGGCCGTACGGCGAGGATGGCGTCATCCAGGGCTTTCTCCGGGTGCTCCGCGTTCCCTTCACGGGGCCTGATGTGGAGTGCGCCGCGATCGCGATGCACAAGCATGCCGCGCGACTGCTTCTGGCGGATGCGGGGGTTCCGGTTGCGCCTGGAATCCTCTTGCGCCGGGGCGATCCCTTGGAAGCCGCGGGAATGGCGCCGCCGCTGGTGGCCAAGCCCTGCCGCCTCGGATCGAGCGTCGGCGTCCGCCTCGTGACCCGCGCCGATGAAGTGGAACCCGCCGTGCGCGCCGTCTGGGCCATGGGCCAGGACTGTCTTTTGGAAAGCTACGTCCCGGGCGTCGAGTTTTCCTGCCCGGTGCGGGACACCTCGCGCGGCCCGGAGGCGCTGCCCGTGGTCGAGATCCGGCCCTGCGCGGGGCGGGAGTTTTTCGATTACGAGGCCAAATACACGCCCGGCCAGTGCGAGGAAATCGTGCGCGCCGGCGGCGAGCCGTGGCTCGCGGAGATGCAGGCGTTGGCCGTGCGGTGCCACGCCCTCCTGGGATGCCGCGGGTTTTCGCGAACGGACTTCATTCGCGGACCTGCCGGGCCCGTGGTTCTCGAGATCAACGCGATTCCCGGCCTGACGGAAGGCTCGCTCCTGCCGAAGGCCGCCGCCGCGGCCGGCTTGACGCTGGGCATGCTCGCGCGGGACTGGGTCGAGCAAGCGTTGGCCGAGAGCGGCGGCATCCAGGCGGGAACGGAAGCGCGGCGGCCCTGCGAGGTCCGCGCATGAGGGGGACGGTCCGCGGTGAAGAGGGAAGCCATGCGGAGTAGAGCAGCGAGCGCGCTCGCCGCCCTGTGGTTGTGGGGCTGCGCGGGCTCGGACGAGCGGGTCAAGATCGTCGGCAACGAGCAGTTCGAGGCGCGGTTCCAGGCGGTCAAAGCCATCATCGCGCGCGTCCGCGCGGAGGGGCGCCGCGTCGTCGACACGCCGCCGCCGCAGCTCGCGGCCGATCTGGAGGATCTTGCGCGCAAGGCGGGGGCCGAGGAGGACCCGCAGATCCGAGCCGCCTGTCTCGGGGCGCTGGGAGAGAGCGGGTATTGGAGCGACCGGGAGGTCTTCCGGAGGGCGCTCGCCGACCCCGCCCGCCGCTGCCGATGGGAAGCGGTGCACGCGCTCAGGCTCAAGCAGGATCCGCGCGCCGTGCCCGAAGTGATCGAGCTTCTCAAGAGGAGCGAGGAGCTCGAGATCCGCCTGGAGGCGATCAGCCTGCTCTCCGAACTACATGCCCGGGAGGCCATCCCGGTGCTCGTCGCCATCGTGGTCGATCTTCTGGATCGCAACCGCGCCGGACAGGCGGCCTGCACGGCGCTCAGGCGGCTCACGGGGCAGACCTTCTCCGCCGAGGATTACCTGTCCTGGAGGAACTGGTACCGGACCTACGCCGAAGGCGCCGGCGCGAATTCGCAGCCCAGCGCGTCCGGGGTCGGATCCGTGCCCGCGGAAGGAAACGGCGCGGGCGGCGCCGGGCCTCCCGCGAACAGGTAGGCCAGCAGCACGACGGCATCGGCGATGGAGATCGTCCCGTCGTCGTTGACGTCGGCGGCATCGGGGCAGGGCAGCGCCGCCCCGAAAGCGGCGGCCAGGATCTTGACCGCGTCGTCGATGCGCGCGCCGCCCGAACCCGTGGCATCGCCGCGGATGAACGACGGCTCGGGCGTGATCGCGATGATTGCCAGGTCATCGATGTGCCAGCCGCCGCGCGCCCGACTGTCCGCGGCCGCCTTTAGGACGAAGTCCAGTTCGAAGACTTCGTCATCGGGCAGGAAGTCCGTCAGATCGATGCACATCCGCGCCCAAGCGTGGTCGTTGAGGGCGGCCCCGCCGGAGGTCCACACCGTCCGGCCCCGGACGGCGATCCAGGCCTCGTCCCCCTCGGCGACGGAGAGCCAGCGCGCGAACTCCAGAACGGTCCGCCCGGCCGCCGGCCGTGCGATAGGCGGCGAGCTGAAGTACGACCACCCGCCGGGGCGGTAATTGCCGTCTCGGCCGGGGCCGCCGAGGTCGATGCCGGCGCACGCGGGCGGGGACGAGGCTTGGGGGGGATCCCATTGTCCGCGGGGCGATCCGATCGGGCCGACCATCCATTCGTCGAGCCCGGCCAGCGCGCCGTGGCGCCACGCGCCGGCGCCCGTATCGAAACTCTCCTGGAAAATCCGCTCCGAGCAGCCCACAAGGAGGTGAAACGCGTCCCCGGCCGCGGCCGCGTAGGGGGCGGCGATCCGGAAGCCGTCGACGTCCTCGACGTGTACCGTGTACGACACCAGGCCGTGGGCATCGAGGGGCGGAAAACTGCCCGTGTAGAGACCGCCGTACTGCTCGCGAAGGTGAAACTCGCCTCCTTGATCGGCGTTGACGCGATAGCGCACGCGGGGCGGAGCGGCCAAGGGGGCGCCGTGGGCGCGCACCCGCAACGACGGACGGGCGCCGAGCGGCGGATCGGGGGGCGGGGTGTGGACCAGCAGGACGCTCTGCCAAGGGGGCGGAAGCAAACCCGCCGGCCCGAAGCTCGCCGCAATCTGGCGGAGATGCGGCGTTCCATCAGAGAGGTCTCCGTTGTCGTCGTCCAGAAAGAGGAGCGCCCAGCCGAGTTCCGGGCCGATGGCGCTGGGCCTGAGCCTCAAGCTGTCGAAGTAGAGCCGCCGGGCGAGAACGCGGCCCGGCTCGCCGCCGGCGCGCTTGAGCGCCTCGTTGAGGCGCCACCAGGCCCCGGCGACGATGAGTCCCGTGGCGTGGGGGTCGGCCGAGACATCGTTAGGCCAGCGCGCCAGGCCCGCGCTCGCGTCGCGGACGGCGCCCCCGCCGTGCAGTCCGTAGGCAATGCGGGGGTTGTCGTTGAGCAGCACGGTGAAAGCATCCGCAAGCCCCTCATCGAGGGCCGTTTCCGGCGGGACGGGGGTCAAGCTCGCGGTGAGCGCGTGGGCGAACTCGTGGTGAATCACGGTGCTGAAAGCCGCCGCCGGGCAGGAGGCCCAAGCCGCGCCGAATTCGAACATCCCCCCGCCGTACAGGGCGTTGCAGGGCAGACTGCGGACGTTGACGCGAGCGCTCAGCGGCTGGGTGAGCACGGGACTGTCCGGGAGATGGGCCGCCACGAAATCGCGGGCCGCGGCGATGTGCAGGAACACGTTGACCTGCGCGGTCCGCTCCGGAGCGGGCGGGTCGTTGAGAACGAGGGCTCCCTCTCCGCAGGCGGCGCGCCCCGACGCCGGCGCGGCGTCTTCGGCGCTCACGGCGAGGTATGGCGCCCGCAGCTCGTCCACGGCGACGAAGGCCGCTTGTGGCGGCGGGGCGGGCAGACAGCCGTCGCGGTCCGTCAAGGCGCGTTCGAGCAGCGCGCCGGCCGCGTCCTGAAAAGAAACACGCAACCCGGACAGGGCGAAGAGGACCGGAGGGTTCTGGGCGATGTCGGGCAGTTCGCCCGGCGTGCCATAGGCCGCCACGCAAGGAGCATGCCGGCGCCAGAGAGGGTAACGCGCGAAGGGCGCGCCGCTGTCCGGATCGCTGAAGATGAGGACGGCCTCGGCGGCCGCGCCGGCGGCTTGCGTCGAAAGCCGCGCCAAGCGAGGGCGCGGCGCCGCCGCCAGGAGCACGAATTCGCCGCCGGCGGATTCGGCCGGCGGACTGCGCAGCGCGCGGCTGTCGCGGATGACGCTCGCGCACGGTTCTGGATCGAGTCCACGGAAGGCGGCGAAGACCAACACCCCGCCCAGGGGGCACCGTCGCACCGCGACGGTGAGCGCCGAGTCCCAGACCGGGATTCCCGCGATGCGCTGCGTCATGATCGTGACGCGGCCGGCGGTGGGGGACGCCTCGCGGAACTCGCCGCTGAACGTGGCGGCGACCCTCGGCGGCAGACCGCCCTCGGCCGCCAGGAGCGCGATCAGTTCCTTCGGGGCGGGCTCCTCTTGGACCGCGGCGGAGAACACGCCGCTGTAGACGAAGGCCGGAGGAGGAGACGGCAGCGTCCTCGGCGCGGCGGCGGCTCCCGCCGACAGACGTTCCGCCTCGGGGAGGGGGGCGCCGAAACCGCCGCGCGCCGCGCAGAGCGCGAACACGCCGGCGCACAGCGCTTGCCGCGCCGGCGGCGGCCCGAAGATGCGGTGGAATCCGAGGCGTGTTATCGGCATGGCACGGAAACGCGGCAGCGAGCGCCCGCTGCGCCGCCCTTTCGATTATACCTTTCGGGAGGAGGAGCGGATTGTAGGCGGCCGATAATTGACAAGCGCGGCCGGCCGTGAGATTCTTGGGGCTGCATGTTGGCAACGCGGAACGACACGAGGGCGCCTGCGGCGCGTTATACTTGGTTGACGGCGGGGGTTTTTCTCCGCGCGGCGGGAGACTGCGCGCTGGGCGCGGTCAGTTGGTTGAGGTTTCTCGGCATGCGCGCGACCATTAGGCGCCGGGTACGTGGGGCTCTGGCGGGGTTCCGCTCGCGCGGAACCTATCTATGCCTCGCCGCCGCGGCGTTTCTTTGCGCCGCTTGCGGGACGGAGCGGCATGCGGAGACCATGGCGTGGACCCTTGAGGAGATCGTGGGGCCCTGCGCGTCCCTGGAAGCCCCCGCGGGCACGGCGGGCGAGATCCTTGCGCCTCACGAAGGGATCGACGGCCCGCTTTCCGTGTTCGACGAGACGGTCCTGGACTGCCGGCACGCTCCGGAAGCGCTCGACACGGTCGAGGAGATCTTCAGGCCTGCGGATGCCGGCCTCATGTGGACGATCGATGAGATACTCCGGTGGTGAATTCGCGGCCGGCGCGAAACAGACGTTGCAAGCGGGGGGACCGCACCTATAATTAGTGGCACGCCGGCGGGTTCACCGCCGGCTGGCTCGGGATACCGGCGGCGGCGCCCAGGTGGAAAACGTGGAAGAGCTCGAGAAAGTCGTCATACGGCGGATCATCGGCCCGACGCCGCAAGGCGCCGCGGTGCTCGTCGGCAACGAGAAGAAGACCTTCGCGGTTTTCGTGGGGCCCTACGAGGCGGCGGCCATGGTGCGCGAGATCAACAAGGAGAAGCTGCCGCGGCCGCTGACGCACGAGCTGCTTCAGAACATCTTCATCGGCTTCGACGTCAAGGTCAAGAAAGTCATCGTCTCGGACCTGGCCGACCAGACCTACTATGCGACGCTGGTGCTCGAGCAGCAGGTGCGCGGTTCGGACGGCGCGCTCTCGGGCCAGCGCAGCGAGGTGCGGATCGATGCGCGGCCCAGCGATTGCTTCGTGCTGGCGCTGAAGAACGCCGCGGACATCTTCGTGACGAAGGACGTCTTCGCGCAGGTCGAGGATGTCGCGGACCAGCCGGCGCAGTTCTTCGGGTTGGGGGTCGGGGGCGAACCCGCCGACGAGGCGGGCGTCGAAATCCCCGATGCTCTCGGGGACGAACTCGAGAAGGCCTTGGAGGATGGAGAGGAATCGGACCCCGGCAAGGCCGACGAGGACGACGACAGCGAGAAGGAGGAGTAAGATGCGCACGGCGGCGGCCATGCTCCTGGGAGGCCTTGCGGCGGGAACGCTCCTCGGGGCGCTTGCGCCCGAGAACGAGACCCGCGCGGGCGAGCGGTATGAGTTCCTGCCGGCCCGGCAGCATCTCTGGGTGATCGACAAGGAGCGCGGCGAGGTCCTGTTCCTGAAGTTTCCGGACACCGAGACGCGGCCGATCCAGCGTTCCAAGCTTTACGCGGTGGACCGCGCCCGCTTCCCGCGGGAATCCACGAGCTTCATCCTGAGCACGCGCGAGCTCAGCAGCGTGCTGTGGATCGTCAACACCGCGACCGGCGACATCGAGGTCGTCAGGTACACCAAGGACGGTTCCTTCAACGCTCAGTTCCGGCTCTCGGCGGCACAGCAGTTCCAGTGATCGCCTCGCCGCCCGGCTCTTGCGTCAGGTTCGCATTGGCGGTCCTTCTGGCCGCCGGATGCTCCTGCCCCCAGGTGAGGGTCGAGAAGTATTTCCCGCGGGACACCGCCTGCGGCGCCGTTCGTCATTTCCAGCTCGCCATGGATCTGGAGATGTGGTCCGAGGCCGCCGCGTGCCTCACGAGCGCGCGGGAGGAGGTCGGCTCCTGGAAGCTCTGGGCCCTGAGCGGCATACGGGTCGGCGAACTCGGGGATTTCAGTCTCCGCCAGGTGGTCTGCGAGGTGTACTGGGTCACGGAGGAGCCCCCGGCCGCGGCGGACCGGGCTGTGGTGGCGGTGCTCTCCAAGCCGGCGCCCGGCGTGGACCAGTTGTATCTCCTAGCTCTCAGGAAGCGCGGCGGCCTGTGGAGCATCGACCTGGATACGACCTTCGAGCTCAACGTGTAAGCCCCGGGCGCCCGCCCCGGGCGCCCGTCCTGCCACGGCCCTCCGCATGGGATCGAAGACGCGCCCGGCGGCCCCCCGAAGGTACTTGTCAATAACGTTGACACGTTTTTGCCGTGGGTGTACAATCGCCGTTATCAGGTCATGGAAGCGCGCACGACTGCTCCGGCGACGTGCGGGAGGAAACGGACGACATGCCTGCGCGATATGCGGGCGTATGCGTTTCACTCGAAAGGAGGTAGAGGAGCACAGGAGGCGTCTTGCCGGCGGGCGCCGCGCTTCGGCGTGGTGGAATGGGCGCGCACGGTGCGCGCATGGTGCGTTTCGATTGTCTGTGGACGTTGGCTGTAGGGCTTTTTTTGGATGTAAGAGGAGATGTTCAACATGTTGAACCGACTAGGACTTCTGTTGGGCGCGTGCGCGGTGGCTTGTGTTGCGTTTGCCGCCAGCGAGAGCGATTTCGCGCTGAAGATGGAAAAGATCGCGGATGACCAGGTGGCTCTCACCGCGTCATGGAAGGTCGACGGGCTTCAAGGGTGGTCGTACGGCGTGTGCCATGATGCGGACAAGGCCGCGATCGGGAACTGCGGGAACAAGGCCTTCGGGGATTGCGCCGCCGCGGCGACGGGTTGCCCCGCTATTGCGTGCTCGACCGATCTCTTGACCGCGAAAGCCGGGCAGCCGCCCACGTACGTGTCGATCAACCTGTACGAGGGCGACGCCGCCGGCAAGAAGCCGGGCGGCCTTACGCAAGGCGTCGTCATCGACTTCATGCAGGTGGTGTCCCTCAACGCCACGACGAGGTTCGAATTCATGAAGATCAAGTACACGCTCAAGGCCGCGAGCGCGCCAGTGCGGTTCTGCACCGTGCTTGGATCGCCCCCGGTCGACAACGTGTTCGTCTTCAACGGCGATTCTTTCGGGCCCGGCGCGGTGCAAGATGTCACTCTCGGCGGCGAGATTCCGACTTGCCCGGAGGCGTTCAAGATGACCCTCAGCAAGGCGGCGGAGGATAAGGTCGCGGTGCACCTGGACACCGTGCAGGATCTGGCGCCGAGCGGCTTTTCCTTGGGTGTTGCCGACAATTCGGAGGCGATCATCGTCTCGAAGATCGAACCGGGCGCGGCGGTGAAGGCGCTGATGGGCGGCGGCAATCCCGAATACTGGGGCGCCGCGCAGGTTGCGGGCGGCGGAACGCTGGGCTGCATCTTCAGCATGGGCGCGACGGTGAAGGTCCTGCCCGCGTGCGCGACGAATCAGGAAATCGCGGTCGTCAGCTATATCAACACGAGCGGGCAGTCCGCCACGGCGCAAGTGACGCTGTCGGGCAACCTGGGCACTCCGAAGGTCCCGCTGGTCATCGATGTCGACGGCACGAGCTACGATGTCCAGACCGGACCGGGCGTCAGCATCACCGTCGGCGGCGGGCAGCCGCCCTTCGTGCGCGGCGAGGTCAACCAGGACGGCAAACTGAACGTGTCCGACGCCGTCGCGATCGCGCGTTACGTCTTCAACCTCGGCTCCCAGAAGGCGAAGATCGATGCCTGCAAGGACGCCGCCGATGTGAACGACGACGGCTCGATCACGGCCGCGGATGCCCTGTACTTGCTCGCTTACCTGTTCACGGGCGGTGCGGCGATTCCGGCCCCGGCAGGCGCTTGCGGCATTGATCCGACGCCGGACGGGCTTGACTGCGTCCAGTATCAGTGTCCGTAGCACCCATTGCCAGGTAGTTTGTGTCCGGCAGGCCGGCGGGGGACTCCGGTTCCCCGCCGGCGCGCCGGCCCGCCTTAGGGGAAGCGGGTCACGCAGGGAGATCTCGAGAAATGAAGCGAATCGACATCCTGGCCCTCGCGCTCCTGTTTGTCGGCGGGGTGGCCGCTCCGGGAATGGCCGCAGTCGGCAATTTCTCCCTGGCGGCCGTGCCGAGCGACGCGGAGATCGCGCTCGGCGAAGCATACACGCTCGATGTTCGGGTCGCGAGCGGTGTGGCCGGCATCGAGGCCTGGGCCTTTGGCTTATGCGTCGATGCCGCCTTACAGGAGATTCTGGCGGCGCGTCCGGGTGACAACTTCAACACGCTCAGGCTCGGAGGACCGCCGGAGTGGTGGGCGATCAATGTTCACGCCGGCGGCGTCACCCAGGGGGTCATGCTCGACACGCGCGCCGCCGCGGCGCTGGGCGTGATTCCGGAGAGCGATCCGCTCTCGATTCTCAAAGTTGATCTCCGCCCCACCGAGGCGGCGGCCGATAAGGTCGTGAAAGTCGCTTTCTGCAACACGGTGGGCTCGCCCCCGGTGATCACCGCGATCATGGCGGGCGGCGCGGAGTACACTCCGGCGGTCATGACGCCGTCGGAGGTGACGGTGGTCCGCGACCCCGCCTTGCTCCTTTCCTTTACTAGCAGCATGTACAATCTGGCGCTCCTCACGGGCGATCCCGTGAAAACGGTGATCAAGGCGCGGAGCACGGCGAATCTCTACGGCTTTTCCTTCGGTGTAAGCCACGATGCCGGCCTGCTTCGGATCGTGGAAGTCAGCGTGGCCGAAGAACTCCGCCAAGCGCTCGGAAACGCGGATCCCGAGTTTTTTGTCGCGAATCTCAATCCCGGCAACGGCAGCGGCTTCACGGTCGCGATGCTTTTCCAGATATCCGCGCCGGAGCCGCCGGCTACGGATCTCAAGTTCATCGTCTCCACGCCGGCGGCCCCTGCCACGCCCGTCATCGTCGCGAGCTACCGAGCCGCCAACGGCGTCGTCTCGGACGAGACCACCAATCTCAGCATCGTCGGCACGCTGGGGAGGCCTGCGGTGCCGATTCTCTACGAGATCGGGAAGGAAGCCGTGCCGACGGTGCGCGGCTGCGCGATCGTCATTTCCGACGACCCGATCGAGGTTGAGTTCATTCGCGGCGATATCAACGCCGACGGCAAGTACAACCTCTCCGACGCGGTTACGCTGCTCCGCTACCTTTTTTCCGGCTACAACCTCCCGTACGACTGCCTGGATGTCGCGGACTGCAACGGCGACAGGAAAGTCGATTCAGCCGATCCGATTTTTCTCCTGGGCTACTTGTTCTCCGGCGGTCGGCCCTTCCCGGCGCCCTTTGAGGAATGCGGCGCCATCGAGGACGGGATCGCAGCCTCTCCCTGCGTCAGTTATCCCTTGTGCCGGTAAGGCGGCCCGGTCCGACGCGACTCCCGCGGCGACTCCGCCAAGCGGCGCCGTTACGGTCCCGGCACGCTTTTTTCAGCCCAACTTGCAGGCGCGCCGGCTTTGGAGTATGCTTGGCTGCTCGCCGCGCAGGGACGTCCTTCATCAAGGAAGGGGGCGCCGCGCAGCGCAACCGGCCCGGCAGGACGCAAGGCTTGAAATCAACGGGAACGACAATGGCGAAGAAGCGGAATCTCTCCAAGGAGCAACTGCGGAAGATCAAGGCCACGCTTGTCGAGCGCCGCAAGCAGCTCAAAGACAATCTGAAGTCGAGCCTTGTCGAAATCGAGAGTCAGGAAGGCCATCACCTTGCGGACCTTGAGGACATCGACAACATCCAAGACAACGACGCGGTCTTCGAAGTGGTCAGCAACGCGTCTGCGCGCCTCGACGAGATCCAGAAGGCGATCGACAAGATCGACAAGGGCACGTACGGGACTTGCGAAGACTGCGGCCTCCCCATCAAGATCGAGCGCCTGAAGGCCCTGCCGTTCGCCACGCAGTGCATCGAGTGCCGCCGGAAGGCGGAACTGGAGACCGATTAGCCTCCCGAGGGTCGCGATCTTCACCGGCTGCGGCGCCCGCGGGAATTGATGGCGTCGCGCGGCGGCCCGAGGCGGTCAAAAACCAGCCTAATTGGACGGTTTCCCGAGCGCTAGTCCGAATTTGACCTCTTTCCCTAAGGTACAGCTTGAGAATGGGTTGGGTATTTTGCGATTCGTCGCAGGCCTCTGAAGGCGGATATTGTGATCGAAATATAGCCACTTCCTGCTCATGCGGGGCAATGGCTGACTTTACGGATCTCGTTGTGTTAACAGCACTTAGGACAACAAAACAAATTCGCATTTATTGGCACTCTTTTTGCTGCATAGTAGCGCGTAGTGGCTACAGGAATGGATGAGTCGCCGTTACGGCGAGAAAGGACGTCGGTTGCGCGGGCGAAAGGGTAGGGCCGGAGTTGGGTGAGAACGTTTAGCAAACCCATTTCTCCTTTTACTTGCTTCATTTCTCGAAAAGGGCGTCAGACCGGCGCCCTTTCCCTTTGTTCCCGAGAGTGCGTCGCAAGCATCGAGAGCCATCGATGACGGGAGGAAGCGCTTAAGGACTGCCCTGGGCCCCGCCTACACGCGCTGGTTCTCGCGGAGAGACTGGATCACACGGACGGTGTCGCGGGTCGAATGCGTCTTGGCGCCGCCGACAATGGCAATCCGCCCGCCGTATGCAAGCACGGTGGCGCGTTCCGGCACCGTCTCCTCGGTGTAATCCGAGCCCTTGGCGTGAATATCGGGTTTCACGGCGGCGAGAATGTGGTCGACGGTTTGCTCCTCGAAGACGTAGACGTGATCGACGCAAGCGAGCGCCGAGAGCAACTGCACGCGGTCTTCCTCGCCGTAAATCGGCAGAGGAGGCCCTTTCATGGTTCGAATCGAGCGATCGCTGTTGAGCGCGACCACAAGGCGATCGCCGCGGCTGCGGGCGTCGAAAAGGCAGCGCACGTGGCCGGCGTGCAGGAGATCGAAACAGCCGTTTGTGAACACGGTGACCAATCCGTTGCGCTTGTTGGCGGCGACGAGCTCCGCCAACGCTTCGAGCGTTTGAACGCGCTTGCGCGCGACGATATCCAGAACGGATGTGTCCATGTAGACCTCCAGTGCCTGCTCGCGCCGCCGCGGAGAAGGCATTTTGCGGTGCGCGCGCCTCCGAGTCAAGGCCTCGTGCGCCGGGCCCCTCAGTCGGGGCCGGCGGCGCCTATTGGCCGATGCGCGGTCCTCCGCCGAGCGGTCCCGGCACCCCTTTCCCGAGGGGCACCGACGGCCTGGCGAGACTGCGCGTCGGACGCACGGCGATATTAATCAGGGCGCCGATGCCGAGGGATGTCGTCAAGAGCGACGACCCTCCCTGGCTCACCAGGGGCAGGTTGACCCCGGTCACGGGCAGGATCCCCATTGCGACGGCAATGTTCGTGAACGCCTGGATGAACATGGCCGTTCCAAGGCCGACGGAAACCAGGCGGGCGAAGAGGTCGTTCGCGCGCGCCGCGATTTCCAGGGAAAAGAAGAAGAGCAGGGCGCAAAGTCCGATAAGAAGCGCTCCGCCGGCGAATCCGGCCTCCTCCCCGACGACCGCGAAGATAAAATCCGACTTCCGGATGGGGAGTTGGCGGTCGCCCTGCCCTAGCCCCTTGCCCAGGATCCCTCCGGCGGCGATAGCCTCGATCGACCGCTCGGATTGGACCACTGAGTCGGGATCGAGCTCCGCGGCATCGCGGGACACGAAGCCGATGAGGCGGCGCTTCTGGTAGTCGGTGAGGCCGACCTCGAAGAGGACCGGTATCGCAAGGACGCCGATCAGGATAATCCCGGCGATATGGCGCACCCTGCCGCCCATGGAAAAGAGCATCGCGAAGAAGACCGGCGGCAGCATGAGGCTCGACCCCAGATCAGGCTCCCGAGCGATCAAGAGCGCGGGAGCGACCGTGAGGGCGAGGGCCCACGCACACGTCCGGAGGCTCTCCTTCTCGCGGGTCGCTTTCAGGTAACGCGCCAGCGCCAGGACGAGAGCGATTTTGGCGAATTCCGACACTTGAAAGCGCAGAAGGCCGAGATCGAACCACCTGCGCGCCGCGCGCACCTCCACGCCGGCCACCAGCACCGCGGCCAGTCCGACCAGCGCCGCCAGGTAAATCGCGTAGCCCCAACGCTCGTACTGCCGCCAGTGGATCGCGAGGGAGAGCGCCAGGCAACCGGCGCCGCAGGCGACCCGCATGAGGTGCCTCAGATCGTCGGCGGTGGGGAAGATCTCGTCCGCGGCGCTCGTGGCATGCACGAACACGATGCCGAATAGAACGAGGAGCACGTAGACCGCGAGGAGCGCCGCGGCGCTATAGAGCGGCGTCCCGAGGGCGAACAGACGCGTTAGACGTCGCGATGCTTCCGCCGTCATCGTGTTGGGGCGGCGCGCAGGCCGAGCCCGGGGTTCGCACGGTCGAGGTGCTTGAGGGCGGCGGCGGCCACGGGACCGGCTGCGTCCCCGCCGTGGCCGCCCCGGGCCACATGTTCCAGGCACACCACGAAGGCATAACGCGGGGCGCGATACGGCGCGAAGCCGACGATCCAGGCGTTGTTCGTGCCGAGACGAGGATCGAGTTCGGCGGTGCCGGTCTTCACCGCCGCGTCGAACGTGGGAAAGAGGCCGCACTCCGGCTTGTGCGCCGTGCCCGGGTACTCGGCTACGACGGCGCGCATGGCCTTTCGCAGCACCTCGCAGGAGGCGGGGCGGAGCGGGAGCGTGTCACGCACGATCGGCGCGCCCGCGCAAAGGCGCGGTCGGGGCGCCGAGCCGCCGCAGGCGATGGCCGCCACGAAGCGCAGCATGACCAAGGGCAGAACCCGGATTTCGCCGCTTCCGTAGCACATGTAGTACCTGAGGTCGCGCATCTCCGCGGCATAGTCCGGGGCGCCGGTGCGGCACAGCTCCGGCGGGAGCCAGGCCGGAGAGCCGTTGAAGCCGAAGCGGCCCATCCAGCCCACAAGCTTGTCGCGGCCGAGGCGCCGCAGGCCGAGCTCGACGAAGTAATGATTGCACGAGCGTTTGATGGCCTCGTGCAGGTTCCAGGGGGCGTCGCCGTCGGGAAGGCCGTGGTTGGGGCAATGGTATTCCGGATAATCTCTTCCCTTGCAGTACACGCCGGTGCCGGGGGATCCGCCCTCCTGGAGAAAAGCGCCGGCCACGACGAGTTTGAACACCGAGCCGGGTATGATCGGGTGGAAACAGTGGTTCCTGAGGGGCGCCTCCTTGGATCGCGCCGCAAGGCGCTCGAGGTAGCGCCGGTCGCCGGACAGATAGCGCTCCGGATCGAAGCTCGGGTAGCTCGCCAGGCAGACCAGATCGCCGTTTTCCAGATCCATAACCACAACAATGCCGCTGCGGCAGGCGTATCCCGAGGGCGCGCCGCGCGCGGCGTCCTCCAGGACTCCGTACATGGCGCGCGTGAAGCCCAGATCGATGACGAGTTCGACATCGTCGCCGGCCAGCGGCGGGATATGGATGCGCTCCCCGGGAGTCGCAAGTTGGAGCCCCGCCAGACCGCGCAGGCGGGTATCGAGGTCGCGCTCGACGCCCTGAATGCCCACGATGTCGCCGGACATGCGCAGGGGAGGGACGCCGCGGCGCCGCTCGCTGAAACGCGCGGCCGCATCAGGGCCGGCGCGCAGGTCCCGCAGGAAGTCGCGAAGCTCTCGAACCTCGTCCTGGAAGGCCGCCAGCGCCTCGGGTTCGCTCGGATCCACGACCAGTTCCCAGGGCCGCGCAAGGCCCACGAGGGACCCGACGCTCTCTCCCTGGGGATAACGGCGGACGTAGCGGCTCCGGATGGCGACCGGCGCTTCCGCCGGCAGCATTTCGAGCAGCCCGACGGCGTCGTCGCCGTATGCTTCGAGATCCGAGATCAGCACTTGCTCGCGGGCGAAGAGCGCATGCTCCAGGTAACGGGCGCGCCAGACTTCGGCCAGCTCCCAGGCGATGTCGGGCGAGCGCGCGGGGAGCTTCTCCTCAAACTTGCGCCGGAAAAACGCGTCGGCGTGGCGCGGCATCGCATCCATGCGGGTGATTATCTCCAGCGCGTTGCGCCGGAACTCGGCGCTCAACGCCGCCGAGCCGAAGCCTTCGCGGCCGACGAGCGCCTGGAGCCGCGCGCACACGTCGTGCCGTTCGCGCGTCAGGACGACGCCGTACGTCCTGCGGAAGGAGAAGAGCCCTCCTTGTTCCTTCGCGCGAAGCTGCACGCCGCGGAAGTAACGCCGCCGCAAATCGACGTGGCGCAGGAGGCGCCGGCCTTCATCCTCCGTCAGGCTCGGCGGAAGGATCCAGGCTTCCTTCGCAGCCGTGTAGGCGCGGCGAGCCTCGTAGTCGATGGCCGGGAATGCGGCGCCGTCCGGGCGGCCGCCGAGGGTTTCCTCGAGCTCCGTCAGAAAGCGCGTTCCGCCCCGGAGGCGGGCGACATTTCCCGTGAGGCTGCGAAGGAAGTCGCTCCACAGCGGCTCTTCGCCCAAGAGCAGGCCGAGAGCGGTCACGTCGAGCCAGAGCTCGCGGGGAGTCGGCAGGCCCGGGAACGGCTTGCCCAGCCTCAATTGGACGATGCTCTTCTTCGCCCGGGGAGGAACGAGGGGCGGCGCGTACGGCCTGAGGCGTTCAACCTGCGCGACGGTGAGATCGGCGGCAAGGCGCACGTACTCCGTGCCGGTCTCGCGGGCCCAACGATCCAGCAGCGCCTGGGCGTCGCGGCCGCCCGGCGGCGGCCCGCGCGGCGGCTCGTCCAGCGTCTCGGCCCTGCGCTGCGCGCGGCCAAACTGATCCGCAAGCAAAATGCACGCGGCTCGGTCCGGGTACAGGGCGCCAGCCGTGATCACGAGATCGATGACCCGGCGATCTTCGGCGAGCGTCTGGCCCGCGACGGTCTTGATCGCGCAGCGCGGCGCGGGCAGCAGGCGCACATCGGAATCCCTGAGGGCCGCCTCCGCCTGCAGCCGCGGGTTCCCGCCGAGTTGGAGCGAGGCCAGGCGCGCGACGAGACAAAGAAAACCCGCGCACCCGAGGACGGCGAGGATGCGCACGCGTCTCATGATTCGGACCTAGGCGCCGGCAGCAGGGCGGCGAAAACCGCCGCCGCCGCCGTGGTGTACACCAGGGCGCCGGCCATGACCGGCAGCGCGGGAAGGGTCACGCTGCCGCCCGTGCTTCTCTGCAGAAGCGCGGTGCCGGCGATCAGCACCACGAACGCCGCGCCCGTCAGCAGCGGAACGGCTCCGCGCCCGTCGATCCGGACCAGGCGGTGCAGCCCGATGAGCGCCGCGGCCGCGAGGGTGAAAACCAGGGCTTCGGTGCGTCCATCGGGGGGACACAGCGCGTGGCGAGCTGCGCACAAGGCCGCGCAAGGGGGCACGAGCGCGACGAGGGAATCGCGGCGCGCGGCGGCGGCGCCGATGAACGCCAGCGGCAAATCGGGCCGCGCGGCCCCCAGGCTGAGAAAGCCGCCGCCGAGCACCGGCACCAACAAGACCAGCAGCGCCCAGGGCCACAGCGCGATCATTGGAAGGCGATGCCCAGCGCGGCGGAAAGCGCCTGCAAGTCCGGGTCGTGCCAGAGGTACACCCAGCGGTCCCGGTCGTAGGCGAACGCGGGCACCACCGTATTGCCGCGCCGGTTGCCCAGCACGAGCCCGGCGGGGAAGACGCGGCTGCGCGCGGCGGTGACCACGCGCTCCCCATCGGCGAAAACGTCGAGGGTCCCGGCAAGGGCGGAGAGACCCGTGGACTCGCCGCGTCCGACCAGCACGATGTCTCCGTCGCGCGAGGCGCAAAGAGCTCGGAAGCCGGGATCTTCGACGCTGCGCACCAGCGCGACGCCCTGCCGCTGCCAGACTTTGGCCACCGTGCCCGCGAGGATCGCGTGGGGACCGATTACGACGGCTCCCCGGTGGACCTCTTCGGTGGGAGGGAAGTGGACCATGAAGGTCGAACGTAGGGGCGACGGGCTGCGGAAGTCGACGATACGGGCGGGGATGTATCGGCCGCGCTTGGGCGGCTCCGGAGCAAACGGGGCTTCACCGAAGTGGAAGTCGGCGCGCGGAGGCGCCGGGGGAGCCGCCTTCAGGCGGCGCAGCTCCAAGGCGAGGTTGAAGACCGGCGGCGCGAACAGCGCAACCGCAAGCAGGATGTGGCCGAAATGCAGTCCGCGCCGCATTGGGCGACCCTACAGCACATCGTCGATTCTCTTGAGAATCGAAGCGAACTCCTCGAGACGTTCCAGGAACATGCCCGTTCCGCGGGCCACGCAGCTTATGGGGTCCTCGGCGAAGTAGACGGGCAGGCCGGTCTCCTCGTTGAGGAGCTTGTCAAGGCCGCGGAGCAGCGATCCTCCGCCGGCCAGCACCATGCCGCGCTCGACCAGATCGGCCGCCAATTCGGGCGGCGTCGCCTCGAGCGTCGCGCGCACGGCCTCGACGATGGTATGCACCGGTTCCTTGAGGGCTTCACGGATCTCTTCAGACGTCACCGTCACCGCGCGAGGCAGGCCCGCGATCTGATCCAGGCCGCGCACGGTCATCGGACATTCCTCTTGGAGGGGATACGCCGAGCCGATTTGGACCTTGATGCGTTCGGCGGTGTTCTCGCCGATGGCGATATTGTAGTTGCGGCGCATGTACTGGATGATGGCATCGTCCATGTCATCGCCCGCGATTCGGATGCTGCGCGACTCGACCACGTTCGCGATGGAGATGACCGCGACCTCCGTGGTTCCTCCGCCGACGTCGACGATCATGTTGGCGGCGGGCTCGTGGATCGGAAGGCCAGCGCCCAATGCCGCGGCGCGAGGTTCCTCCAGGAGAAACACCTCGCGGGCTCCCGCGCGTTCCGCGGCCTGGAACACGGCGCGCTCCTCGACCGCGGTGATGCCCGAGGGCACGGCGACCAGCACCCGCGGGCTGATGAAGTGCTTGCGGCGGTGCGCCTTCTTGATGAAATAGGTGAGCATCGCCTCGGCGACCTCGAAGTTGGCGATCACGCCGTCCTTCAGCGGCCGGATCACATCGATGCCGGGGGGCACCAGGCGGTACATGCGCTTGGCCTCTCGACCGACCGCCTCTCCGTTCATCAGGACTTCCCTCGTCCCGTTCTTGACGGCCACGTAAGAGGGTTCCGCCAGGACGATGCCCTTGTTGCGGACGTAAACCAGCGTGTTAGCGGTCCCCAGATCGATGCCCATGTCCAGCGAGAAGAGTCCGATCAGTTTATTCAAAAACATCGATCCATCCTCGGCCGCCTGCCCACCACGGCCTGCTTCGGCGGCGTTGCGCGGAGCGGAGACTTACCGTCGGTCCCCTCTCCATGCCGGCACAACCACGGCGCATGCACGGGACTCGCGAAAAGACGCCAAGAAGATAGCGTACTTTGATCGCCTTGGCAAGAGAAAAGCGCGTGGGGGAACAAACGCAGGCAGGGGCGACGATGGTTGGGCGGAGCTCAACGCATGGACGCGGCTCCGGTCGCCTCCGGAAAGGCTGAAATCGGCGCGCCGGCGGTTCCCGTCCGGGACCGCAGCGCTACTCCTCGGTCTCTGCTTCGATCGAGGCTTCCTCGTCGGCGTCGCCGGGCTCTTCCGCCGGCTCCACTGCGGGCTCTTCCGCCGGTTCCTCTGCCGCCGGCTCCACTGCGGGCTCTTCCGCCGGTTCCTCTGCCGCCGGCTCCACTGCGGGCTCTTCCGCCGGCTCCTCTGCCGCCGGCTCCACAGCGGGCTCTTCCGCCGGTTCCTCTTCCGCCGGCTCCATTGCGGGCTCTTCCGCCGGCTCCTCTTCCGCCGGCTCCATTGCGGGCTCTTCCGCCGGCTCCGCTGCGGGCTTTTCCTCGACGGCCTTCTCCGCCGGCTCTTCTTCCTCGGGCGCCGACACCGGCTCTTCTTTTTCGACGGGCTTCCTTTGCGCACCGATGCCCCTGGAGTCCAGGACCGAGGCCAAGATCTTGTAGCCGTACCCGTACCGCGCGCAGAGCTGCTCGGCGGCGGTCTTCATGTCTTCGGAGAGATCCATGGGTTCATCGGGGATGAAGTTCGTGCCCTCGATGTGGCCTTTCGTCGGTTTCTGCTCGTCGCCCTTCTTGTAGGCGGCCTCGATCTGTACGCAGGTCCTGACAAGGTCGGCCTTGAGATTGCCGGCGTAGGTCACGGCGGCCCGCTTGCCGGTCGCGTCGGCAAGGAGCGTATCCGTGCCGGGCACGCGGTACAGAGAGCACTCGTAGACTTGGATCACGATGGCCCCGAGCAGGCAGAGCGCGGAAACGAGGAGCAGCGTGGTCGCAAGCGCATCGCTCACGCGGCGTTCGGCGATATCCTCGTCGAAACTAGAAGAGCCGCTTCGTTTTGACATCGTTGCCCTCCTTGAACGCAACGTTGTTGACCGGATCAACGATCTCGGCGCTATCCTCGTCGAAGCTAGAAGAGCGGCGTGGTCTTGGCGTCATCGTTCGCCTTGATTTCGGCGCCGTTCTTGCGATAGGTCACCACGGCGCCGCTCATCTTGGGGAGCACCTTGACGACCTTGACCTCTCCCACGTACGTGTCGCCGCGGGAGACGTTGAAGACCATGCCCTCGCTGACCTTGTCGTCGCTCCCGACGGAGAGCATCACGAGGTCGGTGTCATGCACTTTCCGAACGTTCAGGACCTTGGCTAGAATCTCGCGGAAAGAATCGCCGGGGTCCCTTCCGATCCTCGTAAGCAACGCGAGCCTCGTCTCCAGGGTTTCCTTCTCGTCGCGGAGAAGCGAGTTCTGTTCCTTGTACTTGGCGATCTCGTCCCGGAGCGCCACGGATTCCAGGAATTGGCGGTTGCGGTCCTCGACGGCCAAGCGACATTCCTCGACGGCCTTGGTGCGCGAATCTTCCGACTGCTGCAGCCTGCTCGCCAGCCCCTGCGTCTCCTGGGAGACCTGAGCGATTTGCGCGGTGAGCTTGTCGAGGCTCGCCTGCTTCGTGGCGTTGTCCGTGGTCGCAGCGGCCAGCTTGCCCTCGGCGTCGCTCAGCTTGCGCGCGAGGTCTTTCTTGAGCGCGTCGGAGTTCACACTATCGGCTTGCTGCACGGAGATGACGAGAGCCTGCAGCTCGACCTTCTCCGCAAGCTTCTCGATCTCGATCTTCTGCTTGTCGAAGTTGCCTTTGTAAAGCTTCGTCAGCTCTTCAGCCTGCTCCTTGAAGTCCTTGCGCACACCGAAAAGGGTGGCCGAGGTCCCCAGAAAGAGCAGTGCGAGGACCAGGTTGATAACGAGGAAGACCTTGGCAAGACCGCTCATTCCACAATCCTCCGTTTACCGTGCTATGCCTTGGGCAAGACAACCTGCCGGATGCTTCATTTCCAAACTACGTACGCAACTTGCGAGAGGCGTCAAGAGAGAAACGAACGGAGGTGTGCAATGCGCCTCGTGACTCGCTTCATTTCTCCTGATAGACGCTCTACACGTAATTCCGATTATACGCGGAGCACCTGGAAAGTCAAGGCGGCACCGGCACGGCCTGGCGCCGTTCGTTTCCGCCGGGCGGCATGAGCGCGTGACGCGCGCCGCCGAGCACCCCTCCCGCGCCAGGGGCATCCATAACCTCGATGGCGCCCTCGCGAATCGCTGCGGATACAAAGGCGTGCACCTCGCCGGGGCCGCTCCAGGGGCGCACCAGCGGAAGCGGCGCGGCCTCTTCCCATGATCCGATTTTCATTCCCAATCCCCGAGCCAGCGCCGGCCTCAGGAGCGCGTGCGTCAGAGCGGCGACGCTTTCATGATCGCCGGGCATGAAAAGGCCCGCGCCAGCACGGGCGAAGGCAATGGCCGCCGTCGAACCCGGGCTCAGGGCCACGGATTCAGCGACGAAGCGTATTCCGCCGGGACGAATGGCCGCGCGGGTCAGATCCGTGAGGCCCTCGCCGGTCCCGCCGCAGGCGACGACGCACCCGCCGGCGAGCGTATCGACGATGCAGTCTCGAATCCGATCCTCCTCATCGGGGAGCGTCGCGACCGGCGTCACTGTTATGCCCAGGCCGCCGAGGGTGTCCCGGAGCCATGGCGTGGCAAGGTCCGGCACCACGCCCGCCACGATCTCCGTCCCGATGACGACGACGTGAACGACGGGAGGATCCAAGACTTCGACCTCCGCCAGCCCGGAGGCGCGGAGCAGCGCCGCGGCGCCGGGACTTATGCGCTCGCCCCGCGCGACAACCGGCGTGCCGGCCGCAAGAAGACTGCCGCAAGCCACGGCCGCCTCGCCGCTCGCCGGCGGCAGACGAACCGCGTTCGTGCCCACGAGCGTCGCGCGAGCCGCAGGAACGACGTCGGCGCCATCGGGAAGCGGCGAGCCTTTCTCGACGCGATACGCCGCGCCGTCTTCGGGGATATCGGGAGGGGGCGCCGCCGGTGAATACGCGCCGGCCACCCGATACACGCCGGAGGCCGCGCCGGCGCGCACCAGAAACCCGTCTCGGCCCGCCGCGCGGCAGGCCGGGACGGGAGCCGCCGCGGCATAATCGCCGGCGGCGTACCTTCCCGCGGCGCGCGCCAGGGGGCACCGGCAGCGCCGCGGCGCCGGGAGGGCGCGCGCGAGCAGGCGGATCGCCTTGACGAGGGGTACAATTCGGTGTTCCATGAGTGTAGATCTTCGCAGGCGCGGCGCCCGATGGCCAGGACATGCGGCTTGGCGCGGCGGATTCCGAGGGATGACTGCGCATGTTCACAGGGATTGTCGAGTGCACCGGAAAAGTGGTCGCGCCTTGCGGCGCCGGCGGCGGCACGCTGGTCGTGGCGCCGGAGGTTTCGTGGAGCGATCTGGCGGTGGGGGAGAGCATCGCCGTCAACGGCGCGTGTCTCACCGCCGTCGCCCAGGGAGGCGGAACCGTCACCTTCGACGTGGTGCGCGAGACGGCGCGCTCGAGTAACCTCGCGGCGCTCCCCGCGGGGGCGCGCGTCAATCTCGAGCGCGCCCTGCGCGCGGGCGACCGCATGGGAGGACACTATGTCCTCGGGCACGTCGACGGCACCGGCCGCGTGCGCGCCCTTGCCGTGCGCGGCGGCCAGACGGAGTTACGGATCGAATTTCCGCCGCGGTGGGGGCGGTTCATCCTTCCTAAGGGCTCCATTGCCGTCAACGGCGTCAGCCTGACGGTGGGGGAGGCCGGACCCGCGCACTTCACGGTCTTTCTGGTGCCCCACACCCTTCGGGAGACGAACCTGGCCGCGTTGGCCGCGGGCGACCCCGTCAATCTCGAATTCGACTACATTGCGAAGTGGGCCCTCGCGCGCGGCGCGCCTCCCGGGGAAGACCTGGGTGCAACCCTCAGGCGGGCGGGCTTCACCACGGAGGATCGGTGGAATACGTAACACGCCGCGAGACGACGCCCGTACGCATCGGCGCCATCGCGATCGGCGGCACGCACCCCATCGCGGTCCAGTCGATGACGAACACGCGCACCGAGGACATCGCCGGCACCCTGGCGCAGATCCGCGGGCTCGCCGCCGCGGGCTGCGAAATCGTGCGCGTCGCCGTGCCGCACCCGAAGGCGGTGCGCGCGCTGCCCGCGCTGGCCGCCGAGTGTCCGCTGCCCCTCGTCGCGGACGTTCACTTCCGCGAGGACTGCGCGCTCGGAGCCATCGAGGCCGGCGTCGCCAAGGTGCGCATCAATCCCGGCAATTTGGGCGCGGAGGCGTTTCTGCGCGTGCTCGACGCCGCCGGCGCCCGGGGCGCCGCGGTCAGGATCGGGGTCAATTCGGGCTCCGTTCCCATGGACCTTATCGAAACCTTCGGCGGCCCCACCCCCGGCGCGCTGGTGGAAGCCGCCGCGCGTTACGTAGCCATTGCGGAGCGGCGGGGGTTCACCGCCATCGTGCTCTCGCTGAAGTCCTCGGACACGCTCTGCAATCTGCGCGCTTACCGCCGCGCCGCCGATCGCTTCCGCTACCCGCTGCACATCGGCGTGACCGAGGCGGGGGATGCGGACTACGGGCGGATCAAAAGCGCCGCCGGTCTGGGCGGACTGCTCTTGGACGGCATTGGCGACACGCTCAGGGTTTCGCTCACGGGCGACCCGATCGCGGAGATCGCGGCCGCCTACGACATCTTGAAAGCCACGGGCCGCCGCATCCTGACCCCCGAGATCGTCGCCTGTCCGACCTGCGCGCGGCAGGGAATCGATGTGGAGGCCATCGTCGCGGAGGTCAAAGCCGCCCTCAAGGATCTGCGGGCGCCGCTCAGGATCGCGATCTGTGGATGTATCGTCAACGGCCCGGGGGAAGCCCGCGAAGCGGATTTGGGAATTGCGGGAGGGGGCGGCGCGGGCGTGCTCTTCAGGCACGGCAAGACGATCATGAAGGTGCCCGAGAGCAAGCTCGTCGAGACGCTCGTGGCCGAGGCGCGTAAGCTCGCGCAGAAGTAGCCCACCGCCGCCCGTGACCGCCGTCCGCCGCGCGGAGGCGCCGACGCTACGGGACGCAGCCGGACGGCGTCATGCAGGGCGCGAGCTTATCCCACGTCGGATCAAAGCCGCAGGCCGGATACGGCGGGGCGATCACGCCGTGCCGGCAGCCGAAGATCGCGCCGAGCAGGACGATGGGGTCGGCGATGGAGATGCGGCCGTCGTCGTTGACGTCGGCGGCATCCTCGCAGCACGCGAGCGGCTCGTCGCGGAACAAGAAGGCGAGGGTCGCGATGGCATCGCCGATCTCGACCGCCCCGTTCGCGTTCAAGTCGCCGCGAAGGAAGGGGTGCTCGCCGTTGGGCCCGACGAGGAGAACACCGCCGGCGATGACCGTCAGTCGGAGCGTGCAGGGCGCGGACGGCGTGAGCGCGACATCGATCCAGCTCCCGAATTCCCGGTACGAGCGCACAACGAGGTCGCCGGACGGGACGGACAGCATCTCGTCGATGCGGGCGCCCCGTCGCTCGCCCAGCGCCGTGCAGGCGATGGCGGCCCCGGCAGCTTCGGGAAACTCCGGCCGAATGGCCACGGTGTAGGCGGCGGCGCCGCCCAAGGAGCAGGCGAGGCGGTACGTTCGAAGCGTCGCGCCGGCCTCCAGCACGACCTTCGTGTCGTGAAGGAGCACGTCGGCCTCGGGCTGGAGCGCGCGGGCCAGGACAAAGGCGCCGCGGGCATCGTTGCCCGCGACCACAAGATAGGCGGCCTTCTCGCGTTGCACCGCGGCCAGGCTTGTGACGACGGCGCCGGGCTCCACGGGAACGACCTCGCGAGGCCGCACGAAGGACCAGCCCCACTCCGGCGAGTAGGAAGTCGACCACAGGTGCACGCCGCCCGCCGGCGACGGACGGGTCATGAAAAAGACCTGTTCGCCGAGCATCGTCACGCCGAAGGGTCCGCCGGCCGGGCATGCAACCTCGCCGAGGGGCGGAATCGACGCGCTGGGGCGGAAGCTCTCGCGCGCCCGCGTCAACACCACGATTCTACCGCCGCCGGGATCGGCGATCAGGAGCTCGCCGGCAGGGGAGAAGGCCGCATCCCACGCGAACATCCCGTCAATGAATCCGACGTCCGGGGAAGAGAAAGTATCCGTCTCCCACCCGGCGGCCGACAGCGTGTCGACGCGTCCGTTCCATCCGTTGAAGAGCAGGAGCTCCCTCTCGGGGTCGAACGTGCAGGCGCTCAGGTGGCCGGCGGGTCCACGGCGCAGGACGTCGCCCGTGATGATGCGCCGGTAGGCGCCGGCATCGACGTAAGGCTCGATCTGCTGCGCGAAGGCGCACGCCGCCAGCGTCCCATCCGCAGCGGTCATAAACAGCGTTTCGCGGACCGGCTCGTAGGCGATGCCGGCGATGACTTTGATCAAGTCGCGATCGATGTCGAAACGCGACCACGCGTTCGGGATGCGGGCCGTCGCGGAGAACGTGCCGGGGCGCCCGTCGGGGGACCGCAGGAGCAGCGCGAGCGGCGTGCCGGGCAGCAGTCCCGCGACCTCGAGACTGCCGCGACGGGCATTCACGGGCGGCAGCCCGAGGGGCCGCCCGCACTCGGAAACCTCGATCGTGTAACCCTCAAGGGGCGCGCCGTTCCAGCAGACGAACCAGGACGGCGGCGTTTTGCCCGAGGGCACGACGCTGACCTCCGCTGGCGCGGGGATGATGGGCTCGAACGGCATGCCGAAGGCATAGAGGCGGTCGGACTGCCCGCCGGCGAGAAACAGGGCGTCATCCGCCACGGCCGCGGCGCGGAAAACGCGATCGGGGCACCCCGAGATCCTGAATGCGCGACACGCGGCGACATCGGGCACGGTGTTCTCGCAGGGCAGCCACGCCACGCCTTCATGACCGTCGGCGCCGAAGGGAAACACGATCCCCCGCCGCAGCGCCCCCCCCGAATCGCGGTGAGCCGCAAGCCCCCAGACGGCGAAAAACGGCGGCGGGCACGGCAGGGGCAGCGTGACGGCAGCCAGCTTCTGGAACAGCGCGTTGAAGATCAGCACGCGGGGCTTGCGCGGCTCAAACTTCGACGTGTACAAAACGAGGAAATGTCCGCTCTCCTGGTCGCAGCTCAACGACCACACGTACGGCTCGGGCGCGGCATCGAGCAGGGGCAGCGCGCGCGTCGCGGGGGCCTCTCCGGGAACGCCGCTCCAGAGGTGGAGCAGGTTCGAGCCCTCGCACACGAACATGAGCCGTCCCGGCAGCAGTTCGGTGACACCCGGGACGAGCGCCGCCGCGGTGGGGGGGCCGGGAAGCTCGGCGGGCAGCGTCAGACGCCAGTCGAAGGTCGCGCGCGCAGCGTCGAGCGCCACGAGATCCAGACCGTCGGGAAGGACGGCGAATACGCGCCTCCCGCCCGCAACGATCGCGACGGACGGTCGGCTCAGGTGAGCGATACGTTCCGGCGCCGTCGCGCTCTGCCCCGGAATCAGGGCGGCGGCGCGCGGTTCGGCGACCCGGCGCAGGATCTCCTGCGCCCCGCCGCGCAGCGCGAGCAGGCACGCGGCAAGCCCCGCGCACAAGGCGATCGCCCGGCACCGGCTCCGCCCCGGGCGCCGCGCTCTCATGTTGACACCACCACCTTTGCTTGCCGGCATAGCGGGTCTCCGCTGACAGCTTCACTAGACGATTCTATTGCCGGCGAACGGGGCGCGCAAGAAGTTTTCGCCGCCGCCCGCCAGGGTCCGGCCGCACCGGCGGCCGGACGCCGCCATGCTCGCCGGGCGCACTAGTCCGCGAACCAGAACATCACTCGGTTGAAAAGGAGCGCCGCCCGGGCCATGAACCGCCGCAGCCGCAACAAGCAGCGATCCCTAAGCGGCCTGCGGCTCGCGGCGCGGACGCGCTCGGCGTAGGCGCGCAGTCGAAACGCGGTGGGGCGGTCGAGAGTGCGTGCCAGCGTCTCGGCGGCCTCGCGGGCGGTGAGGGCGGCCCAACGGAACCCCGCGCCCGGACGAGGCGACCCTCCCATGGGAAGCGCCGCGTCGCCCGCCAGCAGCACGCGCTCGCCGTGCAGCCGCCGCCGCGCGGGCGGATAGGCTCCGAGGATCCGCGTGCGCCACTCGCCGACAACGACGCCGTGAAAAACCTCCTCGATCAGCGGATGCGTCTTGAGTCGGCCCATGATGTCGCCGGGGCGGAAGCTCCAGTCCGCGAGAGACTCGGGCGCGGCGGAGCCGCGGACCGTCACGATGACGTCCCGCGGCATGCGCAGAACGGTCGCCGCGGCATCCGCGCAGCCGGGGAGGTTCTGAAGCTCCAGCAGCGTGCAGTCCCCGCCCGCGCCGGAGTCGCGTCTCGCCAGGCGTTGCTGCGACACGAAGAACACCCTGCCGCCGGCGCGGCGCCGCAGAAAGCCGCTGCGGGTCGGCAGCTCCTCGTCGGCGCCCGACGCGATCAGGACCGCCTTCGCGGCGACGGCGGCGCCGGCGGCGCGCACAAAGACGGGGCCGCCCGGCTCCGTTTGAATCTCCTCCGCGCTGAAATCCTCCCGCAGCGCCGCGCCCGCGCGCTGCAGGATGCCGCGCAGGTATGTATCGAGATCCGTCCGCGCGAAGGCCGCGAGTTCGACTCGGGGGTGGGGCCGTACGGATGCAAGGATGAAGCTCCAACCGATCCACGCCGCATGGCGGCGGACGACCGGGAGCATGAAGTCGGGCCGCGGCAGCCCGAAGGCGCTCCACCAGGGATCGGCGGACAGGTTCCCGCCGCTGGTTTCTTGGCCGATCTGCTTACCGCGCTCCAGCACGATGACCCGCAGGCCGCGCCGGGCGAGGTCGTGCGCGGCCAGGGTTCCGGCGAACCCGGCGCCGACCACCGCGACATCCCAGACGTCCTGCACGGCTTTCACCCGAGCGCTTCGGCGGAGAACGATGTCAGGAACTCCGCGTTGTTGCGGGTCGCTGCGAGCTTCTCGATGAACACGCGCGCACCCCGCTTCAGCTCCAGCGTCTGCAGCACGCGGCGCAGCGCCCAGATCTGACGCAGCACACCGGGCAGATAAAGCTTCTCCTCCTTGCGGGTGCCCGAGACCTTGATGTCGATCGCCGGGAAGATGCGCATGTCGGCCAGTTGGCGGGACAGAATGCACTCCATGTTCCCGGTTCCCTTGAATTCCTCGTAGATCACCTGATCCAGGCGGCTGCCGGTGTCCACCAGGCAGGTGGCGACAATGGTCAGGCTTCCGCCGTTCTCCAGGTCGCGGGCCGCGCCGAGGAACGCCTTGGGCTTGTCGAGCACCGCCGCGTCCAGGCCGCCGGAGAGCGTGCGGCCCGTTTCCTTCGTGTTGAGATTGTAGGCCCGGCCGAGGCGCGTCAGCGAGTCCATGAGGACGAATACGTCGTGCCCCGCCTCGACGAGGCGCTTGGCCCGGGCGAGGGCGAGTTCGCTCACCCGCACGTGGTTGGCGGGCGAGTCGTCCGAACAGCTACTCACGACCTCGCCGTCGGTGGTGCGGCGCCAGTCGGTCACCTCCTCGGGGCGCTCGTCGATGAGCACCACCATGATGTGCGTGTCGGGGTGGTTCTCCGCGATGGCGCGCGCGATCTTCTGGAGCAGCATCGTCTTGCCGGCGCGGGGCGGCGAGATGACCAGGCAGCGCTGTCCCTTCCCGATGGGCGTTATGAGATCGAGCACGCGGAGCGAGATGTCGTTGCGGCTGTCCTCGAGGCGGAACTTGTGCCGCGGATCGATGGCGATCAGCTCGTTGAAACGCGGGCGCCGCGCGGCGGCGTCCGGCAGCAGCCCGTCCACCCGCAGCACATTGCGCAGCACGTAAAAATCCTTTTTTTTCTCCGTTGACACCTCGCCCTCGACGTAGGACCCCGGCCGCAGGCCGAGCTGCCTGATGAGCTGCGCCGGGACGAAGCAGTCCTGCAGGGTTCGTTCGCGCAAGGTGCGGATGTCGCCGCGCAGGTGTCCGTAGCCTTCCTTGTGGATTTCCAGGACGCCCGCCTGGGGGCGCACGGGCCCGCTTACAGCCGCGCGCCTGGGACGGTGGTCCTGCGGGCGGGCGCCCCAGTTCGGACGGCGGTGGGGGCGCACATCGCCCCGCCCGGGGGGGGAGCCGTAGCCCCGTTCCCGGCCTACGAAGTCACGCTGGTCTTGCATATCCGTTTCTCTGGCGCCGTCCCGGACGCATGGGGGATTGTACACGGCGGCGCGCCGAAAAACCGCCGGCGCCGCGCGCGCTCGGGGAAGAGGCTCTTCACGATCCTTGCGTCCATATTGTACGCCGTGGGGTGCCTTTTGTACAATGGTATTCCGGCGCCGCGCGCAGCGCGGCGCACCGGAGGCCAATGATCGACACCCTGCGCTCCGGCATCGCCGTCACCGCGACGGGCCCCTTCGATCCCGACGCGGTGCAGGCCGCCGACTACTGCGAAATCCGCGCCGACCTTTGGCCCGGGGGGCCCGCGGAGGCGTTGACCCAGATTGCCGCCAGCCCCCGTCCGGTGATCTTCACCTGCCGGACCGCCCATGAGGGCGGCGGTTTCCGCGGCCCCGAGTCCGAGCGCGCCGCGATCTTCGCACGGGCGTGCGAGCTCGGCGCCCTGCTCGTCGACATCGAGCTGCGCAGCACGCTGTTCCGCCGCGGCGCCGCCGAAGGCTGGCCCGTCCTGGCTTCGCTTCACGATTTCACCGGCCCCATCGAGGGCCTCACCGACCTTCTCCGCGGAGTCCGCGACGACGGCGCGACCGCCGCCAAGCTCGTTCCAACGGCGCGGTCAATCCGGGATCTCGCCGTGCTCAGGCGGGCGCTCGCCGCGCCGGCGCCGCTGCCCGCGGCTTTGTTCGCCATGGGTCCCTGCGGCATCGCGAGCCGCATCCTCGCGCTCACATGGGGCTCTTTGCTGTCGTACACCGCCGCGGAGGCGCCCGCCGCTCCCGGGCAACTCACGCTGGCTCTCTACACGCAGGTTTACGGAGACCGCCGCGCTTTTCCCGCCCATATAGCCTTGGCCGGCGCCGGACACGATCTCTGGCCGGCGGCGCGCGTCGCAAACCGCCTCTGCGCGCAAAACAACCTCGCCACCCGCGCCGTCCCGTATCCCAGCGCGACACCGGACGACTTTCCCGTGATGCTCGACGACCTCGGCGCGCAGGCGGTGGTGGGCATCGGCGGGACTCCCGGCGCAGGCTGGCGCTGCGCCCTTCACCGCGCCCGCAGGCAGCCCTCCGAGCATCCGGCCGCCACGCTCGATGCCGCGCTCGCCTCGGCGCTGGGCGCTCTCGGCGCGGAAGAAGGGGAAATCCCTTAAGAACCCCGGACAAGACCGGCTTACCCAGGCCGGGACTGAATTCAGCGTTCCGATAATGTATCTTATGTTGCATCGAGACACCGCGCCGCAACACGCCACGCTCGGCAGGGTTGCTCCGAGGAGATTTTCCGGCAAAGGTGTTTGGGTTCCCCGCGCTCAGCAGCCGCGCTCGACGCGGCCTCAGCGCGCGCCCGGCGAGCTCTTCTGGGAATTCCCGGAGGCGCGCCCGACAAGCGCCGACGAGGAAAATCCGGTACAGCGCGCCACGTAGTAGATCACCGATTCGCGGACATTGTGGAGCTGCGCGATCCACTTCACCGGGCGCCCGCGCGCGATATGCATCATGATGCGCTCGACTTTACGCGTCAGATACGGGCCGTCCTTGAGCTTCAGACCATTGCGCGCGGCGCTCGAATTCTTGGAGTTGTCGTTCGCGGCCATCGGCACTCCTCCTCATTTCTCTTCTCCGGCGAAGGCGCAGCGAGGCTGTACGGCCGCGATGTCGTGTCCTTGGTGCAATGCCCCGTTCGCGCCAACCCTGTATCCTCCAGCTTGCGAGGAATCCTTAAGACCCGCCCGCCGCGGCGCCCGGGCGCCTTGCGGCGGAATCCGCGCGAAGACGCGCGCCCGCGCCCTTACGCGCCGGCGCGGATGCGGACTTTCGGGAGGCCGTAGATCGAGGTTTTGCCCTCGGTGAATTTGCCTTCACGTATCAAGATGGCGATCCGCTCGGCGCGCGTCAGCACGCTCCGGCTGCGCGCGAGCTTCGCGTGTACGACAAGGCTCCTGTGAAGACTCATTCGAATGACCTCCGTTCGGCGCACGTCTTGCGAGCCCGTAGTATAGCAGCAAACAGTCGCGTTCGCCAGAGGCGCGGCGGCGAAAAACACGGTCCGCGGTTCCGGCGCGAGCCGCGTCGGCCCGGCGGGGGAGATGGGTGTCCCCCCCACCGTCTACGCTTGGTCGCCCCCGCAGCGCTCCAGCACGAGGTCGCCGACTTGGTACCCCAGCGCTTCGGCCACGACCCGGCATTTGACGCGCATGAGCACGTAGATCGTCTTGCGCTCCGCGCCAAGCGTCTCGTACGCGGCCTGCCCCTTGGCGATCACGAGATCGGCCTGGTCGAAGGCCGTCCGAAGATCCTGCGAGCATTGGCTGAGCGGGAGCCCGATGCAGTTCGCGCCAGGATCGATAAGGGCGTCCGCCGCGGCGCCGATCCCGGCCCGGGCCGCATCCTCGGCCACCGCCCAGCCCAGGATCGGGCGCGCCCTGACCACCGCGGTGATCTTCTTCTCCTCAAGACGTTCCATGAGGAGCTTGTCAAGAACAATCTCGCCGGCGGCGCAATGCACGAAGAGGATGCGCGCGGCGGCCTTCAAGTCCCGGCGGAAATCCTCCCAGACGTCGCCTTGGAGGGGAACCTCTTTGGCCCGGGCGAACAGCCCCGAGATCTCCACGTCGCGCAGGAGATCGTCATCGAACACGTTGGCCGTGCACGCCAGACGCACGGCCAACGCGAGCTGCTGCGATTTCGGCGCAGCCTCGATCTGGGCGCGGAACTGCTCCTCGGCGGCCTGCATCTCCTCGGAGATGCCGCTCCGGCGCTGCGCGTACGGATCCGCCACGCCCAGGGTTTTCTCCGCCCGCGCGCACAGTTCGGTCATGAGATCGGCCGGCGTGGTGTCGTACTGGCGCTTGCGCAGGATATCCATCATTTCGGCCAGGACGCGGTTGTGAAGCCAGACATTGTCGGTGACCAGCTCGGCCATCCGCAGGATTCGCGCCAGGCAGCAGGGAATACACGCGGGTTGTGCGTTCACAGGGCTCGTGTTTTTCGTTACGGTCTCTGCCAGGGAGCGGCGCCGTCGAGCGCCGGGAATCCTTCGACCCCCCTAATGCTCTGAATGACCGGCCTGAACACGGTCAGAGCCTTCTCGGCGGCGGCGCGATCCGGCCAACCTCCGGCGATCACGACCAGTTGTTTGCGCCCCCCCGGGGAAATCGTCACGGTGCCGGGATCGGGCACTCCCGCAAGGCGCAGGCGGCCGCACAGGACATCCGCGAGTTCCTGGGCTTTCGGCGTCAAGGGCACGGTCTGGATGCGGATGACCCACGGCTGCCTCGGCGCCGCCGGCGCGGGGTTTGCCTTGGACTCGTGCGCCGTCACCGGCGGTCGCGGGCGCAAGTCCGGCGCCGGCGGGGTGCTTTGAGGCGATGCCTTGCCCGCGGCCCCGTCGGCGGCCCGCGGAATGTTGCGAGGACCCTCGAAGTCGATCTTCCGGGGCGCGTCCTGGAACGTCGTATACATGACGGGCGGCTCCTGCGACCGTCCCTTCTCGATGCCGTAAAGATAGGCGATAAGCGCGAGGAAGAGGCTGCACCCGATGAACGCCACGACCGTGGCAACCCTCACTTCGCAGGTCGCGCCGAGGAACCCGAACGTGTGTCCGGCCCATGCCCCCCACCGTTCGCGCAATCCGGGACGTTCAAGCATCTCGGCCGTCGAGGGCGGCTCGCCGACCTCGCGCACACGCCGTTTCTCGCGCTCGACGGAGAGCAGGAGATCCACGAGGGGCTCTTTCTGCTCGGTCGGCCGGTACACCTTGTCGCGCAGGTCTTCGGGCAGGCCGCCCCACTCGATTCCCTCGAGGGGGTCCTGGCCTTCGGGCGCGCGCTTGCGCTGTTCCCTGAGCAGCACTTCGATCAGCTCTTTCGGTTCCTTCTTGGGCCGCATCCGTCGCCCTCCGCCCGCCCCGCCGTGCGTTGCGGTCGCGCCGCCGGGAAATGTCTGCCGGTACTGTAGGGCCATGGGACGCGAAAGTCAACAATGATTCCGAGGGCAAGGAAGAGGAGGCGGGCTTTGGGGGGTGAACGCCCCCCGCGCCATCACACGTCCAGGGCGCTGAACTGCTGGTCTTCCTGGAACAGCTCGCCGCGGCGGTACGCAATGAACAAGGCGTTCACCACGCGGGCGGGAAACTGGCGGTCCTTCAGGGCATGGATCTCCAGCAGCGCCTCTCTGATGGACACGCCGGCTTTGCCCGACAAGTCGCCGCTGAGCAGCCGGTCGAAAAGCTTCGCCAGCCCGAGGATTTGCGCCAGCAGCGGAATGTTGTCGCCGGTCTTGCTCTCCGGCGTGCCGCTGCCGTCCCAACGCTCATCCTGATCCTTGATCGCCGCCAGCACGGGGTCCATGCCGGACAGCCGCGACAACAGCTCCTCGGCGGCGCGGCTGCGCCTGAGAGGCAGGAGCACGGGCTCGGCGAGCTCTCGATCCGAGAGTCCCAGCACGGCCACGTTGTGCAGCAGGCCGCTCAACCAGGCGTACCGCACGTCCTGGGGATCCATGTTCAACGCGCGCGCCGTCGCGGCGCAGAAGCCCGCGACGCGCTCGCCCGCGCCTTTGCTCTCGGGAAGGCGATGCTCGATGGCCGCCACAAGCACCCGCATGGCCTGCTTGAAGAACACGTCGTACTGGCGCTGCGCCTGCGCCGCGGCGATGACCAGGCCCAACTGGGTCGCCACCGCGGTGAATAGCTCGAGATCCTCGGCGCCAAAGCCCGCCGGATCGCTGCAATCCGCGGCGTACAGGGTCCCGAAAACCCTGCCATGGGCCTCCAGCGGAGCGCACATGATCGAACGCAGGCCTTGAGCGATAATGCTGTCCTCGGCGGAGAAGCGGATATCCTGGCCGGCATTCTGGACGAGAATGGGCTGGCGGTCGCGGCACGCCTGGCGCATGACGGAGCGGGACACCCGCAGCGGCTTGTTCGCCTCGCTCGACCAGGAGACGACCAGCCGGAACTCATCCGCACCGTCCCCCTTCCGGAGCGCGAAGATGGCTGTCTGGAGCGCGCGGTTCGCGGCGCCGAGCTCGGCCAGCGCTTTGGAGAACACCGCGCCGAGCGTCTTCTCGCCCGCCACGAAGTGGGCGATCCGCTCCATGGCGGACAGGAGGGGACTGTCCCTGAAGGTTCCGCGCCCGGCGGCGGCGGGCGCCGCGGCCGCCGGATCCGCGGGCTTGCTCCTCATCCGCAAGAAGATCGTCTGGCGCGGGTTCACCGCGCCGTCGTGGAACTGGATCAATCGGCTCTGCTCGAGAAGCTGGGGCCGATCCTCGAAGGCGAACACCGTGCTGCCGACTCTGATTCGGTCGCCTTCGCGCAGGACGCGCTCGGCGACGGACTCTTCGTTGATGAACGTGCCGTTGCGGCTTCCCAGATCGCGCAGCAGGAACAACTCATCCACGCGGGCGATCTCGGCGTGGCGACGCGATACTCCCTGGTCCGCGATCTGGATCTGCACGTCGAGGTCCCGTCCCATGACGAGGGTGTTGCGGGAAAGCTCGTACACGGCCCCGGAATTCGATCCGCTCAACACGCGTAGGATCGGCATAACGGCCTCCACTGAGCTGCGCGGGCGGGGCCGGCGTCTTCGCCGCCGGTCCGACCCGCGGTAATCGTATCGGTAAACCGGGAGCCAGGCAAGATCGGCCCCAACACGTCGGAGGCGCGCGTCAGCGCCGTTGCCAACGGCGGTTCCGGGACATAGGATGCCCGCGATGCCCGTCCGCGAGCGGCGCGGCAGGGAGGTAGTCCATGGCCCGCACACTGCTTCTGATCGACGGCCACAGCCACATCATGCGCGCGCATTGGTCCAAGGCGCCGGACCTGACCGCCCCCTCCGGCGAGCCGACCAAGGCGACGTTCGTGTTCACGGCCATGCTCCTCGATCTGGCGCGGGCGCATCCGGACGGCTACTTGGCGGTGGCCATGGACCGCCCCGAGGGACCGACCCGAAGGCTCGCGTTGTTCCCCGAGTACAAGGCGGGCCGTGACCGCATGCCCGAGCCCCTCGTGCCCCAGATCGCCCGCATTCGCGCGATCCTCGATCTGGCCGGCGTGCCCGTGCTCACCTGCCCGGGCGAGGAGGCGGACGATGTCATCGCCACGGTGGTCGAGCGGTGCAGGGAGCTGGGCGTCGCCGTTCGGATTCTCAGCCGCGACAAGGATCTGTATCAGCTCCTCGGTCCGGGGGTCGAACTCTACGACCCGCAGGACGGCGCGGTCATCGACGCCGAGCGCTTGCGGGAGCTCAAGGGCTTCACTCCGGCGCAGGCGGTCGAGATTCAGATCCTGAGCGGAGACCCGGTGGACAACGTGCCCGGCATCCCCGGCGTCGGGCCCAAGAAAGCGTTGGATCTCATTGCCAGGTACGGGGCCGCCGGAACCGTCATCGAGCATGCCGAGGAGTTGACGCCCAAGCTCCGTGACCGCGTGCGCGCCTTCGCGTCCGCGCTGGACGTGACGCGGGCGCTGGTCACCCTCAGGCGCGACTGCCCCCTCGCTTTCGACATCGAGGCGTGCCGGATCGCCGGCTTCACGCTCGGACGGCTCGATCCCGTGTTTCGGGAGCTGCGCTTCGCGAAGCTGATGCCGAAGCTGGGCGGCGAGGCGGCGCCCCCCTCGGCTCCGGCGGCGGCGCGGGGGCGGGAAGCGGCGGCGGACTTTCGCTTCACTACCGCGGTTTCCGACGGAGAGCTGCGGAATCTGGCGGCGGCGCTCGCCCGCGCCCGCGAATTCGCCATCGACACGGAGACGACGTCGCTCAAGCCGCGGGACGCGTGCCTTGCGGGCATCTCCTTCGCCTGGGAGCCGTCCGGAGCCGTCTACGTGCCCCTACTGGCCCGCGACGGGCGCACGGCTTCCCTCGAAGCGGTCAGGAGGCTGCTGGGTCCCCTGCTGGCCGATCCCGGCATCGCCAAGTGCGGTCAGAACATCAAGTACGATACCCAGACGCTCCGCGGGGCGGGCATGGAACTGGAAGGCGTCGCCTTCGACACCATGGTGGCTTCGTACCTCCTCGATGCCGAGCGCCGCAGTCACAGCCTCGAAGCCCTGGCGGGCGACCTGCTGGGCTACGATTGCATCCCCTTCGCTGAGATCATTGGGAGCGGCGCGGCCGAGATCCCCATCACCCAGGCCGATCCCGCCCGTCTCGCCGTGTACGGCGCCGAGGATGCCAACGTGACCTTCAGGCTCTGGCGCGCCATGGAGCCCCGCATCCGCGCCGAGGGGTTCGGCCCCTTGTTCGATGAGGTGGAGATGCCGCTCTGCCGCGTTCTCGCCGACATGGAATGGGAGGGAGTCAAGATCGACGCCGCCGCGCTGGGGGCCATCAGCGTCGAGCTCGGCGCCGCGCTGGAAGGGCTGCGAAGGCGCATCTTCGACAAGGCGGGCGTCGAGTTCAACGTAGATTCGCCCAAGCAGCTCGGAGAGGTGCTGTTCGACCGGCTCGGGCTGCCGGTCGTCAAGCGCACCAAGAGCGCGCGCAGCACCGATGCGGATGTGCTCGCGGCCCTGGCTCCGTCGCACCCCCTGCCGAAACTGGTCCTGGAGTACCGCGAGCTCGCCAAGCTCAAGAACACCTACGTGGATGTGCTGCCCGCGCTGGTCAGCCCCGCCACCGGGCGCCTGCACCCGAGCTACCACCAGGCCGTCGCGGCCACGGGGCGCCTGAGTTCATCAGATCCGAACATCCAGAATATCCCCGTAAGAACGCCGGAGGGGAGGCGCATCCGCCGGGCGTTCGTGCCCGGGCGGCCGGGCGATGTGCTCATCGCGGCGGACTACTCTCAGATCGAGCTCCGGATCCTCGCCCATTACAGCGGCGATCCGGCCATGCGTGCGGCTTTCGAGGCGGGCGAGGATATTCACCGCTGGGTGGCGAGCGCCGTCTGGGGGCTGCCGCTCGCCGAGGTCCCGCCCGAACTGCGCTCGCGCGCCAAGGCGGTGAACTTCGGGATCATCTACGGACAGACGGCGTTCGGGCTGGCGCGCGCCCTCGGAATTCCCCGCTCGGAGGCCGCCGCCTTCATCGCCGCCTACAAGGAGAAGTTCGCGGGCATCACGGCGTTCGTCGAACGCGCCGTGGCCGAGGCGCGGAGCGCAGGCGCCGTGAGAACGATCCTGGGCCGCCGCCGCCCCATCACCGGCATCGATTCGCGCAACCGCGTCATGCGCGAGCAGGCCGAGCGCCTGGCGGTGAACACTATCATTCAAGGAAGCGCCGCGGATCTCATCAAGACCGCGATGGTGCGCCTGCACCGCCGGATCCGGGCCGAGCGTCTTCCGGCCCGTCTGATCATCCAGGTGCACGACGAACTGATCTTCGAGGCGCCGGAGCGCGCGGCCGCCGAGCTGCGCGAGACCATTGCCGCGGAGATGCGGGACGCGATTCCGCTTTCGGTGCCGCTGGCCGTGGATGTGGCTTCGGGCCCGGACTGGAGCGCGTGCAAGCCGTGACGGCGGCGCCGGCCGGGGTTCCCACGGCGCCTCATGCGATTAACACTCGGGCGTCCGAGAGCAGGCCGCGTTGGGCGGCCCTTTCATCCCAGGCTCAGGTTATCCGACCAGCAGGCATGCGCGCTTTCCGCCGAACCGGGGAATCCGGACGCCGGTTTTGTGAAGCCCGGCGGCCGTAAGAAGCGGGTTGTGTGCGCGTTTCCTGCAGCGCGAATATCCGAAACCGCTCCACGTTGGAGTTCGCCGCGGGAAAACGCTTTCAGCCGCCTTCGGCGTCAGCCCTGCCCCCGACCGTGAAAATCCAGGTCAGTACGCCCCCAGGCCGCTGTACATGAGCACCGGCGTGATGTAGGAAACCGGCGTCAGCCGATAGAAGTACTGGTCCAGGAAGGTCGCAATGTTCGCCACGACCGTGCGCGGGACGTAGATCATGTCGCGCGGCAGAAGCGTCAGGTCTTCCTCCTTTATCTTGAGGTTCACGTACCTGACGTGACGCGTGTGATCCGGCCCCTGCCGAATGAGCAAGATCTTGCGCAGCTTGCCGCTGGGCAGATTCCCGCCGGCCTCGAACACCGCCTCGAGCGCGCTCATGCCCGGCCTGAGCGTGACGAAGTTGGGACGCTGAACCTCCCCCGCGACCCAGACAACTTCGGGCGCCGGAGTCACCAAGGCGACCACGATGCGCGGCGGGACGTTCGGGAACTCCTTCTGCTGCGCCGCGATAGTCTGCTCGGCCTCCGCGGTGGTCATGCCGGCGACGAGAAACCGCCCCAGGAGAAGGTCGATGTAGCCGTCGTCCTTGACCACGACGGGAGTCTGCGAGAAGCCGGGCTGGGCCACCACGGTGACCGAGATCGAATCCTGCGGTTTCAGGCGGTACGCCGCCTCGCGGCGCAAGATGTCTTTTTCGAACTCGGCGTTCACCGCGTGAGGATTGACGCCCGCGCACCCCGCGAGGAGCGCTCCGACTCCGATAAGGCTTGCGAGCACGTGTCTCACGTCCGAATCCTCCTGCCGAAATCCGCCGTCGGGCCCCTCAAGCGAGGCGCTGCGCGCGCTTGCCCGGCCGCGCCGGCGGAAGCGCCATCATAGCACTTTCGCGGCGCGGATGGGATCGCCGCTATCCTTATCGGCCGGCCGCGGTCGCGCTTTGAGCCCCTGACTCGCCCGGGGAGCGCGCGCCGTATTGCGGAAGGGCCCCGCCGCATGGTACAGTTCTCCGAGAGGCGCCGTGGGACCCCGCGGCCGTGCGCCGCCCCGCGCACGGCGCCCAAGGAGCACCATGGCCGAGGAAGGCGCGGAGAACCAATCCCAGGAAGGCGTCCCCGTCAAGAAATACGTCGCCCTCCTGTTCCGGTACAAATTCTTTATCCTTTTTATCGTCACCCTTGGAACCGCCCTCGGCGTGGTGGGCGCGATCCTGTTTGTTCACACTTTTTCGGTCTACGACGGCACGAAGCTCATTTTGGTCCACAATCCCCAAAACCAGCTTCGAAGTCTGCTGGAGGAGGACCCCCGCCGGATTCAGGACGACACCATTCTCCTGGAGGCCATCGTGGCCGAGTTTATGGACGAGAGCGTTCTGCGCACGGTCGCCGAGCGCTGCAAGCTCGATGAGCAGGCCGAAAAGCTGCACGAGGAAGCCCAAAAGAGCGCCGGCGGGAGGTTCTCCGCGTGGCTGGATGAGAAACTGAGTTTCTTTTTGGCCCCCCCGCCGGAGAACCGCGGATTCATCGAGCATGCCACCAATAAGCTCAAGCGCGATTTGAGCATCTCCATCGGCGGCGCCCGCGGATCCCGGACCATCTCCGGGGCCAGCTTCCCGGTCACCATCTCTTACTGCAATCGAGATCCCCGCAAGGTGGTCGAGGTCATCCGGGCCTTCATCGAAGCGTCCCGCGATCGGCGCAAGGCCCAGTTCGAAAGCAACGAGTTCCTTGTGCGCCAGGAGGAGCTCCTCAACAACCGCTTCCTGCAGATCAAGGAGGACAAGGAGCGGAAGGAGGCGCTGCTCAGGAAGCTCTACCTGGACGTCGAGATCCCCTTCGACTCCGACGTCAACTCCGACCTCACCTATCTCCAGCAGCGCGAGCTGCAGGCGGAAGGGCGCATCGCCCAACTCTCCAGCGACGTCGCCCAGCGCAAGGCCCAGATCGCTCAGCTCGAGGCCAACATGGCGGCGCTCTTGGACTCCGGGGCGGCGACGATGCCCGTCGCGGCGCAGCTCGACTCTCCCGAGGCGCGCAGCGTCGCCAACGAGCTGCACGATGTCGAGATCGTCCGGCAGGAGCTGAAGCGGCGTCTTCTCAGCACCCAGCCGCCGGAGAGCGAACGGGTGCAGATTCAAGCCAGCATCGAGCAGCTTCAGAAACGCTGGGAGGAGATCTACGCCAAGTTCAAGGACATGCAAAAGACCACGACGATCCGCTCCCCCGAGATCGTCCGCGTCGAGCAGGATATCGCCGTCCGCAACGCCGAGCTGGCCATGCTGGAAACGGAGCTTGCGGAGGCCAAGAAGCAACTGGCGGAACAGCGCAAGGATTGGTCGGCGCGGCGCACTAAGATCGCCGAACTCTTGCGCCTGCGGAGCGAGTACCAACACGCGCTCGTGCGCTACGAAGCCGTTCGCGCCCAAAACGATGAGCGCAAGATTTTCAAGGAAGCGCGCGCCCAAGTCGAGCACATCCAGGAGGTGACGAGCGACATCCAGGTCAGCGATACGCCCCGCGCCATCGTTAATATCGGGCGGCGCAAGATGGTCCTCGCGGCGGCGTTCGGCAGCATCGCGCTGGCGCTCGGCTACGCGTTCCTGCGGGGGGCGGTACTCGACGCCTCGCTCCATTCCCCGGCGGATGCCGAGCACGCCCTCGGCCTGCCGATCATTTCCACCATTCCCGAAGCCAAGCGCCTCGTCCTCGGCTAGCGTGCCGTGCGCGGCAGGACGATGACATGACGCCGCGCTTTCGAGCGGTTATCTTCGATTTGGACGGCACCCTCGCCGACACGCTCCAAGATATCGCGGGCTGCGCGAACGAATGCGCGGCGCTCTGCGGCGCCGCGCCGGTCCCCGCCGAGCGCTTTCGTTTCTTCGTCGGCGACGGCCTCGCCGTCCTGGCGGAACGGCTCCTCGGCACGACGGACCGGACCCGCATCGAGGCATTTAGCGCCGCCTTCACGGCACGGCTCCCCGCCTGGCAGATGAAGTCGTCGCATCTTTACCCCGGCGTGCGCGAGCTCCTTGCGGCCTTGGAGGCCCGCGGGGTTCAAGCCGCCGTTCTCACCAACAAACCTCACGCGCTGGCCGAGCTGCTGCTGGCCGGAATCGCCGCCGACATCCGTTTCGCCGCCGTTGCGGGGCAGATCGCCGGTCGTCCCCGCAAGCCCGATCCCGCGGGCATCTTTGCCATCTGCCGGCGGCTCGGCGTGCCGCCCAGTTCCATTCTTTACGCGGGGGACAGCGCGGTCGACATGGAGACCGGCCGGCGCGCCGGCGCCGCGGCGGCGGGGGTCCTCTGGGGCTTTCGCGGGGCGCGCGAACTGGTCGAGGCCGGCGCCCATTACCTCGCCGCCCGCCCCGCGGATCTCCTCGCGTGCCTCGACGGCGTGCCGCCCCTCCCCCTTCTGGCCACCGAGCGTCTCGTGCTGCGCCCCGCCCTGGCGGGCGACCTGGCGGCGTTTCAGGAATTTTGGAGCGATGCGGAAGCCAATCGCATCGACCACGGGACGTCCGATGCCGGCGCCTGGCACGCCCGCAGCGTCGAGCGCCTCAAGCGCCTTCTGAGGAAGCGTCCCAGCCGGACGATCTGGACCGTGCTGCTGCCGCCCGCCCTTACCATCGTCGGATATGTGCGGCTGCGGCGTTACTGCTTCCTCACCGCGCGCGGCACGCTGGCGATCCGCCTCGGCCGCCCCTGGTGGAACCGCGGATATGCAACCGAGACGCTCCGCGCGTGGTGCCCGTACATCGCGGCGCAACGGCGGCTCAAGGTGCTCGACTTGTCCGTCTTGGCCTCCAACACGGCGGCGATGCGCGTCTACGCCAAGGCCGGCTTCACTTTGGTGGAAACGCGGCCGCGGCGCGGTGGAAACTGGTGTACACTTGAATGGCATGTTCCCTCCTGAGATCCCCCCCACCGAGCTTTCCAACCCGCGCAGCTCGCGGCTCGATGCCCTTTCTCCGGCGGAAGCGGCGGCGCTTCTCATGGGCGAGGAGGCCGAGGCGGTCGCGGCTCTCAAGGACCGGGCGCACTCCGTGGCGGAGGTCGCCGTGTGGGCCGCCGACAGCCTTCGGCGCGGCGGCCGTCTGATTTACGTCGGCGCGGGAACGAGCGGCCGGCTCGGCGTGCTGGATGCCGTCGAGTGCGTCCCGACCTTCCGGACCGAGCCGCGCCAGGTCGTCGGCATTATAGCCGGCGGTCCCGCCGCTCTGACGCGGGCCGTCGAGGGCGCCGAGGACAACGAGGAGGAGGGCCGGGCGCAGGTGCGCGGGCTCGAGGTCGACGCGCGCGACACGGTTGTCGGCATCGCGGCGAGCGGGAGAACGCCCTTCGTCCTCGCCGCGCTCAGAGAGGCGAAGGCCCGAGGGGCGCGCGCCGCGCTGGTAACGGCCGGCCACCCGCCCCCCGGCGAACCGCTCGATGCGCTGGTCCTTTTGCCTTCCGGCCCGGAGGTCCTGACGGGGTCGACCAGGCTCAAGGCCGGCACGGCCACCAAGATCGTTCTGAACGCGATCTCGACGACGGCCATGATCTGCCTGGGCAAGGTGTACCGCAACCTTATGGTCGACCTGCGCCCCACCAACAACAAGCTCCGGGCCCGGGCGGTCAGGCTCGTCCGCGAACTGACCGGCGCGGAAGCGACGGCCGCGCGAGCGGCACTGGAAGCCGCCCAGTGGAGCGTAAAGGTCGCCGTCATCGCGCTGCGCCGCGGTTTGGAGCCGGAGGCCGCCGAGCGCCTTCTGGCGCAACACGGCGGCTTCCTCGGCAAGGCCCTCGGAGAGGCGCCCTGACGCGGCGGCGCTGCCGATCTGGGGCCGCCGCGGGCGATGTGGTAAAATCCGGTCTCCGCATCGCTACTGAGTCCATGGGAAATCATTCGCACCAGCGGAGGTGCCCGCCGATGCATCTTTTCCTGCGCCTTGCCGGCGCGCTTGCGTCGCGGCGGCTGACCACGGCGCTCCTGATCGCCCTGGCCGCAGCCATGGCGGTCATCACCGTTTTGGAGGCTGTCGCCGGCGGCAAGGAAGTGCCTTACCATCTCTACCTTTCTTGGTGGTTCACCGGCCTGATGGCCCTCGCGTGGATCAACCTCGCCTGCGCGCTCGCGCGCCGTTCCTGGTGGAGGCGGCGCGCGCTGCCGGGCCTGCTCACGCACGTCGGGATGCTACTCATCCTCCTGGGCGGGTTGGCGACCTGGAAGCTCGGTATCCGCGGAACGCTGCCCATTGCCGAGGGCGAAACCCAAGCGACGTTTCTGGCCGATGTCCCCGTCCTCCGCGTCACGCCCGCCGAGCCGAACGAGGCCGCCGCCACCGATGAGTTCTTCGCCCTCACGCGGGAGGGAGCCTTTACCATCGCCGCCGGAGCCGGCGGCGCCGTTCTTCCGGGAGGCTTTGTCCGGGCGCTCAATCCCTTCGGCGCGCGCCGCGCGCGCACGACGAATGGGTTGCCGCTGGAAATCCACGCGCACCTGGAATCCAGCCGCGTCTCGCACGCCATCGAGCCGGCTCCCGGCGGCCCGCCCGCCATCACGATTCGCTGCGCCGGGACGGCGGAGAGAATCCTCGTGCTCCGGCAGGGCGCCATTAAGGAGGTGGGCGAAACTGGCGTTTCGGCCTTGGCCTACGAGCACGTCGCGCCCGGCGAGTCACCCGGCGCGATCGTCGACCGCGTGCTCGGCGAGTCCATCGAGATCGCCGCGCCCGGCGCGGACGCCGTCGTGATCCCCGTCGCGCTCCCCGCGGATGCCGGCCGCGAGCTGGCCCACGGGCCCTACCGGGTGCAAATCCTCCAGTATCACCCGAATTTCAAGCTGGGTAAAAACCCCGCGCCCGATGAGCCGCCGCTCAACCCGGCGGTCAAGCTGCATGTGACCGGGCCCGCGGGCGAAAGAGACCTGTACGCCTTCGCCTACCACGCGTTCCACGGCAATCGGCTCGACGACGGCGCCGAAATCCGCTATCGCCGCCCCCGCCCGGGAACCGTGCTGGTTCTGTCCCACCCGGACGGGCGCGTCGAGGCCTGCCTCGATCGCTCGACGCCGCCCAGACCGCTGGCGCCCGCCGCGCCGCTTGTGCTCGGAGCCTGCACGTTGACGCTGCTGGATTTTCTGCCCTCTTCGCGCGAAGTCGAGCGCTTCACCGCCGACCCGGAGAAAACGGGCCCGCCCGCTTTTCTCGTGAGCTTCGGCCCGTCCGCTGAGCCCGTTTGGCTGGCTTACGAGCACGGCGTGGCCCATACCCCGGACGGGAAAGCCGCCGCTGTCCTGACCCGGGAGTTCCCCCTCGGATTCGCGCTGACCCTCGACGATGCCGTGGCTCGCTTCTGGCCGGCCTCGAGCATTCCGCGGGCTTACTTCTCCCTTGTCCGCGTGCGCGGGATCGATGGGAGTGTCGGCGAGCCCGCCCGCATCGAAACCAACGCGCCGCTTCTTAGAAACGGGTACCGTCTTTTCCAATCCGGCATGGATCCCAACGCCCCGTATCGGTGGTCATCCTTCGCCGTCGCCTACGATCCCGGCGTACCCCTGGCGGCGGCGGGATTCTACGTCCTCACGGTTGGGCTCTTGTGGCTGGCCTGCGTACGCTTCGTTGCCAGGCGACCGAGGCGGGCGCGCGGCGCGGCGGAGGCGGTGCAATGAGCATGGCTCCCCCGCGTCGATCCTCATGCCCCCCCGCGGTAGTCTTGCTGGGCGCCCTGATCTCGTCCTGCCTGGGCGCCGGCCAACACACGCCGCTTCCCTCCGGCCTGCTTGACGACCTAGTCGTCATGGCCGAGGGCCGGCTCAAGCCCTTCGCAACCCTCGCCCGCGAGGAAGCGGGCCGGATTTTCGCCTACCGGCGTTATGGGGCGCAGCCCCCGGCGGAGACGTATCTGGACATTGTCCTTTCGCCCGCCGAATGGCTTGACCGCAAATGCCTTGTTCCCGACCGCCGAGCGCGCGCCGTTTTCGCGGCGGAGGCGCTGGCTCCGCGCGAAGTTCTCGAGGATTGGGATCGCCGCGTGGCGGCCCTTCACGCCATGCAACGCGGCGACGAATCGTCCCGCGCCGACTTTCAGCGCGCCCGCGCGGAGCTCGAGAATCTTTGGAGCCGCATTGGCGGCTTATACACCCGCGCCGATGCGATCCGCGGCGCCGCGTCCTCGCTGCGGTTCCTCCCGGACGTGAGCGCTCCCGAGGGCGAGTGGCTCACGGAGGAAGGCGCGCGAGCCGCCGCCGCCCGCGGAGCCGCAGCCCTGACGCCCGGCATCGAAGCCTTCTCCGCTCTGGAACGCGCCTACGGAAAACGGGACGCAACGGAATATGCCAAGGCCGCGCAGGCCCTCAAGGCGGCGCAGCGGACCCTGGCCGCGGAACACGGCTGCGCGATCCTGCCGGCCCCTATGGTGACCTGTGAGCGGCTTTACTATGCCGTCGATTTTCGCGTCACGGGGTTGGCGCTTTTCGCCGCGGCGGCGCTGGTCTTCCTCCTAGCCGGGCTGCGCCCACGAACCGCGTACCGCCGCGCCGCGAATGGGCTGTATGCGCTGGGCGCGCTGTGGACCGCCTGGATCGTCGGCGGCCACACCGCCATTGCCGGCCGCCTGCCTCTCAAGAACCTTCATGAGGTCTTTCTCGTCGTCTTGTTCTTCGTGCCGATCATCGGCCTCGTCCTGCGCGCCGCGTTCCGAGACCGCCTATACCTTGGCGTGGCGGCGCTCCTGACCGCCGTGGGCTTCACCGGTTCGCTCTTCCTCCCGCCCGAGGGTTATGCAATCTCCCCGCCCGTGGCGATCCTGCATTCCCCCTGGCGCGAAGTCCACATCTTGACGATCATGCTCTCCTACGCGATTCTACTCGTCGCGTTCGGCCTTCACGCGGGCTGCGTCGCCGCAACGCTGGCTGCGCCGCGCGGCCCCGGATCCCGCGCCCTCCTCGCCGAACGCCTCCACCGCGACGCGGTGCTCACCGTAGGTTGGGGCTTTTTCTTCCTGACAGTCGGCATCGCCACGGGCGCCGCCTGGGCCAATTCCTCCTGGGGCCGTTACTGGGGCTGGGATCCCAAGGAAGTCTGGGCGACGGTGGCCTGGCTCGTCTACGCTCTCTTCTTGCACCTGCGGGTCTTCTTCAACCCGCGCAGGGAGGTTCTGGCCGCGGTCAACGCCGTCGGATTCGCGGCCATCCTGTTCACGTATTTCGGGGTGTCCTATCTTCTGGCGGGGCTGCACGCTTATCGCTGAAGTACGCCCGCTCCATGGTATAATCGCCGCTGTGGCGAAGGGCGGAGCCGTGAAACATGCTTGAGGCGGCGGAATCCCGCGGAAGGTTGCGGTGGGGCCTGGTGCTCGCGGGCGCCTGCGCGCTCGCCTTCGCTCTCGCTGCGTCCCGGGCCGAGGCGGCGGAAGCTCTCGCCGAATGGACGATCGCCGTCTATTTGGATGGCGACAACGACCTAGAGAGCTTCGCCATCGAGGATCTCGCCGAGATGGCATCGGTGGGCTCCACCGAGCGCATCCGCATTGTAGTGCTGGCGGATATGTTTCAAACCAATGTCCTCGGACTGGGCAGCACGCGGCGCGGCGAGGTTGTCAAAGGAACGTTCCGGGAGGCATGGACCGCTCTTGAAGCCGTGCCCGAGGCCGACATGGGCTCGCCGGCCACGCTCACCGCGTTCGTCCGCTACGCGCGGGAGAACTACCCGTCAAAGCGGCTCGCCGTCATCGTTTGGGATCACGGCGACGGCTGGATGCCGCCCGCCGCCGACCTGGACGCGGCAGCCGCTGATCGGCGCAAGGAGGTTCCCCTGCGCGCCGTGTGCCACGACGCCTCGCAGGGATCGGAGTTGAGCATCGCCCAGGTGCGCGCGGCGCTGGAGGCGGCCGGCCCTCCCGTCGACATTCTCGGCTTTGACGCCTGTCTAATGGGGATGATCGAGGTGGCCTACGAGTTGGCCCCCTGTGCCAAGACGTTGGTGGCTTCGGAAAAGTCGATTCCGGGAGCGGGCTGGCCTTACGAACTCGTCTTGGAGGGCCTGGCCGCGTCGGACGATCTCTCTGCCCGCGGCGCGGCCACCGTGTTGGTCGCCGCCTACGACCGCCGCTACTTGGGAGACGAAACCCTGGCCGCCGTCGATCTGGCCGCTGCCTCCGAGGCGGTCTCGGCCTTCGATCTCATGCTGGCCGCCGTCCTGGGAACGGGCGGCGCCGAAGCCCTCGTCGATGTCGCCGAGGCCTGCCTCGCGAGTTCGCCCTTCGACTATTACGGCTACTGGGATTTCGGCGGCCTCCTGGAAAATCTCGCCGAGCGGGCCTCCGAGAAGCCGTGGGGATCCCTGGCCGGCGCAGCCCTTGCGGCGTACCGCGGCGCCGTCACCACCCTCGCGGAGCATGTCTGGCCGCCGGCAACAGGCCTCACGATCTACCTTCCCCCCCCGGGCCACCGGCCCTTCGCCAGCTACAACGCCTCCACGCTGCGCTTTGCCGCGGACACGCTCTGGCCGGCGGTCCTCGCGGAGCTTGCGGGGCTGCCGCTCGTCGACGATGCGTTCGCTCCCAACGCCACCCCCGCAACCGCCAAGGAAATCGCCTGCGGCGTGGAGTACCGCTTGCGGCTCCTCGGCCACTACGATTATTTCCGGTTCACGGCCTCCGAAACCGGGCGTTTTACCGCGGTCCTGAGGAACTTCCCCGAATATGCCGATCTGGACCTTTCGCTGCTGGACGAAAACGGCCGGCTCCTCGCGGACGCCGCCACGGGGAGCGCGACCGAGGTCGTTTCCTGGTCCGGGCCCGCGGAGGCGAAGTATTACCTCCGCGTGGAGTGGTACGACGGCCCGCCCTCTCCCTACACCCTCGAGGTTCGTACGAACGTCGACGCGCCCGAATACATAGTTGCCGAGGGCGATGAGGCGTTTGTATCCACCACCGGGGGCGCGATCCTTCCCATCGCGGAGGACGACGGCGGCCTGCGCGTCGAGCTTCCGTTCCAGTTCAAGTTCTTCGGCAGGGAGTACGCCGCCGTCAACGTGAGCAGCAACGGATTTCTCTCCTTCGGACGCGGCGTGAGCGCGTACAACAGCATGCCGCTCCCCATGCCGGGACCGCCGACCGGTATCGTCGCCGTCTGGTGGGCGGATCTGCAGCCCCGCGCGGGCACCCGCATTATCGCGTCGGCGGAGGGAGCCGCACCGGAGCGGGCCTTCACGATCACTTGGAGCAACATCGGCATATGGGGCTCCTCCACGGAAGGAACCATCACGTTCCAGGCGAGTCTGTACGAGGACACCAACGCTATCGTTTTCCGCTACTTGGACACTCTCACCGGCTCGGAGCGGGACGATTTCGGCGCCTCGGCCGCGGTGGGCCTCCAGGCCGAAGGCTCCCACTCGGCGGTGCTCTACAGTTTCAGAGAGCCCGTGCTCCGGAACGGCCTTTCCCTGCGCTTCATGCCGGTGCGCGGCCTCTTCGTCCGTGGCGATGCGAGCCGTGATGGCCGCGTCGACGTGGGCGATGCCGTCACCGTGCTGTCTCAAGTCTTCCTGAACGCTCCGGTGAAATGCGCCGATGCATCCGACGCGAACGACGACGGCGTGATCAATATCGCCGATGCCATCCGCCTGCTCGGACGGCTGTTCGCGGACGGTCCGCCGCTGCCGCCGCCCTATCCGGAGCCGGGGACCGATCCAACGCCCGACGGCCTGGACTGCGCCGACGCCTAGGCCGTTCTGCGCGGGCCGGCCTCGCATTTCGGGCGATTCCGCCGCCATTCCTGCGCTCCACCCGTCTTGGCAAACGGCGCGTGCGCGGTGTACGATAGCTTTTCGGACCTGTGAGGAGCCTGGCGATGGCCGACCACGAGACCTGGGAAGACCCTCTTGCCGCGCGCTACGCGACGGCGCCCATGCGGCGGCTCTTCTCCGAGCGCAACCGCATCCGCACCTGGCGCGCCGTATGGCTCGCTCTGGCGGAAGCTCAACGCGAACTCGGCCTGCAAGCCGTCACGGCCGAGGCGATCGAGGAGATGCGCGCGAATCTGGACCGGATCGACTTTGCCGCGGCGCAGGCCAAAGAGCGCGAGATCAGGCACGATGTCATGGCGCACGTCCATGCCTTCGGGTTGGCCTGCCCGCACGCGGAGCCCGTTATCCACCTCGGCGCCACATCGGAGTGCGTATGCGGCAACGCTGACCTGATCCTCTACCGCGACGGGCTTGCCCTGGTCAAGACGCGCTTGGTGACCGTCATGGCGCAGCTCGCGCGGGAAGCCGAGGCCCGCGCCGATCTGGTCTGCCTGGGATACACCCATTTCCAGGTCGCCCAACCCACCACGGTGGGCAAACGCCTCGCGCTTTACCTGCTCGACTTCCTCATGGATCTGGACCGCATCGAGCACCTGGAGCGCCGCTTCCCCGCCCGCGGCGTCAAGGGCACCACCGGCACCCAGGCCAGCTACCTCGCCCTCCTCGGCGACGACGACAAGGTCAAGGAGCTCGACCGGCGCGTCGCCGCGAAACTGGGCTTCGAAAGCGTTTTCCCGGTGACCGGCCAGACCTACACGCGCAAGTTCGACGTGGAGCTGGTCGAGACCCTCGCCGGCATCGGCGCCTCGGCTCACAAGTTCGCCGTCGACCTGCGCCTGCTCGCCCACCTCAAGGAAATCGAGGAGCCCTTCGAGAAATCCCAGACCGGAAGCTCGGCCATGGTCTACAAGCGCAACCCGATGCGCGCCGAGCGCGCGACATCGCTGGCGCGCGTCCTCATGGCCGTGCCCGAGGTGCTGCGCGCGACCCATGCGAACCAGTGGCTCGAGCGCACGCTCGATGACTCGGCCGCGCGCCGCCTGGAGCTCCCGCGGGCGTTCCTGCTGGCCGATGCCATCCTCAACCTGCTCCAGAACATCACCGCGGGTCTCGTGATCCGCCCCGAGGTCATTCGCGCCCGTCTCGCGCAATACCTCCCCTTTCTGGCCACCGAGGAAATCCTGATGGAGTGCGTGCGCCGCGGCAAGAGCCGGCAGGAGATGCACGCCCGCCTCAAGGCCCATGCCCGCGAGGCGTGGGAGGCCCTGCTAGCCGAGGGCGATCGCGACCGACTGACGGCGCGCATCGATGCCGACCCCGAGATTCCGCTCCGCCGCCCGGAAATCGAGGCGTTGCTCGGCCGGGCCGATCGCTTCGCCGGCTGCGCTCCCAGGCAGACGCGGGAGTTCATCGCCGAGGTCAGCAAGCGCCTGGCGCCTTACAAGGATCTCGTTGGATCCCTCGGCGATGCCCTGAACGTGTGAAGAGGCCGCGACCATGGCTAGACGCGTGACCATCGTCTGTCTCGCGGGCTTCGCCGCGGGGCTCGCCGCCGGGTGCGCGAGCGACATGGAAGCCCACCGGAAGCCCCCGCCCAACGGCGCTTCCGGCGGGATGGCCCAGCCCAAGCTCCTGTGGCTGCGCGGCGACGCAATGGCCCGGCCCATCGTGGCCTGGCTGGAGGCGGTCAAGGCTCGCGACGCCGACGCGCTCCGGGACGCCCTCTCCTCCCGCGTCAAGGACCGGCTCGGCTCCATCGATTGGAACCGCCTTCTGGCGTACTACGAGGGCGCGTGGGCCGAGCAGCTCGGAGAATGGCGCGTCGAGGATTTCGTCCTCATCGGCACCGTCCAGAGGGAGGGTGCGCTTCAAACGGCGGAGGTCACCATCGCCTTCGCGCCGCGCGACGGGGCGCATAAGACGCTCAGGGTGGATGTCGTGCGCGAGGGGTCGCGCTGGCGTGTCGACCAATTTCCGCGCAATTTCGCCGGGCGCGGCGCCCGCTGAGGACGGACCGTATGCGCAATCTTGCAGAACTGCTCCTTGAGAAGACCCGCGAGAACCCGGCCGCGGAGCATTTCCGTTATCGACGGCGCGGCGGCATCGCCTCGCTGTCCCGGGCCGAGACGGCCCGCCGCGCGGCCCTTTGGGCGGGCGTGCTTGCGCGGCGCGGTGTGCGCCCCGGCGATCGCGTCGGCATCGTGAGCGAGAAATCGGTGGCCCAAGCCATCGCGTTCTTCGCCGCGTTCTCCCGCGGGAGCATAGCCGTGCCCGTCGCCGAGGAACTGCCCGAAGCGGAGATGCGCTTCATCTTCGATGATGCCGGCCCGGCGCTCATCCTCGCGTCGCAAGGGTTCCTCGAGAAAGTGAAGTCCGCGGCCGGCCGGATTCCGGTCGTCACCCTTGAAGAACTGCCCCTCGAGGGCGACGCGGCCCTCGAACCCGGCCCGGCCGAGCGCGGCGACGTCGCATGTTTGATTTACACCTCGGGTTCCACCGGAAGGCCGAAAGGCGTCATGCTGACGCACGGCAACTTCCTGGCGAACGCCGCCAGCTCCCTGGAGCTCATCGGCGCTGGAGGCGGCGATGTCGTCCTCTCGATCCTGTCCTACTGGCACTCCTTCGCCCTCACGGTGGAGCTTTTCACCCTGCTCATGGCGGGCGGCGCCGTCGCCGTGCCGAAAGACAAGCGCGATTTCGTCGGGCGAATGGGCGATTACCGGCCCTCCATCGTGCTCCTCGTGCCGCGCATCGCCGGCATGCTCAGACAGGGCATCGCCGATCAGGCGGCCGCGAGCCCCCCGTGGAAACGGTGGCTTTTCGCCCGGGCGCTTGGAAACGCGGCGCGCGTCTGCCGCGCGGACCCTGGTCTCCGCGGGCCGCTTTGGGCCCGCGCGTTGCGCCGGATCTACCTGGGCACGGTGCTCAAGCCGCTGCGCGCGCGCCTCGGAGGCGCGTTCCGCTTCTTCGTGAGCGGCGGCGCGCCGCTGGACGCCGAGTGCCAGGCGTACTTCACGCATCTGGGCATCCCGATCTACCAGGGCTACGGCCTGACCGAATCCAGTCCCGTCGTTTCGGCGGGCAACGCCTTCGTGCACCGCCTCGGCTCATCGGGACGGATGGCGTCCTGGGTCCTTCCCAGGGGTGGAGGCGACTACACCTTCGAGAATGACGCCGGGCGGCGCGGCAAGAATCTCGAAGGCGAACTCCTCTTGCGCGGCGACTGCGTCATGGCGGGTTATTGGCGGCGGGAGGAGGAGACCGCCGCCGCCTTGCGCGACGGCTGGCTGTACACAGGCGATGTCGGCCGCGTGGATGGCGACGGGTTCCTTTACCTCGCGGGCAGGCGCACGAACCTCACCTGCCTGCTTGGCGGGGAGAAGTTCCACCCCGAGCCCATCGAGGAGCGCCTCAAGTCCGCGGCGCTCATCGCCGACTGCGTCGTCTTCGGCGAAGGCTGCAAGAACGCCTACGCTCTCGTGGTTCCCGCCCTCGAGCACGCCGGCGGCATGCCGCGCGACGAGGTCGTCCGCAGGATCCGCGGGGAAATCGCGCGGCTGCTCGCCGATGCGCCCGCGCACTGGCGGCCCAAGGATTTCGCCCTCGTCCCCCCGCTCACCATCGAAGAGGGGCTGCTCACCTCGACGATGAAGATCAGGCGCGCGCGCGTCCTGGCGCGCCATGAAGAGATCGTCCGCGAGCTGTGCGCCCGCAACGGCGACCGCGCGCCGGCGGGCGAGCGGGTCGCCTTGCTCTGATCAGAAGGCGAGCGCCGCGCCCGCGAGCCGCGCCGTCAGCGCCGCCATGAGGGCGTCCTCGTCTTCCTCGTGCTCCGCTTCGTAGGTGACGGAGAAACGCAGGAAGGCGCCCGCGTCGTCCCAGGGCACGGTGAGGACGAGGTGCGCCCGCAGGAGGTACTCCGCGGCCTCTTCCGCGGTGGCGAAGAGGCGCCCATCGGCGCCGCGCGGCGCCCGCACGTACAAAAAGTACGTGCCCTCGGGCAGGGCGGCGGAGAATCCGAGCCCCGCGAGGGCCCGGACGAGCTTTTCCAGGCGCCGCCGATACTTGGCCCGGGCGCGCGCGTGAATCTCGTGGCGCGCGAGGGCCGTGCAGGCCGCTTTCTGAATGGCCTTGAATTGGCCCGAGTCGCAGTTGTCCTTGACATCTCCCAGCGCCCTGACGATCAGAGAGTTGCCCGCCACGAACCCCAGGCGCCAGCCGATCATGTGGAAGCCCTTCGACATCGAGTGGACTTCGACGCCGACATCCATCGCCCCCGGGGTCGCAAGGAAGCTCTCCCGCGCCGCGTAGGTCAGGAGCGCGTGCGCCGCGTCGTTGATCAGCGCCAGGCGTTCCTCCCGCGCGAAGGCCACGGCCTCCCGCCAGAAGGACTGCGGCGCCGTTTTTCCCGTCGGGCTGTTCGGATAGTTCAGGACCATGAGCTTGGCGCGGGCGCGGACATCCGCCGGAATGCGGTCCAGATCGGGCAGGAAACCGTTCTCGGGGGTGAGCGGCAGGGCGTAAACCTCGCCGCCCAGGTAACGCGTGTGCGTCCCCGCGATGGGATACCCCGGCACGGTCATGATGGTCACATCGCCCGGATCGATGAACACCGCGGGCAGCATGGCCAGGGCGCTCTTGGAGCCGATGGTGGGCAGCACCTGCTCGGCGGGGTCGACCGTCACCCCGAACACCTCCCGCATGAAACGCGCCGCGGCCTCCTTGAACTCGGGGATGCCGTTGTCGGCGTAGCCGCGGTTGGCGGCATCGTCGATCTCGCGCTTCATGGCGGCGCGCACCGCCGGATCGGCCATTTCGTCGTTCTCGCCGATGCCGAAGTCCAGGAGCCGCGTGTCCGGGCGCGCCGCGATCGCCTCGCGCTTCGCGCGCTTGATGCGCTCGAACTTGTAGATCTTGCCGGTCTTGCCGTAGGCGCTCGCACCGATGCGCGCGGCTAGCAACGCGCGGACATGGGTGTCATCCGTCATGGCGTCCTCCGTGCCGCCGGCGGATCCTCACCCGCGCGCGGCGGCGAAGTGTCGAAACGTCAGCTCCAAGCCGGCCTCGAGTGTGGTCCGGGGCCGCCACCCGAGCCCGCGGGCGGCTTTCGAGGGATCGAGGCTGTTGGCGCGCACGTCGCCCGGGCGCGGGCCGCGCTCCTCCACAGGCACAGTCCGGCCCGCCGCGGCCTGAAGCGCTTCCAGAAGAGCCCGAGTGCGCGTCAGCGTGCTGGTGCCGATGTTGAACGCCTCGCCGTCGCCTTTCGCGAGGGCCGCCACGTTGGCGGCCGCCACGTCGCCCACGTACACGTAGTCCCGCTCGCAGCCGCCGTCGCCGGGCGCGCAAGCCCCGAAGACCTGGACCGGCGCGCCCGCGATGATCCGCGAGCAGAAGATGGCGACGACGCCCGCCTCGCCGTGCGGGTTCTGGCGCGGTCCGTACACGTTCGAGTACCGGAGCGCCGTCCACCTGAGGCCGTTGGCGCTCCCGTAAAAACGGGTGTAGAACTCGCCGGCCGTTTTGGCGATGCCGTACGGGCTCGCCGGCGCGAGCGGATCATCCTCGACGCACGGGAGCCGGTCCGGAACGCCGTAAACCGTCCCGCCCGAGGATATGAAGATGAATTTCTCGACTTCCGACTTTGCGCAGGCTTCCAGCACGACGAGGAGACCGAGAACGTTCACGTCGGCATCGAAGCGCGGGTCCTGAACCGATGCCGGAACGCTGATCTGCGCGGCGTGATGGTTCACGTGGGTGAAGCGCTCGGCCCGGAAGATTGCGGCGACGCGCTCCCGGTCGCGGATGTCGGCCTCGACGAAGCGCGCGCCGCGGGGAACGTTCCGGCGCAACCCCGTGGACAGATCGTCGATCACGACGACTTCGGCGCCCAGCGCCAGGTAGGCATCGGCGACATGGCTCCCGATGAACCCCGCGCCGCCTGTGATGCAGATCTTCATCGCCCGCGCTCCTTCCGCCGGCCGCACATCCGCAGCCGCGGATGAATAACTCTATCATCCGGCGCTGGCCGCGCAAGCCCACGCGCGGCCCAACGGAACGCCGAGCGCCGCGGCCAAAAGGACCGCCGCCACGGCGTAGCGGTCGATCGGCAGGCCGCAATACGCGGACAGCGCCGCGACCCCGAACGCCGGCGCGATGCAGGCAAACGCCGCGGCCCCGGCGGCGCCTCGAAGTCCCGGCGGGGATGCCAACCCCGCAAGGAACGCGACGGCGAGGAACATCGCGGCATACAGCGTGAGCGGCTCGAACACAAAGGGCGAGGCCAGCAACTGCCCCGCCGGCGTCGCCCACCGCCTGAGGATGACGCCCTCGGGCTGGATCACACCCTCGAAAGCCGCGGCAAGACGGTCCCCGGTGAAAATGAAGCGCCATTGCCGCCCGCCGGGGCGCTCCCCGCCCGCGCGGGCCGTGAGCGCGGGGCGGTCCCAGTCCGCGCCGGACACGCTCGTTCGCACGAAGAACTGAACGTCGCGCTCGCGCTGTCCAAGGCGGAACGCGCAGCGCCACGCGCTCTCCCCCGCCGACACGATCGCGCCGCGTTGGGTGTAGTCCATGCGTTCGGGCGACAGCCACACGCACGCCGAAAAGGGGCGGCCGGTTCCGGCAACCTGCGCGAAGGCCTCCGCTTGGGCGGGCGCCAGGACAACGCGCGCGCCGCGGAGTTCCAGTCCTTCTTCGCTCCAGGCCGCATCCGCGGGCAGGGAAGCGAGGAATCCTTCCTTGGGTCCGCCTCTGAAATCGATGTCGACGTCGGGCGCGGCGGCGGCGGCGGATTCCGTGGCTTCCCTCCAGAGCGCGATCCGATGAATGACGCCGCGCCACGCGAAAACATCGCCGGGCGCGCCGCCCAAGAACACCGGGACGGCGCCTTCCCACGCCCGCCCTTCCACCGGGGCGACCTTGAGGAACATGGTTGCGAGAACCGCAAGGAGGCCGGCGGCCGCGCAACACACCGCAAGCCTCCGGGGCACCCGTCGTCGAGCCGCGCGCAGCGCCCGCTCGGCGAACCCGCCCCAGGCGGAGAATACCGCCGCCCCGGCCCAGGCGCCCGCCGTGTTGCACACTAGGTCGTACAGCGAAGCGCAACGGCCGGGGGCGAGGAGCTGCAGAGACTCGGCGCCGAGGCTCACCAGGAAGGCTTCGCCCGCCGCGCGCCGCGTCGCGGCGCCTGCGGCCCGGCGGAAGAATCCGAAGGGCATGAAGAGCGCAATGTTCTGGAGGGTGTCCGCCACGACGGAGGGAGACAGGACCGATTCCGCGAACCACAGCGAGGCGACGTTCCGGGCGTTGGCGGCCAGGAGCGCCGGGTCGAGGGCGAAGCGGAACGGCATGAGCAGCACCAAGGCCAGAAACACCGTGTACGCCAGCGTGAGCCGCCGCAGGAAGAGCTTAAGCGCATCAGGCGCCGTTGCCATGGAGCCGCTCCTTTGCCCCGCGTGGAAGGCGGGGCCGGCAATACTACCCGGAGGGGAGGCGTGATTCCACCCGGGCGGAGGTTTCAGCGCTGCCTGCGGGTGTTTGCCAAGAGGCTTCGCGCCCGTTATGATTGAGGCTTCTTTTTTTTCGAGTCTCGGGACCCGCGCAAGCCAAGGGAGATCGAGAAAGGACACGATCTATGGCCGTCGATGCGAAAGTAGTCAAGGAACTGCGAGAACTCACCGGGTTGCCCATGATGGTCTGCAAGAAAGCCCTGCAGGATTCCGGCGGCGATGTCGAGGCCGCACGAGAGATCCTGCGCAAGCAAGGCCAGAAGGTCGCGGAGGCGAAGGTCGACCGCGCGACCAAGGAAGGCCGCATCGCCGGGTTCGTCTCCCCCGCGGGCACGCGGGGCATCATGGTGCCGCTCTTTTGCGAGACCGAGCCGGTCGCCCGGTGCGAGGATTTCGTCGCCCTGCACGAAGCGATCATCGCGCGGCTCAAGGGCATGGCGGCGCCGCCCCGCACGAACGACGAGCTGCTTGCGACCCCGCTTGGATCGGGAAAGACGGTGCGAGACGCCTTGTTCGAGGTCGTGGCCAAGATCCGCGAGAACATCCAGATCGGCCCCCTGGCCGTCGTCGAGGGGGATGCCGTTTTCCAGTACATCCACTTCGACGGACGCCACGGAGCCCTTGTGGCCCTGAAGGGCGCCGACCCCGCCGACGCCGCCATCCAGGCCGTCGGGAAGGACCTCTGCATGCATGTCGTCTTCGCCAAGCCCCGCTACCTGGCGCGGAAGGATGTGGCGCCGGACATCGTTGCCAAGGAACGCGAGATCCTTCTGGCCGCGGCCCAGACCGATCCCAAGTTCGCGCAGAAACCGGCGGAGATCCAGCAGAAGGTCGTCGAGGGGAAACTCGGGCAGTTCTACGCGGAGCGCTGCTTCCTGGAGCAGCCGTACATCCGCGACGACAAGATCAAAGTGCAAGCCTTCGTCGCCAGGGACGGCAAGGGCGCTCAGATCGCGGCCTACGCCTACGCCGGGGTGCGCCCATAGACGAACCCGCCGCGGGCCGCGCCGCCGTTCCGGAGCGCGAGAGCCTATAAGGGCTGCAGTTCCAGGTCTCCCTGCGCGGCCATTGCTTCCCCGGCGATGGCGACGGCGCCGATGACGCCGGGCAGCGCCGCCGCCCATTGCACCGCGGCCTCCACGTCGGCGGCGCCGCGGATGCGGTTGCCGAGGGCCGTGGCGGCGGCATCGGCGAGGGCGCCTGAGGGACTCACCACGACGGCCGCGTCGCCGCGTCCGAAGCTGAGCGCCGGGCCCACCGTCCCGGACGAGGTGCACACCGCGCAGGGCATCTGCGCGGCGGCGAGGCGTATTCCGACCCGCATGGAGAACGGCGACTCGCCGGCGTAGATTGCCACCGTTTTAGCCGCCGCCGACACGAGATACACGTCGCCCCCGTTCTCCACGATGGCTTCGCCCCCGCCGCCGGCCAGTTCGCGGCAGACCGCCTCCGCGATCGTCCCGGCCACGGCGGCCATGGGGCCCACGCCCGCGACTCGCGCGGCGCGCAGCATCGCCTGGGCCGCGGGCGCGATCGGGATGCCCCGCGGCACTTCGACGGGCGCCAGGCTGGCCAGAAAGGGCGGAAAGAGCCTGCCGAGGAGGGCTACGTCGTCGCGAATGCGCGCCGCCAGCGCCGCAGCCGCGGCAAGCGGCACGGAGCCCGCCGTGATCCACAGGTCGGTCTCACCCACCACCACGCGCCGCGCGGACGCGTCGGCGCGCACGCGCCGCCGATAGGACGACGGGTCATCGAAAGCGGAATTCCATGGCATGCGTCGGGCAGCCGGTCAGGCAGCGTTCGCAGAGGATGCACTTGCTCTCGTCGTAAACGACGCGCATTTCCGGGCGCTGCACGCGCAAGGCGCCGGAGGGACAGAAGCCTTCGCAGGTGCCGCAGTGCATGCAGGCGTCTTCGTTGAGCCGCACTTCTTGGTTCAGAGAGTCGACCGCGACCCCCAAGCGCTCGAGGTGCTCCGCCGCCGCGCTGATCGGCGCGGACGCCCCCGTCAACTCCAGCACCAGACGCCCCTCCCGTTCGCTGGTGATGGTGGCGGTCAAGATGTTGAAAGTCACATCGAAGCGCTTGACGAGTTCGCAGATGACGGGTTTGTCGACCAAGTCGCTGGGGAACACCAGGACGAAGCGCTTTCGAATCTGGTTGCGGGAATCGTTCACGGCTCGGCCTCCGGCAGCGGCTGCGTCGGGCGGGCCTCCTGGGGGCCCGGCAGCGGCGCCACCGGCTCCGTCAACAGGAAGGCGCCGGCCAGGATCTTCTCCTTGAGCAGTTCCGCGATGGCGCGGGCCATGACAAGGCTGGAAATCGGGTTGGCGGGGATCGCGCGGCCATCCACCGTCACCTCCCCGCGCTTCAGATCCGCGAAGGACACGTGCCCCAGCACGCCCGGCTTGCGGGCGGGATAGGCCTCGGCGTAGTCGACGACGGGCGCCAGGATGTCGGCGTCGCCGACGCCCGTTCTGAAGGCCATGTCCTCGTCCAGGATCGGAATCGGCACGGCCACGCCCAGGGCCAGGCTCACGCCGTAGCCGAGCATGCTCGCGCCGCGCACGTACTCTGGGCGCATGCCCCGCAGATTGCCGATGAGCGCCAGGGTGGCCGCGCCGCCCAGGGGGATTCCGCGGCCGCTGCGCGCCACCGTCGGGTCGTGCTGCGTCCCCTCCCACGCCACATAGCCCGTGCCGCCGCCCAGCAGAACCCGCGTGCCGATGCCGATGGTGCGCAGCATGGGATCGTTCATCAGCGGGGAGAGCTCGCCGGCGCCGGAGTAACTCACGTTGCCCAGGCGCGGCTTGAGAATGCCGAGGTAGGTGTACTTCGTCTGCCGCGACGTGTTGGCGGCGACGTTGTAGTTTTGGTAGCAGTTTCTCGGGTTGAACAGGTACGCTTGGTTGATGTCCCGGAGGGATATCCAACTCGCCGCGCTTTTGGACGGATAGCAGTCCGTCCCGTACGACGTCGCCTCGAGCCGCACCTTCCGGCCGGACACCAGTTCCTCGATTACGTGGCCGCCGCCGTACCGGAACTCGCCGGGGAAGGGTTGATTGCCGGGGTCGCCGGCGCGGAGTTCCGCCGCGCCGATATAGGCATCCGCCGCGGCGATGCCCCCGTAGGCCGGCACGCCGTTGAGCAGCACGCGCTGCATCTTGATCCGAGGCCGCGCGTGCCCGAAGTTCAGAAACGCGCCCGACGAGCACATCATGCCGAAGGTGCCCGTCGTGACGACATCGACCTCGCGCGCCGCGCACGGCACGCCGCGCTCCTGCACGATGCGCGTCATCTCCTCGGCGGTCACGACGACGGCGCCGCCCTGGGCGATCTTGGCGTTGATCTCGGCGATAGAGCGCTGCATTCCCTTTCCGTCCGCACGCGCCGTCAGGTTTGCGAAGCCGCGGCGGCGCCGAGGCGCCGCGCGAGCATCTCCGCCAGACCGCCGCCGCGGGCCCATGCCTCGAACGCCGGCAGGTCTGTGAAGCGCACGGTGCTCAACAGGTTTACGACCCAGTTCTCCCCCATGGGCGAAATCGCGATGATGGGCCGGCCGGCGCGGTGCACCTCCCACATCTCGATTGCGGTCCCCATGCTTGCCTCGGGCAGGTACGCAATGAAGGCGCGGCAGCGGGCGGCCAGCGCCGCGTGTCCGAAAAACGTCTGCCGCGCCCGCTCCAATCCGTAGTCGATCGAGGACGGGTGGCAGGCCACGGGATCATAGACCGTCGCGCCCGGGCGACCGGCCTCGACGGCAGCGCGGATTCTCGTCCGATAATCTTGAGGCGCGATGCTCCTGCCCCGCTCCGATCCCTGGATAACGCCGCCGATGAATACGTCGTACTCGAAGGGTTGCATAGGGCCCCACCTGCCGGTCGCCGGGTCTCTTGCGCGCTCGCCGGCGCGTCACACCGCGCGAAGCCGTTCTCCGGCCGCGGCCGGGGCGGTACTGCGGCCGCCGCGCGCCGTCCACCGGGTCAACGTGCAATCGTACCCTTCGGCGCCGCCGGCGGGAAGTCCCGCGGCTGCCGGACGGTGGCTGCCGTCCGGCCCACGCGGCGGCGCCGGCGTCGGCCAGGCGTTAGGATCGGTACGCAACGGCGCAACTGTCCGTCGCGCCTTGCGACTGCGCCGCGAGGATTTCGTTGCGTTGCGGGCTCGTGAGCAGGCCGAGATCGACCATCACGTCGCCGATGAAACGGCGGCGCAGGCCGCTTTCGACCTGTGAGCGTTGAACGTTGAGGGCCGTCAACACCTGTTCGGCCGACGCCAGCCCCCGCAGCCGCGCGATGTCTCCGAAGAAGCAGTGCCGTTCCATGGTCATGTCGTATCCCCATCCCTCTCGGATTCTCAACGATACTATCGGATGTCGGCGCCTAATGCCTGAGCCCGGCCCTCCGTCAGGCGCGTTTCTAGGGCGACTCTCTCAGGACGGGGGATTCCTGGTGGGCGGGCGTGCCGGTCGCCACCCTGATGGTGCCGGTCTCATCGCAGTAGTAGAACCTTCCGCGGCCGCTCATCGGCCGCGCGTCAAACATCCAGTTCCGCTCCCCCCCCGACTTGAGTTTGAAGATGTAGCCGTTGCTCACGCCGCGCGCGGTCTCGGCGTCGATTCGACCGCCGTCCTTCAGCTCGGAGAGGTTCTGCGCATAACGGTTGTGCCACAGGCGGAACTCCTCCTGGGCCACCATGATCGCGTTGATGGCCGCAAGCACCTTGCGTTCGCCCCGTCCCTGCCGCGCGTGCGCGAAGGCGGGCAACCCGACCAGCGCGCCGAGCGCGCCCGCGCCCAGCGCCGTGGGCGCCACGCCCCACTCCGAGCGGATCTCGCCCGCGAAGCCCTCGGGCGTCGCTCGGAACACCATCCAGAGGGGCCCGAGCTTCTGCGGCAGGATGCGGCCGACCTCGCGCAGGCATTCCTCCAGGGCCGGCGGAAGATCCTCATCGAAAGCCAGCGCGGCGAGGCCCTCCTCCAGAGCGGCCGCATGATCGCGATGCGGGTTCACGTACACCATGCCGCCGAGCTTCTCGTGGGCCAGGATCTCTCTCATCTCGCTCCGCGCCGCGAGGGGATTCGCGCGGCTGCGGCGATTGCGCAGGAAATCGCGCACGGCATCGATATCCCGGCTTACGATCAGATGCTGCTCGCCCAGACCCACGTACGCCGCGAGCGGATCCGGCGCCGCGTAAATGGGGTACCCGTCGACGGATTCGCGCAGCAGCGGGCGGCCGAGACGTTCCTCGATTCCGCGCGCCGCGTCGCGTAGGATCTCGCGCTGCCCGACGGACAGAACCAGCGTGTCCGGACACGGCGAGGCTCCGGCGCGCGCGTACGCGAAGACTTCCGGACCGAAGGCGCTCAGCAGGGCGTCCGCATCGGCGCCCGTGGGCGCGGACAGCTCGCTCGCGGCGCGGGCGAGCGTTTCCCAGGTTTTCGGCCACGCCTTCGCGATGCCCGCGGCCGCCCGGGGCCATACGTTCCGAAGGTCGACCCCGAAGACGCCGAAAAAACCGACATCGGCGGGAACGACCGCCAGCGCCCCGCGCACATTCGCCTCCCTCAGGAACTGCCCCGCGAGCCCCTGCCCGGCTTCGGGCCATTCGACGTGCCACACATCGCGGATCTTGCCCGCAGAGCGGTAGGAGGCGATGCCCGCGGCGCCCGCGGCGTCGAGACCGAGGTCCCGCCACAGCGCTTCGCGGCCGGACGGGCCGAAAAGCGCGCTCAGAAGCTTGCCGAAGTGCGCGTACACGAAGGCGAGTTCGATACCCGCGCTCTGCACTTGCGCCTGCACCCGCGTGAAAGCAGCGCCGGCCCGCAAGGGCCGCGGCGCGGGAGCCAGGGTTTCGAAAAACCGTGGGTCGGTGCTGATGCGAACCTCGCCGTCGCACGGCGCGAAGTACCAGGTCTCCGCTGCGCCGCGCCCGAAGGCCGCGGTCCGCACCGCGACCCCGGCAAGCGTCGTTTCCCCGACGATGAGCTCGGGAACGTTCTCCCGCAGCGCCGCGGCGCAATCGGCAAGCACCCGCACCGCGCGCTCGGCCTCTTCGCGCGCATTCCAGAGGACGTACGCGTCGGCCCGGAGGCCGCCCTCGCCGTCGGGCGCAATCACGACGGCGGCTTCGGCCTGCCCGCGCATCAAGCCCTGGAACGCCCGGCCCATCTCGTGTCCGAGAATTTCCCAGGCCTTGGCGCCCACCAGGCGCTCGATCGCCGCCCCGAAGTCCGCGTGCTTCGCGATCGTCTGGATCGGAGAGGCCGCCAGCAGGGCGGCCAGCGCGGCCACGTCGGGGACGACGGCGTAAAAGACGGCGCGATCGTCGATGAATTCCGCAAGCACGCGTCCGTCCGTGCGCGCGGGCGGCTCGGGCGCCGCATTCCCCGCCCTCCGCTGCGGTTCCGCCCGGCGTACCGGCGCCTGCCCAGCGGCGGCCGCGGCGGACTCCTGACGGCCGCAGCCGCACCATAGCGCGCAGCACAACGCGGCGCAGGCCGCATAGCTTATGCCGCGAATCATCGCATACTCCCTATCGTCGAGGGTCTTTCCCGGTGCCGTTGCCCGTACCGTTCCCCGCGGCAACGCAGGCTTTCGCCGCGCGGACGCGGGAAGCCGGAGAACTATAGCATACCCCCCGTCGTCCGCAACTTGGCGCGCGCGCCCCCCCGCCCGCCTTCGGCGACGACGGGGGGTTCGCCGGTTCGGCGCGGGCAGGCTATACTTCCGGCGCGGGCGTTTGTGACGGCCGGGCGGGGCGCGAAAGGCACGGTTCGCGATGCAGTCTTCAACCAAGGATCCAGTTCCGGTATTGATTTCCGGCACCACAGTCGAACTTTCCGGCGGCCGGTTCACGAGCAGCACCCACGGCGATATGACCGTGCTCAGCGCCGAAGGCCTATGCTCTGTCGCCCTGCTCGGCCAGATCGAGCAGTACGCCCGCCGCGCGACCGGGACGCTCGGGCTGGATTTCGCCGCACTGCGCAACATTACGCCTCTCATTGTGCCCATGCTGGAGCGCGTACGGAGCGTCCTTGCGAAGCGGGGCCTGCGTCTCGTGATCATCGCCCCTCCCGCGCAGCTCAAGGATATCCTCGCGCTTCACGGTCTCGAGGAGCGGTACTTCGCCGGGGAATTGCGGTCGGCATCCGCGCCGCGGGAACCTTCCGTCCACGACGTGAAGAAGTTCGCCCGCGCCCTCCGCGACTCCGCCACCATCGAGCGCGGTTTGGAGACCGCCGAGGAGCGCATCTCGTCGTTCATGCCCCAGGCGCTGCCGACGCTCTCCGGGTGGCGTTTTGGCGCCTACTGGCGGGCATGCGACCGCATCGGGGGCGATTTCTACGATTTCGTGCCCCTCGGAACCACTCGGGTGGGCATTACCGTCGGCGATGTCTCCGGACACGGCATCGCCGCGGCGATGCTCATGGGCATTGCCAAGAAGGTCCTGCACCTGCGCGCGCAGGAGATGGCTGACGCCGGACCGGCGCGGGTGTTGGCCCGCGTAAACGAAGATCTCCTTCCCGATCTGCAGCACGGGGCGTTTGTTACGATTCTGTACGGCGTCCTGGAGACGGCAACCGGCAATTTCACCTTCGCCCGGGCCGGTCACGAGCCGCCCATGCGCGTCTCGCCCCACGCGGTCGTCCCCGAGGTGATGATGACGCGGGGGGCGGCGGTCGGGATCCTGCGCTCCGGCCAATTCGGCGCCTGTCTCGAGGAGCGCAGCGTCGTCCTCGAACCGGGGGATGGCGTCGTTATCCTCAGCGACGGAGTCTGCGATTCCGTGGACGAACGCAGCGTCCGCTTCGGCCGGGCGCGCATCGCCGACGCGCTCGCCGGCGCCGATGCGTCCCGAGCCGTCAACGCCCTTCTGGGGGCGCTGTCTGCCTTCGTGTGCAAGGAACCGCCGCGGGATGACATGACCGTCGTGGCCTTTGCCCGCGCGGCGCCGTAGCGTGTTACCGGGCCTGCGCGCGCCGCGTGGCGCGGAGGCAGGGTTGATATCTCGGGTCGCATTAGGTACACTTCTCGGGAAGGTTCAGGGCGGCGCGCGCGGCAATCGCGCGCTCGCCGCGCGGGTTGCGCGCCGGAATCATGCCGGCGCCGCCTTCCCGTACACGGGGGGTTGACATTGGCGTTTCGCGGGGAAGCATCGCAAATTCCCTTGAGCAACATCTTCCAGACGCTCGGCCTCAGCGGGCAGGAGGGTGTCCTGGAGATCGTCTGGAAGGGAGGCGCTCGCCGCCTGCGCTTCACCAAAGGCGGCGTCAGGGTCGTTCCCGACCGGCCCGGCAGCGTGGAACCTCTGCGCACCGCGCTCATCAAGCAGCGGGTGCTCTCCGAGGCCCAGTTCACCAACGTGCAGAAGACTCTGTCTCCCGAAGTCGCTCTCCTCGACGCTCTCTACGATCGCCGCGTAATCACCGCCGAGCACATGGCGGAGTCGCTTCCCGACCATTTCTGCGAGCTGGTGCTCGCCGTTTTTCGCGAAAGCGAGGCGCATTTCAATTTCACCGTGGAGACCGCCGGCGCCGTCGATGACTTCGTCACCCGGCCCGAGCTGGCTCGGTCGCTCACCTTCGAAATCACCGCGCTCCTGATGGAAGCTGCGCGCCGCGAGGACGAGTGGGCGCGCATCGCGCATCTCGTTCCGGGCGGCCGCGAGATCTTCGCGCCGCGCGAGCCGCGGGCTCTCGCGCACTACATCGCGGAGCACGTCACCTGCCGCGAGCTGGGCGCGGATTTCCTGCAACTGCTCGACGGCGAGCACAGCCTGAACCAGATCGTGGCGAATTCGCGTTTCTTCCCCTTCCAGGTCTTCAGCACCATTGCCGGCCTCATCGAAGCCGGCCTCTTGGAGCCCCTCGATGTGGATCGCAAACGCGAACTCGCGAAGAAGCATCGCCGGAATTTCCGTTTCGACGAGGCCGCGGATGTGTGCCGTTCCCTGCTGGAGCTGAACCCTCGGGATCACGAGGCGCGCAAGAATCTCGCGGGGATCCTCGATCGCCAAGGAAAGGTCGAAGAACTCATCGTCCACTGGCGGGAGCTCGCGCTCAATGCGGCCATGCGGGACGACCCCGGCGAAGCCAAGGAATATCTCGAGAAGATCCTCGGAAAGCAGCCCGAAGACCTCGCCAGTCTGCTCGCCCTCAGCCGTCTCCAGCAGCGGCACGGCCGCATCCGCGATGCGATGCGAAGCGCGCAGCGGTTGATCGCAGCGGCGCGCGCCCACCCCGACCCGCCTGCCGCCCTCGGCGTCGTCAAGGATTTGGTCGCCGAATTCCCCGGCGAACTGCCCTTCCGCCACGAACTTGCGCGCATGTACCATCGCGCCGGCGACGCGGCGTCGGCCCTCGCCCTGCTGCGAGGGCTCGCCGAGCACTATGCCGGCATCAGATCGTTTCAGAACTTGCGCAAGGCCTGCGAGCAGATCGTCACGATCGACCCCCAGGGAGCCCGGGCGTTCGACGCGCTGCTGGAACAGGAGCGCCGCGCCGCGCAGCGCAGGGTCGGCTTCTTGAAGCGCCTTTCCGTGAAGGGCGCCATCGCGCTGGCCGGAATCGCGGCGATAGCGTTCGTGGCGTTCGAGGCCCGCGCCCGTCGCGCCTATGCCGCCGTGCGCGGCGACGTGAACCAGCTCTTGGAAGACCGCCGGTTCGAGGAGGCGCACGCCGTTGCGGCGGCGGCCGCCGCCGGGCACCGCCGGAGCCTGGTGTACGACCGGTTCTCGGAGCTCCTGCAGGAAATCGAGTCGGCCAAGTCGCGGGACGCCAGCGACCGCCGGCAGGTGGAGGCGCGGCGCGCCTTCGACGTCGAGTCGCTCCTTCAGCGCGCCAGGGTGCTCGAGCAGCGCGGACAGCACGGCGAAGCCGCCCGCCTCGTGAACGGCATTTCGCGCGACGGGCTGGAAGGGAAGCTCGCCGAGCAGTTGGCATCGGTGACGGCGGGCCTGAACGCCTATCTGGGCGCCGCGCAATCCCTCGCCCGGAACGCCAGGGAAGCCGAGGCGGCCGCGCGCTGGCGCGACGCGTGCCTGTATTGGCAGCAGCTCAGAAGGCAATTCCCCGGAGCCCCCGAGTCTCGCACCGTGCGTTACCCGCTCCAGATCCAAGCCACGCCGCCGGGCGCCGAGGTGTGGCTCGACGGCGCGCTCGCCGGCACGAGTCCCACGGTGGTGCGCTGGCCCGCGAGCGGCCGCGCGCAGCTCGTGGTGCGGAAGCAGTCCTACGCGCCCTTCTCCCGCGAGCTTTCGGATGGGGAAGTCGGTTGGTCCCTCCCGGTGGCCCTCGCCAAACTCAGCGCCTGGCGCTACGAATGCGGAGCGGCGGTCGAGAGCGCCACTGTGACCCACGGAGACCGGACGTTCATCGCCGACCGGGGCGGCAGGCTGCATGCCGTCGAACTCCGCGGCGGCGGCTCGCTCTGGCAGTTGGACCTGGGCGAGATCGGCGGGGTGAGCGCCGCGCTGCGCGGTTGGAGCGGACGCATCATCTGCGTGACGATCGAAGGCAGCTTCCTGCAGATTTCGCGGGATGGCCGGCTGCTCACCCGCGCGACTCTGCCGGTGAGCGCTCCCATCAAGTTGTCCCCGAGCGTCCCGACCGAGGATGGCGTCCTCGCGGTGGCGGGAGACGGCGGGGACTTCTGCATGATGCGGCTCGATCCCTGTGGCGCGCTTTGGCAGGGAAGGATGCCCGCCAGGATCATGACCGCTCCGGTGGCGGTGCCCGGCCGCCGCGTCCTCATCGGAGACGTGTCCGGAAACCTCTGGCGGTGCTCGCTGGCCGCCGCAGAAATCTCCGCCCGGCGGCGCTTCAATCATCCCTTGTCGGTGCCCCCCCTGCCCTACGGCGAGGAAGGCGCCATCGTGTCCGCGGGACCCGAGGTGCATGTCTTCGCCGACCTCGCAAAGGGCGAGATCCTCGCGCGGGAGACCTTCGCGGCCCCCGTCACGGCGATGCACGGCGGCGAGGATGGCTTGTACGTTGCCACCGACGATGGCTTCCTCGCCGCGCTGAAGCCGCCGGCTTTCGCGGTGGCGTGGAGACTCAAGCTCCCGCGTCCGGCGCAGAGCGTCCTGGCGGGATCCAACGCGGTGTACGCCGCGTGCGAGGCTGAAGTGCTCGCGTTCACCGGCCAGGGACGGCCCGCGTGGAACTTCCCGTGCAAGGGCCGCGTGTGGGCCATCGAGAATCCTGATGCCGACCACCTGCTCGCCGGCGGCGAGGATCGCGGCGTCGTGCTGTTCGACCTTGCGCCCGACGCCTAGCGGCCGCATTCCCGGACCTTCGCCGCGTCCGATTGCAGCCTCCGGCCGGTTGTTTGACAGCCTGCCTCTCGTCATCGTACTCTTCTATGCGCAAGGGGGGTGTCGTCGTGCGCGATGTCGACTCCGAGGTTCTTCAGGAGGTCGTCGTGCTGCGGTTCTTAAGAAATCTGTTTCGCCGCAAGGATACCGTCGAGTATCTGCGCGAGGCATGGCGGACAAAGCCGTCGATTGCGGTGGCTGAGAAGCTGTTTCACCGTTTGCAGGACACCGGCTCCCCCGGCGCCGCGCTTGCATTCATCAGGGAGGCGGGCCGCGCCTATCCTCACGCGCAGCGTCTCCGCGACCTGCAGCACCAAGCGTTGCGCGTGCGCAGCTCCGAAGAGGTCAAATCGCTTCGCGCCGCGCTGGCCGCCAACCCGCGTCCCGAGATCTACGCGCGTCTCGGCGAGCTCTATCGCTACCTCGGACATTGCGAGGAGGCCCTGGAGATCGCGCGCGAGGGTATCGCCCGCTATCCCCAGAGCGGCGGCAATTACCTCGCCATCGGCCTCGTGCACTACAGCCGCTTCCTAAAGACATCCTCGGCGCACGATGGGCTTCAGACCGAAGCCTGCCTGCGCCAGGCGTATGCCCTGGACAGCGCGAGCTTCAAGTCGCTGTATTATCTCGCATGCTTGTACGTGTACGCCGGCGCAAAGCCAATGGCGTCCGAGTGCATTGCGCGGCTGGCGGAGCTGATGCCGGGCGACAACCGGGTCGCCGATCTCGCGCAGCGCGCCCAAGCGCTGCCCGATTCTCCCCAAGGCACTGCAGCGGACTACTTCAGGCTCCACGAGGCGCGCGCCATGGAGGCGGCGGCCGGCGCACCCGGACGCGCCGAGCCCTTCGCCGGCCTGCGGCCCGGCAAGCCGCTGAATGATCGCCTGGCGAGGATCGCCGCGCTCCCCGGGGTCGACGGCGTGTGTGTGCTCGATCGATACGGCGCCAGGATCGCCGGCGCCGGCCGGAGCGGCGACACGGCGTGCAACGAGGCTGCCCTCCAAGGCATGCTCGAGGGCGCCCGCGTCAACGCCCGCCGGATGTCCATCGGCAACTTCAGCCGCGCGGTCCTACGGTCGAAGGACTGGCAGGTATTCTTGTACGAACTCGAGCCTTACGGGTTGGCCGTCATGGGAGGGCGCACGGCCCGCCAAGACCTGGTGCAGCGCAAGGTCACCGAATTCATCGAAGAATGCCTCTGTGAGGAGCAGGGAGCATGAAGCGAATCCTGAAAGAACTCAATCGGACGGCGGGCATTCGCGGCAGCATGGTGATGACGCAAGACGGCATCATGGTCGCGGCCGCTCTGGGACCGGATCTTGTGGAAGACGTCGTCGCGGCGCTGGCGTCCGCCCTGCTGACGACGGTGAAACGGTCGTTCAATCAGATCGCGGCGGGAGAAAGCCTGTCCGAGCTGGTTCTGACCGCCACGGACGGGAAAATGGTCTTCCTCGATCTGGGGAATGCCTATTTGGTGGTCGTCGCGAAGCGCGATCTCGCGCTCGCCTCGACGATGGTGGAGATTCAAAGCGCCGCGCACCGCATCAAGAATCGACGCGCTTCGACGGTGCAACGCCAGACCGCGGCGGCGCGGTGAGGCGGAGACGCATACACAAGTACCGGAGGATACAGTAGTGCAGATCAACTTCGCGCTCAGGGAGGTCAACTGCAAGATCGTCTACTACGGCCCCGGCTTGAGCGGCAAGACGACGAACCTCGAGGTCATTCACTCCAAGGCGCCCGCCACCAACCGCGGAGAGTTGACTAGCATTGCCACCGAGGGGGACCGGACGCTCTTCTTCGACTTCCTGCCGCTGAATCTCGGCAATGTCTCCGGCATGAAGACCAAGTTTCAGTTGTACACCGTGCCCGGCCAGGTCTTCTACAACTCCACCCGCAAGCTCGTCCTTCAGGGGGTCGACGGCGTGGTGTTCGTGGCCGACTCGCGGCGGGGCAAAATCGAGGAGAACATCGAGAGCCTCGAGAACCTTAAGGAGAACATGGCGGAGTACGGCCTCACGCTCCAGACGACGCCGTTTGTCATCCAGTACAACAAGCGCGATCTGGAGGACATTCACACCGTCGAGGAGCTGGACCGGGCGCTCAACAGCGTGAAAGCCCCGACCGTCGAGGCCTCGGCGCTCACCGGCGAGGGCGTGTTCCCGACGCTCAAGAAGCTCGCCGGCATGGTGCTCGAGAATCTCAACCAACGCCAGGCGTCCAGCGCCATGCGGCCCCGCATGCTGGCCAAAGAACCCGTCGCCGCCGGCGTCCGCGAGGAGGCCCCCGCGGCTCCGCCGGCCCCACGCCGCGTTGTGCGCGCGGCGGCTGAGCCGCCGGCGGTCGTCAAGGAGCAAGTAGCGACGGGTGTGAAGCCGGTCGAGCGGCGAGCGCCGCGCGTGGCGCCGCGGCGGGAGAGCGTTTCGAGGCGTGCGGCGCCGCCGCCGAAGGCGCAGGCCAAGCGGCCCGCCGGGGGAAATCGCGCGCTGCTCTACATCGTGGTGACGTTGGTGGTGCTTGGCGGCGCGGCCGCCGCGCTGTATTACACCGGGGTGTTAGGGAGACTCTTGGGTTAGGGGGGCGCGACCCGCGCCGCGCCGGCGCGAGGGCGTTCGCCGTCCCGTTGGTGGAAACGAAGGAGGCCAGCCATTAGTCACGACAGCGACAACATTCGCGAGAAGCGTCTCGTCTTCTACAAGGACGACATCGATCGCATCAACGAAGTCCTGCAGGAGTTCCTGACCTTGTCGGACTCCAAGTGCATCATGCTCATCGACCGGGAAGGCTACATGGTCACCAAGACCGGCCATACCGAGGACTTCGACATGCAGGCGATCTCGGCCCTCGTTGCGGGCAGCTACGCCGCCACGCGGGAAATGGCGCGCCTTCTGGGCGAAGAGGAGTTCTCGGTCCTCTTTCATCAGGGCAAGCGCGACAGCATTCAACTGACGCTGGTCGGGGACCGCACGATCCTTGCCACCGTCTTCGATGAGCGCACGACGATCGGGATGGTGCGCCTCTATGCGAAGGAGGCCAGCCAGAAGCTCGACAAGCTCTTCGAGGACATCAGCCAGCGCGAGGACGACGGCTCCGAACACATCGGCGCGGATTTCGCCAAAACCGCGAAGGATCAGATGGATGCCGTGTTCTGCGACTGAGCCGGGGAGTGCGCTCCGCCCTCCGCGCCTGACTGCCGCCGCCTTCGCGGCCGGCGCGTCTCAACGCGCCGAATCCGCTGGGGCGCGCGTCGAGCGCTCGTGCATGCTGTTGGCAAGCTCAGCGGCGTCGGCGAGGAGCAGCAGCGCCTCGCCGACACCCTTGAGGAGACCGTATGCGGCGAGCGCGGCGAACACCCACGCAAGCACGCGGGCGAGGGCCGCGAGCCGCGCTCCTTCGCCGCGCAGCATGACGACCGCCTCCAAGGCGGCGCCCACAGCGCCGACGGCCGCCGCGCACAAGGCTAGCGCCAAAATGAACGCGGCCACGTGGCGAAAACGCGCGTAGCGCGCTATGCGTCGGACGCCCAGGTCCTCGGGCGCAGGAACGGACTCCCGGCCGTTTTCGGGGCCGGAAAGCCGCTCCAGCAACGCAAGCCGTTTCAAATCCCGGTCTTCACGGCGACGTACGAAGCTCATTCGGTCCACACACGAACCGCCGCCTGTCGTCTGTTGCCGCAGCGCGGTCGCGACCTGTCATTCCGGGACGGCCTGAAGCCCCTATCTGGACGCCGCATCCAGGCTTGAAACCACCGCAGCCGGCGCCGCGGTCTTGCTCAGCGTCCGCGCCGCCTCGACTCTGACCCCCACTTCCTCGTCGGCGAGGCAAACCTTCATTAGGTCGTCGAAATCCGCCACGTCGGCCCTCACGGCGCTCTCTTCGAGACGCAGCCGCATCGCGATCTCCCCCAGCGCACGGATGGAGGCGATGCGCACGGGCACCGAGCCGCCCGTCTTGGCCGCCGCTCCCAACGCCTTGAGGACGCTCCTGTCGCCGATGGCGCCCAGACACGCCGCCGCGGGCACCCGCACCGCCTCGGGTCGGTTCGGATCCTCCACCGTGTCCGCCAGACCTCTCTTCGCTCCGCCGAGGTCGTACGGCACGCGCGCCGCGATCCACGCCAGCAGGGTTTCGGCCGCCTTCTGGGCGTACTCCTCGCCCTTCGCGCGGGTGTCCTGCGCTTCCTTCACGATCGGGTCCAGCACTGTGGTGCGCAACGCGCTCGCCGTAATATCCTCGGCGACGACGAACACCTTCTGTTCGTCCCGTTGGTACAGATCGCGGCTTTCGGCCACCTTCGCCCCGGGCGACACGACGATGACGGGCGCGTCGGCGACGCCCCGGGACTTCCGGATGTATCCGATCACCGCAGACACCCCCAAATCCTCCAAGTTCCGGTCCAGGAAGATCACATGCTTGGGCGGAAACGACACGGCCTCCAGCAGCCCTCGATCCGCTCTGTCGACCACGATCGGCATGAATCCGGCTTCGTTCAGGAGCCCGCCGAAGTAGGTTCGCACGATCTCATCAGGACTGATGACCAGCGCGACCCGGACGCCCGGGTGGGCAATGGCAAGGGCGAAATTGGTTACGATCTCCTTGGCCTGGGCTTCTTCGACGCGCGGATTGAGGGCCGCCAGGGCCACCGAGGCCTCGAAGCGCACGCGCTGCTCCCGCGCCTTCAGCGCCGCCTCCAGCGCCGCCGCGACCTTCGCGTTGGCCCCGGCGGCGGGGCTGTACGCGCGGATCTCGTCGATCAGCTTGACAACGGGCGCCGGCGTGCCTCCGAACTCCGCCATGTCCTTGAGGGCGCACACGAGCGCCGCCGCCATGGCTTCGAGCCCCATGCGGCGCACGGACTGATCCAGTTCGTGGATCCGCGCCGTCTGCCCCTGCAACAGGGTCAGTCGGGCCTCATCCGCTCCCTGCTGCTTGGCGAGGGCCAGATTCTCTTCGTAAAGCTGAACTTGTGCGGCGCGGTTGCTGACGAACCAGGCCTCGGCCGGCGCCTCGGGTTTCGCCCCCGTCTTCATCGCGCGCACGAGCAACAGGTCGGCGATCACCCGCCGTACCTGGAACGGTTCGACCTCCTCGCCCACGAGCAAGCCGCCTTCCATGCGCCACACGTACGGCCCGCACTGCGGGCGCGGCAGTTGGTTGGCACCGTGAATGAACGTCTGCGCATCGTCCAGCAGCATCCGCCACGCGGGACGCGCAGCGCCGCGTTCCCCCGTCAAGCGATCGGCGGCCGCCGCAGCGGTAGCCCGGACCACTGCGTCCCGATCCGTTTCCGCCATATACTTCAGGCTCGACGCGGCGAGGGGGTCCCCGACGCGCGCCAGGATGCCCGCGATCTCCTCCCGCACGCGGGGCGAGGGACTGTCGATCGCGGCGAGCAGCGGAATGACGGCGTCGCGACCGAGGCTTGCGAGGGCGCGAAAGGCCATCAGGCGCTCGCCGGGCTCCTGATGGTCGAGGAGCGCGACGAGGCCCGGCGCCAGGTGCCAGCCGTGGCGGTACTTCGCCTGCTGGTAGTCCCGTTCCCATGCGTTGAAGTCGTCCTTGGAGGCGAGCAGCGCGGCGATTGCCTTTTTGATCTCGTCTTGATCCCGGCTGAAGGCCTTCTCCAACTCCGTCGCCACGTTCAGGATCTGCCGGACCACCAGGGTCAACTCGCGCCCTTCCGCCGTTCCGTCCTCTTTGCTCTTGACGAGCATTTCGACCAGATCCCTGCGGACGCTCCAGGTTCGATTCAGCTCATCCTCCCGGATCTCGTCAAGCAGCTTCACGACCTCTTGGGCCTCGGGGCTAAGGGTCTGTGCCTCGCGGAGCAGCCTGACGGCCTCGGCGTTATTGTGCTGCTTAAAGGCCGCAATCGCCCGGGTGAGCAGGGAGGAGAAATCATCCTCAGCGCCGCATGCCGTCAAGGAGGCACACAAGCACGCTGCGGCCGCACCTAGAAAACACGCCCTCACAGCTCCCATTGCCATGCTTCATTCCTCCTTTTACGCCGCGGAAGCGCAGCAATTACAGCGCCGCACACGCATTCCGGCCGCACTGTGGATCCTCGCCCACCCGCCGCAAAACCGGCCGCGACAAGGGCCGAGAACCAAACCGCGCGCAGCTTGCAGCAGGTGTGATTATTGTGCACCGCGTCTGAAATTGCGATTATAACCAGGCGGCATTCCCGCGTCAAGTGCGCTGCGGCTTGACAGCCCCGGAGACTTGCATATGCTTGCCTAAGTGCCTGACATGACGTTGCCTAGAGGCAAGCGCCGTCAGCGCGGGGCTCCGCGGCTCCGGTGTGCCTCCGGCAGCGGCGGGACCGGCGCCGTCCCGGACGGCAACGATACCGGCGAGCCCGCAGTCACAAGGAGGCAAGGTGCCCACCCATTTGCACTTCGACTGTTTCAGCGGACTCAGCGGCAACATGCTGCTGGGCGCCATGCTCGATCTGGGAGTCCCCAGGCGCGAAATCGAGGATCACCTCAGAAAGCTGCCGATCGAGCCTTGGGCTTTGCGCGTCGAGGAAGTCCGCCGAGGCCCCATTCGCGCCACATGGTGCAGCGTCGAGGCGCTTTCGCACGCGCACGGCGCTGAGGCGCACGATCACGCACATGAACACGATCACCACGATCCCGCCCACCCTCATTCCCACGCTCACGCCTTCTGCCGCGAGCCGGACACGTGCAGCGCCGGCCGCCACAGCCCGCGGTTCGCGGACATCCGGGCAATGCTCGTCTCCGCCTCGCTTCCCTCGCGCGCCAGGGAAATCGCCTTGCGCGCCTTCGACCTGCTGGCCCGCGCCGAAGGGCGCATCCACGGCCTGCCGCCCGAGGACGTCGTGTTTCACGAGGTGGGCGCCGTGGATTCCATCGTCGATATCGTGGGAACGGCGCTGGCCGTCGCCGCCTGCGGAGCCGAACGGTTCTCGTGCGCGCCGCTGGTCTTAGGTTCGGGCTCCATCATGACCCAACACGGCCGCCTGCCGCTTCCCGCTCCCGCGACGGTGGAGCTTCTGCGCGGGGCGCCGGTGGTTCAACTCCCCCATCCGTTCGAATTCACCACGCCGACCGGCGCCGCACTCGTCATGGCGCTTGTCGACCGCTTCGGCCCGCTCCCCGAACTGGTGCTGTCCGGCACGGGCTACGGCGCCGGCTCGGAGCGCCCCACACCCTTTCCGAACGTCCTCCGCGTGCTTGCCGGCTCCGCGCCGGCAACCGCCGATGCGCCGGCGGTCGTGTTCGAGACGAACATCGACAACGCGGCTGGGGAAGACATCGGCCATGTGCTCGCGGCCCTCCTGGCCGCCGGCGCCCTGGATGCCTTCGCCGCGCCGGTGCAGATGAAGAAGAGCCGCCCCGCGCAGGTGCTCACATGCGTCTGCCGCCCCGCGGACCAGGCGGCTCTCGAAGAGATCGTGTTCCGGAACCTGCCCACTCTCGGCATCCGCAGCCACGGCGTCTCGCGCCGCATCCTCGATCGCCGCCACGTGAAGGTGGCGACGCCGTGGGGAACCGTGCGAGTGAAGGAGGCCTTGCGGGGCGGCGTCGTTCTGCACGCCACTCCGGAGTACGATGACCTGCACGCCTGCGCCGAGGCGCACAGGATCGGCATTGGCCTTATTCGTCGCGCGGCCATGGCGGCCTACGCGCAGCGGCGGGAAGGACGCGGGGAAGAGCCGTCCCCCGAGCCTTCCGGCGCGTTGTGACGGCGTTCGCCTCAGGGGTGCGGCCGCCGGGTCACGGTTGCGTTTCCCGGCACACCCACGCGCCGAAAGCCGCCGTTGCCGCGCCCTCCAGGCGCACGATGCAGGGGACCTCGTATTCGTGCAGGCGCGCGACCTCCGCGCACAGCTCGTCCCATCGTTCGGGCACCGTCTTGACGATCGCGGCGGTTTCTCGGGCGCGCTCGATCGCTCCGCGCCAACGGTACCGGCTGTCGATGGGGAAAAGGTTGGCGCAGGCGATGATGCGCGCTTCCAGCAGCGCCTCCACGATACGCTCCGCGTCCTCCGCCGTGGGAAACGTCAGGTACGCCATGACAAAAGGCATGCGGTGCTCCTCGAGCTGCACCGGGGGCGCGCGGCGAAAAAACCCGGCGCCGCCGGCGCACGTCCGCGCCGTCCCCGCAGCGCCGGGTTTCCTCGCCTCGGCGTCTCAGTGCGTGCCGCGCTGAGACCGGTAGCAGTCCTGGCAGTACACGGGTCTGTCGGGCGCCGGCTCGAAGGGAACCTGCGCGACCTTTCCGCACGACGTGCACGTGATCTGCGTCATCTTCCGGGGCGCTTGCTCGCGGCGCCGAGGAGCACCGCGGCCATAGCCGCCGCCCCCGCCCCCGCCATAGCCGCCGCCGCCGCCGCCGCCATAGCCGCCGCCGCCATAGCCACCGCCGCCATAGCCACCGCCGCCGCCGCCGTAACCGCCGCCCCCACCACCGCCGCCGCCGCCGAAACGGCGCGGCGCCTGCCGGTGCTGCGTCCTGCGATTCTGGCGGCACTCAGGACAGCGTTTCGGCTCGGAGAAATTGCGGCTTGCGTAACGCTCCTGCTCCTCCGCTGAGAAGACGAAGGTCTGGTTGCAATCGCTGCACACCAACTCGACATCGGAATACTCGGACATGGGAAGAGAACCTCATGGGATTTGGACGGACGGTTTTCCCCCCCCCGAAAAACCATCGTGCGTCGGCAATTGAGCCATCGGTTGGGGCTGCGTCGCCTCACCGCGGGGAAGAAGGGCGTCTTGAGAACGGAGCAAAGTCATAACCGAGCCACGAATGCCGGAGCCTGCCCCACTAGGAAGGCTGCGTGCCACAGTCATTGTATCCGTCTTTTCGCACTTGCGCCACGCCGCCTCCGCGGCGGGGGGCAAACCTCCGGAAAGCACCGTCACCTTGCCGTCTACGGCGCGCTCGCCGGATCTTCCGGACGCAGCACGTACCTGTAGTCGCTTTCAAGCCTGGCGCTGAAGAAATACGGAATGATTCCGGGGAGCAGCCAAAAGAGGGACTCGTCGGCGCGGTACGAACTCTCCACGACGACGTTTTTGAGCGGCTTGTACCCCGGTTTCTCGACCGTGACGTGGTAGACCTTCGGAAGGCCCGAACGGGATTGATAGGTCGTGGGTGTCTTTCCGATCGGCACGCCGTTGACGCTGATGTCGGCATCGTCCGGTTCAGTGGTGAAGCGGGTGGACTGCGCGCAGCCGCTGCCGATCGCCGCGGCTGCCAGAAGTCCGATGGCCGCCCGCGCCAGAAAAGAGGTTCGAAACATGGATCACATTCTCCCGTACAAAGTCAGCGCTTCCGCAACCCCGTCCCCGGACCGGGTTTCGGCCGCAACTGGGAGGAGAATACCTCTTCGGCGTCCGTAAGTCAATGCCCGTTCTGTCATCCGGCGCGCCGGCCCTTGAGGCGGTTGAGCGGCAGCGTCGGGGACGAGGGGACTGAGCGTGGCGCCCAAGGACATTTGCCCGGACGGACACGCAACGACCGGTGGTTGACGGGCCGGCCGCCTTGCATGGCAACGCTGTCATGTCAATCAAGGCGTTGGACGCAGTCAAGGAGAAGACCGGGGCGTCGGCGGAAGCGGTCATGGCTGGGCTGACGCCTTCGCCATCGACCGGGCGACGGGCCGGGCAGGTGCGGCGCCGCGTAAGCATTACCGGAGCGCCTGATATGCCGGGATGGCCATCGACGCGATAACGGCCCGCGTGTCCAGGGCGCGCGAGCCCGACTCGCCGGCCGGCGCGCATGCAAGACCCGCGCTAAGGCGCGCGAGATCTCGCCGCCGAGCCGGTCGAGAATCGCGCCGGCGGTTTCGACGCTGGGCGGACATGGACCAAAGGAAGCCATCCACGCCGGTTTCCCGGCCTTGAAGTCCGCGCGACCACGCCGTCACTTGCGGAATCTCGGCCCCGACGAGCGGCAAGATCTTGCGGGACGCGACCGCTACTCTCGCGCCGGAGAGATCACTTGGGGTATGCGCGCCGTAGGCCGCGATGGAAACCTCGCGCACGCGCGCGCTTCCAAACCGCGCAGCAGCCTCCGCCCCCCTGTTGACAACCGCCCGAAAACCGTTACTGATGGAGCCGAAGTATCCGCCGAAACGGCGCGACTGGGAGGCGTTCACATGCGAGTTTTTCTCTTGAGGCACGGCGAGGCGCAGCCTGATGAGGATGTCCCGCGCGACGAGGACCGCGCCCTGACGGAGAAAGGCGAAACACGCCTCCACAAGGCGTGCCGCGGACTCCGGCGCCTGGAGGTGTTCCCGGAGCGTATCTTCACGAGTCCCGTCACGCGGGCGCTCCAGACCGCGCGGATCATTGCCGAGGAATTGGGGTTCGTCGAAGATATCGAGGCCGTTGAGGAGCTGGCGCCGGACGCCGAGCCCGAGGACATGGCCGAGGTTCTCAAGTCGCTGCGGCACGACCAGGTGATGCTCGTGGGCCATCAACCCCATCTGGGACAGCTCGCCGCCCTCCTGATCACGGGCGAGACGCGGGGCAGGGTCGGCATCAAGAAGGGCGGGCTGGTCCGCATCGACATCGACGACTGGCGGGAAGACCCGCCGGGGCAGATTCGCTGGCTCTTGACGGTCAAGCAGCTCTCCTGGATGAAGAAGAAACAGAAGAAGGCCGGGGATGACGCGGGGGGGTCGGAAGAATAGCGCCGGGGATCGTCGATGACCCCGCTCGCCGCGGGCTTCGCCGTCCTGGGCGCCTATGTGCTGGGCGGCGTCCCTTTCAGCCTCCTCCTGGGATTCGTGCTCGGGCGCGTCGATATCCGCGCGCGGGGCAGCGGCAACGCCGGCGCCACGAACCTCGGCCGCGTGTGCGGCTGGCGCTACTTCCCCCTCGCCTTCGCGCTGGACTTCGGAAAAGGCTTCGCGCCCCTCGTTCTCGCCATGCCCGCCCTCGCGCAAGCGAGGATGGAGCATTCCTGGGTTCTCGCGGCGACGGTGATGCTGGCCTTGGCGCCTGTCGCGGGCCATATCTACAGCCCTTTCCTCAAGTTCCGCGGCGGCAAGGGCGTGGCGACTACGACCGGGGCGCTCGCCGCCCTGTTGCCCCTCGAGACCGCGGTCGCCGCCGCCGCCTGGTTCGCGGCGTTCGCCTTGACGCGCACCGTGGGCGTCGCCTCGTCGGTCGCCGCAGCGGCTCTCCCTCCCGCGTTCTTCCTTTGCCGCGCCCGACAGGCCGACGAAACGGCCTTCGTGGGCGGACTCTGCGTGCTTCTGTCCGCGCTGGTTTTGTACCGCCACCGGTCCAACCTCAGGGCGTATTTCAGGCGGCGAAGGTCCCGCTGACCAGGGCGACGGAACAGCGCTCCGCGCGCGAGCTCGCCTTCTCGAGCAGGGTGGTGTATCCTGACAAACGCCGGCCGGAGCGAGACCGAGCTCCGCGGAAAGGCAGGCCGTGAAGACGCGAAAAGCTTGCGCGCGAAGCTTCTACCCCGAGGCTTCAGCCCCGACGATCGAGGAATACGTGCGCGGTTTCGCGCCGCCGGCCCTTCCCGGCGCTTGCGCCGCGGTCGCGCCCCACGCCGGCTGGTTCTTCTCGGGCCGCACCGCGGCGCGGGTGTTCCTCACGCTGGCGCCGGCCGCCCCGGCGACGCTCGTCCTTCTCGGCGCCGTGCACCGCCGCCCCCTGGAAGGGCCGGCCGTCGATGCCGCCCAGGCTTGGGACACGCCGCTGGGACCAGTCGCCGTCGATACGGCCCTGCTGGCCGACCTGCGTCAGGCGGACATGGGCTTGGAGTTCGACCGCGATGCCCACGAAGGCGAGCACTCCATTGAGGTGTCGCTTCCCTTCGTGCGCCATTTCCTCCCCGAGGCGCGCATCGTGCCGATCGCCTGTCCGACCTTTCCGGGCGCGCCGGCCTTCGGCGCCGCGTTGGGCGCGGCGCTCAAAGGACGGCGCGCGGTCGTGGTCGCCTCCAGCGACCTCACCCACTACGGCGCGTCGTACGGTTCGGCCCCCCTCTCCGGCGATTCAGCGCAAACCCTCCGGCTGGTCCGCGAGAACGACGAGCGCATGCTCGCGCTGGTGCGCGAACTGCGGGACGACGCGATCCTCGCCGAGGCGCGCGCGCGCCACAACGCCTGCGGGGGCGGCGCCATCGCCGCCGCGGTGGCGGCGGCGCGAACCATGGGCGCGCGGGCCGGCATTGTCATCGAGTACCGCACCAGCCATGACAGCCTTCCGGAGCATCCGATCACCCGGATCGTGGGTTACGGCGGCGTCGTGATGGCGTGAGGCGGCCCTCCGGCCGCGGGCGTCAGCGCGCGAACAGCCGCAGGGCCGCGGCCGGATCGATGCGCCCCTCCAGGAGCGCCTTCCCGGCGACGACGCCCTCGAGGCCGGGGACGGCCGCGGCCTTGATCTTCTCCAGGTCCTCCATGGACCCGATGCCGCCCGCGCCCACGACGCGCATGCGCGTCTCGGCCGCCGCAGCCCGCCACAGCTCAACGTCCGGGCCCAGCAACGTTCCGTCGCGGTCGATGGCCGTCACGAGAATTCGCTCCAGACCCTGGGCGCGAAAACGCGCCCCCAGCGCCGCGGGATCCGCGTCGATGGTCGCGCGCCACGCATCGACGGCGAGCTTGCCGCCCTTGAAGTCCAGTCCCGGCATCACGCGCGCGGGCCCGGCGATCGCCACCGCCCGCTCAAGGAACTCCGGATCCGCGAGAACCCGCGTCCCCAACAGGACCCTGTCCGCGCCGGCATCAAGGACCTCTCTCAGCCGCTCCTCGCTGCGGATTCCCCCGCCCGCCTGCACGGGCACGCCCGCCCGCGCGATGATCGCCCGAAGCGCCGCGGTGCTGGGCGGCTCCCCGAACGCCGCGCCCAGGTCGACCACGTGCAAGTAGCGCGCCCCGGCCTCGACGAGCATCGCCGCGTACCGGTCGGGGCTCGCCTCGTAAACGGATTCCTCGGCCAGTTCGCCCCGCACAAGGCGGACAAGGCGCCCGCCGCGCAGGTCAATTCCGGGAATGAGACGCATGTCCGGCGTCACAGCGCGCCCTTGGTCGAGGGCACGCCGCCGTCCGCCGGCTCGAAGGCCCGAGCCAAACACATGCCGAGAGCCTTGAAGAGCGCCTCCAGCCTGTGGTGCGTGTCTTCTCCGGCCAGCAGGCGCGCGTGGAGCGTGATCCCTGCCGACCGGGCGAAGGCGATCAGGAACTCCCGCGCCAGACCCGCGTCGAAGTCGCGCGTCGCGCCCGCGGCGATGGCGGGATCGACATGGGCGCCGCCCCGGCCTGAAACGTCCACCACCACATGCGCGAGCGCTTCGTCCATGGGCGCCCAGGCGCTCGCGAAGCGGGCGATCCCCGGCGACGCGGCGGCCAACTGCCGAAACGCGTCGCCGATGACGAGGCCCGCATCCTCGACGAGGTGGTGATAATCGACGTGAAGATCCCCCCTCGCATCGATCGCCAGGCCCCAGCGGCCGTGGAAGCTCGCCGCCGTAAGCAGGTGGTCGAAGAAGCCCACTCCGGTCGCCGCGCGCGTCTCGCGGCTGCCCAGGCGCAGGCGTACCTCGATCGTCGTCTCCTTCGTCGCGCGCGCCGCCTCGGCTTCGCGCGCGGATTCCGGCGTCGTCACGGCCGTCCTCCCATGAGCTCGCCTATGACCGCCAGGAAGCGGTCGTTCTCTTCGCGCGTCCCGACGTTCACCCGGACCATGTGCCGTAATTCCTCGTCGCCTCCCGAGCGAACGAGAATGCCCCGTGCCTTCATCTCGGCTGCCAACGCCTCCGCGACGTAGGGGGTTTCGACGAGAAAAAAATTAGCGCGGGAGGGGAACGTCCGCACCCCCGCCATGCGGCCCAGCGCCGTCTGCACGCGCTCGCGTTCGGCGCACAGTTCTCTCACGCGTCCGCTGAAGAGATCGCGCCGCTCGAGCAGGACCTCCGCCGCGGTCGCGGTCAGAATGCCGATGTTGAAGGGCGGCACGAGTTTACGAATCTCGGCGGCCAAACCCGGATGCGCGAGCAGGTATCCGAGACGGATCCCCGCCGCGCTGAAGGCCTTGGAGAACGTCCTGGAGAGGATCACGTGTTCGCACGCGCCGAGGACATCGCGGCGATCCTCGCCCGCGAACTCCCGGTACGCCTCGTCGATCACGAGGACGCCGGGACACGCCGCCGCCACGGCCCGGACGCCGTCGCGGTCCATGAAGGAACCCGTCGGATTGTTGGGCGTGCATAGGAACGCGAGGGCGGGCCGCGCGGAAGCCATGGCCGCGCACCAGGCCTTCGGGTCGTAGGCGAAGTCCGGTCCGAAGGGAATCGCCGTCAACCGCGCGTCCGCGACGCCGGCAAGCAGCCGGTACAAGGCGAACCCGGGACGCGGCGCGCAGACCGCCTGCCCCTCCCGCACCGCCGCCGCCGCCACCGCCGCGAGCAGCAAGTTCGAGCCGGATCCGAGCACGACGCCCTCGACCGGCCAGTCGTTGAGCTCGGCCAACTTGGCGGCGACGCGGCCGGGCACCTCCTGCGCGTATCGGTTCCACGGCCGCGCCCCGAGGCGCGCGAAGATCTGCTCCTTGACCTCGGGCGGCACGTCCCACGGCGATTCGTTCTGGTTGAGCTTCACCGCCGCGGTCTCCTCCACCAGGCGGTAGGCCGGAACCGCGGCCACGGCGCGGCGCACGAGATCCGACGGCTTCATGGCGCCGCCTCCGCCGCCCGCTCGGCGCTGCGCGCATGGGCCTCGAGGCCCTCGGCCCTGGCGAAGGCCGCAACGGCCCGCCCCCACCGCCGCGCGTACGCGGCCGGCGTTTGCACGACGTGCGTGCAGCGCATGAAGTCGGCTGTGTCGAGGCCCGAACTGAACCGCGCGGTGCCGCCGGTGGGCAGCACGTGGCTCGGCCCCGCGAAGTAGTCTCCGAAACACACCGGCGTCGTGGCGCCCAGCATCACCGCGCCCGCGCGCCGGACACGGGCGAGCGCCGCGCGCGGGTCGCGCACCTTGAGCGCCAAATGCTCCGGAGCGACGGCGTCGGATGCCTCGACGGCCGCGGCGACGTCGGGGAAGCTCCGAAACGTACCCGGCTTCGCGAGCACCTGCGCGACATGGGGAGGCAGGCCTTCCCCGAGGCGCACGGCGGCGGCCTGCACCTCCGCCAGGGACGCCCCACAGGCCGCGAAGCAGAACACGCGGGCCTCCGGGTCGTGCTCGGCCTGGGCGAGCAATTCCGCCGCGACCGCTTCCGGCGCCGCCGTCGCGTCGAAGATGACGACGACCTCGCTCGGTCCGGCCAGAAAGTCGATGCCCACCGTGCCGTACAGCAGCTTCTTGGCGCAGGTCACGTAGGCATTCCCCGGACCCACGATCTTGTCCACCGCCGGGATCGATTCCGTGCCGTAGGCAAAGGCGCCGATGGCTTGGACGCCGCCGACCTGGTACAGTTCATCGATGCCCGCGATGGCGCAGGCCGCGCAAACGAGCGGCGCCGCGCCCTCCGCCCCGGGCGGGCTGGCCACCGCGATCCGCGGCACGCCGGCCACCCCGGCCGGAATCGCCGCCATGAGCACGGTGGAGGGGTAGGCGGCGCGCCCGCCGGGGGCGTAGATGCCGACGCTGTCCAGGGCCGTCCACCGCCGGCCCAGGAGTTCGCCGTCAGGCCCCGTGAAGAATCCGTCCCGCGGGCGCGCTTCCTCGTGGAAGCGGCGGATGCGCTCCGCGGCCCCGTGCATTGCCGCGCGCACCGCGGGCGGCAGAGCGGCCTCCGCGCGGGCCAGAACATCGCGTTCGACGCGCAGGCCGGCGATGCGCACGCCGTCGAACCGGAGCGTATACCGCCGCACGGCCGCATCGCCTTCGCGACGCACGGCCGCGAGGATCGCTGCGACTTCGCGTTCGCGCTCGTCGTCCATCCGCGCGCCTCCCCCGCACCCGCGGGTCAGAGGATCACCTTATTCAAGGCGTACTCGATTATGTCGCGGGCGCCGGCGCGCTTCAGCTCCGGCACGAGATCGCGCACCTGGCGCTCCTTTAGCACCGTCTCCACCGCGTACCAGTCCTTTTCCCGCAGGCGGTTCACCGTGGGATCCTTCAAGGCGGGCAGCACCGCGAGCACCTTGGAAAGATCCGCGGCGTTCACGTTCATCTTCAACCCCACCATGCCCTGCGCCACGAGGGCGCCCTCGAGCAGCATGGCGAAGTTCTCGATCTTCCGGCGCTTGCCCGGATCCTTCAAGCTCTCCTTGCCGGCGATAAGCCGCGTGGTCGTTTCCAGGATCACGTCGATGATCCTGAGCTTGTTGGCGGCCAGCGAACGGCCGGTCTCGGTGATGTCGACGATCGCGTCGACGAGATCGGGCGCCTTCGCCTCCGTCGCGCCCCACGAAAACTCCACCTCGGCCTCGATGCGCCGCGCCGCCAGGTACCTCCGCGTGACGCCGACCAGCTCCGTCGCGATGCGCTTCCCTCGGAGATCCTCGACCGAACGGATCGGCGAATCCTCGGGCACCGCGAGCACCCACTTGCACGCATTCATGCTCGCTTTGCTGTAGACCAGCTCCAGCACCTCCTCGACGTCGGCGCCCGTCTCCACGACCCAATCGTGGCCCGTGATACCGATGTCGAAGACGCCCTGCACGACGTAGCGCGGGATCTCCTGGGCGCGCACCAGGCGCACCTGCAGCTCCTCGTCATCCACGGCCGGGGCGTAGGACCGCGGGCCGACGGTGAGGTTGAACCCCGCCTGGGCCAGCAACGCGAACGTCGCCTTCTCAAGGCTTCCCTTCGGAAGCGCCGCGCGAACCAGCATCTGGAACCTCCCTTCGTAGCGCGGAGGGAGCACCTATTCTACCGAAGGCGCCCGCCGCCGGAAGAGGCGCGCGCTCTTGGGCTCCGCCTCTTTCCAGGCCGCGATGCCCGCCCGCGCGCACAGGTTCTCCACGAAGGCGCGCCCGGCGCCGGAATCAGCCGTCTCCAATTCGATCTCGAACTCGTCGCCGCCGGGAAACGCCACCGCGTCCAGCGCCAGAAGTCCGGCGGGAAGCGCGTAGCAGCGCCGGTGCGTGCGGAGTTCGCCCGTGCAGGCCAGGCGTGCGGCCGCAATTCCGGCGAGAGCCTTGCGCGCCAGGGGCATGGACAGCGCCGCCAGGAAGCCGCCCGGGTCGGCGCGGAGCGCAGCGGTCTCGGCGGCGGTCAATTCGCGCTCCTCCTCGTCGGCGACGATGAGCCCCGCCTCGATCCGTTCGGCGATCTTGACGGCGAGCACCGCCCGTTCCGCGCCATCGAGGACCCGCAGGCGCACGAGCGCGCCGCGCCCCTGCAGGTCCAACTCCGGAGTGTCGAAGTACCAGTTCCGCTGGCGTTCGACCCGGGCCGGCGCGCCCAGAAGCGCCGCGAGCGCATCCAGCGCCCGCCGGTCGGACACGCGGTACTTGAGCTCTTCCTCACGCATCGTCGCCCTCGCCCCGATAGGCGACGAAGCACCGGTCGCTCTCCCAGACGCGCACCTCCTCCAACGGCAGGCCGTCGAGGGCGCGCCAGACCCACTGGGCGATCCGTTCCGCCGAAGGATCGGGCAGGACGGCGTTTAGATCGGAGTGATCCAGCGTGGAAAGCACGCGCTCGCCCACCACGCGGTCCAATTCCGCGAAATCGAAGGCGATGCCGCCGGCCCGGACGGGGGCGCGCACCGTGACCCGCAACCGCCAGGTGTGCCCGTGCAGGCGCTCGCACTTGCCCCGGTACTCCGGGAGCCTGTGCGCCCCGGAGAACGTGAACTCCCTGCTGACGCGCATGCCGCCCCTATTCGCGCCGCTCGATGAACCGCGAAGCGGCGATGGCCGCCATGCAGCCCGAGCCCGCCGCGGTGACGGCCTGGCGGTAGACGGGATCCTGCACGTCGCCGCAGGCGAAAACGCCCTCGACGCTGGTAGCCGTTCCGTCGCGAGTGATGATATAGCCGCCCTGATCCAGCTCGAGCTGGCCCTTGAACAGCGCGGTGTTCGGCGTGTGCCCGACGGCGACGAAGACGCCGTCGCAGGGGGCATCCCGCTCCTCGGCGGTGCGCACATCCTTCAGGCGCACCCCCGTCACGCGGCCTTCTTCGGCGCCGTGGATGTCCGCGATGACGGTATGCCACCGCACCGTGATCTTCGGGTGCGAGAGCACCTTGTGCTGCATGATCTTGCTGGCCCGCAGCTCTCCCCGCCGGTGGACCAGCGTGATCGCCGCGGCGAAGCGCGTGAGGAAGAGCGCATCCTCCGCCGCCGAATCGCCGCCGCCCACCACCACGAGGTTCTTGCCCCGGAAGAAGGCGCCGTCGCAGGTGGCGCAGGTGCTCACTCCGCGGGCCAAGAGGCGCTCCTCGTTGGGCAGTCCCAGCATGCGCGGGGAGGCGCCCGTGGCAATGATGAGCGTGTCGGCCTCGCGGCGCTCGTCCTCCAGCGTGATCGCGAAGGGCCGCCGGCGCAAATCGACGGAGGTCGCGTCCTTGCCGTCGATGAATTCCGCGCCGAAGCGCGCCGCTTGCGCGCGGAACTTCTCCATAAGCTCGGCTCCGAGAACGCCTTCGGGGAAGCCGGGGAAGTTCTCCACCTCGGTGGTGCGGGTGAGCTGGCCGCCGGACAACATGCCCGCCACCACGACGGGCGCCAAGTCGGCGCGGGCCGCGTACAGCGCGGCGGTAAGACCCGCCGGCCCGCTGCCGAGGATGACTAGCTTGGGCGTCATTACAGTTGCTCCCTTGCGGTTCCGGAACGAGGCTGCGCCGCCTGCGGCGACGGCGGCGCCACGATTGTACCTCAGGCGGGGGGCGCACCGCCACGGAAAGGCCGGACGGGAAGCGCGACGCCGGGGGGCAGGGAGGCGCTACACGTTTTCCGGGGTGCTGCGGTGCCCGCTGCGCGGCTCGTGCTCGCCGGTCTTGCGCTCGCCCAGGCAGGAATCGCGCTGGAGGGGGTAGCGGGCCATGTCCTCGTCGTTGTGATCCTTGTCAATCTCGTGCCAGTACATGACCTCCTTGTCGCCGGGCCGCCAGCACAGGAAGACGAGGCGGTTATCCTTCTCCGAGAAGAAATCGACCCAGCCGCGCTCCGAATCCTTCAGAATGCCCCCCAGGGATGCAATCTCGCGCCGGAGATCGTCGAGGTCGGTGTCCATGGCGCCGAGTTCCATCCGTATTCTCTCGACGGTCTCCTCGACCTCGCGGGACATGACTTTCCGGAAGCAGTTCCTGAAGTACGCGAACCGTTTTTCGTTGCGCTTGCGCTCCCGATGGACCGTGCGGATGTCCCGCACGATCCGCTTCACCAGCGGGAGCCGGTTATTGACCTCCACGGAGGAGAGGATCTCCAAGCGGTGCCTTTTTTTCATGCGAAACCTCGCTGTTCTCGGGCACTAAGCTCCATCGTAGAGGCCGCCCGGCAAAAAAGCAAAGCCTTTTTCAACCTCGCGTCCCTTTTCTACCCGCCGCCTTCGCGCCAAGACCGCCGCACGGCGCCTTGGATCCTGTCGTGAAGCGCCGCGGCGCGAAGGAGGCGGCCGCCTTGACGTCCTGTCATTTTTTTCCGGCGGCGCAAGCTCGCGACGATCCGCTCCGCGGCCGCGCGCCGCCGGTCCGGCGGCGCGGCGCGCGAACGCGTCTAACCTCCCGCCGGTCTAGGCCTTAGACCGTGCGCCGCGGCTGAACGTTGTCAGCGGCGCTGCGCGCCTCTATAATTGACCCTTGTCGCTCATGGGTCTGTTTTACGGCCGCCGTACGCTGTAGGCACGGCGGACGGCCCCCGCACTTGAGAGAGCATGTTTCGCAGAGGAGTGCACACCGTGAAACGAGCTTGGCTGTGTCTCATGGTCGGCGCGTCAATGGCGCTGGGCGCCGCGGGCGACCTGCTCGGAACGAAGTCCTTCCCGAACCAAAGGTGGAGCGATGTCGCCTTCGCCCCCGACGGCACCGTCTGGGCCTTGGGCGAAGCGGACGGTTTGATCCACCATTTATCCGCAGCGCTCGAGCTCACGGGAACGATTCCGCATCCCTTCGGCGCGGCCGCGCCCATGCCGCCCTTCAGGCCGGTCTGCCGCGGCCTTGCCCACGACGGCGCGCAATCCAATCTCATCGTCCTCAACGGCAGCACTTTCGAGATCGCGCGGGTCAATCCCGCCGACGGCGCGCAGATCGGCGCCTACGTCCTGCTCCAGCCTCCCGCCGGGGCCGCCCTCGCTGGTCTGGCCTTCGATGCCTCGGGCAACGTGCTTTGGTCGGTGGACTCGGAAAACGACCGCGTGCTCGGCTTCGATCCCGCGACCGGCGCGCTGCTCAAGAGCAATCCCTTCCCCGGCGATGCGCCCCCGGAGGCCTATCTGCACGGAACGGCGCTCGCTTACGTGACCCGGACCGAAGGTCAATTTCTGTACGTTCCCTGGGGCGACATCTTCGCGGGCCGCGCCGACACGGTGGCGATCCTCAACGCCGCGGACGGCGCGGCGTATCCCTTCGAAATCCCCTTGGCCGCCGCGGGCGCCGGCGCGATCCGCGGCATTGCCGTGGCCGGGAACAGCATCCTCGTTCTGCTCTCGCGCACGAACGAGACGGCGATCGCGAGTCTGAGCGGCGTTTGGCCCTCGTTCCTGCCGGTCTCCAATCTCGCCTGCCGCCCGCAAGAGAACGGCACGGTGGAGTTGACCTGGCGCAACAACGGCGCCGGGCCGGGCGGCGCCTACACGGAGCTGTCCATTCTCAGGAACGGCGCCGCCGTGGCGCAGCTCGGCGGCGGCGCCGCCGCGTACACCGACACCGCCGCGCCCGCCGGCGTGATCACCTACACCGTGCGCCCCAGGCAAGGGCTCGAACGCGGCCTCGATCGCAGCCGCACGCTGCGCAACGGCCGCGGCGCCGTGTTGAGCTGGATTCCCTTCCCCGGGGGCACCGTGTCCGGCATCGCCGTCGATCCCGACACGGGCGACGTCTGGGCGGCGGACTCCAAGGCGATCGACGCGAAGCTCTATCGCCTCCGGCATTTCACCCCGGATCTCGTCCAGGTGGGATACGTCGATGTGTCGCTCCTGTCGGGCGCGCCGTACGGACTCACCTTTTGGCCGAACGCGCCCATCGTCGATCCGCCCGAGACCTTGCTAATGCTGGGGAACGACGCCACCAACGCCGTGCAGAAGCTGCGCCGGAACGGAACGGCCGTGGGCGGCGCCGTGCCGCTGCAGCTCCCGGCGGGCGGACCCAACGACCCGCCGCCGAAAGTGGGCTCCTTGGCCTTCGACCCCGGCAACGGCGACCACTTCTTGAGCGTGCTGGATGACAATCTCCACCGCATCGTTTGGGTGGACCGCTACGGCTTCCCGCCCAACCCGGGCAACACGGAACTGCGCCGCCTGTGCACCCCGGCGGGGCTCTATCAGGCGACGCCCCACCGCGGCCTGGATCGGTGCCCCCAGAGCGGGCACTTGCACTTCGGCGTGGCCGGCGCGGCGATCCGCGAGGTCGACTCCCATTGCAACGTCACGACCTTCGATCTCCAGGCTTATGTTCCCGCCGGACACCGCCAGGCGGACCAGATCAGGGATTTCGCCTACCGCGGGAACATCGTGTACGTGGCCAGCCCCGCCAACAACGCGATCTTCCGGATTCTCGCGTTCCCGACGGGAAGGCCGTTCGTGCGGGGCGACGCCGACGAAAGCGGAGCCGTCAACGTCGCCGACGTCGTGTCCGTCCTCATGTATCTTTTCGAGAAGGGGCCCGACATTACCTGTAAGGACGCCGCGGATGTGAACGACGACGGCAGGATCGACATCTCCGACACGGTGTACCTGCTCTTTTACCTCTTCGGCGAAGGACCGCCTCCCCCGGCGCCGTTTCCCGAGCCGGGGACGGATCCGACGTTGGCCGATGAACTGTCGTGCTGAACGCGGCGCCTCGGAAAGCCGGCGACCCGGACGCGGCCGTCGCCGGCGGGTCCTGTATCCGTGAAGGCTGGGGAACCGGCATGATGCGAGGAACATTGCTTTTCCTAAGCGCGATGGTCTGCGGCGCCGCGTTGTGCGCCGCCGACACGCTGCGCTTCGGCGCGGTCGCCATGGATCCCGGAGACGAGGCCGCTCTCCCGGTCTGGGTGCGCAATGCCGAGACCATCCACGGCCTGTCGCTGGCGTTTTCCTACGACGGCAGGCAGCTCCGTGTGCGGGGCTTCGCCGTCAACGAAGAGTACGTTTCCGCCGACGCCGTCGAGTACATTCAAGTCAACGATGTTCCCGCCGAGAACCACGCCGTGATCGCCGTCCTCTTCATGTGGGGCGCGCCTTCGGCCTCCTCGGGATTTCCGGCGGCGCCCGACGGGGAGGAGCGCTTGCTCGGGTGGATCGTCTTCGGCAGCACCGAAGCCACGCAGCCGGCGCCGTACACGATCCTCCCGCGCAACAACCTCGGCGCCCCCCCCATCAGCAACACCTTCGCCGTGAACGGGGGGCACAGCGTGCTGCCGGCGCTGGCCGCCGGCGTCGTCGAGGTGCGCAATCACAACGTGTTGCGCCTGCGCACCGCCTACGCCCGCCCGGGCGGCTCGGCCCGCATGCTCATCGAGGTCGATCACGCCCAGCCCCTGGCGGGGGTTCAAATCGCGCTCGCCTTCGACAACGACGTCCTGCGCCTCCGGGAGGATGCGCCGCAGTCGGAAAACCCCTGCGAGCGCTCCATCAACTATTGCGGCCTCGAGGTCGAGGCGCTTCTCGCCCCGCAGGTCGTCGAGCAGTTCGTGCTGCGCGTCGAGAACGAACTCCTGCCCGGCCGCGGCTGGGCCGGCTGCGGCATGGTCTTCGATTACCGCCTGCCCTACCAGGATCACGTGTTGCCCGCCGGGCGGGCCCAGAGCATTCTCGCGGCGCATTTCCTCGTGGCCGGCACGGCGCGGCCCGGCGCGCGCCTCCCCGTGGAGTTCGCCGACGGCCTGGGCGAGCCGCCCATGGACAACAAGGTCCTCGTGGCGCTGCGCGACGACGGCGGCCGGGTCCTGGACATCGTCAGCATCGCGCCGGCGTACGAGCAAGGTACGGTGATCGTCGTCGCGGAAGAAGCGGCGTTCCGGCGGGGTTACGTCAACGGGGACGACCGCCGCAATGTCGGCGACGTGGTCGCCCTGCTGGGATTCCTATTCGCCGACGGCAGGGAGCCCGCCTGCCTCAAGGCGGCCGACGCCAACGACGACGGCAAGCTCAACGTGGCGGATGCCGTCCGGCTGCTCGCTTACCTATTCACCCCGGGCAGCCCGCCGCTGCCGGCGCCATCCGTCGCTTGCGGTTTCGATCCGACGCCCGACGGCCTGTCCTGCCTGGTCGGCACCCACGAATGCGCGCCGTGAAATCCTAGGCATCAAACCGCGCTTGTCTGTCTCGGCCCGGGTTCGCGGCCGGGGCGCCCCGGGGGATTCACGCGCCCGCGGGCGCGTCCAACACCCCCGCGGGATCATGAAGGAACCGGAGGTACTCGCCCCGCGTCCGGAGGCTCCGCACGGCGGGATGCGGCCTTTCCGGCCCGGCCGGAGGGGATGTTCGCAAAGCCCAAGTCCATACGGGCCGCAGCCCCGCTCTCAGCGCTCCCTCCACATCGACCCGGTAATCATCGCCCACATAAGCCATACGCTCTCCGCGCCCGGGGAGCCCGCGCAGAATCGCTTCGAAGCAGCGGGGGTCCGGTTTGGCGTACCCCACCTCCCGGGAAACGATGACTTTCGCGAATAGGCCGTGGACTCCGTCGCGACGGAGCACGCGGTGAATCGGTTCGGACAGGAGGTAGTTGGAGAGTAGGCCCAGGCGGCAGCGCGCCGCGAGAGCCGGCAGCGCCGCGCCGATCTCGGCGTCCACCCGCACGTGCCTGACGAAGCTTGCGACGGCGCAGGCCTCGATTTCGGCGCACAGCGCCGGCTCCGGCCCGCGGCCGGCGGCGGCGAGGACCCGCTGGAGACGCGCGCCGAAATCGTGCTCCTCGCCCGACAGCGCCGACCGCGCGAAGTCCGCTTCGCGCTCCGCGAGCCACAGAGCCGTGAACTCCGCCGCGTCGATGCCGGCGCGCCGTTCGGCGCACGCGGCGATATCCGCGGTGATCGACGCCGCTTCACCCTCGTTGAAGGGCGCCAGCGTGTTGCCGAAATCGAAGATGATCGTCCAGGATGCTTCCATGGGAGCCCTGCTCCGGCGCGAGACCGCGCGGCGCGCGCGCAGTCCGCGGTGGTCGTCCGCGGCGGAGTGTAGCCCACCGGCCCGCCGGCCGCAACCGCGCCGTCCGCCGAGAAAAAACGCCGCGGCGGAGGATCGGATCGTGTCCTTGCCCTCAGGCCGGCGGCGCGAAACGCGCGATGACCGCATCCGCGGCGCGCTTTCCGTCCAGGGCCGAGCTCGTGATGCCGCTGGCATAGCCCGAGCCTTCCCCGCAGGGATACAACCCGGCGATGCCCGCGCTCTCCCCCGTCGCGGTTCGAAGAACCCGGAGCGGCGAGGACACGCGCGATTCCACGCCGATGAGCACGGCGTCGCCCGCCGCGAATCCGCGGAGCAGCGTGTCGAAATGCGCCAGCGCGGCGCGGATCGACGCGCCCGCCGGCGAGGGCAGAAGCTCCGCCAGCGGCGCCGCGCGCAGCCCGAGCCGGTAGGAGGATGCTCCGGGCAGCGCGCGCGAGAAAGTCCCCGCCGTGAAATCCGCCGCCCGCTGCGCCGGCGCGCTCCAATCCCCGCCTCCCGCCTCGAAGGCGCGCGCCTCGATCCCGGCCCGGAAGGCGAGCACTTCCCGGTACGCGGCCGCGGGCGCCGCCAGCGTCGTGATCAACGCGCTGTTGGCGAAGCGTCTCCGCCGGTACGAATAGCTCATGCCGTTGGTGCCGAGCCTCCCGCGGCACGGCGCGATCGGTACGACCTCGCCTCCGGGACACATGCAGAAAGTGGTCACCCCCGGGAATCCCTTCTCTCGCCCGTGCCACGTGAGCCGATAGCTCGCGGCAGGGAGGGCGGAATGGCCTGCGCGCGCCCCATAGCGCCACCGGTCCACCGCCTCCTGGTCGTGCTCGATTCTCACGCCGATCTGGTAGGGCCGCGTGTCGACGATGCCGCCTGCGCCGGCCACGAGGTCGTACGTCTCGTCGGCATGTTGTCCGGGCGCCCAGATGACCGCTCCGGCGGGCATCCATTCCCCTCCGGCCCTCAACGCGACCAGACGTCCCGCCTCGACCTTGAGCCCATCGACCCGGCAGCGCCAGCGCACCTCGCCTCCCGCGGCCAGGATGCGCGCGCGCAGCTCCGGGACGACGACCCGGAGGCGGTCCGTGCCGATGTGGGGTTGAGCGTCGACGAGAATGTCGTCCTGCGCCCCGCAGCGCACCAGCAGGCGATGCCACGCGGACACCCCCGGGCGGCCGACGCGCGTGAACAGCTTCCCATCGGAGTAGGTCCCCGCGCCGCCCTCGCCGAAGAGAAGATTGGCTTCCGGATCGAGGACGCGGCGGCGGAAGAACCGCCTGACGGCGGCGACGCGGTCGGCGAGTGCCGGGCCTTGCTCGCAGATGAGCGGCCGGTATCCGGCGACGGCCAGACAGTAGGCGGCGTATAGGCCCGCGGGGCCGGCCCCCACCACCAGCACCCGGCCCGGGAGCGGCGTGTTCCCGGGCTGCGGCTTATCGTCGCGCGGCTCCGGCGCGGCGGAGGCCACGCCGCGAAACCGCGATCGGAGCCGCCGCTCGTCATCGACTTCGATCTCGAGGTTGTAAAGGAACGCGAGCGGACGCCCCGGGCGGGCATCGATGGATCGCCGGCAGGGCCGCAAGGAACGGGGCGGGCACCCGCGCGCGGCGAGCCTGCGCGCGACTCGGGCCAGAAAGTCCTCTTCCGGCTCGTCGAGCGGCCGTGCGACCTGCCGGAGAATCAGCGCCACGGCATGGAGCGGACCGCGCGGAGCCGCCGTCAGCGCTTCGAGAACTGGAAGCCGCGCCGGGCGCCGCGCCGCCCGTACTTCTTGCGCTCCCGCGCCCGCGCATCGCGGGTCAGGAACTTGCCATCGCGCAGGAGTTTCTCATTCTCCGGGCTGATTCTTGCAAGCGCCCGGGCGATGCCGAGACGGACGGCGCCGGCCTGGCCGTGCAGCCCCCCGCCGTCGACGTTGATCGTGATGTCGAAGCTCTTCTCGCTCTTGGTGGACACGAGGGGGGCGCGGGCGAACTCCAGGTATTTGGCGAGGCGGAAGTACTCCGCCGCCTCGCGGTCGTTGATGAACATGCGCCCGCTGCCATCGCTCATGCGCACCCGCGCAACCGCGTGCTTTCTGCGTCCGGTGCCCAAGTACAAGCTTGCCATGCGTCACTCTCCCATCGTTCAGCGCACCGCGGTGTCGAGCTTCTCGAGCTTCTGCGCGGCATGCGGGTTGTCCGGGCCGGCGTACACCTTCAGCTTCCTGAGCATCTGGCGGCCGAGCACGCGCTTGGGAAGCATGCGTTTGACCGCCAGGTACAGCACGCGCTCGGGCCGGCCGGAGGCCAGGATGGCGCCCATCGTCTGCGACTTGAGGCTGCCGTGGTGACGCGAGTCGCGCCAGTAGAGCCGCTGCGTCAGCTTACGGCCCGTGACCTTGATCTTCTCGGCATTGGTCACGACGACGAAATCGCCGGTGTCCACGTGGGGCGAGAAGATCGGCTTGTGTTTGCCCATGAGCACGCGGGCGATCTTGACGGCCAGCCGTCCCAAGATCTTGCCCTCGGCATCGACGTGGTACCACTTGTGCACCACTTCTTCCTTCTTCGGCCAGTAGGTGCGCATATCCCACCTGTCAGCGTAACTGCAGTCAAGACCGGGGAAAAGGACCGATCTTAGCCTCCTTGCGACAGGCTGTCAAGTAGGCGCCGGCGCCGGCGCGACGCCCTTGAAAGTACTTCGGGCGCGGAACCGGTCGGCTTGAGAACGCGCGCTACCGCCCCGGCAGGCTCTCTCGAGAGGCTTCCGCCTCGCCGGCGGGCCGCCGCCGGCGGCGTTCAGGCCCGCGGCCGCTTCGTCTCCCAAGCCTGCACGAGCACCGCGGCGGCGGCGGCGATCGCGGTCTCCGTTCTCAAGGTGTAGGCGCCCAGGCCCGCCGGACGGCATCCGGCCGCAAGCATGGCGGCGTGTTCTTCTTCCGTGAACCCGCCTTCAGGACCGACAATGACCTCGTACGGGGGGGCCGCCGCCGCGGCGCTCGCGCCGAGGGGATCGCCGGCACCGGTATCGGCGACGAAACGCGTCCCCCCCGGCGCATCGGTGACGAACTCCTCCAGAAGGCGGCAGGGTACGATTTCCAGCCGGCGCGCGCGTCCGCTCTGTTTGCCGGCCTCCGCGGCGATGCGCTCCCAACGTTCCGTCCTGGGCTCAAGTCCCTTGACGGTGCGCGCGGTGATCAGCGGCACGAAACGCGCGACGCCGATCTCGACCAGTCCGCGAATCGCATCGTCCAGCCCCTTCTTGACGAGCGCCGCGGCCACCGTGATCGGCGCCGGCGCGGGCGCCTCTTCGAACCCCTCGGCCAAGGCCACCTCGACGCGCCCCGCGGCGACGGCGGCGATGACGCCCCGGCGGCGACGTCCTTCCCCGTCGATGATTTCCACGAGGGCGCCTTCCCTCAAGCGGAGCACATCTCTTACGTGATGCGCCTCGCGGGCCGGAAGCGTAATCCGCGCTCCCCAAGCCGACCCCGGAACGTGGACACGCACGCGCCTCACGGCGTCTCTCCGTCCGGCAGCGCCCGCCGCCGTTCCTCCACCGCGCGCCGCTCGGCCGAATCCTCCGCGTTCGCGAGGTACGCGTCGTACGCGGCGCGGGCCTTGCCCGCGTCGCCCGCCGCCTCCCAGAGCTCGCCGCGGCGCCGGTTGATCTCGTTCGGCACGCTGCCCGCCTCGGCGGCGCGATCGTAGTGCGCCGCGGCTTCCTCGCCGGCGCCGTTCCGTTCCAACAGTGCGCCCATGGCAAGGTTCGCCTCGATCCGCGTGGCGCCGTCGGCGGCGGCGGCGGCCAGGCGCTGGTATGCCACAAGGGCCTCTTGCAGGTTGTCGAGGCTGCCCGCGTACAGATCACCGAGGTCCTTAAGGAAACGGGGGTCGTCCGGCGCCGCGGCCAGCGCGTTCCGCAGAACCGGCAGGGCCTCGACCGGCCGGCCGGCGCGCTCGAGGCTCCGCGCCAGGTACCTGAGCGCTCGGAGCGCCACCTCCTTCCGTCCCGCGGCCTCGGCGGCAATGTACGCATCCTTGAACGCGTCGATCGCGAACTCCCAGGCCCCCGCCTCGAGGTTCTCGCGTCCGACAGTCATGAGCGTGTCGGCATCGGGGGCGGTCCGGCGCCGTCCGGGCGCCTGGACCTCCAGGGCTTCCTGAAGCGCGATCTGTTTGGCGTACGCGACGAGCACCGGCAGCGCCCCGTGGCGCGCCTCGAGCGCGGCCAGGCGCGGCTTCACGTCGCGCCAGCGCCCCTCCTTGAGCTCCAAATCCATGAGACTGATCTCGGCGGGAAGCAGGTCGGGCTGCTCTCTCAGGAGCTGCCTAAGGAGGATGATGGCGTCGGCGCGCTTTCCCAACCGGTCGAAGATCTCCGCTCGGGCGTACTCGATCGCCAGACGCTCCTGCCCCTCGGCGTGGGGTCTGATCTCGTCGTAGATGTCCAGGGCCGCGCTCCATCGGCCCACCTTGCGGAGAATCTCCGCCAACTGGGCCTTGTACGCGAAGGCCTCGCGCCCATCCCCCGCGTCCTGCGCCGCCCGGAGGATCTGCCGCGTTCCCAGCGTGGTCTTCCCCCCCGCGAGGGCGATCATCCCCAGCCAGAAGCGCGCTTCCCGCGCCGCCGGTCCCGAGCTCTCCGTCAGCGCGAGCACCTGCCGGTACGCGGCATCGGCCCGATCGTACTCCTCCAGCCTGAAACACAGCGCTCCCAGGGACCGGTAGGCGCCGGCCGCGCCGGGGCCTTCGGCGAAAGGGCGGCCGTCGGCATCGATGCTCTCCAGGAGATACTCCCAGTCCGCGGCGGCTCGCGCGTAGCGCCTGCGCGCGCTATCCCTGAGGTCGCCGCGGCGAGGATCGCCGGGCGCAAGCTCGGCCAGCTCGGCCTTGAGCGCATCCCCGTAAGCCGCGTCGGCCTGGGCGCGGAACGCCCGGGCCTGGAGCGCGTTCCCGCGTTCGAGCGGGCTGGGGGACGGCAGCGTTGCGAGAATCTCGATGGCGCGATCGAGCTGCGTCGCCGCTTCCCGCCACCGGCGCGCGCCGGACAGGGCGAACCCGAGGCCGATGCGGGCCCGCGCGCACTCCGGATTGACCGCGACGGCGCTCTCCCACAGGGACATGGAGGATCTCCAATCATCGGTCCTCACGTGCGCGCGCGCGGCAAACGCCACGAGCAGGACAGCGGCGGCGACTTTCCCCGTCACGAGGGGGCGCAGGGCGTTGCACGCCATCGCCCCGGCCAGCAGGAGCCCCGCGAGCGGAAGGTACATGTACCGCTCGGCAAAGCGCTCGGGGTGCGGCACGATCTGCATGACCGGCGCCAGCGTCACGAAAAAGAGACACACGCCGAAGGCCCAGCACGATCGCCGCCGGAAAAACGCCCAGGCCGCCGCCGCCGCGCCTGCGGCCGCGGCGATTGCGGCCGGCAGCGTGGTCCACGGATCGAGCAGGCCGGCGGAGGGCCGGATGGCGGCGTAGGACCAGTCCGCCGAGAGCTTCACCGGCGCGAGGGCCAAATAGACGTACCGGAAGATCGCCCGCGCCTCGGTGAGGAGCGCCGCGCAGGGCGTGCCGCCCCAGTACGGCGCGCCGCCCCCGGGATTTTTCACCCCCAGTTTGAAGGCGATGTACGCGGCGCCCGCCGCGCCGAGGAGGGCGTAGCACGCCGCCGCGCGGCGATCGAGGCGCCTGCGCAGGAACATGTCGCTCAGCGCCATCGCCGCGGGCAGCGTCGCCGCCATCTCCTTGGTCAACAGGCCGAGCACGTAGAGGACCGCCGCAGCCCCGATCCGCCACCATTCGCGGGCCCCGCCCAGGTACAGCGCGAGGGCGCCGAGGTAACACGCCGCGAACAGCACGTCGCGGCGCCCCGACACGTACGCCACCGACTCGGTCGCAAGGGGATGGACGACCCACGTCAGGGCGAGGAAGAGCGGCAGCCCGCCCGTGCCGGGGAGGAGGCGCGCGAACACCAAGAGCAGCAAGACTCCGTTCAGCCCATGCAGGAGCACGTTGTGGGCGTGGAACACCGTCGTGCGCAGTTCCTCCTCGTTCGGCCAGAGCCATCGGGTCAGGTTCCAATCGATGGCGTACGAGAGGAACCGCAACGGGCGATAGTTGATGCGAACGCTCTCCCGCTCCCAGCGGTCCGAGAAGATGTTGAACGCCGCCGCGTTGTCGGCGAAGGAGCCCGCCCAAGGATTCTCTTTGATGAGCTTCGCATCATCGAAGACGAACTCCGGGCGCGCGCCGTCCTTGACGGCGAACATGCCCGCGTACACGAGCAGCGCCGCCGCCGGGATGCTGAGGATCGCGAGATACCCGGGAGTTCTCACCGCTCCTCCTTGAGGACCAGGAAAAGGAAGCTCAGCCCGAACAGCCGCGGCGCGAGCCGCGCCAGCGCCGAGCCGGCGGCGTCGGCCGCGCGGCACCAGGGGGGGATGATTCCGACCGCGCGCTCGGCGCGCACCGCCGCTCCGGCCGCAGCGAACAGCCGCCGCGCCGAACGCAGTCCGAAGTGCCGGAGATGGGGATCCTCCGCGCCGCCAAGGGGCTCGGCGCCGAGGAGCAACGCGAGGCGCCGCAGGAGGTGCCACTCGTTCGGCAGCGACACCACGATCTCGCCTCCCGGCCGCGCCCGCCGCATGAGCGCGGCGAGGGCCGTGATCGGGTCGGCAAGGTGCTCGAGCACTTCCAGGGCGATGACGACATCGAACGGCCCCGGCGGCAGCGCGTCGCTCGCCAGGTCGCCCTCGATGACCGTGATCCCGCGGGCGCGCGCCTCCCGCGCCGCTGATGGCGCGGGCTCGACGCCCGTCACGGCGAAGCCCCGCGCCGCGAAGAACTCGGCCGCGAAGCCGGGGCCGCAGCCCGCGTCGAGAAGCGCGCCGTTCCGGATCGTCAGCATTCCATGGGCGGCGCGGGCCCGCTGCAGGCTTCGCCGGCGCAGGCGTTCCCGAAGGGCGCCTTGGCGGGACTGCCAGTACCGTTCGTACGCGGTTACGGCGTCGATGGCGGACCTCCTCGGACGCTTTCCCAGGCCGCGAGCGTGCGTCGAAACGACGCGGCGGTCTCCCGCGCCGCCCGCACCTCGGCGCCCCGCGCGCCCGCGCGCCCGGCCAAGGCCGCCCGCAGCTCCGGCGCATCATACAGCTCCGCGATGGACTGCGCCAACGCGCGTCCGCCCACGGGCGGCGCCAGCAGCAACCCCTCGCGGCCCGAGCGCACCAATTCCCCGACTCCCCCCACCGCGGACGCAATCACCGGAAGCCCGCGGCAGAGCGCCTCCTGGACCACCAGCGGAGTTCCTTCGGATCTGCTGGGCAGGACGAGCACGTGGCTCGCATCCATCAGGGCCGCCACGCCGGCGGCGTCGAGATTCACGCGGACCTCGAAGCCGGCGCGCGCAAGCGCCGGCCCGAGCGGTCCGGCGCCGGCGCACACCCACCGCGCAAGCCGGCCGGACCCGAGCAGCCTCCGCGCGGCGATAAGCTCGCGCACGCCCTTGGCGGGGATGAAGTCGCCGCAGAACAGGATCGTGAACGGGCCGTCGGGACGCGGCGCCGGCGGCATGTTCTTGAATACGGAAGCGACTCCCACCGGGAGATGCGCCACCGCGGCGGCACCGAGGGCCGCCGCCTTCCGACACAGGCTTCCCGACGCCGCGAACACCCCCGAGGCCCCCCGCACGACGGCCCGCGCCGCCCCGCGCAGAAAGCCGCCTCGGGCGGCGTACACTTCCAGGTCTGATCCGTGCGCCCAGGCGTACAGCGGAATCCCCAGCCTTCGCGCCGCCCAGAGCGCCGCCGGGCCCGAGGGCAGCACCCAGTGGACCAGCAGCGCGTCGGCCGGCCGGGCGCGTCCCTCGCGCACACACGCTCCGGCGGCCGACATGACATACAGCAGTTGCAGCACGCGCGACGGCGCGGCGGCCTTCAGGCGCACCACCGGCGCGGGAAAACCGACGGCCCCCTCGACTCCGCCGCGGGCGCCGGGCGCCACGACCCGGACGTCGAAGCCCTCCGCGCGCATCCCCTGCGTCAGAACGCGGATGAACCCGCCCGCACGGGGGAAACGCCGGCTAGGCCATGCGGCCGTCAGTGTCAAAAGCCTGCGGTGCATGCTGCTCCGGGCCGCCCTCGGCCGTACGCGGAGGAATCACGACCCCCAGGTGATCGCGGAGCACGTCAAGGAGCTCCCAGAAGTTGCCGACGATCCAGTCCGGAGCGTACCCGGCGCCCTTGCCGACCGAGGTGCTGCCGCGGATGACATGGACCGTCAGCATTCCAATGCGTTTGGCCGGCTCGATGTCCATGGCCGCGTTGTCGCCGACATACATGGATTCCGCCGGCTTGAGATTCAGATCCGAGCACGCGCGCTGATACATCTTAATGTTCGGTTTGTTGATCCCGAGCTGATCGGAAATGAAGATGGCTCCGGGCGAAAGCAGCGGCGCGATTCTCAGGCGCACCAGCTTTTCGGCTTGCTTGTTGGCGAGGCCGGCGGTGATCACGCCGCGGATCAGTTCGGTCCGCGCCAGATCCCGCAGCACTTCGTAGGCATCTTCGTAGGGGCACAGATACCGGAACTTCGTGTCGTGGTACGCCGCCACGCCGGCGGCGACGATGATGGCGGGATTCACGCCGCGGTACAGGCGCCGGGGTAGCCGCTGGAGCAGTTGATCGAAGTGGCGTTCGTAGTTGGAGGAGAACTCCTCGACGACCTCGATCAGTTCCGCAAGCAGCGCGGAAGGATCGGCGCGCAGCCCCGCCTTGACCATGGCCTCGACGCTGTTGCGCCGGGCCCGCAGGGCGAACTCGCTGGTCGAGTAAAGCGTATCATCCAGATCGAAGAAGATCGCGCGCAGCGCGGACACGGCCATCTCCACATGGGCGGGCGCCGGCGGCGGCGCCCGCGCCGAAAGAAAATCATCCGGGAGGGCACCGGCGCCCCCCCGGATGATATCGGCGCCGAGCGCGACGCGCTACTGACCGAAGCGCTCGATCTCCTCATGCCGGAGATCGACCAACTTCGCGGTGAGCAGGATGATCAGGCTGCGCCGCTCGCGCAGCTCGGCCTTGCGGCTCACGAGCAGGTTCAGCAGCGGGATGTCCCCGATAATCGGGATCGAGGATTGGTACATGCGCTCCTCCAGGCTCCGGAAGCCGCCCAGGAGCACCGTGCCGCCGTCCGGGACGGTGACCGACGTCCACGTGCGCTGGATGGACATTTTCGGCAGCCCGATCGGGACCTGCATGGCGGCGGCCATGACCGTGCCGAGGTTAATGAGCACGGTGGAAATCACGCCGCCTATCAGGGTCGCGAGCGTCGGCTGGACGTCGATGGTGATGTACTTGCGGTCCGCGCTCACGCTCGGGCGCACATCCAGCACCACGCCTTCCTCGTTCACGTGCACCACCGGGTCCGCCACTTCCGTAAGGGTGTACGTCGTGCCGCCGGACACCAGCTCGTAATCGGCGATATACGATCGCTGTGTGATCACCGACACGTACACGCGCTGGCCGTTGTGCGCCGTGACCTCGGGCGCGATCACCGACTTGACCCCGCTCTCCTCTTGAACCGCGCGCACGATGGCGTTGATCTGGTACGGATCCACCATGGTCAACTGCAAGCTCAAGCCGCTCAGTCCGCCGGGACCGCCGAAAATACGGTCGCCGCGAATCAGGCTCGCGTAGCCGTCCAGGGTGTTCTGCAGGCGCCCGACCAACTCGGGGGGCTTGCCGTCCGCCTTTCTTCTCGCGATCGCTTCGATACTGTCGGTGAATCCCGGATCCTGCCCGCCCGTTCGGCTGTCGTGGATCCGGCCGTGGTACATGTTGAACCCGGTCGAGCTGCGCTGGCTGAGGTTGCGGTAGTCGATGCCGATATCCTCCAGAAAATCGCTGGTGATATCCACGAAGCGCGCCTTGACCACCACGAAGAGATCGGAGTCCTGCCGCAGTTCCTCCAGCACGCGGGCCACCCTCGCGTGCACCTCGGGGCTGGCTTCAACGAGGAGCTGCCCGCGGTGGATCTCGATGCGGTTGATCTCCCCGTCCCAGACGGAATCGCCGCCCGTGCTCTCTTGGACCAGCTTCTGAAGCTGCTCGGGCTCGAGCGTTTTGGATTCCTCGCCCTCGCTGAACTGGAAGCCCGTGCCGCCGGGCCCGCCGCCGGACTCGGATTCCTCGTCGGGAGATCTGATCTCGAGGCGCGGGCCGGGGAAATCCCTGATCTTGCTCAGGATGTCCGTCACCGTGTAGATCTTGAGGATGGCCAGGCCTCGCGCCCTCTCAGGCACCGTGATCGTCAGGACGTTGTTCCTGAAGGTGTAGGCCAGCCCCGTATTGAGCATCATCAGATCAAGCGCATCCTCGAGCTTCATCTGCGTGAGGTTGAGCTTGACCTTGGTCTCCTCGGGATCCACGTTCTTGTCGATGTGAATGTTGATCCCGGTGATCTTCTTAATGTAATCGATGGCATCGGCGAGGGGCTTGTTGTCGAAGTCGATGGTGATCCGCGCGGTCGCCAGGCGCCGTTTGATCTCCCTGACCTCCTCGGACTCCTCGATGACGCCGATTTGCACGTCGGCCTCGCGCGCCCTGATAATGTCCCAGCGCTCCTCGCCGGGAAACTCGAAAACGCTCGAGGGGGGTTTGGCCGCATCCGCGAGCCCTTCCCAGGTCAGCTTCGCGTGCTCCTTGAGCGCCGCGTCGTGCTCCTGCTCCCAAAGGGTCCTGTCCTTCTTTCTGGAGTTCTTGAGAAGGGCCCGCGCCTGGATCTGGCGCGGATTCTCCTTCAGGACCACTTCGCAGATCTGCATGCACTGCGTGTAATCCTGGCGGTGATAAGCTTCGCTCGCGGCCTCGACCAGCACCCTGATACGCTCCCTCTTCTGTTGGTCGCGGAAGGCCGCATCCTTCGCGATCGCCGCCCGGATCGCCTCCTCTTGCTGTTCACGGGTTTCGCCCGCGCGCCGCCGCAGCAGATCGTTCGTCTCGCGCAGGAGCTCCTCCAGGCGCCTCTGGCGCCCTTGCGTCTCGGCCGAGGCCTCGAACAAAGCCAGGCGGGCTTTCCCCTGCTGGAGCATCAACTGGGCTTCCTGGAGCTGGTGCTCCCCCATGGCCTTCGCGGCATCCTCGATGAGGCGGTCGATTTCGTTCAGGCGCGCCTCGCGCTCGACCTTCAATTCGGCGGTCCAGTCCTGCATGAAACTCCCGACGGACGCTTCGCGCTGGCCGAGCATCGTCTCGCACCGGCGCAGCTTGCTGAACGCTTCGTCGTTCTCGGGGTCGGCTTTGCGCGCCTGCTCGTAGAACTCCATTGCGGCCTTGTAATCCAACTCATCGTACTTTTTATCGCCGCGGAGGACGTACTGCGCCGCCAGTTGGCGGCTGATGCTCTTCTTCTCTTGGATCGCTTGGAGGATCTCGGCTTCGCCCTCCGCGGACCTTTCGGGCACGGCCGGCGCGGGCATGGGGGCTGCGGCGGGCGTCTCGGTCTCCCGGCGGCCCGGCTTCTCGTCGGTCTGCGCCGCCGCCGAACCCTCCTTCGAGATGTTGGTCCGCGCCGGGGGCGTCTTCTGCGGCTGCAGGCAGCCGGCGCCCGCGACGAGGGCTCCGATCGTAAGTACGGCAGTGAACCTTCTCATGCCCGTCTCCTTTGGATTGCTTCGTCCGTTCATATGCTTCTCGCAACGGTTCGCGCGCCGCGCGGGTGTTCGCCTTCGCGCGCCGCGACGCCGCCTCGTTCCTCCCCGCCTCCTCCTTATGCCCCGCTTACGGGAACGTGAGCTTCTCTTCTTCCTTGACGATCACGATGTCCGACTTGATCAACACGTACAGGCTGCTGCGCAGCCGCGACTGGCCCTGCCGCCCGAACAAGATGTTGAGAAGCGGGATCCGCTGAAGCAGCGGGATGCCGATGCTTTTGTCCTGCTCGATCACCTTCTTCAGGCCGCCCACGAGGACGGAGCCGCCGTCGGGAATGGTGATCGTCGTCTGAATCCGCGACAGCAGAATCACGGGCAACTCGACCTGTACCATGGTGAAGCCCTGGGCGAGGCTCAAGTCCGCGTACTTCGAATCGATATGCTTGGCCGTGGTGGGATTCACCTCAAGGATCACGAACTTGCGGTCGTGCGTCACCGTGGGGCGGATCTCGAGCAGCGCTCCCACACGAAACGAGCCGATCAGCGGGTTGATCACCGGGCTGACGCCGGTCTGGTTGACATCGACGTCCTTGATATACGCGATCTGGTCGATCACCATGGTGTGCGCCGTCTGGGAATCGAAGGCGAGGACGCGGGGGGCGCCCAGCGAGAGCATCTTCTGCTTCTTCTGGACCATGGAAAGGATGCCCTCGAGCTGGTAGTCCTCCAGCTTGTTGAACTGCAGCGCCATACCGCCCTGGGCCGTGATGTTGAACGGCGTGATTTCGGTGCCCATGACGCCGCTGTAGTCGGAAATGTTGGCGCCGATCATCCCGTACCGCTCGCGCCGGTCGAGGAACACATACCCCGACGCCAGCGAGGTTCCCAGGCCGTTCACATCGGGAATCGGATACTCCGGCGTGCTCTCCACCGTCCCGCCGATGTTGACGCCGATCTCCTCCAGCAGGTTGTCCTGGATGTCGATGAAACGGGCCTCGCTCGCCACCAGGACCCCGGACAGCTTGCGCAAGCTCGCCAGCAGGTCGCTGATCTTGCGATGATTCTCCAGGGACGTCCTGACGACAAGCTTGCCGGTTTGCAGCTCGGCGGTGCCGTTCTTGTCGTCCCCGCCGAGGATGCGTTTGCGAATCAGCTCGACCAACTGCTCGCCGGGAAGCCCGGTTCTGGCCGTTTCAGTCTGCTCCACATCCAGCGTGACGGCCCCGCCCTGCTCCTTCCCGCCCGCGAGGCTGACCGACAAGTCCGGCGCCGGATAGTCCGGATGCTGATTAGCGATGTCCTCGACGGAGTAGAAGGCCAGATGCATTTTCTCGGTCAGCGAGCTTCTCGGCCCGATAACCACGGCGCCGTTCTGAATCTGGTAGCCGTAGCCTTCGCCCACGGACTCCAGCACGATGTCCAGCACGTTCTTGAGCATGAGCCCCTGGACTTCCGGCAGGTTGACCTTCAGGTCCTCGGACTCCATGGCCTCGCGGGCGGCCTTGTTGGGCACGAAGCTGATGCCCGCGCCGACGCCCGGCCCCGCCAGTTGGCCCAGGTAATCGAGCACCTCTTGGAGCGGACGATCCTCGAAGCTGATCCGCGGAATCCTGGTGGTCTCCAGGCTTCTGCGCACTTCGCGGTTCGCGATGGGTTCTTCCGCCGCGACCTGCTCCTCGAGGGAGATGCGCTCCTCGCCCAGCTTTTCCCAAACCCTGCGCGGCGGAAACTGGAAGATGTGGTGGTAGGACACCGTCGTCTCCATGATGCCGCGCAAGACGAGATCCCAGTTCCTCCGGGTCTCGCGCTCGATCTTGTCCATGGTGAACAGGTGCCGCAGATACCGCGCCCGGGCGCGGATGGCCTGGGCCTCGGCGTCGCGGGGATCGATCTCGAGCACCAGCAATGCCTGCTGCTCCGCCTTGTCGAACCGGTTCTCCTGGAGGGCCTCCTCGGCCTGGGTCTTGTACAGTTTGATGCGGTTCTCGATGTACACCAACTCGCGGACGCGGTCGCCCTTGACGCGATCTCTGAGATCGGCCTCCAGCCGCCGCTGCTCCTCGGCCTTCTGATCGGCCCCTTTCCGCGCGCACGTGTCCATATGCGCCCGCGCGGCCTTGACCAGATCGGGCATGTTCAGGCTCCAGGGATAATGGCTGTCAATCTCCACCACGCGGGAGAATTTCTCGAGGGCCTGCTCGTACTTATTCTGGGCCATCAAGGCCTCGCCATCGGCAAAGAGCCGCTTGAGTTGGGCCTGCGCCTGCTCGACGAGCAGGACTTGGTCATCTTCGATCTTCCGGATGGTCTCCCGCCGCTCGCCGACGAGGCGCCCCAAGAGGAACTGCACCTCGTCCAGCTCGACCTGCGCGGCGCTCAGCGTCGGATCCAGTCGGAGCGCCTCCTGGAGCTCCTTCTCCGCGAGTCCGTATCGGAGCTTGTCCTTCAGCTCGCGAGCTTTTTCCAGGTGCCTGCGGGCGGTTTCCCGGCGCACCTCCACCGCCAACTTGGTCTCCGCGCTCACCGCCGGAATGTCGGTCGGCGCCGCGGGGTCGGGCGCCGCCTGCGCGACGGCGCTCCAGGCGAGCGCCGCCGCCAGCGCGATCGCCCGCCCGCCCGTCGGAAAGAATCTTCCTCCGCCCAGAAGCTCATGTGCGTTCATCGTCGCAACCTCTCTCCGGGACACGCGCCTCAAGAGCCCGTGCCATGCCGCTGTCTTCGCATTGGCGCCACAGGCGCGCTCTCCTTTTACCTGAAGGGACCGCCGCCGGCATCGTCCTCGGCGGCCCCGCCCGCTTCATCCTCCGCCGGCTCCTTCTCGGCTCCCGCCGGCTCCTCGGCCGGAGGCTCGTCGCCGGCCTCCCGGTCGGGCCCGGGCGCCTCGGAAGCCGCCTCCGCCGGAGGCGTTTCCTCCGGCGTCAAGGTCTCTTCGCCCTCCTCCTCCTGCGGCGCCGCGGGCAGCTCCCAGGCTTTGGGACACTCGATCGATTCCGGCACCCACACCCCCTGCGGAAGCTGGATCTCCCTGCGCGTGTCGATGTCCTTCAGCACCGCCACAAGGCCCTTCTCTCCCTGCTTGATGACGTTCAGGTAGTACCTCGTGCGCGGCAGGAGGTCCTTGTCCGCGTCCGGTTTGCGCATCAGTCCGAGCAGCTCTTCGCGCTTGATCATGGGCTCGGAGACGGGCGCGCCCGCCGCGTAGTCGTAGGCGTCGACTTTGAAGTACCCTTCTCCCGCGCCGGAAAGATCATCAGCGATCTTTCCCTGGACGAACATCACCCGCAGATCATCGGGGATGACGTAGCTGCCAAGATCGGCCTCGGGCGGCGCCGGCTCCCCGCTCGTTTTCGTGGGCCCCGAATCCGCCCGCCACTTCGATTTGCTCCGAGTCGCGGTGGTCGTCACCCGATAGGTGTAGCTTGAGCCCGCCTTCACATCGGCATCCACGCACGTGTAGACCTCCGTGCCATCCACATGGGGGATGGTCGCAACCACCCGCCACGCGGCGGCGCCGGCGGCGCGGCGTTCAACCCGGGCCGTCGCGGCGCTGACCTCGCTCAGCTCGCCGAACCTGAAGGTGACCGTGGCGACGGGTTTCTTCTTCTCCGCATCCCGGGTTATGGCAACGCTGGTGATGGCGGGCTCGCCGTGCACGGAGTCTAAAGTCGCCGCACGGCTGTAGATGCGCACGACGGCCGGCTGAACTTCCATGGCGAAGGCCGTCCACGCCTCCTTCGGTATCGACGCTTTGTCAGAGCGCCGCGTGATGGCCTCCCTCGGATCGGGAGGGGCCTCCGCGGGCAGCAGCTCGGCATCCTTTGCGTGGTCGTTGATCAACTTCAGATGCTGCGCGATGCGGTCCTGGCTGGTCTTGATCTTGTCCTCGCCCGTCATGGTGACGGCGATCATAGCGACGATGATCGCCGCCACGATGCCGAACGCGAGCCGGTCGCAATGGGCTGTAAGTCGCTCCTTAACCGACGCCATGCTTGCTCCTCACGCTCCTGCGTTACTGGGCGAATCCTTTGTATTTCAACACGCTCAGGGTGAGCCGCATCGTGGCCGTGGGCAGCTTCAGCTCGAAGTCCAACGGCGCCCGCTTCGCATCGTCCAGCCTCGGGAACGGCTCCTCCGCCTTGTAGGACGCCTTGAGCAGCCGATCCTTCTGCTTGGCCAGCACACACTCCTCGACGACGAAGAACACCGGGTCATCGGCATCCGCGGCGCGCAGTTCCAAGGCGTGCAGGAACGAACCGAGGTCTTCGAACCGAATCTCGCCGGCCGCCGTCAACCGCACGCGCTCGTACAGGTCGCGCGCGTCGTACTCGGGCACGACGGCGGCCTCCGGCGTTTTGGGCGCGGCCGCGCCCCTTCTCCCGGTCCTGGCGGGGGGCGGCGGCTTGGATCCCGCCGGGGCCGACGCCTTCGGTTTCTCCTCGGCCGCCCTGGTCCCCTTCTTCTTCTCGAAAACGACCGACGTCAGTCCGCCCCACCCAGCCTCGGTCGCCGCCGTGACGAGCGCCGTCGTGATGCGGCACATCTGCGCCGCCGCGATCAGGTCGGCTTCGTTGCTCGAGATCGTCGGGCTCAACGAAATCTTGGACTGCGACGCCTCGGGCGCCGCGGCCGCGTGGGCCGGATACACGCGCTTCACGTACTCGGCGCGCACATCGGAGTACTTCCGGTTCAGATCGTCCAGCGCCGTATTGAACGCGGAGCCGAACGCCGCGTCCTCATGCGCCGTGAACGTTTCGCCGCCCTTGACAAGCTGCAGGCGCGCGAGCTTCTCGGCCCGTTCGGCGTAGAACCGCTCGACGTCCGCAAGAATCTTCCGCAGCGTCTCCTGGAGGTCCGTGTCGGCCTCGAGTTTACGCTTCGTGGGAAGATCCTCGGGTTTCCGCTTGGCGTAGCCGGCCAGCACGCTTTCGTTCTTCGAGATCTCGCGCTGCAGGCTGTGATACTTGCTGATGCCCCAGCTCCAGGTGACGAAGTAGGCGAAGGCTCCGATCGCGGCGAGCATGGCGATCACGCCGACCAGGAATCCGTTCTTCTTCAAGCTCTCCATGACGACCTACTCCTCGACGGCGCCGTCGGTCTCCTCCCCGGGAGAATCCGGCGGGAGCGCCTCCGGTTCGCCGGCATCCTCGTGAATCTCCGCCGGACCTCCCGCGGGCGATTCCTCGGGTTCCTCGGACGAGGCGCCCGCAGCGGCGGCCGCCGCCTTCTCGCTGACCGTCCACGTGAGACTGAACAGGTAGTACTTGTCTTCCTCGATCGCGACGCCCTCTCTGGCTCCCTGCGGCTCCCGCTTTTTCTTCTCTTGGTCCCGCAGGAACCTCGGATCGACGAGGAGCCAGTTCCGCGCGAATTGGCGGTCTTCCTCCGCCACGGGATCGGCGAGCGCCGTTTGATCCAACAGCTGGAGCCTCGGCGCCGACGTGATGTGCCCGGCGAGGGTACGATTCTTCTTCAGGGCCGCCGAAAGGGGCGCCACCACCACGGCATCCACGAAGCGACGGCTCTCGTCGGGAGTCTCGCGGGCCAGCACGGCGCCCGTCAGGGTGAAAACGTAGGCCAGCGGGGCCGGCGCGGACTTGGCCGCCTGGTCTTTGGCGGTGGTGGCAGCCCCGGTTCCCGGGCGCTCGGTTTCAACGCCCTTCAGCGACGCCTGGAGGGACAGCAACCAGGCCATCTCCTTGTGCACGGAAGCCATGCGCCTCAGGGCCTCGGCCTCGGCCTCGTTTTCGTCCTCCTGCTTGGCGATAAAGATCGTCCGCGCCCGCGGAGGCTCGGCGCCCAGCGGCGCGGTGACGCTGCCCGGCGTCTCGCTCCGGTAGGCGTTTTTCTCGATGGCGGCGAAGAGCTTGTTGACCTCGGCCAGGGATTGGGAGAAGTACGGGCGCTCCTGTCCGATCTGCGCGAGGGCCTCGATCTTCGCCTTGAGCAGCGGAATGTCGCTCGTCTTCGCGAGCTGTTTGGCGGTGCCCTCGAGCTGCTTGACGATGTTGTCGCTCTTGTCGTTCGAGACGCGGGCGTTCTCGGCTTTCTTCGCGTAGGTCTGGCCGAGCACGACGAGCGCGCCGAGGAGGACGCCCCCGGCGATGAAAACCATCTTCCGCTTGCGGGTGAACGCGAGCTGCACCCGCTGCTCGCGCGGCATGAGGTCGACGTTCGTGGCGGCCAGTCCCAGGCCCTGCAGCCCCGCGCCCAGCGCCGGCGCCAGCGACGAGATTTGGGTCCTCAGCTCCGCCACATCGAGGCCATCCGCCGGCCGCATGCGGGCCAGCGCGGCCACGCGCTGCACCTTCCACCCGAGCCGCTCCTGGACGACCTGGCCGAGCCCCAGCGTGAAGCTGCCCTGTCCAAGGAGGTACGCCGTTTCGAACTCGGTCGCGGCGATCTGGCGCCGGTAAAACGCCACCGACCGCTGCACCTCCGTGGTGAAGTCTCCGAGCACCTTCTGCAGCCCCGCGAAAATCTTGTCTTTCTGCGGGCTCTTGGCGGCCTGGCGCTTCACGCGCTCGGCCTCGGCGAAGGTCAGCCGGAAGCGCTGGCTCAGGTCGCGGGTGATCTGATTGCCGGAAAACGGGAGCGCACGGATCCAAAACGCGCCGTTGTCCACCAAGATCAGCGCGGTGTGCTCGGCGCCGACATCGAGGATCACGCTGGGCGCCTTCGGCCGCAACTCGTAAAGCACGAAATTGAGCAGCCCTAGGTCGCCGCAGATCACCTGTTGGCCGCGGATCCCGTAACCGTCGAGTTCAAGCAAGAGATCGTCCACCGTCTCGCGCCGGGCGGCGAAGATGCCGACCTCCCGCTCCTGGCCGGCCGCGTAGTCGCGCGGCACGAGCTGCCAGTCCCAGACCACTTCCTGAATAGGGAAGGGGATCTGCTGCCGTGCTTCGAAGTTGACCAGTTCCTGGAGCTTCTTCTCATCGTCGGCGACGATCTTGATGAACCGCGGGAGAGTGTCCTGCCCCGGCAGGCAGACCACGAAGGGGTCGCGGGTCGAATTGCGGGAGGTGAAGATCTGCAGGGCTTCCCGCGCGCCCCCGATGGAGTCGACGCCCTCCGGACCGATGTCGTATTCAATCCGCTCGGTCCCTTGGACAATCACTTGCATGCCGACGCGGCGCAAGTGAACCGCCTTGAGGGCGAACTTGCCGATATCGATGCTCCAGACCGCGCTGAAACCCGCCATGAGTACCTCGACTGCGTGGGCTTCGTTTCGCTCTCCGCCTTCGCGCGCCCGGCGCACGAAGGACATGGTCGCTCATTCGCCGGGCCGGTTGCTCGGTGCACAATCGCACCCCGGCGCAGCACACTCTACGTCCGCGAGGGCAAGCATCGGGGAGGGACACAACAACTGATCATCCCAGCCGGACGCGCGGCATCGGGATCGAACCCATTGGGTTTCTCCTCCGTTACTTGCTTCTCGTAAACAATGTACTGCGGCTCGGTCAATACAGACTTCGATTATAAGCCGTCGCCTCTTGCGGGTCAAGCGGGCAGCCGTATGGCCGCCCGCCGCGCGCGCGTAACTCCCGGCTCGGCCGGCAGCCTCGGAAATGCGCCCGAGGGAGCTTCCGCGAAGAGATCGATGGTTCCGTCATCAGCGCGGTCCGAGGATCGCCATGGCAGCCTGCAGGTCCTCCCAGGCTTTCCCCTTCTCTTCCGGCTTTCGCAGGAGATAGCTGGGATGGAAGGTGGGAACAACTTTTGCCGTCCCGTAGGCGTGGATGCGGCCCCTTACCCCGCCGATCGTCACCGCGCTCCCGAGCAGCCACCGCGCCGCGTGCGCGCCGAGCGGCACGATCACCTCGGGAGCGAGCAACGCGAGCTGGCGCCGCAGGTAGTCTCCGCAGGCCGCGATCTCGTCGGGCTCCGGCGACCGGTTTCCGGGCGGCCGGCACTTGAGGACATTGGCAATGAATACTTGTTCACGCGTAAAACCCATCGCGGCGATCATGCGCGTAAGCAGCGCGCCGGCGCGGCCGACGAAGGGACGCCCTTCCCGGTCCTCGTCCGCTCCGGGCGCCTCGCCCACAAAGACGATGCGGGGGGCGCGCGCGCCTTCCCCCGGCACCACGCGGGTTCGCGAGGCCGCCAACTTGCACCGCGTGCATGCGGCCGCTTCGCGGGCAATGGCTTCGAGGGAATCGGAAGGCGCCCCGTCCGCGGGCGCCGGATCGGCGCGCTTCTCGGACGCCGCCGGGGGAACTTGCAGTCTGACGCGGCACCACGACCTTCCCGCCGCGTCCTCGGCCCACAATCTGTCGAGCAATCTGCGCGTCGCCATGCCTTGCACCGAACCTCGGGGGAGCGGCCGCCGAGCGCGGCTCATGCCACGATTGCACCCCACAGAAACCCCTGACGCAAGTCCTCCACGCCTACGCGGACGATTGAGCCCGTCCGGACCGCGCCCGGAGCGAAACGCACGCGGACGTACTCCGCGGCCAGGCCTTCCGCGACCTCGCCCGCGCGCTCGACGACCACCGCGAGGATGCGCCCGACCAAAGCACCGGCTTGCGCGGCAAAAAGTTCGCGCTCGAGAGCGGCCAGGCGCGCGCACCGCGACGCCGTCTCCGCGGCGGAGGGACGCCCCGCAAAATCCGCCGCCGGGGTGCCGGGACGGGGGCTGAAAGGAAACACATGCATCTTCAGGAACCCGATTTCGCGGCACAACGCCGCCGTGGCGGCGAAGTCTTCTTCCTCCTCTCCCGGGAATCCGACGAGGATGTCGCCGGTGAACATCACTCCGGGAAGCGCTGCGCGGCACCGCGCAATGCGCGCGCGGATCTCGCCGAGCCCGCACCGCCGGCCCATGCGGCGTCGAATCCGCTCCGACCCGCTTTGGAGCGAGAGGTGGAAGTGGCGGCACAGGCCGGCGTGCCGCGCCGCCGCGGCTAGCAACGGCGCGTCCAGCGCGTCCATGCCGATCGAGCCCAGCCGCACCCGCGCCGAAACGCCGTCAAAAAGGGGGCCGATGCGATCCAGCAGGGCGGGGAGCCCGCCTTCCCACTCGTCCAGATGTGTTCCGACGATCCAAATCTCGGCGACGCCGCCCGCGATCAGGGCGCGGCACTCCTCCGCGATTTCGTCCGCGGAACGGCTGCGCGACGGGCCGCGCAGGAGCGGCACGATGCAGTAAGTGCACCTGCGGCTGCAGCCGTCCTGAATCTTCACGTACGCGCGCGTCCTGGAACCGAAGGATCGGGGCGCGGCCCCGCCCGCGCACCCGGCGATGATCCGCGCCAGGCCGTCGCGCGCCGGCGGCGGCACCACCGCGCGCACTTGCGGCAACGCGAGGTACGCGGCCCGATCCCGCGCCGTCGCGCAACCCATGACGTACAGCCGCCGCCGCGGCGCCGCGCGGCAGAGGCGCCGGACGAGCCGGCGCGCCTTGCGGCTGCCCTTCTCCGTCACCGCGCACACATTGACGATCACATGGGGCGCGTCGCCGATCGCGACTTCCCGCCACCCGGCGCCGGCCAGCGCGCCGGCTAGCGCGCGGCTCTCGTACTGGTTGACGCGGCAGCCGAGGGACTGCACGGCGAACGCCGGCGGATCGCCGTCCCGGGCACCGACCGCAGCATCCGCCGTCATGCCGTCACGCCCGCGCGGCTACGGCCTCGATCTCGACAAGGGCGCCCTTGGGCAGCGCCGCCGCCTGCACGGTGCTGCGCGCGGGCCGCGCGCCGTCGAAAAACTCGGCGTACACCTCGTTCAGCGCGGCGAAGTCCGCCATGTCCGCCAGGAAGACGGTCGTCTTGACGACATCGCTCCGCGTCAGCCCGGCGCCCGCCAGCACCGCATCGATGTTCGCGAGGACCTGAGCGGCCTGGGCGCGGATACCGCCGTCGCGCATCCGCCCCGTCGCGGGATCCAGCGCAATCTGACCCGACAGGAACACGAGAGCGCCCGTGTCGACGGCCTGGCTGTAAGGGCCGATCGCCTTCGGGGCCTTGTCAGTCGCTATCTGACGCATGCCGGTTCTCCTTCACCTCGGCGTTCTCAGTCACGGCGCCCTGTTGCGCCTCTGCGTTCGCCGGCCCGCCGCAGCCGGCGTGTCACGAACGCGCGCAGGAGAGCGCGCGCTTCCTCGGGGACGAAGGCCTCGGCGGCCTGGACGTCGCCCCCGGCGATCAAGGCTCGCACGAGTTTCGAGCTTGCCTGCGCGCCGGTTCCCGTTGTCAAGAAGAAGATCGTCGGAAGTCCGGCGCCCAACGCCTCGTTTCCCAATGCGAGATCCCGCTCCGCGGCGAGATCCTCGCAGGATCGGAGCCCTCGGACGATGGCCAGGGCGCCCTCGGCGCGGGCGAAGTCCGCCGTCAATCCGGTATACGAGGCCGCCCGCACGCGCCCGAGCGGCGCGGCGATGCGCTCCAACAGCCGCACGCGTTCCTTCGCCGTGAACATCGGCCGCTTGTCCGGATTCACCCCGACCGCCACGATCAGCTCGTCGAAGAGCGGCGCCGCCTTCGCGATGATTTCGCGGTGCCCGCACGTCGGCGGATCGAAGGTTCCGGGAAAAAGCGCTTTCCGGCGGCAGGTTCCCATCGCCACCTCCCGAAGCGCGGCGTTCGCGCCGCGCCCGTAAGGAATTTTACCGGCATACCGTCCCGACGCCAGAGCCCGGGGCGCCGCCGGCAAGTCCGGACGCCCGCCCCGGCGCCGCGGCCCGCGCACCCGCGCTCACCGTCGAAGCTTCCCCCGCGCGGAGGTCCGCCCGCGCGCGGCGCGGAAAAAACGCGAAACTTCCCCGTGCCCCGGCGGCGTCTATAATAGCCGCAGCCCGATACGTTCCAGGTTGTATACTTCTCTGGTAGCGACCCGAGGGCGCTTGTCGTACGGCGGTGTTTGCAGCCGCCCCGGGCGGCCCTGGAGTTGCGGGCCGCGCCCGCGCGAGCCCCTGCGAATAGTGTTCTTCCGGAAAGGAGCCGTTGCCATCCATGCGCCGATTCGTGTTCGCACTTTCCGCCTTCGTGTTGGCCCTGTCCGCCTTCTTCTTCGTCGCTGCCCGGCACCGCTCGGCCTCCGGCGCCGAGCCCCCGCCTGAAGCCCCCGCGGCCGCCGCGGATGCGGCCGCCCGAACGGCGCCTCCCGCGGAACCCCGCATCGAGAACCTTGATGATCTCAAGCGGACGGTCGCGGAGATCCCGCCCGCGTTCGCCTGCCCCTCGACGGAGAGCGATCGTTTTCGCGCCTGCGACGCCATGCGCGTCAAGGCGCGCGGCGCTCACGCCGCGGCCGCGCGCCTCCTGGCGTCGGCGGCCGACTCCGTCCAGAAGGCCGAGCTGGAGGAGATCTCTAAAACCATCGCGCTCCGGCGCGAACCAATCGCCATCGCCTACTTGCGGGCGCTGTTGGAGGGAGTTCCCTCGGCGCTCCAGGACCTTTCCGCCGAGAAGATCGAGAACCTCAAACGCAACGTCGCCGTGGGCATCGAGGAGGGCGAACACTACATCGCGGCCTATCCCCAGTCCAAGGCCATCAGCGAGGCGCGCTTTTACCTGATGCGGCTTCTGTTCCTCAACGCCGAAGTCGCGGCGAAAAACTGGGCGGACGCCTTCGAGCTTGCGCGGGGCGCCGCGCCGACCTTGGCGGAGCGCGAGACGTTCCGCGAAAGCTACTTCGCGCGGATTTTCCACCTCATCGAAGCGATCGAGAAGGACGCGGCTCTGCCCGCGACCTTCAAGGAGCGCACCCTCAAGATCAAGGCCGATGCGTTTTCGTCCACCGGCAAGGCGGCGCAGGCCGCGGATCTGTACGTGGCGCACATCGCGGCGTGGCCGGGCTCCGACGACGTCAAGAGCGGCCTCTCTTATATGGCCGCGATTCAGCATTACCTCTACGCCGAGGTTCCCGAGAAGGCCGAGGCGCTCGGGCGCCGGGCCATAGCCGCTTGCGACAACACCAAGTTCTTTCCGCACATCGTCGACTTTTACTTCAAGGCGCTGACGGCCACCGGCAAGCTCCAGGACGCCGAGACTCTGTGGCTCAAGTACATGCCGATCTTCACGCAACGCGCGGAGGATGCGAAACGCGCCGATTTCGAACGCGCCGGCTACCGCACCTATGCGGAATGGGCCCTCTTCAGGCTCGGGTACGTGACCTTCGCGCTGCTGCGTTACGAGCAGGCCAGGGATTACTTCAGGCAGCACTTGAATTTCGTCAAGGACTACGGCAAGCCGCTGCCGCCGCCGCTCCAAGTCCACGCCCAGCGCAGCCAATACCTCTTGGAAGTCCTGCAGTCCAAGATCATGAATCCGGCCCCCGAGCTGCCCGCCGGCAATTGCTGGGCGGGCGGCCGGGCGTTCTCCCTCGCGGAGAACCGCGGCAAGGTCATCGCCGTTATCTTCCGCACCTACAGCTCTCCCCGCGCCGAGCCCGTGCTTCACTACCTCCAGCAGCAGTACGAGAAGTACGGGCAGGAGGCGGGCCCCTTGGCTGTCGTCAGCATAGCTTTCCCGCGAGGGACGGACAACCTCCCCGAGCAGCTTGGCGCGCTCAAGAAAGAGATGGACGAACTCAACCTGACCTTCCCTTCGGGATTCGATCCTTCGCCCGATCGCGCGCTATTCACCAAGGACTACGACGTTAACGTGGGCAGCGCCACGCTGGTTTTTGTCGATCCCGAGGGCAGACTGGCTTACTACGAGCAGGATCCCCGTCCCAATGCCTTCGGCCTTTTCACCCGGGTGATCGAGACGCTGCTCAAGGGATAGCGCCGGCTCTTTCACGACGCGGCGCGGCGGCGCGTTCCGGGGCGGGGAGCTAATCGGAGCCCCAACTCCTGAGCACGACCTCCTGGTCTCGGTCGGCGAGGATCACCGCGAGCGGCGCGCTCCTGATTCCTCGTCCGGCCAGCGCCTGCAGCGTGTACGCGCCGGGAACGAGCCCCTCGAAGCGGAAGCGCCCCTCGCCGTCCGTTCGCGCGCGCGCCTGCTTCTCGGGGCCGCTCAGCGCGACGACGGCCCCCGCGGCCCGCGCGCCGTCGGGCAACACAACGCTGCCCGAAAGCGCGAGCCCCTTGGCAAGCTGCAACGCCACGGGCTCGGGGGGGGCGTCCTCGCGGACCGCCAGCGCCGGAGAGCGCGCCGCCGCGTAGCCGTCGTGGTGCGCCTCGATCGTGTATTCTCCCGGCGCAATTCCGCGCAAGGTGAAGGCGCCGTCCTTGTCGGAGACCCCTTGGCCGGCGGCAAGAAAGTCGAAGCCCTCCGCGCCTCTGCGATGCTCGCGGCCCGAGCCGCGTTCCGCGCCCATTTCACGATCCGCGTCGCGCGCCGGCGCCGCGCGCACGCGCGCGCCCTCGACCGGGGCACCCGCGGGCGACCGCACCGTCCCCCGGACCTCGACGCCCGGCTCCAGCACGATATCGATGCCGGCGACACGCGCCCCTTCCCCGACCCGGAGCCCCCGCAGCACGAACTCCGGAAACGCCTCGGATTCGACTCGCAGATCGTAGACGCCGGGCGCGACGGCCTCGAGGAGAAACGCGCCGTCGGCTGCATCGAACACACGGGGCGCCTGCGGCCGCGCACCCGCGTCGCGCCCGCCGGAGAGCGTCATCCGCACCGGCCGCACCGGCGCCCGTCCCGGAAGGCCGCGCACGAAGCCGCTGAGCTCGCCGGGCAAAACGAGCGTGCACACCAGCGCCTCGTTCGAAACCACCGCGGCCCGCTCTCGAAACGGCAGGTAACCCTCCGCGCGGACCTCGATGGCGCAGCCCGCGCCGGGGCTCAGCCCCCCCGCCTCGAACCTTCCTTCCTGATCGCTGAACACGCGCCGCCTGAGCCCGGCGCCTGCCACCGCGACGGCGGCACCCACGACCGGCTCGCCCCGCGCATTCACGAGCTTCCCGCGCATCCGCGCCTCCGCCCGCAGCGCGATCGCTAGGTCCTTGACCTCCCCCGCGGCCAACGCTGCCTCGGCGCGATAGGGGGCATACGGCGCCTGATCGATCCAGACGAGGCAGCGTCCCGCCTCCAAGCCCCCGATGCGCCAGGCGCCTTCCCGGTCCGTCACCCGCTGCCGCGCGCGGCTCCCGTCCCGCGCGGCCGGGCCGCCATCTTCGCGCCACCCCTGGCGCGCCTGCACGCGGATTCCCGCCAGTTTTCCGCCGTCCGGACCCACCACCGTCCCCTTGAGCACCGCCCCGGGCATCATGACGATGTCCAGAGACGGCCCGTCGCGCGCCGGATCGCCGACGGTGAAGGCCGCGCTGGCCGCGGGCAGGTAGTCCGGGTGCGTTGCGCGCACCCGCGCGGCGGCCGCCGCGCTTCGAAGCGGCAGTTCCCAGGCCCCGTCGGCCGCCGACAGCACCGCTCGCCGCCCGCCGAAGGCCGCTCCGCCCGCCTCGCGGTTCCCGGCAAGCGCCAAGCTCGCGCCGGCGATGGGCTCTCCGTCCGCGCCGCGCACCTTCCCCCGCACGACTCCGGCCTTGCCGAGCACCACGGTGACGGCGGCATGCTCGCCCGGGACCAACGTGATTCTTCGATCGCCGGGAAGGCGGCCGGCGGCCTCCGCACTTAGCACATAGGCGCCCTCGGGCAGGCCGGCGAAGGCGAGCCTGCCGCGATCATCGGCCCGCGCGCTTCGGGGTCTTACCGCCCCTGGAAATCCCTTGCTCTTTTCCGACGCCGCATCCCCCGGACGGAGACTCACGAACGCCTCCGCCAGGGGACCGCCTTCTCCCCGCACCTCGACCGCGAGCATGGCGCCCCGCGCCAGAACCAGCTCCAGCGGGGTCGTTCCCGGCGCAACCCGCCTCACAAGCGGCGCGAAACCGTCGCCGGCGACCTGGAGCGTATAGGTCTCGGGGTACAGCGTCGTCAGGCGGAAGAAGCCCCGGTCGTCGCTCGTCGTCTCGATGCGGGGCACAACGGCGCCGTCGCGGGGCTTGATTCGCGCCGTGAGCGTCACCGCGGCGCCCGCCACCGGCGTTCGATCCGGCCCCAGGATCTTTCCGGCGAGCGGCAGCCCGCGGGCCAACTCGAACCTCTCCGGCGCGCGCATTGCCGCGGCGACGCGCACGCCCGGAAACACGGCCGTGACGAAATCCTCCCGGCCGACGATGGCGGTGTACGTGCCCTCGCGGAGATTCTCGATGGCGAAGGCGCCGCGCGCGTCAGTCTCTCCGCCCCAGCGCGTTGCAAAACGCTCCGGACGCTGGTAAACCGCCAGGGACGATCGCAGCGCATCGCGCGCATCCTCGAAGGCGAGCGTGATCTCGGCGCCCGCCAGGCGCGCGCCCTTCTCGTCGGTCACCTCGCCGTGCAGCACGGCGCCCGGCGGCAGCGTGAGGAGGAGGTCGTCGCAGGGAGCCTCGACGTCGAAGGCCGCGGCGCGGGCGTGCCCCTCCTTGACGGCGACCAGGTCGTAGAACGCCGGCGCCGCGGCGGAGAAGGCGAACCTGCCGTCCGCTCCCGTCAACACGTCCTCGGGCGCCGCCGCGAGGGCGACCCGCAAGGCTTCGTCCGGCGGCGCGGCGGCGCCGGGAGCGCCTTCGACCCCCCCCGAGCCCCGGGCCCTTACGGCGGCGTTCGCCACGGCGAATCCGCGGGCATCGACGACGCGGCCCGCGAGCTTCGCTCCGGGCGCCAGGGTGAGCACCGTGTCCACGGCGGCGTTCTCGGCGACGGCCAACACCGGACCGAGCCCCGGCGCATACGCGCCGCCGAACGCCGCCAGACGGCACGCCTCGCCTTCCACACCGTGAAAGGTGAAGCGCCCGTTGCGCTCCGTTGCGGTGCGCGCCCGGCTCCCGAGGATTTGCCGCGCGAGCCGCGCGATCTCGGCGGCGCGCTGGGGCCTGGCCGCCGGGCCTCCCGCGGGCGCTTCGCGCCCGGCCTGGGCACCCTCGAGCTTGGCATCGGCGCTCTCCTCCCACTCGCACAGAACGACGGTCGCGCCTTCGATCGGCAGCCCATCGGCATCGACCACGACGCCGGAGACCGTCGCCCCGCGCGGACCGAGCGCGTCGGCGCCGTGCGATCCGCTTGCCAGCAGCGCGACGGCGCAACACACGACCGCATGGATTCCGCCCGCGCCGGGCAGAAACGCCGACCCTCGCATAGGTCGCTTTCACCTCCTCTGCCTGAAACCCCGGCAAAGCCCCCCGGTGGCGGCCGGCCGCCGGGCCCGTGGCGCTCGCCGCCTTCACCGGGGCCGGCGCGGCGGCTCGATCTCAACCTGCAGCGAACTGAGCAGGACGCGGATGTCGCGCTCGACGGCGTTCACGTTGAGCACGTTCTCCAGCACGATGGGTCTTTGCTCCGAGGCCGGAAAGAGCGTTATGCGGCCGCACCGGAGCAGAGCGTACTCGAACACGTCGGTGATCTCCAACGTCGTTTTCAGGTTCGGCGATGGAAAGCGCCGGACCTGCCCGAGAAACCCCGTATGGTGCACGATCTCGTTGTGTTTGATTTCCCAGTAGTTGAAGCGGGTGTTCACCAGGACCCCGATGAAGATGAGGGCCAGGTACGTGAAGAGTCCCAGGTAGAACTCCGTGCTGGCGGCTATCCGCCGCCGGAGCACGAACTCCCGCAGGTACTGGATGATCGGCCAGCGCTCCCCGAGCCACAGAACCAGAAACACCGCCGCCAGGATGCCCAGCCCGATGGTCAGGGTCTTCATGCGGGAAAACTCGAAGGAAAAGACGAGGAGGTTGAGGCCGAACACCGTGAAAAACACCAGCCCGAGCGCCCAATCCCGCTCCGGCGACGGCTCGCCGGCGAAAGACTGGATGGCGCCGCACACCAGGGCGCACAACGCCAGCGGGTAGAGCAGCACCACCTTGGGATAGGGCCGGACGATGACGCTGTCGAGGTCTTCGTCCCGGGCGTGTTCTGACTTCACGACGATCTCCTCCGGTCGCGCGCAACCCGCCCGGCCGGCGCTCGCCGCGGCGCGGCGCCCGCAACCGCGCTTATTTTCGCGACGCTTTTGAGACTTTGCAAGCCTGCCTGCGCCCTTTTCCGGCCGAGGGGCGAGTTCGGCAAGTCTTTTGCTACGTGGGAAAGCCATGGATCCCGAGAGAAAGGGTGTTGCGCCTCCCGACGCGCAAGCGGCGAAAGCCCCGGTTCCGGGGGCGTGCGGGCCGCCCCGCGAGCTCGCCGCAAGCCCGCCGCCCGCGCGCGTGTCCGCCGCCAGGTCTCCCACTGCGGCGCGTCCCCCCCCGGCGGATCGCGGCGCTCGAATCCGGGCCGCGGCCTTCTCGCCGCCCGTTATCCTCGTCGCCTTCGCCGCCGGCATCGCCTGCGAGGGCGGCATTCCCTGGTCGGCGGCGGCGTGCGCCTTCGCCGGCGGTTTCCTTTGGGCGGCATGCGTACGCCGCGTGCCGGCCATGATGCCGCCGCTCCTTTTCCTTGCCCTCGGAGCCTGGCGCAGCGCAAGCCTCCCGGCGCGGCTTCCGCCGCCCGTGCGCGAGCCTTATCCCGCCGCGGTGCAAGGAACGGTGCTGGACCCGCCTCTACGGGATGCGGAACGCCCCCTCTGGCGTTTCAGCGTCCGGACGGACGGCATCCGCACCGACGTGCGCGCGCCCTTCCCCCCGAACCTGCGCGAGGGCGACCGAGTCCGGCTGATCGGCGCCTTCGCGCCGCACTGGTACGGCGGGAACCCCGGCGACGCCGCGCGCTTCGCGCGGGAGCGCGCTCGGTGGCGCTGCGGCGCGATGGCCCTCAAGGCTCCCGGCCAGATCGAGCTCATCGCCCGTGCGCGCGCCCCGGTACCCGTGGTCGCCGCCGCGGCGCGCGGGGCGATAAGAGAACTCTTCCCCCCTTCGTTGGAGGGGCTCGCGCTCGGGCTGTTCCTCGGCGACCGCCGCGGCATACCGCGGCGCCAGCAAGATGAATTCACGCGGGCCGGCACGGCTCACCTCCTGGCCATCAGCGGCCTCCACGTCGGGCTCTTCGCTTCGGCCATCTACTTCTTCGCCCTGCGCCTGCTCGGCTCGAGACTGCGCCGCGGCCGCCCCTGGGGACAGCGCCTCGCTCTCGGCGCCAGCGCGTCGGGCGCCCTATGTTATGCCGTCCTGTCGGGGTACTCGCCCTCGGCGGCCCGCGCCGCCATCGGCCTCATCCTGGCCGCGCTCGTCCTCCTGCTCGGGCGCCGCCCACGTTCCATGGATCTGCTGTGCGCGGTGGTCTTCACGGTCCTTTACCTCGATCCCGAGCTCCTCTGGTCGATCTCGCTGCAGCTTTCCGCGGCGGCGGTCGCCGGGATTCTGCGCTTCGGAATCCCGCCGCCCGTCCCGGCCCTCGCGCGCCGCATCACCCGGCCCACGCGCGCCGGGCGGGCGGTCGCGCTTCTGCTCTTCGCGCCGGGACGCATCTCCGCGGCGGCCTTCTTCGGCAGCCTGCCCCTCTCGGTCCATCACTTCGGCGCGTGCCACCCTTGGGGCATCGCCGCCAGCATGGCGACCTGTCCCCTCATGGCCGTGACGCTCACCTGCGGAGGCTGCGCGATCGCGTGCGCGCCGGGCTCCCTGCTCCTCGCCAAAATCCTCGCGCTGCCTTCCGCGCTCGCCCTGCACGGCATTGTCGCGTGCAACTCGCTCTTCGCGTCGCTGCCCTGGGACACCGTCCCCTTTCCCGCGACCCGATCCGCTTTGATCGGCGCCGCCGTTCTCAGCCTGCTTCTGCCCCGGGCCCGCGCGGCCATGGGCTGCATGCTCGCGGCCTTCGCGTGCGCGCTCCTCTTCCCGGCGCCGTGCCGGCTTCCCCAAGGGATGCTCGTCTGCGACTTCCCGGGGAGCCGCGCCGTCTTTTATCGCGCGGGCGACCGCATCGCGATCCAAGCGGATGGCGTGCGCGCGCGGGATCTCGCACCCGTCCTGCGCGCCCTGGCGCTCGATTCCGCCGATGTGCTCGCGGCGCGCCGCCCTCTCCCCGGCCTGCCCCTTACGGCCCGCATTATTCTCTCGGAGCCCGGCGCCGTCAGCCTCGACGCCGACCTCCGCGTCGAGGCCCTGAGGTCCCCTTCCGGAGGGCTCGAGTTGCGCTTCACGGAAGGCGGCGCCCTCGTCGCGCCGCCGCCGCGGGCGCCGCCCTCTTCCCGCGCCGCCCGCCCCCCGTTACCATGACGCTGGTCCGATTCGCGGCCAAACTGCTTCCGGGAGACGCAATGGCGACAGTCTCGCTTCCGTTTCGAACGTTAGCGTGGGAAGGCGGCATCGATGGCCGCTTCCTTATCCTGGACCAGCGTCGCCTTCCCCGGGAGCAGAAGGAGATCGAGCTCGCCACGGTTGCGGCCGTGCGCGACGCGATCAAGTCGCTCGCGGTCCGCGGCGCTCCCGCGCTGGGCGCCGCCGCCGCGTACGGGCTGGTCATCGCCGCGCGCGCGGGCGCCGACGCCGCCGGGGTAAGACAATGCCTGCGCGAGGGGCGGGCATGCCTCGCGTCCTCCCGCCCCACCGCCCACAACCTCTTTTGGGGGCTGGACCGCGTGGCTCGCGCCGGCGACGGCGTCGAGCAGGACCGCGCGCGGCTGTTGGCGCGGCTCCTGGCGGAAGCCCGCGCCATCGAACGGGAGGATGCCGCCGCCTGCGAAGCGATCGGACGACATGGCTTGACCCTGCTCCCCGACCCCGTGCGCGCCATGACGCAGTGCAACGCCGGCGCCCTGGCCACCTGCGGCATCGGCAGCGCGCTGGCGCCGTTGTACATGGCGCACGCGGCCGGCCGCGACGTGGCGGTGATCGCGCGCGAGACGCGGCCGCTCCTCCAGGGCGCGCGGCTCACGGCCTGGGAACTCGCCCAGGCCGGCATCGACGTCACGCTCATCGCCGATGCCGCCGCCGCCCACTGTCTCGCGCGCGGCAAAGCCAACTGCATCATCGTCGGCGCGGACCGCATCGCCCGCAACGGCGACACCGCCAACAAGATCGGCACCTACGAGCTGGCCCTGGCCGCGGCGCGCCACCGCGTTCCGTTTTTCGTGGCGGCGCCCCTCAGCACCTTCGATCCCGCCCTGCGCGCGGGCGATGCCATCGTCATCGAGGAGCGCCCCGGCGAGGAGATTTCCGTGATCGGCGGCAGCCTGCGCGTGGCGCCCGAAGGCGTGTGCTGCGCCAACCCGGCCTTCGACGTGACGCCGGCCGAGCTCATCACCGCCATCGTCACGGAGGAAGGCGTCGCGCGGCCGCCCTACGAGCGCTCCATCGATGCGCTGTTGGCCGGCGCCGCCGGCGCGCCGGCGTGACGCCGCGTCACCACACCGCTCGTCCGGCGGACTTGCGGGGCCGCGCCCTCACCCGCGTTCGGCCGGATCGCTCGCCAAGACCTTCTCCGCCTGAGCCTTCCGCGCCGCCAGCAGCTTGGCGCGCAAGGCCGGGTCGTTCAGCGCCAGGATCTGCAGCGCAAACAACGCCGCGTTCGTCGCTCCGGCGGCGCCGATGGCCATGGTCGCCACGGGAACGCCGGGGGGCATCTGCACCGTGGCGAGCAGCGCGTCGCGCCCTCCCAGCGGGCCGGCCGCCAGCGGAACGCCGATCACCGGCAGCAGGGTCATGCCGGCCACGACGCCCGCCAGGTGCGCGGACAACCCCGCGGCCGCGATGATCGCGCGGCAGCCTTCCTTTTCGGCGCCGGCCACCAGTTCCCGCACGCGCTCCGGCGTGCGATGCGCGCTGGCGACGTGCAGCGCGTACGCCGCCCCGAACTCCTTGAGCGTCCGCGCGGCGCCCCCCACGACTTCGAGATCCGAAGCGCTCCCGCAGAGAATCAGAACCTGCATGCTCACCCCGTGAACTCCTTCCCGATCAGGCGGCGGTAGATCGCGGCGTACCGCGCGGCCGTGCCCTCGACCACGTCGCGGGGGAGCGGCGGCGGCGGCGGCCGCTTGTTCCAGCCGGACCGCTCCAGCCAGTCCCGCAGGAACTGCTTGTCGAAGGAAGGCTGCGCCGCGCCCGGCGCATACTCGTCGCCCGGCCAGAAGCGCGACGAGTCCGGCGTCAACACCTCATCGGCCAGAATGCTCGGCCCGCCCGCGCCGTCGGACCCCCACTCGAACTTCGTGTCGCCCAGGATCACGCCGTGCGCCCGGGCGATCTCGGCGGCCCGAAGGTAGACCTCGATGCTCCGGTCGCGCAGCTCGCGCGCCCTGTCTTTCCCCAGCAGCGCCGTCATGGCCTCGAAGGTCATCTCCTCGTCGTGGCCCGCCGCGGCCTTGGTCGTCGGCGTGAAGATAGGCGCCGGCAGCCGGTCGGCCTCCCGCAGGCCGGGGGGCAGCGGAACGCCGCACACTTCGCCGCGGGCGCGGTACGACTTCAGGCCCGAGCCCGCCAGGTAGCCGCGGACGACGCATTCCACCGGGAAGATCTTGAGCTTCCTCACGAGCAGCGTCCGGCCCTCGAGCGCCGCCTCGAAAGGCCGGACCTCGGGGGGCATCTCCGCCGCGCGGTCCGTGATGACGTGGTGCGGCACACCCAGCCGCTCGAGCCAGAACATCGTCAGCGCCGTCAGGATTCTGCCCTTGCCGGGAATACCCTCCCCCATGACGACGTCGAAGGCCGAGATTCGATCGGTGGCGATAAAGAGGAGCGCGGCGCCCAGATCGTAGACATCGCGGACCTTGCCGCGGGAGAAGAGCTTGAGGCCCGGAAGCTCGGCCTTGAGCATCACGCCGTCCGTCATTGGCCACCTCGCCTGCCGCGGCGCGCGCGCCGCCGCGCGCCCATGCCCGCGAAGCGGGGATGGTACTCGATAGGGCGCGCTCCCGCCAGGCCTTCAGCGGGCGGCCGGGAAGGTCAGGCGATTGGCGTGGCAGAGGGCGCAGGCCAGCGCGTCGCCCGCGTCCGCCGGCCGCGGAGGCTGCGTCAACCGCAGAATACGCGCCACCATGGCCGTCACCTGGCTCTTGTGCGCCCGGCCGTTGCCCGTCACCGCCGCCTTGACCTCCGCGGCCGAGTAGCCGTACGTGGCGAAACCGCCCTCGGCCGCGGCCAGCAGGCACACGCCGCGGACCTCGCCGATGGTGAGCGCGCTCTGGAAGTTGCGGCCGTAGAACACCTCTTCCAGCGCCACCGCGTCGGGCGCGATGCGGGCGAGAATCGCGTCGACGCCCCGCCTGATCATGAGCAGCCGCGCGCCGCCCTTCAAATCGGGCGGCACGCGCAGGGCGCCGAAAGCGACGGCGCTGAGGGCTTGCGGGCCCTCCCAGCGCACGGCGCCCCAGCCCAGGACGTGCGAGCCCGGGTCGATGCCGAGAATCGTCGCCGGTTCACGGCGCATCGCGCGAGGTCCTCCGCCTGAACACGAGCCTGAGCGGAATCTCGGGGAACGGGAACCGCTCCCTGAGCTTGTTTTCCACGTACCGCCGGTACGCGGGGGGGAACGACCCCGGGTCGTTGACGAAGAACACGAAGGTGGGCGGCGCCGCCTGGACCTGCGCCGCGAAGTAGATGCGCGGCAGTCCGCGCGACCGTCGCCGCGAGGGAAGCTGCGTGATGGTCTCGGCGATCATGCGGTTCAGCTCCCCGGTCCCCACCCGGACCTGGGCCTGCTCCTTGAGGGCGAAGGCCACCTCGACGACGCTGCCCACGCGCGCGCCCTCCAAGGCCGAGATGCACACGATCGGGGCGAAAGGAAGCCCTGTCAGGCGGGCCGTGACGTACTTGTGGTAGTCTTCGGGCGTCGCTTCTTTCCGCCGGCCGCCCGCGGCCACCAGGTCCCACTTGTTGATCACGATGACGCAGGGCTTGCAGGCCTCCACCAGGAGGCCTGCAAGCTGCTTGTCGAGGCGCGCGATCTCGCGGGTCGCATCGATGAGGTGCAGGGCGACATCGCAGCGCTCGATGGCGGCGCGGGTGCGGTGCTGGCTGTAGAAGTCCACCGACCCGGCGACCTGCTTCCTGCGGCGCACGCCCGCCGTGTCAATCACCGTGACCGTCCGGCCGCCCCAGGCGATGCGCACGTCCACGGCATCCCGCGTCGTGCCCGGCGTTTCGCTGACAATGACGCGCTCCTCGCCGGCGAGGGCGTTCACCAGGGTCGACTTGCCCGCGTTGCGGCAGCCGACGATGGCGATCTTGAGCTCGGGCGGCGGCGGCGGCGCCGCCGGGGGCAGCGTCTCCATGACCGCATCGAGGAGGCGGTCCAAGCCGCGGCGGTGCGTTGCGCTCACGGCGATCGGGTTGCCCAGCCCCAAGATCCCGAACTCGTACGCCGCGGGCTCCATGTGCGCCGCGTCCACCTTGTTGACGACCACCGCGACGGCGGCGCCCCGGCGCCGCAGGCGGCCGGCGATTTCGCGGTCCTCGGGCGTGGGGCCGGCGGTGACGTCCGCGACGAACAGGATCATGTCGGCGCAGGCGATGGCGATTTCGATCTGGCCCTCGACATCCGCTTCCAGGTCATCGCGGTCCACCATGCCGATGCCGCCCGTGTCGATCAGTTCGAAGGTGCGGTCGAAATCCCTGATCTCGGCGCTGACCCGGTCGCGGGTCACGCCGGGCATCTTCGCCACGATGGCGAGGCGTTCTTTGGCAATGGCGTTAAAGAGGGACGACTTGCCCACGTTGGGCCGTCCGACGATGACCACGCGCGGGAGCGTCATTGCGTCTCCTCCTCGGCGCCGCGGCCCTTCGTCTTGAGCGCGACGAGCAGCGCGGCGACGTCCGCCGGTCTGACCCCCGCGATCCTGCGGGCCTGCCCCACCGAGTACGGCTTCACCTTCGCGAGCTTCTCGCGCGCCTCGCGCCGCAATCCGGGCACCGCGGCGTAGTCGAAGTCGGGCGGCAGGCGCTTGCGTTCCCAGCGCGCAAGCCGCTCGACATCCTTGCGCTGGCGCTCGATGTAGCCCCCGTACTTGCCCTCAATCTCGACCTCCTCGAACACCTCGGGCGCGAGCTCCGCCAGGGCGGGCGCTTCTCCGCAGAGCGAGCGCAAGCCGACCTCCGGCCTTCTGAGAATGCTCAACAGATTCTTCCCCTCCCGGCGCGTGTTGGCAAGGGTTTGGAGCGCCTCGGCGACGGCGCGGCGTTTGCCCGCGACCCTTTCCGCGGCCTCCCGAGGCTGCAGGCCCAGCGCCGCGCCGCGGTCAAGCAGCCTGAGATCGGCGTTGTCGTGGCGCAGGAGCAGCCTGAACTCGGCGCTCGAGGTGAACATGCGGTAGGGCTCCGCCGGCGACAGCACGCAGAGGTCGTCGGCCAGAACGCCGAGGTAGGCTTCGTCGCGGCCCAGAACGAAGGGCTCCGCGCCCCGCACCTTCAGGACCGCGTTGATTCCCGCCAGCAGCCCCTGCCCCGCCGCCTCCTCGTAGCCGGAGGTCCCGCAGACCTGGCCCGCGAGGTACAGCCCCTCGACGGCCTTGGTCTCGAAGGTGGGCCGAATTTGGATCGGCGGAAAAAAATCGTATTCGACGGCGTAACCCCACTGTTCGATCGCGGCCCGTTCCAGCCCCGGAATCGAGGCCATGATCTCCGCCTGGGCGTCGCGGGGCAGACTCGTCGAGATGCCGTTCGGATAGACCCGATGGGTGCGGCGGCCCTCGGGCTCCAGGTAGACCTGGTGCCGATCCCGGTCGGGGAACTTGACGACCTTGTCCTCGAGGCTCGGGCAATAGCGCGGGCCCGGGGCGGTGAGGGCGCCGCCGTAAACGGGCGAGCGCCCGAGATTGCGGCGCACGATGGCGTGCGTCCGCGCGTTCGTGTAGGTGACGCGGCAGGGAACCTGGCGCCGCGCGAGCCGCGCGGTCCCGTGGGAGAAGGGGCGCGGCGGCTCGTCGCCGTGCTGCGCCGCCAGGCGCGCGAAGTCGATCGTGCGGCCGTCGAGACGCGCCGGCGTGTCCGTCTTGAGCCGCCCCCGCTCAAGTCCCAGTCGGGCGAGGCTGTCGGAGAGCTCCACCGCGGATGCCTCGCCGATTGTGCCGCCGGGGGTCCGGTCGCCTCCGGTGTGCATCATGCCTCGGAGGTACGTGCCCGCCGTCACGACGACGGCGCGCGCCGCGATCAGACTCCCATCGCTCAGGCGCACGCCCCGCGCGCGGCCCGCCGCGGCCAGCACGTCGACGGCGCAGCCCCGGACCAGCGCCAGGCGCTCCTGCCGCAGAACGAGGCGCCGCATGTACGCGGAATACAGCGCCGAATCCACCTGGGCGCGCAGGGCCTGAACGGCGGGACCCTTCCCCGTGTTGAGCATCCGAAACTGAATCCCGCACGCATCCGCGGCCCGGCCCATGACGCCGCCCAAGGCATCGATCTCTCGAACAATTTGGCCCTTGGCCAGGCCGCCGATGGAGGGATTGCAGGCCATGGCGCCGATCCGGCGGTCATTGAGCGTGACAAGCACGCACGCCGCGCCCATGCGCGCCGCCGCCACGGCCGCTTCGATCCCCGCGTGGCCGCCGCCAATGACGACGATATCGGCCATGCTCACCCCACGCGGCCCAGCTCGGCCCAACGCGCGAAGAACCCCGGGAAGGACTTGTCGACCACGCCTGGGGCGGCGATGACGACGCCGGGGATGCGCAGCCCCGCCACCGCGGCGGCCATGGCGATGCGATGATCGTTCCAAGTGTCGATCAGGGCGCCCCGGAGCCTCCGCCCCCCCTCGATCGCGAGGCCGTCGGGCCGCTCCTCGACGTGCGCCCCGAGCTTGCGAAGCTCCGCGGCGACGCTGGCGATGCGATCGCTTTCCTTGATCCTGAGGTGCGGAACGCCGCGGATCTCGGTGCGCCCCGCGGCGAAGATCGCCACCGCCGCGATGGTGGGCACGACATCGGGAAACGCCGCCGCGTCCACCGCGACGCCGCGCAGCGGCCCGCCGCGCACGGTCGTCGCCTGAACGGTCCGTTCCGCGCGGCAGCCCATGGACACGAGCACATCCACGAAAGCCGCATCGCCCTGGCGCGTCCCGCGCCCGAGGTTTTCCACCGTCGCCGTACCGCCGGTGACCGCCGCGGCGGCGAAAAAATAGCTCGCGCTGGAGGCATCGGGCTCGATGGGATAATCGCGGCCGGCGTAGCGGCCCGGCGCGACACGGAACCGCAACGGATCCTCCCGGACCTCGATTTTGACGCCGAAGCCCTCCATGACGGCGACGGTGAGGTCGAGGTAAGGCCGCGAAACCACCGCGCCCGTCACCTCGAGCTCCAGCGCGCTCGCGCCGTAAGGCGCCGCCATGAGAAGCCCGCTTGCGAACTGGCTGCTTCGGTCGCCCGCAATCGCGACGGCCCCGCCGCGCAGGCGCGCCGGACCGATAGCCACCGGCGGGAAGCCGCGGGTGTCGCGGACATCCGCTCCGAGCGCCGTGAGCGCGGCCGTCAGCTCGCCGATGGGCCGCGCGCGCATGCGCGCCGTGCCATCGATGGTGTAACGGCCCTCGGCCACGGTGAGCGCCGCGGTTAGAAAGCGCATGGCCGTGCCGGCGTTGCCCACGAAGAAAGCGCCGCGCCGCACCGGAAACTCCCCGCCGCGCCCGCCCACCTCGGCGCCCTGATCGGTGAGCGCCACGTCCATGCCGCAGCCCGCGAGGGCTCGGGCCAGGTGTTCGGTGTCCTCGCAGCGCAGAAGCCCGGGCAGCCGGCTCCTTCCCTCGGCCAGCGCCGCCGTGATCAGAGCCCGGGCGCTGAGGCTCTTGGAGCCCGGCACGGTGCCGCGCCAGGCGATGGGGCCGGCGGGAGCGATGACAACGGATTCCTGCGAGCGCGTCATGTCGTCACGCGCGGCCGCGCGCCTAGGCGCGCAGCATAGCGTCCACCTCCGCCCGCGACGGCACCGAGGCCTGCGCGCCCAGGCGCGTCACGGAGATCGCGGCCGCGCAGTTGGCGAAGCGCACGGCGGCGGCCAGGGCGGCGCCCTCGGACAGCGCCACGGCCAGGGCGCCGTTGAAGGTGTCGCCCGCCGCGGTGGCGTCGACGGCCTCGACCTCGAAGGCCGGCACATGCCCCTCCGCCGTCCCGCCGGAGTACCACGCGCCCTTGTCCCCCAGCTTGAGGATCACGCAGCGCGGCCCCTGAGCTCTCAGGGCGGCGGCCAACCGCGGCGCCTCCGCAAGGGCCACCTCTCCGGGCGGCCGTCCCAGCAGCAGCAAAGCCTCGGTTTCGTTCGGCGTGAGGATGTCCACGTTCCCCAGCAGCGCCCGGCTCAACGGCCGCGCCGGCGCCGGATCCAGGATCACGGTCATGCCTCGCCCGCGGGCGAAGGCCGCCGCCGCCTCGACGGTCTCCTGCGGCGACTCGAGCTGCAGCAGCACATACCCTCCGGGGGTGAAGCAGTCCCCGGCGGCCTCGATATCCGCCGGCATGAACCGGTCGTTGGCGCCCGCGGCGATGACGATCATGTTCTGTCCGCCGCTCTCGACGAAGATCAGGGCCACGCCGGTGGCTTCGCCGGCCGTGCGCGCCACGCGTCCCGTGTCGACGCCCGCCGCCGCCAGGCTCGCTTTGAGCTGCTCGCCGAAGACATCGCCGCCCACCCGGCCCAACATCAGCCCCCGGCCCCCGAGCTTGCCCACGGCGCAGGCCTGGTTGGCTCCCTTGCCCCCCGGCAGGAGCTGAAAATCCCGGCCGCGCAGAGTCTGGCCCGGCGTGGGCAACGCCTGCATCTGCACGACGAAATCCATGTTCAGGCTTCCGGCAACGACGATCGGTGTCCGCATGCCGCCGCTCCCGCGCTTATGCCGCGCCCAGCCGCGCCCAGATGATCAGCGCCAGCCCCACCAGGTACGAGACGAACATGGCCGCAAGCAGCTTCCCGGTGCCGCGCGGCGCCGCCTTGAACTCCTTCCAGACGAACACCCCCCAACAGGCCGCGATCAGGGTTGCGCCCTGTCCCAAACCGTAGGAAACCGAGGGATTGGCGCACTTGGACGCCAGGATGTTCAGCGCCATGCCCACGCTCCAGATCATGCCGCCGAGCACACCGATGAGGTGCAGCCTCGCGTTCCCCTTTCTGAAGTAATCGGCGAAGGGCACCGGCGGACCGACGAAGGGCCGGCGCATGACAATGCCGTTCCAGAGGAAACTCGACGCGAGGAGCCCCGCGGAGAAGACCGCCACGGCGGCGTAAGGATACAATCTGCCCGCATCGACGAGGACGCCGTCCTGCTCGACGGGCATGGACCGCACCACGAGGAGGTAGAAAAGCCCCATGAGCACGCCGGCGATGATCGAGACCGCGATGCCTTTGCCGGCGGTGCGCTCGCCCTGCGCCGGCAGCCGGCGATACGCAAGCGCGTTGATGACGATCGCCGCGACGATGCCGGCGACGCCGAGGGCCAGCAGGACCGCGTTCACCTGGGCCGGATCGTTGATGTAGTTGACGGCCACGCCTTCCACCAGGGCGATGCCGATGCCGATGGGGAACGCGACGGCGAGGCCGGCGATGTCGATCGCCGCCACCAGGAGGATATTGGCGAGGTTGAAGACCGCCCCGCCCAGGAGCGCCCAGCCGATCGCGGCGGCGCTCGCCTGCCCCAGGTCTTCCAGAAACGTCCGCCCCTCCGAGCCCATGCTCCCCAGGGTGAAAGCGAAAACCAGGGCCAGCAGCAGCACGCCGATGGAGTAATCCCAGTAAAAGAGCTGGAACCGCCACTCCTTGGAGGCGAGCTTTTGGGTGTTGGCCCAGGAACCCCAGCACAGCATCGTGACGAAGCACAGCAACACGGCGACTTCCGGGGATTGAACGACGAACATGGCGCTCTCTACCTCCTCTCGGGAACGACCAGCCGCGCGCTCCGCCGCGCCCGGGACCCCGCCATGGTTTCAGAAAACGGCGGTCCTGTCAATGCGCCGCGCCGCCTCAAAAGGGCGCCCGGTCCGCCAGACCGATCTCGCGCAGGACCGCCGGGTGCGCCTTCACGTGCTCCAGGAACGCGAGGGGGCCGCCGCGGTGGGCCGGAAACCCGGCTTCCAGGATCAGCGCCAGGTCGATGCCTTCGGCGGCCGAAGGCGCGACCCCTTGCAGCCCTTGCCACATGGCGCACACCAGTTCGTAGGCCAGGTCGGGCGCCGCGCGCGGAACCGAGCCGTGAATGCGCCCCCGGCGGGCCGCCTCCCTGGTGGCGAACCCCATGGCTTGGAGCGACCCCAGGATCTTCCTCTCTCCCGCGCCGCTCTCGCGAAGGAGGCGCCACCGAGCCTCGAAGGCGTCCAGGCATCGGAAGACCGGCTCGGCGTCATGCCTCGCGAGCACCATGAAGCCCAGGCCCCGGAGGAAGGCCGCGGCGCGCTCGCCGCCGCCGTGCAGCACGCACACGCGGCTCGTCAGCGCATCGAAGCCGAAGGCGACCTCGGCGTCCTCGGCGCCGCTCGGTTCGGCCGCGCGCTTCCCGCGGTCGACCAGCACCACCGCTCCGGTTCCCAGCCGCCGGCGCTCCGCGGGGGTCAGCGGCGCCGTTCCGTCGACGACGACAAGGTCCCGGCCGGCGAAGCCCGCGCGCTCCTCGCTTACCGACAGGCACGCGGCCGTGCGCTCCTTCCGTTCGGGGGAGTACCGTTCGGCGTCCCGCATGATCCAGCACAGCCCGTCGCCCAGCGTCCGCGCATCCTTCAGGCACCACCTGACCTTGACGCCGCGCTGCGCGAGGGCGCCCGCCCACTGCCACCCGCCTTCGGCGGTCAACACCAGCGCGCGCCGCGGCAGCGCCCTCGGCCCGCCCAGGAGCGCGGCCTTGGCGCGTTCGACCCGGAGCAACTGCCGGCGTTCGGGATCGGCCGCAAGCTCGGCAATGGCGGCGGCGGCGAGCGCCGGGTTCGGCTCCTCGAAAAGCAGCCGCACCGCCGCCGTCATCGCCCGCGGCGCCGCGCGCGCCGCAAGCTCCCCGAGCGCCTGGCGCCGGACGATTCTGCGCCCGAGGCGGGTTCTGAAAAGCCGCGGCGGCAGGCGGCGGACAGGGGGCGCCATGGCCGCCGCGGCCTCGCGCAGCACCGGAGCCGGGGCTAGCACGTCGACCAACCCCATCGCCGCGGCGCGGACGGCCTCAATTCGCGCCCCGCGCACGACGGCGCCGATCGCTTCGCCCATGCCGCACAGCTCGCGAAGCCGCCATAGCGTCGCGCCCGCGGGCACCAGCCCTTCGCTCGTCTCGCTGAAGGCGAAGGCGCCTTCGGGCGCCGCCGCGCGGGCGCGACAGGCCAGCGCCAAGGCGGCCGCCAGACCGGACAGCTCCGCTGCGACGATCGCGACGGTGAACCCGGGAAGCGCGGCGAGAGCATCTTCGGCCTCGCTGCGCGCCGCGACTTCGCGCGCCTCTTCCGCCGGCGCACAATCCTCAGGCGCCATGCCCGCCGGCTCAACGAGGATCAAGCCCGAGAAACCCTCAAGCCGCGCGAGCGCCGCCGGCAGCGGCTCTCCGGCGGGATCGGGCGCCAGCGTCATGGCGCCGTCCCGCGGGCCGCCCGCGCGCCACAGCGTCTTCATCGCCGGGCCCCCTCGATCAGCGCCGCGCCGCAAAGCCCTCCGGCGGCGGCGGCCGCAACGCCCAGGGCACCCGGCTCGAGCCGCGCGCAGAGGCACAGGATGTGCCTGACCATGGTGCCCCCCGGCACGTGGCCCAGCGCAATTGCGCCGCCCGACCGGTTGAGCTTCTGCCGGAGGCCGAACCCGAGTTCCTTGAGCGCCGCGGCCAAATGCGCCGCCGACCGTTCGTGCAGTTCCAGCGCCTGCAGATCGCCCGGCGCGACGCCTTCGGCCGCCAGCACCGCCGCCACGGCGGCCGCCAGGCCGGAAGCCTCGGGCCGCGCGCCGGCGACCATGACGCGGCGAAGCAGCGCGCCGTGCCGCCCTTCTCCGGCGATCAGCGCCGCGGCGCCATCGCAGGGCAGCGCGATGTTCGCGTGCGTCGCCGTGCCGCCGCTCTTCATGGCCGGCACCGCGGCGAATTTCTCCGCCGAGGCCGACGCGAGGATGCCCTGGTCGTCCCGCACGTGCTCCTCCCAGTCCGCGCCGGCGAACAGGCCGAAGCTTTCGGCCCTGAGCACGCCTTCCGCGCGGGCGCGCGCGGCGTTCATGTGGCTCTCGATCGCCAGCGAATCGAGCGCCTCGCGCCGCAGGCCGTGGGCACGCGCGATCACCTCGGCCTCCTCGCCGATGAGCAGCCCCGTGTCGGGATCGGTGCTCTCGCGGTCGAGAATCGAGCGGCCGGCTTCCCGGGTCCCGATGGCCGCGCTGGCCGAACCCGCCCCGACGATGAGCGTGAGGCCGTCGCGCGCCAGAAGCCGATCGAGCGCCGTGAGCGGACCGGCGGCATCCTCCACCACGGCGAGGCAGGGCCGTTCCGGCGCCAGACCCAGTTCGCGGCCGAGCACGCGGGCCGGGTATGGCGGCCAGTTCGCCGCCGTACCCGTGCATAGGACAAGGGCCGCCACTTCATCGGGCGCCGTCTCGGTACGGGCCAGGGCCTCCTCGGCGGCCGCGCGCGCCAGCGCCAGCGGGGCGAAGGAGGCCAGCGCGCCTTTGGCCCGTCCGAAGGGCGTCCGCGCGCCGCCGCGAATCCGGATCGCTCCCACGCGCCTCCTCACCTGATGGGCCGGTATTTTCCGTTGTGTTCCTGGGAGAGCGTCCTCAGGAACTCCTCCTCCGCGCCGGGAAACCCGAGCGTGAAGATGCGCACGCCGCGGCGGAAGTTGAGCACCTTGACCCGGGCGAGGATCTCCTTGATGAGCCGGGGCGCATCCGAGGGCAGGCCCGGTCCCACCGAGCCCTGGTGGGTCGGCGCCCCGTCCGTGATGAGGTAGATCGTGTCCACGATCGGATCCTCGAAGGCGTATTCAAGCGCCAGGTCGGTCACGGTGATGCCATCGGCCTTGAGGCCCTCCACGAAATCGATCGCCTGGCGTTTGCGCGCCGCGTCGGCCGGCACGAGGTTGCCCTGCCAAGGCTTGACGTCGCTGGAGTAGGCAATGATGTTGAAGGATTTGTCGTCGGGCAGATCCCGGATGACGCGCACCAACTCTTCCTTGGCCCGGAAGATCCGCTCGCGGTTCTCGTCGATGATGACCCCGTCCTTCGTCCTCACGCTGCGCGGCCGCGGCCCGCCGTCCAAGGGCAGCGGATCCGTCGTCGTCATACTGCCCGATATGTCCAGGACGAAGGCGATATTCTTGCCCGTAATGTCCAGGCCGAAGATCACGCTGCGGCCCTCGGCCGGCGTCTCCACCGGCTTGGTCGGGTCGATTTTCGCCCCGTGGGCCGAGTAGTAGCTGCGGTACAGGGCCGGCATCGTCAACACCCGGCCGCACAGGCGCGCCAGCGCGTCTTGGAGCGCCACCGGCACCCGATCCCACTCCGGCGTCCGGTACCCCCCCGCCCCCTTGCCTTTGGACCGGACGGTGGGCGCGGCGCGTCCCATCTTCTTCTCGAGCCCCTCCCAGTAGTCGATGAGAGGCACGATCGCCTCCTTCTTGCGGGACACGCCCAGCGTGCGCACGGCCTCGACGACGACGCGCGGATCTTTCTCGGACTTCAGAATCTCCAGGCCCAACTTCACCGTGTCGATTTTCGGATTCGCGCGCGCCGCCGCGGCCAGCAGATACCGCGCCGCCCAGTGCTTCTCGGCCACGGCGAGGCGCCCGACGGCGATCAACGCCTCCTGGTCGGCGAGTCGCGCCACGCCGCGGGCCGCGGCGGTGAAAAGCCTGAAGCGGGCGTCCAGGCCGACGTCCGCATCGGGCAAATCCTCCGTCGCCGCGTAGTACTTGAGGATGACCTGGAGCGCGTCCAGCGTGTCTTCCTGGGCGCAGGCATCGAGACCGGCGACAAGGCCCCCCACGTTGCGTTGTTTGAGCGCATCGGCGAGGGCGCGCTCCGTCTGCATCAGCCGGACGGCGCCCCGTTTCGCCGCGGCGGCCAGTCCCGGCGCGGCCGCCGCGCACAGAAACGCCGCCGTCATGATCGCCGCTGGCAGCCGCATGGCCTCCGCTCCTTTCCCGGCGCACCGGCGCCGCGCTCAGAGCCGCAGAAAATTCTCGAAAAGCTGCGCCTCGGCCCGCCGCGACCAACGCCCCGCCTTGAGCTCGGCGGCCGTCTCGGGGCTGAAGCGCGCCCGGGAGGGCAGATCCTCCAGGAGCGTCAGCGGCAGGTCCGGAAGCTGCGGATACAGCACGACCTTGTTGGTGATCGTCGCCTCCGCCACGGCCTTGAGCCCCTCGTCGGCGGCGCGCATGCCGACCACCGCCGCCGCCGAGGCGTCGGTGTCGAGCTCTCCGCGCTCGACCTTCGCGAGCACCCGCTGCATGTCGAGGATGCGCGACCCCGTGTTGCCCGTCACGGTATGCTGGTCGTAGTGGATGTCGCCGAGATTCACGGGGCCCGTGCCGCGCTTGAGCCCGGCGAACACGTTGAGAACGCCGTAGCGGCCCACGTAGGCGCGGCAGTCCACCACGACCTGCGGCACCGGGGCGCAGGCCACACAGTAGTCGACGCCGTTCGGGGCGACCGCCCGCATCTCATTGTCGAAGAAACGCGACCGCGGGTCAAGCAAAACGAGCTCCGCGCCCGCCTCGCGCGCGGCGCTCCCCAACTGCCGTCCCACCGCGTCGAGCCTCTCGGGGCTCGGCTCGGAGACAATCACGTGGCGCAGCGCCGGCAGCGCGCCCGCCCGCTTCATCGCGAGGGCGCGCAGGACGTGCATCCGCCCCATCGGCCCGCCCCCGCCCAGCACCCAGAACGTCTCGTCGCCCGGGAGGAGATCGCAGCGGGCGTAGGACGCCTCGATGCACGCCCACGGCTCGACGAGCGACGCCGTCGAGTACCCGAGGGCGTCTCCCACCGGAATCATGTATTCCTGAACGCGGCGGTCGAAGACCCCGTACTGGCGCATGCCGCCCCAGACCGCGTAACCCACCGCGGTGTTGTACTTGTACAGGTCCGCCTGGACGATATACCGCCCGCCGAGGCGCATCGACGGCAAGGCCCTCGGCCCCACCGCGATGAGCGTCAGCGCGATCTCGTGGCCGAGGACGACCTTGTCCCGGGCCATGTCGTAGCCCGCCAGGCGCGGGTGTTCGGGCCCCGCGGCGACGACCTTGATGTCCGAGAAACACAGCGAGTTGCTGTCCACGCGGAAGGCCACGTCCTCGGGGCCGGGCTCCGGCCGGGGCAGTTCCGCCAGGCGCAGGCTCTCGAACCCGCGGCCCGCGAGCTGCCAGGCCAGCGTCGTCCCCGGGAATTCGTAAGCGCGGGCGCGGTAACGTTCCAACAAGCTCATCAGCGCATCTCCTGGCCGCCGGTCACGTTGTAGGCCTGGCCGGTCTCGTAATCCTGTTCCATGATGTAGAAGATCGTCCGAAGCACATCGGGCACGGTGCAGCCGCGGCCCATGGGAATCTGCCCCTCGTAGATCCGGCGGACCTCCTCCCGCGGCGCGTTGCCGTGCTTGGCGCGGTACTGGTCGAAAAGGCCGCCGGGCGCCGACCACAGGGGCAGGTCGAAAAAGTTGCCGGGGCAAACGGCGTTCACCTTGATCCCATCCTCGATCAGGTCCAGCGCGATGCTCGCCACCAGGCCCACGCCGCCGAACTTCGCCGCCGCGTAGGCGGAGTTGTACTTGCTGCCCTTCTTCCCGCTCTTGGAGTTGATCTGGATGATGTCCCCCGCGCGGTTCCACCGCATGACCTCGGCGGCCGCCTTCGCGCTTACGAAGACGCCCACCAGGTTGACATCGATGATCCGGCGCCAAGCCTCGGCGGGAAACTCCGTGATCTTGAAGGCCCGCAGAATCCCCGCGTTGGCAATCATGAGATCCAGGCCGCCGAAAGCCCGCACGGCGGCGCGCACGGCGGCGCGCATGGAATCCTCGTCGGTCACATCGGCGGGCGTGTCGATGACGCGCCGCGCGCCGAAGCGGCCGCGCAGCTCCTCGGCGGCGGTCCGGGCGCCCACGGCGTTCGCGTCGCAGATCGCCACGCAGGCGCCCTCGGCGAGGAGCCCCTCGGCGATCTCGCGGCCGACTCCCTGAGCACCGCCGGTCACCATGGCCGCGACGCCCTCGGCGCGCTTGCGTCCCCGCTCCCTCTCCATGAGCTTGCGCCGGTAGGCTTCCATGGACCAGCGCGCGATGTAACCGTACTCCCGTTTCGTCATCACCCGCGCGCCGCCGAAGGCCGCCGCATACTCCACGACCCGCAGAGCCTGGAGGAAGAGCTCGCGGACGGTCTCCGCGTATTCCGCCGTGCGGCCCACGCAGATCAGGCCGAAGCCGGGAATCAGCACGACCTGGGGGTCCGCGCCGCGGGCGGCGCGGAAGCGCGCGATGCGCTCCCGGAGCGCCGCGTGCACCCCGGCCGCGCCCCGAGTCCAGGGCAGCTCCGCGACGAGCGGCCTGGCGCCGCAGTACACCACCAGATCGGGATACAACGGACCGATCGCGAGGGCGGACCGCGCCGCCTCGCCCGCGAGGGCGCGATCGAGCAGCTTGTTGCGGCACGCGAAGATGACTTGGCGCCGGTCGGCGAGGGCGCCGCGCACGGTCGGCACGATGAGGCTCTCCCACGTCTCCCAATTCCCCGGGGGCCGCGGCCGGGCGATCGGACGCCCGAAGGCCGCGGCCATGGACCGCCGGCGCGCGGGGCGCGCCAGCTCGCGGCGCACGGCATCGAACACGCGGCGCGTCAGCCCCTTGATCTCGGCGATGGAATCGGCGGCGGCGATCAGGCCGTGCTTGGCCAGAAAGATCAGTTTCGGCGCCCCGCCCCGGCAGGCCGCGATCTCCCGAGCCACGCGCCGGGCGAGGGGGAGCCCCGGGTCGCGGTACTCGATCCACAGAAACGGCGGCAGCCCCAGCCGCTCGGCGGCCGCGCGCCCCCCGGCCGCCGAAGTCAGCGCCGCCGCGAGTTCCGGATGGGTGTGCATCACGAACTTGTACGGAATCGCGGCGTGCATCACCGCCTCGACGGACGGACGAATGTCCGGGCGGGGCGGATCGATCCGGGCCTCGAGCAGTTTGCGCGCCACATAGGCGTCGGCGGCCTCGCGCGTCGCGCCCGGGATGGGCGCCGAGAGCAGTTCCCGCACCTTGGCCAGGTCGAGGCGCAGCATGGCCTCCGGCGGCATCGCTCCCATGGCGTAGCCGCTTGCCTTGACCCACAAGTCGGCGCGGGTCTTGACGGAGGAGTTCCCCCCGCCCGCGATCACGATCGCGGGGTCGGCGCCCACCTCGAGGGAATAGCGCCAAATCCGGCGCACGTCGCTCCGCATGGCGGACCTCCGGCCTTAGAAAGAGCGAATGTACCCTCTCGCCCCAGGCGGGGCAAGAGCCGCGCTTCGCGGGACGCCGTCACTTCAAGCCGTGGACCATGTTGAAGGGCGTGGCGCCGGGGACATCGACGCCTTCGCGAAAGCGCCGCACCAGCGCGGCCGTGTCGCCCGCCGCGAAAGGCACGCCCGCCAGGACGATCCTGAAATGCCGCACGCCGAGCTTCGCCAGCGTCTCGACCTTGGAGAAGATGCAGTACGGCCGCCGCGAGTAAACCGTCACCAGGTCATCGCGCCGCGTCACGTGGAAGAGCTCGTTCCGGCCGTCCCTCACGGTATGCCCGCTCTTGGCCGCCGGCACGGCGCGCGACACGAAGAGCGGCACGTACGAGAAGGCCACAACCTCGATGCGCGGAAGCAGCGGAGCCAGATCCGCGAGCGTCGCCGCATCGCCCTCCAGCGGGAAGACCATGCGCTCGGCGCCGCGCGCCCGCAGGGCCGCCGCCGCCGCGCGGTTGTGAACGTAGAGAAACGGACCGGTTTGAAAGCGCGCGCCCGGGGGCAACAAGCCGAAGCCGCCCAAATTGTTGATCTCGAACAGCCGCACGCCCCACTCATGCAGCGCGCGCAGCCGGCGGCGCACCTTCTCCAGCCGCTCCGGCAGGGTCACCGGCGGCACTGTGACGCCGACCCTGGCCGGCAGCTTGCCGAGCGCCGCCGGCGTCAGCGCGTGCATCATGCGGTCCGTGAGGACGAGCATCACGCGGTCCACGCCCCGCGGCGCCGCGCGGGCCACGGCGAGATCGTCCGTCTGAACGGTGAACGTCCGGCCGGTGTCCGCGCCGCAGGACACCGTGAAGGCGCGGATGGCGGCGCGGGCCTTCACCGCCAGCGTGTTCGCCTTGCGCTGCCACGGCGGCGCTTTCCCATCCAGGCGCCGCACGGAGCGCGGCTCCTCCTCGACCGCGAACAGGAGGTCGCCCCGCTCGGTTCCGGGAGGGACGTTCAGCATCACGCGCTGCCGGACGCGGGCGCTGCGGACCGCGCGCCCGCCCACCCGCAGCCGCGTGACGGGATAGGCCTCGTCCTCCGCCCCCTGCACCCTGAGCCTCTGCCCCACGGCCACGTCCGCCGCAAGCCGCACCTCGGCCTCGCCCCCGGCCACGCGTCCCACCCGGCCCGCGAAGACGCCCGCAGGCCCCGGGACATCCGGGCACACCAGGCTCGCCGCCGGCGCGTTCCCTAGAAATCCGCTCGTCACCGGCCGCGTCTTGACGGCCTTGAGCGCGGCGCCCGCTTCCCCATCGGCGCCGTCGCGGATGGCGCGATAGCCCGCCACCGCGCCGCGCACGTAGGCGGCGCTCCGCAGGCGGCCCTCGATGACCCAGGCGGCCACGGGCAGCGACCGCAGGAGCTCCGCGCCCCGGGCGCACGAGAGATCGGCCATGCTGAACGCATAGCGCTCCGCGCCCCGAACCAGGTAGGGCCGCCGGCACGCTTGCAGGCACCGCCCGCGGTTGCCGCTGCGTCCGGACAAGAAGCTGCTCGTCAGGCACAATCCCGCCATGGAGAAGCACAGCGAGCCGTGCACGAAGATCTCCAGCTCCACCGGGCTGTCCAGCGCGATCTCGCGCACCTCGAAGGCCGTCAACTCCCGCGCGAGGACCACCCGCGAGCACCCCAAGCGCGCCGCCGCGCGCACGCCCTCGATGTTGTGCACGGCAAGTCCCGGGCCCGCGTGCAGCGCAAGGCCGGGACAGACTTCCGGGATCAGCGCGGCCGCGCCCAGGTCTTCCACGATGACGCCGTGGGCGCCCTGCGCCCCGATGGCGGCGACGGACCGCCCCAGTTCGGAGAGTTCGCTTTCCTTGAAAACGCGATTCAGCGTCACGTACACCTTGACGCCGCGCGCGCGGCAGTGGGCGATGCCGCGGGCCAGTTCGTCCGGGGTGAAACCCGCGCCCCGCCCGGACGCCTCGCGCGTCTTGAGCCCCGCGTACACGGCGTCCGCGCCGGCCTCGACGGCGGCGAGCAAGCCCTCGACATCCTGCGCCGGAGCAAGTATCTCGGGAATCATGCCGCACCTCGATTTCTCACGCCGTCAGTCTACCAGACCGCGGCGTCGCCCGCCTCAGTCCCCGCCAGCTTTTCTCCCTCCGGCGTCACCCAGGAGATGTCGTCGAAACCGATCTCCGCCTCGAGCGCCCCCGCCCTGACGGTTATTCGACGTTTGCTCTTGCTGACCCGCACGACGCGGCACTTCGCGCCGAGCACGGGAACGTAGACCTCGCTGTTGACCTTCAGGCCGCGGGCGATGGCGTCCCGGCGCTCCCCCAGCGGGGTCCTGGCCAACATGTTCTCCACCGCCTTCTCCAGGGCCGCGACATGGGGGAGAAACCGCGGCGGCGCGCTCTTGAGATTCGGGATGATCGCGAGCGCCTCGTCCCTGAAGGCTCTGACTCTGCGTTCGATCTCGTCGTCGGCCTCGCGGCCGGCCTGCGCCTTGGCGTCCTCCGCGTCCCTGAGCTTCTCGGCCAGCGCCCCCTTCATGACGGCGAGGCGCCGCCTCACTTTCTGCGCATTGCGCCGTTCCGCCTCCACCGCGCGGCGCGCCTCTTCCATGCGCCGCATGACGATCTCCAGAGGCTCGGGGTTCCTGATCGCCTCCTTGGCGGCCGCGATCAACTCGGGCCGCAGCCCGAGCCTTTCGGCCACCAGCAGCGCGCAGGACCGACCCGGCGCGCCGAGCAGCACCCGGTACGTCGGCGCCAACGCGGCGGGATCGAACTCCATGGCCGCGTTGGCGGTTTCGGAGTGCATGTACGCGTATTGCTTCAAGAGCCCCAGGTGCGTGCTCGCAACGGTGTGCACGCCGCGGCTCCGCAAATGTTCGAGCACGACCGTGCCGAGCGCGCCGCCTTCGAGCGGGTCCGTGCCGGCCCCAAGCTCATCGAGGATCGCCAGGTCGCCGCGCGCCGCCTCGTTGACCACCCGCACGATGTGGCGCATGTGCGCGGAAAAGGTGCTTAGGCTTTGCTGGAGGCTCTGCTCGTCGCCCGCGTCGACGAAAACCCGCCCGTAGTACGGGACCCGCGCCGGCGGCGCGGCCGGGATCGGGAGGCCGCACGCCGCCATCACCGCCAAGAGCCCGACGGCCTTCAGCATCACGGTCTTGCCGCCGGTGTTCGGACCGGTGACGACGAGCAGTCGCACGTCCTTGCCGAGGGTGAGGTCGAAGGGCATCACCTTGGCGCGGATCGCCGGAAGGTCGGGCGCCCGCAGGTCGCCCGCGGCGTGAAAGAAGACGAGCAGCGGGTGGCGCGCCCGGGACACGGCGAGCACATGATCCGGCGCGATCGCCGGCACGCAGAACTCGTAGACCCTGGCGAGTTCGCCCTTGGCATGGGTGAGGTCGGCCCACGCGACCAGATCGCGCGCCGCCCGGATTTCCGGCGCCCGCCCCATGATGGCCCGCGTCAATTCCAGGAGAATACGCGTTTCCTCGCGCCGCACGCTCTCGGCGGCCGCGCCCAGTTCGTTGCCTTCCGGCACGATCTCCTGGGGCTCGATATAGGCCGTGGCGCCGCTCTGGGAGTAGCCGTGAATCACGCCCGGCAGCCGGCCGCGGCATTCGCTCCGGACGGCCAGCACGTAACGATCGTTCCGCATCGACGGCTGCTCTTCCTGGAGGAGGCGCGCCACGGCCGGCCGCCGCAGCATGGCGGCGACCTTCTCGCGCAGGGTCTCCCGCAGGACGCGGGCCCGCTCCCTCAGCGCGGCCAGCTTCGGGGAGGCGGCATCGCGCACGAATCCCCGGGCATCGACCGTGTCCTCGATGCGCGCGGGAAGATCCGCCGGCAGGGTCGCGGCTGCGACCCTGCGGCGAAGATGGGGGCCCGCCGCGCGCTCACCGCCCAGCGCCGTCACCCGCTCCGCGGCCCGGACAAGGGCCGCGATGCCGGCGAGTTCATCGGGCTCGAGCGGACGATGGAACTCGCGCGCGCGCTCAAGGTCGGCGCAGCCGTCGCGCAGAGCGCCCAGGACCAGACGAGCGCCCCCCTGGAGGAGGGCCCCCATCTCTTCGGTTTCCTTCAGCGCGGCGGCGGCGCTCGCCGCGCTCCCGAGCGGCGCCAGCGCGCAGGCGGCGGCCCGGCCGAGATCCGTCTGCGCAAAGGCGGCGAGCGCTTCGCGGACCTTGTCGAATTCCAAAACCGCTAGCGTGTGGGCATCCATGGGCGGCATCGCGTGCACACGACGCGATTGTCGTCTATCGCGGGCGGCGGCGCAAGCCGCGCGCCCGGACCTATCACGCGGCGGCCGCCAGCGCTACCCCTTCAAGAGCTCGTCGAACTTCTTGTTGATGACGTCCCTGAGCTCGCCGATCAACGCGTCGTCCTTAAGCTGGCAGGCCGGCGGCGAGGCCGGCGCCGGGCGGGTGCGGCCGCCGGCCGGCGCCGGCGCCGGCGCCCCGCGCGGGGCGGCGGCGACGGCGTGAAGCTCGTGCGCCGGCGCATTCAGGAACGACTCGGCCGCGGATTCTTCTTCGGCCGCCTCGTCGAGAGTCGCCCGAGGCGCGGGCTGAAGATCTTCCTCTGCCGGCCCATCCGAGAGCGCGAGGTCGTCCTCGATGGCGTCCTCGATGGCGTCCTCAGCGAAGCCGCGGTTGATGACCTTCGTCGGACTATCCTCGACCGCAAAGCGGGCGACGCGCCGGCCGCGGCGCCCCGCGATCACGAGAGCGGCAAAGGAGAGCGTGAACATGAAGAGCACCGCGCCGCAGACCCCGACGATCACCCAATCCACCGTGTCGCCGGCGAAAGAACCCTTGCGGGCGCGTTCCCAACGGTTGGCCGCCATGCGCTTCAGGACCTCCCAATCGCTGAAGGCCGAGTCGGCGACGGCGAGGTTCGTGCCGGCGGCCTCGGCGGCGGCCTTGATGCCTGCCGCGCGCCGGTGCAGCATCTCGACATCCTCTCCCGCCTTGGCAAGCTGCGCCTCGAGGCTCGCCTTGGCGTTCGCCAGCGCGGCGATCTGCGCCTTGAGATCGGGGATCTGGACCGCCTCGCGCTCGAGCTGCGCGTTCCTGGCCCTCAGCTTGACGCGTTCGGCCTCCAGGCTTTCCGCCAGGGAGCGCATGCGGTCCGTCTCGGCCTGCGCCGCCGCGGTTTGCGCCGTCTGGTCCGCGAGGGTCCGCGCGGCCTTTTCGGCGTCGACCCGCCTCGCGTTCTCCAGCTCCGCCCCGGCCTGCTTGAGCGCCCCGATACGGCCGTTGCGTTCCTCGAGATCGCGCTTGAGTTCGTTGATCCGCTCGCAGAGCGTCTCGTAGCTCATCTCGAGGTCGTAACTCTTGTCCTCGGCGCGGGCGAGGGCGTCCGCCCGCTCCGCGGCCTCCGCGGTGCGCCGCTCAAGCTCCGCCGCGGTCTTCTTGTAGGCCTGCGACACCGCGGCCAGCGCGCTCTCCCGCGCCTTCAGCGTCTCCGCGAGACAGGTCTTCTCGTCCCGGAGCGCGACGCGGGCCGCCTCGGACTGCTGCCAGCTCTCCGACAACGTCTTGATCTTCTCGTCCTTCCTCGCCAACTCGGACTGGGAGCAGCCGCATGCCCACGCCAAGACGATCGCCGTTACCCACGCGAGCCGACGCACCCGCGTCACGCCGTGATTCCCCGGGTTCTTCATGGACGTTTCTCCAACCGTCGCCATCGAATCCGACGGCTCTTCCCTTCTCACACGCGCGGATTATCCTCCGTCAAAGTATACCTTCCGGCCGGGGCCGGGCAACATGGACGCGGCGCCGCATTCCCGTAACATCGCGCCGCCCCGCGGCGCGGTCCTCACCCGGCGGATCTCCCCCCCCGCCGCCTCCCGCTATGCGGGCAAAACGCCCCTGCGGCCCGCCTGGCGCAGCTCGGCCGCGAATTCCGCGTGGGCGCGGACCCACGCGCCGAGATCGGCGTGGCGGCGCGGCTCCGTCGTGAAGCCCGTGAAGTCCTCGCCGAACCCCTCCGCCGGCGCGCGCCCCAGGCAGCACAAAACCGCGCCCCCCGGCTCGCGGGTCCAGAACCCGTCCGGCCCCAACAGACGTTCGATCGCTTCCTCTCCCAGAGGCGCCCCGAGAAGCAGCACGCCCTCGTGCGACCGCGCCCGTTCAAGAAAGGCCTCCAAGGGCAGGAAGCCCGCGCCTGGAGCCGCGCGGCAGAGGAACTCCCACAGGCGCGCGCTCACTAGGGCGCCGATCCTCGACGCTTCCGGAGCCGGCCCATCGCGCGTCCGGAACAGAAGCACGGCACCGATCACCGTCGGTCCCCGCCGAAGCGGCAGGTAATCCGCGGCGGCGAACGCGTTCGGCCGGAACCGCGCGGGCGCGGCCTGAAAGAGCGCGCGGCCCGTGTCCATGAGAAATCGGCCGGCTTGGCGCCGGAGGACGGCGCTCTCGGCGTCGATCTCCAGGAGAAAGCCGCCGTGGTGCAGCAGCGCCGCCGCGGCGGGAACGCGAAAGTACGCCCGCAGGGCGCGCAACGTTTCTCGCAGAAACGCGGGCGCATCGACGGCGGGCGCAAGCAGCGCCTCCAGCAATTCCACGTACGCATTCTCCGCGGGGAGGGTCCGGGGAGGCGGGGCTGGCGGCGATTCGGCCGGCGCGCCCCGCGCCTCGGGCACTGCGCCGGGCGCGGCGGCCGGCGTCTGTCCGTCGGCTCCCAGCATCGCCACGCATTCCGCCAGCAGCGAACGCGCCCAGACGCCGGCGGGCGGCGGCACCTCGACGGGCGGCGACGCCGGATCGTCCCAAACGACGTAGATCGGCAGGTCCGCGCGCCGGGCGCGAAGGCGTTGGACGGCGCCCGGATCGTCCCGCAGCAACTCCCCCGCGAGCACGGCCGCCGCCGCCTGTCCGACCGCGTCTTCGGGCCAGGCGGCCCGCGCCGCCGCGATCACGCGGAACCCCCTCCCGCTCAACACCCGCGCAAGGGTCTCTTGGTCGGCGGCGAAGGGCGAGATTGCCAGCACCGCCGGGGCCGGCGCCGCCCATCCCTCGGTGAGCGCCGCGAGTTCCTCGGCGCTCAACAGCTTGTGCGGCCGCCCGTCAGCATCCATACCTGCTCCGATTATATGCCGGCGCCAGGCGCCGGTGCGAGCCCCGGCGCGGCTCACGCACGCCGCAGCACCGCGCCGCGGGAAGCGCTCGTCGCGAAGGCGGCATAACGCCGGAGCCACGGGCTCGCCGTCCGCGGCGCGGGCGGCGTCCAGCGCGCCCTCCGCGCGGCCAGTTCGGCCTCGGACAGCTTGACATCGAGGCGGCCGCCCGGAATATCCAGCGCCACCATGTCGCCGTTCCGCAGAAGCCCGATCGGCCCGCCCTCGGCCGCTTCGGGGGAGATATGCCCGATACAGGCGCCCGCGGTGCCGCCGCTGAAGCGCCCGTCGGTGATCAGCGCGCACTTGTCGCCCAGATTCATTCCCTTGATATACGAGGTGGGCGAAAGCATCTCCTGCATGCCGGGCCCCCCCCGCGGGCCCTCGTACCGAATCACGACCACATCGCCCGGCTTAACCCTGCCGCCCAGGATGCCTTCGCAGGCAGCCTCCTGGTTTTCGAAGATGACGGCGGGCCCGGCGTGGACCAGCATTCCCGGATCCACGCCGGCCGTCTTGACCACCGCGCCCTCGGGCGCGAGGTTGCCGTAGAGCACCGCGAGTCCGCCCGTGGCGGAATACGCCTTCTCGATGGGACGGATGCAGTCCGGGTCGGCAATGCGCGCCTGCGCGACGGCTTCCCCAAGGCTCATGCCCCCCACCGTCGGTGCGCCTCCGTGCAGAACGCCTCCGAGGCGCCCAAGCTCCTTGAGGATCGCCGACACGCCGCCCGCGGCCCCCACGTCATCCATGTGATAGGAGCCGGAGGGCGACACCTTGCAGAGGGTCGGCACCCGCAGCGCCAGCGCGCCGATCCGGCGCAGATCGTAGGCGAGGCCCGCTTCCTGCGCGACGGCCAGGAGGTGCAGGATCGTGTTGGTCGATCCGCCCATGGCGGCGTCGAGGGCGAAGGCGTTGTCGAAGCTCGCCTCGGTGAGGAAAGTCCGGAAACGCACCTTCGCTCTCACGAGATCCAGGATGCGTCGGCCCGCCCGAAGGTATAGGGCTTCGCGCGCCGGATCGACGGCGAGCAGGGTGCCGTTGCCGGGAAACGCGACGCCCAGCGCCTCCATGATGCAGTTCATGGAGTTCGCGGTGAAAAGCCCGCTGCACGAGCCGCAGGTGGGGCAACCCGACCGTTCCAAGTCCTCCAGCTCCCGCGCGTCCATGGCGCCGATGGCGCGGCTGCCCACGCCCTGGAAGATACTGATGAGATCGCATGGGCGGCCGTCGGGAAGGCTGCCCGTCGCCATGGGGCCGCCGCTCACAAACACGGCGGGGATATCGAGGCGCGCCGCCGCCATCAGCATCCCGGGAGTGACCTTGTCGCAGTTCGGGATGCAGACCATGCCGTCGAACCGGTGGGCCTCCACCATGGTTTCGACGCAATCGGCGATGAGCTCCCGGGACGGCAGGGAGTACTTCATGCCGGCATGGCCCATGGCGATGCCGTCGCACATCGCGATGGTGTTGAACTCGAAGGGGACGCCGCCCGCCTCCCGCACGGCCCGCTTCACCAGCAGGCCGACGCGGGCCAGGTGCGTGTGCCCCGGCACGACGTCGGTGTACGAGTTGGCGATGCCGATGAGAGGTTTGCCGAAATCGGCATCGGTAAGCCCCGCCGCCCTGAGGAGCCCGCGGTGCGGAGCGCGCTCGACGCCCTTTGTCACCATGTCGGAACGCATGCCTGCCTCCTATGGGCGCCGTTGGGGCGCCCGGACCGGGCCGTTTCAACCGAAGCTCGAAGACTCTATAATGAGCCCCGGGCGGCGCTTGATCAATACGCGGCGCCGCCCTTCGCCCCGCATTCGATTTTTTCCGGTCCCTCGGACAGGAGGCCATGTGAGAACCTTCGACATCGCCATCATCGGCGCCGGCCCCGGCGGCTACGTCGCGGCCATCCGCGCGGCGCAGCTTGGACTGAAGACGGCGCTCATCGAGCAGAGCCCGGCTCCCGGCGGCACGTGCCTGCACCGGGGCTGCATCCCCACCAAGGCGCTGCTGCACGCCGCGGGGCTTCTGGGCCGCCTGGCCCACGCCGCCGAGGAGGGGCTTGCGATCGGCTCGGCCGCCGTCGACCTTGCCGCCCTCATGAAACGCAAGAATCAAGTCGTCCGGCGCCTTGCGGGCGGCGTGGCCGCCCTGCTCAAGAAGAACGGGGTCGCGTATATCAACGGCAAGGGAGCGCTTCTCGGCGGGGGCCGCCTCCAGGTGACGTCCGCCGCCGGCAAGGAGGATCTCGGCGCCGAGCGCATCGTGGTGGCCACCGGCTCGACGCCGTCCGCGCTGCCGCACGTTCCCTTCGACGGCGTATCCATCGTCAGCAGCGACGAGGCGATCGCCTTCGACGCGGCGCCCGAGCGGCTGCTCGTGGTGGGCGCCGGCGCGGTGGGCTTGGAACTGGGATTCGTCTGGTCGCGCTTCGGAAGCAAGGTGACCATCGTCGAGCTCATGCCGCAGGTTCTGCCCGGAGGCGACGAGGAACTGTCCGTCGAGCTGGCCAAGGCCCTGGCGCAGCAGGGAATCAGGATTCTCACCCAGACGACGCTCGCCGCCGCCGCCGCCGGCCCCGCCGGCGTCGCCGTCAAGCTCCAACCCGCCTCCGGCGCCGCGATCGAGGAAACCTTCACCAAGGTGCTCGTGGCGGTGGGACGGCGCGCGTTCCTTGAGGGCGCGGGCCTGGAGGAAGCCGGCGTCGCCGTGGAGAAGGGGCGGATTCCCGTCGATCCTTGGGGCCGCACCAACGCGCCCGGCATCTTCGCCATCGGCGATGTCACACCGGGGCCGCAGCTCGCGCATCGGGCTTCCGCCCAGGGTCTCGCGGCCGCCGAGACCGCCGCCGGGCGCGCCGTCGCCCCCGTCAATGCGGGCGCGGTTCCGGCGTGCACATACACGGATCCGGAAGCGGCTTCGGTGGGCCTGACGGAGAAGGAGGCGCGGAAGCGCGGCTTAGACATCACGGTGGCTCGCTTTCCCTTCGCGGCCAGCGGCAAGGCCATGATCGAACGCGCGCAAACCGGTTGGGTCAAACTCATCGCCGACCGCGCGCACGGCCAGGTGCTCGGCGCGCACATTATCGGGCCGTGCGCCACGGAGCTCATCGCGGAAGCGACCCTAGCAGTGCAGCTCGAATGCACTTGCGAGGAGCTCGCGCGCACCGTGCACGCGCATCCGACGCTCTCGGAAGCCATCGCCGAAGCGGCCCACGCGGGCCTCGGCGCGGCGATTCACTTCTGACAGCGGGAGGCCAAGAACGGACCGGCCGCGCGCCTTGACATCATCCCCGCTCTCGGTACAATTGGAGGCCTTGCCCGCCCGGCGCTGCGCGCCGCGGCGGGCCCCATCAGCCCAGGTGGCGGAACTGGCAGACGCGCAAGGTTGAGGGCCTTGTACCCGTAAGGGCGTGGGGGTTCGACTCCCCCCCTGGGCACCAGCATCGCAGGCCGGTCCCGGGGACCGGCCTGGCCGTTTTCCGGACGGAAAGGGACTACCTGGTGGCGGGGGGAACGTAAATCACGGCGCTCGGGACCACCGGCATGCCGCCGTAGGTCAACACGCTGTCGCCTCCGCCCGCGAAGAGCATCCGGTCGTCCTCGTTGTCCATGACGCCGTCCATGCCGGGGAGGGGGGACACGGTGTGCCACGCGCGGCCTCTCTCCATGAAGCGCACGATGCGGTCATCGTCGTTGAGCGTGTCGGAGAGGGGCTGATAGCCCTCGAAACCGTCGCCGGGGACGTAACCGTCGGTTATAAGCCACGAGCCGTCGATCCCGGACGGATTCGGATGCACGCCCGGACTGTTCGGAGAGGGCAGCGCCACGCCGTTCTTGATGTGCCAGTACTTGCGCAACGTCATCAAGTCGTACGGCGTCGATTGCGGATTGAATAAGCCGTTGATCACGCTGAAGTTCGGGTCGAAATACTCGCCCGCCGCCACCGGGGAGCCGTCGTAGACCTCTATCTGTGCGCCCATCACCACGTAGAAGAAACCGCCCGCGCCCGTGAAGAGCATTCCCAGCGATTGCTGTCCGTAGTCCGTGTACACCCTGCGCAACACCTTCACGGTGTTCGTGTGCACGCGGTTGATCACGCCGGTGTCCGCCGCGGTCTCCGACGCGAAGTACTTGCCGTACCTGACGTCCACGTCCGCAAAGTCAGTCGTCAAGTTAAGGGCGGCGGCTATATCGCCCACCGTCGTATTCGGCGGCGACAGCCCGAGCAGCGAGATGCCGCCGCCGGGTCCGAGACCCGAGAAAGTGGCGGCGAAACCTTCGGAAAGGTACCGGCCCGTCGTCGGCAGGGAGTCGTCGCTCCCGCCGGAGATCAAGAACGTGTTCGACTGCCCGAGGTAGCCGTCGTACGTTCTGTTGCTGTGCCAGCCGAGGTTGTCCGCGTTGACGCCGTGGGCACAGGGCGCCTCAAGAAAGGTGCCGGGCGCGATGAAGCAGGTCTTGGCCGCCCCATCGTAGACGTCGATGGTCCTCTGAAGCTGGCTCTGACCCTGCTGCGTCCGCCGCAGCTTCATTACGGGCGCGTTTATCGGGCTGAGCGTCTGGATACCGGCGACGCACAGATAGACGTCGCCCGCGTTTCCGAGGATGTTGTCCGAGCCCGCCAGGCGCACGGTGGCGTGCAGGCCGCGGCCGTAGTTTCCGGGAAGCTTCACGACGGCCTTGTCGCCCCCCTTGAGCGGCGTGAAGTCGCCCTTGCCATCGTCGCTGGGCAGGCTCGCATCGTAGATCTCGATGCTGTTGGTGCTCGGGAACGTGTTGATCTCCCGAATGAAGCGCGGGTCGTTCGGCGGGTACTGCGGATCCACAATGGTCGCCTTCATGCTCACCTGGCCGCCGAAAAGGTAGATCTCGCCCTCGGTGACGGCGACGGCGGTATGGTGGAAGCGCGGGGCGCCGAGGGTCGCGGAAAGGACCTGGAACTTGCGCGTGTGCCGGCTGTAGAGCTCCGGATGCGGATAGGCCTCGCCCAGGACGCCGTCCGGCGCGCCGCCGATCACGATCACGTTCCCTTCCGTCGCACGAGTGACGGTGTGGAAGACGCGGCCGCCGCCCTCGAGGCGCAGATCCTCGCCCTCGAAATCCGTGTCGATCCAGCCGCCGCTCTTGCTGGCCGGCTCCGGCTCCACCAAAATTCTCTGGTCAAAAAGCTCGCAGGAGTCGATGCTCGAGAAGCAGCGTTCGTCCGTGCCGGAGACGATGAACGCCGTGCCATCATCTAGCGTCACAGCCTGGTGCTCGTAACGCGGAGTCATCATCTCCGACGTGCGGTAGAAGTACCCAGCTTCCAGCTCTGCGACGCGGTTGCGGCTGCCGACCTCGCCTCCTTGACAGCCCAGGAGGGTGATCAGCACGCACTTTGCAAGGACTGCGCCGGAGAACAACTCGCACCGCCCACTTCCTCTTTGCTTGCTTCGCCGCATGCCCGGCTCCTCTTGCACAAAACCTTCCTTGCGCCGCGCAACCGGCGCCGCGCGTTCGCTAGGCCAGGTCAGAGTACCTCGAATGAGGTCTATTATAGCCGTCCTCGTCCGGAATGCTACCTCCCGCCTTCGAGGACGACTTTCTCGGGCGCAATGCCGCGCCTCCGCGCCCCCCCTCTTCGGCTTGGCCGCGCGGCGCACCTGCCCGCGCGAGCGCCTCATTAATAGGCAGTCATTGGGGCGCGGCGGCTTCGAACTCCCGCTCCCAGAGAAGGTCTCCGAGTCTTTCGGTGAGTTCGCCGATCCGCTCCCGCCCGAGAACCGGATCCCGCAGCGCGTACTCCCGTCCTTCCCTGTCGCGGAATTTGAGCTCGCCGCCGGCGCTCGCCGTAAGCTCGAGCCGCCGGCGGCGGAGCAGAATGAGCGCGAGCACGTATCTGAGTTCGCTCTCGATGCCCTCGGGCGCCGCGGATTGCATCGATTCGAAGATCCGGCGGACAACCTCGATATCGAGCTTCGCCGGCCGCCGCCGCGGCGCCGCCCGCGGCGGCCGCACTGTGCGCCAGAACGCGAGCCCCCCGCCGCTCGATCCGGGGCTCCAACAGCCGGCGCAGAAATCGCGCCGCGCGAGCCCGCCTTCCGCCGCGATCAGCGCGGAGAAAAACGCATCGCCGAATTTCAACGCCGTGCCGCACCGCGAACACGCCCCCGCGGATCCGGCGAAGTTCCACGTCTCCTGCGCCATGTGCCTGCATATCCTCGATGATGCCCGCGCCCGCTCAGCCCGCGCCCGCGTCTCCCGCGCCGGCTCGCCGCGCCGAACGGACGGGGACATTGTAGCTTCCGGCGGCCGCGGCCGGAAGGCGTTGCGGCCTGCGGGCGATTGCCCCTCGACTCCGCCGGAGTATAATCGGCCGGCGGTCAACGGAGAATCGCGGCCGGCGCGGGGCGCCCCGGCGGTGCAACCGATGGAACGCAGCGATTTCGTGCATCTGCACGTCCACAGCCATTACAGCCTGCTTGACGGCACCTGCCGGGTGCCGGATCTCGCGCGCCGCGCCGCCGAGTTCGGCATGACCCACCTCGCCCTCACGGACCACGGCAACATGTTCGGCGCCGTCGAGTTCTACGAGAGCTGCCGCGGCGCGGGCATCACACCGATCATCGGCATGGAGGCCTACGTCGCGCCGGGTTCGCGCCACGATCGAACCAGGGAGCCGCCCGCCCATCTGGTCCTGCTCGTGTGCAACCCCACCGGCTACCGCAACCTCGTGCGGCTCGCCTCGCAGGCGTACACCGAGGGCTTCTACTACCGGCCGCGCATCGACAAGGAACTGCTGGCAGCCGCCCACGAAGGCCTCATCGGCCTCAGCGCCTGTCTGAGCGGCGAAGTCAACCGCGCGGCGCTGGAAGGCCGCACCGCCGAGGCCCAGGCCGCCATCCGCCGGTATCAGGAGGTTTTCGGGAAGGAGAACTTCTTCCTGGAGATCATGCGCAACGGCCTGCCCGAGCAGGAGGCGCTTCTGAAGACCCTGCCGGCCCTGGCGGCGGCGACGGGCGCGCCGCTGGTCGCCACCGCCGATGTTCACTACCTCACGCAGGAGGACGCCCGAGCCCACGACGTCCACGTCTGCATCAACACGGGCAGCACCATCGATGACGGCGCCCGCATGCGCCTGGCGTCGGAGAACTTTTTCTTCCGCAGCCCGGCGGAGATGCAACAGCTTTTCGCCGACTTCCCCGACGCCCTGCTGGCGACCCGGCGCATCGCCGAGCGCATCCGGTTCGACTTCGACTTCAACTTCAACGCGGGCTGCCTGCCGCGCTTCAGCATCGAGGGCGTCGCCGACAACACCGCCTTCTTCCGGGCCCGGTGCGAGGAGGGGTTCACGCGGCGTTATCCCTCGCCGCCGCCCGGCGCCCGCGCGCGCCTCGAGCACGAGGTGAGCGTCATCGAGCGCATGGGCTACGTCGACTACTTCCTCATCGTCTGGGACTTCATCCGCTACGCCCGGGAACACGGCATTCCCGTGGGACCCGGCCGCGGCTCCGCCGCTGGCAGCCTGGTGGCGTACTGCCTCGGCATCACTCAGATCGAGCCCCTCCGCTACGACCTGCTCTTCGAGCGTTTCCTCAACGAGGACCGGATCTCCATGCCCGACATCGACATCGATTTCTGCATGGATCGGAGAGGCGAGGTCATCGACTATGTCAAGCGCAAATACGGCGAGGACCGCGTCGCCCAGATCATCACCTTCGGCCGCATGGCCGCGCGCGCCGTCATCCGCGACGTCGGCCGGGTCCTGGGCATCCCCCTCCGGGAAGTCGACGCCATCGCCAAGAAGATTCCCGGCGGCCCCGGCGTGACGCTTTCAAAAGCCTTCAAGGAGGAACCCGAGCTGCGCCAACTCGCGCAGCAGGATTCCCGCTACAGGGAGCTCTTCGCCGTGGCGCAGAAGCTCGAGGGCGTCAACCGGAACTGCGGCACCCACGCGGCGGGGGTCGTCATCGCCGATCGCCCCCTCATGGACTTCGTGCCTCTGTACCAGTCCGGCGGCGTCGTTTCGACCCAGTACTCCATGGAGCACCTGAAGAAGCTGGGTCTGCTGAAGATGGACTTCCTGGGCCTGCGCACCCTCACGATCATCCGCCATGCCGGCACCATGATCGCCGCGCGCCACGGCCTCGACCTGCGGTTCGAGGAGATGGGCCTCGAAGACCCCGCGACCTACGAACTCCTGCGCCGCGGCGACACGGTGGCGGTTTTTCAGCTCGAGTCCGCCGGCATGCGCGACCTCATCAAGCGCATGGCCCCGGACCGTTTCGAGGACCTCATCGCGCTCCTGGCCCTCTACCGCCCCGGACCCCTCGGAAGCAACATGGACGGGACCTACGTGAGGCGCAAACACGGCGAGGAGGCGGTGCAATTCCTGCACGAATCCATCGCCCCCGTGCTGCGGGAGACCAACGGCGTCATTCTCTACCAGGAACAGGTCATGCGCATCGCCAACGTCATGGGGGGCTTCTCCATGAACGAGGCGGACAACCTCAGAAAGGCCATGGGGCAAAAGGACGCCGATCTCATGGGCCGTTTCGGGGAGAAGTTCGTTCAGGGCGCCGTAGCGCGCGGCGTGGAGCGCGCCCTCGCCGAGAGCATCTTCAAGCTCATGGAGGAATTCGCCAAGTACGGCTTCAACAAGTCGCACTCCGCCGCCTACGCCCTCATCACCTATCAGACCGCGTACCTGAAGGCCAACTACCCCGCCGAGTTCATGGCCGCGGTCCTCTCCAGCGAAATCAACGCCACGGAGAACGTCGCTTACTACCTCGAGGAGTGCCGGCGCATGGACATCCCGATCCGCGCGCCCGACGTCAACTCCTCCGAAGACCTCTTCGCCGTCGCCGATGGCGCCATCGTCTACGCCCTGGCCGCCGTGAAGAACGTCGGACTGAAGGCGGTTCGCGCCATTACGTCCTGCCGGGACCGCCTGCCGGACAAGCGCTTCGCGTCGCTCTTCCACTTCTGCGAGGAGCTCGGCGCCCAGGTCGTCAACAAGACCTTGATCGAAAACCTAGCCAAGGCCGGCGCGTTCGATTCCATTGACCCGAACCGCGCCCGCGTCGCGGCCGCGGCCGAAACCGCCATCGCGCGGGCCAACGCGCGGGGCAGGGAGCGCGCGCAGGGGCAGCTCACCTTCGAGGACATGTTCGCCACGCAGGGCAAGCCGGTCGTGTTGGAGGACAAGTGCCCCGACGCCCCGCCGTGGACGGAGCTCCAGACGCTGGCCTTCGAGAAGGAGGTTCTGGGGTTGTACTTGAGCGGGCATCCGCTCGCCCGGCACCAGGAGCTCATGGAGTCCCTCAGGTCCTGCACGCTCGCGGAGACGGAGGGCGTCCCCGCCGGCCGCGGCGTGCTCCTGTGCGGGCAGATCACGGCGGTGCGGACCTTGATGACCAAGAAGGGTGAGCGCATGGCCTTCGTGACCCTCGCGGACCTGACCGGATCCCTCGAAGTCGTCGTCTTTCCCGAGGCCTACCAGCGGCACAAGGATCTCGTCGCGCCGGAGCGGACCGTCTTCATCCGGGGCAAGATCGACACTCGCGCCGAAAAGCGCGCGCTTGTCGCCCAGGATGTCGTGTCCTTCGAGGACGCGCCCACGGCGCTGGGGCGCGTCGTCACGATCCGGCTCGACGCGGAGCGGACGACGGTGCAGGCGCTTTTCGGCCTCAAGAACGTGCTGGCGGAGCATCGCGGCGCCTGCCCGGTGAACCTGATCTTCCACCTCAACGACAAGCACAAGACGCTGCCGCTCGGGCCCGAATTCGGCGTCAACCCCGGGAGCGCCTTCCTGCGCGAGGTGAACGATCGGCTCGACGGCCCCTGCGCGCGGCTGCATCCCGTGCAGGCCGAGGAGGGCGTCAAAACCCCGTGAAGGGGCGGGGAGCGCGAGATGGAGCAGCACACGATCGAAGCGATCCTCGGCGCCAACTTGGCGTCGCTGCGGGCCCGCATCGGTGCGCGCTGCCGCGCCTGCGGCCGCGATCCCGCCGAAGTGTCCCTCCTGCCCGCCACCAAGTACGCCGGCGTCGCGGTCCTCCGCGCCCTCGCGGGGCTGGGAGTGAGCGCGTTCGGCGAAAACCAGGTCCTGGCGGCCGAACGGAAGGCGGCCGCCCTGCCGCCCGGCATCGAATTCCACCTGATCGGACACCTCCAGCGCAACAAGGTCGCCAGGGCCCTGCGGGTCTTTCGCGCGATCCACAGCGTGGATTCGCTGCGGCTGGCCGCGGAAATAGACCGCCGCGCCCGGGACCGCCCCGCGCGGGTGCTCATCGAGGTCAATGTCGGGGGCGAGGAACGCAAACACGGTTTCGCCCCGGAGGACGCCATTCCGGCCGTCGCGGCGATGCGCTCCTACGCCGGCCTGCGCATCGAGGGCTTCATGACCGTCCCGCCCTTCGAGACCGATCCCGAGAAGGTGCGGCCCTTCTTCGCCGCGCTCCGGCGCCTCAGGGACGAGGCGCGGCGCCTGGGGCTCGGGGATGGTAAACTGGCGGCGCTGTCCATGGGCATGAGCAACGACTTCGAGACGGCGATCGAGGAAGGCGCGACGCTCGTGCGCATCGGCAGCGCGCTGTACGCGGGGCTGGACGCCGAGGCGCTCGCGGGCTGAGGCGCCGGAGCGGGCGGCGCGTCGGGAGCGAGGAGCCCGGTGGCGAAACTCATCGTCGAACAGGGACCGCTCGCGGGCAAGGTCTTCGAGATCCTGAAGCCCGCCGCGTTTCTTATCGGCCGCGGGCAGGGCGCCCAAGTCGATCTGCCGGACCACCTCGTCAGCCGCCGCCACTGCCAGATCGAGGTGGCAGGCGAGTGCTTCTTCGCCCGCGATCTGGGAAGCGCCAACGGCACCTTCGTGAACGGCCAGCGCATCGCCTGCGCCGCCCTGGCCGACGGGGACCGCCTCCGGGCGGGGAGCTCCGTGCTCCGTTTCTCCGGGCATGCGCGGGTCGACCAGCTTCTGGCGCGGGAGATCGGCGGCTACCGCGTCGAGGCGCTCATCGGCCGCGGCGGCATGGGCTCCGTCTACCGCGCCGAGCAGCGCTCCCTCGGCCGGACGGTCGCCTTGAAGGTCCTCGCCCCGGAACTCGCCCGCGTTCCGGAGTTCGTGGCGCTGTTTCTGCGGGAGGCGCGGGCCGCGGCGGCCCTGGCGCACCCCCACATCGTCAAGATCTACGAAGCCGGCTCCGCCGGCGCGACCCATTTCTTCTCCATGGAGTTCGTGCGGGGCGGCACGGTGGAGGAGAAACTGGCAAGCTGCGGCGCCCTGCCCGTGGCCGAAGCGCTGCGCATCGCCCGCGCCGCCTGCGACGGCCTGGCTTACGCCGAAAGCAAGAAGGTCGTTCACCGGGACATCAAACCCGGCAACCTGCTGCTGGAGCCGGACGGCGCCGTCAAGATCTGCGACCTGGGCATCGCCGGGCGCATCGACGTGAAAGAAGAGGAGCCCTTCCGCGGCGGAGGCTCGCCCCACTACATTGCGCCCGAACAGGCGCTCGGCCGTCCCGTCGACTCCCGCGCCGACATCTACTCGCTCGGCGTCTCGCTCTATACAATGCTCTCCGGCCACACGCCGTTCACCGGCGCTTCCAGCCGCGAGATCGCCAAGAAGCATGTGACGGAGCCGCCGCCGCCCCTCGCCGCCCAAGGCGCGGGCATTCCCCCCGGCGTGTGCGAGCTCGTCGCCTGGATGATGGCCAAGGACCCTGCGGATCGGCCCGCCTCCGCGGTCATCGTCCGCGATCGCCTCGACGAGCTGCTGCGGGGGCTCAGCGCCCGGCCGCACCGCCGCCCTTTCCCGCTTTGGCTGCCGGCGTCGCTGGGCGCCGCGGCGGTGCTGGCCGCCCTCGCCGTCGGCGTGTATCTCGCCCGCCAATGGTACGCGCACACCCGCGCGGCCGCCTTCGCCGCGCGCGTCGCGGCGCTGCGCGCCGGCGCCGAAGAACTCCTGCGCGAGGCGCGCTACCCCGAGGCCGCGGCGCTCCTGGAGGCCTTCGCCCGGGACAACGCCGGCGCCGACGGTCTGGCGTGGATCCCGCAGAAAGTCGAGGAAGTGCGGCGCAGCGAGACCGCGCATGCCGCCCGGATCCGCGGGGCGGAAGCCCGGCGCGCCCTCGAGGAGCTCATGGCGCGCGATGCGTCGGATGGCGACTTCCAGGAGTTCCTGCGGCGCTACGGGGACACCGGCGCGGCGGCCGGGGCGGCTCGGGAACTCAAGGCCCGTGAAGACCGCCGGCGCGCGAGCGCGCAGTGGGAAACCCAGGCGCAAGCGGAATTCGACGGGCTCAAGCGCCGCAGCGACGCTTACCTCGGCGAGGGCAACTTCAGGCTTGCCATCGAGGCTTGGGCTTCCTTCCCGGCGCGCTTCGCGGGCTCGTCCGCCGCCGGCTTGATCGCCGGCGAGACTGCGCGCATCGAAGCCCTGGCCCGAGCGCGCCTCGACGCGATTCTCGCCGAAGCGGACGCGGCGGCGGACACCGGGCATGAGACCGGCGCGCTGCGGATCATCGCCGCGTACGCGTTCCCGCGCGCCTTCGATGAAACCATCGCATCGGCGCGGGCGCGCCTTGTCCAGCGCGCCGCCGCGGTCCGCGCGGCCGCCTCGCACGCCGCGCGCGCGGCCGATGGCGCCGCGGTCGCCGAGGCCGGCGGCGCCATCGCCGCGTTCCTCGCCGCCGCCGACTTCAAAGGGGCGGTGGAACGTCTCAAACGCCTGCGCGATACGGTCGCGGCCGACGATCTGCGCACGGCGGTCGCCCGCCGGATCGACGCCGTCGAGGCCGGCCAGCGCTTCTTCCGGCGTCTCTGCCTCGAGCAGGACCCGCCGCCGCGCCCGCTGGAACTGGCTCCGGGCGCGACGGTCGCCGTGATCCGCATTCGCGAGAGTTCCTTCGACTACTACGATGAGCCCGGCGAGCGCCGCGCCAAGCGCATGACCTGGCGGGAGCTGGGCCCGGTGCGTTTCACGGCGCTGCTGCGCGCCGCCGCGGCCGACGAGGACGAACGCGCGGCTTGCGACGCGCTGGCGCGGGAACTCGGGGTGTCCCCCGGCGGCCCGGCGCCGGGAGATCTATGACCCGCGCCGCGCGGCCGGCCACGCCGGTTCCCCCTCCCACTCGTGCGGCAGGACCGCCGCAACCGCCCGGCCCTCCGGCGCGAAGACCGCGCGCGCCCGCGTGCGCACATCCGCCAGCGTCACGCGCCGGAGCGTTTCCAGCGCCTCGAGCACGCCCGCCCGATCGACCCAGGCCCCGAGGCATAGGCTCGCCACGGACTCCGGCGCGTTGCAGCGCCGGAGCAGCTCGCCCTCGAACTTCCTGCGGGCCCGGGCGAAATCCTCTTCCACGAGGCTTTCGTCCCCGTGCGCGGCGGCATCCTCGACCGCGGCGATGAACTGGGCCGGGCGCGGCGTATCCGCCGCGGCGACGATGCAGCCGATGCGCGGATAGACGGCTCCGTAGGCGCTGAAGCTCTCGTCGACGACGCCGTTCTCGTAGAGCCGCGCGAAAAACGAACTTCCCCTCCCGAACAGCATCTCGCACAAGAAATCCGACTCGCACCGGCGCGCCACCAGCACGGCCCCTTCCTCCGCGCCGCGCGTCTCCTTGTAGCCCACGGCGATCTTCGGGCAGCCGATCGACATGCGCCGCGACGCGGCGGGATCGGCCGCGGCGCCGGTCTCGTCCTCGAACACCGCCGCGGGCGCGCCCGCGCGCGGCCCCGGCGGCGGCGCGGCGAAGGCGTCCTCGGCGACGGCCCGCACGGCCTGGAAGTCCAGGTCTCCCACCGCGATCACCGCCAGGTTCTCGGGGCGGTAGAAGGCATCGAAACACTCCTGGAGCAGACTCGGCGTCACCAGGGCGATGGAAGCACACGTCCCCGCGATGTGCGCGCCGATCGGGTGGCGCGCGAAGAGCGCGCCCATCAGCAGCCGATGCTGCACGACATCGGGCCTATCGTCATACATCCGGATTTCCTGCCGGATAATGCCCCGCTCCTTGGCGACGCTTGCCTCCGTGAAGTGCGGCGTCCGTACGAACCCGATAAGCATCGCGAGCTGCGCCGCGAAATCCTCCACGGCGGTGAAGTAATACGTCGTGGCGCGGTACGACGTCGCGGCGTTGATCAGGGAGCCGCGCCGCGAGAACGCGTCCAGCGCGTTGCCGCTCCGGCCCTCGAAAAGCGCGTGCTCGAGAAAATGCGCGCTGCCGTCCGGCGTCGCGCGGGCCGGAAAACCCGGCCGGCGGAACGTCCGATCAAAAGAGCCGTACCGCGCCGCGACCGCCCCGTACGTCCGGGCGAAACCGGGCTTCGCCGCGACGATGAGCGTCGTCCCGCACTCCAGGCGCGCGGTATGCACTTCGTCCCCGCACAAGATCTCACGCCGCGCGCGGTCTCCCACTATCCGCGCTCCTTCCCCCTCAGGCAGTAGACGGTATCCAGCCGCAGGCGCCCCGCCGCCGCGGCGACATCGGCGCCCGTCACGGAACTAATCGACCGCACCCACTCCTCCTCCGCGTAGCTCGCCCCGAAGAGCGACCATACGTAGCGCTGGACCAGCCTGGACGCCGGCAGGTCGCCCGCGCCGCGCGCCCGCCGGATGATGCCCGCCTGCGACGCCCGCACATCGCTCGCATCGAACGCCCCCCGCGCGAGCTCGTCCACCGCCTCGCGCACCATGGCCGCGGTCCGCTCGCAGGCGCCGGGGGCGATGCCCGCCGAGACCGTCAGCACGCCCGTCCCCGCATCGTACGCGGAGCCCACCGAGTAGGCCATGCTCTCCTTTTCGCGCACGCGCCGGAAAAGCTTGGAATGCGGAAATCCGCCGAGCATGCCGTTCGTCACCTCGGCGGCCGCATGACCCGCGCCGCCGATCACGGCGCCGTGCCGGAACCCCATGGCCAACCGCGCCTGGCGCACATCGTCCTCTTCGCACACCGTGCGCACGGCGCCGCTTTCCGGCCGCGGCGGAAGCGCCGCGCGCGGCGGTCCGCCCGCGCGGCCGCGGGCGAATGCCGCGCACGCCGCCGCCACGGCCTCGACATCCACCTGGCCCGCGACCAGCACATCGAGAGGCGCCGTCCGGATCCAATCCTCGTAGTGCGCCGACAGACGCTCGGCATCGATGCCGTCGAGATCCTCCGCCGCGCCCAGCTCGTTCCGGCCGTAAGGCTCGCCGACGAACATGATCTCGGCCAGCCTGAGGGCGGCATACTCGGCCTTGGAATCTTTCTGGCTGCGCAGGAGGCGGCGCAGGTTCTCCTTCTCCGTCGCCACGTAGGCCGGCACGAGCAAACGCCCGGCGCGCGCCGGATCGCGCACCACCTCGGCCAGCAGGGCCGCGGCTTGCACGGGCAGATCGGGCGTATCGGCCAGAAACCGGGGATCCGCCCCGTTGAGAGTGAAGACCGTAAGCTGCACGTCGGCGATCTTGTGCGTGCCCGCGCCCAGCGCCGCCCCGTACAGGCTGTCCAGCCGGCGCTGGAGCGCGGTCATGTCGGGGAAACGGCGCGTCCCTCGCAGGAGGACGGCGGCAAGCAGGCTCCGACAGGTCCTTCCGGCATCCAGGTCGGCCTGCAAGTGGACGCGCACCGACACCGTTTTCCACTTCGCCGACGGAAGGACAAGCAGCCGCGTGCCGTTGCCGAGGTCGCGGGCGATCACGGCGCCGTTTCCCCGCCGGAAGGGTCGCGGGCGCCCGTGGCAAGGGGTTGCATCGGGCTCATAGGCGATCGAAGTGCTTCCTCAGCTCCGCAAAGCCCAGCACGAGCTTCGTCGGTCGTCCATGCGGGCACGTGTCGACCCCCTCCATGCCGTCCGCGCGTCCCAGAAGATCCGCGGCTTCCCCGGCGCTCAGCGTCCGCCCCGCCTTGACCGCCAGGCCGCACGCGAGGCGCGCAGCCAACGAAGGCGCCGCGCCGGCGCCGCCCGCGCCCAGGTCCCGCAGCAGGTCGCGGAGCAGGCCCTCGGGATCGCCGGTCTCGCCGAAGGCCGGCACGGACAGGACCAACGCCGTCTCGGGGCCGCGGATCTCGACGCGCAATCCGCAGCTCTCCAGCGCCGCGCGCCGTTCCTCGATCTCCGCGATCTCCTCGGGCCGCAAGCGAACCGGCACGGGAAAGAACAGTTCCTGCATGGGGAGGGGCCCCTCCGCAAGGCGCGCGCTGATCGCCGCGAAGAGCATCTTCTCGTGCAGCGCGTGCTGGTCGACGATCTCGATCCCCTGGGCCGTCTCGCGCACCAGGTAAGACCGCGCAACCTGCAGGATGCGCGCCGGCGCCGGCGCGGCCGCCGGCGCCGCCGGGGCCGGCGGCGCGAGGGGAGCCGAGTCCGCCGGCGCGCGCCGCGGCGCGACACGCGCCGGGAGCCCCTCCTGCGCCGAGGCAAGGCGCGCGGAGAATTCCGCGCGCCCGCCGCCCGCCGGCGCCGCCGAGAACGCCGCCGTATCCGCGGGCCGGGCGGCCGCCTCGATGGCGCGCGGCCCGAGCTTCGCGAGGGCCGCCCTGACCGCGCGCACAACGGCCTGAAAGACCTCGGCGCCCGCCGCGAACTTGATCTCCGCCTTGGCCGGGTGCACGTTCACGTCGATGCGCGCCGGGTCGATGAGCACCCCGAGCACCGCCACCGGGAACCGTCCCGGCACCATGCAGCCGCGAAACCCCTCCGCGAGGGCTTGATTCAACATGGCGTCGCGGACATGCCGGCCGTTCACGAAGAAGTTGATCGCGCGCCGGTCGCGGCGCCAGACCTCGGGTCTGGCGACCGCGCCTCGGACCTCGATGGCGCCGCCGCCCTCCACGGCGAGAAGCTTCGCCCCGGCCTCGGGCCCGAAGAGCATGCTCACGCGTTCGGCCAGAGTCGCATCCGAAGGGATCTTCCACACCGTCTTGCCGTCGTGCTCCAAGGTGAAGCCCGCCCGCGGCGTGGAGAGCGCAATCCGCGTCACCCACTCCGCCGCCCGGGCGAACTCGGCGGCATCCTGTTTGAGGAACTTCCGCCGCGCCGGCACCGTGAAGAAGAGATCGCGGACCTCGACGATCGTCCCGCGCGGGCAGGCGGCCGGCCGCACGCCGCTCGCGACGCCGCCCTTCACGGTGATCGCCGCGCCCTCGCCGCCCCCCGTGCCGCTCGTGATCGTCAGTTCCGCCACCTGGCCGATGCTCGCCAGGGCTTCGCCGCGAAAGCCCAGCGTCGTCACGCGCCAAAGATCCTCCAGCCCCGTAATCTTGCTCGTGGCGTACCTGGCCACGGCGAGGGGCAGTTCACCGGCCGGAATGCCGGCGCCGTCGTCCTGGACCCGGATGAGATCCTTGCCGCCCTTGCGCAGGCTGATGGCGATGGCGGCGGCGCCCGCATCGACGGCATTCTCCACCAGTTCCTTGACGACGGAGGCGGGCCGCTCGACGACCTCGCCCGCGGCGATGCGCTCGGCCACCTGGGGAGGAAGCTGGACGATCTTGCGCATCGGCGCCCTCCCGTTCAGCGCTCCGCTTCCAGGGCGGCGCTCACCGCGCTCCGGAGCAGCACCGCCACCGTCACGGGGCCGACGCCCCCGGGCACCGGCGTGATCCAGCTCGCCCGAGCCCTGGCCGCTTCGAACCGGACATCCCCGACCGTGCGGCGGGTCCCGTCCGGGAGCGTGACGCGATTGATGCCCACATCGATCACGACCGCGCCCTCCCGGACCATGTCGCCGGTGATGATCTCCGGCCGGCCGGCGGCCGCCACCAGGATTTCCGCGCGCCGCGCATGGCCCGCCAGATCCCGCGTGGCCGTGTGGCACACCGTCACCGTCGCCCGGCGCTCGATGAGCATCAGCGCGACGGGTTTGCCGACAATCTGGCTGCGGCCCACGATGACCGCCTCTTTGCCGCGCACATCGATTCCGGTGGCATCGATGGCCTCGATCACCGCCTGCGCCGTTGACGGGCCCGCGCGCAGCCGGCCCAACGCCGTCAGGCCGAGGTTGCGGGGGTGCACGCCCTCGATGTCCTTGGCCGGACGAATCCTCTCCTGGACGCGCCGGACATCGATTCCATCCGGCAGCGGCAGCGCCAGCACGATGCCGGTCACTTCGCCGTCGCGGTTGAGCCCCTCCACCGCCGCGACCACCTCGGCTTCGGTGGCGGCGCCGGGCAGCTCCCGCACGAGCGCTTCGATTCCGGCCGCGGCGAAATCGGCGCATTGGCGCGCCACGTACATGCGCGCGGCGGCATCGTCCGTCGCCGAAACGACCGCCACGCGCACCACGCGCCCCTCGGCCCGCGCCCGCGCAAGCAGGTCGCCCGTCTCGCGCCTGATCTTCTCCGCGAGCGCCTTGCCGTCTATGACCTGCGCCTGGGATGCCATGGCGCACAGTATAGGGCATTTCCCCCCCGGCGACCACACGGCACCCCTCCCGGACCGCCTCTTGCCAGACGGGCCTGAATCGGGTATCTCCTTGCTGGTGCGCCCACGATCCGCCTCCACCGCGAACGGAACTGAAAGGCCCGCCGGCGCCTCCCCCCGGCGGCGCCTCGGTCTTTTCGGAGGCACTTTCGACCCCGTGCATCTCGGGCACCTCGCGGCGGCGAACTTTTGCCGCGAGCGCTTTGCGCTCGATGTCGTCCGCTTGATCACCGCTCGCAACCCGCCGCACAAGCTCGCCGGAGCGCGTCCTTCCGCCGCGCACCGGCACGCGATGGTCGCCCTCGCCGTCGCGCCATTCCCGCACTTGGAGGTCTCCGACCTCGAGCTCCGCCGCCGCGGCCCCTCGTACACGGTGGACACGCTGCGGGCGATTCAGGCCCGGGAGCCCGATGCCGACCTTTTCTTCATCGTGGGAAGTGATACCATCGCGGAGCTGCCCTCGTGGCGGCGCCTAGATGAGATCGTGCGCCTGGCGACCATCGTCACGGTGGTCCGACCGGGCGCGCCGCGGCGCTACCGCGCGGCCGCGTTTCCGGCGCTTGCCGCCGGCGAAATCGCGCGGCTCAACGAGTTCGTCGTCGCCATGCCGCTCCGCGGCGAGAGCTCGACGGACATCCGGGCGCGCATCGCGGCGGGAAAGCCTTTCCGGCATCTCGTGCCGCCCGGCGTGGCGGACTATATCGAGCGGCACGGCCTGTATCGGTGAACGCGGCGCGGCACAGAACGGGCGGATTCTCCGTTGCCGGCCGGAGCGAGTATGAACGGCATGACGCAGGAACCGACGCATTCCCGCGAGGATCGGCCCGAGGCGCTGCTCCCGGAGCTAGCCGACGTCGAGGAGGTCATTCGCCGGCTGCTGGCGCCCGGCGAGCCCTGCCTGGAGCCCGCGGCCGCCCACGCCCTCCGCTCGGCCGGCAAGCGCCTGCGACCCGTCGTGTTTCTCCTCCTCGCCAAGGCGCTCGGGCAACGCCCGGGCGTCGCCCATATCGTGGTCGCGGCGGTGCTCGAGCTGTGTCACACGGCATCGCTCTTCCACGATGACGTCTTGGACCGCGCGCGGGTCAGGCGCGGCCGGGAAACCCTGCACACCCTGCGCGGCAACCGCGAGGCCGTCCTCTACGGCGACCACGTGCTCGCGGGCGCCTTCCAACTGTTGGCCGACCTGTCGCGCCCGGATCTCGTCGCCCTCATGGCCGACCTCGTGCGCCGCGTCTGCGCCGGCGAGATCAAACAATGGTCCCGGCGGGGGCGCCTGTTGCCCCGCCAGGAATACCTTGCCATCATCGCGGCGAAAACGGCGAGCTTCTTCCACACCGCCGGCATTCTCGCCGGGCGCCTGGCAGGCCTGGACGCCGCCCACGCCGCGCGCCTCGGCTGCTTCGGGGAGAACTTCGGCATGGCGTACCAAATCGGTGACGACCTCTACGATATCGTCGCCCCGCCCCGCGCCGACAAGAGCACCGGGCGCGACTCCAAGGCCGGCATCCTCACCCTGCCCTGGATCTGCCTGCGCGACGCTCACGGGTCCCAGGCCCTCCGGGACCTGTACTTCAAGATCGACGGCAAGGATCGGGCGCGGGTGCTGGAGGATGCCCGCATGCGGGCCGCCCTCCGGGAGAGCGCCGAGATCGCGGCGGGGCTCTTGCGCGAAGGCGCCGCCTTCTTCGAGGAGCTGCCGCAATCGCCGGCGCGCGACGCGCTCGCCGCCCTCGCCGAAGACCTGCGCGCCAAGATCATGCGGTTTACCACCGGAAAAGGACCGGGGTTCCCGTGAAGCCGGCGTACCTCGGACTGCTTCTCGCCGCCGCCTTCGTTCTCGCGGCAGCTTCGGCCGCCGCTCGGCGGCGCCGGCTGCCGCGCGAACTCCTCGTCCTGGCCGCGTGCGCCGCGGCCGCCTGCGCCGGCGGCGGATTTCTCCTCGAGGCGCGCTGGGAACTCCGCGGCACGCTTATCGCGGGTTTGAACACCGCGCAGGCCGCTCAGGCCGCGCGGCTCTTGACGGCGCCCGAATACCTCGATGCCCTCGACGTCCCGCCGGAAGCGGCCGGTATCCTGGCGCGGAGCGTTCACGCGTGCGCGGACGAGGGCGGCGCGAGGATCGAGTACCTTGTTCGCGGCTTCGGCCGCGGCGGCGCCCGCGCCGCCGCCGGAGCCTGGATCGCGGGCTCCCGGGCCGAGGCGGCGGGAATCGCGCTGGCCGCGCGGCTTCAGTGCGCGCGGACGCCGGAGGATGTCGCGGCGGCCCTGGCGCCGCCGCTGCCGGCGCTGGGCCGGCCGAGCCGCCTGGTGCTGCGCCAGATCCTCCCCGAACTGCGCGACCGCCTTCCCGCCGCGCGCGCCGCGCTCGACGACTTCGGGCGCGCCATCGGAGAACCCGAACGGGCTTGGTTTCCTCCGCGGGACCCCGCGGGGCTCCTCACGCCTCCGGCCGGGGCAGATCCTTGATGCCCCGCAGGCCGAATTGCTCCAGAAACTTCCGCGTCGTCCCGTAGAGAAACGCGCGGCCGAGGCTCTCGTCCCGGCCGGCCACGCGCACCAGCTCCAGTTCCATCAGGCTGCGCAGCACGCCGTCGCACTGAACGCCGCGGATGCTCTCCAGGTCGGCCTTGCTGACGGGCTGCTTGTACGCGATCAGCGACAGCGTCTCGATCGCCGCCGGCGACAAGGTGATCGTCCGCGGGCGGCCGAGCACCGCCGCGACCGGTTCGGCGAGTTCGTGCTTGGTCACGAGGCGCACGCCGCCGGCGACCTGCTCGATGGCGATGCCGTGCCCGTCCGCCGCATAACGCCGTTCCAGGGCCTCGACGGCTTCAACGACCTTCTCCCTGGGATAGAAGCTTCTCAAGCCCTGTGCCAGCTTGGCCGGCGCGATGGGCGCGGCCGACGCGAAGAGGATCGCTTCCAGGACCGCCTCAACGGAGGGCAGGCCGCTGGGGTACTCCGGGACTAAGCGGCGCTTCGCCCGGCGGCGGCGGGCCAACAACCTCAACAGGGAATTTCTCCCCGAGCTTGGCGAGGACGTCCTGGATCTCCGCGGCTCGGGGAGGCTCGCCGGCAAGCTCCGCGGCCATCTTGTCGCGGCACTCCGCGTACGGTTCCGCCGGCGCCTTCTCCGCAACGCTGAACACATGGTAGCCAAAACCCTCCTCCCACACAGGCTCGCCGGTTTCGCCCGGACCGAGGGCGAACAGGACGCGCTTCAGATCCCCGGGCATGTCGGCCCCTTCCCCGATCCAGCCGCAGTCGCCGCCCAGCGCGGCCGGCGCGCCGCGCTCCGGCTCGAGGACCTCGCGGGCGACGGCCGCCCACGCCTCGCCCCCGCGCAGCCGCCCGACCACGCCGTCGGCGCGGCGCCTGAGCGCGTCCTTGTCCTCTCCGCCGCCGGGGAACGCGAGGTGCAGCACGTGCACCCGCGTCTGGGCGTACGTCTCGCGGTAGTAGTCCTCGAGAGCCTTGGCATCGATCACGCGGGACGCCGCGACGACCTTCGCCATCAGGATTTCGCGCCGGGCTTCTTCCTCGAACCCGGCGCGCACCTCCTCCCGCGACAGCCCCTCGCGAGCCAAATGCCGGCGCATCGACTCGGCATCGGCGAACTCGCCGCACCAGGCCTCGAAGCGCTCCTCCGCTCCGCGGCGGATTTCCTCGGCGCTCACGTCGATGCCCAACGACTCGGCGCCCAGGTGCAGGAGCTCATCGCGCGCGATGCCGCGGAGCAACTGCCCGCCTCCGAAGCGATCGACCACGCGGCGATACGCTTCCCCGCGGGTGATCACCCGCGGGCCCACCCGCAGCACGGGCGCGTCAGGATCGAGCCACGGCTCCCGCAGATCGACCCGCACCACCTCCCGGGGGCGCTCCAGGGGCGCGCAACCCGCCGCCAGCGCCGCCATGACCATCGCGAGGCGCCTCATGACTGCTCCTCTCCCGCCGGCTTCCGCTCGTAGCACCGCAGGATCTCGAGCAATTGCGCGCTCGTGATCATGTTCTCCTGCAGCATGACAATGCCGAGCAAGCGGTGCGGCCGGCCCGCCGCCACATCCTCCTGCTGCTTGCGCAGCGCGCGCTCGATATCCTCGCGCCGCACGAAGCCCAGCTTGAGCGCGACCTCCCCGAAGAGGTTCGCGCTCGTCTCCTCCGCCGCCAGCCGCCCGGACTCGGGCGCTTCCTGCGCCATCCGGCACGCGAAGCGCCACTGGGTTTGGAGAATCTCTTGGATCCCGCTGTGACGCGGCTCCCAACCAAGCGCTTTCTGGATCTTCTCGATGCGGCCGACGCGAACGCCGACCATGGGCGCGTCGGGCGTCCCAAGCACGACGGCGGCGCTTTTTGCGGCCGCGCGCTCCGCCGCGGCGATGACCTCCCTGACGCTCGTGCCGCGCCCCGTCGCCACGTTGTAACAAACATGCCCGCGGCGCAGAGGCCCCTCCAGGCAGAGGCGCACGGCCTCGGCCACATCCAGGACGTGCACGAAGTCGCGCACCGCGGAGCCGTCGGGCGTGGCAAGGTTCGCGCCCCACACGGGAAGCCGCGCGCCCTTCAGAAGCGCCGTGATCACGTTGGGCACGAGATGGCGCTCCGGTTCGTGCGCCTCGCCGTTGTCGCCATCGAGGCTCGCGCCCGCCACGTTGAAGAGGCGCAGGACATGCAGTCCGAAGGCGCCTTCGGCGGCGTAGCCGCCGAGAATGCGCTCCAGGCACAGGTCCAAGTCGCCGCGGAGGCATCCGGGCCGTTCCGGCGAATCCTCGAGCGCGCCGTCCAGGCCCGTGTCGCCGTAGACGGCGCCGCTGGAGAGCAGGACCACGTTGGCGACGCCGAATCGCGCGCACAATTCGCCGAGCACCGCCGCCCCGCCCACGCAGGCGGGAATCATCCGCGAGGCCCTGAGGCGCTGCGGCCGCGCCTCGAGGGGCGGCGCGACCGCGAAGACCGCGGCGTCGAAGGAGAAGTGCTCGAAAACCGCCCTGGCCTGCGGCCGCTCCTGCGCCTCGGCCGTCGCCAGATCGATGCCATCGACGCGCTCCGGCCGCCCGCTGCTCCAATTGTCCATAACGACCGGTTTGTGGCCGGCCTTGACGAGGTACCAGGCGACGTGGCTGCCGATGTAGCCCCCGCCGCCCGCGATTAGCACCTTCATAACGACTCCTTGTCCGATGCGTCGCGGCCGGCGCGCCGGTCCCCGCGCGCGAGACAAGCATGATAACCACTAAGCCCCGCCGTGCATAGACCGGAACCCGCGCCGGTGCGCCGCGCGGCGGAATTGCGGGACCGGCTCCGAGCGGTCTCTTCCTTATCCCCGCGGGCGCGGTATAGTATGTGTCTGGCGCGGGAGCCCGCGCCGCCGCGCGGCATGCGCGCGGGGCCGCTGCGACCGGAAGAGCCGATGCCGAAGACCCGCAACCGCACAGCGATCATGTTCGTCGCGACCCGCAACCGCCACAAGCTGCGGGAAATCGGCGCGCTCCTGGCGCCCATGGGCTTCGAAATCCGCTCGTGCGCCGAGCTCGGGAACGACGACGTCGCCGAGAACGGCGCCACCTTCCTCGCCAACGCCCGCGCGAAGCTTGCCGCCTACGCCGCGCGCACCGACCAGTGGGTCCTCGCGGATGATTCCGGCTTGGAGGTGCCGGCCCTGGGCGGCGCCCCCGGAGTGAACTCGGCGCGCTACGCGCGCCCCCACGACGATGCGGCGAACAACGCCAAGCTCCTGGCGGCGCTGGCTCCTTTCAGGGGCGCCGAGCGCCGCGCGCGTTTCGTGTGCGCCGTGGCCCTCGGCCGCGACGGGCGGGAGGTCTTCGCGGCGGAGGGCGCCGTCGAAGGGGTGATCCTGGACGCCCCGCGGGGCGCCGGCGGCTTCGGCTACGACCCGCTCTTCCTCCACGCACCTTCGGGCGCAACGTTCGCCGAACTTTCCGACCGGGACAAGAACCGCGTCAGCCACCGCGCCCGCGCCCTGGAGGCGGTCGCCGGTTTTCTGCGCGCGCGCACCGCGCAGGAGCGTTGAGAGCATGGCCTCCCTCTCCGCGCAAGCCGTGGTGCGGTCCATCCGCGATAACGCCGAGTCGCTCCTCACCGCCATCGCGCTGGCCCTGATCCTCAGGTATTTCACCGTCGAGGCCTTCAAGATCCCGACGGGGTCCATGGGCGTGACGCTCTTCGGGCTGCACGCCTGGAAACAGTGCCCCAACTGCGCCATGCAGCTCCCGGTCTCTCTGCCCACCGTTCGGGACGGGGCCGTCGACGGGCGCGCCTTCGAAAACCTCGCCTACCAGCGCGTAACCTGCGGCGCCTGCGGCGCCCCGGTCGTCGTCTACCGCGACCTTCCCGGCGCCCGCTGCACCTGCGGCGCGACGGTTACGGCGCACGGAGGGGCATGGATCCAGCGCCGCGCGCATCGCGGTCTGCAAACGAACCAAGGCATCCGGGGATTCTACATCACCTGCCCGCAGTGCCAGTATCGCTTCCACGACTGCGTCGCCGCGAACGAAGCCGTGGGCGGCGACCAGCTTTTCGTCGACAAACTGTACTACAAACTCGTGCCGCCGCGCCGGTACGACGTTTTCGTCTTCCGCTTCAATCGGGAGCTGAACTATATCAAACGCCTCATCGGGTTCGGCGGAGAGACCATCGACATCCGCAACGGAGATGTGTACGTCAAGCCCCCGGGTCCGAACGCCGAGTTCGCCATCGCGCGCAAGCCGGGCCCGGCGCAGGACGCCGTCCTGCGGTCTATCCACGACAGCACACGCCGCGAGAAGGGCTACAACACCGTGCCGGCCTGGATACCGGAGCGGCCTCCGGACGATCCCCCGGAGGCCCCGCTCCTGGCCAAATGGCTCCCCGAGGAGGGCTTGCTCGACTTCAACGCCATGCCGCTCCCCGCCCCCGCGCGCGACGCGCCGCGGCCGGCGGCGCGGGCTTTGGTCCGGTTCGGTCGCCAGTCGACGGATTTGAGCCCCTACAACGCCTTTATGGAGCGCGCCGGACAACCGGTCGCCGACCGCCGCGTCGCCTTCACCGCCGGCCTCGCCGCGGCCTGGGAGGACGCGCTCCTGACCGTCGTCATGGAGGACGGCCCTCACACCTTCGAGTTCGAGGTGCCCCTCGGGGATTCCCCGGGGCGCGTGTTTCGCATCCTGCAAAGGACGGGTGGCGCCGCTCGCACGCTGCATGAAGCGCCGGGGTTCATCCGTGCGAAACGGGAGACGGCGCTCGTCTTCGACAACCTCGACGATGCCCTGTCCGTGCGGGTGGACGGCGCCGTCGTCGTCCAGGCCCTGGTTGCCACCGGTTCCCCCGAAATCACGCGCAACGGCCTGCGCATCGAGGTGCGGAATGCGCAGGCGCGGCTCAAGCGCGTCGCCGTCTGGCGCGATGCACACTACCGCCGCGAGTTCGGACACGCCCTGCCCTTCGAGGTGCCCCCGGGGGATTACTTCGCGCTGGGCGACAACAGCCCGAACAGCGCCGACAGCCGCGTGTGGGGCCGCGTCCCCCGGGCGAATCTCGTGGGAAAGGCGTTCTTCATCTTCTGGCCGCTCAAGCCGTGGGACCTGCGGCTTCAGTTTATCCGCTGAGGAAAGCATGATCGAAAAAGCAATTGCGAAGACCGCCGTCAGGAAGGATCTCCGCCAGACCTTCGACGTGATCCTCAAGGTCGAAAACCTCGTCAAGCAGTACGGGGGCCGGCGGGTGGTCGACAAGGTCAGCTTCACGGTGGGCCGCGGCGAGATCGTCGGGCTCCTCGGGAAGAACGGCGCGGGCAAGACCACGACCTTCCGCATGACCATCGGCATGATCACCCCCGACGAGGGCGCCGTGTCTTTCTTCGGGCAGGACATTTCGCGCCTGCCCATGTACCGCCGGGCGCGCCTGGGCATCGGCTACCTTTCCCAGGAGTCCAGCGTGTTCCGGGGGCTCACGGTCGACGACAATCTCGAGGCGATTCTCCAGATCACGCCGCTGTCTCGCCGGGACCGGGCCCGCCGCAAAGAGGAATTGCTGGCCGAGTTCGGACTCACGCGGCTGGCGTACAGCCGCGCGACGGTGCTCTCGGGCGGCGAGAAGCGGCGCCTGGAGATCGCGCGGTCCCTCATCACCAACCCCCGCTTGCTGCTCCTGGACGAGCCGTTCTCCGGCGTCGATCCCATCGCGGTCGCCGAGATTCAGGAGATAATCTACGGACTGCGCGACCGGGGGATCGGGATTCTCCTGACCGATCACAACGTGCGCGAAACCCTCGCCACGACCAACAAGTCCTACATAATCTTCGAGGGCAAGATCATCGCCGAGGGCGGCCGCGACGAGATCCTCGCCAACGCCGAGGCGCGCCGGTGCTACCTCGGCGAGAAGTTCAACATGTGAGGCTGCGGTGCGGCACGCAAGCAACGCGTTCTGGGCGGCGCTGGGGTGGCTTGTGCCCGGCCTCGGGCATATCCTGCGGGGGGAGCGGACCAAGGGGGCCATCTACGCCGCCACGCTCCTGGGGTGCTTCGCCGCCGGCGAGATCATGTCGGAACGGCGGGCGGTCTCGTACACCGAACACGACATCGCCTTTTGGGCCCAAATCGGCGCCGGCGGCCCGACGCTTCTCGCGGCGTGGTACGACGACAGGTACCATCCGCGCGAGACGCCCGAGCACCCCATCGCGGTGCCCTGGCTGCTGGACTGCGGCATCATGTACACCTGCGTGGCGGGCCTCCTAAACTTCGTTCTGGTCGTCGATCTCCTCTTTCCGCGTCCCGGAGGCGACCGCGCGGCCGGGCAGACCGGGCGCGCCGCCCCGGCTCCTTCGCAGGGAGGCGCCCGTCGTGACTGACATGCCTATTTGGCTGAGCTTCCTCCTGATGCTGCCCGTCGTCTTCGCCTGCGCCCTCATATCGGCCTGCCAGCGTCACGAGGACCTGCGCGCGGCCCTGGAGAACACGCTGCGCCTGACCGCCCTGATCGCCGCCGGCATCGCCGCCCTGTCGCTCCTGGCTTTCGCCCTCCACTATCTCTTCGCCGGCGGCGTCGTGTGGGGGTAGGAGCCGCCGGGCCGAGATTCTCCGGTTTTCCCTTGCGCCCGCGCCCGCCATGGTGCCTAATGGAATCCATGCACACGCGGCGGTGGCGGCCGCGGCCGGTCTCGGGGCCGGCCGAGGAAAGTCCGGACTCCGCAGGGCGCAGTGGTGGGTAACGCCCACCGGGGGCAACCCCAGGGAAAGTGCCACAGAAAACAAACTGCCTAAGCGCGGCTTGCGCCGCGCCGGCGAGGGTGAAACGGCGGGGTAAGAGCCCACCGCGGGTGTGGCGACACACCCGGCACGGCAAACCCCACTGGGAGCAAGGCCAAATAGGGAGGCAGGGGCGGCCCGCCCCGCGACGACCTCCGGGTAGGCCGCACGAGGGGGACGGCAACGTCCCTCCTAGATGAATGACCGCCGCCCCTTCGGGGGCAACAGAATCCGGCTTACAAGCCGCGTGTGCACCTTGGCGGTGGCCTGACGGCGCGCGCCGGCCTCGCGGGCCGCTACTGCGGGATGTACAAGATCCGCTGGCAGCTCTTGCACGTCACGATCTCGGCTCCCACCATGAGCGTGCTGAGCATCTGCGGCGTCACGCTCATGAAGCAGCCCTGGCACGTGTCGTTTTCCACCGCCGCCAGCGCGTGTCCCCGCAGGTGCTCCAGGACCCGATCGTACTGCGTGAGATGCTTGGGGTCGACCGGTTTCACCGCCTCCGCCCGGGCGGCCGCCAGCTCCTTGAGACGCCCCTCGATCTGCGCGATCTCGGCGGCGACCTCCTGCTCGGCCTCCGCCAGTTCCTTCTGCGCCGCGTCCGCCTCCTCCTTCACCCGCTTGATCTCCTCCTGGACCTGCTCGAGCTTGCTCAGAAACCCGAGCCCCTCCCCCTCCTGGCGGTCGATCTCCTCCTTCAGCTTCGCGATCTGCTCCTTGAGCACCTGGAACTCGGCGTTCGTCTTGGCCGCGTTCAACTGCACCTGCAGCTTCCCGATGCGCTCCTCCGCGCCCTTGATATCCGCTTCGATCGCATCGCTCGCAATCCGGAGCCGCTTGAGTTCATCCCTCAGGAACTGCAGCCGCGCCTCCTTCTGGGCCGCCAACGTCTTGAACGGATCGAGCTGCCGCGGCCGGCCGGCCGCGATCTCCCGCAGGCTGTGGATCTCATCATCGATCTCCGCCAGGGCGCGCAGCGCCTTCAACTGCTCTCGCATGCCTCTCCTCCGCTGCGGCCGTCCGCCGGAAAACGGACTTCCGGGGCCCGACGGCCGCGAAAACCCGCGCGCCCCCCAGAAACGGAGAGAGCCGGGGACCCCCCGGCTCTCTCCGCGCGCGCCCCCGCCCGTGAACGCGCCGCTCGGCGGCGACCGCCGCCTGTCCGCGCCTTACACTGCGGCTTCTCAGACGCCATACATCCCCACGAAGCCTTCCAGCAGCCGCGCGCGCTTCGGGTGCTGCAGCTTGCGGACCGCCTTGGCCTCGATCTGCCGCACGCGTTCCCGCGTGACCTTGAAAATCTTGCCGACCTCTTCAAGGGTATAAGTATACCCATCCCCCAGGCCGTAGCGCAACTTGATGATCTCCCGCTCTCGGTACGTCAGCGTGCTCAGCACCGACTCCAGCTTGTCCTTCAGCATCTCGTGGGTGGCGGCGTGAATCGGGCTTTCGACGCTGGGGTCCTCGATAAAATCCCCGAAGAACCCGTCCTCGCCGTCGCCGATGGGGCGATCCAGCGAAATCGGATGCCTGGAGATCTTGATGACCTTGCGGGTCTCTTCCTCGGACAAGACCAAGTCTTCGGAGATCTCCTTGATGGTCGGCTCGCGCCCCAGCTTCTGGACAAGCCGTTTGGTCGAGTTCCTGACTTTGCTCATGGTCTCGATCATGTGGACCGGAATGCGGATCGTCCGGGCCTGGTCCGCGATCGAGCGCGTGATGGCCTGCCGGATCCACCACGTCGCGTAGGTCGAGAATTTGTAGCCGCGCTTGTACTCGTACTTCTCGACCGCCTTCATCAGCCCGGTGTTGCCCTCCTGGATCAAGTCGAGAAAGGACAGGCCCCGGTTCCGGTAACGTTTGGCGATGCTCACCACCAGCCGCAGGTTGCCCCCCGACAAGTAGCGCTTGCCGCGGTCGTACGCCTCGTACCAGCGCCGGATCGCCTCCGCCCGGGCGATCATGCTGGGGATGCTCTCCTGGGCCTTGATTTCCCAGTCCGTCAGCACGGCCTTGATCTGCGCGACCTTCGCCAGTTCGCTCCCCCGCAGGCGCCGCTTCCCGCGGCGCTTCGCCGACATCACCCGCTCGATCTCCTGCAGGCACCGGTGAACATCGGCGACCGCCCCGGTGAGAAGCTCCCACACGCGCCGCAGGACATCCTTGCGCAGGCGCATCTCGCCCAGCAGAATGACGCTCTTGGCGCGCCGGGCCGCCACGCGTTGGTACAGCCGCCAGGCGGCGCGCTCGTTGACGCCGCGCGCCTCGACGACCTTCAGGAAATCCCTGCGGTTCTCCCGGCACAGCGCCTTGACGGTGTCGCGATGCCCATCGACCAGGAGCGCGACCTCCGCGCGGCCGGTTTCCTCGGGCGTTGCGCCGATCTTGACCACTCGGTCCAGCGGAATCTCGCCGGCGGCCGCTTGCCCCAGGATCTCCACGATCCGCTCCTGGCAGAGCCCCGAGCCGGTGATCAGACGATCCATGCGCGCCCGCGCGATCTCGATCTGCTTGGCGAGGAGCAGTTCCTCGTTGCGCGTCAGGAGCGGGATATCGCCCATCTGCGTCAAGTAGATGCGCACCGGATCGTCGATGCGCTCCGCGGGATCCGCCGCGATCTCGCGCTCTTCGTCGTCGTCCGGCTCCGGCTCGCCGGCCGGGGCGCCCGCGGCGCCCTCGCGGTCGCTCCTGAGCTCGATCCCCTCGTCGTCCAGCACGGCGAAGATCTCATCGAGCGATTCGTGTCCGGTGTTATCCTCGGGAAAAGCCTCGTCGATCTGGTCGTAAGTCAGGAACCCGTCGCGGCGTCCCTCTTCGATGAGCGTCTTCAGCTTGTCATCCATGTCCCCGCGCCTCTTCCTGTCCTGTCCCGCGATCGCTGGACGCCCGCTCTCATGTGGGCGCCGCCGCGTTCTTCGCCCTGCTCCCCGTCTTCGTCTGCCGCAGGAGTTGCTGGTACCGCGCCATCAGCTCCCGCACCTTCTCCGCCGCGCCCTCGCTGCGCGCGGCATCAAGTTCGCTTTTCACCGCCCTGCGCTCCCGCTCCGCCGCGAGGCGTTCGATCTCCTCCCGGCTCTGCTGCGCGATTCGCCACCAGTCGAGCAGTTCTCCCACCCCCTGCATTTCTTCGATGCGCGCAAGCACCCCTTCGAGGAGCCGGCCCGCGGGCTCCTGCGCGAACCGCGCCATAAGCGCCTCGATCGTCGCGTCCTCCCCCGCCTTCGCGCACAGCGCCCGGCACAAAGCACCGGCATCGGCATTCGCGAAGTGCGCGGGCAGGGCGATCTTCCGGCGCAGCGCGGGTTCGGCGAGCATCGCCGCGGCGAGCATCTCCTCCGGCCCGGGATACGGGTTCGGCGCTGCGCGCGGCTCCTCGGCGGCGCGCGCCGGCGCCGCGCGCAGCGCCTGCGCCAGAACCTCTTCGCCGATGCCGAACGCCTCGGCGATGCGCCGGCGCACGAGCTGCCTGAGCAGCGGGTCATCCACCTCGGCGAAGGGGGCCCAGCAGCGCTCGATTGCCCGCCGCTGCGCGCCGGGCGCGCCGGTCTCATCCGCGGCGGAGGCCCGCGCCGCGAGAAAGACGACGGCCTCGCGCGCCTCCTCCAGCGCCGCCGCGAAGGCCGGCCCCCCCCGAGCCGCCAGGAAATCGCACGGATCCGTTCCGGCGGGAAGCGCCGCCACGCGCACATCAACGCCTTCCGCCATGAGCGGCCCGATGGCGCGCTCGGCCGCCTTCACGCCGGCATCGTCGCCGTCATACGCCAGGACGACGGTGTCGGCGTGCCTGCGAAGCTCCCGAGCGTTCTCCCGCGTAAGCGCCGTGCCCAGTCCCGCGACCACGCCCTCCACGCCGTGCTGCACGGCCATGATCACGTCGGTGTAGCCCTCGACGAGGCGCGCCGTGCGGCTGGCGCGGATCGACTCCGAGGCGCGGTGCAGGCCGTACAGCAGGCGGCCCTTGCGAAAGAAGCGCGTTTCGGGGGTGTTCAGATACTTGGGCTCGTCCCCGCCGAGCGTGCGGCCGCCGAAGCCCACGACCTGCCCGCGGGCATCCATGATCGGAAAGAGGACTCGGCCGCGGAAATAATCGTACCAGCCCGCGCCGCTCTTGCGGGGCAAGACCAAGCCCGCCGCGACCATGGCCTCGGGGCTGATGCGCTCCCGCCGCAAGTAGTTGAAGAGCGCATCCCAGGCATCCGGCGCCGCGCCGATGCGAAAGCACTCGACGGACTCCTTCGTGAACCCGCGCTGCTCGAGGTACTCCCGCGCCGCGCGGCCGAATCCCGGCGCATCGAGCTGCCGCTGGTAGAAGCCGCAAGCACGCTCGTTGGCCCGGCGCGCTTCCTCGATCAGCGAGTTCGGGACCCCGTCCTCGGACTTGATCTCGATGCCCGCCAGCGCGGCCAGGCTCCTGACCGCCGTCGGGAAATCGACCCGCTCCATCGCCATGACGAAACCGATCGCGTTGCCGGATTGCCCGCATCCGTAGCACCGGTAGATCTGTTTATCCGGGTGGACCTTGAAGGACGGCGTTTTCTCCCGGTGAAAGGGGCAAAGCGCTTTGCGGTTCCGTCCGTCCGGCAGCAGCATCACATAGCGGCCGACCACATCTTCGACGCGGTTGGCCGCCAGAATGCCGCGAATGGTCTCCTCAGGAATCCGCGCCATAACTCATCCGGCGCCGACTGCCCTCAACGTGCCCGCGCACGGGACCCGCCCGGCGCCGCGCGCGCCCGGTCCCCCCGCGTTCGAACCCGCGCCGGCGCGATCCTTCGGTCGCCGCCTTCGCCCGACTCCATGGCCCGGCCGGATGCGCTCGTCCGCCTCCGGGAGGAGGCCCATCCGGGGGCGCCGCCCGCCGCGCACACACGGCCGCGCCGCGCAAAGCAACCGCCGCGACGGGCGCGCAAGGGAAGCACCCGACGCGCGTCGGACAAAGCCTCAGATTTTGACCCGCCATCAAAGGCGATTATAGGGCGCAAACGAATCCGTGCCAAGCCGTAATTCTCCGCATCGACTGCACTTACTGTCACGGCCGGCGCCTTCCGAAACGCCTCGGCCACCCGTGGTTGCATGGCCGCGAATCCGCGCGCGCCCGGGCCATTCCACCGGCCGCTCCTTCGGGTTCGCGCGGAGGCGGGACAGTCGGCGCAAGAACCACCGGCGCGCCATGGCCGCGAGGTGAGAGCGAGCTTCGAGCTTGCGACACCCGCGCTGATACCGCGCCGGAGGCCTTCCCGGATCCGGAGCCGCAGACCGCTTGGCGGCGAAACCACGCCGGCGCGCGACATCCTTCGTCAACGCCGCGAGATCGTGATCCATGCGCGGCGAGATCGCCTTTTCTTGCGCGGCCTCGCCTCCCACCGCGCCGCGATAGGATCCGCCCGCTTCGCCTCCAAGATCTCTTGAAAAAGCCGCGCGGCGTGGATGGGTCCGCTTCAATTCCCCCGCCGGACGTGACATTAACCCCGGCTCGCCGGCGCGCGCGAGCGCGAAGCGCGCTCCCTTCACGAAGCGCGAAGGCCGCCCCGCGGCTCGACCGCGTTGATCGCCTCGGCGAGGGCGAGGTACACAGCGGGAGCGATCTCCTCCGGGCGCGCCCGGGCCGGGCAGGCGCACGCCGCGCCGGGCCATTTGGAGGCGACGCGCGGCAGGAGCTGCTTGCGGCGCTGCGAGAACGCCCAAGCGACGAGTTCCTTGAGCACGGTGTAAACCGCCTGCGGCGGGCGCTCGACCCGCGGCGTCACCCGCAGCACGGCGGCATCGACCTTGGGCGGCGGGGAGAAAGAGCGCCCTTCGATGCGCAGCAGCTTCTCCGCCGCCGCCAGCGTCTGAGCCAGCACCGAGACGCCGCCGTACGCCTGCGCGCCGGAAGCGGCGATAAAGCGGTCCGCCACCTCGTCCTGCACCGTGACGACGGCTTTCTCCATGTCCGGACACAGCTCGAGCAGGAGCAGGAGGAGCGGGGTCGCCACGTTGAAGGGCAGGTTCGCGACCAAGCTGAAAGCCGTCCCCGGCGCGCCGATGCCGGACAGCACCGCGGGGTTGAGCGCGTGTTTTCCGGCCAGGATGTCGCCCTCGATGAGGGTCAGACCCTCCCGATCTCCGAACTCCTCGCGCAGGACGCCGCACAGGCCGCGGTCGAGCTCGACGGCCGTCACCGCCGCCCCCGCGGCCAGCAGCCTGCGCGTCAGCGCCCCGCTGCCGGGCCCGACCTCGAGCACCCGCGCGCCCTCTCGGAGACCGGCCTGGGCGATCAAGTACTCAAGCAGCCGCGGATTGAAGAGAAAATGCTGGCCGAGGCGCCGCCGGGGCGCGAGCCCTCGGCGGCGGAGACGCGCGCCTTCGCCCGTTCCTTCGGGCCGGGCGCGCCGCCGCGCGGATCCCATGCCCCCGCCCGCCGCGCGCCCTCCCGGGCTTACCCCCCGGCCCGGGCCGAGCGCTCGGGACGCGCGATCTCCTTGACCACGCGCAGCTCGACCCGCCGATTCGCCCGCGACTCGATCTTGTTCTCCTCGCCCTTGACCGGTTGCGTGTAACCCGGCGACGTGAGAACGAACTTCTCCTGGGCGAACTTGCACTCCGGATCATCCCGCAGGAAGACCATGATGGCGTGCGCACGCCGCATCCCGAGGAACCAGTTGTCCGGATTCTCGCGGATGCTCTTGTCGATCTTCTGCCGATCCGTATGTCCATCCAAAAAGATGTAATGGTCCGGGAACTTCGCCTTGATCTCTTGGGCGACGCGGCGCAGCACCGGCTTGAAGCTCTCCTTGAGGACCGCCCGGCCGGAATCGAACAGGACGTCGCCCTCGAGCATCAGCCCCCCCGTCACCGGGTTCACCGCCACGCCGTTCATCCCGCGCAGGTCGAGGCGCGTGAGATCGACGGGCGGGTTATCCGTCAATTCGCGGATCATGTTCTTCAGCCGCGCGATTTCATCCTCCAGCTCGCCCACATCCCGCCGGGTCCGAAGCTGAGCCTTCAGACGCTCGTAGTCCGCTTCGAGCTGCTCGAGTTTGCGCCTGAGATCCGCCACGATCTTCTCCGCGGTGTCGGCCCGCAGCTTCGTCTTCTCGTAGTCCTCGAAACTCACGCACCCCGCCAGGCCCGCCAGGAGCCACCCGCACATCGCGCACACGCTCATGCCTTTCAACGTCATGATCTTCACCTCACGGACCAACACGTTCGCCTAAACCGATTTCGACGCGCCGATTCCGAGGATCTTTGGGATCTTCCTTGAACATCGGCCGGGACTCGCCCATGGAGCGGATAACGAGCCGCCGCCCATCGACGCCGGCGCGCGCGAGGGCTTCCCTGACAAGGCCCGCGCGGCGCGCCCCCAGAATCCAGTTGTCCGGATTGAGTTCACGGTTGTATGTCACGGGCCGCGCATCGGTGTGGCCATCGATGTACACGACCCTGTCCCGGTAGCGGGGCAGATTCAACGCTTCCGCGAGGAGCACGAGGAGCCGGCCGCCCATGTCCTTGAGCTTCAGATCCGCCGGCTCGAACAAGACGTCGTGCTCCAGCACCAAGCCGCCGCTCTCGGGGTTGATCTGGAGCTTGAGCTCTTCCCGCAGATCCTCCTTGAAAAGCACGACGAGCTGACGCTCGCGCTCGCCCGTCTGATCGAACCGCCGCAGGGACTCCTCGCGGAGCTCCCCGGCGGTCTTCTGGAGCTGCACATTCTCGTCCTCGAGCAGACGCAGCCGGTTGAGCTCCGCCGCGCTGGTCGTCTCCATGTCTTTCAACTTGCGCAGGAGCTGCCGGTGGCTCTCCTCGGCCTCGCGACGGCGCTGCTCTTCATGCCGCAGCGCGAACTGGACCTCTTCGTAGGCCCGCGTGCTCACGCACCCGAAGCTCGCGATCATCGCGAGCGCGCACACCGCCGACCCCGCGGTGCGGACGCGCCGCTTTCTCGACAACACCGCGTCCATGTTCTCAACTCCTCCCTGCTCGCAGCGCGCCGCCGTACGTTTGGCCGGGGCACCCGCCCTCGGCCCCGCCCCTGCGAATCGGCCTGCCGGCAGCATCCCGGCGCCCCCCCGCGGGGCTTCCGGGAAAAGACATAGGATGGCACATATCGCCGGAAAAGTCCAGCGGGTTTCGGAGGGATTCGCGGGCACCCGAACAACGGCGCGGCCCGACGCCCCGCGCCGCGGGGTCCGCCGGGCCGCGCCGGCCTCACGCCGGAAGGGCGCGGTCGATCAGAAGAGTTGCACGATACTGTCGATGATTCCGTTCAGGAACGACAGGTTCTCGCCGATCCAATCCGGATAGGTGCCGTCCCGGCCTCCGGCGAGGTTGACCAGCACCGCGCCGGGCAGGATCATTAGGGCGCAGGCCGCCACCGTGAGCACCGTCATCACCGGATCCGCTTCCTGCGCCTTCGCCTTGATCCGCCGAGGGCCCGAGCGCACGTCCTCCTCGAGGGCGAGCGCATCCGAGTCATCGCCCAGGCTCAGATCGTCCTCGACGAGTTGCGACTCAAACACCGTGTCGTGTCCGGTTTGGGCGATTACGCCGGCGTCCAGGCCCAACGCCGTTTCGTCCGCCGCCGCCTGCCCGTCCTCCAGCAGCCCGTCCACGCTCAGCACGGTCTCGCTACTCTGAAGCGCGTCGTCCGCCGGGCCCGCCTCCAGCAGCGGCTCGTCCAGCGCCGGATCCTCCAGAATCGAGGTTTCGAGCTCGATCGGAGCGTCTCCACCGATGATTTTGTCGGCATCGGTGTCCGACAGGATGATCGTCGGTTCGGTTTGCAGGCGGTTCTTGAGCTTGCTCACGTCCTCGCGCTTGAACCTGAGCTCGCCGCTTTCGTGAAACGCGCGGATCTCGTTGTCCGCCACCATGCGCCTGAGCTCTTCGGCCCCGATGCCTAGCTCCCGCGCCACCTCATCAAAGGACAGGTCAGACATGCTCGCCTCCCACTTGCTTCTTCATAATCCAGACGCCGGCGCTCGGCCTCCTTCGCATGGGCTACTTCTTGGGGACGCTGCCGGCGCGGTCGATAGTCTTCTTGATCTCATCGTACGAAGGCCGCATGCCCCGGCCGTACTCGCGCACCGAGAACTCCTGCGTGATCGTCCGTGTACCGACCAGTTCCAAGGTCTCCGGCCCTTTCATGACGTAGGTACCGAGGCGTTTCTGGTCGATGTCGAAGAGAAACACGACTGCCGCGCCTTGCGTGGTCGATGTCGCCATGAGCCAGGCGGGACTGGTCGCGGCGGCGGTCTGCCCCGCGGCGCCGGGCGCGCCCTGAAGCTGGAAGATGACGACGATCAAGAGCCCTGCAACGACGCCCAACACCCCCGCCACGAATCCATCTCGCTGCTTCATGACCGTTTCTCCTTGCCGGCGTCTTGCTGCGCGACGATCGGCGGACGACGCATTGCCATCCGCGGCACGCTCGTGAGCGATGGACACACCCGCGCCCACACAGCTTCGATTATACGGGTGGTCCACGCCGCCGGCAATAGGCGTCCGGAAAGGCCCGCACGAGGGCGGGCAGCGGGTCGGCCGGCGCTACGCCCCCAGCCCGAGCGCGCCCGCGATGCGCGCGGCGGCGGCGGCCGCGGGGCCTTCCCGAGCCAGTTCCGCCTCCACGTCCCTGAGAGCGGATCTGACCGTGGAGGCCTTGCGCCCTCCCACCAGGGCCCCGATTTCACGCAGCGAGAAATCCCCGTGAGCCCTGAGCAGGTACATGGCGAGCTTACGGGCCGACACCAATCGGCGCCGCCGCGACGCGCCGCCGAAGTCCTCCGCGCCGACATCGCACTGCCGGCAGACCTCCGCGATGATCTGGGCGCCGAGGTCGTCCTTCCCCGTCCCGCCATCCAACTGGTCCGCAAGCAGCGTGCGCGCCTCCTCCAGACCGATCATGCGGCCCTCCAGCGACGCGTAGGCGCCCAGGCGCGTCACCCCGCCGATCAGATCGCGCATGTTGCGGGTCACGCGGCGGGCAAGATAGACGAGCACGTCCTCGGGCAGTTGCCGGCGCATGCGCGCGTTCTCGTTCCTCAGGATCGCCAAGCGCGCGCGGAAGTCGGGCGTCGAAAGCTTCACTACCAGGCCGGCGACCAAACGCTGCCGCAGCCGGTCGCCGATGCCGGCCAGATCGCCCGGGTGGCTGCCGCTGGCGATCACGACCCTGCCGCCGCGGTTGCACAAGGCATCGAAGGTATGGAGAAACTCCTGCTGCGTCTGCTGTTTCCCCGCCAGGTGCTGGAAGTCATCCACGACGAAGAGGTCGAGCGATCGATAGTACGCCCGGAAGCGCTTGATCTGCTTCTGCCGCAGGTTGGCGCGGAAGGCGCCGCTGAACTCATCGCCTGTCACGCACGCGGTCTTTTGGCGCGGCTTCTCCTGGCGGTACGCGCTGGCCAGCCCCTGCAAGAGGTGCGTTTTGCCCGTGCCGGACGCCCCGTACATGACCAGCGGATTGAAGGCGAAGCGCGGGTCGTGGAGAAGCTGCGTCACGGCGCGGTAGGCCGCGCGGTTGCTGGCGCCGGGCACGAAGGCATCGAGCCGCCGGTGCCGAGCCGCGCGCGGCGCATCCGGCGGGCGCGGCGCCGCGGCGCGCTCGCGGGAGAAAAGCGCGCCGGAGACGGCGAGCTTCACCTCGGTGCCTTCGCCGAACGCCGCGCGCACGGCCTTCGCGATCTCCGCCAGATAACGGCTCTCGATCCACTCCAGCACGAAACGGTTCGGAGTCCCCAGGGTGAGCGTCCCGTTTTCGTGGCGCACGGGCGCGAGGCGGTCGAGCCAGTGTTGAAAACGCTGGGCCCCCACGGCCCGGAGCAACGCGGCGCGGACCTCGTCCCACGCCCGGCCGATCTCGCTCGCGGTCTCGATGGCCGCTACTTCTGATCGTTCCACCTGCTCACCACCTGCGCGGCGCGCCGCCGGACACGGGGCGATGCACCCGCACGCGCACCCGTTCGGCCGACACCGGCGCGGAATAGTAGCAGAGGCCGCGGCGCCTGTCAACCCGGAAGCGCGGCCCGCGCGAAGGCCTCTCCGATGGCCTTCCGAATCTTCGGTTTTCTGCGCGCCGCAACCGGCGCAGGCCGATCGAGCGCTCCGCGCCTGCGCGGCGCAGGGGCGGCAAACGAAGCTTCTTTCCCCTTCTGGCACGGTGCTTTCTACAGTCTTCTGCCGTTGGACGCCGGCGGCCGGCAGCGGCTCAAAAAAGCGCCAACGCAGGAGCTTGCCCGCCTGCCGCGGGCGCAGACATGCGCCGCCGTCAGAACATCAGCCCCGCGAGGAGCGCATCCACCTGGGCGTCGAAGGACTGATCCCGTTCCGCGCTCTTCTCCCAGTGCGCATAGATCTCGACCATGAACACCTTGCCGCTCTTGAGCGCGCGCCGGCAGAGGTGAACGACATCGAAATACGCGGGCCCCGGGCGCACGGCGTCCTCGGTCTTCACGTCCCGCCCGGCAGACTGCTTGATCAGCTTCCAGCCTTCCCAGTTCTTGAAGCGCGTCTCGGCCTTGTCGTGAATGATCTCGGGCGCCGCCTTGAGCGCGAAGAAGCGCCAAGGCGGGACCGTCTGTTTGAGCTCGGCAACGCCGGCCTCGAGCTTGAACTCCCGGTTGATCTCCACCGCGGTGATCACGACCGCCGTCGAACGGTCCGCTTCATCCTCGACGACGATGCGCACCTGGTTGAAGAACTTGTTGATCTGGCCCGTCGCCGCGGCGCAAATCTGCACCTGGCGCTCGATCTGCTCCCGGAGCGCGGGGTCGATCTTCGCCTTGCCGGCTTCCACATCTTCCAGAATCTTGGCGAGGCGTTCCCGTTCGTTCTCCACCGGAGCCAACGTGCGGGCCTTCTTGTCCTCGACCGGCGCGAACACCCACTTGACGCGGGCCGGGCCCTTAGCGCTCTTCTTGGGCGCCGGCAGCACGAACGCCATGGGGAGGTCCTTGTCGCGCACCTGCAGCCTGCGCAGCGCGCGCACGTCGGGCTCCTCCTTCCCCTTCGGCGCGGCGCCGCAGAGCAGCATCCCGCAGACCGCCGCCGCGCCCGCCAACACCGCACCCGCCGCCTGTCGCGCCATGGCTGCCTCCTTTCCATCGAGGAACCGGGACACACCCCTATGATATCCGCGATAGGGAGGCGGCCGCCAGACCGCGGTCGGCCCGGGTTACAGGGCGGGATCGGAGGCGGTCCGCGCCGTCCCGTCGGAATCCGGCGCCGCGCTCTTGCCCTCGGCCCCGGCGGCCGCGGCCTTTTCGGCCGCCTTGGCGGCCTCTTCCGCCGCGGCCGCCTCGTGGAGCTGCGCCTCGTACCACGCGTGCCACGCTTTGACGGCCTTCTGTCGCCGCGCCTCGGGGCCGTCGAAGTAGAACTCGAAGTCCTTGCCCGTAATCTTCACCAGCGCCTCGTTGGCGGTCTTGCGGACGTACTCGTTCTCGTCTTCCAAACGCCCCAGCACATCCTTGATCACCAGGTCGGTGCCGTTCTTGGCGAAGATCTCCATGGTTGCGATGCGCACCTGCGGATTGGCGTGGGTGACGACATCGAGGAGAAACGGCAGGGCCGGCTCGCCGATTTCCATGAGCCGCTGGGTGGCCCGGACGCGGAACTTGCGCTTCTCCCGGGTGTAGTCGTACATCTGGCGCTCGATCTCGGCCCTAAGCTCCGGATCGACGTCGGTCTTCGTGCGGTAGCGCTTGACCGCGAATGCGTCCGCGGACGGCGCAGGCGCGGGCTGCTTCTCGCCGTCGGCGGACTCGGCCTCCTCGACGAGACGGCGCACGCCCGCGAGGGCGAGCGCCGAATCGGCCGCGGAGCCGTCGCGGTCGTTCTTCTCGATGGAGTCGATCATGTCCAGCGGGACGAAGATCCGGCCGATCTTGCCGATCTGCAGCTCCAACGTGCGCTCATGCCGCGCCTTGATGACGCCGTCAATGGCGGTCTGGTTGTTAAGGAAGACCGTGTCGGCGCCCGCGGGGGCGACCAGGAGGCATACAAGCAACCCTCGAATCATATTCTTCCCCCAAATACAAAAAGGTTCCCGTGAAACTATAACGTGTTCCGGCGCAAGGGGCAACCGCCTCGGAGGCCGCGCCGCCGGGCGCTTACGTTCCGGCCGCCGGCGCGTTCTTTCCGGCCTCGAGCCTGAAGCCTTCCTCGAGGGCCTCCAGGCCTAGGGCCAGCGCATGGTTTACCGCCACTTGGCGGACCGTTTCCCTTCCGCCCGCGACCCACACGCGACGGACGCGACAGCCCGCCGCGGTCGCCGCGGCGACGTAAACGGTGCCCACCGGATCCCCGCCGGCGCCGCCCCCCGGCCCTGCATATCCCGAGGTCGCAAGGCCCAGTTCCGCCCCGTGACGCCGGCGCGCGGCGGCCGCCAGCGCCTCGGCCGCGGCCGCGCTCACGGCTCCATGAACCGCAAGGATCTCCGGCGCAACCCCCAGGGCCTCTTTCTCGGCCTCGGCATAGGCGATGGTTCCCCCTCGAAAGGCGCCCGAGGCGCCGGGCACCGCGGTAAGCGCAGATCCGAGCCCTCCTCCCGTCAGCGACTCGGCGACGGCGCAGGTCGAGCCCCGGCGGACGAGAGCCCGCACCAGGACCGTCGCGAGGGTGTCGTCGTCCTCTCCGAACACGTTCGGTTCGAGCGCCGCTCTCACGTCCCGCGCCCGCGCCGCGCACCATCCCGCCAGATATACGGCGACCACCCACGCCTCGGCGCAGATTCCGATCTCGCCCGGCCGCGCCGCGGGGCACACGGCCGCGACGCGGCGCTGCACTTCGCTCTCCCCCAGGCCGAAACAGCGCAGGATCTTCCAGGCCGGCGCGGCGCGCTCCGGACATTCCCTCGCCAGCAGCCGCGCGACGGGCAGGCGCCACATGGCCTCCAACTCCCCCGGGACCCCCGGCAGCGCCACCAGCAAGGCGCGGCCGCGGCGGCACCAAAACCCGGGAGCGGTGCCCGTGGGATTGGGCAGGAGCGCGCAGCCGTCGGGCAACAACGCCTGCCGGGCCTGAAGCGGCGTGTACGGCCGGCCGCGGGTCTCGAGGCTCCGCCTTACGAGCGCGGCTGCGGCGGGGCTCTCCCGCAGGACGACGCCCAGCGCCGCGGCGACGGCTTCGCGCGTTAAGTCGTCATCCGTCGGCCCGAGCCCGCCGGAGAGGCACACCAGATCGGCTTCCCCGAGCGCGCGCCGGATCTCCTCGGCGAAGGGCTCGAGCGCATCTCCGACAAGCACCGCGCGCACGAGGGTGAATCCCACGCGGAAGAGATCGCGGGCAAGAAAAGCCCCGTTCGTGTCCAAACGTTCGCCGCGAACCAGCTCATCGCCCGACGCAATCACCACGGCGCACAATGCCATGTTCCGCGTTCGCTCCTCCTGCGCGCCAGGCGCGGACCCGTTCGCCGGGGTTTACGCCTCGTCATCATCGTCCTCCGGCTCCTCGGGCACCGGTTCCCGCCCCCGCTCTTCCTCGGATTTGCGCACCGCCGCGCGGCTGCACAGGACGCCCACCTCGTACAGCACCAGCACTGGAATAGCGAGCATGCACTGCGTGAAAGGATCGGGCGGCGTCAGCAAGGCGCAGATGATGAAGGTGGCGAGAATCTGGTAGCGCCGCACGCGCGTGAAGGTCTCCGGCCGGACCAGCCCCGCCCGGGCCAGAAAGAACATGACGAGCGGCACCTGAAAAATCAGGCCGAGCACCAACGTCAGGGTCAAGAACAGGCTCAGGTAAGCGCCGATGCTCAGCATCGTGTCGACCAGCTCGGGGTCGCCGTACGAGCCTAGGTACGAGAGCCCCCAAGGAATCATCAGGAAATAGCCGAACACGCAGCCCGTCACGAAAAGGACGAAGGAGAACGGCACGAACACCAGCGCGATGCGCTGCTCGTGTTTGTACAACCCCGCGCCGATGAAGCGCCAAAGGTTGTAAAGGATGAACGGATTGGCGATGAACAAACCGGCAATGAAGGCGATTTTTATGTACGTGAAAAACTGTTCCGTATACTGCAGCGCCACGATCTTGGCGCCCTTGTCCTTTTCCATCGCCTCGACGCCTTCATCGATGCGCGCGAGGCCCTCGGACAACACGGCATAGAGCGACCGCGCCCGGAGACGCGCGGCTTCCGCCGGCGGCCAGGCGGCGGCAAGGGCTCGAACCCGGGCATCCGCCATTGCGGCGGCGATCTCGGGCAGCAGATCGGCGAGGGTCTCCGCCGAGCTCCGGCTCAAGAATCCGCGCACGCGCCCCGCCTGGGTGTCGCACAGGCGTTTGAACCGCTCCTCCACCAGGGCGAAGCGCGTCGCCGCCCCCTCGGGAGTCTCCGATTTCGCCATCTCCCGGCGGATCGCGGCGCTCACGTACTTCCCGAGGGCCTCGGCGAAGCCTTCCGCGCGCTCTTTGAGCCGCCCGGCATCCCGCCCGTCCCGCAATTCGTCGAGGACCGCGCCGAGCGGGACGGTCACCTGGCCGGTCAAGTCCCGCTCCCGCTCGATCTCCGGCAGGAACGCGAGACAGGTCGCGGGGGACGCGTCCCGCAAGGCGGCGGGAAACCCGCGCAAGACCGCGTCCGCCCGGGCAAACATGTGCAGCGCCGCCTTGGTGACCCGTTCCGCGCTCGCCTTGCGGTGCGGCCCCAGCACGATCGCCATGAGCGGATCCTGGAAAAACAACGCGATCAGGATTCCGCCGCATGCCGCCAGAAGGGCGTTGATGAGGCGCCGGCGCAGCTCCTCGAGGTGCTCGCCGAACGTCATGCGTTCTTCGTTGAGGTAGAGGTGCGCCCGCATGCCCATGTCGAGCCGTGCCCGCAGAATCCCACGCGGCGGCGCGCTGGGACCCCGCGCCGGCGGGCCCCGCGCCCCTTCGCGCCGCAACGGCGGCACGTCACATCATACCCGGGTTCGGCCGCACCCGCACCCGCCCCGCCGCCGCGCGCACGGGTTATTGCAGGACATACGGCAGGATCTCGGACTCCTTCAGGATCATGACGGCGTGCGTGCGCGCCTTCTCGTAGACGGCGCTGTCCAGATACCCCTCGACGGCGATGACGTAATCGGTGTCGATGTCCACATCGGGCGTCACCGTAACCCCCGCCTGGGCCAGCTTGCGCTTCATGAGATCGAGCGACAGGACCGGTGTGGCCAGCTTATCGCCGGCGATCGCCACGCGCGGCGCCTGTTCCTTCCTGTAAAAGGGGCTCCAGATCTTGTCGCCGGCAATGATCGGCTCGAGCTCGCTTCCGGACTGCGTGATCGTGACCTGGCTCCACGTGTCCTCGACGCGGTTGATCTCGACCATGCCCTTGGGAAACCGCGTGACGCCGCGCTGCTCATAGACCTGAAACACGAGGCCCGGCCGGACGAAGTCGCGCCGCCCCAAGTCGATATACGCCAGATGCTTGTCCGCAACGCGCAAGACCGAGCCGTGCGGGGCGGCCTTCGCGAGGTCCTTCGGAGGGATTCTCTCGCTCTGCAGGCGGTTGATCGTATCGGCGAGCCGAGCGATCCGCTGCGCACTCAGCGTCTTCTCCCTATCCAACTGGTGGACGGCCTGCGTCAGGTCATCGTCCTTCTCCGCGAGCTGCTTGGAGAGCCTTTCCTCCTGGACGGCCTTGGTGTTCTCCATGTCGGCGATCTCGCTGCGGACGCGCTGCAGTTCCTCGTCCCGGTCCAGGATCTGCTTCTTCAGCGCCTCGACTTCCGCCTTGTGCTTTTCCTCGCGTTGTACGGCCCGCTGGTTGGTTTCGTGGCCGGACCTGCCGGCCTCCTCGATGCTCAGCATGAGCCGGGCCACCGCCGCCCGATAGCTGGCCACGACATCGAGGAAATTGCCGCCCTTTTTCTCGACGGCGGCCACGGCCCCTCCCGCCGTCTTCGCGTCGAGATCCTTGACAGCCTGCGTGAGGTAGTCCTCGATATTCGCCAGTTGGACGGCCTCGATGCTGCCGGTGATAAACTCCCGCAGCTCGGCACGCTCTTTTTTAGTCAGCTCGTGGGCGGCTTCGGCGTCTTTTTTCGCCTTTTCCATGTCGGCGGCGAACTTTTTCGCGTTCTTGAGGGTCTGGTCCTGTAGAACGAGACCGAAGATGAGACCGAGCACCACCACGCTCAACAAGGCAATGACAAGGACGTTCAACGAACTCCGTGCGGCCATTGTGGACACTCCTCATTCACCGGCGGCTCGCGCGCGACAAGTCATCGCCCGCGCTGCCGGCCGCCTCGATACGGATCGAAGACCAAGGGCGAAGGAGAGCCGCGGATCCCGTTAAAGGCGGGTCTGATCGCCGCTTCCTTCTACCTGCCTCATTACCTGTCGATTATACCGGCGCAGTCGTCAAAGTCAACGGGAAGCCCAACCGGCCGCGGGCTTTGCGCTTGACACGCGCCGCCGCATATGGTAAACAATCACAAGCTGCGGAACGGCTGCCGGAGTGGTCTCGCGTCGCGCGCGCCGCCGGCGCCCGGCGCGGCGGGCCGGCGGCGGAAGCCCAAACCGACGGAAGCGGCTGGCGGCAGCGCCCGCTTCGAGCCTTTCAGAGTCCCTGCCTTTGGTTCGCATTCCCTTGCAGCGGCGCCTCGGCGAAGAGCTGCATCGGGCGGCGCCGGCGGCCGGGGCCGAAAGCGCGGCGACCGTCTCAGGGCGGCTTCAGGCTTCCGGGACGGCATGAACGGGAAAGCAGCCGGACGATGAAGAAAGCCTCCAGCGGCCGCACGGGCGCGGCATTCGGGCCGCCGGCGCCTCGGCGCAGTTCGGGCCGCCGCTTCGTCCTGGGGCTCCTGGGAGGCATCAGCGCGGGCAAGACGACCGTGGCGGCCTTGTTCGCGGACCACGGGGCCGAGGCGGTGTCGGCGGATGCCATTGTCCACCGGCACCTCGCGCGGAGGGCGGTGCGCGCGCAGCTCGCCCAACGCCTGGGGGTCGCGCTGCCCGCGGCCCTTCCGGCGTTCAAGGCCGCGCTGGCGCGCATCATCTTCGCGTCGGCGCAGGCCCGCAGAAAAGCGGAGCGGGTGCTGCACCCCCTGGTCGACGCGGAGATCCGCCGGCGCCTCCGGCGCCCGGGCGGCGCTCCGCTGATCGTCCTGGATGTGTCGCTGCTGCTCGAGACGCGGATGAGCAGATACTGCCATGCACTCGCCTTCGTGGACGCGCCGGCGGCGGCGCGGGCCGCGCGGGCGGCCAAGGCGCGCGGCTGGACGGCTCGCGAGCTCCGGGCTCGCGAGCGGTGCCAGGCGCCGCTTTCCCGCAAGCGGGCGGCGAGCCGCTGGCGGATCGACAACGGACGCGGGCTTGCGGCCACGCGCCGGCAGGTGGCGAGAATCTGGCACGAGCTCCTTGAGCTCGACGAATGAGGAGTTTTCGGTATGGCACGCGAGAGAATGGCGAAACGCAGGCGCCCCCAGCATCACCGGCCCATGCGCCGGCAGAGTCCTCCCCCGCAGCAACAGAGGGAAGAGCCCGTCTACGAGGGGCTGCCCGTGGATGAGCCCGAGGAGCACGTCGAGGAGCAGGGCATGCTCCCGGTCGCGGAGCCGCCGGAGCCCGGCGCCGATCCGCTTGCCCCGCCGCCGCGGCTCGGCGACGAGACCGAGGAACCGGCGCCGCCCCCTCCGCCGCCCGGCACGCCGACGCTCAACATCACCACGCTCCAGAAGATGGCGATGTCCGAGCTCCAGGAGCTGGCGGTCTCCCTTCATATTCACGACACCGCCGGACTCAAGAAGCAGGATCTGATCTTCAAGATCCTGACGGAGACCGCGGCCCGGAACGGCGTCATGTACGGGGAGGGCATCCTCGAGATCCTGCCGGACGGGTTCGGGTTCCTGCGCTCCACCAAGTACAGCTACTACCCGAGCCCCGACGACATCTACATCTCCCCGTCGCAAATTCGGCGCTTCGGCCTTCGGACCGGCGTGGCCGTGTCCGGGCAGATCCGGCCGCCGAAGGACAACGAGCGCTACTTCGCGCTCCTCAAGGTCGACGCGATCAACCGCGAGGAGCCGGAGATCCTCATGAACAAGGTCGTGTTCGACGACCTCACGCCCCTGTACCCCGAGGACCGCTTCATCCTCGAGACCGACCGCGACGCCATCGAGATGCGGATCATCGATCTGATCACGCCCATCGGCAAGGGCCAGCGCGGCCTCATCGTGGCGCCGCCGCGGACGGGCAAGACGATTCTGCTGCAGAAGATCGCCAACAGCATCGCGCGGAACAACCCCGAGGCGCACCTTATCGTCCTGCTCATCGACGAACGCCCCGAGGAAGTCACCGACATGGAGCGCAGCGTCAAGGGCGAGGTCATCAGCTCGACCTTCGACGAGCCGGCCAGCCGGCACATCCAAATCGCCGAGATGGTCATCGAGAAAGCCAAGCGGATGGTGGAGTACGGACGCGACGTCGTGATCCTCCTCGATTCGATCACCCGCCTGGGCCGGGCCTACAACACCGAGGCGCCCCACAGCGGCCGCATCCTCTCGGGCGGCATGGACGCCAGCGCGCTCCAGAAGCCGAAGCGTTTCTTCGGCGCGGCCCGCAACGTGGAGGAGGGCGGCAGCCTGACGATCCTCGCCACCGCCCTCATCGACACGGGCAGCCGCATGGACGAGGTCATCTTCGAGGAGTTCAAGGGCACCGGCAACATGGAGCTGCATCTGGACCGCCGCCTCGCCGACAAGCGCGTCTGGCCCGCGCTGGACATCACGCGCTCCGGCACCCGCAAGGAGGAGTTGCTCCTCGACCCCGAGGAACTGAAGCGGGTCTGGGTGCTCCGGAAAATCCTGAACGAGATGAATTCCGTCGAGGCCATGGAGCTCTTGAAGAGCAAAATCAAGTCGACGGCGAGCAACGCCGAATTCCTCGTGGCGCTCAACCCCGACAAGGCCTGAACCGCGGGGCGGCCGCGAGCCCCGCGCAGCCCGCCCGCGGCGCGAGCGCTTACGTGTTCGTCTTGGTCGCCATGCGGATGATGCGCTCCAGGCGGTGGGCCAACTTGCCCTCGCGATCGCTGATAACCATGGTTACGCGCAAGGCGTGGGGCAGATAGGCGGCTTTGTAGCGCAGGCCCGTCTTGTCGTTCCGCCACGAGCTTGTCTCGATGGGCTCGGCGAAGCTCAGCCGGCCGTTGGCGATGTTCCTGATGGTGAACTCGCCGCCTTCGAAGGGCTGTTGGCTGCTCATGTCGGGCCAGATGTAGATCGTGTCGCCGATCCCCAGTTCCGCGAACTTGAGGTTGCTCACGTAGAAGTACGGCAGCACCGGGTTGCCGCTGGGCATGCGCGGGTCGACCTTGATCCCTTTCCTGATGATGCCTCTGGGCGGCTTGACTCTGGGCTGCAGCCGGCTGGATCCGTAGGCGAATTCCTTGATATAGATCTCGCCGCCGCCGTCTTGCGTGCGGTAGGTGGGGAGTTCGACCGCGCCGCGGCCGTAGTCCTTCGCCGGGGTGAACCAGCCCGCCTTGGCCCCGCGGACTCCGGAGCCGGCGACTCCGTAGGGGTTGCGCAGGTAGTACTCGATGGAGAACTCGACCACGTTGGAGGCCAGCTCCGAAACGTGGGCGCGCATGAGGGATTTCAAGTCCGTTCTGACGAGCGTCTCGATGTCCCGCTCCATGTACCTGACCACCCTGATGAGCGACAGCTCCGTGCCGGTCGCGACCCGCGCCACGGGCGGCAGGGACGAGCGCGAGTAGGTGAGCACGGCGCCTTTCTTCGCCGTCGCCAGCAGCGCGACCAGGTCATCGGCTTTGACCAGGCGGTACTCGATGTTGGCCTGGCGCATCTTGCCGCCGAGCATCACCGGCCCGCGGAAGTAAATCTCGAAGGCGGGGCGCGGAGTCTCCTCGCCCCGCCGGTCCACTTGGATGTAGTAGCGCTCGACGATCTCGGGCGCCTCGTGATAGTACGTCTCCGGACCCCAGCCGCCCGCCAGGTTCACCGGGGTGTCGATCTCCTCCTTCTCGTCCCAGTGCCGGTTGCTCTTATCCGGGCTCGCCTGGGAATCGACGAAGAACTCCATATCGCAAGTGGCGCGCATGCGGGCCAGCTCGTTCTCCATGATCGTGAAGGCATACCTAAGGCGGGAGTAGAGCTCGACCATGGCCACGGAGCTGTTGTAGATCCTCGTCGTCGCAACCGCGACCCACATGATGGAGCCCGACAGGGCCATGGCAAGGCCGAGCGCGATCAGGAGCTCGACCAGCGTGAAGCCTTTGCGCGTCATGGCTCACCTCGAGAGCAGAAACGTTGAAGAATAAACCGGCTTGGCCAGGGTGGTGTCCTTCTTAAAAGCCTTGAACACCATGACTTTGACCTCGAAGAGCTCGTTCGCCGGCACGTAGCGGCGTCCCTCGCTGCTCAGGTCGCCGTCCTCGAAGGCGCGCCTGATCGCGAAGGCGTAAGAATACGACGCGTAGGGGTCCTTCACCTGGCCGGCGCTCTCTTGCGTAATCCGCGTGTCGCTCCGAGACTCCGCCGCCAGCGTGTAGAGCGTCGTTCCGTGAGGGCCCGGCTCCGACACGAGGTTCCCCCGCGAGTCGGTCTCGATGCGCGGGCCGTACCGGTACGTGCGCGTCACCCGCAGCGGCCACTCCTCGCCGGGGCGCATCTTCTCGGCCCACTCGGCGACGTACTTCTTGTCCGAGGAGTCTTCCTTGAAGTCATCCTTGTCGTCGTCGGCGGCGGCCGGATTGCCGGCGCCGTTTTGTATCCGCGCGCCGGCCGACTCTTCCGGGTCGCCCTCGGGATACACGAATACCTTGCCGGTCAGGTACGCCCGCGCGCGGGCCTCCAGATCGCTGTTGCCGCGGTACCCGACGCCCAGTTCGGCGTTCTTGGAATTGTCGATGGGCAGCAGGATGACATTGTCCAGCGCCCACGCCGTTCCGTAGGGAGCGCCCGCCACGCTGTGGCGCAGCACGTCCTCGGCGTTGGCCGGCACGGGATCCTTGCGGATCTTGTGGTCGCCGTATTCGTGGTGATCGTACACGCCGTCGTGCTCGTAGATGAAATACGACAGGACGTGCGTGCGGTCGCCGCTCAGGGTGTACGCCACCTTACGGTTCTTGATCGCGCTGCGCAGCGACTCCTCGACCGAACGGGTCAGATTGGCCGCCAAGGAGTCGGTGATCGCCTCGCCGCCGACCTTGATTGCCACCGGAAAAAGACTGAGCACCCCGACGATCCCGACCACCAGGATCGAAATCGTGATGAGGATCTCCATGATCGTGAAGCCTCGTGGCGTACGCACGGCCCTCATCCCTCCTTGGCGGTTTCCTTGCGCGGCCTGAGATCCGGCGCCCCTTCCGCAATCCGCGTGTCCACGTTGCCGGTGGCGCGGATGTCGATCCAGCCGTGGGTGTCGTTGCTATCCTCCGCGACGATAATGTCGGCATCGACGGGCGGCGTGGCCCAGAACCCCACCGAGAGTATGTCGCCCGGCCCGTCCGCCGAGCCGAACTCCACGGTGCCCTCGCTCTTGAACAGCAGATAGACCGGCACGCCCTCGAAGACGCGCCCCAGGAGCACGGTCTTGGCCGCCAGCGGCTTGGTCCAGTCCTGCGCCACGGCGGCCGCCGACGGCAAATCGCTCGCGAGCAGGTCGGGCGCGTTGGGGGCGTGCTTCACCAGCACGTCGGCGAAACGGAAGGCGATGGTCATCTTGGTTTTCTCGACGTCGTCGGCGAAGTAGGGGAAGAACTCCGGCGGCTCCGGCCGCGTGGAAATGAACACCATCCGGTCATGGAGAAAGAATGCGTACACGTCGAGCTGCTTGGTGATGGCCTTCATGCGGGCCGAGAGCAGACCGCGCGCCAGCCTGCCCGTTACGGCCTTCACCTTCTTGCCGGACATGAACCTGGCGATCACCGGCGCCGCAAACCCAAACATGATCACGATAATCGACACGACGACGAGAATCTCGACCAGCGTGAATCCGGGACGGCCTCCTTCTCGGCGGATCATGGTCCCTTCTTCCCCGGCGGCTGCCAGTTGCCGATGGTTTCCCGGAGCAAGGCCGCCGCATCTTCCTCGCGCTCCGGGGCCTCGTGTCCATGGCGGCCGTGCGACCACACATCGTAGCGCCCTGGATTCTGCCCTGTCCCCGCCTCCGCGACCGCGACGCCGGGCACATCGCGCGGGTCGGGCCCGTGGTATTCGGGCGGCACCAGATGCACATCCGGCGTGTTTTGCGGACTATAGGAATCATCCCCCTCGAGCCGGTCATAGTGCAGCGGCCCCCCCCATGCATCGGTGATCTCGGCCACATCGGCGCTGTCGCCGGGGACGCGCACCAGCTCCGACTCCTTGAGCCCCCGCATCACCGGGGAATCGTAGCGCTCGACGACGACCTTGCCGCCCGCGCCCTGCTTGATGACCTGGAGCGGGCGGCCGAGAAACTCGTACAGGCACGCCGCGGAGCGGATCTCGAGGCCGCCCTCCCGCGTCGTCACCGGCGCATCGAATCCGTCGGGGGGGCAGAACCCCGTCAGATCCTTGTACTTATCGATGGAAAGATCGATGCGATCGAGCAGCGTCCGCGTGGAAGCCTCGTAGGCGCGGTGGCTCAGATTCAGCGTCAACGCCACCAGCGCCGTCACTAAAAACGTCATCAAGGAGATGACGACCAGGATCTCCAGCAGGGTGAAGCCCCCGCGGTCACCAGTTGCCGATATCGTCATTGCCCTTACCCTCGGTGCCCAGCACCGTGTCGTCCTCGGCGTTTTTGCCCTTGGAGTACAGGTCCATTCCATCGCGGTTGCGCATCCAGATCTCCTTGCGCTGCTTGGACTCGTTCTCCCGGGCGATGTAGATCTCACCCCACGGGTCGACGACGACGATCTCGGTGTCCGGATCGGCGCGCTCTTCGGCGGTGAGCGGCCTGGTTCGATCTCCGTCCATGACGACCTGATCCGCCTCGTTGATCCTGACGAGCCCCTTCCTGACGAGGAGCGTCACGACGGCCGCGATCACGTTGGAAGCCGGATCTTCGGGATCCGCCGGCGCATCGAAACCCGGGTAGTAGCCCGCGTCCTCGCGGTACACCCGCAGGCCGTTGTCCAGGGCGTTGACCATGGCCTTCGCGGCGGCGTTGCTCGCCCTGTCCCGGACCAGACTGATGCCTCCCAAGACCAGACTGGCGAGAATGCCGATGATCAGAATGACGATGAGAAGCTCGATAAGCGTGAAGCCCCATCCAAACCGGCGTGTCATGTGCGTCATCGCTGCCCACTCCTTACGTTCAAATGCCCTGCGCGGCGAGCCGTTTTCCCGCCGAGGAGCCGGTCGCAAAGGTCACGCTCGCAGGCGCGGCGCAGGAACCAAAAGCGCGGAAACCGCTTCGCCCGCGGTTCTTGCGCGCTTTCCGCTCCGACGACGCGGTCGCCGGGCTTCGCAGCCGGTTGCTCCCGAGGCGGGCGTTTGCGCCAGGCTCGAAGAGTCAAGTATAAGCTTGCGCCTGCTCCGAGGCAACCGGCGCCTGCCGCGCGCGCCGATCTCCCGCCGCGGCGCGGACATCCGCAAGGATGGACGGGCGCCGAGGGCGAGCGTTGCAGTCAAATCCGCGGCCGGAGCGCGCCGCGGAACGGCCTCAGGGCATGAAGTACTCCTGGATGAACCCAGTATCCACCTGCCCCTTGACGTAGTTCGGGTGGGCCATGATCTCGCGGATGAGCGGGATCGTCGTCTTGACGCCCTCGACGGTGAATTCCGCCAGCGCCCGGCGCATGGTGGCGATCGCCTCCTGGCGCGTCGGCCGGTGCACGATCAGCTTGGCGATCATGGAATCGTAGTGCGATGGAATCGCGTAACCGCCATGCACGTGGGTGTCGACGCGGACGCCGACGCCTCCGGGGAGGATCAGGCGCTGGATGACGCCGGGATTGGGCTTGAAGTCGTTGAAAGGGTCCTCGGCGTTGATCCGGACTTCGATGGCGCAGCCCCGCAGGACGACATCGTGCTGGGCGAAGCCCAGCAGATCGCCGGCGGCGAGGCGGATCTGCTCCTTGACCAGATCCAGGCCGCACACCTCCTCGGTAACGGGATGCTCCACCTGAATCCGCGTGTTGACCTCCATGAAGAAAACATCGCCGGTGCGCGGGTCGAAGAGGAACTCGACCGTGCCCGCGTTGCGGTACCCGGCGGCTTCGGCCAGGCGGCAGGCGTAGCCGCCGACCTTCTGGCGCAGCTCCGCGGTCATGACGGGCGACGGGCTCTCCTCGATCAGCTTCTGGTGGCGGCGCTGCAGGCTGCAGTCGCGCTCCCCCAGGTGGACCACATGCCCGTAGTGATCCGCGAGGATCTGGATCTCGATGTGGCGCGGGTTCTCCAGGTACCGCTCGACGTACACCTCCGGCGAGCCGAAGGCTTTTTCCGCCTCGACGCAGGCGGACTGGAAGTTCTGCGTGAACACCCCGGGATCCCTGACCACACGCATGCCGCGCCCGCCGCCGCCCGCCGCCGCCTTGATCATCACGGGAAACCCGATCTCGGCGGCCAAGCGCAGCGCGTCGTCCTCGTCGGCCACCGAGCTGGTGCCGGCCAGGAGCGGAATGCCGTTCTCCGCGGCGAGAGCCCGGGCGCGCGCCTTGTCCCCGAGGAGCCGGATGTTGTCGGCGCGGGGGCCGATCAGCGTCAGGTGGCAGCGCTCGCAGATCTCGGCGAACTCGGCGTTCTCCGCCAGAAAGCCGTAGCCGGGATGGATCGCATCGGCGCCGGAGATCTCCGCCGCGCTGATGATCCGCGCAATGTCCAGGTAGCTGCCGGCGCTGGGCGCGGGGCCGATGCACACCGTGGAGTCGGCGAGCTGGAGGTAGGCGGCGCCGCGGTCGGCCTCGGAGTAGACGGCCACGGTGCGAATGCCCAGCTCGCGCGCCGCGCGCAGGATCCGCAGCGCGATCTCGCCGCGGTTTGCCACGAGGATGCAGGAGAAAGTCTTCATCGCGCCTTCAGATCCCGCGGACGCCGCCTAGTCGGGCCGGATCACGAATAGAAGTTCGCCGTATTCCACCGGGTGCGCGTTCTCCACCGCGATCTTCTCGATCGTGCCCGCCTGCTCGGCCTTGATCTCGTTCATCACCTTCATGGCCTCGATGATACAGAGGACATCGCCTTCCTCGACGTGGCCGCCCTCCTCGACGAAGGGGTCCGCATTCGGGCTCGGCGCCCGGTAGAAGGTGCCCACCATGGGGGAATGAAGCTCGAGCATCCCGGCGGGAACCGCGGGCGCGCCGGCCGGCGCCGCGTGGGCGGGCGCGGCGGGATGCGGCGCATGGGCGTGGGAGACCGGCCCGGCGCCGGCCGGGTGTGCTTTCCTGAGCCTGATTTTACGGCCCTCCTCGACCAACTCGATCTCGAGCAGGCCGTGGCGCTCCATGAGCGCGATCAGCTCCTTCAACTGGGGGACGTTCGTGTCTTTTCCGTTCGCCGCCATGCGGATCCAGTCTGAAAATCCAAGGCAATTGCAGAACCCGGCGACGTCGAGACGGCTCGGCGCGGGCCCGAGCAACCCGTCCGTGTGCGCCGGAAACGGCTTGTAGTCTATCGCGATCCCCGCGCCGGGGCAATAGCCCGAAGGCGCAGCGCTGCGGCGCCCGCGGGTCGCCCCGGCTTACCGGGGGTGGGGAGCGCGCCGGCGGCGGGGTAAACTTCTTGACATGCGGAGTCCGCGCGCAACTTCCCCGGCCGCCGTCAGGGTCGGCGTGGCCGGCTGGTCTTACGAGGACTGGCAGGGCATCGTCTATCCACGCGGGTTGGCCCCCGGCGCCCGGCTCCCCTACCTCGCGTCGTTCTTCGACTGCATCGAGATCAACAGCTCCTTCTACGCCCTCCCGCGGCCTGAGACGGCCGCCCGCTGGGCCGCGCAGGTCCGGGACGCCCCAGGCTTCCTCTTCACCTGCAAGCTTTTGAGCTCCATCACCCACAAGGGCTCCGACGAGGCCCTCGCGCCCTTTCGCGCCGCGGTGGAGCCGCTGCGCGCGGCCGGCCGGCTCGGCGCGGTGCTCGCCCAGTTCCCGTGGAACTTCGAGGACACCGCCGCGGCGCGCGACCGGCTGCGCCGCCTCGCCGACGGGCTCGAAGGCCTGCCCCTCGTTCTGGAACTCCGCCACCGCTCATTCCTCGAGGAAGGCTTCCTGCGGTGGCTCCGGGAACGCGGCATCGGACTGGCCAACATCGACCTGCCGGCCGCGGCGACGAGCCTCCCGGCTTCGGACTTCGCCTTCGGGCCGGCGGCGTATTTCCGCTTCCACGGCCGAAACCGCGCGGCCTGGTTCGACGCGTCGGCGGGCCGCGATCGGAAGTTCGACTACCTGTACTCCGACAGAGAGCTCGCGCCCTGGATCGCGCGCATTCGGCGGGCGGCGGCGGAAGCCCCGGCGGTGTTCGTCATTGCCAACAACCATTACCGCGGCCAGGCCCCCGCCAACGCCATTGATATTGCGCATCTCCTCGGCCGCGTCCCCTGCGCACCGGCGCCGCTCCTGGCGGCGTTTCCCCACCTGCGCGGCCGCGCCGCCGCCGAGCCCGGGGAGCTGCCCCATGCCTGACGCGCCCTCGAATCCGCCCTTCGAGACCTTCGCGCTCCAAGCCCGCACCACGCGCCGGCCGCGCTGCGATGTGTACCTCCACGCCCATTTCCCCTGGCGCAGCCGGACGCAGATCCAGGAGATGCTCGCCCGCGGGGAGATCACCATCAACGGCCGCCCGTCGAAGCCGTCCTATCGCATCAAGCGCGGAGACGCCATCGCCTTGTCGGCCCCGGCGCGGCCCCAGCCCGCCCTCGGTTTCGCCCCCGGCGCCATTCAAGTCCTTTACGAAGACCGGCACCTCGTCGTCATGAACAAGCCCAGCGGCATTCTCACCCACCCGACGGCGGGGCACCAGAACGACACCCTCATGAACTACGTCGCCGCGGCCTACCCCCATGCGCCGCCCCTCACCTGCCACCGCCTCGACCGCGAGACCAGCGGCGCGATCCTGATCGTCTTCGATCTTCTCGTCCGCCGCCGGATTCAGCGCCAGTTCGAGCGCAAACTCGTCGTCAAGGAATACCTCGCCCTCGTGGCGGGGGCCTTTCCCGAAGGCCGGCGCGAGGTGCGGCTCCCCATCAGGCCGGCGACGACGTTGGCCGCGGCGCTCGGCGGCGATGCGCGCAAGGAGAGCCTGACGATCCTCGAATGCCTCGCGCGCGGCGCCGAGGCAAGCCTCGTGCGCGCCTCGCCCGTCACCGGCCGCCAGAACCAAATTCGGATTCACTGCGCGGCGCTCGGCCATCCCCTGGTGGGCGACACCCGCTACGGAGGGCCGGAATGCCCGCCCACGACCGATCACTTCCTGCTCCACGCCGCGCGCTTGTGCTTCCACCACCCCGTGCTCAAGCTGAAGGCGGAGATCACGGCGCCGCCGCCCGCGGATTTCCTGGCGACGCTGGCTCGCTACGGGCTCCAGGGGCGCGAGGCGTGACGGCGGGGCGGGCCGCCCGGGCGGAGCTCAGTACTCCGCCGGCATGCGCGCCACCTGCTCGGCGGTGAACACCGGGCCTTCCTTGCAGATGTAGATGGCGCCCACGTTGCAGCGGCCGCACTTCCCCAGACCGCACTTCATGCGGTTCTCCATGGTCGTGTAGACGTCCGTCCGCGCGAAACCGAGGCGGTCCAGCACCGGGAAAGTGAACTTGAGCATGATGGGCGGCCCGCACACCACCGCGATCGTGTCCGCGCTGGGCGGCGCGGCCTTCTCCAGCACCGTTGGCACGAATCCGATCTGGCCGCGCCAGTCGGGAGTCTCGCCCCCCGGATCCACGGTCTGGATCAACTTCATATCGGGCCGTTCGCCCCATTCCCGGAGCTCGTCCTTGTAGACCAGGTCCCCGACGGTGCGCGCCCCGTAGATCACCGTGATGTCCTTGAATTTGTCCCGTAGATCCAGGCAGTTCCAGATGACGCAGCGCATGGGCGGGAGGGCGATTCCTCCCGCGATGAAGAGGACGCTCTTGCCGTACCAGGACTCCAGGGGGAAGACGTTGCCGTAGGGGCCGCGGAACCCCATCGTGTCGCCCACCTCCAGGTCCCGCAGCGCCTTCGTGACGCGGCCGGCCTTTCTGAACGTGCACTCGATGTAACCGGCGCGCGTGGGAGAGTTGGCGATGCAGAAGGTGCACTCGCCGGCGCCGAAAACCGAGTACTCGCCGAACTGCCCGGCCTTGAAGCTGAAGCCGGCGGCATCCTCGTCGCGGGCGAATTTCAGGCGCAGGGTGCGCACATCGCGGGTCTCGTCGCGGACGCCGTCGACCTTCATCAGGTACGGGAGGTAGATGTTGTCCCTCGCCATCGCTTCGTGACTCCTCATGGCTGCGCCCCCGCGGGCTCCGCGGGCGCGGCGGCCGCCTCGCGGCCGATCAGAACGAGCTTGTCCAGAATGCTGAGGCCCACCGGGCAGTTGCGGATGCAGCGGCCGCAGCCCACGCAGGCCTCGTAGCCGAACTTGCCGGGATAATAGGCGAACTTGTGGCTCAGGCGCTGGCGCCAGCGCGAAGCCTGCGTCGGCCGCGGATTGTGCCCCGACGTGTGCCGTGTGAAGAGGGCGAGCTGGCACGAGTCCCAGTTCTTGCAGCGCTGTCCGCCGTGAATGTCGCCCTCATCGACGATATCGAAGCAGTAGCACGCGGGGCATTGGTACGTGCAGGTGCCGCAGCCCAGGCACGCGAGAAACTCCTCGTTCCAGAAGGGGTGTTCGAAATTCCGCTCCAACCAGGGCTTGATCGCCGCCAGTTCGAACTTCTTCTCGGGATAAGCGACCTTTTCGGCGCCCGGCGTCCCCTCGGTGAAGATGTCCGCGAGCTCGGCGACGAGGGCGCCGCCCTTGTCGGTCACCACCTCGACGAGGTACGCGTCGCCCTCGACGGGCACCAGCAGGACGTCGCTGCCCTCCGGCGCCCGGGGCCCGAAGCCCAGCGACGTGCAGAAGCACGCCTCGTCGAAGCGGTCGCACGCCAGCGTGATCACGCAGGTCGCCTCGCGCCGCGCGAAATAGAACTTGTCCTTGTAGTCCCAGCCGAAGAGGCGGTCGAGCGCCACGAGCGACCGCGCGTCGCAGGCCCGCCCGCCGATGAGGACCGTCCGCGGCGCGGCGAAGTCGTCGGCCAGGGCGACATCGTGCTTCCCGAGGGCGTACTTCAAGATCGGTTCGGTCTTGGGGAAAAAGAACTCTTTGACGGAGTTCTGGGTATTGAGCTCGTCCAGGCACAGCGCCGCCGGATCGGACAGCTCGCCGAAGAGGACGATGCCGTGCTCCCGCGCCGGACCCACCACGCGGTACTTCTTGTCCATGGCGCCGCGGATCAGCGCGCCCAGCTTTTCTTTCGCAAGCAGCCTGGCCATGGCTTCCTCCTACTTGATGAATTCCTGCTTGTCGTCGGTCCTGAAGCTCGCCATGGGCGGCGGGACCTCGTGGTCGAACCCCGCCTCATACCCGAAGCTCTCCTTGACCTCCCGGGCAACCTTGGCGTTGAGAAGGTCCAGCGGGATGTTCGCGGGGCAGGCGCGCGCGCAGGCGCCGCACCCGATGCAGCGGCCCGCCAGGTGGAAGGCGCGGATAACGTTCCAGAAGTAGTTGCCCAGGGGCCGCGGGCTGGAGGGAATCCACTGCGGCTGGTTCTTTTCGACGATGCAGCTCTCGCAGTAGCACATGGGGCAGGCCTGGCGGCAGGCGTAGCAGCGGATGCAGCGGGAGAACTCCCGCTCCCAGAAGGCGAGGCGCTCCTCGGGCGTCATGGCCTCCAGCTCCCGCAGCCTCTCGGCGACATCCCGCCCCGGATCGCGGCCCTGCAGGCCCTGGGCCGCCTCGGCCTCCAGCTCCTTCAACGTCCGGCCCTTGAGCAGTTCGCAGGCCGCGCCTTCCTTGCCCGGCTCGGCGCAGGCGACCCCGATCAGGACGACCCGCTCGGGGTCGAACTGCTGCTCCTGGACCAGCACGGCGACGCTCCGCACCTCCTCCGGACGCGCGACGAGGCCGACGGCGCCCTTCGGCATAATGTCCTTGCGCGTCAGGTACACGGCCAGGTTGTTCCGGCAGAAGGGGTTGAAAATCAGCCGGTCGACCTCCTCCGCCTTCTTGATGAAGACCGGGAAGGTCGTCCGCGGCGAAACTCCCTGGCCGTAGCCGATGACGAGGGCGACCTTGCCCTGCTCGAGGAGCTCCCGGGCGCGCTGGCGCAATTGCTCGATCATGCTCTCCCCCGCTATGCCTTGACGATCCGCTCGAAGCTCGTGAACGGTCCCAGTTCCCGGACCTGCGCCGTGATCTCGTCGATCAACTCGGACCACTTCCGGCCCTCCGCCGCCGAGACCCACGAGAAGAGGACGCGGCGCGGGTCGATCCCGCTGAACTCCAGCAGCTTGCGGAAGATCGTCCAGCGCCGGCGCGCGTGGTAGTTGCCGCTCGTGTAGTGGCAATCACCCGGGTGGCACCCGGAAACAAGCACCGCATCGGCCCCTTCCTGGAAGGCCTTCAGAAGGAACATGGGCTCGATGCGGCCCGTGCACGTCAGCCGGATCGCGCGGATGTTGGCCGGGTACTTGAGCCGGCTCGTTCCCGCCAAGTCGGCGCCGGCGTAGGTGCACCAATTGCATACGAAGGCGATGATTTTCGGCTCGAACTCCGCCGTCGTCGCTGCCATTACTTCAGCCCTCCGATCTGCGAGAAGACCTGCTCCGCGCTGAAACCGTCCAGGTCGATGCTGTTGGATCTGCAGGTCGCGACGCACGCCCCGCAGCCCTGGCACAACCCCGCGTTGACTTTCGCCACCCGGGCGATGAGGTTGCCCGCCTTGTCGCGCTTCTCCTCGCGCTCGATGGCGTGATACGGGCAGACCTGTTCGCAGTAGAAGCATCCCACGCACTGGCTCTGGTTGACGTGCGCCACGATGGGCTCGCGCTCCAGCTCGTCGCCGGAGAAGAGGCCCAGAACCTTCGCGGCCGCGCCGCTCGCCTGCCCCACGGCCTCGGGAATGTCCTTGGCGCCCTGGCAGGCGCCGGCCAGGAAGATGCCCGCCGTGTTGGTCTCGACGGGCCTGAGCTTCGGGTGGGCCTCGGAGAGAAACCCGTACTCGTCGTAGCTGATGCTCAACTTCTGCGCCAGGGCCTCGATGCCGTACTGCGGCCGCATCGCGGTGGCCAGGACGACCAGGTCGGCCTCGATTTCGACGCGGCCGCCGCCGGTGCCGCCCAGCAGCGTGTCGGCGCCCACGACGACGAGCTTGCCCCCGCGCTTGTAGATTCGCGACACGCGGCCGCGGATGTACACGGCGCCGTCCTCCTCGATGGCGCGCCGGACGAACTCATCGTAGCTCTTGCCCCCCGCCCGGATATCCATGTAGAAGACGTACGCGGTTCCGTGGTGCACCTTGTGCTTGTACAGCATGGCGTGCTTGGCGATGTACATGCAGCAGATCTTGCTGCAGTAGCTCAGGCCCTTGGCGCAGTCCCGCGAGCCCACGCATTTGATAAAAACCACCTTTTCGGGGGGCTTCCCATCGGAGGGCCGCAGGATTTCGCCGCCCGTGGGGCCGGACGCGCTGGCCAGGCGCTCGAACTGCAGGCCGTCGATTACATCCTTATACTGCCCGTACCCGTACTCGCCGTAACCCTCGATGCCGTAGTCCTTCTCGCCGTTTCGGAAGTCGTACAGCCGGTAGCCGGTCGCCACCACGATGGCACCCACCTTCTCCTCGATGAAGGTGTCCTCTTGGGTGTAGTCCACGGCGCCCACGGGGCAGATCTTCTGGCAGATCCCGCACTTGCCATTCAGGAACTTGGTGCAGTGCGCCCGGTCGATGACCGGCTTGTTCGGCACGGCCTGGGCGAAGGGCGTGTAGATCGCCGTGCGCATCCCCAGGCCTTCATCGAACTCGCTCGGGATCTTCTTCTGCGGACATTTCTGGGCGCACAGCCCGCAACCGGTGCATTTCTTGATGTCGACGGAGCGCGCCTTCAGGCGGATCTTCACATCGAAGTTGCCGATGAAGCCGCTCACGGACTCGACCTCGGCGTAGGTGTGGAGCGTAATGTTGGGGTGCGTGGCCGCCTCGACCATGCGCGGCGTCAGGATGCATTGCGAGCAGTCCAGCGTCGGAAAGGTCTCGCTGAGCTGGGCCATGTGCCCGCCGATGGAGGGCTCCTTCTCCACCAGGACGACCTTCTTGCCGCCGTTGGCGATGTCCAACGCCGCTTGGATGCCCGCGATGCCGCCGCCGATGACCAAGGCGCGCTTGGTGACCGGCACCTTGATGGGGAAAAGGGCCTCGTTGCGTTTGACCTTCTCCACCATCACGCGCACGAGCTGCACGGCCTTGGCCGTCGCTTCGCCCCGGTCCTCGTGAACCCACGAGCAGTGCTCGCGGATGTTGGCCATCTCGCACAGAAAGGGGTTGAGCCCCGCCTCGGCGCAGGCCCGCCGGAAGGTGGACTCGTGCATGCGGGGCGAACAGGCCGCCACGACGACCCCGGTGAGCTTCTTTTCCCTGATCGCCTCCTTGACCAGACCCTGGCCGGGGTCCGAGCACATGTACTTGTAGTCGACGGAGTGCACGACGCCCGGAAACTCGGCGGCCTCGGCCGCCACCTTGGGACAGTCGACGGTGCGGCCGATATTCTCGCCGCACCAGCAGACGAAAACGCCTATCCTGGCCACCGTCAGTCCTCCCGTTCCGGCCGCCGCGGCGTCGCGAAGCGCATCGGGCGCCTACGCGAGCGCCGGGGCCACCGGCGTGATGTGTTTTCCAAGTCCCAACGCCTTCGGCGCCACTCCCACCGCCAGCCCCACCAGTTGGGACAGATACACGATGGGCATCGCCATGCCCTTCGGTTGCCGCATGTCCAGATTCGCGTGGCACAGCGGGCAGGCCACGATCACCATGTGGGCCCCCTCGCTTCGCGCGTTGTCCAGGATGCGCCCGCACAGGCGCACCACCGACGCGGTGCTGCTCATCGCAAAGGCGGCGCCGCAGCATTCCGTCCTGAAGCCCCAATCGACCGCCTCGGCGCCCGTCGCCGCGGCGACCTTCTCCATGGTCACGGGATTCTCGGGATCATCGAAGGCGACCACCTTGGGCGGCCGCACGAGGAGGCACCCGTAGTAGCAGGCGACCTTCTTGCCCGTCAGGGGCTTGCGCAGCGCCGCCGTGATCTTCTCGATATGGGGCAGCAGGAATTCGATGCAGTTCCTGATGGGCAGACGCCCCGCGGGCAGCGGCATGCCGATGGCGTGCTCGATGTCTCCGCGCAGGCCGGAGTTGTCCAACCATTCCGCCTGGGCGGCGATCAGACGGTTGGAGCAGGCCGCGCAGGGCGCCACGATCTCCTCCATGCCCTGGGCGGCGGCCAACGCGATGGTGCGGGCGGGCAGCGCGAGCCCCAGGAGATGGTTGGTCTGGTGCGCCGCCGAGGCGCCGCAGCAGTTCCAGTCCTCGATCTCGGTCAGAGGCAGCTGGAGCGCCTCCGCCAACGCGCGGATCGACATGTCGAATTCCGCCGCGGTGCCCTCCAGGGAGCAGCCCGGATAGTAGCCTGTTGCCATGCGTCACTCCTCCGCGGCGGCAGGGCCTCCGCCCCGCTCGCCGCATCACTTCGCGCCGGCGGTGCGCTCGAAAATGCGCGCCACGGCCTGACGGTCCTTGACCGGCTTGCCGAGGAGCTTGAGCTTCCCCTTCACGAACATCACCGGCGCCAGAAGCACGTCCGAAAACAAGTCCCTGGCTCGGGTTTTGTACTCCATGACCATGCTGATTTCATGCACCCGCCCCGCGCGCCTGATCCCGCCCAGGAAAGATTTCACAAAAGCAATGATCTTCCGCGCCCGGGGGTTCACCTTCTTCGCCTTCAGGGATCGTTCCCTGAGGGCATCCATGAACTCCGCGATCTTCACCTCCTGGGGACAGCGCGTCGAGCAGGTGAGACAGGAAGCGCAATACCAGATCGTCGCCGAGCGCAGGGCGGCCTCGCGGTCGCCGATTTGGACCAGGCGCATGATCTGGCTAGGCGTGTAGTCCATTTCCGGCACCATGGGGCAGCCGGCGGTGCACTTGCCGCACTGGTAGCACTTGCGGACATCGATACCGGTCTCCGCGGCCATCTGCTCGGCAAAGGTTTTCTCCGGCGAATCTTTGCGCTGCGCGCTCATAACTCTCTCGGGGGCTCGCGCCCCCCCTCCAGGCGGGCGGCTCCGGGCCGAAACCAAAGGACGTCGTGGACTGGGCTGTGCATGCGTACCGTTTTTCGGAGACGCGATCATAACAAACCGCGGCCGGAACGGGAAGCATGACTCGGCCTACGGCGCCGCCGGCTATCTACGTAATCTCTATAGACATTATACCATATGTGTCAAGCCGCCCCGCCGGAGGCAATCGGCCCGGCGTCGGAGAACCCGGCGCGCGCCGCCACCCTGGACCCTGCGCCGGGGTTTATCTATAATGGCGGGACACGCTTGTCCCGGCCGGCAGCACTTGAAAGGAGGCCCCATGCCGCAGTTTTCCCGCCGCAGCTTTCTGAAGCGCTCGACCTTCGCGGCCGGCGCCGCGTTCACGCTGGGAGGTCCCTTGTCCGCGCGCCGCGTTCTCGGCGCGAGCGATTCGATTCGCATGGGCGTCGCCGGGCTCAACGGCCGCGGCGGCACCCACGTCGGCGAATTTCTCGGCATGGAGGGCGTCGAGATCACGTATCTCATCGATCCGGACACGCGGACCTTCAAGCGCCACGCCGAGAAGATCGAGAAGAAGACGGGCCGGGAGCCCGCGCTGGTCCAGGACGTGCGCCGGGCCCTCGAGGACAAGAACCTCGATGTCCTTACGATCGCCGCGACCAACCACTGGCACGCCCCCATGACGATCTGGGCCTGCCAAGCCGGCAAGGATGTCTTCGTCGAGAAGCCGTGCAGCCACAACGTGCGCGAGGGCCGCATCGCCGTGGAGTGCGCCCGCAAGTACAACCGCATCGTCCAGCACGGAACGCAGGGCCGCAGCGATAGGCGCTGGGCCCGGCTGGCCGAGATCGCCCGACAGGGGCTGCTGGGCAAACTGCTGGTGTCTTACGGCCTGTGCTACAAGCCCCGGGACAGCATCGGCTTCCAGCCAGCCTCGCCGCCCCCGCCGGAGATGGACTTCAATCTCTGGCTCGGTCCGGCGCCCGACCAGCCCCATCACGCCAACCTGGTCCACTACAACTGGCACTGGTTCTGGGATTTCGGCAACGGCGACATCGGCAACCAGGGCGTCCACCAGTTCGACATCGCCCGCTGGATCATCCCCGGCGCCACCTGGCCCACCAGCGTCATCAGCGTGGGCGGCCGCTTCGGCTACGAGGATCAGGCGCAAACCCCCAACACGCAGATCTCGGTGATGGATTTCGGCGAGACGAAGCTCGTCTTCGTGGTCCGCGGCTTGAAGACCGGCGACTTTTACGGCGAGAAGATCGGCAACATCGCCGTGTTCGAGAAGGGCGTCGTCGCGGGCGGCGACAAGTTCTTTCCCACGGGCTCGACCGTAGCGGAAAAGCTGCCCGATGTCTCGGCCCAGCGCGGCCCGGGCGGCAACATCTTCCGCAACTTCATCACCGCCGTCCGCAGCCGGAGGGTCGCGGACCTCGATGCCGACATCCTCGAGGCGCACTACTCGGCGGGCCTGTGCCACCTGCCCAACATCTCCTACCGATTGGCCGAGGACGTTCCGTTCCGCCCCATCACCAAGTCCTTCGGCGACGACAAGGTGGCGGCGGATACGTTCGCGCGCATGGAGGAGCACCTCGCGGGCTCGAACCAGCTTCCGCTCGAGAAGATGAAATACCGGCTGGGCAGGATGCTCAAGTTCGACGGCGCGAAGGAGCGCTTCATCGACTGTCCCGAGGCCGACGCGTTACTGACTCGCAACTACCGGGCGCCCTTCACGATCCCCGACAAGGTGGCGTGAGGCGCCGGCTCGCGCGCGGCCGCGTCGGGGCGGGCGGACCTCCCGGCGCGGCCGCGGCGGCGCTCGGCGCGTGGTATCATGGTCGAGCCGCAGGTCCCGCACGAAAGGAACCGCTATGAGCATTTGCAGACGCAGGGAATTCCTCGCCGCCGCCGGGACGGCCGTGTGTCTCCCGAGCTTCGTCCGGGCCTCCGCGGCCGCCGCCGAGGGCGCGGTGCCGCCTCCGCCCCTCGTGCCGCTGGGCGCCACCGGCATCACCCTCTCGCGCATCGGGCAGGGCACCGGCATGCACGGCGGCAACCGCCAATCCAACCACACGCGCATGGGCTTCGAAAAGCTCGTCGGCCTCATGCGCCACGCCTACGACCGCGGCGTCACCTTCTTCGACCTGGCGGACCTTTACGGGACGCACGTCTACTTCCGCGAGGCGCTGCGCTCCATCCCGCGGGACAAGGTGGCGATTCTGACGAAGCTCTGGTGGCGCTACGACGGCCCGCTCTCCGAGACGCCGCCCGAGTTCCAGAAACGCTCGACGCGCATGGCCATCGAGCGCTTCCGGCACGAACTCGCCACCGACTACCTTGACATCGTGCTCCTGCACTGCCTCGATAGAGGGAGCTGGGACTCGGAATTGGCCGCCTACATGGAGGCGCTCTCCGAGGCGAAAGCCAAGAAGGCGGTCAGGGCCGTCGGCGTTTCGTGCCACGGATTCGAGGCGCTCAAGACCGCCGCGGCCTGCCCCTGGGTGGACGTGATCCTCGCCCGCATCAATCCCCGCGGCGTGGCGATGGACGCCCCCACCGATCAAGTGGTGCCGGTCCTCGCCCAGGCCAAGCGCAACGGCAAGGCCATTATCGGCATGAAGATTTACGGCGAGGGCCGTCTCGTCGCCCAGCGGGAAGACTGCATGCGCTTCGCCCAGGGGCTCGAGTTCCTGGACTGCATGACCATCGGCAGCGAGGCGGTGGAACATGTGGACGACAACCTGCGGCTGCTCGCCAAGTACGCCCGCGCCGGGTAAGCTCCGCGGCGCGGCGGCGGGACCGCGCCGGCGGCCGCAGAACGAGACGATCGCCCATGACAACCCTCGCGCCGCGCTTCCCACAGGCGTCTCTGCGCGCCGCCCTCGCCGCCCTCGCCGCCCTCGCGGCCGGCGCCGCCGCCCAGGGCGCCCGCGCGGACTATGACCGCGCCGCGGCGCTCAGAGAGCGCTTCTCCGGCAAGGTCTTTCGCGAATCCGTGCGGCCCCGTTGGCTGCCGGGCGGAAACGAATTCTGGTATCGCGCGGCCACCGGGCCCGGCACGCACGAGTTCGTGTTCGTCGACGCGCTGAAGGGCATCCGCCGGCCGGCCTTCGACCATGCCCGCATGGCCGCGGCGCTGGCCCGGGCCGGCATCGCGGACGCCAAGGCCGAGGCCCTTCCGCTGGACGGCCTGGGCTTCGAGCTTGCGGCCGGCGCGGTGACGTTCCGGGCCGGCGGCGCCTGGTGGCGCTGCGACACGGCAACGTTCGAGTGCGAGACCTTCACGCCCTCGCCAAGGGCTTTAGCCGCGGACCGCGGCCGCCGCGCTCCGCGCGCGACCAGGCACACGGGCGCCGAGACCTCCGTGACGTTCATCAACGCGACGGGCGGCGAGATCGAACTCTTCTGGCTCGACCCCGAGGGGCGGCGCCGCTCCTACGGGAAGATCGCGCCGGGAGCGCGGCGCGATCAGCACACCTTCGCCGGCCACGTCTGGCTCGTCGTCGACGCCGCGGGAGCGCCGCTCCTGCGCCTGGAAGCCGAGGAGGAGGCGTTCTCGGTCTCCGTTGAACCCCTTGCGGCCGGCGCGGAGCCGCCGGCCCCCCGTCCCCGCCCCGGCCGGCTCGGGGCGTCGCCCGACGGGACCCTCGAGGCTTTCATCAAGGACCACAACATCTGGCTCCGAGACCCCGTCACGCGGGAGGAGTCCGCCCTCAGCGCCGACGGCGCTCCCGGAGAGGCCTACGGCGAACGCTTCGCGTGGTCCCCGGACGGAAGGCACATCGCCGCGATCAGAGTCGTGAGCGGCGACGACCGCAAGGTGTTCGTGATCGAGTCCTCGCCGCGGGATCAGCTCCAGCCCAAGCTCCGGTCCTACCCCTACCTGAAGCCCGGCGACCGGGTGCCGCTCCACCAGGTCCGCCTCTTCGATGTCGCCGCCCGCGCCCCCATCGCGGTCCCGGACGCGCTCTTTGCGAACCCCTGGGACATCACCGGCCTGCATTGGGCCCCCGATTCGAGTTTCTTCACCTTTCTCTACAATCAGCGCGGCCACCAGGTTCTCAGGGTCATCGCCGTCGATGCCGCGACCGGCGCGGCCCGGGTCGTTATCGAGGAAAAGAGCCCGACCTTCGTGGACTACGCGGGCAAGTTCTTTCTTCACTACCTGGACGCCGCCGGTGAAATCATCTGGATGTCCGAGCGCGACGGCTGGAACCACCTCTACCTCTACGACGGCGCCGGCGGCGGCGTCAAGAACCAAATCACGCAAGGCGCCTGGGTCGTCCGCGGCGTCGAGCGCGTCGATGCCGAGGCGCGCCGGATCATCTTCCGCGCCGGCGGCATCGTCCCGGGCCAGGACCCCTACTACCTGCACACTTGCGCCGTCAACTTCGACGGCTCCGGGCTGGCGGTTCTCACCGAGGGCGACGGCACCCACGCGGTCGAGTTTTCACCCGACGGCAGGTTTCTCATCGACGCCTGGTCGCGCGTCGACCTGCCGCCCGTGACCGAACTGCGGCGCGCCGCCGACGGCGGGCGCGTCTGCGAACTGGAGCGCGCCGATCACCGGGCCCTGCTTGCCGCCGGCTGGCGGGCGCCGGAGCGCTTCAACGCCAAGGGACGCGACGGCGCGACGGATATCTACGGGGTCATCCACCGGCCGACGACCTTCGATCCGAAGGGCAAGTATCCCATCATCGAAGCCATCTACGCCGGGCCTCAAGACTCCTTCGTCCCGAAGGCTTTTCGCTCCCACTTCGACGCCCAATCCATGGCGGAGCTGGGCTTCATCGTCGTTCAGATCGACGGCATGGGCACCAGCAACCGCTCCAAGCAATTCCACGACGTGTGCTGGCGGAACCTGGCCGACGCGGGCCTCCCCGATCGGGTCCTCTGGATCAAGGCCGCCGCCGCGACGCGGCCCTACATGGATTTGGCGCGCGTCGGGATCTACGGCGGCTCCGCGGGAGGCCAGAGCGCCCTGGGCGCGCTCCTGACCCACGGCGACTTCTACCACGCCGCCGTCGCCGATTGCGGCTGCCACGACAACCGCATGGACAAGATCTGGTGGAACGAGCTGTGGATGGGCTGGCCCGTGGGGCCGCATTACGCCGAGAACTCCAACGTCACCCTGGCGCACAAGCTCCGGGGCAAACTCCTCCTCATCGTGGGCGAGCTGGACGACAACGTCGACCCGGCCTCGACCATGCAGGTCGTGCGCGCGCTCATCGACGCGGACAAGGACTTCGAGCTCCTCGTGATTCCGGGAGCCGGCCACGGCGCCGCCGGGACGCCCTACGGCCACAGGCGGCTCCAGGATTTTTTCGTGCGCAACCTCTTGGGCGTGGAACCCCGACGCGGGCCGGACGCATAGAAAGGAAGCCATGAACCATCTTGCCATTCTGCGGCGCTCCCTCGCCGTTTTGGTCTTGACCGGCGCCGCCCTCGCGGCGCGCGACGACCTTCTCGTCGCCGACTTCGAAGGCGCGACTTACGGCGCCTGGAAGACCACCGGCGAAGCCTTCGGGCCCGGTCCCGCCCGCGGCACCCTTCCCGGGCAGATGGAAGTGAGCGGCTTCGAGGGCCGCGGGCTGGTCAACAGCTTCTACAACGGCGACCGCTCCGTCGGCACCCTCACGTCGCCGCCCTTTCGGATCGAACGGGACTTCCTCGTGTTCCTGGTGGGCGGCGGCATGCATCCGGGGGAAACCTGCATCAACCTGCTCATCGGCGGGAAAGTCGTCCGGACCGCCACGGGGCCCAACGACAAGCCCGGAGGGAGCGAGCGGCTCGAACGGCATTCCTGGGAGGTGCGCGCCCTCGCGGGCAAGGACGCCATCATCGAGATCGTCGACCGCGCGACGGGCGGCTGGGGCCACATCAACGTGGATCACATCGTGCAATCCGACCGCCCCGCCGGCGTCGTCCAACACGTCCGCCCCCTGGTCATCGACCGCGACTACCTCCGTTTCCGCTTCCCCGCCCGCGCCGGGAAGCGCGCGCAGATCGCTTTGTTCGTCGACGGCCGCATCGCCAGGCACGCCGCCGGCGCCGACCGCGACGCTCCGCAGGCGCTCACGTGGGACGTGTCGCGGCTCAAGGGCGCGCACGCCGAACTCCACATCAGCGAGCCCCTCGGCGGCGATCTGTCCAGTCCCCTCGCCGACAGCGTCTCCCTCGGCGACCGCCCCGAGGGCGGCTTGATCGTCGTCGACCGCCTCTACCGGGAGACCTACCGGCCGCAATTCCACTTCTCGGCTCGAACCAATTGGCTGAACGACCCCAACGGCCTCGTCTTCTTCGACGGCGAATACCACCTCTTCTTCCAACACAACCCCTCCGGCATCGATTGGGGCAACACGACTTGGGGTCACGCCGTCAGCGCCGACCTCCTCCATTGGAGGCAGTTGGAGCACGCGCTCTTCCCCGACGAGCTCGGCACGATGTTCTCGGGCTCCGCCGTCGTCGACCAGGGCGACACCGCCGGATTCCGGACGGGCGCCGGGAAGGCGCTGGTTGCCATCTACACCGCGGCGGGCGGCACCAACGCGGCCTCCCAGGGCAAGCCCTTCACGCAATGCATCGCCTACTCGAACGATCGCGGCCGCACCTGGACCAAGTACGGCGGCAATCCCGTGCTCGGCCATATCGTCGGCGGCAACCGCGATCCGAAGGTCCTCTGGCACGCGCCGGCGGCCCGGTGGATCATGGCGCTCTATCTGGACGGCTCGGATTTCGCGCTCTTCGCCTCGCCGGATCTCAAGCGCTGGGAGAAGCTCTGCGACGTGCCCATGCCGGGCACGGACGAATGCCCCGACTTTTTCGAGCTGCCCGTCGAGGGCGATGCGCGCGAAACCAAATGGGTGTTTTGGGGCGGAAACGGCAATTACCGCCTCGGCGCCTTCGACGGCCGGCGGTTTATGCCCGAGACGCCGCCCCTGCGGTCCTGCTACGGCGCCAACGATTATGCCGCTCAGACTTACAGCGATATCCCCGCCTCCGACGGGCGCCGAATCCAGATCGCCTGGATGCGCGGAGGCCGGTATCCGGGCATGCCCTTCAACCAGCAGATGAGCTTTCCCCGCGTTTTGACCCTGAGGAAAACGCCCGAAGGCGTGCGGCTTTTCTTCGAGCCGATCGGGGAGATCGCGGCCCTCAGAACGGAAACCCGGGAATGGCGCGGCCTGGCCCTGGCGCCGGGAAAGAATCCCTTGGCGGAGTTCCAAGGCGAGCTGTGGGACATCGAGGCCGACCTCGAGCCCGGAAGCGCCTCGGAGACAGGGTTCGTCGTCCGCGGCGCGCGCATCGCCTACGACGCCGAGGCGCGCGAGCTGCGCACGCCGGGCGGCGCCGCGCCCCTCGCTCCTGAGGACGGACGCATCGCGCTCCGCCTGCTGGTCGACCGGACGTCCATCGAGGTTTTCGCCGGCGGCGGGCTCCGGCTTATCTGTTTCTGCTTCCTGCCGGATCCCGCCGACCGCGGGCTGGAGCTCTACGCGAAGGACGGCGGCGCCGCCTGCCGGACGCTGCGCGTTTCGGCGCTGCGCTCGGCCTGGCCGGAGTGATCCCCGCGTCCGCTAGGCCTCCTCGACGACCTTCCAGCCCAGCGCGTCGGCCAGGGCGTAGACCGGGTCCTTGAGGTCGCCGTACATCGTGACGCGGTGCCAGCCCCAGTGATCCCACTGGGTGAAGAGCTTCTCGATGTCTCCCAGGGGCTCCACGACGAGCTTCGTGCGGCAGGCGCGGTCGTCGGGATCGTTGGCAACCGCCTTCCCGCGGTGGAAGAGGACTTCCTTGCGGCCCTGGTCGAACTCGGTCGTCGTCGTCATCCAGCCCAGCGGCAGGCGCGAGCGCACCGATGCGCCCTGGCGATCCTCCGAATGCGTCAGGATCTCGAAGGGATTGCTCGCCCCCTGCGGGCCGAACACGCGGTTGGAGGCCACGCAGTGGGCGTAGATGATCCGCCGCTGCGCGGTGTCGATGACCGGATCCGAGATATAGCCGGGGCGGCCCCGGCTCAAGGCCGTCATCGCCACCATCGTCGCCGTCGACCTGATATCGCACTCGCAGGCGCCCACGAGACCCTCGTTGCAGAGCTCGTGAAATCCGAGGCAGGGATAGGCGTGAATATGGTTGCCATAGAATCCGCCCAGGCAGTTGATCGTGATGGCGTTGGCCCCGTGCTTCTTGAGGAGCGCCTTCTCGGCCAGGTACATGGCCGCCGACTCCTCGAGGGTTTGGCGCGAGACCCCCTCGATCCGCGCGGCGGTGGCCTGCCACCGGTCCGCGATCGCCCGAGCTTCATCCTTGTCCGCCGCCTTCCAGGCCTCGTTCAGCTCCGCGAAGGGCAGGTAGACCAGCGGAATGCCCATGATAGGGCCCGCGGTCTTCGCCGTCTGATCCAGGAAGGCGAGGATCTTCGAACCGCGCATGCGCTCGAGGCATTCCGCCGCCGAAAGCGTCTTGAGATCGTCGGCGGCGCAGGCGAGGTCCCCCGGCGCCGGTGTCGCGGACCTGCGCACCCGCGCCGTCGCCGCGACGAAATCGGCCGCCGAAGCGCCCCGCTTCACCATGGTGAAGCACTTCGCCGCCTCGACGAGATCCTCGAGACGCGAGGAGCCGACGAAGCCCACGTTGGGGGTCTTGGCCCGGAGAAAACCCGCCGTGTACACCAGGAACCCGCCGCTGCCCGCGTACTGAAAATCCGCGTACAGGACCGGCTTGCCCGAGGCCGCCATGGTCTGAACGACCCGGTTCCAGCAGTTCATCTGGACGACGATGTAGCCGTCGATGCCGCGGGCCGCATCCTCTCCGAGAATTTTCTCGGCCTGTTCGGGACCGGTGGCCATGGAGGAGAGGAACTCGATTCCCGCGCAGCCCCGCGCCAGCGCCCCGTCGATCCGTTCCATCACGGGCACGAAATCGAACCCCTTGTTCGGCCAATCCGGCACCGTCTGCTGCGGGCCGTGGAGGGCGTAGACCACCCGAACCCGCACCGCTCCGGAAGGTTCCGCCGCCCGAGCCTCGCCGCGCAGCGCCGCCAACCCGGCCGCGCCGGCGCAAGCGGCGGATCCCACCGCCAGAAAACGCCGGCGGCTGAGACTGCAGCCGGCACAACCGGAGGGAAAACCTCTCTGCCTCATGGGTGCTCCTTTCTTCGTGCCGCCACCATCTTAACTCAGGCGCGGCGGACCGCCAGCCCGCCGCCTTCGCCGCGCTTCCGCGCCGAGGGTTGAACGCGCCTCATTCCGGCGCGCATTTCAGACTCAGTTCGTCCAGGCGGCGCAGACTCTCCGCCGCCTCTTCCGGGCGGCCGCTCTCCAGGAGCACGAGAAACATCGGCTGGAGGCCGGCCCGGGCGGCCCGCCGCAGAAAACGCTCCCCCGGCCCGCCGGCGCGCAGCTCCGCCCGCGTCCCGCCGCGAAGCTCGAAGACCTTGACGCGCCCTCCCTGCGCCGCCAGCGCCTCGGCGGCGGCATCGCCTCCGCCGATCCAGCGCGCCAGATCGCCGCAGATGCCCGCCCGGCGGCCGCCCGGCGCCCCGAGCACCTCGCGCCCGGCGCCCTCCTCCCAAGGCGGCGGGCCGCCGCCCTGTCCCCTGACCGCGCAAACCAGGTCGTGCGTCTCGCACAGCTCGCCCAACAACTCCGGCGCCCCGGAAGCCTGCTCGGCGATGATCGTCTCGACGCCCATGGCGCGGGCGAAGGCGAACGCCGCCCGCAGATCCTCCGCCACGGCCGCCCGCGGGTCGAGGCGATACGCAAGCAACCGGACGCCGGCCGCATCGAGCTTCAGGCGGATCGCGCGCCTCGCCTCGGCCGAAAGACCCGGGGCAAGAGCGCCATCCACCGCCCCACCGACCTTCTGCGCCCCCGATCCGCAGACGTACCCCGCGCCCAAGGCCGCCGCCCGGTCGATCGACTCAAAGAAGGTTTCCCCGCCGGGATCGGCGGGGCCGGCGGCGATGCGCCAGCCGAGCCTCTCCCGAGCGAGCGCCGCGGGGGTCAGCCTCGCGCTCGGCGTCGCCGGAGCGGCCAAGTCGCCGAGGACGTACTGCGCCGCTCCCAGGTAGAAGGCGAGCATCGCCGGGTCCATGAAGTCCGCCGGAGAATGGGCAATGGTGCAGTAACAGACCCGCCCCCGACCGTAGCCGCGCACCCAGGCAAGGGCGTAATCGCCGTCGGCGCGTTCGGGCCGCGCGCCGCCGGCCGCCAAGTCCGTGCGCTCCGTGTCGATGCTGAAGAGAACCCGGACTCTCCCGCGGGAATAAGGCTCGCCGACCCGGAAGAACTCGCTTGCATACTCGAAGGGCTTCCCGCCGAAGCCCACATTGAGAGGATGCTCGGGGCTGTCGAGCTTGACGACGACGCGCTCGTCGGCGGCGCGGTGGCGCGCGCCGCGCCCCCCGAGCATGATGCCGAACTCGGGCCAGTCCTCCACCGCGCCTGGCCAGCGCGTGAAAGCCACCGTCGCGCCGTGGACGCCGAGCAGCCCGCCGCCGCGGTAGACGAATTGCACCAGGCTCTCCCGGAGGGACGCATCCTCGAAGCAATTCCCCACCGTGTTGTTGAAAAACACCGCGTCGAAGCGTTCCAGGCTCGCGGGGGCGAAGACCGCGGGATCGCGGCTGATCTCGACGGCGAAGGCGCCGGTCCTCGCGCCCATCAGGGCGAAGGCCGTGTTCGCATGGCCGATGGACGGGTGACCCGGATAGCCCACGTTCAGATCGAAGATGAGGAGCCGGCGCGGCGCCGCCGGGGTGACCCGCGCCCGCGCCGGCAGAGCCGCCTCGATGCGCCCGCGCTCGGCGTCGGAGACCTGGAACTCCGCGCCGAAGGCCGCCGCCGCCAGGCCGACGACGATTCGGAGCGCCGCGGCGCCGCTCGCGGCCCTGGCGACCCGCCTCGCCCGCATCACCGCGCGTCCCGCGCCCGCGCCATTCCGCGCCGCACCGCCTCGGCGACGCACGCCGGCTTCGGGCCTGAATCCAGCAACGCGTACAGCGCCAGCGCCTGGCCGGGCTTCTCTTCCGCGAGGAACCGTTCCGCGCAAGCCAGCAGCCCATCGGCGATGGCGGCCCCCAGGTCTCCGGAGGCCCCCTCGCGCGCGGCGGCGAGCGCTTTCGCGGCCGCATCTCCCCCGATGTCGCCCAGCGCGGCGGCCGCCGCGGCGGCGATTGCGGGCGATTCGCCGCTCAGGCACGCCGCCAGGGCGGGAACGCTCTCGGCTTCGCTTCGCGCCCCCAGCGAGTTGATGATGCCGATCTTCTCCGCGGCCGGCGCGGCCGCCAGAGCCGCGCGCAGGGCCTGCCCGGCTTCGGGCGCCGTGATACGTTCCAGCGCGTAGCGCGCGACCGACGCGGCCTCGCCGCCCCTTGCGAGCAGCGCCGCCAGCGCCGGCACGCAGCCGGCCCCGCCCACGCGGCTCAGGTGCTTGCAGGCAAGCAGCAGGCCCGCGCGCGGCGCCCCCTTTTCGATCACCGCCGCCAGGCGCGCTTCCAGCTCGGCCCGGAGCCGCCCGTCGCCGAAGGCCGCGGCAAGCGCTTCCTCGACGGGCCGGACCGCCTCCGCGTCCGCGCCCCAGTCGTACGCGGCGAGCGCCTCGAAGGCCCGGGCGAGCGGCGCGGCGGCCGGCGCCCCCTCGGCCTGACATTCCACCGTGGTCCGCATCAAGCGTCTTCGCATTCTCGGCATCCTTTTTTACACGCGCCACGGCACCCGCATGGGGCGCGAGCGCATCCGGTTGGCCTCATCGTCCTGGAGGAACTCCTCCTTCACCGGGTCCCATCTGAGGCGCCGCCCCGTCCAATGGGCGATGCCGCCCAGGTGCGCCACGTTGGCCGAGCGGCCGCCGACCGCCGCATCGCAGGCCGTGCGCCGCCGCGTGCGGATGCACTCAAGCCAGTTCTTGTGGTGGTCGAGCACCGGACGGCCTGCCCGCAGGTCGTCCGCTTCCTGCGCCAGGATCTCCGCGGGATGGGATTTGAGATACCCCTCGCGGCCCACATGGATCCAGCCGTTCTCACCCACGAACACCGCGCCGAAGGCCTGGATCGCCGTCGATGCATCCCAGCCCGGCGGCACGAAATGCTTCCGCGGGTCGAGCTTCCATTCGACTTGCAGGACCGTCCCGTCCGCGTACCTGTACGTCAGCGACGGCATGCCGTCGACCCCGGGCGGCGTCACCTCGACGGGTCCGCTCGCATCCATGCCCAAGCCCCACTGGACCACGTCGAAGGCGTGCACGGCGTTGCTGGTCAAGTTGCCGCCTCCGAAGTCGGGGCAGAAATGCCACGGCACGACATTCTTGGGCTCGCCGTACTCGTGGTAGCGATGATTGAAGGGCCGCCACGGCGCCGGACCGAGCCACAGATCCCAGTCCAGGCCCTCGGGCACCGGCTCTCCGGGCAGATTCACTTCCCGGACCGTGCCGGGAAAACACACGTACACGTGGGAGATCTTTCCGAGCCGCCCGCGCCGGACCAGGTCGCAGGCCAGGCGGAACTCGAGCGTCGTGCGTTGTTGGAGCCCCGTCTGGAACACGCGCCCGTAGCGCGCGGCCACCTCCCTCAGGACGCGCGACTCGCGAATGGTCAGCGACACCGGCTTCTCGCAGTAGACGTCCTTGCCGGCCTTCATGGCCAGCACGCCGGCGGGCACATGCCACCTGTCTCCCGTCGCGATCAGCACGGCATCGATGTCGCCGCGCGCGAGCAGCTCGCGCAGATCGTTGTGGGCCGCGCAGTCCGCCCCCGCGCCGTACGCGCCCTCGACGGCCGCCTGCGCGTTCCGGCGGCGGATCGGGTCGACGTCGCAGACGCCGCGCACCCGCACCTGCGGATCCCGCAGGAGGAGCCCGAGGTGTCCCTGTCCCATCCGCCCGATGCCGATGAAGCCCAGACCGATGCGGTCGCTCGGCGCCGGGGCGCCCTCGATACGCGGTGCCGCGGCCCTGAGGGCCAGCGGAGCGGCGATCGCGCCGCCCGCCGCCAGGCCGAGCGCGCGCCGCCGCGTGATCCGTTTCGGGGATGAGCGCATCGCCTTCCTCCTTCTTCGCGCGTTTTCAGGACGGCTCCAAGGTACCGCGGGCGCGGGCGCCGCGTCAACGAACCGCGCCCGGCGGCGCCGGCGCTTTCTTCTTCAAGAGCTCCGGCATGGCGTCGGCGCCGTCCGGCGGCTGCTCGTGCGCGTACCGGTCATCGTCCCCCACCTCGGCCTTGAGGCGCCGCAGCTCGGCCTTGAGGGCGGCGACGGTGTCCGCGTAAGCCGGATCGCCGAACACGTTGCGCAGCTCCGCGGGGTCTTTGGCCAGGTCGTAGAGCTCCCATTCATCGGTCTTCCAGAAACACAGCAGCTTGTGCGTCTCGGTGCCGACGCCGTAGTGCGCGCGCGTGTTGTGGTGCCCCGGGTCGTGGTAGTAACGGTAGTACCAACTCGCGCGCCAGTCGGCGGGCCGCTCCCCGCGGCACAGCGGCGCCAGGCTCCGTCCCTGGATGTCCGGCGGGATCGGCAGCCCCGCCGCTTCCAGGAACGTCGGCGCGATGTCGATGTTGAGGGCGATGGCGCCTTGCACGGATCCGGGCGGCGCGGTTCCCGGCCAGCGGACGAGAAAGGGCATCTTGATCGATTCCTCGTACATGAAGCGCTTGTCGTACCAACCGTGGTCCCCGAGGAAGAACCCTTGGTCGCTGGCGTAGATGACGATGGTGTTCTCCGCCAGGCCGTTCCGGTCCAGATACGCCAGCAGCCTGCCCACGTTGTCGTCGATGGACGCCACGCAGCCCAGGTAGTCCCGCATATAACGCTGATACTTCCACTTGAGGAGCGCGTCGCCGGTCAGCGTCGTCCGGACGCCGTTCGCCTCCACCGTGACCTCCATGGGGACGGCGCTCAGCCAGCGTTCTCTGTCCGCGCCTTTCAGCTCGGCGGGCGGCTCGAGCTTGAGGTCGCGGCGATTGAGGTGCCGCGCCACGGTCATGGTCGCCTCGCGCGCGGCGCTCGCGCGGCCCGCGTAGTCGTCCCGCAGCGTCGCCGGCTCCGGAATACCGCCGCCGCCGTAGGTTTCCGCGTGCTTGGCGTCGGGCTGCCAGTGGCGGTGCGGCGCCTTGTGATGGCACATGACGAAGAACGGCCGGTCCTTGGGGCGCTCGTCGAGAAACGCGATCGTCAGGTCCGTGACGATATCGGTCACGTAGCCCTGAAAGTCGACGCGCCCCTCGGCCGAGTAAAACACCGGGTTGTGATAGACGCCCTGGCCGGGAAGGATCATCCAGCGGTCGAACCCGGTGGGATCGCTTCCCAGGTGCCACTTGCCGAACATGCCCGTGAAGTAGCCCGCCGCCTGGAGGTACTTGGCCACGGTGGGCTGCGAGCCATCGAAACGGTTGAAAACCGGCACGCCGTTCTTGTGGCTGTACTTGCCCGTCAGGATCGAGGCGCGGCTCGGCGTGCAGATCGAGTTGACGGCGTAGCAGCGGTCGAAGCGAATGCCCTCCGCCGCGAGGCGATCGATGTGCGGGGTCTTGTTGACGCGGCTTCCGTAAGCGCCGATGGCATGGGCCGCGTGGTCGTCCGCCATGATATACAGAATATTGGGGCGCGGCCGGACCGACGGCTCGCCGGCGCCCGCCGGCGCCGCGAGCAGCGCGGCCAGCAACCCCGCCCGACAGACCCGCAAACACCGCTGAACATCGCCGTATCGCATGGCTCGTCCTCCGATCAAGGTCGTCGTTCCCCCGCGCCCGCCCCGTCGGGCGCCGCCGGGGGCGCCGCGGCGCCCCCGCGCTCGCCGCGGAAACGATAATCCGGCCATAACGGACAGTTGAGATCGATCCAGCACTTGACGGCGTGGAGTTCATCGCGCGCCGGCGCGGCGCCCTCGTGGCCGGCTTCCAAAAGGCGCCACAGCGGGCTTTTCACCGTGCCGAAGGCCAGCGGCGCGGCTTTGGCATGCTCCCGCCCCCAGGTGAAGTCGAAATAGTGCACGAACCCGCCTTCGATCAGCGTCCGGTACGACGCCGGCACGTGCGCGCCATCGCGGGCCGCGCTCAGGTCGATGCCGCGGGAATCCGCGGAATCGTGGCAGCGCACGCAATGCGCGTCCCAGACGGGCTGGACCGCGCGCTCGTAGGAGAAGGGCCCCGCGCCCCAGGGCGGCGCCTGGAGCTCGGAGGCGGGGCGCGCCAGCGCCAGCGGCATGGGCCGCCCCGCCGGCGGCGCCGTGGCGCGGTCCTCGTGGCAGCCGATGCAGCCCCGCTCCTCGCCCGGCTGAAGCTGGACGACGCTCCGCATGCGCTGGACCTCGTTCAGATCGCCGTCGAGAACCTGAAAATAGAGCACCTTGCCGGCGGGCGCCCAGAAATGGGCCGAGCCGTCGGCCTCCACCGGGGCCAGTCCGAAGACGCCTTTGGCGACGTAGCTCGGCCAGCCGTGCGGGCCGCGCACCTTGTGAGTCGGCGTGGCGTACCAGTCCTCGAAGGGCTCGTGATCGCTCTGGTACTCCCCGTTAGGCAGCCGCCGCAGCTCGGCCTTCTCCTCGCTGCAAACCCGGAGGTACTTGACGCGGCCGCGGGGCACCTCCGGCCCCAGACCGATGTGAACATCGCGGACGAAGAAACGCCCCCGCGGCGGCGCCTTCCCCGCGAACGCCGCCGCCACCGCCGGGGGCGGCGCCACCGCCCGGAGCGGCGCCGGCGCCATGCTGCCTATCGCCGGATCGAGGTACAGCAGCTCGCGGTTGCCCCAACGGTCCACCGCATACAACCCGAAGATCTCCGCCGGCGCGTGGCTGCACAGATAGTAATCGCGGTCGATGGGAAAAGGATCGCGGAAGCAGCGCTCCCTGGCCCAGCTCATGTGGTAGTGCGGGGCGACGTCAGGGGTGATCGACGTGATCGCCGCGGGATTGAAGCGGCCTTTCGTCGGGTCGATGAGCGCCAGCGGTCCGTTGAGATCCCCTCCGTGGGAAACGAGCGTGCACAGGATCTCCGCCGAATCCGGCACCTCGCACCCGTTGGCGTAGCAGTTGAGGGTGTTGTTCCCGAAAACGAGGTCGGCGTGGGTGCCGTCCGGACGGATCGACCACAGGGTATGCCCGAAATCCGCGCCCTTGTCGAGGTACTCCGAGCGCATCCAGAGAATCCGGCCGTCGCGCATGAGCGACGGCGTCCATTCGCTCAGGTTGGCGTGGGAAAGCGCGCGGAGATTCCCGCCGTCGGCGTCCATGCGGAAAAGCACGAAGGCCTGGGGGCGCCAGCAGAGAAAGCGCGCCTTGCAGCGCGTGCTCACGAAGGCGAGCCCCCCATCCGGCAAGGGGCACGGAAAGTAGTCGTGGAAGGGGCCGTCGGTCAGCGCCGCGGCGGGGCCGCCGGCGGCGGGCACCGCCATGAGGTGGAAGTAGTCGTTCTTCGTCTTTCGGTACCCGAAGTAGATCGTGCGCGCGTCGAAGGACGCCGCCGGATCGCGGGCGATGCCTTCGCCGGCATCGAAGAGGACGCGCAGCTTCGCGCCCGCCGGGGCGAGGCGCCCGTCGACGCGGGGGATCTCCAGGACGCAGACGCCGCCGCCGGGCCCGCCCTCGGCATCGAAGATGACGCTGTAGTTGTGCGAGGGCGTGTAGGGGTGGCGTTTCACGAAGAGGATGCGCGCCGCGGCGGCCAGCGCGGGTTCGCGCAAGAAGAGCCGGCGCTTGGCCGTCCGCGCCTCCCGCCGCAGCGCATCGGCCGCACCCGCCGCCGGACGCACCGCCTGCCGGCGGCGTAATTCGGCCAGTTCCGCCCGCTCTCGGCGGACATCCAGGCCGCGGGCCGCGAAGCGCGCGATCATGTCCTCGAACTGCGCCAGAATGCGCGCGGTCGAGTCCCGGCCGTCGATCTTCCGCCAGGCCGCGTCCTCCCACGCGAAGGCGTACTCGAGAAGGTCCTCCTCGGTCAGGGGCCCATCGGGAAGGCACGGAACGTCCCCCACGCGCGCGGCTACGGTCCAGACCGCGCCGTCCAAGCTGAGGTGGACCTCCACGGCGGCCGGCATTCGATCCTTGTACCGGCCCTCCCGATCCCGTGAAAAGACCACTCTCGACACCGCGGCCGGCGCCGCGAGCTCGATCTGCGCCCACTCGCGGCCCGTGCCGGCGGCGATCCAGCTCCACGCGTTGCCGTAGCGGCCATCGTTAAGATGCGCCACCTGGTGGATCGCATACCCCGGGAGGAGCGATGAGGCCGACGCCTTCGCTCCCCCGGCGGCGAGCGCCAGGTTGAGGGAGCCGTCCGGCCCGTAGATCTCGAGCTCGTCGATGCAGGGCGCGCCCTGCTCGCTCCGGGGAATGACGAGGCGCACATAGCGCGCCCGCGCCGGCGGGAACTCGACCGCGTTGGGCCGGTCGGGCTCGAAGGCCGCCGCAGCTCCGCAGGGGAGGAAGAGAGCGAAAACCAAGGGAAGCCGCCTCACGGTGAGTTCATTATAGCCCGGCGCGGAGCGGCGAGTCTCTAGAGGGCGCCCGGCTCGGAGGCGCGCGGCGGGCTCCTGTCTCGGCGCCCGCGGCGCGGCCGGCCGGAAGAACAATAGCATTGTCAAGCGGCGGCTTGGCGTTTATGATGGATTTGAAGGTTTGGTTCCACGGCGGCGGCGCCGCTGCGGGCGGCGGCGCACGGCAAGGCGTTTTGAAAGCTCGGGAGGTGTTCCATGCGTAAAATAGTGCGCGTGGCGGCGTTGGTGTCGGTCTGCGCGGCGTTGTGCTCGGCGGCACCTTTCCGCCGCGGCGATGCCAACCAGGACGGAAAATTCGACATTGCGGATTCCATCACGATCCTGGGCTATCTGTTCGGCGGCGGGACCTCGACCTGCCTCGATGCCCTCGATGTCAACGACGACGGCAAGGTGGACGTCGCCGATCCCATCAAGCTGCTCGGGCACCTCTTCGCGGGCGACCTCTTCATTCCGCCGCCTTTCCCCGACTGCGGCAACGATCCCTCCGAGGACAGCCTGACGTGCGCCGTCTACAACGGGCCCAATTGCGTGACCCTCGCCGTCGGCGGAATAGAGCCGGCGTCCGGCCCGGCCGCGGGCGGCACCGCGGTGGTCATCACGGGGCAGGGCTTCGAAGGCGGCAATTTCACAGCGACGCTTTGCGGCAACCCGCTCACGAACATCGTCGTCGTGAGCGACACCAGGGTGGAAGCCGTGACGCCCGCGGGCGCGGCCGGCACGGTCTGCAACTTAATGATCAGCACCTCGCAGGGCTCGGCGGCGCTCCCCGGCGCCTTCACCTACGAACTGCCTCCTCTCAAGGTTCTCGGCATCGCCCCCTCGAACGGCCCGTCCGAAGGCGGGACGTTGGTCACCATCACGGGCGAGGGCTTCCAGGGCGGCAATCTGAGGGCCACGCTGTGCAGCGTCGCCCTCACGGGCGTCCATATCATAAACGACACGACCCTGGAGGGCGTCACGCCCGCCGGAACACCGGGCGCCGTCTGCGCCCTCAGGATCACGACCCTCGCGGGCAGCGCGACGCTCAGCAACGCGTTCACCTACGACCAACTGCCGCCCCCCGACTGCTACACCGACGCGGAGCTCAAGCAGCTCATGGAGGATCAGCTCGGCATCCCCTTCTGCCTGCCCTCCCCGGCGTATGATGGCGACGTATCCAGCTTCCACGTCGTCGCTTGTCCTCCCGACCGCGCCGGAACCTGCGATGACGGTTCGCTCGGGTGCAACGCCGTCATCGAGTCGGCCACGCCTGTGATCGACTACGCCAACGGCAAAGCGCAGGCCGACCTTACCGGCAGCTCGAAGCTGCCGATCGACGTCAACTCGACCCAGTGCACCATGGACATCACCCTGGCCGGGCGCGTGTCCATGGACGTGATCTTCGCGGACACGCAATGGCCGGGCATCCGCCGCGTCGCCGATGTTCGCAACCTCGCGATTCAGGTCCTCGACCTGAAAGTCAAGGCCTCCGGCGGCTTAATCTGCTCGCTGCTCGCGGCGGCATCGGATTCGATCAAGGGCATGCTCCAGGACGAACTCGACGCACGCGCGCCCGAGTTCGAGGCGGAGATCAAGGCGGCGCTCGTCGGGCAGTACATCTGCCCGTGATGGCGCCGCGGGCCCGGGAAGGAGGCGCGCGCCGTTCCGCGCGCCTCCCGCGGCCCGTTTTTACGCGCCCATGAGGCAACGCTCGGTGGCGTCCATGACGCCGCGGAAATCGACGCCGCCGATGGCGCCGCCCCGGGGATATTCGGCCTTGAGCTTGACGACGCCGCGCCGCAGCTCCGCCGACTGAACGCCGAGGGCGAGGGAGATGATCGCCTCGGTGAAGGCCGCGAGGTGGTCGCAAGCCTTGACCGCCGCGCCGTCGATAGTGTTCCAGCGGTCCTCGTTGTACGCGGCCGGGTCGCCGATGAGCGCGACTTCCCCCCCGGCGCGCACGCGGTTCTTGAACTCCCCCTTCCGGCGCACGCCGCCTTCCTCGTAGAGCCCGAGCAGATAGCTGAACTCGCCGCGCAGCTCCTCGGGAACGAGCGGCAGGATATCGCGGTCGATCATATTGATCTCGTACTCCCCGATGAGATCCTGCAAGCCCTCGACGGACTGCTTGACCGGCGAGATGATGTCGCGCGTGAGCGCCTCGGGCAGATCGTGGAAGAGCGCGCTGTAGAAGGTGTTCGCGGTGCGGGCGGGGCAAGCGCCCACGGCGCGGCAGTAGAAGTACGCGAAGATCGCCACGATGAGCAGATGTCCCAGGACGGACGTTCTGGGAATGCGGGGGGTGTGCGCCCACCGGATCTGGAATCTGAGCCGGCCGTTAAGGTCGATGATGCGCGCGAGCGGCAGATTGAGCCCGATATCCAGCACGCCGCGGTAGTGCTTGTAGCGCTCGATTTCGCGCTCGACCTCCTGCTTGAGGCGCTCCGCATCGGCCAGGAAGGTGCTGCTCTGGTACACGATGGCGAACTCCCAGCGCGTCGCCATGTAGTGGGCGGCCTTGAGGAGTTCGCGTTCTTCCCGCAGGAAGCTCTCGTCGGTGAAGTAGCGCTCCAGGCGCGCCAGGAAGGCGCCGTCCTCCAAGGCCCCCGCCGACTCGCGGAGCTGCGCGATCACCCAGGCGTTGATCGCGGCCTCCTTCTCCGTGAGAACGCTCCGGAAGACATCCGGGCGGATGTCGGTCACGATGACGCGCCGGAGGAACTCGAAAATGCCCGCCTCGATGAGGCCGAGGAAGTCGTACGGCCGCGCCTCGCACTTGGCCAGAAACCACGCGATGATGAACTTGTGAGCCTGCTTGTCGAGCTCGACCAAATTCACCATGCGGGGATAGTCGTTCCAGCGCTCCATCGACGCCGAGTCGTAGAGGATGCGGATGAGCTCGGGCGTGATCCAAAGCCCGCCTGGCGGCTTATCTGAGGGGCGCATAACCCCAGCCCCGCAGCACCACGGTCTTGATCTCGAAGGGACGGAACTCGAGCTTGAGGAGATCCCCTTCCGTCGTCAGCGGCTGTTCGTTGCGCTCCAGAAGGTTAGTCTCGAACGCCCCCCGCAGAAACCAGTGCGAGAAGAGCTCGGCCGACACGGCGCGCCCCTCGGTCTCCACCAACCGCAGCGCCAGGCCGTCGCCCGCTTCGGCGCGCTTGACCGCCGTGAGGGCCACCGACGCGGGCGTCACCCTGAAGAACGAAGCCTGGGGCGGCAACGCGCCGCCGTGGGGCGGCACGGGCATCGCGATCGGCGGCGCGTTGTACTCCTGGGCGCGGCGGTGCACCGCGCCCTCCTGCCACGAGCCGAGGTGCGGGAGCAGCGCGTACGCCACCAGGTGGTTGCCGCCGTCGTCGCTGCGCGCCGGCGACACGGGGCTCCTGAGCAGGCTCAGCCGCAGGGTGCCGTCCTTCTGGACGTCGTATCCGTGCCGGGTCTGGTTCAGAAGCGCCGCGCCGCGGCGATTGTCGCCGACGTCGACCCAGGCGGCGGCCGGCCGTTCGAGGCCGTCGTTCGAGCGCTCGACCGCGCCGTAGGGAACTTCCCACGTCGAGACGCCCGCGGCGATCCCCGTGGGAAAGGAGGCCTTGACGAACTTGTTCGCCGCGTTCCATTCGATGCTCGTCCTGAACTCGACCCACGGGATGCCGTCCGTCGCGTACACCTCCCGCACGAAGGTCGTCCGCTCTCCGACGAGCCGGTTGCGCACCCGCAGCCCGACGCGCACGGGCCCCTTTTCCACCACCTGCACGGCGCCGGCGGGGCCCAGCGTCCAGGACTTGCCGCTGAACTCGGGCCTGCCGTCCGAATCGCCCAGATCCTCGTAGATCTGGATCTGGTTGCCCGCCCCCGCTAGAACCTGCCAGGCCAGCGCCGTCGCTTCGATCTGGGCGGCATCGCCCGTCGCCGCATCCAACGTGATCGTGAACTGCGGCGTCCGGATCAGGCCGTCTTCGGCGCTGCAGGGGTTGCTGACCTCCTCCGGACTGGGCAAGAGGGAGTACGTCCGATAGCCGAAGGGCGGCAGCTTCCTGGCGACAAAAAGCAGGTTCGTCGTCTCGGTCTGAGGATCGTAGACCGCCTGCGTCCGGCTGAACGCGCCGTCCCCGTCGCGCACGACCCACTGGGCCCGGGCGTCGGGACACGGCACGTAGACGGCGCCGTCGCGCTCCCAACTCAGGGGATTGAACACCACGACGGGATTCTGGAAGCCCGTCGTGTCGACGTGGAGCAGAATCGTCCTGAGGGCATCGTTGAGCGTCCGCCGGAGCAGTTCCTCCACCTGGCCGTAGAGGGCGAGCGCGTCCTCCGCCGCGGCGGGAACCACGCGGCCGCCGAGAATCCCGTAGGCCTGGTTGAACAGCGCGCAGCGCCAGGCGCGGTCCAGCGCCGCGTCGGGGTACGGCTGGTAGCGCGAGGCCACGGACGCGAACTTCTCCGCCGCCAGCAGCATCTGCTCGCAGACGCGGTTGTGCTCCTTAATCCTGCCCAGCGTCGTGTAAGCGCCCGGCAGCTCAAACCCGAGTTCCCCGTGCACCACGGGGAGCTTGTCGATCTCCCCCAGGCACAGGGCGCTGAAGGCGTCGGCGCGGCCGAATCCCACCGCGATCGGCGCGGCGGCGAACGCCGCCTGCAGCTCCTCGATATCCTTCTCCGCGAGCCCGCCGCCGTGGTCGCCCGCCCCGACGAGGAGGCAGGTCTGCGTGATCCCGTCGGCGCGGAACCGCTCCAGCGCCGCGGCGACGGCCTCGGGCACACCCGCCCCCGTGAGCGGCCGCACGGCGAGCACCTTGCTCCCATCGATGCCTTCCCAAAGGAAGGTCGGGCGCGGCGCGCCGCGCAGAAAAACATAGGTGTCGATCTCGCTCTTGCGCAGGATCTGGGGCAGCGTCCAGGGGTGCGCCACGGTGCCCAGGGACCAGCAGATCCGCGGACCCTGGCCGAGCTTCCCGCGCAGGAACTCCCTCCCCGCGGAGAACTGCCGGACGAGCGCCTCGCCTCCGACGCAGGCGCCATCGAACTCGAGGTAGTTGCCTCCCGCAACCTCCATCCGGCCCGCCGCGACCAGCGCGACCACGCTCTTCCACAGGTCGGGCGCGCGATTCTCGAGGGGCTCCAGCAGCGGCACCTGGGCGACGCTGAAGGAATACGACGGGAACTTAGCGAGGTTCCGCACGGCGGCGGCCAGCGCCGGCACGGCGCATTCCTCGATCGCCTCGGGATCGTAACGCCACGCCCCGGCCAGCTCGATGGCCGCCTGAGGGATGACATGCACCCGGAGCGCTTTCTTCTCCGCCGCCGTGGGGACGTACGGATCGACCGCCGCGCCGGCGACAGGGGCCGCGCCGATGACCGCGGCGCACAGGACGCCGATGCTCCAACGCGTGTACGCACACATGCTCGCACCTCCCGAAAGTCGCGCAACACCCCTGACGGCCGCGCGCGAGGACGCGGCCTTCCTTATCTGAGCACAAGGAATCCGCGCCCGCAAGCTACCGCGCCGCACCCCCGCGGCGGAAGGCGAGGTAAGGCAGGCGCGCGGCCAGCGCATCCGCGCGGTCCCGGGCCTCCTGAAGCACGGCGAGCACATCCCAGGACCCGTCCAACAGCCGCTGCCTGACCGACTCGTCCATGGCCAGCGGGTATTTCCGCCGGCGGAGCCCGACGGTGCGCGCCGCCAGGTCGATCGTCGCCTCGGAGCGCGGATCCCGTTTCGCGTCGGCCAGGAGCTTCTCGATGACTTCGCGGGGCAGGCATGCGCAGACCATGCCGCAGGAGGTCGCGTTGTCCAGGAAAATTTCGGCGAAGGACTCGCCGATCACGGCCTCGAGGCCTCGGCGCTTGAGGGCCTGCGGGGCGTGCTCCCGCGACGAGCCGCACCCGAAGTTGCGGCCGGTCACGAGAATCTTCGCGCCCGCGTAGCGGGGATCGGAAAAGGGATGTCCCGGCGACTTCCGGTCGTCCTCGAAGGCATGCTCGCCCAGTTCCGCGAAGGTCGTGCACAGCAGGAATCGCGCCGGGATGATCCTGTCCGTGTCGATGTCGTCGCCGCCGAGGGGCACGACGCGCCCCTTCACGCGTTGAATCGACTGAGCCGTCATGCGTCCGCCCCCATCATCGTCCTAATATCCACGATCTCGCCGGCGAGCGCCGCCGCCGCCGCCATCGCCGGGCCGGCGAGCACGGTGCGCCCCTGAGGATGGCCCTGCCTGCCCTTGAAGTTGCGATTGCTGGTGGCGACGCACAGCTCGCCGGCCCGCAGGCGATCGGGGTTCATCGCCAGGCACATCGAGCACCCCGGGAGCCGCCATTCGAACCCCGCCCGGCGGAAGACATCGGCCAGGCCCTCGGCCTCGGCCTGGGCCGCCACGCGCTCCGAGCCCGGAACGACGAGGGCGCGCACGCCCGGCGCGACCCGGCCGCGGCGCGCGACCCGCGCCGCGACGCGCAGGTCGCTGAGACGGCCGTTCGTGCAGGAGCCGATGAACACCACGTTCACCTTGAGGCCGGTCAGGGGTTTGCCGGGCGTCACGCCCATGAAGTCCTGCGCCTCCTCGGCCTGGGCGCGCTCGGGGCCGGGGCACGCGGAAGGCGAGGGGACGGCCTCGTCGATCGCGATCGCTTGGCCGGGCGTGATGCCCCACGTGACCATCGGAGCGAGATCGCCCACATCGAGCGCCACCTCGTCGTCGAAGGACGCGTCGGGATCCGAAGCCATCGTGCGCCACCACGCCGCCGCGGCGGCGAAGTCGGCGCCGTCCGGCGCGTACCGGCGGCCCGCCAAGTACGCGAAGGTCTTCTCGTCGGGGTTGCAATAGGCGATGCGCGCGCCACCCTCGATCCCCATGTTGCAGAGCGTCAAGCGCTCCTCGATCCCCATGCGCTCGACGACCGGACCGGCCAGTTCGTAGGCGAACCCGACCCCGCCCTTGACCCCCAGGACGCGGATGATATGCAGGATCACGTCCTTGGCCGCGACCCAGGGGCCGAGCTTGCCGGTCAGCACGATGCGCCGGACTTTGGGCCGCCGGGCGGCCAGGCACTGCGTGGCGAGCACATCGCGCACCTGGCTGGTGCCGATGCCGAAGGCGACGGCGCCCAGGGCGCCGTGGGTGCTCGTGTGGCTGTCGCCGCAGGCGATGGTCAGGCCGGGCCGGGTCAGGCCGAGTTCGGGCGCCGCCACGTGGATCACGCCCTGGCTGCCGCACCCCGGCGGAAAAAAAGCGATGCCGCACGCCGCGGTGTTGTCTTCGATGGCGCAGAACATCTCCTCGGCGAGCGGGTCGGCCAGCGGCCGCCGAACATCGTCGGTGGGCACGACGTGGTCGACCACGGCAAAGGTGAGGTCCGGGCGCGCGACCTTCAGGCCGCGCTCCCTCAGAGCCTCGAAGGCCTGCGGGCTCGTCACTTCATGGATGAGGTGCAGCCCGATGAAAAGCTGGGTCGCGCCGCCGGGCAGATCCCGGACGCGGTGCAGATCCCAAACCTTCGCCAGCAGGTTCCTGCCCATTGCGAGTCCTCGCGAAACACCGGCTCCCCGGCGCGCCGGAGGGTCCGCCTGCCGGCGCGGACGCCGGCCGAACGGACACGCCGGAACGTGCGGCCGGCCGGGGAGCGCGTTATTATATCGTTTTTCCCCCGAGGAGAAACCGATGCGATCGCCTCATCTTCCGGTCATCGCGGTCACGCTCGGCGAGCCGGCGGGCGTGGGCCCCGAGATCGTCGTGGAAGCCGCGGCCGATCCCGCCGTCCGGGCCGCGGCGCGCTGCTTCGTCGTGGGCGAGGAGCGCGCCCTCCGCGCCGCCGCCGATGCCCTGGGACGGAACCTCAAGCTCGAGCACGCCGCCGATCCCGCCGCGGCGGCGTTTCCCGGCGACGCGATCACCTTGGCCGACACGGCGACCCTCTCCGCCCCCGTTCCCTGGGGCCGGATCACGCCCGAGGGCGGCGCCGCCTCCTTCGCGGCCATCGCGGCAGCCTGCCGCCTCGCCGCCGCGGGCAAGGTCGGCGCCGTGGCCACGGCGCCGATCCACAAAGAATGCCTGCGGGCGGCGGCCGTGCCGTACATCGACCACACGGCCATGTTCAGCGCCCTGACGGGCAGCGCCGGCGTCATGACGATGTTCGCGACGGGCGCCCTCAGGATCTTCTTCCTCACGCGGCACCTGGCGCTCCGCGATGTCCCCGCCGCCATCACCTTCGACGGAGTGCGGGAGGGTATCATCGCGGCCGCGCGCCATCTACGTTCCCTCGGCTTCGCGCGGCCCAGAATCGCCGTGGCCGCGCTCAACCCGCACGGCGGGGAGCACGGCCTTTTCGGCTCCGAGGAGGAGGAGATTATCGCGCCGGCCGTCCGCGCGGCGGCCCCCGAGGTCGCCGCGGATCTGGCGGGCCCGGTTCCGGCGGACGCGGTTTTCCACAAGGCCGCGACGGGCGCCTACGACGCCGTCCTGTCCCTCTACCACGATCAGGGACACATCGCCGCCAAGACGCTCGACTTCCACGGCACGGTCAGCTTCACGCTAGGCCTGCCTTTTCTGCGCACATCGGTGGACCACGGCACCGCCTTCGACATCGCGGGGCAAGGCATCGCCGATGCGCGCGGCATGAAGGCGGCGATTCTCGCGGCGGCGGGCTTCGCGGCGTCCTATCGCGGCGCCCGAGCGGGACAACGCGGTTCAGGTTCCCCGGGAGCGGGGGGGACGACGATTCCGGAGAAGCGCGAACGCCACTGATGCGCGCCGCCGGCCGGCGGCGCGCTGAGCTGCGAAGGGAGAAGCGCCAATTGGACGGAGCACAACTCAGGCGGGCCGTGCTGTCGGCGGCGGCGTTGAGTTCCTTTCTGACCTCCTTCATGGGCGCCTCGGTGGTGATCTCCCTGCCGGCGATCGGGCGCGACTTCGACCTGAACGCCGTGCTGCTGGGGTGGGTGGCTACGGCGTACCTCTTGGCGGCGGGAATGTTCCTGGTTCCCTTCGGGCGCTTTGCGGATATCCATGGGCGCAAGCGGGTGTTCACCGTGGGCATCGCCATCAACACGCTGGCGTCCATCGCCCTGGCGGGATCGACATCGCCCGCGATGATGATCGCGCTGCGGTTCGTGCAAGGCATCGGGGCGGCCATGATTTTCGGGACGAGCATGGCCATGCTCATATCGGTGTACCCGGCGGACGAGCGCGGCAAGGTCTTGGGGATTTCCGTGACCGCGGTCTACTTGGGGCTGTCGCTGGGCCCCCTGGTGGGCGGCTTCTTGACGCACCACCTCGGTTGGCGGAGCGTTTTTCTGTCGCACGTGCCCCTGGCGGCCGCGGTGTTGTACCTGATCCTCCGCCGGCTCAAGGGAGAATGGGCCGAGGCCAAGGGCGAGCGCTTCGACCTGGCCGGCGCGATTATCTACATGATCGCGGTGGCCTTGTTCATGAACGGGCTCGCGCGGCTGCCGAGCACGCCCGGGATCGCGATGACGGCGGCGGGGCTGGCGGGTCTGGCGGTCTTCGCCGCCTGGGAGCTCCGCACGCCCGATCCGCTCCTGGACATCGGCTTGTTTCGGCGCAACACGGTGTTCGCGTTCTCGAACCTCGCGGCCCTGATCAACTACAGCGCGACCTTCGCCGTGGGGTTTCTGCTCAGCCTGTATCTGCAGTACATCGGGAAGCTGACGGCGCAGTCGGCGGGGCTGGTGCTGCTGTGGCAGCCGGTGGTGCAGGCGCTCTTCTCGCCCTTCGCGGGCCGGCTCTCCGATCGAATCCAACCCCGGATCGTCACGTCCATCGGCATGGGGCTGACGGTGGCGGGGCTGCTCCTCCTGGGATTCGTCGGCTGGACGACGTCTTTGACCTACGTCGTGGCCTGCCTCGTGCTACTGGGGCTCAGCTTCGCCCTGTTCTCCTCGCCCAACACCAACGCCGTCATGAGTTCGGTGGAGCGGCACCACTACGGACTGGCCGCGGCCATCCTGGGATCGATGCGGTTGACGGGGCAGTTGCTGAGCATGGCCATCGCCATGTTGATTTTCTCCTTGTACGGCTTGGATCGGGCGCAAATCACCCCGGCGTCCTACCCGGTCCTGCTCGCCACCGTGAGGATGGCGTTTCTGATCTTCGCGGGACTGTGCCTCGCGGGGGTGTTCGCTTCGCTGGCCCGGGGCAAGCTGGGCCGCAAGGCGTGGAGGGCGGTTGAAGGCTGACTCGGTGCAGCGCTGCGCCCGCCGAACCGCGGGTTCTCGCCGGCTTGCGCCGCTCCCCGCGCCATCGTAGACTTGCTTCGCTCCCCGGGGAGAGGCGGCGGCGCCCTTCGAGGCCGCCGGCCCGGTAGAATGACAATGAAACGGAAAGCGACAATGGAACCGTTGCTCTGGGTGCTCGGCGTTCTGGGCGTGTGGCTCCTGCTCCAACTCGTGATCCTGCCCAAGCTCGGCGTCCCGACCTGAATGCGGGGCGCGAGCTGCCGGGACGGCGGCCAAACGAGCGTGGAACAGCCTGCCGAGCCTCCGGCGGCGCGCGATGCGGCGCCCGGCGGCTCCGCCGATGCGCGGCCCCCGGAGCGCTAGGGCTCCCTCGGCCTCAGGCGTTCTTTTTCCTGAACTTCTCCATCAACGCCACCAGAGCCTCCACGGCTTCCATGCCCACGGCGTTGTAGAGCGACGCCCGGAATCCGCCCACGCTGCGGTGGCCCTTCAGTCCCTTGAGGCCCGCGGCGTTCGCCTCACGCGCGAAGGCTTCCGAAAGCTCGGACCGCGCCAGGACGAAGGTCACGTTCATCCGCGAGCGGCTGTCCCGGTCGCAGGTGCCGGCGAAGAAGCCGCCGCTGCCGTCGATCGCATCGTAGAGCAGCCGCGCCTTGCGCTCGTTCCGCGCGGCGACCGCCTCCAGGCCGCCCTGGTCCCGCACCCAATCCAGCACGAGCTTGATCATGTAGATCGCGAAACAGGGCGGCGTGTTGAAGAGCGAATTGCCCTCCACGTGGGTCTTGTAGTCGAGCATCGTGGGCGTGCCCTCGGGCGCCTTCCCCACCAGGTCCCGCCGCACGATCACGACGGTGACGCCCGCCGGGCCCAGGTTCTTCTGCGCCCCGGCGTAGATGAGCCCGAAGGGCTCGACATCGAAGGGCCGCGACAGGATATCCGACGACATGTCCGCCACGAGGGGCACGCTCCCGGCTTCGGGAAAGCGCCGCCATTGGGTCCCGTAGATCGTGTTGTTGCTCGTCAGATGCACGTAGGCCGCGCCCGGCGTCAGCCTCAGTTCCTCGGGGCGCGGAATGCGGCGGAACTTCTCCGCCTTGGTGGAGGCCGCCACGTTCACGCGCCCGACCTTCGCGGCCTCCTTGATGGCCTTCGACGACCACTCGCCGGTCTCGATGTAATCGGCGACCCGGCCGCGGCCGAGCAGGTTGATCGGCGCCATGGAGAACTGCAGGCTCGCGCCGCCGCCGAGGTACAGGATCGCATAGGCATCCGGAATGCCCAGTAGGGCGCGGAGCCCCGCATCGGTCTCCTCGAGCAGCGCCCCGAACTCCGCCGAACGGTGGCTCACCTCCACGATCGACATGCCCGTGCCCCGGAAGGACAGGAATTCGTCGCGGACCTTCTCGAGGGCCGGCAGCGGCAGCGCCGCCGGACCCGGATTGAAATTGTACACGCGCATCGCCATAGCCTACTCCCCTTGAAAACATCCGCGGCGCCCGGCCGCCGCATTGCCTGCTTCCTTCGCGCGGCGCGCGCCACGGCATCAGGCGCGCAATCGTACCGCAAGGGTCGAAGGGACGCCAGGCACGCCTTGCTTCCACGACGCTTGAAGGCCGCGCTTTCCCCCGGCCGCGGCGGTTCACACGGGATCGAGGAACAAGCCCTCCGCGAGAAGGATTTCAGGGAAGCCCTCCCACGCCACGTAATCAGCCGCCGTAAAATCGTGCCGACGGGTCGACTCGAAGGGCACCGCCACGCACATGCCGCAGCCGGCCGCCTTGATGGCCGTCACCCCCGAGGTGCTGTCCTCGAACCCGATCACGGCGTCGTAGTCCTCGGGCGCAAGGCCGAAGCGCTGCAGCGCGATCGCATATAGATCGCGATGCGGCTTCAGCCTGATCTCGCTGGAATCGCTCGCCGTGATGAAGGCATCGTACAGGCTGTCGGTGTCGCGGAAGAGCGCGTGCGCCCGCTCCTTGAGGCCGGCGCTCGCGTCCCAGCCCCGGACCTGGCCGCGGATGACCCGTAGGACCTCCTTGAGCACGATGCGGGCCTCGTAGGCGATGGAACTCGTGACGATGCCCACTTTCGCCGGCCGCGCGGCGAAACGCCGGCACAGGGCGAAGAACTTCTCCGCCGCGCCGGGCGGCGCGCCGTCCCCGCGGGCGCGCAGCGCCGAAAAGGCCGCCTCGGGCTCCTCCCCGAGAAGCCCCTTGACGAGGGCGAGGAACACGGCCGCGCCCGGCATGGGCTCGATGAGATCCGCGCGGTCCTCCTTGAGGATGCGCCGCGCCAGGCCCTCGGTTCGGCCCTCGTCGAGCTGCTCCAGGATGTAGTGGTACCGCTGGTAATAGATCGTGACGGCGCACCTGACCCGCAGCGGAAAGGGCGCCGCCCAGAGCTTCTTGGCGAGCACCGGCACGAGACGGGCCGCCGCCGCCGGCGGCGGCGGCTCATCCTCGGCGCCCCAGGCCAGAAACGCCTGATCCGCCGCCAACTCGCCCAGCCCCAGCGCCACGGCGTCGGACACGGTCTCCGCCCTCCGCCCCGCGTCGCGCCCCCGCGCGCAAGTCCACGCGGTCGTCCACAGAAAGCGCCGGCAGAACGTCTCGGGGTCCAGGCGCGGCGCATAGGCTTCGAGGAGATGCTCGACGTGCCGCGTCGTGCTGTTGCCGACGACGTAGGGCAAATCCTTCTCGCCGTCCAGACCCGCCCACGTCTTCCCGTCGCGCATCGTCGACCGCACCATGTGCTCGAGGGAATGGAGGCAGAGGGGCTCGGTCGTCGTCGTCGTGCCGTCCATGTCCATGACGACGGCGCGCAGGTCGCGCAGTCGCCGCAGCCTCGGCGCGAGCGGGTAAAACTCGCAGGGCGCGTAGACGCCCTGCGGGTTGCGAACCACGGCGATCTCCGTCGCCCCCAGCGCCGACGCCATCTTCGCGAAGGCCTCGGCGGCCTCGGCGACGGTGACAATGCTTCGGGCTCGTTCCATGTCCCGCTTTTCTTCTCTCTCCGCTCGCGGCCGGGATCACACCGCCGGCAGCTTCCAGGGAGCACGGAACGTCTTTTCGAGCAGCTTGTCCGCCTCGGGATCGTTGACGAACCGCTCGGTCTGCGCGTTCCACTCCAGCTTCCGCCCCGTGAAGAACGACAAGAGCCCGAGGTGCATGGGGATCGTCATATTGTGGGCGTACGGCAGATTGCTTTCGGTGAGCTTGCGCGACCGGACGCATTCGATGAAGTTGCGCTGGTGGCCCGGCGAGCGCGCCACCGACTGGGGGACCTCGGGGACATCGCCGTTGGGCACCTCCTTGCCGTCCAGGAAGATGGCGCGGGACCCGTAGTCGGTCACCAGATGGCCCTTCGTGCCGATGAAGCACGCCCCGATGCCGCGTCCGGCGGCCCCCGGCACGTCGGGAATCGACGTCGTCCAGAAGTACTTGACGCCGTCGAACTCCAGGTCCACGTCGATCCACTCGTGGGTCTCGGCCATGCCCTCGGTGTTGAGCTTGCCGCGGGCCTGCACCGTGCGCGGAGCGCCGAGGTTCAGCGCCCAGAAGGCGATGTCGGAGATATGGCACCAGAAGTCGGCGTACGTGCCGCCGGAGTAGTCCCAGAAGTAGCGGAAGTTGAAATGCACGCGGCTGCCGTTGTACGGGCGGCTCGGCCGCGGACCCAGCCACATTTCGTAGTCGAGCTCCTTGGGCGCCTCGCCGTCCGGCGTCTTCGCGATCACGGGCGCCCCGCCGGTCTTCCACACCCGCACCGTGTGAATCGTGCCGAGGATGCCCGAGCGCACGAGTTCGACGACGCGGTGGTAGTTCTCCTCCGCGTGGATCTGCGTGCCCAACTGGAAAACGCGCTTCTTGGCGGTGAGCGCGTTGAGCATGGCGCGCGATTCGGGAATGCTGTAGCTGAGAGGTTTCTCGCCGTACACATCCTTTCCGGCGAGAAACGCATGGGTGGCGATGAGGGCGTGCCAGTGGTCGGGCGTCGCCACGGTCACGGCATCGATGTCATCGCGCTCCAGAATCCTCCGAAAATCGCCGTACGCGTCGATCGTCGCGTTCGGACGCTTCCTTTTGAGCTTCGCCTGCGTCTGCGCGAGGCGGTTTTTGTCCACATCGCACAGCGCCGCCGTTTCGACGTCCGCAAAGCCGGAAAACCAGTCGACGTGGCTGTTGCCCATGCCGCCGACGCCGATGTGGGCGACGACCACGCGGTCGCTCGGGGCGACGGCGCCCCGCGCGCGGCGCGTACTCCCCAGGCCCAACGCCGCCGCCGCGACGCCGCAAGTCCGCAAGAACGCTCTTCGTCTCATGACGGGCTCCTAGTTCATCCTCGAAGCCGCCGGGTTCCTTGGGGCCGAAACGACGCTTAATGGTATCCGAGAAGCCCCCGGCGGTCAACGCGCCCGCGCGGAGGCTAACGCTTCCTCCGGATCCGCGCGGCTTCCTCGACGATCACCGCCGCGGCGCGGTCCGCCTCCTCGTCGGTCGTCCCGGCGCCGAGGCTCACGCGCACGAAACTCGCGCGCCGCGGCTCCGGAACCCCCATCGCGGCCAGCACGTGCGAGCCTTTCGTCTTCCCGGCGTGGCAGGCGCTGCCCGCGGAGATGAAGACGCCGCGCCGGCTCAACCGAACCACGAGAGCCTCCGCGTCGACGCCGTCGAGAATGCACCCGATCGTATTCGGCAGCCGTTCGGCATGGGCCGCGAGCACCTGCGCGCCCCCGCCGGACACGAGCCGCTCCTGGAGCGCATCGCGCCGCGCCGCGATGCGCTCCTGCTCCCCCGTCCGCTCGCGCGCCAGGCGGCAGGCCTCGCCGAAACCGGCGAGGCCGGGCACGTTCTCCGTTCCAGACCGCAATCCGCCTTCCTGCCCGCCGCCCGCGATCATGGGCACGCACGGCGCGCCGTGCCGCACGCACAGGCACCCGGCGCCCTTGGGCCCGTTGAGCTTGTGCGCCGCGATCGGCAGGTAGTCCGCGCCGATCGCGCGGGCCGTGACCGCGATTTTCCCCACCGCCTGGATCGCGTCGCACAGGAACCGCGCTCCCGCGCGCGCCGCGATGGCGGCCGCCGCGGCAGCGGGCTGAAGCGCGCCGACTTCGTTGTTGGCGAGCATCACGGCGACGAGCGCGGTCGTCTCGTCCACGCGGGCGCGCAGCGCCTCGAGATCGACGCGGCCCTCCCCGTCGACGGGGCAGACGACGACTTCGGCGCCTTCGGACGCAAGCCCCCGCGCGGCCTCCAACACCGCCGGGTGTTCAACGGCCGACACCACCACCCGCCGCCGCCCGGCTTCCCGCCGCCGCCACGCGCTCGCCACGGCGAGCGCGATGGCTTCGGTGCCGCCGCTCGTAAACACGACCTCGGAGGAGTCGACGCCTACCAGCCGCGCCGCTTCATCCCGTGCGCTCTGGAGCGTTTCGCGCGCGGCAAGTCCCGGCGCATGCACGCTCGAAGGGTTCCCCCACGCGACCGCGAGCGCGCGACCCACCGCTTCCATGACGCGCGGATCGGGCGGCGTCGTCGCGTTGTGGTCGAGGTAGATGGCTCCGGCCGGCATGGAGACTATTGTACGCCCGGCGCGGGCGCTCCTGAAGCGGTCCAGATCCCGCGTATCGCCGGCGAACGACGCGCCGCAGGCGGCTTCTACCTGAAACGCGCCCCGCGCAGCGCCTTCGCTCGGAACTCGGGACGCTCCCGCGCCGCCGCCGGTAGGGCCGCGCCGGACACGCCGGCCGCCCGGACCGCCGGGCCGCGCCGGAAATCCACGAACCCGCCCTCGCTGGCGAAGGGGCATGGCGCAAGCTGGTCGAACGCGGCGGGGCAGCACTCGCTCATGTAACAGTAGTCGCACGTCTTCATAGGGTCGATTTTACCACAAAGGCGCGCTTCGTCTTCGCCGCGGCCCGCGCAGGCCCCGCGGGCGCCGCGACGCCGGCCCGGGGCGCGCGCGGCGGGGATCCCCGGCGCCCGGAGCCTAACGCGGCAGGTAAGTCCCTCCGGCATCACGGGATACGGACAATCGTGGGCGCCCCGCTTGATATTATCGGCCCTTCGGTCTATACTGTACCTTTATCCTTACCTTGAAGACTGTTTCTTCGACCCTCTCGAGGAATGGCGACAAGGAAGGGAGCATGGGTCACGTGGTAGTCCGGCCTATTCACCGAGCTACCACTTTTTTGTTGGGGCGCGCGGCGCTCCCGGCGCGCAATTGGGCCGACCCGCCTCCGCGTAGCGCCCCAGCAGTTCCAGCCCCGCCGCGGCCACCTCGCCGGCCTCTATCTCCGTCATGCAGCGGTGATCGGTCGGACATTCCCTGAAGTGGCAAGGTCCGCACGGCACTTTCTTGGCGATCACACGCTGGCGCTCCAGACAATAGGCCGTGTACCGCGGATCGGTGGGCCCTACCACCGTCACTACCGGCGTGCCGAGCGCCACGGCGATATGGCGGGTGCCGCTGTCGGTGGAGAGGAGCAAAGCGCAGCGCGTCATGAACGCCTTCAGCAGTCCGATGGAGAGCAAATCGTTCGCCGTCGAGATGATCGGCGAACGCGCGGAGCGCGCGATTTCCGCCCCAAGCGCCTCCTCGCCCGGCGCAAGGAACACGATAGCGCGCATCCCCGTCGCGCGGTGAAGCAGCGCGGCCGCCTCCGCGAAGCGTTCAGGCAGCCACAGCTTGCTGGGCCCGAACGCGGCCCCGGGACTGATCCCTATCAGGCGCTCATCTGCGCCCAGGCCGAAGGCGCGCGCCCTGGCGGCCGCGCCCTCGCGCTCGGCGTCCGTCACCCGCAGTTCGGGCGCGTCGCCCTGCCACGGGAGGCCGGCGGCCTCGACGATTCGGCGCCAGTACCAGGGCATGGGCTCCGGCGTCCGGCGGCCGCGCCCCGCGCCGGGCGGCGCGAGCCTGGCGGTCAGAAGGAACCCGCGGCCCTGCCCGCGGTAGCCGATGCGCCGCCGCGCTCGCGCCGCGAAGGGCATTAGCGCCGAGCGCAGCGAGTTCGGGAGGATCAACGCCAGGTCGAACGCCCCTCGCCGCGACCACCCGAGCCTGAGCGCGCCGGCGAGGGACTGGTCGTCGAGCGGCACGAACTCGTCCATGAAAGGCAGCCCCGCGAAGAGCTCGCCGAGCTTCGGGCGCGCCGCCGCGGCGATCCGGGCGCCGGGCGCCCCGGCGCGCACCGCGCGCAGGACGCACGTCGCCATCACCGCGTCGCCCAGCCAATTCGGCATGCGCACGAGCACGCCCGCCGGGCCGTCGCCGCGCGAACCCGCGTCCACTACGATCCCCCGTCCCGACCGCGGCGCCTACTTGCCGCTCTGTTCCCGCTCGAGGAAGCCCTCGAAACGCTTCTTGTCCAAGGCCCACAGGTGCGCCGAGCGCGCATCGATGAGTCCCGCCTTGTACCTGACCATGATCGAATCGTCCATGAGCTGCATGCCTTCGCCGCGGCCGGCCTCGATCAGCGACACGATCTTGTACACCGCGCCCTCGCGGATCATGTTGCCGAGGCTGAAGCTCCAGAGCAGGATTTCGTTCACGGGCACGCGTCCGGCGCCGTCGCGCGTCGGGATGAGCAACTGCGCGATCACGCCCTTGAGCGCCACGGACAGCATCGTCCGCACCTGGTTCTGCTGGCTCTCGGGGAAGACGTCGATGATGCGGTCGATCGTCTTCGCCGCGCTGTTGGTGTGCAGGGTCGCGAAGACCAGCGCCCCGAGCTCCGCCGCCGTGATCGCCAGGCCGATCGTCTCCAGATCGCGCAGCTCGCCCACCAGGATCACGTCCGGATCCTGCCGCGTGGCCGCCCTGAGGGCCGTGGCGAAGCTCTCGGCTTCCTCGCCGACTTCGCGCTGGGTGATGAAGCTGCGTTTGTTGTCGTGGACGTACTCGATGGGCTCCTCGATCGTGATGATGTGCTTGTGGAAATTGCGGTTGATGTAATCCACGATCGCGGCCAGGGTCGTGCTCTTGCCGCTGCCCGTGGGGCCCGTGCAGAGAATCAGGCCGTTCCGCAGGTGCGCGTAGGACTCGATCACCTCGGGCACGCCCAGCTCCTTGCAGGAGCGAATGACCCGCGGGATCAATCGGAACACGGCGCCCATGCCGCGGTGCTGGACGAAATAGTTGACGCGGAAGCGCGCCACTCCCGGCAGCGAGTAGGCCCAGTCCAAATCGCGGCGCTCGAGGAAGATCCCGCGCCGGCGCTCATCGAGCATGGGCACAAGCAGCTCCTCGACCCGGGCGGACTCCCACGCCGCCTCGTCCGGCACCGGGTGCAGTTTGCCGTGAATCCTGAACTTCGGCACGGTCCCGGCGGAGATATGGAGATCCGTCCCGTTGCAGTCGCTGAGCTTCTGTAGGTAACGGTCCAGCGGAAATCCCACGATGCCTCCCGGCCGAGCCTACGGCGTTGCGCCCTTCCGCCGCCCGAATCGTTCGGGCAGGTTCGCGTAGTGGCGCGCGGCCTCCTGCGTGATGAGCCCCTTGTCCAGCAGTTCCTGGATCGAATCGTCCATCAGCCTCATTCCCTGGCGCGCGCCCGTCTGCAGCACCGACGTGAGCTGAAACGTCTTGCTCTCCCGGATCATGTTGGCCACCGCCGGCGAAGAGTACATGATCTCGAGGGCCGGCTCGCGTCCTTGGCCGTCGCGCCGCGGGATCAGTTGCTGCGAGATCACGCCGCGCATGGACTCGGACACCATCGCGCGGATCTGCGGCTGCTCCTTGGGCGGGAAGACATCGATGATCCGGTCGACGGAGCGCACCGCATTGGTGGTGTGCAACGTTGCCAGAACCAGGTGCCCGGTCTCGGCGGCGGTGATGGCGATCGACACCGTTTCCAGGTCGCGCATCTCGCCGATGACGATGACGTCCGGATCCGCGCGCAGCGCCGACCGCAGCGCCGTGGCGAAGCTGTTCGTATGGATCTTGACCTGGCGCTGGTTCACGTTGCACCGGCGGCTTTCGAAGAGATACTCGATGGGATCCTCGACGATCACGATGTGGTCTTGCCGCTCCTCGTTGATAAGCTGGACCAGGGCGGCCATGGTGGCGGACTTGCCGGAGCCGGCCGGGCCGGTGATCAAGACGATGCCCTGCGAGTACCGCGTGAAGCGTTTGATGTGGGCGGGAAGATGCAGTTCCTCCACCGTGGGTATCCGCGCCGGAATCACGCGGAAAACCGCGTCCGTTCCGAGCCGCTCCTTGAAAACGCTGGTCCGGTAGCGGCCGTGGTCCGTCTCCAGGCAGAAGTCCACATCCCAGTGCTTTTGGAAGATAGCGCGCTCGTAATCCCCGAGAAGGGCATCGATCAGCCGCGCCAGCTCATCGGCCCGGTACGGGGGGTGCTTCAAGTAGACGAGCGCGCCGTGCAGCCGGACGAAGGGCGGCGCGCCCACCTGGCAGTGCAGGTCGGAGACTCCGCAGGCGCGCACTGCCCTGAGAAGCTCGTGCAGACTCCGGCCGGCGAGATGCCCGAAATCGCGCTGCGCCATCTCCGCCGTCGTGACGACGGGCACGTCCGGCGCCGGGGACGCCGCGGACGCGGCCGCGGGCGCATCGGCCTGCTCGTGGTTCTTCCTGCGAACCCGCTGCGCGATGAGCTCGACCTGCTTCTCGCTGAGAATTCCCTTGGCGCGCAGCACCGTGCCCAGATCCTTGCCCTCGCGCTCGGCGATCGCCATGGATTCCTTGACCTGGGAATCCGAGGCCAGCTTGTTGTGGACGACGATGCGCCCGAACAAGACCTCGTCGCTGCTGAGGGCCATGCCTGGTCTCCTTCTTGCTTCCCGCGCCGGCGCGGCCGCCGCGTTACCGTGGATGATACCACGCGCTCACCGGCCCAGTAAGCGACCCGAACGCCGTCGCCGCCGCGCGGGCGTCACCCGCGCGCCGTCCCCGTGCGCGCTCGGATGAGCGCCCAGAGCGCCGCTTCGCCCTCGAGGATGCGCGTCTCGATGGCCATCACCACCCAGGGCATGCGCGTCCAGCGCGGATCGATCTTCGTGGCATCCTTCGCCGTCGTCAGCACGGCCCCGGCGCCGGACTCGGCCGCGTGTTTCTCGATCGCCGCGGCATCCTTGGCCCGCCACCGATGGTGATCGCCGAGCGCGGCCCGCGCGGCCACGCTCAGCCCCTCCCGCGCCGCCCGGGCCACAAAGGCGCCGGGGTTGCCGATCCCGCACGCCGCCGCCACCGGACCGGCGGGTCGCGCGCAGGGCAGGCCAGCCAGATCCGTGTACGCCCGCACCGCTTCTCCCGCGCACGCGACGGCGAGATTAGGAAAACTCGCGCGCACGTACCCCGTCACCCGCGAGAGCACGCCCGCCGGCACGAGGTCGGCGCGCGTCACCACCACGGCGTGCGCCCGTCCCAGCGCGCGCACGTCCTCGCGCAACATGCCCGCCGGAACGACCTTGTCGTCCTCCGGCGGGCGCGTTGCATCGATCAGCACCAGATCGACATCGCGGTGGAGCGCCCAGTGCTGGAACCCGTCATCGAGAATGAAGATTCCGGGCGGTTCGGGCTCCGCCAGCGCGGCCGCGGCCCGGCGGCGCCGGTCGCGGCCCACCAGAACGCGAACCCCGGGAAGCGCCTCCGCGATCTCCCGCGGCTCGTCGCAGCCCCCCCCGCCGCTCCGGTAGCCGCGCGTGAGCACCGCGGGGCGCAGCCCCTCGGCCGCCAGCCGCCGCGCCAGATAGACGACGAACGGCGTTTTGCCCGTGCCCCCGAGGCTGATATTCCCCACGCTCACCACCGGCCGCGGCAGCGTCCGCCGCCGCGTCAACGCCCGATCGACGCGCATCCCGAGACGCCACGCCTGCGCCAGCGCCGCTCGGAGCGGCCCGGCGGCGCGAGGCGCGGCTCCCGGCGGCTCGGCTGCCCGGAGCCGCTCGCCGGAAGGAGCGCGCGCGCCGGTCATCATGCTCTAGAATGTCCGTTTGCTTCGCGCTCGGCGCCGCACTCCGCCCGGCCCGCCAAAGCCCATGCGCACCGCCGCGCCGCCGCGCCGTCGCACACGGCCTGGGCCAGGCCGGCGGGAATCGCGGCCTCGCCGCCGAAGGCGCCGGCCAGCGCGCCGCACACGAATCCCGCGGCGCAGCCGCCTCCGCTCTTCAGCGCGATCAGAAGAGCGCGGCCGCAATCATACGGGCTCTTCACGAAGCTCATCAAGCCGGCAAACACCGGCCGCATGGCCGGTGCGCGATTCCCTAAGGGACAGGCCCCGTCGCGCTCCGCCCGAAAAAGGGCATCCGGGATCGCGTCCACGCCGGCGGCGACCGTCTCCGAGAACTTCCGCGCCCCGTCTCGCGCCGTGTCGAGGATGGCGCCGAGCACGATCTCCCCGGCGTTCAAGCAGTGGCGGACGGCCGCCAGAAAAACGGCGCCCGCCGCAAGAACCTCAGGCGCATCCTGCCCGGTGCAGCGCGCCGCCGCCGCGAGATCGCGGTAAAGGGCTTCTTCATGCGGAGATCCGCACAGGGCAAGCGGCAGGAGATGGATCGGCGGCTCGGCCTCGGCCCGCGGGGCGCACGAACCGCCGCGCGACCAGGCATCCAGAGCGGCCAGCAACCCCGCGGGCGGTTCCACAAGGAGCCGATCCCGCGCCGGCGGGAACAGGAAGCGCCCCACCGTTTCGCCGGGAGCCTCGCCGGAGGTATCGGCCAACGCCTCGGCTGCCGCCAGCAAGAGCTGGGTGAACGCGGTCGTGCGGCCGGCGGGGTACCTGCCGGAGCGATGGGCGTGGAAGGCCTGCACCGCCTCGCGCCCGAGCGCCCCCGTGAAAACCGGCGAGAGGCCCTGGAAGGGAAACGCGAGCGCATCTCCCACCGCGGCTCCCAGGAGGGATCCGACCACCTTGTCGGCACTTATCGGAAACATAGCGCTCATATCATATCGGCTCTCCCCTTCAGATCGGAAGATCGCGGTCCTCCGCTTCAATCGACTTGCGCCGCCCCGGCAAGGGCCGTTATATTCGAACGCGCGCGGCCTTGCGGCCGGCGCGGATTATCGGCGCGCGCGCCGGCGTTAAAGAGGCCGCTGAGAGGATCGGCGCGCCCCGGGAGTTCGGCAGGTGAAAATCGCAACACGCGTGGTTCGATCGGGGGCGCTGTCCGTGGGCGGCGACGCGCAGCTTCTCCTCATCGCCGGCCCCTGCGTGATCGAGAACTGGGAAACACTCTGCGCCGCGGCCGACGGCCTGCGCGCCGCCGCCGACGGTCTCCCCTTCACCCTCGTTTTCAAGGCTTCCTACGACAAGGCCAACCGCTCTTCTCCGGACTCCTACCGCGGCCCCGGCCTGGAACGAGGCCTGGAAATCCTCGCCCGTCTGCGCGAGCGCAGCGGGCTGCCCATCACGTCGGATGTGCACACGCCCGAGGAGGCGGCGCGGGCCCGGGAAGTCCTCGACATTATCCAGATTCCGGCCCTGCTCTGCCGCCAAAACGATCTGATCGCCGCGGCGGCGCAGAGCGGCCGCATCGTCAACGTGAAGAAGGGACAGTTCCTGGCGCCCGCCGAAATGCCGAACCGCCTCCTGGCCGCGCGCGGCCCCGATGGCTCGGCCCGCGCCATCGCCACGGAACGCGGCACCTTCTTCGGCTATCACAACCTCGTCAACGACTTCAAGGGCGTCGCGGCGATCCGCGCCGCGGGGATCCCCACGATTTTCGATGCCACCCACAGCGTGCAACTGCCCGGCGGCCGCGGAGCCTCCAGCGGCGGAGAGCGCGAGTACGCGCCCGCGCTGGCCCGCGCGGCGGCCGGGGCGGGAATCGACGGCTTCTTCTTCGAGGTGCACCCCGACCCGGAAAAAGCCCGCTGCGACGGGCCGAACTGCCTGGCTCTGGGCGGATTGCGAAGGCTGCTGGAGGAACTGGCGGGAATCGACGCGCTGGTACGGCGCGGTCCATAGGCCGAAAGCACGCCGGGGGAGGCGGCCGGCGCGGCGCGCGCGGGCCGACAGGCTCAATCAGGTCCGCCGCGCCCGGTCCCGGCGCCTACTTCTTGTTCGGGGCCGCCTTTTCCCGCACCGCCTCGGGTACTTCGGGATCTTTCGCGAGCAGGTCGTTCACCGCGGCGGCGATGCCGCTCTCGCCGATCTTGCCGAGCCCCCAGGAGGCGGCGCTCGCATCGGCCTTGATAAGGGCCTTGAATCCCGCCGCGATCTCCGCGGCCTTGCCGCCCGCCACCGCCGCCAGGAACTCCTTCTTGGACTTCACGCGCTCGGCCTGGAGCTTCAGCGTGTCCTTCCCCGCGAAGGCGGCGAACTCCGCCGCGCGCTTCGAGGTCTCGAGCTTCTGGATTCCCGCCGCGCACAGGTCGAACTGTTCCAGGGCCTCGAGCGCGGCCAGGTAGACGCGCTCGGTGCTCCACAGGTTCTCGACTTCCTTCTCCGTGCCGTCCAGCAGGACCGCCTGCCTGAGCTTCGCGATGTCATCGCCGCCCAGAATGTCGACCGCCGACTTGTAGCGCTTCTGGCGCGCCAGCTCCGAAGCCACGATGCCGGCGTTCGCGACGGAGCCGCGGCACAGGAAAACGACCTTCTGCGTGAGCGCCTCGGAGAACGCCGCATCGCCGGCCTCCAAGTAGGCGGCATACACCCCGGCCGCTCGCTCCAGCGCGCCGGGCTTCTTCGAGCTGCCGATCAACCACACGGCGTTGACCGCCGCCTGGACGACATTCGGGCTGAGCTTCGTGCGCTGCGCCATCACGGCGGAGAGATCGGCCAGCAGGTCCTTGTCGCTCAGCTCGCCGAAGGCGTTGATCACGAAGACCGCCATGGCGGGATTCTTGTCGAGCGTCTTTTCCAGCAGCTTGCGCAGAAACGTCTTGACGTCATCGACGCGGTTCGTCTGGCCGCCGATCTTGCCGAGCGTGCGCACCAGCACCTGGCGGAAGGCCTCGGCATCCGCGCCCGGCCGGTTTTCCTCCTGCGCGTACAGGTCGAACAGCGCGTCGACGAGCCCGTGGGTGAGATCGACATCCAGGCCGTCGGCAATGAACCCGATCTTGCCGAGGGCCGACAACGCCGCGGCCAGGACGTCGAGCCCCGCCTCGTCCATGCCCTTCAGCACGATGCGGCAGATCGGCGCGCGGAGCGCCTCCATGCCGAGTTCTCCCGCGGCCTTCAGGGCGCCGATTCGAAAGGCGCGCTCTTGCGCTCCCTTGGCGACCGCGTCGCTCAGGAACTTCGCCACGGCCTGGTCGCCCGCGGCGACCGGCCGCAGCGTCTCGAGGACCCGCAGGGCCTCCATGCGCACCGCGAGGGGTTCGTAGCGAGGGGCCGCGCCCGCCCCGAACACGTCCAGCAGCACGGGGATCTGCGCCTCCAGGAGCGCTTTCTTCTTCGGATCCGGACCGGCCTTGGCCGCCAGCGCCGCCAGCTCGCGGCACGCCCGTTCGCGCACCGCGGCCCACGGCGAATCGATTCCGCGCCGGGCGAACTGCCAGTGGGCCGCGACCGACGCCTCATCGCCCGCCGAGTTCCGCAGCGCTTGGCAGCATTCGTCCCACAGCGCAAGGACCTCCTCGATGATGCGCGTTCTCAAGAAATGCGTCTCGCGCAGCGCCGGCATCGCGCCGCGGTTTTCGCGCCAGTACTTGTCCCACGCTTCCGCGCCCGCCGCGCGGTGGTGCAGGTAGTCGGCGAGCACCCAGTGGTGCGCGGCGGCGTCGCGGCCGGACTTCTCGCGCCCCGCCAGCCCCTCGATCAGACAATCGACCGTCCTGGCCGGATCCCGCGCCCACAGGATATAGCTCGCGTCCTCGACCTGCGTTCGGGACGCCTCGGTTCCCGTGAGCAGTTTCTCGAGCTGCGCCGTGAACTCGTTCGGCGAGGAGGACACCGCGGCAAGCAGGCCGTCGCGCAGCACGGTTCTGAACTTCTCCGTGTCGGTTCCCAGCCACGGGAATAACATGCGGACGCCGTCCAGATAGACGCTGCCGCCCGGAACGATGCTCGTCAGGGCCTTCACGACGGCCATGCGCAACTGCGCCGGCTGCTCCGGGCCCGCCCAGGCCACCAGCAGGCGGTGGAAGGGGTTTTCCTCGGGCTTGCACTTCTTCTCGGCGGCGTACTTGACGGCGTTGTCAATGCAGGCCTGCAAGAGGAGGAGGTACCGGTCCGGCTGCGCTTTCTGGATCTCGGCTTGAAGCTCGGCCGCCAGGTCGGCATGGTTGGACTCCGCCTGCGCCGCGACGCCCGCCGCGACCGCGCACGCAATAGCCATTATGAGCACTCTGAAGGCAGCCGCCACGCGAGGTCGATCCATGTTCGCCGCTCTTCCGCGCTCTGCCGCGGCGGACCGGCGCGAGTTCCGGAAACCTTGTCCGTTGAGAGTATAGCACGCGCCTTGAACGCCGCAACAAACCCGCGCGGAAACGGCTCTCGCAATGCGCCGCCTCCCGCGGACCGTTTCCCGCCGGCCCCGGCGCGCTTTCTTCCCGGCGCCGCCCTTGGTATGCTTTCGGCAGGAGCGGAGGCTCGACCCCATGCAGGAACTGACGCTCGCCTTCCCGCGCGGACCCGTCACGACCAAGGTTTTCTCCGGCGCCGGCATGTTCGTCCGGGCCGCCGGTTTCATCGCCGCGACCTGGCCGGGGCGCAGGGTAGCTGCGATCGCCGACGCCGCCGTCGCGGCGCTCTACGGGGCTGATCTCATCCGCGCCTGCGAAGCCGGCGGCTTGAGCGCGCGGCTCTTCACGTTCCCGCCGGGAGAGGCTTCCAAATGCCGCGCCTGGAAAGAACGCATCGAGGATGAGATGTTCGCCGCCGGATTCGGCCGCGACAGCGTGGTCGCGGCCCTCGGCGGAGGCGTCACCGGCGACCTTGCCGGCTTCATCGCCGCCACCTTCTGCCGCGGAGTCCCGTACGTGCAGATTCCCACGACGGTTCTCGCCATGGCGGATTCCTCCATCGGCGGCAAGACCGGCCTGGACGTGCCCGCCGGCAAGAACCTGATCGGCGCCTTTCACCAGCCCGGCGCCGTGTTCATGGATCCCGGCCTGCTGGCGAGCCTGCCGCTCCGGGAGGTCCGCGCCGGCCTGGTCGAGGTCGTGAAGCACGCCTTGATCCGGAGCCGCGAGCTCTTCACCGAGATCGGGGACGGACTGCCCGCCCTCCTGGCTCCGGACGCCCGCCCGGACGCGTTCGGGCGGCTGCTCCTGCGGAGCTGCGCCATCAAGGCCGAAATCGTGGCGGCGGACGAAACCGAAGGCGGTCTGCGGCGGATTCTCAACTTCGGACATACGGCGGGCCACGCGCTCGAGGCGCTCTCGGGCTGGGAGCTCCTTCACGGCGAGGCCGTGGCGCTGGGCATCCGCGCGGCCCTCGACCTGAGCGTCGAATGCGCCGGCTTGGCCCCCGGCGAGGCCGCCGCCGCCGCCGCGCTGCTTGACGCCCTCGGCCTGCCGTCTCGGCACGATTTCCACATTCCGGCCGCCGCGGACCTGATGCGCGCCGACAAGAAGGCGCGCGGCGGCCGGGTGCTTTTCGTGCTCTTGGAAGCCATCGGCCGCGCCGGGGAGCGCATCGCACCGGTTCCCGATGACGCCCTCCGCCGCGCTCTCGCCGCCATCGGCGGCCGCTGCTGACACGCCAGTAGACAAAGCCTTCCGCCGCCCTTACCATCGGTTTTGGAGGCCTTCCATGGGGACGCGGGAGACGCGGCGCGGCCGGGGGGACGAGCGTGTCGCGCCGCAGAAAAGGCCGAGGTTGCCATGAAACACTGCTGGCTTGCGGTTTTGTTCCTGCTGGGAGCGCCGGCGTGCGCCACCGCCGCCGACGGAACAATCACGGCGACGCACGCCGTGACGCTGGACAACGGCGCGATCATTCGCGGCACGCTGATCGCCGAAGATTCGGCGCGCATCGTGCTTGCCATCGGAAACCTCGGGAAGGTCGCGTTGACGCGGGACCGCATCGCCGGAATCCGCGCCGAGGAGGCGGTCATCGCTCTGCCCGCCCCACGCGCCGTCGAACCGGCCGAAGCGGAGCCGCGGGCTCCCGAGCGCCCCGCCCCGCCGGCGCCCGCCGTCCGCGAGGCGGCCCCGAGTCTCACCCCTCCGCCCGTGCCCGAGGAACTGCGCGCGACCATCGACTTCTGGCTCTATCACCTCGGCCGCATGAGGCACAAGTACCGGATTCAAGCCGAACGTCACCTGAAGGCGCTCGGCCCGGCGGTGGTGGGTCCCGTACTCCCCTACACGCAGCGGCCCGAGTGGCTCATCCGCTGCGCCGCGCTCAGGATCATCGCCGAGACGCGCCACCCCTCCGCCGTCCAGGCTCTCTGGAAGGCGCTCGGTGACGAGGAGATCAACGTGAGACTGGTCGCCCGCGACGGCCTGGTCAAGGTGACGGGCCTGGACATCCACTTCAACCCGGACGGCACCGTCCGTTCGCGCGCCTACTGGATCGAGCGCTGGCGGGAGGCGCTTGCGGAGGCCCGCCTCCTGCCGTAACCCCGCCTTCGCCCGCTGCGCGCCTCTGGCATTCTCTCGATAAAAGCGTACCATTCTCTTGGGGATGGCGCCTGGAGAACCATGACCGAACCGTGGCGCGAACGCATTGGCGACTACCGTCTGACCCGCGAAATCGGGCGCGGGGCCTTCGGCATCGTCTACGCGGCCCGCCAGATCAGCCTGAACCGCGAGGTCGCTCTCAAGGTGCTTCCCGCCAGCCTCTTTCCCGATCGCGACACCATCGAGCGCTTCCGCATCGAGGCCGAGGCCGTGGCGCGCCTCCGCCATCCCCACATCGTCACGGTCCACGAGGCCGGGCAGGACGGCGACGCGCACTTCTTCTCGATGGACCTGATGGGCGGCCGCTCCCTGGCCGGCGTCATTGCGGAACGCGGCGGTATGCCCCTGCCGAGCGACCTCGAGGACTCGCACTTCACCGCGAGCATGGACGCCGTCATGGCGCGGCCGCCCGAGCCTTCCGCCGAGCAAGCTCCCCCCAAACGGCCGGATCCGCCTTCGCAGGAGGAATGCTTCGATTTCGCCGCCAAGTTCGTCGGCGTGGCCGAGGCGCTCCACTACGCGCACGAGAAGGGCGTCATTCATCGAGACGTCAAGCCGTCCAATCTCGTTTTCGACGAAGAAGGCCGCCTCTGTCTGCTCGATTTCGGCACGGCACAGACCCGCAAGCCGCCCCACGCGGCGGCCCCGGCATCCGGCGTGCTGGGAACTCCCTTGTACGCGAGTCCCGAACAGCTTGATGCCGGCCGCGGCGTCCTCGGGCCGCAGACCGACATCTACTCTCTCGGCGCCACCCTGTACCAATGGGCGACTCTTCGACCGCCGTTCGTCGCCGAGACCTACGACGAACTCAGACAGGAGGTGCTCTCCGGCGTTCCCGCGCCCGCGCACGAGTTGAACCCCGCCGTGCCCCGCGAGCTCTCGGCCATCCTCGCCAAGGCGCTGGCGCGGGACCTCGGCGAACGCTACGCCTCCGCGAAGGACTTGGCCGACGATCTGCGCCGATTCCTACGGCGCCGGCCCACGCTGGCCGGAGCCGCCGGCCCTTGGCGCCGGCTCGCGCTCTGGAGCCGGCGAAGCCCCGCGCTGGCCGCGACCCTCGCCGCGGCGGTGCTTCTCGGCCTCGCCGCCGCGGCCACCTTGATTTACATCCTGATATCGCACCAGACCCTGATGGACCGCGTCCGGGAGTGTTTCGCTCTCGGCGCGTGGCCCGAATGCATCAACCTCGCGGACCAGATTCCCTCCGATGCTCCCGATTGGACCGAAGCCATGCTGCTCAAGGCCGACTGCCTCAACCAGCTCAGCCGCCACGACGAACGCCTGGCGCTGTACCTCGAGCTGCTGGCGCGCGGCCCCGCGCTCGCCGACCGCTCGCAGCTCCTTGTGGGCAAGGGCAAGGCGCTCGCGGATCTCCGCCGTCAAGCCGAGGCCGAGCAGGCCTTCCGCCAAGCGATCGACGCGGCACGCGGCGTCGCCGCCATCGCCACGGCGCACTACGAGCTCGCCAAGTTTCTCGAAGACTGCGCCCGAGATGACGCCGCGCTCTCGCAGTACGCGCGCGCCGTCGAGCTCGCCCCCGATCTGGCCAAGGCGCAGTTCGCCTACGGGATGCTGCTGGTCAAGAAAGGCAGGCACGCGGAGGCCGAGCCCCACCTCGTGCACGCCGTGGATAAGTCCGGCAAGGAGAAGCCCAAGTACCTGGCGGGAATCGCCGAGTTCTATCTCGCCTGGGGACGTCCCAAGGACGCGCTTCCCTACGCCGACGGGGCGATCGCCCAGGCGCGCGAGTTCGGCCGCACCCGCCGGACCGCGGAGTACCAGCTTCTCAAGGCGCGCATCCTGGCGGCGCAGCAGGACTACAAGGGCGCCATCGTGCTCCTCCAGAATGCCGTCGATCAAGCCGACAACCGCTCCGAGGCGCTGTACCTCCTCGCCATGGCTCAGCTTCGTACGGGAAAGGACGCCGATGCGAGAACGACGGCCAACGAGTTCCTCAAGCCCAAGGACGCCATCTACCCCGCCATGCTCTGGACCTCGCTGGGGGAGCCGGACAGCGCGCTGCGTTATTTTCAGTTGCTCGGGCCCGACGACCTCGCGCGCCTCAGGGAGACTTCGCCGGCGCTCTGGCAGGAGTTCCGGCGCCTCATGGCCGACCTGGAGACGAAGAACCCCGCCGCGTACCGGAAGCTCGCTCCGGCGATCGAGTCCTATTTACGCTGAGGGCCGGCGACGGCGGCGGATTCCCCCGCCGCCGCATCCGCGCCGGGCGTGGGTTCAATCCGAATCGTCGACGGTTCCTTCGCTCATCAAGTAACCGCGCCCGCGGACGGTCCGGATCTGCGACTCTTCCTTGTCCCAGATCTTCTGGCGGAGGTGCCGCACGTAGACATCGACGAAGTTCGACTCGCCGGTGTAGCTCAGCCCCCACACGTCGCGGGAGATCTGCTCGCGGCTTAGCACCTCGCCCGGGTGGCGGATGAAATAATCCAGCAACTGGTACTCGCGCTGCGTCAGGTCGATGCGGGTGTCCTTGAACATCACCCTGCGCTCAACGCGATCCACCGAGAGATCGCCGCACCTAATCGAGAGCTCTCCCTCGATATGCGAGCGGCGGATGAGCGCGTTCAGGCGCGCCACCAGCTCTTCGAGCTCGAAGGGCTTGACGACGTAGTCGTCGGCGCCGATTTCCAGGCCCAACACGCGGTCCTCGGTCTTGCCCATCGCCGTCAGGAAGAGGACCGGCGTCGAATCTCCCGCCGCGCGCAGGGCCTTCACTAGCTCGCGACCATCCACCTTCGGGAGCATGATGTCGAGGATGTAGACGGCGTACCGGCCCTTGCCCGCCTTCGCCCGCGCAAGGCCGTCCTTGCCGTCCACCGCCAGATCCACCTTGAAACCGCGCTCGCTGAGACCGGCGCTCAGAAAAACGCGCATGCTCTCGTCGTCCTCGACGACGAGGAGTTTGCTTTCCGTTCGCTCGCTCATGCACACCTCCACCGCGCATTTGAATGGTTCTGCAGAACGTCGCCAGATGCCGCCGCTGATCTTACCATGATCATGCCCCAAAATGAAAGTGCGCGCCACCACAAAATTAAGAAAAAATTATGCCTCAATCAGGAATTGCCCCCGGAAGCCGTTCGCCCGGGGCGGCGGGCGGGTTCGGACGGCCGTTTTTCGGCGTAAACCCTTGCCGGAGCAGGAGAAAACCCGGCTCTGCCCTTGAACGCGGAGCCTGAAACCAATAAATGTTAGACTACATCAGACACGCAAGGCAGCCTGTAAAGGCCGCGGCGCCGAGCAGCTTGAACGCGCTTGCACGGCCGCAAGGAGCTCCATCATGAAAAAGATCCTGCTCAACGAAAACGACATCCCGAGGGCCTGGTACAACGTCCTCCCCGACTTGCCGGCCCCGCTTCCGCCGCCGCTCAATCCCGGCACCGGCAAACCGCTCACCCCTGACCTGCTGCAGCCGCTCTTCCCGGACGCGCTGATCGAACAGGAGATGTCGCCGCAGCGCTGGATTCCCATCCCCGAGGACGTTCTGAACGTGTACCGCCTCTGGCGCCCGACCCCGCTGGTGCGCGCGGAGCGCTTCGAGCAGGCCCTCAAGACCCCCGCGCGGATCTATTACAAGAACGAGAGCCTCAGCCCCGCCGGCAGCCACAAGCCCAACACGGCGGTGCCCCAGGCCTACTACAACATGAAAGAAGGCGTCAAGCGGCTCGCGACCGAAACCGGCGCCGGCCAGTGGGGCAGCGCGCTCGCCATGGCGTGCTGCTTCTTCGGCTTGAAGTGCCTCGTTTACATGGTCAAGTGCAGCTTCGAGCAGAAGCCTTTCCGCCGGAGTCTCATGCACTTGTGGGGCGCCGATGTCCATCCCTCGCCCAGCGCGACCACGCAGTGCGGCCGCGCCATTCTCGCCGTCGATCCCCACAGCCCGGGCAGCCTCGGCATGGCGATCAGCGAGGCCGTGGAGGTCGCCGCGCAGAATCCGGACACCAAGTACTCCCTCGGGTCGGTGCTCAACCACGTCCTCATGCACCAGACCGTCACGGGCCTGGAAACCAAGAAGCAGCTCGAGATGATCGGCGAGCGGCCCGATGTGATCGTGGGCTGCGTCGGCGGCGGCAGCAACTTCGCGGGCTTGGTGCTGCCGTTCTGGCCCGACAAGGCCGAGGGCCGCCCGATGCGCTTCCTCGCCGTCGAACCGGCCGCGTGCCCGACCATCTCGCGCGGACCCTACGCGTACGACTTCGGCGACACCGCCAAGCTCACGCCGCTCCTCAAAATGCACACCCTAGGCCACGGCTTCGTTCCGCCGGCCTTTCACTCGGGCGGGCTCAGGTACCACGGCATGGCGCCGATCGTGAGCGCGCTCGCCAGCCACGGCGCCGTCGAGGCCGCCGCGCTGCGGCAGAACGTGTGCTTCGAGGCGGCCCAACTGTTCGCGCGCACCGAAGGCATCGTGCCCGCGCCGGAAACGAGCCACGCCCTTCGGGCCGTCGTGGAGGAAGCCCTCGCCGCCAAGCAGTCCAAGCAGGAGCGCGTCATCGTGTTTCTCTTCTCCGGGCACGGCCACTTCGACCTGAATGCCTACGATGCGTATCTCGCCGGGCAGCTCGCCGACGACGAGTATCCCCAGGAGAAGATCGCGAAGGCGCTCAAGGATCTGCCCGCCGTGTAAGCCCGCGCCGCCCGCCGGCAGGCTTTTCACGCCTCCTTTCAAGGCCCAGTTCGCCTTGCCACCGCGCGGCGCCGGGGGTACGATCGCTCTCGATCCACGCGGTCCCGGAAGCCCATGAAGATCGACGAAACCCTCGCCCCCGACAGTCTGGCGCCGAAGATCCGGCGCCTGTGGAGGCTTTCCGCGCCCAAGATCCTCGCGATCGAGCGCACCTGCGAACCGAGCCGCGGCGCGCCCGTCTTCACGGTGGACGGCGTCTACACATCCCGGGGCTGGACCGAATGGACGCAGGGTTTCCAGTACGGCTCGGCGCTGCTGCAGTTCGAAGCCACGCGCGACCCCGAGTTCCTCGCCATCGGCCGAGACAACACGCTCCGCAAGGTGCTCCCGCACGCGACGCACATGGGCGTCCATGACCACGGCTTCAACATTGTGAGCACCTACGGCGCGCTCCTACGCATGATGCTCGAGGGGACGCTGCCGCCCGAGGCCTGGGAACGCGCCTGCTACGAAACGGCCCTCAAGTGCTCGGCCGCGGTCCAGGCCCGCCGCTGGACGCGCCTGCCCGACGGCGGAGGGTTCATCTACTCGTTCAACGGCCCGCACTCGCTCTTCGCCGACACGATTCGTTCCCTCAGATCCCTCGCCCTGGGGCATCTCCTCGGCCATGTCCTCTTGGAGGAACATGACGAGCGCGTGTCGCTGCTCGAACGCCTCCTCCGGCACGCGGCCGCCACCGCACGCTATAACGTCTACTACGGCAAGGGCCGCGACGCTTACGACGTGCGCGGCCGCGTGGCCCACGAAAGCATCTTCAATCTCAACGACGGCCGTTACCGTTGTCCTAGTTCGCAACAGGGCTTCTCGCCCTTCTCGACCTGGACGCGCGGCCTGGCCTGGATCATGTGCGGCTATGCCGAGGAACTGGAGTTTCTCGCAACCCTTTCCGAGGAGGAGTTCGCCGCCTGGGGCGGCCGCGCCGCCGTCGAGGGCTGGTGCCGCGCCGCCGCCGAGGCCGCTTGCGATTTCTACATCGAGCACACCGCCGCCGATGGAATTCCCTACTGGGACACCGGCGCGCCGCATCTCGGGGCGCTCGGGGACTGGCGCGGGCGGCCCGCCGATCCCTTCAACGACCATGAGCCGGTCGACAGCTCCGCCGCGGCGATCGCCGCCCAGGGCCTCCTGCGCCTCGGCCGCTTCCTAGGGGCCAGGAACGAACCCAAGGGCCGCACCTACTGGCAGGCCGGGCTCACGGTGCTCGACACGCTCTTCGACGAGCCGTACCTGGCGGCCGATCCCCGCCACCAGGGACTCATCCTCCATTCGGTTTATCACCGGCCGAACGGTTGGGACCACATCCCGGAGGGGCGGCGCGTTCCCTGCGGCGAGGCGAGCATGTGGGGCGACTACCACGCCCGGGAGGCGGCGCTCTACCTCCAGCGCCTCTGCCGCGGCGAACCGTACCTCACGTTTTTTTCGAAGCCGCCGGGCGGCGCGCGGGAGGCGCAGACATGAACTGCATCGATCTGAACGCGGTGGAGGGCCGGCGGTATCCCGCCGGGCGCGTGACCAAGAACGTGGTCGGCGGCGCCTCGCCCATCGCCTCGGAGCATTTCGCGATGGGCTGGGTGGCGCTGGACCCCGGCGGCGGCCAGGTGCCCTGGCACAACCACGATCAGGAGGAGGTTTACCTCCTCCTCCAGGGCGAGGGCGAGGTGTGCGCCGGCGACGAACGCCGCGCCGTGCGCGCCCCCGCCGCCGTTCACGTCCCGCCGGGCGTCTTCCACCAGCTTACGAACATCGGCGCCGCGCCTCTGATCTTCGTCTACTGTTACGCGCCCGCGGGCGAGGTGGCCCATTGGCGCCGGGAGCTGGCCGGGACGCTGCCCCGCGCCGGCGTCGATGCGCCGCCGCTGCCCGACGGCGCCTGCCCGCAGCGAACGCACGGACCGGAATGACGGAGGACCGCCAATGACCGCCGCCGGCGCCCGCACGATCGGCATCATCATGAACGGAGTCACCGGACGCATGGGAACGAGCCAACATCTCACGCGCTCGATTCTCGCCATCATGCGCCAGGGAGGGGTGCCCATCGACGGCGGCCAGACCATCATGCCCGATCCCGTGCTGGTCGGCCGCAACGCCGTCAAGCTCCAGCGGCTCTGCGCGGCGTCGGGCGTGACCAAGTGGACGACCGATCTGAACGCCGCCCTCGCCGACCCGGCGAACCGCATCTACTTCGATGCCCAAACCACGGGGCGCCGCTGCGCGGACGTTGCGCGCGCCATTGCCGCGGGCAAGCACGTGTACTGCGAAAAGCCCACCGCGCTCACGCTCAACGATGCGATGGACCTCTACCACCGCGCCGTCCAAGCCGGCGTCAAGCACGGCGTCGTCCAGGACAAGCTCTGGCTGCCGGGGCTCGTCAAACTCAAGGCCGTCGCCGACAGCGGTTTTTTCGGGCGCGTGTTCGCCGTGCGCGGGGAGTTCGGCTACTGGGTGTTCGAGGGCGATGCGGCCCCTGCTCAACGCCCCTCCTGGAACTACCGGAAGGAGGACGGCGGCGGCATTATCCTCGACATGTTCGCCCACTGGCGCTACGTGCTCGACAACCTTTTCGGCAGGGTCAAGGCCGTGTCGGCCACCGCCGCCACGCACATTGCCCGGCGCTGGGACGAGGAAGGCCGTCCGTACGAATGCACCGCCGATGACGCGGCCTACGCCGTCTTCGAGCTCGAGGGCGGCATCGTGGCCCAGTTCAATTCGTCGTGGGTCACGCGCGTCCGGCGCGACGATCTGCTCACGATCCAGGCGGACGGTTCCAAGGGCAGCGCCGTCGCCGGCCTCAGGAAATGCTTCATTCAACCCCTGGCCGCCACGCCGCGTCCCGTCTGGAACCCCGATGTCGACAACCCCATCGATTTCCGGGCCGGCTGGTCGGAGGTGCCCTCCCACGGCGAGCACGCCAACGCCTTCAAGGCGCAGTGGGAGCTTTTCCTCCGCCACGTCGCCGCCGGCACGCCCTTCCCTTGGGATTTGTTGGAGGGCGCCAAGGGAGTGCAGCTCGCCGAACTCGGCCTGGAGTCTTGGCGCCGCCGAACTTGGCTGGACGTCCCGCCGTTGGCGTGACCGCTGGCCGGAGGAACCAGGGTCCGCCCCGCCGGCCGGACCCCCGCGGCCCGCCCGCGCCCTTGCGAAACCCTCCCCCGCGCGTTTTGATGGTTCCCTATGGCGGCGCAACAGATCTTCATCGGCATCGACGCCGGCGGCACGCAAACCGTCGCCGCGGCCGTCTCGGGCCGGGCGCGGACCTTGGTCGCGGGCGGTCCGGGGAACTTCCTCGCCGTGGGAAGCGCCGCTTTCCACGCCTTGCTGCGCGGCCTCGTCAAGGCCTTGCGCGCGCGCGCCGGGATCGACCCGCGGAACGTCTCCGCGGTCTGCGTGGGCGGCGCCGGTTTGGGCCGGCGCCGGGAACGCGCCGCCGCCGGGCGCGTCGCCGCGCAGCTCTTCCCCCGCGCACGCATCGCCGTCGTGGATGATGGCACGCTGGCCCTGTGGGCCGCCTTCGGCGCCGAACCCGGCATCGCCCTCATCGCCGGCACCGGCTCGTTCTGCGTCGGCCGCGATGCCGCCGGCCGCGTCGTGCGCGCGGGCGGTTGGGGCCCGCTTCTGGGCGACCCGGGCAGCGCCTTCGCGCTGGGCCGGCGCGCCATCGCCCACGCATTGGCCGTGCGCGACGGCCTGGAAAAACCCACGGCCCTGGCCCGCGCCGTCGCGCGCCACTTCGGCGCCGCCGACGCCCTCGACGTTCTGAGCCGCATCGGCGCGGGCGGCCCGGCGGCGGTGGCGTCTTTCGCGCCGCGTCTTTTGCGGGCGGCGGCCCGCGGCGACCGCACCGCCGCGCGAATCGCGGCCGAGGAGGCCGCGGCGCTCGGCTACCTCGTCAAGGGAGTGGCGGCCCAACTGGCCACGCGGCCCCGCGCGGTCGCCTGCGCGGGCGGTCTTTTTCGAAACTCGTACTATGCCCGAAGGGCGATGCGCGCCGTTCGCGCCGCCGCGGGCCCCGCCCGGGTTTTCGCGCCGCGCGCCCGCCCGGTCGACGGCGCCATCGCGCTCGCCCGCGCACAGGTGACCCATGCCGCGCCTTGATTCGCTTCACGGATGCGTCGAGATTCCGGCCCTGCCCGATTCGGACAAGGGGCCGCCCCGGTGCGGGTTGGACAATCTGCCCCGATTGCTGGAACTGGTCCGCGCCCGGCGCGCCGGCTTGATCCTCAACCACACGGCGGTCACCGCCGCCGGGACCCACATGCTCGATGCGCTCTCGGCGCTCGGCGCCGACGTGCGCGTCATCTTCACGCCGGAGCACGGCTTGTTCGGCACGGACGAAGCGGGCGCGCGCGTCACCGACGGCACCCACCGCGGGATCAAGGTCGTCAGCCTCTTCGGCGCCAAGCGGGCCCCCGCGCCCGCGGACCTCGCGGGCCTCGACCTTCTCGTTTTCGACATCCAGGACGTCGCCTGCCGCTTCTACACCTACATTTCCACCATGGCCATGGCCATGGAGAAGGCCGCGGCGGCCGGCCTGCCGTTTCTCATTCTCGACCGGCCCTGCCTGGCGGGCGGCACGGAAGTGGCCGGACCGGTGCTCAGACCCGAGTTCAAGTCCTTCGTCGGCTATCTGCCTCTGCCCATCGCCTACGGCATGACGGCCGGCGAACTCGGCGCCATGGCGGTCGCCGAAGGCTGGCTCGGCGGCGGCCACGCGCTGACGGTCGTCCGCCTCGCCGGGTGGCGGCGCGGCGCGCCCGCGCGCACCGCCGGGGTGCTCGCGCCGCCGCCCTCGCCCAACCTGCCCACGCTGGATGCCGTGATCGCCTACTCGGGCATGTGCCTTTTGGAAGCCACGAACATCTCCGAGGGCCGCGGCCTCGACACGCCGTTTCTCACCATCGGCGCGCCCTGGATCGACGGAAAAGCCCTCGCCGCCGATCTTGCCGCCCGGAACCTGCCCGGCGCCGCGTTCAGCCCCGCGGTGTTCACGCCGCGCCCGATCCCCGGCAAGGCGCTCGCGCCCAAGCATTCCGGCCTGCGGTGCGAAGGCATCACGCTGGCGATCGCCGACCGCGCCCGCTTCCAGGGCGTTCGCACCGGCCTCGAGGTCCTGAGCGCGATCTTCGCCCGCTGGCCGCAGCGGATCGCCGTCGACCAACGGGGCTTCGCGCGGCTGGCCGGCGTTGGGGATCTCGCAACACGCCTTGAGCGCGGCGAGGCGGCGACCGCCATCCTCGCCTCCTACGAGAGCGAGCTGGCCGCCTTCCGCGCGCGGAGAAGCAAGTACCTGCTCTACCCCGGACCTTGATCGCGGCCCTTGGGAGGATCGCATGCGACCTTTCGTTTCCACGCTTTTCTTCGGCGCGGCCGCGGGGCTCGTTCTCGCCGGCGCGGCGGGCGCCCCGGCGTTGCGCGCCCCCGCGACCCGCGGCGGCAAGACCCTCAGGGAATGCCTCGCGGCGCGGCATTCGACCCGTCAGTTCGCCCCCACGGAGCTGCCCGCCGGAGCTCTCGACCAGATCCTGTGGGCGGCGGACGGCATCAACCGGGACGATGGCAAGCGCAGGACGCACCCTTCGGCCTTCGAGTGTTACCCCGTGGCGCTCTACGTCGTCGAACGGACGCGGATTTCGCGCTACGATCCCGCCGCCCACGAACTCGTTCCGCGGGAGGCGCCCGGCGCCGCGGAGGATTTCCGCGCCGCCATCCTCGGCCCGTCGTCCTTCGCCGCGGCGCCGGCGGTGCTCGTCTTGACGGTGAACCTCGCCGCCTTCCCCGACAAGGCGCCCGCGGCCATGCGTGCCGTCTGGGCCCACGCCGAATGCGGCGCCATCGGGCAGAACGTGTATCTGGCGTGCGCGGACCTCGGCCTCGGCACCGTCTTCGCGGCCGCGGGGAACCCCGAGAAGATCGCCGCCGCGCTCGGGTCGGCGGCGAACGAGGCGCCGGCCTACGTAATGCCCGTCGGAATGCCGCTCTGAGGGCGCCGACGGCGCCCGTCCCCTCGGCGCGGCCCCTATCGCCCCCGCTTCTTGCGCCGGCGTTCTTCCTTGCGTTTCTTCCTGAGGGCCTGCTTGTCGATCTCGGGCTTGGCGGCGGCCTTGGCGGCCGGCCGCTTGCCATCGGCAAGCATGCTGTGCATCATCTCCGAAAGGCGCTCGGGACGCATCATCTTCTTCAGGTTGGCCAGCGACTTCAGCTTGCCGAACGGCCCCCTGCCCCCCGCCTCGCTGAACTGGCCCACGATCTTGCGCAATTGCTTGAACTGGCTCAGGAGATCGTTGACCTCGCTCATGCTCCGGCCGCTGCCCCGCGCGATGCGCTCGCGGCGGCTGGTGTTGAGGATCTCGGGATTGCGGCGCTCCGCGCGGGTCATCGACTGCACGATGGCCTTGGCGCCCTTGATCTCCTCCTCGCTGTCCGGCAGGCCGTCGAGCTGGTGCCCGAGGCCCGGGACCATCCCGAGGATTTCCTTGAAGGACCCCATGCGCTGCACCCGTTCGATCTGATCGAGGAAGTCGTTCAAATCGAACTTGTCCTGGACCATCTTCTCCAGGAGCCGCTCCTGCTCCTCGGCCGAGACCTGTTCCCTGGCCTTTTCCACCAGGGAGACGACGTCGCCCATGCCCAAGATGCGCGACGCCATGCGGTCGGCGTGGAAGGGCTCGAGGCGGTCGAGGTGCTCGCCCACGCCGACGAAGCGGATCGGCTTGCCCGTGACGGCCTTGACCGACAGCGCCGCGCCGCCGCGCGCATCGCCGTCGAGCTTCGTCAGCACCACGCCGGTCAAAGCGAGCTGTTCGTCGAACGCCCGGGCGCTGCGCACGGCGTCCTGGCCCGTCATCGCATCGCACACCAGCAGGATTTCGTGGGGCGACACGGCGCGCGCGATCGCGCTCACCTCCCGCATCATCTGCTCGTCGATATGCAGGCGGCCGGCGGTGTCGATGATCGCCGTGTCGAGGTTCCGGGCCCGCGCCTCGGCCACGCCGCGCTCGGCGATCTGGACCGCCGTGCGGCCCTCCTCGCGCCACACCGGGATCGAAAGCTGGTCGCCGATCACCTGCAGTTGATCCACGGCCGCGGGCCGCTGGATATCCGCGGCCACGAGGAGAGGCGTGCGCCCGTCCTTGTCCCGCAGGTACCGGGCGAGCTTGCCGCAGGTGGTCGTCTTGCCGCTTCCCTGCAGGCCCGCCATCACGATGACGGTGGGCGGCCGCTCGGCGCGCCGGACGACGAGCGCCGGCGCCTGCCCCGGCGCGGGCGCTCCGCCGCCCATCAGCTCCACCAGCTTCTTGTAGACGATGTAAACGAATTCCTGGCCGGAAGTGACGCCCTTGGTGACCTGCGCCCCGAGCGCCTCGGACTTGATTCCCGCCAGGAACTCGGTGACGACGCCAATGGCCACATCGGCGCCCAAGAGCGCCGTGCGGATCTCCCCGAGCACGGCGTCGATGTTGGCCGCGGTGATCCTCTGCCGCTGCCAGACGCGGCCGGCGATCTGTGCAAAACGTCTGCTTATCGCTTCAAACATGAGCTCACCAGGAACCCGCGGTTCCCGCGGCGGCGCGCCCGCCGCCGCGGAACGGAGCTCCGATTGTACCCTCTAGAGGACCACCCGCGAAAGCCGGACCCTTGCGGCCGGCGGGCGCCTCGTCCCGCTCCGGCTCTTCTTCAGGGCGCCGCCGCGATCTGCAGGTACTCGCCCAGTCTCTCGCGCAGTTCCGGGCTGGCGTCGGGCACCAGGGACAGCAGCGCGGAATCCGCCTCGACCGGCACGCGCTCGATTTGGGCGCCGAGCCCCTTCAAGCTCTCCTCGATGCGGTGATACCCGCGGTCAATATGGTAAACCCGGTTGATCTCGGTCATGCCGTTGGCCACCAGTCCCGCGAGGATCAGGCACGCGCTCGCGCGCAAGTCCGACGCCATCACCGGCGCGCCCGACAGACGCTTGACTCCGTGGATGATGGCCAGGCTGCCTTCCTTGCGGACGTTCGCCCCCAGGCGGTTGAGCTCGGCCACGTGGATGAAGCGGTCCGGGTAGATCTTCTCGGTGACGACGCTGATGCCATTGGCCAGGGACAGAAGCACCGTGATCTGGCTCTGAAGATCGGTGGGAAAGCCCGGATACGGCAGCGCCGTGACATCGACGGGGCGGAAATCGCCGTCGCTGGACACCTGCACGGCGTCGTCTTCGATCTGGAGGCACGCACCCGCGGATTCGAGCGCGTCGATCAGCGCCGCGAGGTGCTCGAACCGGGCGCCCTCCACCCGCACTTCGCCCGCGGTCAAAGCGGCGCCGATCATGAAGGTGCCGGCCTCGATTCGGTCGGGCATCACCCGATATTTGCAGCCGCGCAGTTCGCTGACGCCTTCGATGGCGACCACGGGCGTGCCCGCGCCCCTGATACCGGCCCCGCACGCGTTGAGGTACCTGGCCAGATCGGCGATCTCCGGTTCGCAGGCGGCATGTTCGATCACCGTGGTGCCGCGGGCCAGGGCGGCCGCCATCATGACATTGGCCGTGCCGGACACCGTCGATCCGCTTGCCCCGCCCAGGTAGATGCGCCGCCCGGTCAGGTGCGGCGCCTCCGCGCACACGTACCCCCCCTCGTTTCTGATTTCCGCGCCGAGGGCGAGCATGCCCTTTAGGTGCAGGTCGATGGGCCGCACCCCGATGTTGCACCCGCCCGGCCGCGACACCCGCGCCCGGCCGCGCTTGGCCAGGAGCGGCCCCAGGGCGTAGATCGAGGCTCGCATCTTGCGCACGAGATCGTACGGCGCCTCGAAGCCGTCCTCCCGGAGAACCTCCAACTCCAGGGCTCCGTCGGGGCGGCGCTCCCATTTGACGCCCAACGTGCTCAGCAGTTCCAACGTGCTGGTCACGTCCCGCAGCGGCGGAACGTTTTCCAGCACGGTCCGGCCCCGGGTGAGGAGGACGGAGTACAGGATGGGCAGCGCGGCGTTTTTCGAACCGTGGACTCTAACGGTCCCGCTGAGCGGCGTCCCGCCGTGAACGCAGAACTTCTCAAGCACGTTCTCCGCCTTTCTCTTCCGCCGGCCGGAGTCCGCGGCGCGTCACGCGTCCGCTTCCACCACCGCGACGACCACGCGCGGCACCCCCGCGAGATCCTTCTTCACCGCCACTTCGCGATAGCGCGCGCGCGCGGCCAGCGCGCACGCGCGATCGGACTGGCCGCGGCCGATCTCGCAGACAACCGCGCCCGGCCGCGCTAGGACCCGCAGGCCCTCGACGAGAAGCCGCTCCACAGCTTCCAGGCCATCCGGTCCCGCGCCGCGCAAGGCGATCTCCGGCTCGTACCTCTTCACCTCCTCGGGCAGCTCGTCCCACGCGTCGGGCCCGACGTACGGCGGGTTGCTGACGAGCACATCGAACGGCCCGGCCTCCGCCAGGGGCGCCAGCATGTCCCCCCGGACGAACCGGATGCGCTCGGCTAACCCTAACGCCCGCGCGTTCTCCTCCGCCACCGCGAGGGCCGCCTGAGAAACATCGCTGGCCCAGATTGTACTTGTGGGCAAAGACTTTGCAAGAGCGCAGGCGATAATTCCCGATCCGGTGCCGATATCGGCGATGCGCGGCGAACGCAGGCCCAGGCGGGCCGCCACTTCGAGCACGGCCTCGACGGCGTGCTCGGTCTCCGGCCGCGGCACCAGCACGTCCGGCGTCACCTTGAACCGCAGGGACCAGAACTCCCGCTCGCCGAGAATGTACGCCGTCGGCTCGCCGGCCCCGCGGCGGGCGACAAGCCCCCGCAAGGCCGCTAGTTCCTCTTTTTCGAGGAGCTTGTTCCAGTCGACGTAGAGCCGCAGGCGCGTGCAGCTTAGCACGCGGGCAAGCAGAAGCTCGGCATCGAGGCGCGGCGCGCCCGCCCCCTTGCCGCGGAAATAGTCCTCGCACCAGCGGATGACCCGCCCCACGGTCCACGGCTGCTCGTGCTCCGGGCGCTGTTCAGTGTTCACGGGGCGCCATTATACCCGGGCGGAGGAACCTTGAAACAAGCGCGGGCGCCGGGAATCACATTGATCGCGCCGAGAACCCGCGGTACGATTGCCTATAGCTTTGATTTTACGCATTAGAAGAACGTTCGTTCGGCTTTTCGAACCTTAGGCGAAAGGAGCACGCCCATGAAAGTCAAGATACCGGTCCTGTGCCTAGCGGCCGCGGCCATGCTTGCGTCGCCGGCCTTGTGCGCGGAGTTCCTCGAGGACTTCGAGGCCTACGAAGCCGGCTCCCCCATCGCGGAGCAGTCCGCGTGGACCACCTGGGATGCGAACCCTCTCGCCGACACAATCGTCACCGACGAGGAGGCATACAGCGGCGAAAAAAGCCTGCTCCTTACGGGGAGCTGCGACATCGTCCGCATCTTCAGGACGGTCTCCTACGGGATGTGGACGGTCAAGGCCCAGGTGTTCGTCTCGTCGGAACAGGCGGGAGTCACGTATTTCCTCCTTCTCAACACGTACAACCACAACGGGCCGTACAACTGGTCCGTCCAACTCGGCATGGACCCCGCCAAGGGGACCATCACCAGCGAGCTCAGCGGCCAACAAACCCTGCCCCTCGTCACGGACGACTGGGTCGAGATCGTCGTGGAATTGGACCTCGACAACAACCTGCACTCGATCTACTACGACGGCCAGCCGCTGGCCGTCGGCGCGACGTGGACAACGGACGGGAAGCACGCCTTGGAGGCCATCGATCTTTACTCCGCCGACAACCCCGGAAACAAGACCTACATCGACGATGTCGAAGTGGGCACCGAGCTCTGCGTCCCCGTGGAGATCGTGCGAACGGGCGTGAGCACCGCGGGCACGACGACGCTCATCGAGGGCGTCGAGGCGCCGGCGTACGGCCCCGGCGACACCCTCGCGGTAACGCTGACCATGAGCAGCGTCCGCGGCGACAAGATCGGCTGCCCTCCTCTGGGCGACGTGACCGTATCCGAGCACTTGCCCGAGGGCTGGACCGCGACGGAGATCTCCGACGGCGGCGTTTTTGACAACGGCGCGATCGTCTGGCGGATTCCCGCGGCACAGCTCGCGCCGGGGCAGCTCACGTACAAGGCCTCCGGCCCCGTCACCCGCGCCACGCTGGGGATCTCGGGCACCATCGCCGAGAAGGGCAACGCCCTCATGACCCCCATCGGCGGAAATCCCATCCCCACCGCGCTCGGCGGTTTGAGCGCCGACGGCATGCTGCTTTCCTGGCTCCTCCTAGGGCCGTACATGACCACCGGCACGGCGACGACGAAAAGCGCGGCGCTCATGAGCCGCGACTACCTCACCGACGGCGAGGACATTACCGAGGCGAGCGTCATGCCCGCCGACGGCGATGAGGTCGAGACGAATTATTCCAAAGCGGCCTCCCTCGGCCTCGCCGCCGCCAGCGGCCCGGGGATCAATCCCGGCGGTATCCCGCAGTGGTTCGCATGGCGCGACCGCGATGTTCAGGTGAATTTCGACGATGCGAAGCTCTTCGGCGCCGTCGACAACGTCATGGCCTACGCCGTTTGCTACGTTTGCGCCAAGGAGGACCTGGAGGCGCGGTTGGCCGCCGGCAGCGACGATTCGATTCAGATTCTCGTGAACGACAAGTCGGTTTGGATCAACGCCGTCGAGCGCGGCTGGCCCGGACTGGTGGATCTGGTCCCGGTCAGTTTCACGAAGGGCCGCAACCGCCTGATGGTCAAAGTGTTCGAGACCGGCGGCGGCTGGAACTTCGGCGTCTCGCTCACCGACGAGATCGGCGAGCCTTTCGACGATGACAGGGTGGTCATCACCCTCGATCCGGAGGGCTGCGGCACTCCCCCGCCGCTGGACACCTTCATGCGCGGCGACGCCAACGCCGATGGCAAGCTGGATATCGCCGACGCGGTCAGGGTTCTTGGATACCTTTTCGGCGGCGGAGCGACGACGCTCGATTGCCTCGATGCCGCCGATGCCAACGACGACGGCAAGCTGGACGTCGCCGATGCGGTCAAGATCCTCGGCCACCTTTTCGCGGCCACGGGCCCGCTGCCTCAGCCCTTCGGGGCCTGCGGCCCTGATCCCAGCGACGACGCGCTGGGCTGCGTCAAGTTCGCGCCTTGCGGGACGGGAATCTAGAAGCTCCGTAACCGCTTGACTTTCCCCCTCTGCCGTGGGAAAGTGCTCGGGCGGTCGGGACGCCGGCGGCGCTCCGACCGCCCGAGCGCGCCCGCGGCGCGCGGGAACGGGTTACCGTCCGTCCCTTCCACCCCTCCCGCGAGGCCATTGCGCCGGTTGGACAAACGGCTTTCCCGAGGAGGATCCAGCGCATGGCGGCAACCAAGACCATCGGCTTCGGCATCGTCGGGTGCGGCGTCATCGCCGATTTTCACGCCGAGGCTTTGCGCCACATGCGCGGCGTCCGCCTTCTGGCCTGCCACGACACGGTGCCCCAAAACGCGGCGCGGCTCGCCGCCAAGCACCGGTGCGCCCCCTACTCCGATTTCAACCGTTTCCTCGCCCATCCCGGCCTCCGGGTCGTCACGATCGCCACGCCCTCGGGCCTTCACCTCGAGCCCGCCGTGGCCGCCGCGAAGGCCGGCAAGCACCTTCTGATCGAGAAACCCCTCGAGATCACCCTCGGGCGCTGCGACCGGATCATTGCCGCCGCCGACAAGGCCGGCGTCCTCTTGGGAGGGATCTTCCCGAGCCGCTTCTCGGACGATCTTCTTACCCTCAAACGCGCCCTGGATCGAGGCCGTTTCGGCGCCATCGCCTTCGGCAGCGCGACGGTCAAGTGGTACCGCAATCAGGCCTACTACGACTCGGGCGCCTGGCGCGGCACGTGGGAGCTGGACGGCGGCGGCTGCTTGATGAACCAAAGCATCCACACCGTGGACCTTCTCCAGTGGCTCCTGGGGCCCGTCGCCGAGATCCGCGCCATGACCGCGCTCCGGACGCACAGGCGCATCGAAGTGGAAGACGTCGCCATCGCCTCGCTGCGTTTCCGGAGCGGCGCGCTGGGTTTGCTCCTGGGCTCGACGTCCGCCTACCCGGGGCTGCCGCGGAAGATCGAGGTCTACGGCGCGAAGGGCGGCGCCGCCTACACCGACGCGAGCCTGACCCGCTGGGACATGGCGGCCGCCACGGCCGAGGACCGCCGCCTCGGCGCGCGCTGCGCCGCGTCCGAGACGGGCGCCGCCGGCGCCGCCGATCCCCGCGCCATCTCCTTCGTGCCCCACCAGCGCCAATTCGAGGACTTCGTCAAGGCCCTGCGGGGCAAGGGCGCGATCGCCGTCGACGGCCGGGAGGCGCGCAAGGCGGTCGAGATCATAATCGGCGTGTACCTCGCCGCCCGGCGCGCCTCCGGCGTGCGTCTTCCGCTTGCCTTCAAGGGCAGTCCGCGGCCGGCCCGGGCCGGCCGCTGATTCCCCACCGGCCGGCTACCGCCCCTGCGTGCAGGTGAATCCCACGAGCGCGCACCCGAGCGGGACGCCCGTCGGGTCGGTGACGGCCGGCGCCGTCCAGGGCTCCTTCGGCGTGTAAAGGCTCGGGTTGATTCCCGCGGCCATGTAGATCAGGAACACGGCGTCGGCGACATCGTTCACCCCGTCGTCGTTGGCATCGGCGGCATCCAGGCAGTACGGCTCCCGGCCCTCGAGGAACAGGTAATTGAGGAGGACGATGGCGTCCTGGAGGGTGATCGAGCCGTCAATGTCGACGTCCGCCCGGAGCCAGCCGTAGGTGAAGGCCTTCGGCACCAGGATCTCGCCGCGGCCTTCCACGGCGACCAGCACATCGAAAACGCCGAGCTTCGAGGAGCACGGAATCGAGGCCGTGATCGTATGGTCCCCGACCACGGCGAGGGTCGGCGCGGGCACACCGCCGATGAAAACCTGGGTGAGCGGCTCGTTCTCGTCGTTCAAGCCGCCGCGGAACCCGCGCCCCTGGACCGTCAAGACGCCGGGCAGGAAGTTGCCCGCCTGCGCCGGATCCGGCACCGTGCCCGGCAGGAACGCGGTCTTGGGGCTCACGTCAGTCACCATCAGAGCTATGACCTGCGCGGTGCACTGAACGTAATCCAGGGTGATGGGATCGCCCGACGCGGGCCAATAGACCCACGCGAGCGTGTACGTGTAAACGCCCGGTTGAAGCCCCAGGTCATCGTACGAAACGGTATCCACCGAGAGTTCGCCGAGGAGCGTTCTGTCCCGGTAAAGATAGAGGAAATCAAAGGGCCGTTCGCCCCCGCACCCCAGGTAATCCCATTTCAGGAATACATTGTCCGGATCGCTCTCGCAGGTGAAGTTCTCGATCTTGCAATCCTTGGGCGGCGGGAGGATCGTCAACGTGGCATCCGCCTTGTTAGGAGCGTAACTGTTGCCTCCAACCACATAGACCACGGCGACCGGCGGCAAGCCGAGGTCCTCCGTGAAGCGCGCCCGGGTCACGATCGGCTCATCGCCCACGGGCTTCCCCTCCAGGCTGAATACCATGCTCAGGACCTCGTAGTTCTGCCCCACGGGGAGCACGGCCGTCTGCATGAACGAGACCACCACGCCTTGGGTTATGCCGGGACCGTCGACCGGATTGCTTTCGATGGAGATGAAATCCGCGGGGTTCCCATGGTTGACCGTCTCGAGGGCCAAACCGCGCGCGTGGCTTACGAGTCCGACGAGTCCCGCTTCCCAGCGAATGCCGAAGGACCAGCCCTGAAGCTCGGTATCCGTGGAGATGAAGGCCTTCGAGGCCACCGTCTGGCCGTGATAACCCTGCCCGCCCGTGACCCCGAAGGTGACCTGATAATCGTCCGCCAGCACGGTCGCGGCTGCCATAGAGACCAGCAAAAACAGGAATCTTCGCATCGCAGACCTCCCTTACCTTGGACCGTCCTTCCTGTACCTGCACCGCCGAAGCAGCGTCCATTATATACTAGAAAAAGCTCCAGTGGGATTCTTTTTGCCCTTGGGCGCCCCGGCGGCGGATCCGGGACGCGATGTTGGAGGTTGGCAGCCCCCGCCGTTACGCCTTATAATCAGGGCTGCATATAATCAGGGCTGCAGCGGCGGTCGTGAGGTTCGGACATGGACGGCGGGGGCGACAAATGGTTCGGTTGAGGCGTTGGATCGGTTTTACGTTCTCGGCCTGCGCCGCCGCCCTGCTGGCGGCGGCGAGCAACGCCGACTTCGCCATCCGCGCGACGGGCGGAGGCTCGCTTTGCTCCGGAGATCAGACGTTTGTCGACATCAGCGTCGACATGAACCGCACCGGCGCGAACGCGACGCCCATCCGGGGATTCGCGCTGGCCGCCTGTAACGTCGCCTACCAGCTTCGAATCACCTCGGCCGTCCTGGGAAGGGGCTTGACGCCCCCCGCCGGCATCAAGGTCGACTTCGCCAAGATCGTCGAACAGCCCCGCGGCGTAATGCTGACGGTCATTGTGGATTACACCGAAGACCGCGGCATCCCGCCCACCAACGATTTCCACGTTCTGCGCATGGGCTATACCGTGCTTGATGCCGCCGACTCCGCCCGCGTCTGGCCCTGCGACCGCGAGTTGGGATCGCCGCCCTTGATCCTCATGTTCTCGACGGGCACGGAGAGCTTCTACCCCCCCGCCGAGAACCTCGCGGCCGCCGTGATCACGAGCCCCTGCGTTCCGGCGCAGCGCACTTTTCGCATCGCGGCCGCCGCCGACCCCCTCAAGATCGACGCCGACCTCGGCACGGGAAGCACCATCGTCGAGGTGGCCCTCAGGGAAGATCCCGTGGCCTGCTGCCCGCCCCGTCTCGTTCAGGGGCTCGCCCTGACCGTCGCCGTGCCCGAAGACCTCCGCATCGTGCGTTTCCTGCCCGGCGATGTGTACACCCTCGGGTTCCTCGCGCGCGAGGGCCCGGGCTGCAGCGAACTCGTGCTCTTGTTCGGGGCGGGCCGGCGCTTCGCCGACTTCCAGACCGTGTTGCGCGTCGAGGTCGGCGCGCGGCCGGAGGTCTGGCGCGACGTCCTCACCCCCGCCGTGCGCCGGGTCTCTTTTCCCGGCTTCTGCGTCAATGCGGCGACCGTGCGCTATCTGGACGGGACTCAAACCGCCATCGCCGATCTGGACGGCGCGGCGCTCGACTTGCCGGTGCAGCCCCGCCGTCCGTTCTTCCTGCGCGGCGACGTGAACGCCGACGGGATCAAGAACATTGCCGATGCGATCAGGCTGCTTTCCTGGCTTTACGATGCTCGCACCGCGATTCCGCCGTGCCTCGACGCCGCGGACGCCAACGATGACGGCCGCGTCGACATCGCCGACGTCGTCACGATTCTGAGCCGCACCTTCGGCGGCGGAGGGCTCTTCCCCGAGCCCTCGCGCCAGTGCGGCCGCGATCCCACCAACGACGCGCTGGACTGCAGGGATTTCCCCCCCTGCCCCTAGCGGCGCGCGCCCAGGGGGCGCGGAGCGCGGACGTTCCCCGCCGCGGGGCGGGCCGGAGCCTCGGAACTTGCTTGCCATCGCCCCGCCGGCGGCTATCATCAGGCCCCATGCCCACCGAAACCTCGCGCCCCGCCGCCGCCGGGAATCTACGCTCCGCGGCGCTCGTGCTTGCCCTTTGCGCCGTTCTCTTCGTGCCCGGCTTCTTCGTGCGCGGGCTCTGGTCCCCTGATGAGCCGCGCTATGCCGCCGTCGCTTGGCAGATGGCGCACAGCGGCGAGTTTCTCATTCCCAAGATCAACGACGAGTACTACAATCAGAAGCCGCCGCTCTTCTTCTACTTGGCGGCCGCGGGCCATCTGCTCGTCCCCGCGGCCGGCGGCCGGATCGTCGAGGCCGCGGCGCTGGCGGCGTTCGCGTTGTTGCTTGCCGCTTTTTTCGATCCCCGCGAGCGCACGGCGGCGCGCCTCGCCCCCTTCATCGCCCTGACGGCGCTCTTGAGTTTCGAATCCGGCAAGTTCGGCGTCACCGACGGCGCGCTCATGTTCTTCCTCACTCTGGGCGTGCTTCTGGGGCGGCGGGCGCTTGCGTCCGAACGCCCGCTGCGGGCCTGGTGCGGCTGCATGCTCGCCGTTGCCCTGGGCACCCTCGTCAAGGGTCCGCAGATCGTCCCCTTCGCGGCGCTGGCGTTGGCCGCCTCTCTCGCCGACGTCGAGCGCAAAGCGCCCGCGCGCGCGCACCTTGCCGGCCTCGCCGCCGGGACCCTGCTTTATCTCGGCCTCGTGGGCGCCTGGGTGGTGCCCGCGTGCATCGCGGGCGGCGAGAGCTACAGGGCGGAGCTTCTCGGGCAGCTTTGGGGCCGGGTGACGGGCGCGCGCCAAAGCCACAACCACCCCTGGCATTACTACCTCGCTCAGGCGCCCGCCGGGTTTCTTCCCTGGACGCTCATCTTCGCGGCGGCCGCCGTCCAGGCCTTCCGCCGGCCGCGCCCGAACCTCTGGCTTCTGTGCTGGGCGGTGGGCGGATTCGTCCTGCTTTCCGGCTTTGCCGGCAAACGCATGCGCTATCTCACGATGATTCTCCCGGCCTGCGCGCTGCTGGCGGCCCGTTACGCCGCCGCGAGCGATCCGGACCGTCTGCGCAAACTCGCCATCCGCGCCACGGCCGCGGCGCTGGCCGCCGCGGGGCTGGCGCTCGCGGCCACAGGCGCCGTTCTGAGCAACTTCGACGCCGTCCTGCGCGCCATCGAAACCGTCGTGCGCGTCTTCAGGCCGGCATACTCCGCCGAACTCCCCCTCGGCGCGGCCGAGGTCCTCGCGGGCTTCTCCCGGTTCGGCGCGTGGGTTCTCGCGCCGCTTCTCGGCCTAGCCGTCCTGGCCGGCGCGCGGGTTGCGTGGCGCGCAGCGACGGGCGCCGCCGCCGTGCGCGGCATCGTCCTCTCCTGCGTCGCCTTCAGCCTAGCCTTCGACCTGGTGTTCACGCCCGCCCTCGATCCGGTCAAGTCCGCCGCCGAGTTCATGGCGCGCACCGCCGAATGGTCCGCGCGCGGCGCCGACATCGCCCTATATCAGAATGACTTCGACGGCCTCTTCAACATGCGCCTCTCCAGGGAGCGCCTGGCCGTGCACCCCACCCGCGAGGCCGCCGCGCAGGCGCTCGCTTCGCCCGCTCCCACCGCCATCGTGTTTCTCTGCCGCCGCCCCAGCGAAGAGGCAAGTTTCCGTTCGCTTCAGGGCGCCGTGCTCCTGGCCGAAGGCCTGAAGAGCAACCACCGCGTACTCCTCATCGGCAACCAAGCCGCGGCGGCCCTGGCGCCCGAGGCCCTCCCGCCGCCCGCCGCCCCTCCGAAGTGACCGCGCGCCGGCGCGGCCGCCGGCGTCTCACGCCCCGCCGGTCTCGCCGCGCTCCTCGGCGCACCGCAGAACCACATCCCGGCCCTCGGCGAGAAAACGGTCTTGCAGCCAACGCACCCCGAACAGATCGCGGATTCCGCGCCACAGGCGGTTCCAGACGCCGTACTTGGCGGCGCCGCGCCGCCGCGGGCGATGGTTGACGGGCAGCTCGATGACGGTGAAGCCGGCCATGCGAAACAAGGTGGGAAAGAAGCGATGCATGCCGTCGAAGAAGCACGGCAGGGAAGCGAGGCAGGCGCGGCGGAACACCCGAGTCGAGCACCCCACATCGATGATCGCGTCGCCCGTCAGCCGATTCCGAACCCGGTTCGCGATGCCCGACGAGATCCTCCTCACGAGCGAGTCGCGGCGGGTGCGGCGCCAGCCGGTCACCATGTCCGCGGCCCCGGCCTCGAGCCGCGCGAGCATGGGCGGAATGTCGCGCGGATCGTTCTGCATGTCGCCGTCCAACGTCGCCACGTAGGTCCCGCGAGTCCGGCCGAATCCCAAACACAGGGCCGCGCTCTGCCCCCTACGCGCGTCCCGCGGCACGAGCCGCACGCGCGGGTCGGCCGCGCATTCGGCCTGAATCTTCGCGCGCGTGCCATCGCCGGAGCAGTCATCAACGATCACGAGTTCCCACGCACCGCGCACTTCCGCCAGCGCCTCGCGCACCTCCGCGCAGAGCGGCGCCACGTTCTCCTCCTCGTCGTGCATGGGCACGACGACGGACAGAAGCACCGGGACGGGATCGTTCCCCTCGACGTGATTCATGGCAGTTCCCACCGTTCCTTCACGCATCCGCCGCGTGCCGCGCCCCCCTCCGCTTCCCGTCGCCGGCGGTCGCAGTCCCGGAGGGGGTTTCACGACGCCTTTTCGAAGAGCTATAATTTAGCATTTCATGCACCGGGGACCCGGGCGACCTCCGCGGTGGAGGCCGGCCGGACCTCTGAGCCTCTGTTTCCAGGAAACGCGCATGTCCACGACCGAGCCCACTCCGCCGCAAGCCGGGGACTCCGCCGCGCCCCGCGCCGAGCCGGACGCCGCCGGACCGAGCGCCCGCGCGCGCGCACATTTCGATCTCCATGCCGGAGTCTATCATATCCCGGCAACCGCCCGCGTGCGCCTCGTCCGCGTCCATCGCTACCGCCAGGGCATGTTCGAGGTCTACGAGTTCGACGATGACAGCCTGCCCGCGGAGCTGCGCGACAAGGTCGTGCTCCAGGGCGGCTGGCGCGACCAGGATCGCCAGTGGTACGACCTCGTCGAGGGGGCGGGCGCGACTCGCCACGAGGTGTTCCGGCGCAACCCCGAGCGCGCGCCCGGCATCGCCTGGGACGGGTGGGAACGCTTCGGCAGCCGCTACGTTCCGCCGCGGGCCTGCGCGGCCTGCGGGAAACAGTTTCGCCACACCGCGGAAACACGCGCGCACTGCGACGAGTGCGGCGATGCCGCCTGCCGCAAGATCGAAGCCGAGCTCGACGAGCTCCAAGCCTGCCTCAGCGGCCCGGACCGAATCCCCAAAGGCTGCTGGCAGCGCCTCGACGATCTCAAGCAGCGCATCGATGCCGCCGAGAAGGACCGCACCTACAGTCATGCGCGCCTTGCCAAGCTCAGGCAGAAGCTGCACCCCATCTACCGCGTGCTCATCGGGCGCCGCCGCCAGGAGCAGGAAGGCTACCGCACCTTGATCTCGGAGCTGGAGGCCGCCATCAAAGCCGCGGTCGAACGTTCGCTCGCATCGCACCAGCCTGAACGCGCCGTCGTCGACGAGGTCAAGCGCCTGCGCACGCGCATGCGCCTCCTGACCAACCAGAAGGCGCTTGGGATCCGCGAATTCCGCCGCTTCAGCCACGACCTTCGCGCGGCTTCCGAGCACGAGGAGAAGAAACTCGCCGAGCACCGCAAGGCGCAGGACGAAAAGATCCGGCGCTGGGAAACCGCCGAGAGCGCGCTCACGGCGCGCATCGAAGCCGTTGAACTCGGCGTCGAGCACAACCCCGCCAACTGGCAGGCGCTCCTCGCCCTCAGGGATGAGATCAAGGCCAAGGGCGACGCCGGCGAGATCGGCAGCCAAGGCCTCCGCAACCTCTCCGACATGGTCAACCGGCTGCTCGACCAGGAGAGCAATCTGCGCGAGCTGGCGCGCCAAGAGGTGGCTGAGCGGCGCCAGGCCAAGAAGGACGCCAGCAGAACCCGGATTCAAGGCATCAGGAAGACGCTCAGCGGCATCAGGATCGGCCTGGGATTCACGCAGAGCCTCTGGGACGAGCTGGTCGCCATTCAGAAAGACCTTATCCGCCTGAGAAACGAGGGCGCCGTCACCATGCAGGACTTCAAGGACGTCCTCGACCAGGTGAACGCGAAGCTGGACACGCTGAAGAAGCTCCGCGTGTGGAGCAAGGGCGAGTAGGACGTCCGGTGAATTCGGGGCGCCCTCCGGGCGCCGAATTCCCGGTGGTCCGCGGCGCCGGTCCGCCGCTCTTTTCTTCCCGCCGTTTCGTGCTATACTTCCCCTTTCCATGGATCCGGGCACGTTCGACGGTCTTGCATTGCGCGAAACGGCCGGCGGCACCGAGATCCCGGTACGCGTGGCGCCGAACGCGAGGCGCTCCGCGATCGCGGGGCTTTGGCAGCGCGCTCTCAAGGTCGGGGTGGCCGCGCCGCCCCGCGACGAGCGCGCCAACGATGCCCTCGTCGCGTTCATGGCCGGGGTGCTCGGCGTCGCGCGCCGCGACGTGGCGATCACGCGCGGGTTGCGCGGAAGGGACAAGATCGTGCGCGTGCGCGGCTGCGATGCCGCGCGCATCCGCCGCCGCTTCGCCGAGGCGACTCTGAACCAGTGAGGAGCACACATGAACGCACGTGGACACGCCGCCGGCCTTGCCCAGGCCGGCCCGCGCCGCCGCCGCGGCCTGGAGGAAGACGAACCCGATGACCCCTGCGACGAGCACGACTCCTCCGAACGGGGCCCCATGGGGGATCGCTTCGCGATGGATCTTCTGCGCCTGGGCCGTACGATCGTCATCAGCGAGGAGGTTTCCTCCAAGCTGACGCGCCGGCTGATCCCGCAGATCCTCTGGCTCGACATGCAAAGCCGCGCGCCCATTCGGGTGCTCGTCAACACGCCGGGCGGCGCCGCCGACGACGGGTTTGCCATCCACGACGCGCTCAGGTGCATCAGGGCGCCGGTCTGGACCATCGCCGCCGGCCTCGCGGCGAGCGCCGGTTCGATCATCCTGCTGGCGGCGCCCAAGGAGCGGCGCCTCACGTTCCCCAACACCAGGCTCATGATCCACCAGCCCGCCGGCGGCGCTCACGGCCAGGCCAGCGACATCGAGATCACCGCCAAGGAGATCGTGAAGCTCCGGCGCCGCGCCAACGAGCTCATCGCCAGGGAATGCGGTCTCACCGTGGAGCAGGTCGAGAAGGACACCCGCCGCGACCACTGGCTCAACGCCGAGGAAGCCTGCGCGTACGGATTGTGCTCCCGGGTGATCGTGGCGCTGGGAGAGATTCCCGTCAAATAACCGCCCGCGGGCGGGCACGGAGGACGTCATGACGGCTCGGCGGGCGCTCGTCGCTCTGCGCGCGTGTCTTGCGGCGGCCGCATGCGCGGCCGGCTGCCAGGGCTACGGCCTCCGCGTGTCCTTCGACACGCCGGACGCTGTCCCCGCCGTCGCGGCGCCCGCGCCGGCGGCGCCATCCTCCGCGGCGGCGGCCGGATCGGATCCGGCGGCGGCGCCGGACGGAGCCGCACAGCCGGGACATCCCGCGCCGGCCGCCGACACGCTCGAGCCGCCGCGGTCCGACGCGCGCGAGCGCGCCGCGCAGCTCGCCGCGCATTACCGCGAGTGGCGCTCCTCCAGCGTGTTTCTAGCCCGGCGCCTCGATGCCGGCCTGGAAACCCCCGCGACGGTCCGCGACGAGCTCATGAATCTCAAGGCTCAGATCCTGGAGCTCGCGCCGCACCTCGGCGATCCTCTGCGCGGGCAGATCCAGGCCTGCGCCGAAGAGTACGGCCCGCTCGCCGACCGCCACAGCCCCGGCCGGTCGCGCGACACGGCGGCGCGGCTCAGAATTCTCTCGCGCCGTATCCAGCGGCTGCTGGAATGACGGGCCGGCGCGGGCGCCTCAGCGCTCGAAGAAGCGCGGCACGACGACCCGTTCGCTCCGGAGATACCACACGATCCACTTGACGCGATCCGTGCCGTGGTTCTGCCCGGTCATCAGCCGCAGCAGCGCGAAGCTCGCCGGGCCGATGGGCGCGGGCGCGCGAGCCCCTTCCAGCAGCGTCTCCACCGCCGCATCGACGCGGTCCTCCCACGCCGCGACCACGCTGGCCACATACAGGGCGCCGGCATCCCCGTGCGCGACCGCCGTCCGCATGGCCCCGATGGGGTCGCGCACGGCCGAGGCGACATCGCCCGGGGCGCGGAACATCATGGCAAGCGGCACGCGCACCGCGCGATCCGACAGCCTGCCGCCGCTTTCGAGGCTCACCCGCACGAGGCGGCCTCGCGCGCTGATGCGTTGGATGACGTAAGGCTCCCCCCACGCCCGGGCCGCCTTAAGCGTGAAGCCGTGCTCCCACGCCGTCCCCGGCTCGATGGTCACGGCGTCCTTCGGCAGCGGGACGATCTCCGTCGTTTCCTCGCTGAAGGGCTGCCCGCTCGCGCCCAGCGCGCTGGAGCTCACCTGGAGCTCGAGGCCCACCGCCATCACCGCCTTCACGGGGCGGTCCGAACGATTCCACAACTCGAGCGTGAAGGACGGCGCGGCCTCGGCGCCGATCAGTTCCGCCGAGGGCCTGAGGTTCGCAACGAACACCTCGCCCGCGAACTCCCGGTCCCGCGCGAGGCGCGCAAGGCGCCCGGCGCGCACGCCCATGGCCGCGTCGCACCCTAGGGCGAGCACGGCCTCGCACAGCGCGCGCGCCTCGGCGGCGCGGCCTTCGTCAAGGGCGCGCTGGGCCGCGGCGAGCCTCTCGGCGAAAAACAGGCTCACGGGCTTGGCGTACGCGCCCTCGCCAAGCATCGCCGCCATGAGGGCTTCCTCGCGGCGCCGGCGGATCATTTCCTCGCGGAAGACCTCCGGCGCCCGCAAGGCCAGCGCGGACAACCGCCCCTCGGCGCGCCGCGCCGCCGCCGCATCCGCCGATGCCGTCGCGGCGAGCAGATCGGCGATCTCGGCGCGGACGGCGCCGGCCGGAGCGGCGCCTCCCCATCCCCCGCACAGCAGCAGGGCCGCGCACGCCAACGACCTTCGCCCCCGCGAGGCAGCCTGCGTACCCGCAGTCATGCGCATTCCGGACCTTCTCATGGGCGGGCCGGGCCGGAAAACCTCCCGCGGCTACGGCTCTCCGCCGCCGGCCTCGCCTGCCTCCGCGGCCTCCGCCCCGGCATCCTGCGCCTCCGCGGCTTCGGCGCCCTCCTCCGGGTCCATGCCGTTCTCCGCGACGCGCCGCGCGGCCTCCAACGCCGCCCCGAAGGACGTGTGCGGCTCGGCGGCTTGCATGGCGGCCTGGGCCGCCTCGGCGGCCTCGCTGGTGGCCCGCATGCGCGTGAGCTCGTGGTCGCGGGCAACGAGATCCTCCTCGGAGACTTCCTTGAGGCTGAGTCCGATCTTCCGGTCGCTCTGGTCGACGCGGATGATCTTCAGGATCTTCTTCTCCCCGACCTTGACCACCTCTTCCGGCGAGCCGACCTTGTGGTCGGCCAGCTCGGAGATGTGCAGCAGGCCTTCGAGCTCCGGCTCCAGGCGCACGAACACGCCGAAATTGGTGATCTTGGTGACTTCGCCCTCCACCAGGTGGCCGACCTGATATCGGTCGGGAATGTCCCGCAGCCACGGGTCCTCGACCATCTGCTTCATGCCGAGGGCGACGCGCTTGCGCTCCTGGTCCACCGAGAGGACCGTGGCCCGCACGATGTCGCCCTTCTTCAACACCTCGCTGGGGTGCGTGATTTTGCGGGTCCAGGACATGTCGGAGACGTGCAGGAGGCCGTCGATGCCCTCCTCCAGCTCGACGAACGCGCCGTAGTTGGTGAGGTTGCGCACCCGGCCTTCGATGACCGTATCCACGGGATACTTCTCCGCCACGAGGGACCAGGGGTTCACATCGGTCTGCTTGATGCCCAGGCTGATCTCCTGCTTGTCCTTCTTGATCTCCAGGACCACGACCTCCACCTCGTCGCCGACCTTCACGATGGCGCTCGGGTGGTTGATGCGTTTGGTCCACGACATCTCGGAGATATGGACCAGGCCCTCGACTCCCGGGGTGATCTCGACGAAGGCGCCGTACGGGAGCACGCTGACCACCTTGCCGGTGGTCTTGGAGCCCACCGGGAAGCGCGCATCGATCCTGGCCCAGGGGCTCTCGGTCTTCTGCTTGAGGCCGAGCGAAATGCGCTCCTTGTCCTTGTCGACTTTCAGGACCATGACCTCGAGCTCCTGCTCCAACTGCAGGAGCTCGGAGGGATGCCCCACGCGGCCCCAGCTCATGTCCGTGATATGAAGCAGGCCGTCGATGCCGCCCAGATCGACGAAGGCGCCGAACTCGGCGATGTTCTTCACCACGCCCTTGCGAAGCTGGTTGACTTCGATCTCCGCCAGGAGCCGCCGCTTGGCGTCCTCACGCCGCTCCTCCAGGAGTTTCCTGCGGCTTACGACGATGTTCATGCGGTTCTCATCGATCTTGATGATTTTGCACTCCACCTCCTGGCCGATGACATCGCCGATGTCGCCGGCGCGGCGGATGCCGACCTGCGAGGCGGGCAGGAACACCGGCACGCCGATGTCGACGAGCAGCCCGCCCTTGATCTTCCGCACCACCTTGCCCTTGACCACATCGCCTTCCTTGTGCGTGCTGATGACGCGCTCCCAGCCGCGGATGCGCGCGGCCTTGCGCCGCGACAGCACGATGAGCCCCGATTCGTCCTCCACGGACTCCAGCAGAACCTCGATCTGGTCGCCGGGCTTCGGCGGGGACTCCGCGTCGAACTGGTCCAGCGGGATGATTCCCTCGGACTTGTACCCGACGTCGACGATGACCTCGTTGTTGATGACGTTGACGACCTTGCCGTTCAGGATCGTCTCGGCGGAGAAATCCTGCACGGACTCATGGTAGATTCTCTGCACATCGTCCTGCGCGACGCTTTCGAACACCGCGGCGACCTCGCGATCGAGAGCGCCCGCATCAACGTCCAGTTCCCTCAGCAGTTTGTTACTCGACATACCAAACCAACAATCAATGCCCTGTGCTTCCGTCCGCCGGGTTGTCCTGGCAAGCGGCGGACCTTTCCATGAACCCTGCCGCCGTTCTCACGACCGTGCCGCGCCGGGTGCCGTCCCCGGCGACGCCGGCGCCTGGCCCGCCAGGGCGGCGACCGCCCCGGCGACACGCGCCGTGAAACTATCATAAGTATCGTGGATGTCATCGTACAAGATAAGCGGGCCGAAGGCGACCGTGACTTTGCCCGGCCGCGGGAAAAGCCGGCCGCGCGGCCAGGCCTCGAAGGCGCCCTTGACCGCCGCCGGGATTACCGGAACGCGGGCCTTGGCGGCAAGGAACGCCAGCCCGCCGCGAAAGGGTTTCAAGGCGCCGTCGGGCGAACGCGTGCCTTCCGGAAACACGAGGATCGCCCAGCCCGCTTCGAGGAGCTTCAGGGCGCGCTTGATCGCCCCCGTGCTCACGTTCTCCCGCGGGAGCGGGTACGCATTCAAGCCCAGAATCAGCCGTCCGAACCCCCGCGAACGGTAGAGCGAATGCCGGGCGAGAAAAGCGATGGGCCGCGGCGCGGCGATGCCGACGGCGACCGGATCCATGAAACTCACGTGGTTCGAGGCGATGACCGCCCCGCCGCGGCGCGGGACCCGGCCTCGGCCGCGCACCCGCAGGCCGAAGTACGAATACATCACCGCCGCGCAGACCGCGTGGCAGCTCTTGTACAGGCAGTTCGGCCCCGCCGGATCGCGGACCTCGAACTCCGCCTCGCCGCCGCGCGCGCGCCGCTCACTCTCCATCGCCCCGCACGATCCTCACGATGCGGTCCACCACGTCCTCCACCGACAGATCGTCGGTATCGATCACAACGGCGTCCGCGGGGACCTTCAGCGGACACAGCTCGCGCGTGGCATCCCGGAGATCGCGCGCCGCGATCTCCGCCTCCAGCCGCTCAGCGGGCAGGTCGATGCCCAGCGCGGCCAATTCCCTCCGCCGCCGATCCGCCCGGCGCGCCAGGCCGGCCCGGAGGAAGAACTTGAAGGGCGCATGGGGGAAGACCACCGTCCCCATGTCGCGGCCCTCGGCGACGATGTCGCGCTCCTCCGCCATGCGCCGCAGGTGGCCTCCAATGAGTTCGCGCACGCGGGCATTCTCGGCGGCGTGGCGCGTTTGGGCCGTCACCTCCGGCGCCTTCAAGGCCGTCGTCAGATCTTCGCCGCCCACCAGCACGCGAACCGAGGCGGGCGTCGTCACGAACTCGATGCGCAAACCTCCGGCGGCGCGGGCCATGGCCTCGGCGTCGGACGGCGCCGCGCCGCCGCGCATCGCCAGATACGCGACCGCGCGGTAGCACTGCCCCGACGAGACGAAAGCGGCGCCCAGACGCACGGCGGCGCCGTGCCCACACACCGTTTTGCCGCTGCCCGCGGGCCCGTCCAGAGTCACCACGGTCCGTCGCGTCGTCAACCTGCGCACCTCCCGGCCGCAGCCGGCTTCCGGCCGGCGCGCGCCTGCGGCGAATCGTCAAGCTTCGCTCATGCTCGGCCGGAAGTCAAGCGCCGCGCAGTTTCACCTTGCCCGGCGGCCGGATTCAACTATAATCGAAGTGCCGATCCGCGGTGCGTCCGCCGGTCACCGGCGGGACGGCACGAGCCGGACGTGCTTTTCCCCACGCGACCCGCGGGAGCGAGCGGCCGTCCTGTCGACCTGAAGTCCGGAACGTTTGCCTGGTGAGGTGGATTCAATGAACCAGCCATGGATGCGCACATGCGCGGCGGCGTTGGCCCTGGCACTCCTGTGGTCCTGCGGCGGCGGGGGCAAGGACAAGACGCCGCAGCAGGATGCCAAGGCGGGCGTGCTCGACCGGGCGCGCGCCGCGGCGGAGAAGGCCAAGGGCGAAGCCGAGGCGGAGAACGCCGCCGCTTACGCCCCCAAGGCATGGAACGAGGCCGAACGGCTCTTCGCCGAGGGCGAGGAGCAGGCCGGGGCCGATGACGCCAAGGCCGCCAAGCAGCGTTTCGACAGGGCCCGGGGCAAGTACACGGAATCCATCGCCGAGTCCAAGCGAGGCAAAAAGTCGGTGGATGAATACACCGCGCTCATGAAGGAGGTCGCCTCGCTCCAGAGGCAAGCCAGGGACGCCGGCGCCGACAAGGCGGCCGCGCAGTCCTACGCCGCCGCCGTCGCGAAGCTCAAGAGCGCCGAGGAAGCCCTCAAGGAATCCCCCGCCACGGCGCTCCGCACCCTGAAGGCGGCCAAGCAGGACCTCGACGACGTCGTCGCAGAGGCCAAGGAAGCCGCCGAGGCGGCCAAGAAGCTGGAAAGAGAGAAGCAGCTCGCCGAGGAGGAGAAGAAGCTCGCGCTCGAGGAGAAGCGGAAGGCGGAGGAATTGGAGGCCGACAAGACCAATCCGGTCGATTTCGGAGCGGCGGCCGACAGGCTGCGGAACGGCGATCGCGTCTTCGAGGAAGGCCGGTTCGACGAAGCGGTGAACGAGTACCGGAGCGCCAAAGAGGATTTTCGAATGGTCGTCCAGATGATCAACGAGGCGCGGGCGGCCGAGGCGGCGGCGGGCACGGCGGCCGTGGGGCCGCGGGCGGGCCCGGACACCGACGCGCCCCTCGAAGTGCCCACGGACGAGCCGGGCGACGCCGGCCTGTCCAGGAGCGATGAGCCGCCGGCGCCGTCGGGCGCCGCGGGCGTGTGGGCCTTCCTGGACCAACACAAGGACAAGCTCTTCAGCGGCCTGTCGGAGTTCTCGGGCGGCAAAGTCCTGATCGACTACTCCAACGGCGCCGAGCTAAAGAAGGACGCGACGAAGCGAGGCACCCGGAATTCGAAGCTCGAGTTCACCCGGAGCGAAGCGGGCGTGCCGGTCCCGATGGCCTTCGAGGTGGGCGGCCCCATGGCCTGCGTCTTCGTTAAGCCTCAGTTCGTGCGCGAGGTGCGCGTGTCCATGAGCCTGGATATGGGACTGGTGACCGCCGGCAATCCCTTCGCCGTGCTGCAGATCATGAGCGACAAGAACGGGAACGCCTACGGTTCGAAGTACGGCGCGATTCTGGGGCGGGTGAGCGAGGTCTTCGGCTTCACGCCGGGCGCGCCGACCACGGTTCCCGGCGCCATGACGAAGGCGCCCAAGGACTGGGTCAAAAAGGAGATGCAGGATTGGGAGCTGGAGCTTGCCTGGCCCGAAGGCCAGGAGACCGGCACCCTGACCGCGACCTTCGGCGGCGAGGTGGTTTCGAAAATCGAGAAGATCAAGGCCAAATCGCCCGGCGTCTATCCCTCCGGTCGCGTGGCAGTGTCCTGGAACAACACCATGTTCATTGTGAAGAAACTGAAGATCGAGGGCATCCTCGACCAGAAATGGGCGCTCGAAGAGCTGCAGAGGCAGAACGTGGATGTTCCCGAAGAGCTCCTTGTGGAGGCGGGCCTGAAGAAGCCTTCGCCCGCCGCGGGGCAGCCGGCCCCGAAAGCGCCCTCCAGGCCCGTTGAATACTGAGGGGAGGCGGAGAACGCGGAGTTTCCGGCGCCCTGCCTAGGTTGCCTCCCCCGGCTCCGCGCCCGTCTCGATCGCGGCGATGTCCTTCTTGATCTGCGCGACCAGCGTCGCGTAGTCCGGAAACCGGCGCTCCTCTCTGAGTTTGCGCACGACGCGGGCCTCGATCTCCTTGCCCGTCAAGTCCCCGTCGTAGCCGATGATGTGCACCTCCACCGTATGCTCCGCGGCGGCGTACGGACCCGTTCCCGGGGCGATGTCCGCGGGACGCGCCGTCGGTCCGCTCCCCACGCTCATCGCCGCGCGCAGCGTGCGCCCCTCCAGCGTCACCTCCGCGGCGTAGATGCCGCACGGCACCACCGCCAGGCCCGCGGTCTGGAGGTTAGCCGTGGGAAACCCCAACAACCGGCCGATTCTCCGGCCGCGGACGACGCGCCCCATGACGCTCACGCGCCGCCCGAGCAGTCTCTCCGCGGCGGCTAAATCGCCGGCGATGATCGCCTTGCGCACCGCCGTGCTGGACACCGGTTCGCCTTCCACCAGATACGGGGGACAAACCCGCACCTCGATGCCGAGGCCCGCCGCCGCGGCGCCTAGCGCCGCGCAATCCGCGCGATCGCTCCCGAGGCGGTTGTCGAAGCCCATGAGCAGCCCTTGGCCGCCGAGGGCTCCGCGCACGTAGCGCGCCGCGAACTCCCGCGCCGTGAGCGCCATGACCCCGCGCGTCAGGGGAAACAGCCACACGCGCGACACACCCAGCGCCCGGATGAGCTCGACGCGCCGCGCGGGACTTGCCACCAGCGGCGGCGCGGCCCCGCTTAGGATTTCCTCGGGGTGGGGATCGAACGTCACGGCGACGGGCGCCGCGCCGCGCTCCGCGGCCCAGGCCTTGAGCGTTTCCAGGAGAAACGCGTGCCCGCGATGCACGCCGTCGAAGAGCCCCACGGCGACCACGGCCCCGGGGGGGCGCGGCCAGGGCGGCAGCGGATCGGGACCGGTCACCTGCGCGCCTTCCTCCACGTCCGAGACCGCGCCGCGTATTTCTCCTCCAGTTCCAGCAGCTTCGCCTTGGCCTGGAGAAGATCGCCCGCCTTGAAGCGCGTGATGAAAAGGATGCCGTCCAGGTGGTCGACCTCGTGTTCCCAGCAGCGCGCCCCTAGGCCCGTGGCCTCCTCCTCGAAGGCCCGACCGTCGCGATCCTGGGCGCGCAGAACGACGCGGGTGTGGCGCACGATGCCGGCGCGAATGTCGGGGAAGGACAGGCAGCCTTCCTCGCCCTCCTCGCTGCCTTCGGCCGTGACGATCACGGGGTTGACGTAGGCGCGCGGGGGCCCCTCCACCTGCCCCGCCGGGATGCGCGTCACGAAAACCCGCGCGCTCCAGCCGGCCTGGGGCGCGGCCAACCCGATGCCGCCCTCTTCCTCCATGAGCGCGAACATCTTCTCCACCCGCGCGGACAGCTCAGGCGTGAACTCGGTGATATTCTTGGCCCGCCGCCGCAGCACGGGGTCGGGGTAGTACGTCAGTTTCATGTCTCGTGTCATGGGCTCACCGTCCTTTCGCCGCCGGACCCGTGTCGCCGCCCCGCGCGGCCATTGCCAAGCGGCGGAACTCAACTTAGTATAGTAGAATGAGTCCGCGACACAATGCGGGGCCCGCGGAATCCGCGCCGCCTTCGAGGTTGCGACCGAGACCGACGCCCGATGCGCGCGCGTTGACGCGCCCGGGGCGCGGTGCTACAATCGACGGCGTATCGTTGGGGTGCTCAGGCTAAGCGGAGCAGCAGACCATGTCTCGAGCGGCAGACAACCTTTTCTCGAAGGCGGAGCAAGCCATCAAGCGGCGCAATTTCGACTACGCGATCGAGCTGCTGCTGCAGGGTCTCAAGCTCGACCCGTTGAACGTGGAGCAGCGCAAGCGCCTGCGCAACACCGAGATCCTCGCCGTCCAGGAGAAGGGCGGCAACCCCAAGGGCGATTTGAAGACCGGCTTGGTCACGCTGAAGACGCAGTGGGCCGTGAAGAAGCTCGGCTTGGCCAAGAAGTGGGAGGAGCAGATCGTCGAGATCGAAAACTACCTCAGGCACGCCCCGCAAAACGTGGGCATGCTGACGGTGCTCGCCCAGGCGCTGCGCTCCCTGGAGAACGGCACCGAGGCCGCCATCGCGGTCCTCCTACAGATCGTCGAACTGGATCCGGGCCAGGTGGAGACCTGGCGCCAGCTCGGCATCCTCTACGGGCCGATCGACCCGCAGAAGGCGATCGCGTGCTGGGAAAAGGTCAAACGCTACAAGCCCGAGGACAAGGAAGCGGGCAAGGCGATCCGCGATCTCTCGGCTCAGACGATGATGAAAAGCGCCGAGGACCGCAAGAAGAGCGGGAAGGGCGACTTCACCGATCTGCTCGCCAGCGCCGACGAGGCCAAGAAGCTCGAGGAAGAGCAGGCCATCATCCGCACCGACGACGATGCGCGGCGCGCCATCGAGCGCACCAAGGAGAAGATCGCGAAAGCCCCCGAGGAGAAGCGCCTCATCCGGCAGCTCGGCGACTTGTACCGCCGTCTCAAACAGTACGTCGATGCGGAGGCGCAGTACAAGCGGCTCCTGGAGCTGGACCCCAACGATCTGGTGGCGCAGGAGCGGCTCGCGGAGCTTCAGGAGTACATCTATTCCGATCGGATCGAGGAGCTCAAGATCAAGCTCAAGGACGCGCCGGATGATGCGGACCTCCAGGCGCAGATAGCCAAGGCGAACGAGGAGTTCGAGGACTTTCTGGTCGTGCTCCTCGAGCGGCGGGTCCGCATGCATCCGACCGACTGCGGACTGAAAGCGCGCTACGGCGATGTCCTTCTGAAGAAGGACCGCGTGGACGAAGCCATCGAGCAGTTTCAGAAGGCGCTCGTCGACCCGCGTCTGGCCACCCTGTCCCACGCCAATCTCGGGCGCTGCTTCAAGGCTAAAGGCCTGTACGACCTCGCAATCGACGAGTTTCAGAAGACGCTCCACCAGATTTCCGATGCGAATTCCTCCCTGGCCAAGGATATTCGCTACGCCCTCGCGGAAACCCATGCGCTCAAGGGCGATTTCACGCTGGCCCGCTCCACGATGGAGCAGATCCTGGCCGTGGATATCCGCTTCCGCGATGTCAGCGACAAGGTGGTCGAGTACCGGAATAAGGAGAAGGTCTAGCGCGCCTGCGCGCCGTTCGGCTTCCCCCCTTCCGATTGGCCGGGCGGGCGCCGAAGACACCCGTCGCAATCGGCGCTTCCCTGACGCCCTTGACAGCGCTCGCCGAACCCCCCACAATAGCCCCCTTGCAGTCCGGCGCGGGGCGCCGTCCCGGCCGGATCCCGGAAGAGACGCGAGAGACAGACCATGCCACACACCCCTTCAGCGAAAAAGAGAGTCCGCCAGAACGCGAGGCGCAGGCTGCAGAACCGCGCGGGCAAGGCCGAGACCAAGACGCTGGCAAAGCGCGTCTTGGCCGCGGTCGAGGCCGGCGACCGCGCGCTTGCCGAAACGGAACTCAAACGCGCCCAGAGTAAGCTGGACAAGATCGCCAAGCGCCGCATTCTGCACCCGAACACCGCGGCCAGAAAAAAATCGCAGCTCGCCAAGGCGGTCGTCGCGCTGCGCGCCGCCAAGAGCTGATCCCCGCCGGAGCGCCGATCCCGCTGGAAGCCCGCGGCTCACGCGGCCGCTCCCTGGAAATTACTTTGCTTTCCCCGCTCCCCGGGCTACAATTGCCCATGTTCGGTGCCCTTTATGAGTAGAACCAGTGTGACCGCACGGATTTTTGCGCTCTGTTGCGCGGCAGCGGGATTTCTGTGCGTGCCCGCGCCGGCGCAGCAGGGCCCGGCCGGCGATGTCGACTTCAAGCTGATCCTCATCAACGGCGCGCCCGTCGTCTACTCCGTCGCGAGCCCGACCGACGGCGACATCCTCGATCGCGGCTTCTTGGCGCGCGACGTGATCGTGACCTTACGCAGCAACTACGGCGAGGCCGTCGTGTGCACCGACCGCCTCGGAATCGAGCGCGGCCGAGCCGTGCGCGAATCCTGTCCCGCCCCCGTGGGCAAGAGCGCGGCCTGCTTCACGATGGTCATCGGCACGCGGCTCCTCCCGAACGGACCCAACCGACTCTTCTTCACGCTGTACGACGCGGTCCCCGACGCTGGGATCGAGGCGACCGCGCTGGCCGAACTCAGACTGGTCATCAACGTGTTGAATCCTCGAATTCAGATCGACGCCCGCAAGGTCGACGGCGTCCGCCTGCGCTTGGAAGCCGGCGCGCCGGAGGCCGCCCGCCTGGCGGACTACCGGATTGCCGTGTTCGCCGGCCGCGAAAACGTCCGGAGCAGGAGGATCGAGGGCTATGTCACCCAGGCCCCGCCGTGGGATTTGCGCGCGCCGGTCGGGCCGGAGCCGCTCAAGATCTTCCCCCGCAGCGCAGACACGCATTCCGCGCCCTGGCCGGAGGATTCCCCCTACATCTACTTTCATCTGAGCCGCGCGGCGCTCATGGAGCTTTCCGGGACATCCGTTCCCGAGCCATGCTACCTCGTCATGGCCATCTACGACGGCAAGTCGTGGCAGTGGTCCGGCGTCTGCGAGGTCGATCTCCCCGCCGAAGGCGAGGGCAGGGGCATCTCCGACTGACGGCCCCTCTCCCCACCCGCGTGGCGGCTTCGTATCGCGCACATAGTCGCGCGCAACGTACCGACCCCTCTCCCCACCCGCGTGGCGGCTTCCGTCTCAACTGTCAAAGGCCGGTACAACTTTCGAGATAGTCAGCCTGGCGTCACAGATTCGAAAAAAATGTGACCTACAGGTCACACATCAGGCCTAAGTCTCGCGTCCCACAAGTACTTGAATCCGTCGGAAGCCTCGCTCTGAAAGGTAGTTTGCGGATCCGAGGCCGTGATTTCAATACCGGCCCGGTTTTTGCTTGCTCTCCCTGCGACTCAGCTGCGCAAAGGAGGCTCCGGTGAACACGCTCAACGCCACGCACGCCCGGCTGCTGCGGCTTCTATCAGGCAAGCGGTCGGTGTCGTACGACGAGCTGTCCGCGCTCTTGCCCGAATCCGTGAATGAGCAGGAATTCGAGGAGATCCTAGCGTTTCTCAGCACCCGCGGCATCGCGGTGACCGAGGATCCCTTCGTCGGCGCCGCGGCGGCGGACGCCGCCTGCGATGAGGAACTGGAGCCTGATGAGGGCGCGCAGGAGGAATTGGAGCGCCGCAAGCTGGACGACCCCATCCGCATGTACTTCTCGCAGATGGCGACGATTCCGCTTCTGTCACGGGAGGAGGAGGTTTCCCTGGCCAAGGAAATCGAGGACTCCCGCACCAGGCTGCGGGACTTGGTGTATCAAACCCGTCTGGGCCACGTCCGAGCCGTCGAGCTGCTGGAACTGGTGCGCGAGAAGGAGGTCCTGATCGAAAAGGCCCTCGACATCAACTTGAACCAGAAAGGCGAGCGCCACCGCTTCCTGGAAGTCCTCAAGCGCTGCGTGCGCCTTCTCAAACGAAATATCACCCGCAGCGACGGCGACTTCGCGTCGCTCGGCGCCGGCGCCAAGCGCAGCCGCTTGCAGGCCGCGGCGAGGATGCAGAAGCGCCTGGTCCGCGGCGCGCGCATCATCGACCAACTCGGCGTGAAACCGCTGTACCTCTGCCGGTGGGCCGACGACATCATGAAGCTCGCCCGCTCCTTGGAGGGTGAGCGGCGCCGGTCCGGGCGCGCCACCCGCGATGTGCGCTTCCAGGAGGCGGCCTACGAGCCGCTCCGCGGCTTCATTGCGCGGGCCGACGACATCATGGCCCAGATCCAACGCTACAACGCGGCCAAGGCCAAGCTCTCGTCGGGCAACCTGCGCCTCGTCGTCAGCGTCGCCAAGCGCTACCGACGGCGCGGCCTGTCCTTCCTCGACCTGATCCAGGAGGGGAACACGGGGCTCATGCGCGCCTGCGAGAAGTTCGAGTATCGCAAGGGCTACAAATTCAGCACCTACGCCACCTGGTGGATCCGGCAGGCGATCTCCCGCGCCATTGCCGAGAAGTCGCGGATGATCCGGCTGCCGGTCTACATGGCCGAGACGATGGGCCGCCTCGGCGCCGTGGCGCGGGAGTACGCCGCCGAGAACGGCAACGCGCCCAACCTCAAGGAATTGGCCGCCAGCATCGGCCTGGCCGAGGACGATGTGCGCAAGATGATCAAGCTCTCCAAGCCGCCGATCTCCCTTTCCAACCCGCTGGGCGACGAGGATGACGGCAGCTTCGGGGACTTCATCGAGGACAAGGAAACGATCGAACCGGATTTTAATATCAACTACGCCATGCTCAAGGACCGCGTCGAGAACGTGCTCCGCGGCCTGAGCCTCAGGGAGCGCGAGGTCATCAAGCTGCGCTACGGCATCGGCCGCGACAACGGTTTCACCCTCGAGGAGCTCGGCCGCAAGTTCAAGGTGACGCGCGAACGCATCCGCCAGATCGAGATCCGCGCCCTCCGCAAGCTCAAGCACCCGGTGAGAAGCCGGCGGTTGGAGGGCTTCCTGGACTCCTAGACAAGCCTCAGTTTCCATAAACTCATCATACTATTCGCGCGGCGGCGCACGCCCTTGCGCCGGAGCCGAATGGCCAATGACCCGCCATGGCTCCCGAGGCGTCCCGCCGCGCGAATCCCTCCTTTGAATCCCGATCCGTCCCGGGTTAGAATGGCCCTGTCCACGCCCGCGACGCGCCGCCGTTCGCACCGGCTCCGCGGGCGCGCGCGCAAGGAGGCTCTCGTGGGACGTTGGCGTGAAGCGTGGCGGATCTTCAGACGTTGCCTCAAGGACGCGGCCTTCAGAGCCCGCGTGCGGGATCTCGAAGACCGGCGCAAGGAGGACATTCTAGCCGAGGGCGCCGTGCGCCTGCTGGCTTGCCTCCAGCAGGAAGGGCGCCTGGTCGATTTCCTGCGGGAAGACATCGACGACTACGACGATGCCCAGGTCGGCGCAGCCGCGCGCTCGATGCACCGGAGCTGCCGGCGCGCGCTGGACAAGGTCGTCACGCTCGCCGCCATCATCGAGGGTCGCGAGCGGTCTCCCGTCACGGTGCCCCCGGGCTTCGATGCCCTCGCCATCGCCGTCGAGGGCAACCTCGGCGCCAAACCGCCCCTGCGCGGCGTTCTGCTTCACCCCGGTTGGAAAGCCGTGGCGGTGGCGCTCCCGCCGGTGGCCCAGGGACGCGACCCGAACCTCATTGCCCCGGCCGAGGTCGAGGTCACGTAAATGGCGGCTACGAAGGCCCGTTACATCGTCGGCCTCGACCTCGGCACGACGAACTGCGCTCTGGCGTACGCCGATACGGCTAAGGAGAGCATGCCCGTCGCCGTCTTCCCGATCCAGCAGCTCCTTGAGCCCGGCGTCGTCAAGAGCGAGCCGCTGCTCCCTTCGTTCATGTACCTTGCCGCCGGCCCCGAAATTCCGGCGGGCGGCCTCGATCTGCCCTGGGCGCGGGACCGGGACTTCGCCGTGGGCGCCCTCGCGCGCCTCCTCGGCGGCAGGGCGCCCGGCCGCCTGATCTCGTCGGCCAAGAGCTGGCTCTGCCACGGCCGCGTGCGCAGGACGCAGCCCATTCTGCCGTGGGGCGCCGAGGACGACGTTCCCAAACGCTCGCCCGTGGCGGTGCAGGCCGCGTATCTCACCCACATCCGCGACGCCTGGAACCACGCCATGCGGCACGCGCCGCTGGAGGAGCAGGAGCTCATTCTCACGGTGCCCGCGTCGTTCGACGAGATCGCGCGCCACTTGACCCTGGCCGCCGCCAAGATCGCCAAGCTCCAGAACGTGCGTCTGTTGGAGGAGCCGCAGGCCGCGTTCTACGCCTACCTGGCGCTCCATGAGGACGCCTGGCGGGAGCAGCTCGCCCCCGGGGAAACCGTGCTAGTGTGCGATGTCGGCGGCGGCACCACCGACCTGAGCCTGATCGGCGTCTCCCAGGGGCGGGTGGGGCCGGTCTTCACGCGCCGCGCCGTCGGCGACCACATTCTGCTCGGCGGCGACAACATGGATCTGGCGCTGGCGCGTCTGTGCGAGTCCAGGCTCGGCGCCGGTACCCTCGACCTAGCCACCTTCAGCACGCTTCTCGCCCAGGCCCGCGAAGCGAAGGAACGACTCCTGGCGAAGGACGGGCCGGCCTCGCTGCCGGTCACGATCCACGGCCGCGGCAGGAGCGTGGTCGGGGCGACGCGCACGGTTACGCTGAGCCGGGATGAGGTCGTCGGTTTCATCCTCGAGCGCTTTTTCCCGGCCGGAGACCTCAGGGAGGCGCCCGAAGAGGACGCCGGTGATGCCGCCGAGAACGCCGGCGAGTTCGGTCTTCCCTTCGCGCGCGACGAGGCCATCATGCGCCACATCGCGGCGTTCCTGCGACGCCATGCGGCGGACGAGTCGGCGGCGCCCCGGCGGCTGCTATTGAACGGCGGCGTCTTGGTGCCCGCGATCCTCCAGGAAGCGGTGGCCGCGGCGGTCGGCCGCATCACCGGCCGGGAGGTTACGCTCCTGCCCGCCGACCGGCCGTTTCTCGCCGTGGCCTGCGGCGCCGCGTACTTCGGCCGGGCGCGTCACGGGCTCGGCCTCGCGATCCGCGCGGGAAGCCCGCGCGCCTACTACATCGGCGTTGCGACCGAGCACGGCGAGAAAGCCCTTTGCGTCATGCCGCGCGGCGCCGCCGAGGAAGGCGCGGGGAGCTACGCGTCGACGGAGACCTTCCAGGTCGCCGCCAACAGTCCGGCCAGCTTCACCGTGTACGGCGCCACCGCCCGCGACGACGTGCCCGGCGTCTTCGTCGATCCGAAGGAGCTGACGGCGCTCCCGCCCGTCCGCACCATTCTGCGCTACGGCCGCAAGGGCGCCGGCGTGCGGGTGCCCGTCACGGTGCGCGTGGAGCTGACGGAGATCGGGACGCTCGACCTGTGGTGCGAGACGCCGCAAGCCGGCCACCGGTGGCGCCTCGAGTTTGCGGTGGACGCCGAGGGCGAAGGACCGCCGCCGCGCGGCGCCGACCCCACGGAGACCGTTCCGCACGATGCCATCGACGCGGCGGGCGGCGTCTTGCGCGCCTGCTTCGGACCGCAGGGCACGCTCGATCCGCGCGCGGTCGTCGCGGCGCTCGAGCGCCGCACGGCCCTCGAGCGCGAGCGCTGGCCGCTCGGACTCCTCAGACCCCTGTGGGACGTGCTGATGGCGGCGCCGGAAGGCCGCGAGCGCTCGCCCACGCACGAGGGCCGCTGGCTCAACCTGTGCGGCTATCTGCTGCGGCCCGGCTGCGGCGATCCGCTCGATGCCTGGCGCGCGGGCCGGCTCTGGCCTTTGTTCGCCAAGGGCCCGCGTTTTCCCGCCAAGGCCGAGAGCCGCATCGAGTGGTGGATCCTCTGGCGCCGCGCGGCGGGCGGTTTGGACGAGGAGAAGCAGCAGGAGGTTTACGCGCACCTGGCCGCGCGTCTCTTGAAAGGGCGCGGCGAGACGCCCACCGCCCACGAGGCGGCCGAGATGTGGCGCGCCGCCGCGGCGCTCGAGCTTCTGCCCGCGCAGAAGCGCGAGGAGCTCGGCGCGGCTCTGCTCAGCCGCATCGAGGGAGGCGCCGCCCAGCCGGGCGAGCTCTTCGCCCTGGCGCGCATCGCCGCGCGCGAGCCCCTTTATGCGCCCGTCGACACCGTCGTGCCGCCCAAGACGGCGGCCAAGTGGATCGGCCGCCTCCTCGCCCTGAGGTGGCCGAAGGGCTTCGCGCCCGAGCCGGCCCTCATCCACATGGCACGCTTCACGGGGGACCGCGGCCGCGACCTTCCCGAGGAGCTCAGGGAGGAGATCGCCGCGCGCGCGGCGCGCGCGAAAGGCGGCGCCGAGCTGGCGGAGAGCCTCTTCCGCGTCACGTCGCTCTCGGCGCAGCAGGAGCGCCGGGTGTTCGGCGACACGCTGCCTCTCGGGCTCAGCGTCAAGGGGGCGATCGTCGGCGAGCCGTAACGGCCCCCCCTGCGGCCGCTACCTCAGCCGGGCGGGGATGCGCACGCCGCGCGTCATGTCCTCGAAACCTTCGCGGGCCCGGATCAGCTCGTGCGTCGCGCCGTTGACGAGCACCTCGGCGGGCCTGAGCCGGCCGTTGTACCTGAAGCTCATGGCGTAGCCGTAGGCGCCGGCGTTTTCCACCACGATGATGTCGCCCTCGGCGATGTCCGCGGGCAATTCCCGGTCGCGCACCCAGTAGTCGGTGTTCTCGCACAACTGCCCGCACAGGCCGAACCGCGCGCGCGGCCCGTTCTCCTTGCCGTCCACGCGGATGCCGTGATAAGCGCCGTACAGCGCGGGCCTGACGAGCACGTTGAAGCTCACGTCGGTCCCGACGATCGTCGCGTAGCCGCGCTTGATCGAGTGCACGGTGCCGACGATCCAGCCGGCGTCCCCCACGATGGCGCGCCCCGGCTCCAAGACCAGGCGCGGCGGCGCGAGGCGGTACTGGGCGATCTTGGCCCTGAACACCTCCACCGCGGCCTGCGCCGCGCGCTCCAAATCCAGCGGCATCTCATCCGGCCGGTACGGAATCCCCAGGCCGCCGCCGATGTCGACGAATTCGAAGCCGATGCCGAGGGTCACGCCGACCTTTCCCACGATATCCATGAGGAGCCCCGTCACGAAGGGGAAATAGGCCGCGTCGGTCACGCAGCTTCCCGGCATCATGTGGACGCCGAAGCGGCGGATGCCGGCGTCCCGGGCGGCGCGATAGGCGTCAAGCACCTGATCCGGGTGCACGCCGAATTTGGCGTTCGGGCCGGCGTTGGTGACGAAGTCCCCCACGTTGCTCCGGCCGTAGCCCGGGTTGACGCGAAAGGAGATCAGGTCCGGCTTGCCGAAGCGCAACACCCGCGGCAGCAGCGACGGATCGTCGAGGTTGAAGGTGACGCCGCTTTCCAACCCCAGGACGATGTCCTCGTCCGAAAGGTAGTTGCCGCTGAAGATGACGCGCTCGCCGTCCAGGCCCAGTTCCTTGGCGAGCAGGATTTCGTTCACGCTGGCCGCATCGATTCCCGCGCCCTCGCCCGTCACGATGGCGGCGATGGCCAGGTTGTCGTTGGCCTTGATGGCGTAGTAGAGGCGGAAGTCCGGGTAGTGCGCCCGGAAGGCGGCGACCACCCGCGCGTAGTTCGCGCGAATGCGTTGCTCGTCATAGACGTAGGTCGGCGTGCCGTAGGCGCGGGCGATGGCGCGCACCGGCACTCGGCCGATGTGCAGCGCGTTGTCGATGCTCTCCATGGCGGCGGCGTTGCTCCCGTTCCGGCCGCGCGGCGCGCGCGGCCGGAACGGCGATTGTATCCGCCCGCGGCGCGGCCCGGCAAGGCGCCCCTCACAGGACGAACTGGCGGAGGCTTTCGTCCTTGACGATGCCGGCCAGCTTGGTCCGGACGTAGGCGGCATCGACCTCGATGCGGCGCTCGTCGGTTTCGGGCGCGTTGTAGAGCGCATCCTCCAGCAGCTTCTCGAAGATCGTGTAGAGCCGCCGCGCGCCGATGTTCTGGCTCGCGCGGTTGATCTCCGCCGCCAAGGCGGCGATGGCGCGCAAGCCGTCGTCGGTGAAGGTCAGATCGACGCGCTCCGTGGCGAGCAGGGCGGCGTACTGCTTGGGCAGGGCGTTGCGGGGCTCCTTGACGATGCGCACCAGATCGTCCTCGCCGAGGTCCGCGAGCTCGACCCGCAGCGGGAACCGCCCCTGCAGCTCCGGGATCAGATCCCCCACCTTGGAGACGTGGAAGGCGCCCGCGGCGATGAAGAGAATGTGATCGGTGCGCACCATGCCGTAGCGCGTGTTGACGGTGCTGCCCTCCACAATGGGAAGCAGGTCGCGCTGCACGCCCTCGCGGGAAATGTCGGGTCCGCTCTGGGACGCGGGGCCGCAGATCTTGTCGATCTCGTCCAGGAACACGATGCCCGACTGTTGGACGAGGGCCAGCGCCTCCGCCACCGCCTTCTCGTCATCGATGAGCTTGTCGGCCTCCTCGGTCTCGATTACACGCCGCGCCTCGGCGACGGTCGCGGTTTTCTGCGCCGTGCTCTTGGGCATGAACCGGCCGAGCATCTGCTGCATGTCGACGCCGAGCTGTTCCATGCCGCCCGGGAGGAAGCTCATGAAGGGCGGGCCCTGTTGCTGGACCGCCAGTTCGATTTCCTCCCCGTCCGCCTCCCCGCTGCGCACGGCCTCGAGGGCCGCGGCCGAGCTCCAGCCCTTCTTGACCAGCAGGTCGGCGAGGCGGCGCTCGGCCCGCTCCCGCGCCTGCGCTTCCACCTCTCGGCGCAGCTCGGCCTTCCTCATGCCGACGCCGATTTCCACCAGATCGCGGATGATCGTCTCCACATCCCGGCCGACGTAGCCCACCTCGGTGTACTTGGAAGCCTCGACCTTCACGAAGGGCGCCTTGACGAGCTGGGCCAGGCGCCGCGCGATCTCGGTCTTGCCGACGCCGGTCGGGCCGATCATCAGAATGTTCTTGGGCAGGACCTCCTCGCGCATGTCGGCGGCAAGCTGCTGGCGCCGCCAGCGGTTCCGGACGGCGATCGCGACCATGCGCTTGGCCTGGTCCTGGCCCACGATGTACTTGTTGAGTTCCTCGACGATGCGTTTGGGCGTCAGGGCGCGCACGACCGCAGTTCCTCCACGACGATCCGGTTGTTGGTGTAGATGCACAAATCGGCGGCGATTTCCAGGCTCTTGCGCACGATCTCGGCGGCCGCAAGGTCGGTGTTGCCCAGCAGCGCTCGGGCCGCCGCCGCCGCGTAAGGGCCGCCCGAGCCGATCCCGATCACGCCATCGTCCGGCTCGATGACGTCGCCCGTGCCGGAGAGAAGCAGCGACACGTCCTTGTCGGCCACCGCCAGCACCGATTCGAGCCGCCTGAGCATGCGGTCGGTGCGCCACAGTTTGGCAAGCTCCACCGCCGCCCGGAGCAGGTTCTTGCCGTGGGCCGCGAGACACTCCTGAAAACGTTCCAGCAGGCTGAGGGAGTCCGCCGCGCTGCCGGCGAAACCCGCCAAGATTCTGCCGTCGGCAAGCCGCCTGACCTTGACCGCGCTGTGCTTGACGACCGTCGTGCCCAGGGTCACCTGGCCGTCGGAACCCATGGCCACCGCATCGGCCCGCCTGACGCAGAGCACCGTCGTCCCGGCCAGCCGGGGCGCGGCTTCGCGCGCGTCGCCACCTGCTCCCATGCGGCTGCTCCTTCCGGCGCCCGGCCCGTTTCGGGCGCGATGCCCAGAGTCTATCCAAAAAAGCCGCGAGAAGCCAGGGCGCGCCCCCCGATGCGGAACTCCTGCCGGAAGGAGGCGGTTGCGCTGTGGCGCTGCAGGCAGGACGACTGAGGCGCACCGAGGGCCCCGCAGGTACAGATGAGCGCTTTTGCCGCCTCATGGCGACGATTTCAGGCGGGGTTTTCCGCGCAGACAGCGGGCAAACCTAGCGGAATTGCGGGATGGGGACGGAGTATCTCCGTGCCCCGATGGGGTTCTCGTCGGCTCCCCAGATTCCCGACCGGCCGTCAGCCGGCCAGCTTCTCTCTCATGGCGCGTTTCAAGGGAGCCAGGCGCATACGGCCAAGCGTACGTTCGGACTGCGGACGTGCGGCCAGGAGCGTGGCAAAACCAAGGTGCGCCACCATGATCGCCCCGACGTAGGCGTAGAACCGAGCGGAGCCGGTTATGTTTCCATCGTCCACGCCCCAGAAGACCTTGAAGCGCGCATTGACACGCTCCACCGACGTCCGCTCCTTGTAGAGCCGCTCGAATTGCTTCGTCGCCCGTGGAATGGCCGGAAAAC